>BNJU01000540.1_pt1 | contig 624866 bp, 725 predicted proteins | sample 8539281 | NCBI WGS metagenome assembly BNJU01 (sample SAMD00202456, study PRJDB9452) | human saliva metagenome | isolation source: human saliva | place: Japan | reverse complement strand
CTTGCATGCGTAAAAACGAGCGTTAACCGTTACCGTGAGTTGATCAACTCTCTCGGGACTTCGTCGCTAATCGTGCGTCTAAAACGTTTCTATGCTTCGATGGCTTCCGCCTCGATGTACGTCAGACAATCTTCGGCTTACGATCGCTGAGTCTATAAACGTTTTGTCAGCAAGAACGGGCTCTCTGACATTCGAGAGGGCTTTGTTTTATCCGCTTGGCCGTGTTCAGTCGTATATCTTTCGATAATACTACTCTAGATTGATGCTTTTACTTCTATCGATATATCAGCATTATCTTCGGTTACGGTTCCTAGCACAGCAGCTAAAATAAACCAGATCATCTCTCTTCAGGAGATATGTTTCACTAGATATAGTACCAATCTTCGGCTCATCGCCTAGTCTGCAAGCAGTTTATCCGGCAAGAATCGATGCTAAGGGCGTTGAAATCCGTAAATAAAGGGAAAGGAAACGGTGCTCGATAGACACAGACTCATCTGTCACTGGTTTAGCCCGAAACCGATAGCTCTCTGATATTCGAAACTCTCTGTCTCTATCCTTGTCCATCTAATAGAAATATGGTATACTTTTTACTGAGAAATTTTCTAAATTTTAGATTTTGTCAGAGAGGGTTTTGCATGCTTTCCAAAGTACGAAGCCGACGAGGACCTGCAATTTATTATGTTACTTTTAGGTGTTTGCTAGCTACTTTTGAAAGGTTTCCCTCTTTCTAGCAGTTTCAGTATGGGATCGTTGCGATGATCTGAGCGATACCTATCGGATTATTTTGAGCGGTTGGGGTTTTCCTCTTGAGATGAGGAGGTTTCCTGAGTCCACTCTTGCCATTGTATGGAATATGAGGTTCGAGTATTGCTCGATCTGATAGATAGGGGCTGGTCTTTTCCGTGGTGATGCATGTGATGCGAGTCGCAGTGAACTCCGTCCCATTGCTGAGCCCTATGTCTTAGGAATCTCTGCAGGTGCGACACTGGGTGCAACCTTGAGCATTATTCTTGGTTTAAAGTGGTGATTAGTCTTGGAGCTTTTTCTTGGAGACTATTTGTGGCCACGGTGCTGTCCTCATCATTTGCCTCTATGCGGGGAAGGTTGGCTGACTCTCAGTCGATCTGATCAGGGCGGTGGTCAATGCTCTATAACTCGCGCTTTCCAACTATCATCTCTGATGGCGCGAATGCAGACGGTGTGATGACCATTGAGATTTTGGACCATGGGTCTCGACTTGCCGGGACTACCTGGTCTCGACTTAGTCCTGCACTTAACTATAGTGAGTAGGTATGACCTTTCTGTTTTCTCTACTCGAGTGTCGTGTTTTTAATGCGATGATGAGAGATGTAAGCTAACTTTAACTTTAGAAGTTCCGCCTGCGCTTTCTATTGGTGTCTTTATGCATGACCATTAGTGGCTGTGTATGACGGCGGTCTTAGTGGCAACCTGTGTAGTTATTGGATTTATCGGTCTCATTACTCATCATAGCTCGAGGGTTCGTGGGAACGGAGTACGGGAGACTTTTCCCATATTGCGACCTGTACTGGGTGCCCTCTTTGCGTCTGGGCAGATGTGATCTCTCTCGTGTCATCATTCCAAATGCTGAGCTGCCCTATTGGTATTTTTACAGCCTTAGTAGGGCTCTCCTTTATCTACATTTGATTTGGAGGTAGGCGAAGGAGGTGAGGGCCTGATATGGACTTGATTTGTCAGGATGTCCACTTTTTGGCTGGGAGAGAGATCCTCAAGGAGTTTCTCTTAAGGTTGAGGACATCAATTCTTCCACGTACTAGGGCCAAATGGAGGTGGAAAAACCAGCCTGCTTAGCTCCTCTATCGCCAGGAAAAAGGCCGGACAAAGGCTGATAAGCCTAGATGAAGCCGCTGGAGCATTGGTCACTCAAAACAGCCAAGCAAATGGCGGTCGTCGCAGTTTAATCAACTGCAGTTTGATTGTACAGTTGATCGTCTAGCTGGGCAAGGAACTCACCTCTACACAGAAGGAGAAAAGGAAAGGGATTATGCCTCGTTCCGAGATGTCTCGATCAGGTGGATATGCTTGAGAAAGACACTCGTCTCTTCGTCTCTCGCAGGTAAAGGGCGAGAAACAGCAGGTCTTGTTGGCGCGCCTTGACGCAGAACCGGCTCTCTTGCTCCTGGACGAGGCCAACCAATCACCTGGATATCAAGTACCAGCTAGACTTGATAGCGTGTGAAGAAATCTCAAAGGTCAATGTTCTAGCTGCCATCTGCATGATATCCAACGCTTGCTGCTGTTCGGATTGTCTCTGTCTGATGAAAGAGAAATCCTTTGCGAGGACTCAAAGGAGACCATCACCCGAGTCGTATTGCAAACTGTGCACGAGTTCAGGTCAGGTGACTTGGACAGAGTCAACAAACCATGATTCACTGTTTATAAGAAGAAAAGGAAAGATAAGATTGACACTAAGCATTTTCGTAGCAGTAGCTACCCTGTGACAAAGACGCTTGTGCGACACTACTACAGACAAGACTACCGCACACAGTCTAGCACAGAAACAGAGTCAAAAGGCCAGTGCACAGACGACTTGTCCGTTAACGGTCAAGACCCTAAACTAAGGAAATGAAGTCGAACAAGTCTTTGACAAGGCACCTGAAAAAGTTATCACCAATCTTTCAACCACTGAAATCTTATTGGAGTTAGGCAGAAGGATAAAGTGCTGGCATGTCAACCCTGACAATGCTGTGACGGACTATACAAGGACGGTTGTGATTCCTCAAATTGGGGATACAGTCTCACAAGAGACAGTCCTTTCTTATGAGCCAGATGCTGTGATGAGTCGAAACATGATGTTTTCAGAAAATCCTTGGGGAACAGTTAGCTTGAATGAAAACAAATCAGTCTATGCAGCTTCTCTCTCAACGATTCCAGAATTTGGGAAATATTAGAAGACGTTAAAATCTTGGAATGATTTTCAATGTTCAGACTAAGGTTATACATATGACCAATTACAAGCTGACTGACGCTGTTAAAAACAAATCCAGCAACAAGGTGAAAAGAGCGTTTGATTGGTTGTATAATGACGAAACCTTTGGTGCTTACGTCTAGCTATGAAAACATTAGAATCAACTTGGTTATACCAACGTTGCAGCATGAACATCAGGCTTGACCTGGAAAATCTCGTGTCAATGGATCCTGGATGATTATCTATGTAACCAGCGACCGCAATAAAAATTGGATGCCAACGCAGTAGAGTTGATGGTAAATGCTGTTTTGGAAAAGCGTTCCTGCTATTAAAAGAATCAAAAATCGCGACAAATCTCTTACGATGAGTTGATGGACTATGGTCCAGCAGTGATTGATTCCCTTGAGAAATAGTGACTTTATCAATAAATAATGGTTTGATTGGGAAGGGATCCAGAGTAAGAGTCCTTCCTTCTGACCTATGATCCCAATCAAAGCCCTATCCAGCTATTTTACTTGAATGATGGAACTTGGATTTTCTATCCTCCCTTTCAGAATCTGTGATTTTAGTGGCTTGACTCTATCTGCCTAGCGACTTCACTCCCTGGAAGCATCTGCTCTGAGAGATGGGGCTCCCGGATTTTGGAGTCAGGCAAGATACCTAAGCAGTCATGTTTATTTGGGAGGTCTTTAGACAAGCTACAGGGTCAACTTTATCGTACTGGACAAAAATCGCCTTGCCTATGGGGGTGACTCACTAGGTGGTTTTGGTGGCAGTATACAGTCTTACTTTCCATTTACGACAGGTCTCCTGTGTCTTCTCTATCTGTGGTTCCTTTTGGTGACCTGATTTTGTACTTGTGCAGGAAGAAAAGGTGAAAAATTTGGACTGTTTGCTGTAGTTTACAGAATGTGGCCAAACAGAGGAGCCCATCATATCCAATCCTTGCGTCAAAAGCACCAGCCTATGCTGAGCGAGATCCATACCAGTCATCACACGTCATCTGTCCATGGGCAGTTTGTCTTTGATCATATGGGCATCATGAGCAAAGTGGCTGAAACGATTTCTAGCCTTTTCCAACTGGATGGCACTAAATAAATCGAATATAGCAAAATATCCCATGGTCAAAAAGCCAGAGGGATAATTGTATGTTTTGACCAGAGTCTCTCTCTTCTTATCTGGATTCCAGATAAAACTTGCAATAAAATTAAGATAATCGTTAGGATAGCAACAAGCAAGTTGAATATCATGCAGGACAGCTAGAACATTGACCTTGAGATTTTTCACAATGGCCAACAAGTCTAACTGGTACTTGATATCCAGGTGATTGGTTGGTTCGTCCAGGAGCAAGAGAGTCGGTTCTTGCGCCAAGGCGCGTGCTAATAAGACTCGCTGTTTCTCCCCACCTGAAAGAGACGAATAGAGACGAGTTTTCTTCTCAAGCATATCCACCTTGACGAGAGCATCTTGAACGAGGGCATAATCCCTTTCCTTTTCCTTCTGTAAAAAAGAGAGGTGGGGAGTTCTTCCCAGCAAAACGATTTCCTCAACTGTACAATCAAACTGCAATTGATTAAACTGGGTGACGACCGCCATTTGCTTAGCTGTTTCTTTGAGTGACCAATGCTCCAGCGGCTTTCCATCTAGGCTTATCAAGCCTTTGTCCGCCTTTTCCTGACGATAGAGGAGTTTAAGCAGGCTGGTTTTTCCACTTCCATTTGGCCCTAGTATCGTATGAAATTGATGCCCTCAACCTTAAGAGAAACTCCTTTGAGGATTTTTTTCTCCTAGTCCAAAATGGATATCCTGACAAATCAAGTCCATATCAGGCCCTCACCTCCCTTCGCCTACCTCCAACAATGTAGATAAAGAAGGGAGCACCTACTAAGGCTGTGAAAATACCAATAGGCAACTCAGCATTTGGAATGATGATACGGGAGAGTACATCTGCCCAGACCACAAAGAGGGCACCAAGTATGGTCGCAACAGGAAAAAGTCTCCTGTAATTCGTTCCTACTAACCCTCGAGCTAAGTGAGGAGTAATCAGACCAACAAATCCAATAATCCCACAGGTTGCCACTAAGACTGCTGTCAGCACAGCTACCATGGTCACATAAAGATACCAATAGAAGCGTAAGGGAATTCCCAAAGTTAAAGCAGCCTCATCTCCCATCATCATCGCATTAAAAACACGATACTGGGTAGAGAAAAATAGAAAGGCCATTCCTACTACTATAGTTGGCAGGACTAAGTCAGACCAGGTAGTCCCGGCAAGCGAGCCCATGGTCCAAAACTTAATGGTCATCACACTGTCAGCATTAGCCCCAACTGAGATAATAAAGTTGGAAAAGGCTAGAAAGAGAGCATTGACCACCGTTCCTGATAAAATCAGACTAGAAGTCGTCATCCTTCCCTGCATAGAGGCAATGATAAGGACAGCGATTGTTGCCAAAAATAGCTCCAAGAAAAGCTCCAAGGCTAATCACCACTTTTTAAACCAAGAATGATGCTCAAAGGTTGCCCCTAGAGTTGCACCCTGCAGAGATACCTAAGACATAGGGCTCAGCAATGGGGATTGTTCACTGTGGACTGCATCACGCTACCACACATAGAAAGACCAGCCCCTACTATCAAGCCCTAACAATACTCGAGGGAATCTCATGTTTCCATACAATGGCAAGAGTGGACTTGAAACCTCTCCTATCTCAAGAGGAAAAACCCAACCTGCTCAAAATAATCCGATAGGTATCTCCTAAGATCAATCGCAACGGATCCCATAGAAACAGCTAGAAAAGAGTGAAATTCCCTAAAATACCTAGCAAAAACACCTAAAAAGTAACACAAATTGTAGGTCCTGTCGGCTTCCAGAAAATTTGGAAAAGCATGCAAAACCTCCTTTGATAGAATCTTAAAAATTTAGAAAATTCTCATAAAAAGTATACCATATTTCTATTAGATGAACAAGGATAGAAACATATATGAAAAAGCCCTCTGAGTATCAGAGAGCTGATTTGAGCTCAGGGCTAAAATCCTAGTGAAAAAGATGAAACTCCTTGTGTTCATCGAACACTGTGTCGTTTCCCTATTTTTCATACGGATTTTTAACGCCCTTAGCATCATGATTCTTGCTGGATAAAACGTTTATAGACTAGGGCGATGAGCCGAAGATTGTACAAAAATTTTAGTGAAACAAAAAATCTCCCCGAAGGGAGATGATCTAGTTTATTTTACCTTACAGTGCTAGGAACCGTAACCGAAGATTATACTTGAGTATATCGAGGTAAGGTGACAAACATAAAAAGCCCTCTGAAATCAGAGAGCTCATTCTTGCTCGACTAAAAAACGTTTATAGACTGGGCGACAAGATGAAGATTGTACTGATGGTACATCGAGCCGAAGCCAACGAAAGTATAGAAACGTTTTGAACCTGCAGATTAACGACGAAGTCCTAGAGAGTTGATTAACTCACGGTAACGGTTAACGTCGTTTTTACGCAAGTATGCAAGCAAGTTACGACGGCGACCGATTTTCTTCATCAATCCACGGTAAGTAGCGTGGTCTTTTTTGTGTTGTTTGATGTGTTCGTTAAGGTGGTTGATTTCCCAAGTAAGGACAGCAACTTGAACCTCTACTGAACCTGTATCACCTTCGTGACGTGCATATTGTGCGATGATTTCATTTTTTTTCTCTTTTGAGATTGCCATGATGTTTCTCCTTTTTATTTGGCTTCATCCGAGTGACAGGTTGGCATGCCTGTAACCAAGAAGAAGTTATTTGTCTTTACGACAGTTCTTATTCTACCAAGAAGCAGAGACTTTGTCAACTGATTTACTGTTTAAAACCGTGAATTACTCTACTGATTTCAGGGCTTCGAGCATATCCACTTTTCTCAAGTGGTGATTGACAAGGAGACCTAGTAAGGCTAAGATTACAGTCACTGCGACGATTGGAAGAGCATAGACTTCCCAGCTGACTCTGTGGATAAAAAAGAGTATGGTGGCAGGTGAAATCATTTGAATCAAAAATTGATGTAAATAGTGCCCAGCTACCAAACCGAGAGCAATCCCCACAAGGGACAGCACCATAGTCTCACGGTAGATATAGAGGGTCACTTCTTTATTGTGGAAACCGAGAACCTTGATAGTGGAAAGTTCACGGATACGTTCTGCCACATTGATGTTCGTGAGATTGTAGAGAATGACAATGGCTAGTAAGACGGAAACAAGGACAAGGATTGCCATGGTTTTATTGAGCGAACTAGCTACAGATTCAAAGAGATGGATGGCCGTCGCATTTTGGACCACTCCAGAAACAGCTGCTTTTTCCATAAAAATAGCAGCTTCTTTCTCCGTATTGGAAGGTGTTGGCTCTTTTAATTTTACTAGGTAGGTATTGTCTTGTCGGACTGGTGCCATAGACTTGTTCGTAAGTCGCTCGGTTGAGATAAACGAAGTGTCCAACATAGTTTTCAGAAATAGCCGCGACCTTGATTTCCTTTCCCATCAAGCTCCAGCTCATCTCCAACCGTAACACCTGCTAGTTGGGCTAGTTTTTGACTCACGACTGCTCCATCTGTGACCTGCACCTCTTGCCCATTTTCCTCTAATGCGATAAAAGGGCTTGAAGTCTTCTCTGCTTGTGACCATTATGGTGATGGTCTGAAGTCCTGCTTTTTCCTTTGAAAATCTTTTTCAATGGATTTAGAGTAAATCTTTTTGATAAGCATGGATAGGTTCAGCTTGCAAGGCACTTTCTAGATCTGCTTTTTCTTGCTCCGTCACTGCTCTTTTCCGCTACAATCATCTGGTATTGCTGGATTTGTTCAAATTGACGATCGACAACTCCTCCCACAGAAGACTGAATGCCAAGACCTGCAAATAGGAGAGCAACCGAACCCTGCAACTCCAAAAAAATGGTCATCAACATTCGTTGCTTATAACGGAAAATATTTCTTGCCGTAACCTTATGAGTAAAACTCAAACGACTCCAAATAAAGCTCAGGCGTTCCAGCAAAATCTTTGATCCCTTAACGGGAGGTTTTGGGAAGTAAGAGTTGGGCTGCTTCATCGTGTAATTCCCTCCGCGCCACCAGATAAGCCGGCAAAACGCTGGATACCCAACTTAAAGCTAGGGCAAGGAGGCTATAAGACCAGTAGAAATACTCCTGACTTTTCCCAACGACCATCCCAGCTGTTATAACATCCGAAATCACGCCTGCAAGGAGATAATGTCCAGAAGTGTTCCTATAATGGTTCCTACAGTTCCTGCAAGAAAACCATAGAGGACAAACTTGGCAACTATATCTCGATTCCGGTAACCTAGAGCCTTGAAAATACCAGCATTGGTGCGTTCTTCATCTACAAAGCGAGTCATTGTTGTAAAGGTCACCATTGCAGCGACCATATAAAGCACCACTGGGAAGATATTCCCGACTGAACGAATGCTTGATGATGCATTGCTGTACATGAGGTAACCTTGACCACCTGGCATGGTTTGGCGATTGTATACGTGGTATTTCGGCTCTGCCAGTTCATCAAGCTCTTTCTGGCGCTGTTCTAGCTTCTCTTTTTCCTTAGCTAGATCACTCTCTGTCTGAGCCAGTTTTTTTCTTTTTTTGTCGCCAGTTCTTCCTTAGCTTTTTGTCAGCTGCTCCCTTGGCTTTGACTCTTTTTGCGGTTCTGGTAAAGCGGTCGCTTGTTCTTCTTGCGTTTTTCAAGCGACTTTCAGCCTGCTCTAACTGACTCTTGCCATTTTTGAAGGTTGCTTTTCAGCTGTTTGGAGCTGTTCTTTCCCATCTTTCCAAGCTCTTTTTGCCCATTTGTTTTGATGCTTGCCAATCGTTTTTTTGACCATTATCAGCAAGCAAGTCTTGCAAGTCTTCCTGATGTTGGGTCTCGTTTTCGTCTTATAGTCTGATGAAAAAGCATCCAGATTTTTTAAATCATCATAGCGCACACGCGCAATACTATAAACATCTGTATCAAACTGACTGGGTAAAATCACTCCATAGCCAGCCAAGCTTCCATTTCCACTACTAGCACTCCCTAAGTCTTTTTTAGAAAGGATTTCACCCGACTGAACAAATCCAGTAATGGTGAAAGTTTGGGATTTTAGGACGGACTTCCCTTCTTCTTTCTTAGTAAAGGTAATGGTCTGCCCAATCTGATAGCGGTCTTTCCAGAAATCAGCCAAGGCAATTTCCTCATCAGCCTCTGGCAGTCGCCCTTCTGTCACTTGGAAGGTTGAAATGCTCTCTGGCTTGGAATAAAGTCGAACCGCTTCTTCACTATTTTCAACGGTTAGGTCTGCCATATAGCCAAACTCAACACTTGCTCCTTGAAGGGTCTTTAGTTCGTCCTGGTCTTCTTTGTCCAAGCCATAATCAGCTATCACTGCCAGATCCAAAGTATTGGCTTTACGGAGATAATCCTCAGCCGTACGTTCCATGTTTGGGACTAGTCACTTTGAGACCTACTAGAGCTAAAGAACCCAGCATCATCAAGGTCAAGATAGAAACAAAGCGTCCCTTAGAAGCAGTCACCGACTGGAGCAAGTCTTTTCGGTATGTTTTTTTCATGCTAATACTCCAATGTATCGATATCCTGTGGATGCTCATTGATTGTTACGCTCTTAACCGTGGCATCACGCATGTGAATCACCCGATCTGCAATAGGAGCTAGCGCGCTATTGTGGGTCACGATAATCACTGTTGCTCCTTTTTGACGAGACATGTCTTGGAGAATTTTCAAGACTTGCTTCCCCGTCTGGTAATCCAAGGCACCTGTCGGTTCATCACAGAGGAGAATTTTAGGATTTTTGGCTACAGCGCGTGCAATGGAGACTCGCTGTTGCTCCCCTCCAGAAAGCTGGGCTGGAAAGTTATTGAGGCGATGAGCCAGACCTACGTCTGTCAAGACCTGCTCAGGATCCAAGGCATCTGTCACGATTTCTGAGGCCAACTCTACGTTTTCCTTGGCTGTCAGATTGGAGACTAGATTGTAAAACTGAAAAACAAAGCCCACATCATCTCGACGATAGTTTGTTCGTTGGTGCGAACTATAGTTGGCAATATTGGCACCATCAATCCAAATCTCCCCCTCATCATTGGTATCCATACCTCCTAGGAGATTGAGAACGGTTGATTTTCCAGCACCTGAAGCACCAAGTATGATAACCAGCTCCCCCTTTTCAATTTCAAAATTCACATCACGATTAGCCACAATCTCCGTATCCCCAACCTGGTAACGCTTGTAGCTGTGTTTCATTTCAATATAAGCCATCGTCCTTCTCTCTTTCTTACAATTAAGTCACTCTTTACTATCATTATAACGCTTTTTCAACTAGTTGGAAACTAGAAGCAAAAACAAAAAAGCCTAGTAATCTAGGCTTTCTGTTTATAGATTATTTTCCAAGGTAGTATTCAGAAACTACGTTCAATTTTTCGTCAAATTCGAATACCAATGGTGGGAAGTTAGGGATTTCCACGTCCATGATTTCGTCATCTGACAAGCGTTTGATGTGTTTTACAAGGGCACGGATTGAGTTACCGTGAGCTCCTACGAATACGTTTTTACCATCTTTAAGTGCTGGAGCGATTTTGTCTTCCCAGAATGGAAGGGCACGTTCCAAAGTCACTTTCAAGTTTTCAGCATCTGGGATAACTGAGTCGTCAAGTGAAGCGTAACGACGGTCAGTGTGAGCTGAGTGCTCATCATCACGGTCCATGTTTGGAGGCAATACATCGTATGAACGACGCCAGATGTGAACTTGCTCATCACCAAATTGTTCAGCAGCTTCAGCCTTGTTTTTACCAGTCAAACCACCGTAGTGACGTTCGTTCAAGCGCCATGATTTTTCAACTGGAACCCACAGTTGGTCAGCAGCTTCAAGAGCCAAGTTTGTTGTTTTGATCGCACGTTTCAATACTGAAGTGTAAGCTTGGTCAAATTCGATACCAGCTTCTTTGATCAATTTACCAGCGTCAATCGCTTGTTGTGTTCCTTTATCAGACAAATCAACATCAGCCCAACCAGTGAAAAAGGTTAGCTTTGTTCCATTCAGACTCACCGTGGCGAGCAAAAACCAATTTTACCATTAGATGGATTCTCCTTTTATTTTTCGAGGTTTCCCTCGTTTATCTATTCCATTTTACACAATTTTTCACAAAAAAGCTAGTGAAAATCAACGAAAAAGAGAAGAGCTTATCAGTCTTCTCTTTATCACACTATCATAATTGTTCTCGATAGACGATGAAATAGTCCCGTCCAAATAATTGGAAAACTACTACTCTTCAATTACAAATTTTTTCAATGTTCCAAAGTAAAGTGAACCACCAATAATGGTTAGAATTCCACCTACCCATCCCAAAAATGGAATCAAGCCGACCGCACCACCTACAATGAGCAAAACAGAAGGTGCATTCGTAACACGTTCATCATCTTTATAATAAACTATAGCCACAATTCCCAATACTAAAACAGCAATTTTAACCAATGACAAAATAATTGAGAGCCCTGTCAATGTCCCAACTGTTACATCTGCGTCTTCAGTTGCCGCAGCAGCTCCAACAGCCATGATAAACATGATGACTGGCGCTAAAAGCAATACAATTCCTGAAATAAGACCAAAATAGCGTTGACACGAGCAAGTGTATTTGTTTTCATAATAATCTCCTTAAAATTTTTTTATAGGTATTATTCTATCATAATTTCTCTAAAAAAATTAAACAGTCTTATAAAATTTTATAATAAATATTGATTTTCAAAAAAATAATTTTAAGTTCTATAGTCTCTTTATAATTAGTAGAAATATAAAATTATGAGAAAACTGAATAGTTGATTATGTTAATTATCTACACGGACAGGCTAGGAAGAACTTCATTTTGAGGAAATGGACTAGTAAATTTTTCCCATGATAAAACGCATAATATCAAAGCACTTGAACTCTTGATATTATGCGTTTTTATGATTTTAGCGACCTTTCTCAGTCTCTTTCTGATTATTTTCGCTTCAAATCCTTCTGCGACTGCATCCGCAAAGTTTTCTTCTACGATGCTTGCACAGTGGTCACAGATAACTGCGTGGTAACTGCGTTCAGCAGTAGTTGGATCGATACGACGGCAACGGTCACAAACTTCACCTGCAGCGCGTTCAACTGTGAAGGCAACATCCTCGAAAGCTAACTGCGCCTTCTGGAGCTGGTCCTTCTGCAATGGTCAATTCTGACACGATCAAAAGTTGAGCCACATTGCTATCCACCGCTCCAAGAAGAGTTTTCACCACTTCATTTGGATAAACTGTCAAGTGAGCTTCGAGTGATTTCCCGATTACTTTTGCATTACGAGCTTCTTCCAAGGCTTTTTTTGAGCTTGTCCGCGGAAGTCCATGAAGGCTGCCCAGGTATCCAAGATCTCTTCTTGGTTAGCAAAAGTTTCCGCTTCTGGTAATTCTGACAATTGAACGAAGTCTTCAGCTTCAAACTCAAGATATGACCAGATTTCTTCCGCAGTGTGAGGAAGAATTGGTGTCAAGAGTTTTGTGATTTTGACAAGAATGTCATAGAAAACAGTCTGCATTTGACGGCGTTCGAGTGATTTTGCACCTTCGATGTAGACAACGTCTTTAGCGAAGTCAAGGTAGAAGGCTGACAAATCAACGTTGATAAAGTTCACCAAGGCCTTGTAGATTGTCAAGAATTCAAAGTCCGCATAGGCACCACGAATGGTCTTGACAAGTTGGTTAAAGCGAATGGTCATGTACTTATCAACTGAACGACGTTCTTCGTAAGCTACTGTATCTTGAGCTGGGTTAAAGTCAGAGTGTTGGCAATCAAGAAACGAAGGGTGTTTCGGATCTTACGGTAAGTTTCAGAGACTTGGCTCAAGATATCCATAGAGATACGCACGTCGTTGCTTGAGTCAACACTTGTTACCCAGAGGCGCAAGATTTCCGCACCAAATTGTTTTTCAACATCACTTGGAGCAATGGTATTTCCCAAGAGATTTAGACATCTTCTCACCTTTACCATCAAGGGCAAAACCTTGTGACAAGATTTGTTTGTAAGGTGCTACGCCATGGTTAGCAACAGATGTGATGAGTGATGAGTTGAACCAACCACGGTATTGGTCAGAACCTTCCAGGTAAAGATCTGCTGGGTATTTGAGTTCTGGACGGTTGACCACCACTCCATTCCATGATGAACCTGAGTCAAACCAAACGTCCATGATATCTGTTTCTTTCTTGAACTCGCCATTTGGTGAACCTGGGATGCGTAAATCCTTCTGGCAAGAGGTCTTTAGCATCACGTTCCCACCAGATGATTGAACCGTGTTCCTCAAAGAGTTGAGCCACATGTTCAATAGTTTCAGCTGTCATGATTGGTGTTCCGTCTTCTGCATAGAAGATAGGAAGTGGAACTCCCCAAGCACGTTGGCGAGAGATGACCCAGTCCCCACGGTCACGGATCATGTTGTAAAGACGCACTTTACCCCATTCTGAGTGGAATTTCACTTTTTCAATTTCATCCAAGATTTCTTGGCGGAATTTTGATACAGAAGCAAACCATTGTGGTACTGCACGCCAGATGATTGGTTTTTTCGTACGCCAGTCAAATGGGTATGAGTGAGAGATTTCTTCTTGAGCAAGGAGAAGATCGCCCAGTTTTTCGATAACAGTTGGTACAACCTTGTCATAGAATTGACCTTCAAAGTCAGAGCCAGCATTTTCCATCATAATACCGCGTTCGTTAACTGTTACAGCAACTTCAAGACCGTTGGCAACACCGACATTGTAGTCATCCTCACCAAAACCAGGGGCTGTATGGACGATACCTGTACCAGAGTCAGTCGTAACGTGGTCACCAAGGATCACCAACTCATCTACAGCTGTATCCCATGGGTGAGCTGTCACAATTTTATTCAATTCTTGACCACGGTAGGTCGCCAAGACCTGAACATCAGCCCAGCCAAATTTCTCAGAAAGACTATTCAACAATTCTGCAGCAACCACAAACTTACGAGCTTCACCAGCAGGTTGTACGACTACGTAATCAATATCCGCTCCAACAGTCAAACCACGAGAAGCTGTAATGGTAAATGGAGTAGTTGTCCAAACAACGATGTAAGTGTCTGTATCTAGGACACCTTTTCCGTCTTTGACACGGTTAGCATAGTAAAGGGAAGTTGAAAGCAAGTCATGGTATTCAATTTCCGCTTCAGCAAGGGCTGACTCAGATGACCATGACCAGTAAACTGGCTTGGCACCACGGTAGATATAGCCTTTTTTAGCCATTTCACCAAAGACACGGATTTGAGCTGCTTCATAGTCTGGAGTCAAGGTAACATAAGGATTTTCCCAGTCACCAGAAACACCCAAACGTTTAAAGTCTTCACGTTGTTTATCTACTTGAGAAAGAGCATACTCACGGCAAAGTTTCAAGTACTCAACCAAGTCCATTTCTTTACGTTTCACACCTTGTTTTGCCAAAACTTGCTCGATTGGCAGACCATGTGTATCCCAACCTGGAATATAAGGCGCATAAAAGCCTGACATGGACTTTGAACGAACAATAATATCTTTAGAAATCTTGTTCATGGCATGTCCCAACGTGGATATTTCCGTTGGCATAGGGAGGTCCATCGTGCAAGGTGAAATGGGGTTTTCCTTGGTTCAATTCTTGACGACGTTGGTAAAGTTTCGCTTCGTCCCACTCTTTTTGCCATAGTGGTTCTTTAGTAGGAAGTCCAGCACGCATTGGAAATTCAGTTTTTCCAAGATTTAGGGTATCTTTGAGTTTCATTATATCTCCTTTATTATATAGACAAATTAAAAAAACCACGAATCGCTAAAAAAGGACGAAAAATCGTGGTACCACCTTTTGTTCGGAAAAAGACTTTGTCTTTTCCCCTCTTTTCCCGTAACGTGGGGAACGTCCAGTCTTACTGCTTTCAGACTGGATTGCTTGAGAGGATAATCTGACCACTAGGGATTGCAGGACTCACACCGTCTCCTACTCGCTGGAAAATATAGTTGGTCAGATCTTGTTCTCACATTTATTTCTTATAATATTGTAACGGATTCTTGTTGTGCTTCATGTCTAGTAGTTGAAGAAGCAGTTCCAGTTGCTGATGGCGATACTGAGAAATACTCTGTCACGATTTCTGAATCCTCATGTTGTGGCTCAACTGAATGAGACTGTATCTCTTCTACAAGCGTATCGATGTCTAGCACATGACTTTTCCGCTTGACTGTTAGCCTGCTGAGCTTCAAACTCAGCTAATTCTTTTGTTACCTGCTTCGATGCGAGCTTGTAACTCAGCCATTTCTTCAGGTGAAAATTGACGAGTCACATCAATCGGCTCTTCTTCTGGTTGCGAAGGAACAGCTTTCTCCCAAGACCTCACCCTACGACTTCCTTGAAGGCTTCATCACTTGTTTGGAGATAAGTCGCAGTCGGACGAAGAATATCTTCCCAATCTGAAGATTCGACAATAGCCAACTGGCTCTCAATCGTAGATTTGAGACGTTGATGAAATACAGACTCTTTGTTCTTTCAATTCCTCTGTCTCAACAGCTACTTTCTTAGCATTATCTGTTGCCTGACGTAGGATTTCATTAGCCTTGTATTTTCGCCTCTTCAAGGAGACGCTGAGCATCTTGCTCAGCCTGTTGAATAATATTGTTTGAGCGTTCTTGAGCAGCTTGCTTTTACACGTTCAGCCGTATCTTGAGCAATCAAAACAGACTGACTCAAAGAATCCTTTCATCTCATCAAAGTAAGATAAGCGCTCTTCTAAACTTCTAATGTGTCTTTCCATTTCGTGATTATTGCGAACTAAGTCCTCGTAATCACGAACAACAATATCAAGAAATTCATCTACTTCTTCTGGATCAAACCCTCTGAATTTCGTAGAAAAAGGTTTTTATCTTTAATTTCTAATGATGTAATTGGCATACTTTTTCCTCACTTACTTAATAATAATTGGATAGTCAGTTTTATCTTATCCCTTTTTAGTTTGCCCATTTTCTTTGACAATCTTCAGACGACCAAACTTTCTCACACTAATCAAATCCCCTACAGCTACTAGATAATCTAATTTTTTTCAATGGGGTGGTAGTTTACCTGAACAGATTTTTTTTCTCTATGAGTTGACTAGCCTGCTTTCTGGATAATTTCAAGGCACTTGATAAGAGGGCATCCAAACGAAAACTGGAAATCAAAAATCTCTTGTTCTTGATAATTGATCTCAGATATGATTTTATCGGTGAAAGGACATTCCTCCAGCGACACAGGTAGTCTGGCAATCTTTTGTATCCCGTCCTGAAACAGAGGGATAAAATCACGATTGACAAAAATCTGTGCTCTCTTTTCATCTACCAAGATATCACCAAAGAGCTTACGATCAATTCCTAGTTGATTGATGATTGTCCCCAAAAATCTTTGCATGTGTCAGCTGTTTCAAATCTACTTGGATAACGGATCTCTAGCAATGCCATTTCAAAAATCTGACAGTGTCGGACTGAAAATAGTCCGGATACAGAAGGACACGGACAAATTCCGTATGGATATATTCTCCGCTACTCACACAGCCCAGTCCATAGGTCCCAGCCAAAAACCCTCAGTATCTGTTCCTGATGCGGATTGACAAAAGCAGTGAGGACAGGAGTATAGTATCTTCCACCCGCTTGATCCACTCTAATCCCTTATCAATAAAGGGAGCATCATCAAGAGAAAAAGTGCTGGTAAATCGCTTTTATTTGTCATCATAGTATCAACAAGAAACGAATCAAGCTGTCACCCAAAAAACGGACGATTAAGATTGCTAGCCAAATGGATAAATCCAAACCTCCAAATTGTAAAGGTAAACGGCGAAGTGGATCAACAATCGGTCTAATCAGCTTTTCCAGTAAACGTTCTAGTGAACTACCGTAAGAATTTGGAAACCAAGAGAGGAGTGCATAGATTAACAAAAGCAGGGAATAGATATTCACTGCATTTTGGATCAGACGAATCAGAAAAATCATTATTTCGCTCTACTTCGTTTAATATCAAAACCAAATTCTGCACTTTGAGAATCATCAGGCAACTTGATATCTTCAATATTCACAACCACATTGACTGGTGTCAACAAATACATTGTACTCGCAACTTTTTTCAGATTACCTGCCAAAACATGACGGGCACCGTCCAGATAGTCTAGACAACGACGAGCCTGAACCTCTGTCATGTACTGGAAGTCAATCAAGATACTTTCATTTCCAGCCAATAAATCCACAATCTCTGTTGCATCCTCATATTTTCTAGGATAACGAACATCAATCGTCACTTTTTCATCTGTACGATGGCTTTGCATAGCCAATTCTTGTTGGCGAGCATGTAAGCGAGTGATGTTGGCATCTTTTGAAGTGGTTGATTGAAACTGCGCTGGCAGTTCTTTAGAAGCTGAACTCGATGAAGCAATCATCTGCTCATCCTGAGGTTGATAAGTCGCAGTTGTTTCTTCCCCATCTTCTGTAAAATAATCTATAAATTTATCAAATCTATCTTTTAAAGACATAGATCTCTCCTATTTAAAAAATGCTGTGCCGATTCGAACAAAGGTCGAACCAAATTGAATCGCTTCCTTATAGTCACGACTCATGCCCCATGCTCAACTCTGTCATCGGCATATTAGGAATTTGTTTTTCTCTAATTTCTGCTTGCAGTTCCTGAGTTTTTCTTGAAAATTTGTTTCAATTCATCAGAATCTGCCTCAAAAAGGAGCCATGGTCATCAAACCAACATACTCAATCTGATCTAGCTGAGCCAAGTCTGGCAAAAGTTCTAGTAATTCTTTTTTTGAAAAACCGTGCTTACTTTCTTCTCCTGAAATATTGACCTGTAGGAAACACTTGATAACATGATCTGTTCTCTTTTGAATCTCCTGCGCCAATTTTCAAGGAATCTAAAAGCATGAAAGTAATCCACAAAAGGGATTACTTCTTTTGACCTTCCGTCTTTGTAGCGTTCCCAATCAAATGCCAAGTGACAGGGAATTCTTTTAACGTCTGATATTTTTTTCTAAAAATTTATCAACACGATTTTTCACCAATATGATGAACACCCAGGGAAGCAAGGGCTTCCGCTGTTTTTACGTCCACATATTTCGTCACTGCAATAATTGAAACAGAAGCTGGATCACGATTTGGCTTCTCGGCTAGCTTCAGCGACCTGCTGAAAAAAACGAACTCTGTATTTTTTTCAAATCCATTGATTAACGATTCTTGAAGAATGGAGGTGTGTCCAACTCATCTTCGTCCTGATAAGTCGGTGCTTCGAAACGTTCTACAGGTGATACGACTGAATCAGTTTGACGAACGATTGATTCACGGCGCAAGTCCCAATCACCAAAAGCAGAAGATTGACTTGTTTCAAAGCGTCGTTGGCTTTGTTTTGGTAATTCTGCTGTATCTTCTAGGTCAAAATGACGATCAAAATTTTGAGGGTGCGGTTGTCTTGAAGCTTCACGACGAGCCGCTTGTTTTACTGGAGAACCAACAACTTTTTTTCCACTCGTTCTTGACGAACACCAGTCGCTACAACTGTTACACGAATTTCATCTTTCATGCTTTCGTCAATAGAGGTTCCAAGCCAGATATTCACTCCTTGGCCTGCTGCTTGATTGACGATTTCAGAAGCTTCTTCTGCTTCAATCAAGGTCAAATCAAGACCACCAGTAACGTTGACGATGACATCTTCAGCACCGTCAATGGTTGTTTCAAGAAGTGGTGAGTAAATCGCTTTTACGAGCCGCTTCAACGACACGCTCTTCTCCACTGCCAATACCGATACCCATAAGGGCATTCCCTTTGTTTGCCATGACAGTTTTCACGTCAGCAAAGTCAAGGTTGATCAAACCTGGGTTGGTAATCAAGTCTGTAATCCCTTGAACACCTTGGCGAAGGACGTTATCTGCTTCACTAAGAGCTTCAAGAAGCGGTGTCTTCTTATCAACAATTTCAAGCAAGTTGTTGTTTGAAATAATCAACAAAGTATCAACATGTTCGCGAAGTTCGTTGATTCCTTCTACAGCGTACTGACCACGTTTGCTTCCTTCAAAGCCAAAAGGACGTGTCACAACACCAACTGTAAGGGCACCTAAATCTTTAGCAATACGTGCAATAACAGGGGCAGCTCCTGTACCAGATCCACCACCCATACCAGCAGTGATAAAGACCATGTCTGCCCCGCTAATCGCTGCTGTCAATGCTTCTTCGCTTTCTTCAGCAGCCTTACGACCAACCTCAGGTCGACCTCCAGCACCCAAGCCACGAGTCAATTTTGGTCCGAGTTGGATAACTGTTTCAGCTTTTGTACTGCTTAAGGCTTGTACGTCTGTGTTCGCCGCAATGAATTCTACTCCTGAAACACCTTCGTCGATCATGCGGTTAATAGCATTACCACCGCCTCCACCGACACCAATTACTTTAATAACTGCACCTTGAGCAGCTGCTGTATCAAATGAAAATGTCATAATTTCTTTTCCTCTTTTATTCATCAAACATGCTTCCGATCAAGCTACGGAAACGGTCTGTTAATTTCGGTTTATCTTGAGAACTTGCTTGGAATTCGTCTCTTGGAGCAAGGCCACTGTCAGATGTGATTTCAGTTGCTGCAGTAGCTGGTTGCACTGGAGTTGATTGTATAATTGGTGTCACACTCTGATTTGAAACACCAAAATTAATTGGTTTTTGGCGAAGGAATTCATCTCCTCTGACTGCCTTTTGAGCCAGAAGATTCACTTCTGTCAATTTACCTGCAAACTCAGACAAGCTGATCACATGGGCAAAAGCAGGGTTGCGAATTCCCACTTGATTTGGCACATAGAGTTTCACTCGAACACCAAACACTTCTTGCGCCAATTCGACAACTCCTGGTAAAATCGCATTTCCGCCGATCAGAACGATACCACCTGGTAGATCCAACAAGTGCCTTCTGTCTAACTCCTGTTTAATTTGATCAAAAATATGTTTGATACGTGCTGAAATAATTTCTGCCAAGTAACTTTCTGTCACTTCAACGGGCTCTACTTCACCAATGACTTCAACTTGGAAAGTCTCGTTACTTGCTAGTGGAACATAAGCTTCACCATAGTTTAGTTTTAAACTTTCCGCGATTTTTTGGGATGTTTTTAAGACTTTGGAAATATCTTTAGTGACATATTCCCCACCCTCTTGGTAAATGTTTGTAAATTGCAATTCTTGATTGCGAATAGTTGCAACTGTAGTCTGTCCACCACCCATATCAATCACTGTCGCGCCAAACTCACGTTCTCCCTCATTGAGAACTGAATTTACAATCGCTAATGGTGAGATGATGACGTTGTCAACATGGATTCCCACACGCTCCACGGTTTTACGAAGGTTATGAAGAATGGTACGAGGCCCTGTGTAAAGTAAACCACGCATTTCCAAACGCACCCCCATCATGCCACGAGGGTCACGAATACCTTGGAAACCATCTACGATAAATTCTTCTGGAATGAAAGTAATCACTTCACGATCAGGAGTCATGCTCTTTCGTCAAAGCTGATTTGACAACATTTCTCAACGTCCTGATCTGTAATTTCTTTTTGTATCTGATGTTACAGGAATCATTCCTTGAGTTGGTTCAACCTGCAAGAGATTTGCTGGTAAACCAACATTGACAGACTTGATTGAAATTCCTGCCTTCTCTTCTGCCTGGGAAATTGCGGATTTAATTGCTGAAGCAGCAGCCTCAATATCAACGATAATCCCGTCTTTGACACCTTTTACTCTTGGCATTGCTAACGCCAATTACATTTACTTCACCATCTCTATGTTCGGCAACCAGCACTTTGATGGAGCTAGTTCCGATATCTAAGCCTGTAAAAACCATCTCTAGTCATTACATTGCATCCTCTCTGTCTTCCAAGTTTCTCACTTCTATTTTTCAATAACTGTGACGGACACAGCTATTCACAAAGATATTATAACACAAAAAAATCCAATCGTGCTTAGTTTTTCATAAATTTCCTCTAGGTTTTTTTGTAAAAGTCTTTTTAAACAATTTTTTTCTCAGGAGCAATCATTATTTTTTTATATCCTTACAGCTATATTTTGCATATTTAATCAAAAAAAGAGAAGGCCTTTTTAAGCTTTCTCTTGAATCATTTTTCTGCTCTTTTGTTGCAAAAAGACCTCTAGTACTTTTTGCAGTCAAAGCTGATAGCTACTACCAACACACTGGACACGATGATGTAATTCGCCAATAGTCCGTGATTCCCCACTAGTGGTGGTTTAGTTTAAAAATCCATAATCTCCACCTACAACCAAAGTTGACAACTCCTATCAAGGCATTTAGAGAAAATGTAATCACTGTCACATTTTTTTCAAAGTTGAGCAGGAAGCTTCATAATTCTTAAACAAGTATAGGAGCGCATTCCCCAAAAGTGCCACATGCCCGATGATAAAGGACAGGATGGTCACATGCGGAAACGGATAAGGGTCAAAGAGTGGGTATGCCAGAGCTGCAGTTGCTCCAAAGGTTCCTAGAAGTGCAAAGTATTGCTTGTACTTGAAGTCCCTGGAATCAAGAGCATGACAAACATGGCGATACGGCAATGATAGAAGGGCAAACTTTCTGATAAGGGCATTTGATTCCCCAATACCAGCTATACAGAACAATCAGTTGAAGAGACTGAAGGATCTGAATGAAAGCGCTGGTAAGCCACCTTGTCACGGTAACGATATGAAACATAGAAAGTAAGAGCCAATAAACATAACAAACCAATATACCAGTGGAGTTCAAACTGGGGCGGTTCTGATATCTGTGTGGTAAATAATTGTTCCCACAAATTCATATTCTATTCCTCGTTCATCTAGCCAGAGCAGTAGAAAAGTTCACTGTTCTAGCTTTTTAAATTTTTTTGAAAAAAAGCTTGATTCTATACTATGCATAGAATACTTGCTGCTTAAATTCGCAACCTATTATATCATTTGTATCGCAGAAATGCACCTTACAGACACCCTTTTTTTGATTTGCAGACTTCTCTAGCATAACCTAATCAATATATTGGTCTCTTTGTCCTCTATAAACCTGCCAAAGAATCTCCATCTGCTCCTTGGTGATGCGTTTTTTTCAGATAAGGCTGGCAGTTGGTCAATGGCAAAAAATTGAAGGTCAGCAATTTCTTGATTCTCTTGAAATTGTCCATCAAGAAGCTTGACATTCAAACACAAACTTTGCATATTGTTTTGCTCTGTAGTTGGAAACGATTGGTATCAAAAAAACTGCAAGTAACCTTTCAGCTTTTTGCTGTAAAACCGGTTTCTTCTTCAATTTCTTGAGAATATTTTCAGTTGGAGAATAGCCGACTTCACCAAAGCCACCTGGCAAAGCCCAACTTTCCTCTCCTTGCCCTCTGACTAGACAGACTTTTTTTCATCCTCAACAATCCAAGCACGGACGTCCATCAGAGGAGTTGCGTAAGCGACAGTTGGTCTCAAGACTCTGCTACTTCTTCTGCATCGAGTTCTGATACCTGATCTCAAACATTTCAGATAAACAGACTTCGCAAGTCCTCGTATCGCTCACAGTCAAAAAGGATCTTTTTGTGAAAGGTTAATCCAGTATCCGTAATAGCTAGCATTCTTTGCAGATACTTGGTAAAATCACTTGCATTCATTTCTCTAAACTTTCTACCAACTTGGCTAGATTCATGGAGTTAGAGCCTTTGAGCAGAATCTGGTCATTCGCACCGAGGCTTGCCTTAACCTGCTTGACAAGACCTTCAAATTGATCTTCGTCAGCTGTCTTCTTGAAGTAGAATACATGACCGATTGGGAACATTTGACTAGCCAGCTGGCTTAATTCGGCAATGTCTTCTCCATAGAAAAATAACGGTATCCAGCACATCTGGCGATAGGCTCAAAATCATCTGGTTATGGAGTTGGATAGATTGGTCACCGAGTTCCTTCATGTCTGCTAGAACAGCGATTTTCTTGCCCCCTTCGTTGGCTGGGATAGCAGAGAATGTCTCCAAAATCAACTTCATAGCAGTTGGATTGGCATTGTAAACATCTGACAGAATATCTGCTCCGTTGGCAGCTTTCTTCCACTCAGTACGATTACGCGTCAAGTCAAGATTTTTGGAAAGGCCTGACGAATCTGTTCCTCTGACACTCCTTCTTGCAAGGCAACGTAGGATGCAATCATAGCATTGGTGGCATTGTACTTACCAGTCACTGGCAAATCAAGGGTTTGTTCCAAAAAATTAGCCTTAAAGGTCAGACTATCCTTGCGCTCAACCAAGTCTGTGATTTCCAACTCTGCCCCTTGCCCAAAACGAACCACCTTTTTTTATCAGTAGGCAAGTAGTCCTCTACAATCGAGTCAGCTGGTGCCAAGAGCAAACGGAGCCAGGCCTCATACCATCTGCAATTTGCATTTTTCCTTTAGCGATTTCCGAACGGTCTTTGAAAAAGGCTAAATGAGCTTCTCCAACCAAGGTCACGATGGCTGTCTTAGGATGAGCCAATTCAGACAAAAGATGGATATCTCCCAAGTGATCCTGCCCCATCTCCAAGACCAACTTTTCTGTCCCTTCAGGCATGTGGAGAACTGTGTAGGGAAGCCCAATCTCATTATTGTAGTTTCCTTGTGTTTTGTAGGTCTTGTAGGTTGTTGACAGTAAATGCGCCAGCATATCCTTGGTTGTTGTCTTGCCATTTGAACCTGTAACAGCAAAGACATCAACAGCCGTTTTCTCAAGATAGTAGGCAGCTAGGGTTTGAAAGGCAGTCAACACGTCGTCTACTAGGATGTAGGGTTGATTTGCAACCTTTTTCTCGGATAAGGTTACTACTGCACCATTTTCAAAAGCTGTTTCGATAAAGTCGTGACCATCACGCGCTCCCTTGAGCGGAACAAACAAATCTCCTGCAGTGATTAAACGACTGTCAAACTCAGCCTTTTTCTAACTGGGTGTCCTCAAAAATGCTGACATCATTTTTAGCTCTAACAACTTGCGCTACTTCATGGATTGTTAATTTCATTTCTACTCCTTTAAAAAGGGTTGAAGTCCAAGAACTCTAATCACCTACAGTGACAGTTCTGGCTTCTACCCTCTCTTTCATTTTTATAGCAAATGCGCTTCGCGCTTGTCAAAACTTTCCTTGGCAAGGTCAACCAAACGCTCGATTAGTTCTGGGTAGCTGATTCCCATATTGTCCCAAAGTAGTGGATACATAGACCACTGGGTGAAACCTGGCATGGTATTGAGCTCGTTTAGGAAAATCTCGCCCTTGTCTGTATAGAAGAAATCACAACGAGACAGACCGAGACCACCGATGGCACGGAAGGCTGTTTCTGCATTTCGACGCATGACAGCTACTACATCATCACTAATCTTGGCTGGGATGTCCATGGTAATCTTGTTGTCAATATACTTGGCATCGTAGTCATAAAAGGCAACATCCTTGACCACTTCACCAGGAAGCGTACTCTTGACATCGTAGTTACCCAAGAGACCAACCTCGATTTCACGAGCATTCACTCCTTGCTCTACCAAGACACGGCTGTCATATTGGAAGGCAAGCTCCAAAGCTTGGCGGAGTTCTTCTTGGTTTTCAGACTTAGAAATACCAACACTTGAGCCCATGTTTGACGGTTTCGTGAAGACTGGATAAGTCAATTTTTCTTCAACTTCAGCGATTTTAGCAGTCACATCATCACCTTCGACGATAGCCACATAAGGAACTTGAGCAATCCCAGCAGACTCCAAGACACGTTTGGTCGTGATTTTATCCATGGCAAGGCTGGATGACAAGATATTACAGCCGACATAAGGCATTTTCAAAACTTCTAAAAATCCTTGAACTGAACCATCTTCTCCCATCGGACCATGAAGAACTGGAAAGACCACTGCACCTTCTTCGTAGATAGCACTTGGCGCTATTTTCTTGTCCCAGTCAATGGTCGCATTGGTCATGAGACGATCCTCTTGACCTGGAGTCTGGCTAAATTCTTGCGTTTTGATAAAGTCACCTGACTGGCTGATGAAGAAAGTCTTGACTGTGAAACGATCGTAATTGACCGCACGCATGACACTCTCAGCTGATAGTACAGAGACTTCACGTTCCGCACTACGTCCACCGTATAAAAGAATAATTGTTTGTTTCATATTACTGTCCTATTTTCTAATAGAATACTCGCACCTTAGTATATCATATTTGCTTCTTTTTTGAAACTTGAACATGGTACTGATAGTAAAGAAATATAAAAAGAGACCGATAACGACAAACTCGGTCTCCCCGTTCTTGTATAAATGAATTGAGTTCGTAAATTTGTTTACTCCTACAACTCTGTCCGATTTTCAATGGCTCGTAGGAGTGTGACTTCGTCCGCATACTCGATATCTGCTCCCACGGCCAGACCTCGTGCCAAGCGAGTGACCTTGATACCAGCTGGTTTGAGGAGACGAGAAAGGTACATAGAGGTCGCTTCCCCGTCAGCCGTCGCATTGGTTGCCACGATCACCTCTGAAACCTCACTATCCATGAGACGGGTCATGAGACTCTTGAGGTTGATATCGTCTGGGCTGATGCCATTCATAGGAGAAATGAGGCCATGCAAGACATGATAGAGTCCGTGGTATTCTTGGATATTTTCCATAGCAGCCACATCGCGACTATCCTCTAGCACCAAGATGGTTGTCTGGTCACGAGTCGGATCTGTACAGATAGAGCAAGGATCATCGTCAGTCAAGCGACCACAGATGGAACAATAGGTCAACTCCCGCTTAGCAGACAGTAGATTTTTGGCAAATTCATTGACATCGTCATCAGACATTCCAATGGTATAGAAGGCTAGACGGGTAGCCGTTTTGATTCCGATACCGGGAAGCTTCGAATAACTATCGATCAGCTTGGCAATAGGTGTTGGATACAGCATAAGTTCCTTTCTAATTCATTGGATGGTGTTTGTTGTAAAGATTGATAATATCGCGTGCAATTGAAGGTCCGACACCGTTTGTAAGGTTGGTGTTATGAGGAAAGACGACTGCGACTGCGATTTGAGGATTTTCGGTTGGTGCATAGGCGACTGCGTTGGTATTATTGGCTTTTTGACCGCCATTAACGTAACTTTCGGCAGTACCCGTTTTCCCGCTGATGGAAACGGCTGCGCCATTTGAAAAGGCACGACCAGTTGTCAGAGCGCTCGTTCCATGAGAAACTTGATAGAAACCTTGTTGCAAGATAGCCATATCTGCTTCTGAGATATTAACTTTGTTCATTTCCTTGGTAGCTGTTTCTTGAACTAGACTACCTAAGCCACCTTGGTCATTGTTTCCATAAACCCCTTCAACGATGTGAGGAGCCAAACGTACGCCATTGTTTGCAATGGTTGCGACATACTGAGCTAACTGCATCGGAGTGTAGTTATCAAACTGACCAAAAGCATTATTTAGATAGTTGGCCAAATCAAACTCTTTTGGTATAAATCCTGTTGATTCATCTGGAAGATCAATTCCCGTTGAAGCCCCGAGTCCATATTCCCCAAAGGTTGACCGCAATTTGCCCATAGCTGTATCTAATCGACTCGTTGCTACCATCATATTGGGTTTATAGGTCTGTCCCATAATTCCCAGAGCTGTTTGCACCATGTAGGTATTGGAGGAATACTCCAAGGCTTCAACCGCTGTAATAGGGAAAGAACCGTATGACAAGGTATACCATGAATTGATAGGAGCTGAACCTTGGAAAACAATCGGCTGGTCTGTCAAAGTTTGATTGCCTGACAAAACTCCATTTTCCCAACCAGAGCTGATGGTCGCTGCCTTAACGACAGATCCTGGCACAAAGACATTGGTTATCGTCCCAAGCGAATCTGAACTTAATTTACCAGATTCAACATCATGCTTGACACCTGACATCGCCAGAACTGCACCAGTTTTGGGATTGAGAGCGACTGCGTAGACCCCTTCAGAATATTTGGCACCACCATTACCCAACTCGGAGTTAAAGTAGCTCTTGAGTAGGTCATCCACTCCATTTTGGAAAGCGAGGTCAATCGTTAATTTGATGTTGTTTCCTTTGCTTCCTTCCTCGACATTTTCCACACTTTCCATGTTTCCATGTTTGTCGAGATGCACTTCTTTGACAGAGCGTTTGCCTTGGAGGACATCTTCATATTGCTTTTCAAGATAAGAAGTTCCCACTCGGTCATTGAGAGAGTAGCCTTTCTTGAGATAAGCGTCAACTTCCTCAGCTGGAAGACCTGACTTTTCACTTGAAACGCTACCGACGATAGACGATAGAGAAGTGTCCAGTACTTTTCGGTCCCATGAGGTTGAAATGCTGATACCTGGTAATTCCTTGGATGCAGAAGCCACAAGAGCAACCTGAGTATCATCTAAAGCATCTGTTGAAATGGTGCCCGTTGCAAAATTTTCAACAGCATTGAGTTGACTAAAGAGATAGATTTCTTTTTTCTGGTCATCTGTATAATTGAGTTGACTCACGTCAATGCTTTCGACCGCATTATTGTAGAGAGTCGCTTCCGATAAACGGTTCCCATCTGAATCCAGACGTTCATCGCTTGGCAAGGATTCGACTGTTTTTTTGTAAATATCCTGGTCCGCCAGGTAATAGTCTGCAATCTGACGGTCTGTGAGTTCAGGAGAAGTGACATTCACATAAGTCAGCAGTTTTCTAGCCGTCTCCTTTAACTCTGCCGCCGTCATCTTATTGTTTCGTGTGAAAGAAACAACTTGCTTGAGTGTATTTTCTACCAAGGGTTTCCCTGTTGCATCGTAGATTTGGCCACGAGCTGAGCTGGTTGTCACCCTAGTCTGGCTGGCTGATGCCAACTTGCTTCATAGAAATCTTTATTCAGCACCTGCATGTATAACAATCGACCGATAATGGTCATAAACAGTAGGATAACAATGGCAAACAGTAAATTAAGCCGAATCGGAATCGAATGGCTATTGAATTTTCTCATACAACTAAGACTCTTTTCTAGAAAAATTTTCGATTTTCACCTTTATTTTCCCTAAAATAATAGAGCAAACAGGTGAAGCTCGGTACTTTTCATTGTACCATATTTTAAGGAGAAACTCTTGGAAAAGTCGAAGCATTTTTTGACTTTTATCTGAAAATGCCTTTTTATTTGGTTATCCTATCTTCTATGATATAATGATAGTAATAGTTAAGAAAGCGTTAACCTTTAAGACTTTGACTCATAAAAAGGAGCCTCATGAACAAGCCAGACATCGCAACCATAATCGACCTCCATTTTGAAGAATTAACCGAGCTTGAGCAAGAAATCGCTCGCTATTTTTTACAACCTGAAACGATCCAAGATGATCTTTCTTCTCAGCAAGTTACCCAGAAATTACATATCTCCCAAGCAGCGCTGACCCGCTTTGCTAAAAAGTGTGGTTTTACAGGTTACCGAGAATTCATCTTTCAATACCAGCATCAGGCTAGTAAACAGGACACTCATTCGCACAAACACAGCCCTTTGACCAAACGTGTTTTGCGAAGCTACAGTATCATGCGAGAACAAACACAGGATTTGATCGACGAAGAACAACTGGAACGAGTCGCCCAGTTAATCGAAGATGCTGAGCGTGTCTACTTCTTTGGAACAGGCAGTTCCGGTCTTGTCGCTCGTGAGATGAAACTGCGCTTTATGAGACTAGGTGTTGTCTGTGAAGCCTTAACCGATCAGGATGGCTTTGCATGGACGACCAGCATCATGGATGAAAATTGTCTCGTACTCGGTTTCTCACTTTCTGGTACAACTCCTTCTATTTTAGACAGTCTTTTAGATGCAAAAGAGATGGGGGCAAAGACTGTACTCTTTACAAGTGTTCCCAATAAAGATAGTCAAGCCTATACAGAGACCGTTCTTGTTGCCAGCCACAGCCAGCCTTCCTACATTCAACGGATATCCGCTCAACTCCCCATGCTCTTCCTTATAGATTTGATTTATGCCTACTTTTTGGAAATCAATCGTGAGAGCAAGGAAAAAATTTTTAACAGCTATTGGGAAAATAAAAAACTCAACGGCTATCGTAGACAAAAACGCGTTAGAAAATCCTAGTTTGGTTGGACCAAACTAGGATTGTTTTGTTTTGAAATGATAATAGGCTCATAGGTGGTCTTTCCAATCTTTCTCCTTGTGCTAATGCCTTCTTTATCTGTGTTTTCAGTTCTTCCATAAATTCCCCTTTCCGTTTTTGAATTTTTGACAACAAAAAGGAAGTATCGGCTATCTGCTTTTTACTTCCTCTCTATAATTTTTATTTAATTGTTTTATTTTGACAAACTGGCATTTTTAAAATATCTTTACCTGATTTCAGTTCACCATTTTTTTCAAAAATGGACTAATCAGTTCCATCCACTCTAAAGGTAAATAAGTTGATAAATATCCATGATTGTAACCTTTAGATTCATAAAGAGTACAATCTGGATGCATTTTTTTGAAACAATTTTTGCTGATTGCTTGACACAGTCCATTTCTTTTTCACCGTAAATATATAAAACCTGTGCTTTACTCTTTTGCAATAGAATCTTTCAATCTATATTTCGCCATATATGTTCTATACATTGTCACTAGTGTCTTCATTGGAAGTCTTGGCATATCTTCCATATAATAGTTTTCTATTTCTTTTGGATATGCCATTTTAGGGTATATTTTTTTTCATTAGATTAAGTTGCATTTTACTTACCGATTTGCTAAACATAAGTTTTCCAAAGAGTTTTTACAATTATTATGCAAATTTTTGCCAATCTAGGCTGAGGTATACAAATACTGCCATCTATCATTGCTTTCTGAGCTATATTATCATCTAATGATAATAACTCCATCGCAATTTGTCCTCCTAGAGAAACACCACCTAATGCAAACAACTTCCCACCACAATTATCTTTTTATATAATCCATTATTATCTGTGCTGAATATTCAGTTGAGATATAATCTCTTTGGTATTCTTCTCCATGTCCATCAAGAGTTGGTAAAATCACATGGTACTCGTCTGATAGCATACGAGCTTGCCTAAGATAATTCCACCAAGAATTACCCCCTCCATGTATCAATAATATATGCAGAAAAATTTTTTTATCTCCAAACTCATGAAATTTCATAACTCATACCCCGATAAATTCTAATTTATCAATTTCTCGTCCATCTCATTATATCACTTTTTCTTCTTGGCTTAGGTTTAGTATTTGGAAACAAAGTATAGAGCTTGCACCATCTTCGCTATCTTAAAAGGAATCTCCTCTCATATATTTTTCGATGGTAGGAATTCTGCTCTTATCGTTCTTTTTTGTAATTCTTCTTTGTCCTTCTCATACCAATGAAGCAAGGTCGCCTAATGGTCTTGATAGACCTTTTCGCTACTTTTCATATACTGGACAGTTTTTCTATCATCAAAAAAAGAATTAAGCCGAACATTTTCACTCAAGTAGTGGTTAAGTGTTCTTCTTAATTCTATAACTCCAAACTAGGATTGTTTTGTTTTGAAATGATAATAAGCTCCCAACATACCAGCTGTATTTTGGTGATGGGCAAATTCTAATCGTGTTTTTTCAGCTAGACTTGGTACTAAGGCTGCCTTCAAGGCTGTGCGGATCTTCGGTTTGAGGATCGCCTCTTGCCCCATAATACCGCCACCGAGAATGACCACTTCTGGATTGGCAACGTAGCAAATATTTGCCAGACCTTTCCCAAGGTAATCTACCATGCGATCAATGCCAGCCATACAGATCTTGTTTCCTTCAGTAGCTTCCTTGAAAATGCGTCGGCCATTCCACTGATCAACTGAGTCACCATGAGCTTCTGCTACATACTCTACCAAGGCTGTCGTAGAAGCCAAGTCTTGGAAAGCTCCATCCTGCATATGCATATAACCGACTTCGCAAGCTGAGTTGCTAAATCCATGGAAGACTTTCCCATCCATAATCAAGCAACCACCGATACCTGTTCCAATGGTCAAGCAAAGTGTCACACTCGCTCCCTTGCCTGAACCAGATACTGCCTCAGCAAGACCTGCACAGTTGACATCATTTTCAATTTCACAAGGAATATTAAAGCTAGTCTCGATTTCCTTTTTGAACTGAGTTCCTGCGTAGTTAGGAATTTGAGGACCAGCATAGAAGATTTCACCCTTGTCAGGATCCACCATTCCCGCTGAAGAAATGGCAACACCTGCTACTGGGCCTTTTTCTAAATAGCTGGAAACGATATCTTTTGTTTTTTGTAAGATATGGGGTCCACCCTTTTGCGCCTCAGTTGGCATTTCATGCGATTCAACAAGTTGGCCTTCTTGGTCAATCAAACCATATTTGATGTTGGTTCCACCAATATCAATTGCAACGTAGTGTGTCATAAATACCTCCTTATGGATTAGAGGAAGCGCTCCTTGGTTTCACGAATCAATTGTGCTGCTGCTTCTACAACTGGGCGATCTTCTTCAGTTACTGGTGTCAATGGCGAACGAACTGAACCAATGTTCAAGCCTTCATTGATCTTCAAGACTTCTTTGATTACACCGTACATATTTCCATGAGCAGCAGTCAATTTACCGATGATTGCATTGATAGCGTATTGCAATTCACGAGCTGTTTCCAAGTCTTTCTCAGCAATCAACTCATTGAGTTTCAAGAAGAGTTCTGGCATAGCACCATAAGTACCACCAATACCAGCTTTTGCCCCCATGAGGCGTCCACCTAGGAACTGTTCATCTGGACCATTAAAGACGATATGGTCTTCTCCACCAAGGCTGACAAAGGTTTGGATATCTTGAACTGGCATTGAAGAGTTCTTCACACCGATAACGCGAGGATTTTTCAACATTTCAGTGTAAAGACTTGGAGTCAAAGCAACACCTGCTAATTGAGGAATGTTGTAGATCACATAGTCTGTATTTGGTGCTGCAGCACTAATGTCATTCCAGTACTTAGCAACTGAGTACTCAGGCAAGCGGAAGTAAATAGGTGGAATCGTTGCGATAGCATCCACTCCCAAACTTTCCGCATGGCGAGCAAGTTCCATACTGTCTTTCGTATTGTTGCATGCTACGTGAGCGATAATGGTCAATTTCCCTTTGGCAACTGCCATAACTTCTTCCAAGATCAACTTGCGGTCTGCCACACTTTGGTAGATACATTCACCAGAAGAACCATTGACATAGAGACCTTGAACACCCTTATCAATGAAGTATTGAACCAAGGCACGCGTACGCTCTGGACTTACTTCTCCTTGATCATCATAACATGCGTAGAAGGCTGGAATGACACCTTCATATTTTTCAAATCTGACATAGATTTTCTCCTAAGATTTCTTTTTTTCTGCTGAGAGCAGTTCTATTTTTTACAAGTTTAGTATACACCTTGTGAAAATCGCTTTCAATATCTTGTATACACTTAGATTTTAGTTTCTACTTGTATTTTAGAAACTGTATCGATTGAAAGTAGTTTCAGAAACAAGCCATTCTACTGGTATTTGGCGAAAATTTTCTCCATCAATCCTGCTTGGAGAAAGACTAGCAAACCAAAACCAAAGAGGATAAAGGCTGACCCACCCAAAAGGAGAGTGAAGGCGGATAGATAAAGAACCATCACAATAAGAAAGAGAATGGCTAACATGAGGAAGAACCATGGAAAGTTAAAACTTGCCAAGATAAGCCCTTTTTGCAGCACTTCTTTCCAAGACAAATCATAGCGAGCAGCGATGGGATAACTAGCCAGCATCACCAGAGTAAGGAAGATGAGAATCCCCAAACAAATAACTTTCACAAGCTGGAAGGGTAAAGCTGTCTGTCCCCAGAAGAGATAGAGATCTAGAAGGCTTAATGACACAATGCCCAACTCCAGCAAACCTAACTGGAAACCCAGTTTCAGATTTTGCTTGAAAGCTCTTAGATAAGTTCGAAAGACTGGTACCCGTCTGCTTCTCTTAATCTCAAACATGGTCTCGTAAAGGCTGATTTTCGCCACTCCAATCGTCACGATGGGCAAACAAGAGACGACAAAAAGAAGATTGACTGTCACGATATCCAAGACCTTCTCACTGAAACGCATGAGAAAATTATCTGTATCAAATGCTGCCTTGATAAGGCTTACTCCTTTTTGTGCCATGTTTGCTCCTCCTGATTCTTTTAATCAATCAAAAATTTTAAAGAGATATTTGCGAACCTTTTTCTTCCATCCCTGCGTAGCCATTTGGCTGGTGAGGTTCTCCTGGGAAGAAAAATCGCAAAATTGTGATAACCCAACAAGAGTGGGTAGTTTTTCATGACAATGGACAAAGCCAATGTCGCTCGCTTCGTCGAATGCTACCGCTTCGTCTTTGATACGTGAACCGTAGCTCGAATATTCATGACCTTCTACCAGCAAATGCAAGTCTGCATAGTTCTTATGATGCTCAAATTGATCATTTTCAGCTTGATTGAGGACATTTTTCCTGAACAACTAGAAAGACCTTGTCTCCCGTCAATCTCATACTTACCTGAGTTCGAAAATGAATCCTTACGGTGCTGATAGAGATAGTCGATAGCCTTGTCTAGATTGGGATGGATTCCCTTTGTAAAAGGCGATGTTTTTCAAATCGTCAAAAATCATACTGTTTCCTTCGTTTCTGATAGTTAACTAAAATCATAAATTAAGTTTATAAGTGTCTGACAAAACTTCACGAAGTAACTGCATACTCTCCATTTTGTAGACACTTATGAAACTATATTTCTCTTAGTCTATAACATATTCTTCTGAATTTTGATAGACAGTTTTTCCTATACTCAATGAAAATCGAAGAACAAACTAGGAAGCTAACCGCAGGCAATACTTAAGTATGGCAAGGTGATGCTGACGTAGTTTGAATTCGATTTTCGCAGAGTATTATCCTTTAACAGCTCCCATAGTAATACCCTGAGTGAAGGATTTTTGGAAGACAAGGAAGACGGTTACGATTGGCACGGCTGCAAGAGCTGCACCTGCCATGATCAAACCATAGTTGGTTGCCATTTCAGCCTGCATGGTCGCAACCCCGAGTGAGATAGTCAAGTTCTGACGTGAAGTCAACATTACCAACTGCATGAAGTAGTCGTTCCAAGTATTGATGAAGGTAAAGATCGCAAGGGCTGCAAATCCTGGTTTCACGATAGGGAAGGCTACGCTCCAGAAAGTACGAATCTCACCACAACCGTCGATTTTAGCTGATTCAAGCAATTCTGTTGGGATGTTTTCGCTGAATTGTTTCATGAGGAAGACCCCAAATGGCCATCCAATCAAAGGCAAGATAACTGCCCAAAGAGTATCGTGAATTCCCATGAAGTTGACGATACGTACCAATGGTACAAGGACAACTTGTTTTGGAAGTGCCATGGCAGCGATAAAGACTGCAAAGAGGATGCGTTGACCATAGAAACGTTTTTTAGCCAAGACATAACCTGCTAGAGAAGAGGTTGCACACACTAGGAACATGGTTACCAGTGAGATAAATACAGAGTTCCACATCCACTGCATAGCAGGGTTTTGCACCATGAGTTGTTGGAAGTTCTCCATGGTTGGCATTTTAGGGAACCACTGTGGTGGAATCATAATGGTATCAGGCTGTGATTTGAAGGCCCCTGTCAAAGATCCAGTAGAATGGAAAGATGAACAGCACGGTCAACAAGAGCAAGATAATCGTTGAAATAACAGTGAAAGCTGTTAAAGGTTTCTTTTGTGTAGGTTGCATAACTGTCTCCTTTCTTTAGTATTCTACGTCGTTTCCGAGGATCTTGAATTGAGCAAAGCTGACAATGGCAATCATCACTGCCAAGAAGACACCGATGGTATTTGCATAGCCGTACTCTGTCAATTGGAAGGCTTTTTCGTAAAGGTAGTACATCAAGGTACTTGTTGAGTAGTTTGGACCACCAGAAGTCAACAACTGAATCAAGGCGAAACATTGGAAAGAGTTGATAGTCGTAATGATCGCGATGTAAAGAGTTGTTGGAAGAAGGCTAGGCCATTTGATCTTCCAGAAAACTTGGAACTCAGTCGCACCATCAACACGCGCTGCTTCAACAAGTGAGTTGTCAATATTCCCCATAGCAGCGATATAAAGGATAATCGGTTGACCAACAGATGTTGTCAAAAGGATAATCATAATCGCTAGCAAAGCCCAGTTTTTGTCACCCAGCCAAGAAATGTTTTGGCTGATGATGTGGCTTGACTTAAGGACAAAGTTTAGAATCCCTGATAGGGGGTCATAGATCCATTTCCATACAACCGTTACGGCAACACTACCTGTAACTACAGGAAGGAAGAATACGAAACGATAGAAAGATCGAGCAATCGCATTTTGATGATAGGTTTGAGATGCTACAAAGAGCGAGAAGAGAACCACAATCGGAACAGATCCCAATAACCAGAATAACGGTATTGATCAAAGACTTCAGTAAAGACAGGGTCTTTAAACATGCGAATGTAGTTGTCCAAAGCCCACAAACTCAAAACTGGTCATGGAGTAGTTAAAGAAACTTGTGATGAATCCCATAATCATAGGAGCCAAGACAAAGATCACAAAGAAGAATAATACTGGTGCTAGGAAAGCGTAGGAAATCACTGTTTCCCGCATGCGAATTTTATTGACTTTCACAGTCGGCACCTCTCTTTCAAATAGAATAGTTTTTGATTTTCTTGAACTGTTTTAAAATCAAAATGAAATTTTTTAAGATTCGCTTATGTAAGAACTTCATTTTAATTTCGTGACAGTTCCTACCATTTCAAACAAAAGTCCCCCTTTTCTTACACCGTAGTGCTCAGGGAAAAGGGGGGAATCAATCTGACTTAGTGCTTATTGTTTTGTAGCTTTTTTGATGGTTTCGTTAGCTTTTTCAGTGAAGGCTTTCAAAGCATCTGCTGGTTTTTCGTCACCATTTGATACAGATTGCAACATTGGGAACCAAAGTGTTCTCATTTCAGCAAATCCATTGATTGTGTTATAGTATGGTGAGTAGTATTTAGTCCAGCTACTGATTGTTTCCATACGTTTGTCATCATAAAGTTTGCCAAATGATGTACGAACTGGGAAAGGCACCTGTACGAACAACGTCTTTAGGGACCCCATTCTTTGTCATCTGCGATGAATTGAACGAATTTCTTAGCAGCGCGACTTTCTTATCGTCTTTGTTGTTAAATACTGCAAATCCATTTACAAGGTATTCAAGAGCTGGTTTACCAGAGTCTGATGGGAATGGTACTTCTACCACGTCTACCTTACTTGCTTCCAAGAGTTTCGCTTGGATACCGTTTTGAGCTGGAGCCCAAAGGATTGTGTATGAAGTTTGACCGTTCGCAAAGTTTTGGATGTCTGCTCCACCGTCAAATTGTGAACCATTGTTCAACAAACCGTCTTTGATCCAGCTAGCAGCTTTTTCAAGACCTTTGACGAATTTAGGATCGTCTGTTGTGTATTTGGTTACGTCTTTATCTGTTACAGAACCGCCATAAAGGTTTGCAATGAAGGCACGTGTTCCTTGGTCTCCCCCTTGACCAGAACTGAACAATGAACCTGGTGTATACCCTTTATCTTTAAGCGCTTTCAAAACTTTTTCAAAGTCATCAGTTGTCCAACCTTCTTTTACAAGGTTTGCAACTCCAGCATCTTCCAACATTTTCTTGTTCATTGCCATGTAGAATGGAGCTGAACTGATTGGATACATGTAAGCTTTGTCTCCAGCCTTACTTGCTTGTACGATGTTTTCGTTGTTCACATCTTTGACAAATTCGTCTGTGAAGAGGTCGTTCAACTCAGCCAATTTACCGTTTTTACCGTATTGGATGATCCGTCCTGGTGCGTCAAAGAGTACGTCTGGCGCTGTTCCTGCTTCGATGGCTGTTGTGATCTTTTCAGGACCTGACTTGAAGTCGATGGTTTCCAATTTCACTTTTACATCTGGATTTGCTTTTTCAAAAGCTTCGATGATTGATTTTTCATAAGTTCCAACACCGTCACCAGTTTTTTCTTGTGTGAAGACTGGGAATGCCCACCAAGTGATTTCTGTTTTTCCGCTATCGCTTCCTGATTTTCCAGCATCTTTACTTCCACCAGAGTTACCACAAGCAGCAAGGCCAAGAATCGCAGCACTCGCAAGTACTGTACAAGCTAGTTTTCTAAATTTCATTTGTATTCTCCTAATTGATAAGCGTGTCCATATTGGATAGTGAGTAAGCTTCTGTTTGTATACGTTTTCATTTTCATCCGACGCATCGACCACTCTCCTCTGTTTTTGAGATTGTGTTATTTAAGACCGGCAACAAAGCGTTCCGTAATCTCTTTTGGTCTAGTAATAGCTCCACCAACAACGATACCTCGCACCCCATACTCAAGGATTTGCTTAGCTTGTTCTGGTGTATGAATTTTTCCTTCAGCGATGACATCCACACCGGCATCGCAGAGTTTTTTGATCAGTTCAAAGTCTGGACCATCTACCTTAGGACTATAAGAGGTATAACCTGATAGGGTTGTTCCAACAAAATCAATCCCTGCTTCAACTGCTGCAATTCCTTCTTCAAAAGTACTGGTATCAGCCATCAAGAGTTGATGCGGATATTTTTCTTTGACTTGTCGGATAAAGTCCTGAATTTCTAAACCGTCGTAACGTTCACGTTTGGTACAATCCAGAGCAATGACCTCAATGTCTAGTTCAGCCAGCTCATCAACTTCTTTCATAGTAGCTGTAATGAATGGCTCCTGCGGCGGATAGTCACGTTTGATAATCCCGATAATCGGGAGTTTCGTAACCTCCTTAATCTCCTTGATATCGCGAACACTGTTTGCTCGGATACCGACTGCTCCACCTTGCTCAGCCGCTTTGACTAGCAAGGGAATGACTCCTCCCGCTTCTGTATAAAGCGGTTCGTGAGGAAGTGCCTGGCAAGAGACAATGATTCCATCTTTGATTTGTTCAATCAAGGCTTCTTTGCTAATCTGTGGCATCCTCTTTCCTCCCTTTCTTGTTCTTATGGGCTTATTATATATCATTTGTTAAGCGCTTTCAATAGTTTGTAGTGGAATAGATTTCAGTTTCAAAACTATTTTTATAGAACAGACTATCCTGAAAGTAGTTTCAGACCTCTTATGATTTCTTATCACACCTGAATGTCGAAAGAAAAAAAGATAACAGACTGAAAAAAACCTGCTATCTCCTTCTGATACTTTACAAAGTCAAATGATTTGACTTATTCTTACTTTTCTCTTTCTTTTCCCCAAATTGCAAACAAGCCAAGAAAGAAAGCTGTTAATCCTAGTGAGGCAAGGAGGCTACTCTCCTTGTTACCTGTATCAGGAAGTGTCTGCTGAGCAAGAGGAGCTTTGTAAGTATAATCTTCTGCAGCAAGAGTTACAAGCGAATCAGCTCCCTTATATTCTGCAATTTCATGTACAGCTGCATCAGCTGCATTCACGCCACCTGTGTACTCAGGGAGTTCATGTACTGCAGCCTCAGCAGCATTAACCCCGCCTGTAAATTCTGGCATCTACTTTTGGTGCTGCTTCTTCGCCTACTGTTGCCAAAGGACCTGTGTACTCTGGGACTTCATGAACTGCAGCCTCAACAGCATTAACTCCGCCTGTGTATTCTGGCTTCTCGACTGTTGGGGCTGGCTCTTTGCCGGATGTCCCTAGTGGGCCTGTGTACTCTGGTACTTCATGGGCTGCGGCTTCAACAGCATTAACCCCGCCTGTAAATTCTGGCTTTTCAACTGTTGGTGCTGGTTCTTCGCCGGATGTCCCTAGTGGGACCCTGTGTACTCTGGTACTTCATGCAACTGCGGGCCTCTTCACCATTCACACCACCTGTAAATTCTGGTTTTTCAACTGTTGGTGCTGGTTCTTCACCCGCTGTCCCTAGTGGGTCCTGTATATTCTGGCTTCTCGACTGTCGGAGCTGCCTCTTCACCCGCTGTCCCTAGTGGGCTCTGTATATTCTGGCACTTCATGAACAGCAGCTTCACTGCCGTTCATTCCATTCGCTAGCTTTAGAGCCCAGCTACAGAGACTGGTAAATTGTGCATACTCTCAATTGCACCTTCTGCCAGACCTGTAACTTTTTTTGACCCATATCCTCTGGATCCACTGTAAATAGGAGGGTTTTTGTATCGTACTGGGTCATAAAGCGTTGCTGTCTTTACCGTTTGCCAATTGAAGGGTTGGTGCCTTGTTGACCAATACTTCCGAATCGAAACTCCATAGCAATGATACCTGGCCATTTTTTCGATAGCATATTTTCACTTTTTGCTTCCTTTAGGAGAAATCAATCCTTGGTCAAGAAATCCCAGTTGAATTTCTTATAGGATAAAGTATAATCGTTTTGATTGCCATCCGCATGCTCATAAAGCAAACCATATTCGCCATTTCCGAGTTCTTGGAGTGAGTTGTAAGCAAACTTACCACTTTGTATAGGATTGTGTTTCAACCATGTCAACTCACCATTCTCCTCAACACGAGCCAGGTGAACCAAACCATTGTTGCGTCCAGGACCACCAGCATTGCTGAGTAGAATGTATTCCTTTCCTTCATGCATGGTGTGAATAGCGGACATTTGAACATAAACGTCTTTTACCTGAGGATAACGTTTGATTTCCTTATCCCACGTTGCTCCCCCATCATGACTGGTCGCAACCTGAAGATCGCCAGTCAACCCACGCATAAAGAGCTTGAGGTCCCCATTATTCAACTGAACAACAGTTGACTCCGTATTTTGGGCACCTGGATTATTCATGGTAGAAGAGTGAATGGTTTGGTTGCCTACTGGGCGGTTATCATTAACTGCTTCCCCTGCTTGCCATGTTTCTCCATGATCATCTGAGTAAATTACACGAGATGATTGAGAACCACTTAGGTAGGAAACGTTGTTTGTTGTATAAACTGGAATCACCAGTCTTCCCTTTATGAGGTCCTGTACGCAAGGCAATCCCCAGTACCAGGGTCCAGTTCCTAGGAAGTGCATCCAATCTTTCCGAATCCCATGAGTAATATCTTTTGGTGCAGACCAAGTCTTCCCATCGTCATCACTGTAGGACATCCATAGGTAGTTGGTATTGGAAACTCTAAAAATATTCTTCTCGCTATACTCAAAATAAATATTTCCGACTAGCTCATTCCCTTTATACAAATCTCCCCTTATCGCTGTAGGCTGGTTTTTTTAGGGTCAACGACAACACGATAATCTGTCTTTCTATTTTTGAGGGTCGAAAAACCTCTCCGTTTTCTCGAATCGTATAGCGACCTGATTCTCCTTGCTTATATAAAAACTTGATAAACTTTATCTCCCACTTGTTCATAAGCTTTCGGAGCTTGCCCCGGCAATGAAAAATACTGCCTTACTCTCAAGGAACATGTCATAAATTGCAAAAAAATTCTCTTTGTTTCAGGGTCTTGCACCAAAGGCCATATCAATATTGACTGGAGATGGCCAATCTGCATGTTTAGCATGCTCATTGTCACGAGGATTTGAGATTACGATTCGGTCTCCCCATGTTTTTCCATTATCTGAGCTGCGACGAACAACCATCCCAATATCTCCCCAGTCAGAATGGTGCAAACGTCTTTCATCCGTTCCTGCAATCAGCGTTCCTTTATCTGTCTTGAGAAGAGCTGGGATACGATAACTCTTGATACCATCTTTATTTGGTTGATTGTTCCTACCACCTTCAAAGACGTCTTCTTTCTCAGTGACTTTTTGCTCCCTCAGGAAGTTTCTGTTCTAATTCACCTCTTTCAAATAATTGACTTCGTGTTTGAACTTCATCTGGGCTTAAAGCACGATCATAAACAGTTAGGTTTCGAACTTGTAGGTTTGATGCCCAAACTGTTTTATTGCCCCGTTTGGTTGCTCCAAGTTGAGCTTGATTAACATCTGGCATATCTTTGATGAAAGTTACCAGATTTGAGACTTGTTCGAGATAAGACACCGTTCACATAGAGACGAACTCGACCATGAGGTAACTCTGCTGTTGGTTGTTCGACAGTAAAGGTCACGGAATTCCATTGTCCAGGACGAACTTTCAAAGGAGCATCTGTATACTTATCATAGAACTGCTCCCCGTTAGCGCCACGCCCTTCAATAAGAGCTGTATTATCAAGGACCGACATAGTAAAGTACTCATTTTCCTTGGTGTCACTGGATACAGAGAAGAGATTGTAAAAGCGTGGAGCTGATGCATCTGGTTTGAACTCCATGTGAACTGTAGCATTTTTTAGTTGCTTTAGTTTGTCTAGTTCACTTGATAAATCAACTCTCTGACCATTTGCTGCATTGGTTTCAACATCTTCTTTTTCAAGGACAGGATTAGCATTTTTTAAATCTCTTGAGTAATAGTCACGAGGAATAGCACCCTGATCCTCTGATTCCTCTTCCTTATTTGCTTCTTCTGCAGGGGTTTCGGTAGAGGATGGGGTTTCTGACTCTGCACTCTCATTTTTTTTCAAATGATCTTGGTCCACCTCAACGCCGTTGTCTTGAGCTGCTGCCAATTTACCAGCCAAATCCTTATCCAAATGAGCAAGATCTCCCGAGGACGCTTCTTTTGGCAATTCTGATAAACCTTGACCAGGTTCGACAGTTTCTGTATTGGCCCCTGCTGCATTGGCTTGCTCTTGAGCTAAGACTGGATTTGCTCCAAATACCACTGTACCAATCACTACAGATGCCGCCCTCAACTGCAAATTTTTCGAATTCCGTATCGCTGTTTTCCGATCTAAAGATTTGTAATTCATGTTTGTCCTTTCATTTTTTTCATAAAATAAAAGCGCTTTCTTTTTTTCTTTAAAAATTTTTTTATTGTCTCTCAAGAGACAAGTTTTACAAGAAAAGTATCCAACTTAATGAGAGCTCCCAATCTCTCCCATTTTCTGCTGAGCTGAGTCTTTTAACCACCCAGCAGCCTTTTTTTCCTCCTTTCACAAGTGACTTTTCCTTTATTATACAATAAAGTCTTATATTTATATCTGTGTTCCTACAGAATAGATTTTACTTTTTAAGAATATTTTAATATTTTAAATTTTCTGAAAAGTACTTTCAGGTTTTGGACATAAAAAGAGAGCTCCTGGGCTCTCTCATTCATCATTTCACATATTTAAAAAGGAATCTCACTGCCACAGAGCCAGTTATAGACTTGGTCATTGACAAAAACATTCATGGCTTCGTGAGCATACTCTGGCATGATGCGATAGGCCTTGTCGCAAGTTAGGCGGTTGTAAATCGCAAACTGGGTAATAGGATAGCAGACATCGTCGTCCAAGCCCGTAATCATCTTGACCTCACCTTTGAATACGATGGGCAAGATTTTTTTCACATCGATATAGGCAAGAGTCGCCATGATTTCCTCCTCTGTTTCATGGAAAGGATCGTGGAAACTTGAAATAACGGAAGAGTTCATCATAGGCTTCACTGGTATTGCCAATCTCAAGCACTCGTCTAAAAGTCTGACAAGAAGGGATAGATGGCAACTGTTTTGCTGAATCCGAGGATTGAGCGCTGCTGCAACCAAGGCTAAAGCCCCTCCTTGTGAGGCACCATAGCTAGAAAGTCTTTCCTCATCTACCTGAGGCAGACTGGCAACAATTTCAATCAACTGATAAATATCCAGATAGACATCCTTATAAAAGAGCTGGTCTCGACCTTCAACAGCACCACGGATGATATGTCCCTTAACGGTATTTCCCTAGAGGAGAACGCATAGCCGTCTTGCGAATAGCCCGACTGTCCACGGACATCCATGGAAACAACACCGTAACCAGCCACGGTATAGGCCAGCATGTCGGCCCAGTCCCAGCCACGTCCCATATAGCCATGGAAATGGAAAGATTAAGGGAACTTTTACCTTCACTCTTTGGAAGGACGACACGTGCATAAACCTTGCCTTCATTACTTCCCTCAAAAGTGAGCTCATAGCACTTGACTTGAGGAATATGGAAATCTCTTTCCTCCAACTGATAGGCTGGAAGAGAGGAAACTTTTTTGACCTCTTCATCCCAGAAAGCATCAAAGTCTTCTGGAATCTCATCCCGTCCTAGATAGGTCTTGATTTCTTCTAACAAAGTTGGATTTTTTTCATAGCATGCTCCTTTTATTTTGTAATCGCTATCATAACTCTAGCATATCTAGGAAAGGCAATGCAAGAAAGAAATGATAAACAGAAAGTGATTTTAGATTCTCTTTCCTCAAACCTATCGTCTGAAAGTAGTTTTAAAAATAAAAAGAGCGTTTCCGCTCTTTGTGTATCAATAGGTGCTAGCTCCTTTCTCTTGTTTGACAGTTTGGAATTTCTTTTGGTAGGTTACTTTAATAGTCATGAGAAAGTCCTCGTTTCTTTTTGATGACTCTAGTATAAGGGCCCAAACCTAAAAGCTAGCTTATAGATTTCCTTAGAAAAGCTTAATCCAGATGTTCTCTTTTTTCTAGATGGAGAGCAATCATGCGCCATTCTGGATCCTCTTGCCAACCTTCTATAGAACTAATGTAGCTGGCAACCTTTCTGGCTTCTTCTAAAATCGGAAAATCTTCGATAATATCAGCCACTTGAAACTCTGGAAGTCCTGACTGTCTGGTTCCAAAAATCTCTCCAGAACCACGCATTTTCAAATCTTCCTCCGCAAGGACAAATCCATTGGTCGTTTCTGTCATGATACGCATGCGATCTTTCCCAGAATCCGTCTTGGGATTAGCCACGAGAACAGCATAGGACTGCTTGTCCCCCGACCCAACACGGCCTCTGAGCTGGTGAAGCTGACTGAGACCGAACCGGTCGGCATCCATGATAATCATGACGGTCGCATTGGGAACATTAACCCCAACCTCAATAACCGTTGTCGAAACCAGAATATCCGTTTTTCGCTCTTTGAACTCTTGCATGATCTGGTCTTTTTCGTCACTCTTCATCTTACCATGTAAAAGAGCCACTTCTGCCTTGCCAGCAAAATGAGCTGTCAACTCCTCTGATAAGGCAATGGCATTTTTCAGATCCAGAGCTTCAGATTCTTCAATCAAAGGAGAGATGACGTAGGCTTGAGAACCTTTTTGAATTTCTCCCTCTAACCAAGTCAAGACCTGAGGCAGCTGCTCATGCTTAATCCAGCGAGTCACAATAGGCTTCCGACCTGCTGGCATCTGGTCAATAATAGAAACATCCATATCTCCAAAGGCTGTGATAGCCAGCGTTCGTGGAATGGGTGTCGCCGTCATCATGAGAACGTCAGGGTTGTCGCCTTTTTCCCGCAGAACACGCCTTTGCCCCACACCAAAACGGTGCTGCTCATCGATGATAATCAAACCAAGGCGAGCATAATCAACCCCATCTTGTATCAAAGCATGAGTTCCGATAATAAAGTCAGCCTCACCCTTGGCAATGGTCTCCAAGACTTCTCTTTTTTCTGCAGCTTTTAAGGAACCTGTCAAGAGAGCCAGTTTCAAGTCTGGAAAAAGGTTCTTCAAACTCTCAAAGTGTTGCTCTGCTAGGATTTCTGTTGGCACCATGAGAGCAGCCTGATAGCCAGCCGTCACCGCCGCAAACATGGCCAAGCCAGCAACCACCGTTTTTCCGCTCCCCACATCTCCCTTGCAGGAGACGATTCATGTGATGGTCGGACTTCATGTCGGTCAAAAATTTCCTGCAAACTCTTTTCCTGAGCTTGGGTTCAGGGAAAAGGCAGATTTTCTTTAACGGCTGTCACTTTTTCCTGAGACCAGTTCAGAACCAGACCGCTTCCCTGAACTCTATTTTCAGACTTGAGTGTCTGCAACTGCATCTGAAAATAAAAGAGTTCTTCAAACTTGATACGACGAAGGGCCTGCTTGTATTCTGCCAAATCCTTAGGGAAAATGCATAGCGCGAACAGCCTGGCAACGGGACATGAGTTTGTATTTATCCAGTAAAGACTGGGGAAGATTTTCCTCTATCAAGAGGTCCAACCCTGATCAAAAGGCTGTCTTGATGACCTTGACCAGACTGGCCTGACTGATTCCTTGAGCCAGTCGATAAACAGGCTGGAGGTCATCTTCCACCTGAGCCAGAACCTTTCATCCCTGTCAGACTGGCCTTTAGCACGGTCCCATTTTTCCAAAAGACAGCAAGAGTTGCTCCCAACTCTATCTTATCAGCCAGATAGGGCTGGTTAAAAAAATTCACCGCAAAAAAACGACTTCTCCCTGCTTGAGGCTAAAACGCAGGCGATTGCGCTTGAAACCATAATACTGGACACTGGCAGGGAGTCACGACTTGACCAGACAGAACTGCCTTCTCCCCATCTTCCAATTCCAGCACCTGCTTGGTCTTTGAAAGTCTTCATAACGGAAAAGGAAAGTAGAGCAAGAGGTCTTGCAAGTTTTCAATTCCTAGTTTGGCGTATTTCTCTGCTGACTTTTGGTCCCACACCAGGTAAGACATGCAAGGGTTGATGTAGATTCATGCTCCACTCCTTTCTTTTTAATAATATTCTCTCGGAATGCGGTCGCTGAGGAGGCAAACCACCTCATAGTTAATGGTTCCACGGTAGGTCGCTACCTGAGTTGCTGTGATTTCCTTGTCACCGTTTGTGCCGATCAGGGTTACTTTTGTTCCTAGCGGGATAAACCTTAGGCAGACGAATGGTGATTTGGTCCATAGATACTCGTCCGACGATTGGGCAAGCTTGTCCATCTACCAAGACAGAGAAATTTCTGCATATCTCGTGTCCAACCATCCGCATAGCCGATTGGCACGGTCGCGATGACTTGCTCGCTATCCGCCTGATAGGTGGCTCCATAGCCCATGCAAGCTCCAGCTGGAACTGTCTTGACATGAACCAGAGCAGACTCCAAGGTCAAGGCTGGAGTCAAGTCATAAGGCAAGTTCAGAACCTCTCCACTTGGATTGAGACCATACATGGAATCTCCCATACGAACTGCATTGAAAATAGTCTCTGCATGCCAGAGGGTCGTTGCTGAGTTGCTGGCATGAACCAGCTCTGGAACTTCCTTCATACTTGCCAAAATAGCTTTAAAGCGTTCTAACTGGGCATTAAAATAGGCATCTGATTCTTCATCTGCAGTAGCAAAGTGGGTAAAAATCCCCTCAACGCGAGCACCGTGTTGTTGGAGCAAGGCTTGAGCCTGATCAGCCTCACTGGCCTCTCTAAAACCAATCCGTCCCATCCCTGAGTCAATCTTGAGGTGAACAGTCAAGCCAGTTAAATCTGTCTCCCTAGCTAAGAGTGCTTGAATCCACTCCACCCCAGCCACAGTCAAGGTGATGTCGTATTCTTTAGCTAGAGCAAACAGCTTCTAGCTCAGAAACTCCTAAGATGAGAATTTTTCTTGCTGAGTCCAGCCTGACGAAGTTCGATAGCTTCATCAATATTGAAACACAAAAATCCATCAACATCGTCCTGAATCGCCATCGCAACGGCAACAGCCCCATGACCATAGGCATTGGCCTTGACCACTGCCCACTTGAGCGTTCCTTCAGGGATATGAGCCCCCATTTGCTTAATATTTTGTCGAATAGCTCCCAGATTTATCAGAGCCTTGGTTGGTCTATGTGGACTAGCTTTCATGATTTTTCCTCCAAAAATAACACTGGCTGTCACAAACTGATCTGTATGGCTGATCGATAGCCAAATCTTTTCCTGAAAAACGGGGACTGACTAAAAATAGGGAGCCCCTCGTTCATTGTTCAAAAACTTCCAAATCCTGAAAGGTCAGTTTGCCAATACCTGTTCCCCATAGCCTTGGAAAAAGGCCTCCTTAGCCGACCAGCGACCTGCCAAGTATTCGATCTGTCTACGCCCTTTGAGACTGGCAAAACGCTCCATTTCTTTAGGGGTCAGCACGCGCTTAGCAAAGCCCTCACGTCGTGTAACTGCTTTTTCTATCGAAGCCAATTCTTCGATGTCAATTCCGTGTCCAACTATCATACTCATAAAAGGAGCTGAGATTCCCCCAACTCCATCCTTTTCACTTATTTTGTTAAGGTAGTATAAATTTCTTCTACCAAGGCTACTGTATTTTCCCAACCTAGACAAGGGTCAGTTATGGAGCAACCAAAGACCTCTGGTTGGTTTTGACGACCATCTGCTAGGTAAGATTCGATCATAAAGCCTCGAACCGTCTTTTTAATCTTTTCATTCCAGTCACGATTCAGCAAGGCTTGACGAACAATGCGAATTTGTTCCATATACTGCTTGCCTGAATTGTCATGATTGGTATCGATGATAATGAAGGGATTTTCAAGTCCCATGGTCTCATAGCGATTGATGGCATTTAAGAGTGTTTCATAGTAGAAATTGGGTTCATTTTTACCATATTCGTTCATGGCACCACGAAGGATAACGTGGGCCAAAGGATTTCCTGAAGTTTCCACTTCTTGCCCATGGTAAAGGAAGGTTTGCTTGTTTTGAGCTGCATAGATAGCATTAAACATGACTCCAAGGTTTCCAGATGTTGGATTTTTCATCCCAACTGGAGCATCAATCCCAGAGGCTACAAAGCGGTGTTCTTGGTCTTCCACCGAACGAGCCCCTACAGCATGGTAGCTGACCAGATCATCAACCAAAACGAGATTTGACGGATAAAGCATCTCATCAGCTGTCGTCAAGCCCGTCTCCGTAATCACACGGTAGTGCAGCTGACGAACAGCCTGCAAGCCATTGATGAGACTAGGCGCTTCGCTGGTATTTGGTTGATGAATCATGCCCTTATAGCCATCTCCATTAGTACGAGGTTTAGCCGTATAGACACGCATCACGATAAAGATTTTATCCGCAACTTTTTTCTGCAAGTCGGCTAAGCGACGAGCATATTCGAGTACTGCTTCTTCATTGTCAGAAGAACAAGGCCCCATCACCAAAAGGATTCGGTCGTCCTCACCCGAGATAATGGCTGCCAACTCTCTATCGCGGGCTTCTTTCTTTCGCAAGGCTTCAGGTGACAACTGGGTCGCAGCCTTGATTGCTTCAATATCAATTTCTTGACCTTTTTCGATAAATGCCATCTTACTCTCCTAGCGTTTGGTAAATTTCACGAACAAGTGCTTCTGTGTTGTCCCATCCGAGACACGGATCTGTAATGGACTTCCCAAAAACTTCTGGCTCATTTTGACGTCCATCTTCCAGATAGGACTCAATCATAAAACCACGAACGTATTTTTTGATTTTCTCATTCCAGTCACGGTTAATCAAGGTCTGACGAACGATACGGATTTGATCCATGTACTGCTTGCCTGAATTGTCATGATTGGTATCGATGATGATAAAGGGATTTTCCAAGCCCATCTTTTCGTACTGATCAATGGTATCCATCAAATTGTCATAGTAGTAGTTAGGAATATTCTTCCCGTATTCATTCAAGGCACCGCGAAGAATGGCGTGGGACAATGGATTCCCTGTTGTTTCCACCTCTTTACCAAGGAAAAGGAAACTCTGTTTATTTTGCGCTGCGTAAATCCCGTTAAACATAACATTGAGATTTCCAGATGTGGGATTTTTAAATCCTGTTGAAAAGTCTGCTCCACTCGCTACAAAACGGTGCTGTTGATCCTCTACAGAACGAGCTCCAACAGCCATATAAGAAATCAAATCATCCACCAGCGGAAGATTTTCAGGATAAAGCATCTCATCCGCTGTTGTCATTCCCGTCTCGGTAATCACACGGTAGTGGAGCTGACGAACAGCCTTGATCCCATTGATCAAGCTAGGAGCTTCTGTCGCATTTGGTTGATGAATCAAGCCCTTATAGCCATCTCCATTGGTACGAGGTTTAGCTGTATAGACACGCATGACCATAAAAATACGGTCTTTGACCTCTTCTTGCAAAGTAGATAGACGCTTGGCATACTCGAGAACCGCCTCTTCATTATCAGATGAACATGGTCCAATCACCAAGAGAATACGCTGGTCCTCCCCACGAATGATGGCTTCCAATTCCTGATCACGTTGATTTTTTCTCGCAAGAGCCGCTCCCTCTAATTTAGACAAGGCGCGAACTTCTTCAATGTTAATTTTAGGACTTTTAGCTTTAAATACCATGATTCATCTCCTTATAAAGCAAACGGACACCAAGCAAAAAATGATTTTTACCAGGTATCCGCTGTATCTTATCTCATATTATTGTCTCTTACCATGACAGTTCTTGAATTTCTTACCTGATCCACATGGGCATTGGTCGTTTCGTCCGATTTGGCTCAAGTCCAAATCTTCTGGAAGGCTTGCCTGCTGCGCTGCGATATTACGAGTCGCAGTTGTACTGATATTGTGTTCAGTTTGCGGACGTTCTTGTTCATGGATTTGTGCTTTCATCATCAAGCGGGTCACATCGAATTCAATCGATCCAATCATGTCGTTAAACATGCGGAAACCTTCTGCTTGATATTCTACAACAGGGTTGTTTTGAGCATATCCACGAAGACCAACAGCATTTCGCAACTGGTCAAGAGCATCGATATGGTCTGTCCACTTGTTGTCTACAACACGTAGAATCAAGACTTTTTGGAATTCTTTCACTGCATCTTCGTCACGAAGCTTAGCAACTTGGCTGTCATAGACTTTCAAGGCACGTTGGAAAAGTTCATCTTTGATAGCTTGGTCTGACAGACCTGCAAGATCTGAACGGCTAATTGAATCTTCTGGAAGCAAGTTATACTTAGCAAAGTTCAAGATTGCTTCCAATTTTTCATCTTCTTTCGAACGAGCATGTGCATCCACGATACGTCCAATGGTACGACGGATCATAGCATGGATTTCTGGTGCCAAGTCACGATCTGCAGTAATAACATCATAACGTTGTGCATAGATGATTTCACGTTGTTCACGCATAACATCATCGTATTGAAGGACTTGTTTACGAGTATCGTAGTTGTTTCCTTCGACACGTTTTTGAGCTGCTTCAACTTGACGCGTTAACATGCGAGATTCGATGGCTTCGTCAGACATGTTGAGACGTTCAAAGACACCTTTCAAACGTTCTGAACCAAAACGTTTCATCAAATCATCTTCAAGAGACAAGTAGAATTGTGACTCACCTGGGTCTCCTTGACGTCCTGAACGTCCACGAAGCTGATTATCAATACGGCGACTTTCGTGGCGCTCTGTACCAATTACGCAAAGACCTCCAAGTTCACGAACCCCTTCACCAAGCTTGATGTCGGTACCACGACCGGCCATGTTGGTTGCGATGGTAACTGCGCCACGTTGACCAGCGTTCATGATAATTTGCGCTTCTCTGTAGTGGTTCTTCGCATTCAAGACTTCGTGAGGAACACCTGCTGCTACCAATTTCTTAGAAAGGAAATCACTCGTTTCAACGGCAACTGTACCTACCAAGACCGGCTGACCTTTTTGGTAACGAGCTTTTACATCTTCAACTACAGCCTTAAATTTCGCATCAAGACTTGCATAGAGAAGGTCTGAGTGGTCGATACGTTGAATTGGACGGTTAGTTGGGATTGGGATAACACGAATGTTGTAAATTTCGCGGAATTCTTCTTCTTCTGTTTTACCAGTACCTGTCATACCTGCCAATTTCTTATACATACGGAAGAGGTTTTGGTAGGTAATAGAAGCTGAAGTCTTAGTCTCATCTTGGATTGGCACACCTTCTTTTGCTTCAATCGCTTGGTGCAAACCATCAGAGTAACGACGACCTTCCATGGTACGACCTGTAAATTGGTCAACGATCAAGATTTCCTGCTCTTCACTAACCACATAGTCGATATCGAGAATCATGATATAGTTGGCACGAAGGGCATTGTCAATAAAGTGAGTAAGAGCTACATTTTCAATGTCGTAGAGATTTTCTAGTTTGAAGTAGCTTTCAGCCTTGTCAATACCAGAATCTGACAAACCGATCGTCTTAGACTGAACGTCAATGATATAGTCGTCCTTGTCCAAAGATTTCACGAAGTGGTCCGCCATATGGTAGAGTTGGCTTGTTTCAACTGCATTGGCGCCTGAAACGATCAATGGTGTACGAGCTTCGTCGATCAAAATTGAGTCAACCTCATCGACCAAAGCATAATTGAGTGGACGTTGCACCATGTTTTCTGCACGAACGACCATGTTATCACGAAGGTAGTCGAAACCAATCTCTGAGTTGGTTGAGTAGGTAATATCACAAAGGTAAGCCTCTTTTTTCTCCATTGGAGATTTGGCTGCCAAGTTAATCCCTACTGACAGACCGAGCCATGAGTACAATTCACCCATTTCAGTCGCGTCACGTTCTGTTAGGTATTCGTTGACTGTAACTACGTGAACCCCTTTACCTGCAAGGGCATTGAGGTACACTGGCATAGTCGCTGTCAAGGTCTTCCCTTCACCCGTACGCATCTCTGGAACGTCACCATGGTGAAGAACAATCCCACCCATGACCTGAACCTTATAAGGGAAGAGCCCAAGGACACGTTTTGCAGCTTCACGAACTACTGCAAAGCCTCATATAGCAATGAATCAAGTGATTCACCCTTGTTGTATCGTTCTTTAAATTCGTCAGTTTTCGCTTTTAGTTCTTCGTCTGACATTGCAGCCATTTGGCTCTCATAGTTAAGAACCTTATCAGCCATCTTTTCCAGACGACGAAGTTCTCCTTTATCATTTTCAATAATCGTTTTTAAAATATTAGCCATGATTTTCCTTACTTTTTTTATTCTGAATATTTTTAGAATGTTCTTTTAATTTTAGCATATTTACCATTATTTTTTTCAAGAAAGAATCCTTAATTTACAACGGAAAAAGGCCAGCTCGAAAATTCAGCTTTTTTTGCATCAAATCTTCTGTTGCTCTTTTTTTGTTTTTTTTGTTCGAGATGCATGCTTGATAATCCCAAGCACAACTTGGACTTAGATCCTCCTTTCTGCCAAGTTTGAAGAATCTTTTCAAACTTATCAGGAGCTTCCTTGTACAAATCATTTAGATTATTGGCTACACTTTTTTTGAATAGACTTGTCTCTATCATCTTTTAGATTGGTCAGAATAGTGGTGAAACTCCTCAAAATAATCCAATACGACGGTTTGTCTCTTAGCCCAAGGCAGACGGATACGCATACATTCGCTGGCAAGTCTACGAACACGCAAATTTTCATCCCTGACTCCATTCTAACAGCAAAAGTCATTGTAGCCTTAGGATAGCGAGCCAGCAAAGGTCTCATAGAAAAATTCTCCAGTAAATCGCTTGGTTAGTTCCTTACTAAAGGCCGTGCTCAATTCAAATTCCTTGTCCCCAAAGTAGCTCTACATATTTTCCGATTGGCCAAAGCCAATATCCTTCTGAGAACATACCTAAACCACCCTCTAACTCAGGACCCAAAATTTTCTCAAAAACCTTGAGAGAGTCCTGATAAGATAGGGGAAGACAATCTTTGATACTTTCTAGCCAAGAGTTCTTGACGCTGGCTAAACTCCAAACTCTTCCAAGTCTTTTTCTAGCAAGAGCCTAAACTTTTGTCCATCAAAGGCAACGGGATGCTTCTTTGCAACCGTCGACTCAAATCCACTAGCATAAGCTAAGTCATAATAATCTTTTACTTTTTTTAGCCATTTTTTTCAAATCCCTTTAATCTTCATTTTTACGGGACTTATTATATCATACAGACAGCCCGTCAACAAAAATTATTTTTCATATCTCCAACTATTTTCAATAAGAAAGAAAAAAAGGACTAGAAGCTAGTCTAGTCCTTCATTTGTTAATGTTTAATTTCCCAAGAATATAGGCAATATCCCAAAAATACCAAAAAGAGATTGATCCAGAAGGCCAAGCAAAAGATGATGCCAAAGATGAGAAGACTGATTTTTTTAATCAGCACGGAGTATAGGATGGATAAAACTCCAAAAACCACAAAGAGTTTTTTCATAACGAAATAATATACTGAAACTCCTCCTATTTGCCAATCCCAAGGAAGGATAAAACATGAGGAACCAGAGAAGGCAAATCGTAAGAATATATCTCTTGTAGTGCGCTTCAAGAAAGGCTTTTTGTTTTCTCCATAGCAAACCTCCATTTGAGTCACTGTCTCTTCCCTTTTATTATACCAAAAAAACCTGGAAAAAGCTTTCCAGGTTCGAGTTTGAAAATCACTAGTCATACTAGAGAAATTCCTTTATTCATAGGCTGATTCACTTTATTGACTTGATGAAGATGTTCCAAAATCGACCTTAGGAACTGTCTTGGCTTCTTCTGTTTCTTTTAAAAGGTTTCAGCTTCTTTAAAGTTCATCATATTTCGCAAAAAAAGCACGGTTGGAAAAACTTCTCAACTTTTGATTGTACTCGGCTGCGACTTTATTATAATCCTTGCGTGCTACAAAGATACGATTTTCACTGCCTGAAAGTTCGACCATTAGTTGCTCAACATTTTGATTGCTCTTGAGTTCTGGATAATTCTCCGTCAAGGAAATCAAGCGGGAAAAGAGCAGAGCTCAACTCTCCTGAGCCTTTTGGTTTTCTTCCGAAGTTACTGAGCTACTACCGATTTTAGCTCTAGCATCCGCAATCTTGGTAAAGACTTCGGTTTCATGATTCATTTGTCCTTTAACGGACTCCACCAAGTTACCAATCAAGTCCGAACGACGTTGGAGGGCTGTCGAGACATCGGCCTGAGCCTGCTCCACTTTTAGTCTGTTCACCAACTAGACCATTATAGGTCGTCACTGCGGAACAACTTCCCAGAACTAGTAGTCCAAAGAAAAATCAGCCACTATTGAGAGAATTACTTTATTTTGTTTCATATCAAAACCTTAACACTTTCTTTTTATCAACTTTTCTGAGAAAATACTCAGATTTTTAAATCAATTTCCCAAACTTTGCTTTTTTTATTTTTTTAATTAAGGAGTGAACTGTTGCAAAGGAGTCACCTTACTGCATGGAGAAATCGGTTTGAACAATATATGATCACTCACCAGTCATCAGACGAACCGCCACCATCGAAGCCACCGCCGTCCCAGCCTCCAGATGAGTCGGAGCCTGAGTCAGACCAAGAGGAACCTGAGTCTGATGAGTCACCGCCCCACCAGCCACCGCCAGAATCATCTCCACGTGAACCACCACGACCACCAAATAGAAATCCGATAATCATCACGATGAAGTAAATGAGAATTCCAAATCCGATAACTCCATCACTCGAACTGCTTTTTCGATGACGTTTCGAAGATTGACTCCCAGCGGTATACTTTTCAATTTCTCTTAGACGACTAGAATTAGTAGCATAGTCGTAACTACTTCTAGAACTTGAAGCAGTCGTACTCGATCCACTATAGAAACATGTAGTTGAGATTGTTGACTATTGAGAGAACTCCATTGTTATAGTCTCCCATTTTTTTGAAAAGTAAGGACGTGCTGTTTGTCAAGAAATCTATTGAGTCTGATAGTCTGTGATCTTACTGGCCACATTATTACTGGTTTCAATCCGTGATTTTCTATCTTGACTGCTACCACAATCAAGGCACCATGATTGTCTCCCGAGTAGCCAATCTTCCAAGCTCTAGCTGTTTCATTGGCTACAGTCTCGATTGTTTCTCCATCTAGGCTTTTCACAACGTAAACGCCCATCTGGAATTTTTTTCTGCTTTTTGACTATTTACCTTATTCAATCCCTCGAATCAGTCTGATTGTCTCATCCGTTAGATAGTGATCCGGGTCATAGATCCTGTACTCAGGTTTTTTTCAGGTGCTGTGAATGCTGACAAGAAGAGAAAGACCATCAGCAACCCAAGCAAGCGAACCAACAAACTATGTTTAAATAATCTGCTTCTTTTCATAATAACCTCCCTGATAAAGGAAAAATTGATTTAAGGAATTATAGCATTTTGATTTTTACAAAGAAAGTGCATTTTCATTACAAATAGATTACAAAAGCTAGGAAAAAGATTGAATTTTGATGACAGATTCTCCTCCAATTTGATAGGTTCTTTTTCTCCCTCTTAGATAGAAAAAAAGAAGACTATGAGTCTTCTTTTTAGTTATTCTTATTGAAAAAAATAAGCAAGGCTTTACTTGCGTTTTTCTCGCAATCAAGTGAATCGGGTGTTCCTTCAAAAGACAAAGGCCTTGCGGATTTGATTTTCCAAGAAACGCAAGTAAGAGAAGTGCATGAGTTCTTCTTCATTGACAAAGATGACAAAGGTTGGTGGCTTGGTTGCCACTTGGGTTGCGTAGAAAATCTTGAGGCGTTTCCCTTTGTCTGTCGGTGTTGGATTGATGGCAATGGCATCCATAATGACATCGTTCAAGACAGCTGATGGGATACGGGTGTTTTGGCTTTCACTGATTTGCTTGATCATCTCAGGCAGTTTATGGAGACGTTGCTTGGTAAGAGCGGATACAAAGACAATCGGTGCATAAGGCAGATATTGGAACTGCTCACGGATATCCTCTTCCCATTTTTTCATGGTGTGGTTGTCTTTCTCAAGAGTATCCCACTTATTGACCACGATGATCATCCCTTTACCTGCTTCGTGGGCAAAACCTGCGATACGCTTGTCGTACTCACGGATGCCTTCTTCGGCATTGAGGACCATCAAGACCACGTCAGAACGGTCAATGGCACGCATGGCACGCATAACAGAATATTTCTCCGTATTTTCATAGACTTTACCAGACTTACGCATACCAGCTGTATCAATCATGGTAAACTCTTGTCCATCAGCATCTGTAAAATGGGTATCAATGGCATCGCGAGTCGTTCCAGCTACTGGACTAGCAATCACGCGGTCTTCTCCCAAAATGGCGTTGATCAAACTTGACTTTCCAACGTTAGGACGGCCAATCAAGCTAAATTTAATCACGTCTGGATTTTCTTCTTCAACTTCGTGTGGTAGATTTTCTACAATAGCATCCAGCACATCTCCTGTCCCGATACCGTGGACAGACGAAATTGGCAGTGGTTCTCCCAATCCTAGCGCATAGAAATCAAAAATATCATTTCGCATTTCTGGGTTGTCAACCTTGTTAACGGCAAGGATAACAGGCTTATAGGTTTTATAGAGTTTACGGGCAACGTATTCATCCGCATCCGTAATTCCTTCTTTCCCAGACACCACAAAGACGATGACATCGGCTTCTTCCATAGCGATTTCTGCCTGGTGCTTGATTTGCTCCATGAAGGGAGCATCGACGTCGTCAATCCCTCCCGTATCAATCATACTAAAGGAACGATTGAGCCACTCACCCGTTGCATAGATACGGTCACGTGTCACGCCCTCGACATCTTCTACGATTGAGATCCGCTCACCAGCGATCCGATTAAATAGGGTTGATTTCCCAACATTGGGACGTCCCACAATGGCAATAGTTGGTAAGGCCATGTTTTCTCACTTTCTACAATAACTTTTTCTGTTCTAGATTTTTCCGAGTTGAACGAGGTTCGGCTTGACCAAACTGCTCAGCCAAACGTTGACTCCAAGAGGTCGACGCACGCGCACCAGCATAGTCTGCCTGAACTATGTCATAGTCCAAAATCGCTGCTACGGGCTGTTCTTGGTATTCTTCTTCAAATACCACTTGGTTCAAAGGCAGTCTTGGTTTGACCTCGTGTTGTTGATCTGGCACGCCAAGGGCAATCCCAAAAACAGGGTAGGTATAGTCAGGCAGGTTAAAAAGTTCTGCCACTTCTTCTGACTTATAACGGACCAAACCGATGATAACACCACCATATCCCAGACTCTCAGCCGCAAGCAAGGTATTTTGCCCCGCAAGCGCAGCGTCAACAGACGTGATAAGGAGGCCTTCTACCCCTTGAGGTTGGAAAGTGTCCGTATGAAGACTTGCTCCCTTTTCAGCTCGGTTCAAGTCACCGACAAAGAGCAAAAAGACAGCTGACTGGCGAATGGCTTCCTGAGGAACCAATTCATATAAGGCATCTTTCTTCTCTTGACTACGTACAAGAATCACAGAATAGGATTGGAAATTTTTCCAAGATGACGCCATTTGTCCAGCAGTCAAAATCTCGTCCAAGTCCGCTTGAGGAATTTCTTGCTCCTTAAGCGACGAACTGAAGTATGGGCTTTCATCAGTTTAATGGTTTCTGTCATCGGCGATTTTCTCCTTCTAGTCTTGTCTCCTCAGCTAAATAACGGATTCGTTCCATGACCCGTCTAGCTTCCCAAGTCTCGTCATTTCCATTCTTTCCTTTGGCAAAATGTTTTTCCAAATCTTGGAAATTAAAGTTGGAAGTAAAGAAGGTCGGCAAATCTTCCTGCATGCGGTACTGAAGAATGACTTGAAGAATCTCATCACGCACCCAAGGTGTCGACTGCTCTGCACCAATATCATCCAAGACCAATACTTCTGCTAATTTGATCTCATCCACCAAGGTCTTCACTGATCCTTCACCGATGGCATTTTTTTCACATCAATGACAAAGCTTGGATAGTGGAGAATCGTCGTTGATGCTCCCACGTTTTTTTCAGATAGGTCATGAGCCAAGGCCGCCATCATGAAACTCTTTACCGACACCAAAATCTCCGTAAAGATAGAGGCCCTTTTCGGATGCTCGGGGTAAAGGTCAACAAAGGAATAGAGTCTCTCAAAAAAATCGGTAATCGTCCTAGATCATCCAGGTCAATCTGAGCCAACTTCGCTTTCTTGAGACTGGCTGGTAGATTGATCAACTTTGAGACGATTCTTAATTGCAGCCTCTTTTTCTGCCGCGATTAGTTCTGGTGTTTCTTCATAAGACACATCCGCATATCCGTGATTCATAACCAAGATAGGGCTTGTAGCCACGCGCTATATAGTCCGCATCCCCACGAAGAAACTTGTCCCGTTCTGTGATATATTGGTTGAACTTGGAGATGCTACGATTCAACTCCTCTGGACTGAGGGATTCTTTTCTGGATAAAAGCCGCCACATCTGGGTCTTTCATAATCTGCTGGACTAGGTCCTGATACTGAAAAACGACTTGTCTGACGTTTGATAACGTCACCCAACACTTTCCATCTAGTCTCCTCCTTCTTCTAATCGGGCTAACATTTCTTGTTTTTTTACGTTCTAGTTCCAGACGAGTTTCCTCACTGGTTTGATTTTTTTATATTCTGGATTACTCCACTTGGGAACATTTGTCTTAGTCGAGCTAGTTTTCAATTTTTTGTCTTCTTGGCCTTTTTGCTGACGCTCTCGAATCCGAAGCACAGCTTCTTCTGCTGTCCGAATTTTTTGATAAGCATAGTCATTGGCGACCTTCATGGCATATTTCTCATTGACATTGGCCGAATCAACCTTGTTAAAGGTTAGAAGTAAGACGATATTGATGACTTCGTCCAACAAGCCTAAAAGACGCCATCTGGTGAAGGAGTTCTCTTTCACTTTGGGTGATGTTCCCCTTTACGCGTTTGCTTGATTTCCGCTAAAAATTGCAGGGGAGTTTTTATTTTTGGCTTCCTGATAATGGTCATTTCTTTGGGGCTAAAGTCAGAAGGAAACCTGCTTTTGTGCAATCTTTTTCACGCATGCGTTTGACTGAAATAACCTGAGCTACAGCTGTCGCCTTAGCTAATTGATAGGTTTCAAACCAGGTCCATTTTTTTTCATCTGCGATGGCAAACAATTCCAAAACATCCGCCTGCTCGTCTTCAAAACGCAAGCCATCTCGAGCCATCAGACGCTGGAAATGTTCCAAGTCAAAATCATTTTTTTAACTTGCTTTTAGACTCGCTTGGGTGTCACTTCTTCAGTCAGGGTTGGAAAGACTTGGCTCAAAAGAAACAGAGAGTGCTTCTCCCTCACTTGGAGTCTGCTTCATAGCAGAAACAGCTGTATCCCCAATCTTTTTCTCTAATAATCTGCTATAGACAGAATGACTTAGAAATTCTTGACTGGAAAGGGGAGAATGAAGCTGTAATTCATAGACATTCTCCTTCTGATAAAGGGTCAACAGATCGAAGGCAGATAAGACTTTGAAGGATTGGAGCAAGGTCGGCATGCCAAAGTTTAAGTGGTTGAGGATATGGGAAAAGAGGTGTTCCTTTTGCCCACCATCCCAAAAGGTAATGGTATATAGATAGAGGCTCAGTGCCTCCTGACCGATAATCGGGAGGTAGCACTGCACCAGAGAAGAGGTATCTTGCGACACCCGATTATTCTTTAGAAAAGAAAAACGGTCATTTGGTTTCATCTATTTTTCCTTTTTCTTCTTAGAGGACTGGGTGATCTGCTGAAGCAGACTCTCCAACTCACTCACATCCTTAAAGCTACGGTAAACACTGGCAAAACGAACATAGGTAATCTCATCCAGCTCTGCCAATTCTTCCATGACTAAAGACCCAATATATTCACTTTGGATCTCATTCTCACTGCGACTACGGAGTTTTTGCTCGATGCGATTGACCACCATGTTGATTTCATCACTTGACACAGGACGTTTCTGGGCTGAGCGGATAATCCCATTAAAGATTTTATCTCTTGAAAACTGCTCTCGCGTACCGTCTTTTTGACGACAACCAGCGTTCTTTCTTCTACTCGTTCATAGGTTGTAAAACGATGCTGACACTCGTCGCACTCACGTCTTCGGCGGATGGTATTTCCTTCTTCGGCTTGTCGACTATCAACAACACTAGACTTGGTAGCCCCACATTTTGGACAACGCATGCACTTCCCTCCTTGTCGTTTTCTTTTCATTATACCATTTTTTGAGCAATTCCCAAAACAATTCTTATTTTTTTACTTGACAAGTTTTTTTTGTTTTATTGTATTATTTTGATTAGAACAATAAAGGAAAAAGAAAGGAGACTATGATGTCCTGGTCATTTGATAATACAAAACCGATTTATTTACAGATTATGGAAAAAATCAAATTACAGATTGTTTCCCATGAACTGGAACCCAATCAACAGCTCCCTACCGTGAGAGATTTGGCGAGCGAGGCTGGGGTCAATCCCAATACCATTCAGCGCGCCTTGTCTGACCTCGAACGTGAAGGATTTGTATATAGCAAGCGGACAACTGGTCGATTTGTCACCGAGGATTTGGACCTCATCCTTCAGTCCCGCAAACAACTTTCCGAGGAGCAACTGCAACAATTCGTCTCTTGCATGCTCCAATTTGGCTACAAAAAAGAAGAACTGCCAAATGTATTAAGCGACTATATTAAAGGAGTTTAAGACTATGACACTACTAGCACTTGAAAATGTAACAAAATCATATGGAGCAACTGCGGCACTTGACAATATCTCACTAGAGATCTCAGCCGGAAAGATTGTCGGGCTCCTTGGACCAAACGGATCCGGGAAAACAACCCTAATCAAACTGATCAATGGCCTCCTTCAACCAAATAAAGGACGTGTTCTCATTAATGGACAGGATCCAAGTCCTGCTACCAAGGCGATCGTTTCCTATCTGCCAGACACAACCTACCTCAATGAAGAGATGAAGGTTAAGGATGCTCTAACCTATTTTAAAACCTTCTATCAGGATTTCAATCTCGAAAGAGCCCAACACCTTTTAGCCGATCTCGGTATTGATGAAAACAGTCGCCTCAAGAAACTATCAAAAGGGAACAAGGAAAAGGTCCAACTCATCCTGGTTATGAGCCGTGAAGCCCGCCTCTACGTTCTGGACGAACCAATCGGAGGCGTGGATCCAGCTGCCCGTGATTATATCCTCAATACCATCATCAACAACTATTCCCCAACCTCTACGGTGCTGATTTCAACCCACTTGATTTCAGATATTGAGCCAATCTTGGATGAGATCATCTTCCTCAAAGACGGGAAAGTCGTCCGCCAAGGAAATGTTGATGATATTCGTTACGAGTCAGGTGAATCAATTGACCAGCTCTTCCGCCAGGAATTTAAAGCCTAAGCAAAGGAGATTATTATGTTTTGGAATCTAGTTCGTTATGAATTTAAAAATGTCAATAAATGGTATCTGGCACTCTACGGTGCTGTGCTTGCAATTTCAGTTTTGATTGGAGCTTTTATTAGCAGTCTTAGCCAGAGTTACAATCCTAACAATTCTGCTTATTTCATCTTCTTTTTAGTACTAGTCTTTGGAGGACTCAGCGTCACTCTTTTGGATTGCAACAATCTTTTTAATCATCCGAAGATTTCAAAGGGTAGTGTTTATGACCGTCAAGGGTACTTGACCCTTGACTCTGCCCTGTCTCTGAGCACCAAATCATCACCGCAAAAACTCTTCAGTGCGCTCTTGTCTGGTCCATCTTAAGCTATATTGTCTTTATCTTGAGTATATTGATTATCTTCTTCTAACACCAGTTGAAAAAGACTTCACTATCCTCTATGACTTCATTTCCAATTACATCAGCTACGGCTGGCTGTATGCCCTATCACTATTTGTCGGTTCAATCGCATGGATTTTATCCATTTACCTCTCCATCTCTATCGGGCAACTCTTTAACGAGTATCGAACAGCTATGGGGATTCTAGCCTATATCGTTATTTCAATCGTTATTGGTTATGTTTCTCTCTTCTTAAGAGTTGACAATGACTATAACGTAATGGCTGGTACAGAAATCTTACGCGATCTCTTTTTATCAGCTATCTACTATCTCGGAACCTACTACATCTTGAAAAACAAGGTTAATTTGCAATAAAAAATGCCCAGCTAGAAAGCTGGGTTTTTCTTTAACTCAATATCAAACTGGCTACGATGGGACTGACAAAGACGTAGAGAATACCAGTGACACCGATAGCCAAGCCACCCATGGCTCCTGCTACTGAGCCGTATCGAAAGGCTGTTCCCGTTCCGACAGCATGACCTGTCCCTCCAAGGGAGAGTCCGACAGCCACTGGATCGTCAATCTTCAACCACTTCAAAAGGGTTGGACCGATAACACTGGTCAAGATCCCAGTCGCCACTACGACGACCAAGGTCACAGTCGTCAAACCTTGCAATTTTTCTGTGATTCCCACTGCCATGGCGGTTGTCACTGACTTGGGAAAGAGAGAAATGGCTAGGAAAAAGTCCATGCCAAAGATTTTCGCCACTATGGCAGTGAAGCTAGTGTTGACAACTACTGCTAGCAGACTACCAAAGAGAATACTCCGTGCATGGTGCTTCATCAGATGAAAACTCTTATAAAGCGGAATCCCTAGAGCTACGGTCGATGGGACTATCAAGTTGTTCAGATAAACACCACCTTGGTAGTAATCTTGATAAGAAATACCCGTCGCCTTAAGGAAAATAATGATAAAAATGGCTGACAAAAGCAGGGGTGTTGTCAAGGGATGGGGAAAACGTCTGTAAATCAACATCCCCACTAGATAAGCTAGGATAGATAATGCAATCCCAAACAGAGGATTGGATACAAATTCGCTCATTTGGCATCTCCTTTCTCATAATCTCCCTCAAATCGTCTCTTGATAAACTGAACCACTAGGGCAATAAGGATAATGTTGATGACAGCCGCAAAAAAGACAATCAAGACGATGGGTAAAAGATAAGGGGCAATCACATCAAACTTTTCCATGATACCCACTGCTGGCGGCAAAAAGAGAATGGTCATATTGGCCAGCAAGAAATTTCCAACCATGTTGACATGTCTGGTCCTTAGCCACTTGAACTGTAAGGCTAGAAAGAGAATAATCAAACCGATAATACTGCCTGGGATGGGCAGATGAAAGAAACTAGAGATTCCCTCACCGATTAGAGAAATCACAAAGAGAATCATTAATTGAACATATAATTTCATCCTAAACTCCACGAAATAGACTTCTTGCATACCAGTTTACTCTTTTTTCAGAAAATTTCAAGGAAATATCGCAATTCTTCTCTCTTGCAAGGATTAGTTAAAAGTAGTATAATCATTGCATGCGCAATCATCTTATGTTGTAGAGACAGTCAGTAATGACTTTGTGATTTTACTTTGAAAAAGAAAGGAGAAAGCAATGAGCTATTTGGAAAAAGTGGTTTGATTTCAATCGTCGTCAGAAAAGAAATTGAAGGTCTCTTTAGAAGAGACCATTGCCCAACAGAGTGACCAAAGTCTGACCTTGAAAAGAGTTTTTACCTGCTCTACTATCTGGACTCTGGCCCAAGAAAAAAATCTCTACGACAGATTGACCTGCCAGATAAACTCCATCTGAGCCCGAGCGCTGTTTCTCGGATGGTGGCTCGCTAGAAGCCAAACTGCGGTCTACTTAGTCGCATGTGTTGCGATCAAGATAGACGTTCTAGCTTTATCTGCCTGACAAGTGATGGGACAAACAGACACTAGCCTCTCTACAGAAAGGCTGTCGAAGAAAGCTTGGAAACAGGTTTGACTTTCTTGATTTCATAGATCGATTTTTAGAAAAAGTTGCGTGCGCAATCATTTTTTTCTTGACATTCTCGTTTTTACAAGGAGTACAAATAAAGTCATCATTAAACAAAGGAGTTTTTAAAATGATTGAAATTACCTATCTAGATGCCAGCAAGAACGAAAGAACTATAACGTTCGAATCTTATGACGACTTTGAACGTTCTCAACATGCCTGCCTCATCGGCGTCGCAGACTACTACCCTGTCCAAAAAATTAACCTACAATGGTCATGATTTGGACTACCATGGGACTTATGGAGATGTCTTCTTCTATCTCATGAAACAAGATTTAAGCCAATATAACTAAAAAAGGAGAAATACAATGGCAAAAGCAATTACAGATGCAACATTTGAACAAGAAACAAAAGACGGTTTGGTCTTGGTAGACTTCTGGGCAACTTGGTGTGGTCCATGTCGTATGCAAGGTCCAATCTTGGACAAATTGTCTGAAGAACTTTCAGAAGATGTCTTGAAAATCGTTAAAATGGACGTTGATGAAAATCCAAACACAGCTCGTGCTTTTGGAATCATGTCTATCCCAACCCTTCTCTTCAAAAAAGACGGCCAAGTGGTAAAACAAGTTGCTGGTGTTCACACTGCAGAACAAATCAAGGCTATCGTTGCTGAATTGAGCTAATCACACGAGAGACCAAGTACTTTATTGGTCTCTTTTTTCTTGCCCTTTGCCATTTTTCAAAAAATATGCTAGACTGTAGGTAGAATATTACGATGTTTGGGACATGCCATCGCTAAAAAAAACCTCTACTTGGTATTTTTTAGCTCCCTCAAGGGAGCTTTTTGCGTGCTCTGAACATTTCCCATTTTGGAAGGAGTACTATGAAACGTCAATCAGCCTTGGTCGTCTTTAGTGGCGGTCAAGATTCCACAACCTGCCTCTTTTGGGCTAAAGAACACTATGAAACAGTCGAAGCTGTCACCTTTGCCTACGGCCAACGCCATCATCTCGAAATTCAAGTTGCTCAAGAAATCGCTAAGGAACAAGGCATTCGTCATCACATCTTAGATATGTCTCTGCTGGGGACAAATCACTGAAAATGCCCTGACCTCTGATCTGGAGATCGAGCAAAAAGAGGGAGAGGTTCCCAATACCTTTGTTGACGGTCGCAACCACCTCTTTCTTTCCTTTGCGGCAGTTCTTGCCAAGCAACGAGGCATTAAAGATATCGTGACAGGTGTCTGCGAGACAGACTTCTCAGGCTACCCTGATTGTCGAGATGTCTTTGTCAAATCCCTCAATGTTACTCTCAACCTTGCCATGGATTACGACTTTGTTATCCAAACACCTCTCATGTGGCTAGACAAGGCTGAAACTTGGGAATTAGCCGACCAACTCGGTGCCTTTGACTATGTTCGTGAAAAGACCTTGACCTGCTACAATGGGATTATCGGAAGTGGCTGTGGAGATTGCCCAGCCTGCCACCTACGTCAGCATGGACTAGATGTTTATCTCTCACAGAAAGGAGAGGGCTAATGTTTTTTGCACCCAAAGAAATCAAACAAGAAACTGGCGAGTCTCTGGTCTACAATCCTCACAGAACCTTGGTATCAAAAGAATTTACCTTTGATGCTGCCCACCACCTCTTTCACTATGAGGGAAAATGCAAGTCCCTGCACGGCCACACTTATCATTTACAAATCGCTGTCAGTGGATTTTTAGATGAACGGGGCATGACCTACGATTTCGGAGATATCAAAGCCATCTACAAGAACTACTTAGAGCCCCATTTGGATCATCGCTATCTCAATGAAACTCTGCCTTATATGAACACGACTGCTGAAAATATGGTTTACTGGATTTTCCAAACCATGAGTCAAGAGTTGCCTGACGAGCGCGGTCTCCGTTTGGAATATGTTCGTCTCTATGAAACTCCGACTGCATTTGCAGAGTTTAGACGGGAGTGGTTAGATGACTAGGGAACGTGTCCTCAAACTACCTGTTCTGGAAATTTTTGGCCCCTACCTTTCAAGGTGAAGGTCGTGCTATCGGGCAGAAAACCATGTTTGTCCGAACTGCTGGTTGCGACTACCATTGCGACTGGTGCGACTCTGCCTTTACTTGGGATGGTTCTGAGAAGCCTACTCGCATGACAGCTGACGAGGTTATTGCTGCCTTGGATAAATTAGGAACCTACGACTATGTAACCCTATCTGGCGGAAATCCCGCAATCTTAGCAGCTAACATGGCTCAACTCGTCACCAAGCTCAAAGAACGTGGTGTCACTCTGGCAGTTGAGACTCAAGGTTCTCGCTGGCAAAATTGGTTAAAAGATATCGACCAAGTCACTCTGAGTCCTAAACCTCCTTCATCAAAGATGGAAGTCAACTTTGAGACCTTGGACTTTATCGTTTCCCAACTGGATCCCAGACAAGGTCACCTTTAAAAATCCCTGTATTTGACGATAACGATTTGGCCTTTGCCAAAAGGGATTCAAGAGCGCTACCAACCAGATGTCCTCTTTCTTATCAGCTGGAAATCCTGAGCCCAAGGCTACAGGTAATATTGTCCAAGACCAACTGGACCGTCTCAAAGAACTCTGGGAACGCGTCGCTACTGACGATAGCTGGGGCAATGTCCGCGTCCTTCCTCAACTCCATACTCTCCTCTACGACAACCAACGTGGTGTTTAAATTAGAAAAGAAAAAAATCATGTCACAACAAGAAGAAATGAAAAAAACCCTAAGCCTATCTAGGGCAACAAAGAAACCAACTACATTTTTCGACTATCAACCAGAAGTCCTCGAATCCTTTTGACAATCGTCATGTGGAAAAATGACTATTTTCATCAAATTCAACTGTCCTGAATTTACCTCGCTTTTGCCCAATCACTGCTCAGCCAGACTTTGCGACGATTTATATTTCCTACATTCCTGACAAGCTCTGCGTCGAGTCAAAATCCCTCAAACTCTACCTCTTTAGCTATCGAAATCATGGGGATTTTCACGAAAACTGTATCAACACCATCGGGAAAGACTTGGTCAACTTGCTAGACCCTCGCTATTTAGAGGTATGGGGAAAATTCACTCCGCGCGGTGGCATTTCAATCGACCCTTACTACAACTACGGTAGACCTGGAACTAAGTATGAAGGATTGGCAGAACAACGCCTCTTTCAACACGACCTTTATCCAGAGAAAATTGACAACCGTTAAACAGATACGAAAAAGCCCTGTTCCTCAAACTGAGGAGCAAGGCTTTTTGAATTTCAATTATTCTTCTGTTCCAAGGAAGTTTTTCGCAACAAGAGCTGCAAGAACGCCACCAACGATTGGCGCAAGGATGAAAATCCATACTTGTTGAAGGGCTGCGCCACCTACCAAAGACAGCTGGTGCCAAGCTACGAGCTGGGTTAACTGAAAGTCCAGTAATGTTCAAGCCCACAAGGATCAAGGCTGTCAATGACAAACCAATCACCAAACCAGCGATTGCGCCATTGCCTTTGCTTGCTGATGTTACAGTCATGATAACTAGGACAAACAAGAAAGTTGCGATGACTTCAAACAAGAATCCACCAAAGACAGTGACACCCGTTTTGCCAAGGCATTTTTCACCAAGACTAGCAGTTGACATGCCTGAGTTAGACAAGAGGAAGAATACTGCAGCTGACGCAAGGAAAGCTCCAACTACTTGTCCAAGGATGTAGTTTACAAGTTCTGAAGATGACAAACGTTTGTTTACAAACATAGCAATCGAAACGGCTGGGTTCAAATGAGCACCTGAAACAGTTCCGATTGAGAAAGCTGCAACCACGATTGCCAAACCAAAGGCAAAAGCAATTCCAAGGTGTCCAAGACCTTAAGACCATTTCCAAAAAAACAACAGCTCCTGTTCCGATGAACACAAGCATAAATGTACCGATTAATTCAGCAACAAATTTTTTTTCATGATAAGTCTCCTTTTTTTCAAAACTATGTATTAGTCTATCAAAAAGAAGGAAAGGGTTTCAAGAAAATTGACTGGAAAGTTTTTTTGAAAAATCATAAAATGACCAGCTAATCTCTAGTATTGAAAAGATTGAATAGCTTCTTTCAACTCATCTTGTAAAAAGTTTTTCTGATCAAGTTTGACATAGACTTCCAACAGACAGGATCTGAAGTTGGAAAATTTATGGAAATCATTTGCTTCTTTCAGGGGAAATTCGACTGTTTGCAGCCAAGCAGCGAGGAGAGACGGTTCGATTTTCCCTCGTAAAATTGGTTCATAAAATGCTCTGGCTAACCGCCAATCTTCATCATTTGTAAAACGAATCTCAACACGTTTAAAGATTTTCCCAATGATTTCAAATGCTTCGGCTATATCTGACTTTGGAAAGCTAGGATAGCATATAACTTCCGTCAAGAGATCAGCCCCATGCGCAAATGCGTGGATCCACCCAAACTGAGGAGAGTAGCCCGTCGTCTCTTTTTCCTTTGTAAGGTAGTGTAAGCCTTGATTTAGCATGGTAGACCTGATAGGAGAAGGCAACTGCTGGTAATAAAGTGATTCCTTAGTACCATCGCAGGACAGTAGATTGGCATAAATAAGTGCCCTAAAAGAACGTTTAAGAGCTGAAACTCCTCTACTATCAATCTCTTTGTATAGACCTTCATCAGAGGAGACTTCTTCTGCGATAAACTGAAACTGCTCAAGGGTAAACAACTCTTCTTGAATACCTCTAGCTAAACTCGTAAAAACAAGTTCGTCTCGAATTTCTGGAGAGGGATCTCCTAAATGCTCAAGCAACCACTGAATTTCTTCTCGGCTATAGCTTGGTTTTTCTTCTATCACTTTTCTTTGTAATTCTTGATACATCCCTAGGACCTCTGCATTTCTAGTAGCTTATCAAAAAGCCATCCGTAGATGACTTTACATTCTTTAAACTCCGAATTCAGCACATACTCTATAGTAGGTTCAATTCTGACATCCTATTCCTTTACTCCCCCAACTCAGCGCTATAAGCAATAATCTGGTCAACTGTATCAGACAGGAATTGGATGGTATCACGGAGTGGTTTGTCTGTTGAGATATCCGCTCCAATAATCATGGCTGACTCAAGTGGAGTTTTACTACCACCTGACTTGAGGAGCTCGAGCCAATCTCTAGCTCCAGTTTCTGAATGTTTCAGATGAAGGTAACCCGCAGTCGAGATAACTAGTCCCGCTGAGTAGGTATAACTATACAAGCCCATGTAGTAGTGGGCCTGGCGCATCCAAGTGAGTGCCGCATCGTCATCAATTTCAATAGCATCTCCCCAGAAGTCTGTCAAGACTTCCTTCATTATGCTGTTGAGTTTGCTTGCTCCAAAGGTTTCTCCCTCTTCAATCAGTGTATACACCTTACGCTGGAAGGCTGCTTCCAAGAGGTGGGTAATAAAGTTATGGAAGTAGGTATCTGTCAAACGATGGGCAAGGGCAAAACGTTTTTGACGTGGATCGTCAGATTGGTGTTCCAAATAGTCACTTAACAGCAATTCATTGAAGGTTGATGGCGCTTCGACGTAGTAGGTCGACATGTGGGCATTGAAGTAACTTTGGTGATTATCTGAAAAGATAAATTGACCAGAATGCCCGATTTCATGAATCAAGGTATAGACATCACTCAAACGGCCTGTCCAGCTCACGAGGACATAAGGGTGCACGCGATATGGATCCGCTGCATAGCCACCAGAATCCTTGCCACTGTTAGCAGCAAAGTCCACCCAGCGCTCTTCTTGATAGCGCGCAACTTCCTGACAATATTCTTGCCCCCAAAGGTTCTACTGATTTCATGATCAAATCATAGGCGTCGTCAATAGTCACTTGAGGATTGAGGGCGCTGTCCAAGTCCAATTTCCAGTCTGCAAAGGTCATCTTTTCAAGACCATTGACCTTGGCAACATGCTTGAGGTATCTCTGAGCAACTGGCGCAAAGTCCTTCATGATAAGGTCAATCTGGCGGTCAAACATAGCACGGTCTACTTCCTGTTCAGCTAGAAGATAGTCAAAAACAGAGTCGTAGCCCTTCATATCTGCCAGTAGTTTTTCAGACTTAACCTGAGCTAAATAGGCTGCAGCAGCCGTATTTTGGTGCTTACGAAGTCCCTCTGAGAAGGAACGGAAAGATTTTTCACGGACCTCAGCGTCCTCATGGTTTTGGTAGAAATTCTCATAAGTCACAAAGCTGTTTTTGTAGGTCTTGCCATGGGCTTCAAAGTCAGCCATTTCAAAATCTCCAGCACGCATCTTAGTGTAAATATCCTGCGGACTGTAGAAAACTTCACCGAGATTGGTCAAGGCCTTCTCCACATCAGCCCCTAGATAGTGGGCTTTTTTGATTTTGGCCTGACGAATGGCCGCCGTCAAATGAGGTAATTCACCCAAACGGTCCAAGACTTCCTCGTCTGCAGCCACCAAGGCATCGTCAAAGAAGGTCAAGGCTACACTAGCATCTGTCTCAAATTCCATACCAGCTTGTGCAATATTGGCAAATTCTTCATTGCCATAGTCTGTAGTCTGCGGCATAAATGCATAATTGCCAATATGGCTCATCTGAATGTAGATTTGCTCCAATTCCGCAAAGGCCTTCTCAAAATCTTCAAAAGTATGAAGATTGCCCTTGTAGTCACGGCTAAATTGATTGATGTCTTCGCGTGTTTTCTCGATTGCACGCAAGAAATCCTCACGGTCTTGGTATAGGGCTGTTAAGTCCCAAAGTTCCTTTTCTGGAAATTCTGAACGGTGTTTTTGTTCCATTTTCTTCCTCTTATTTCTCTAATTCTAATAAAACACTAAGGGCTGATAAAGCGTAAAGTGGTGCTGTTTCCGCTCGCAAGATACGAGGGCCAAGTCCTGCCAAGACGGCTCCTTTAGCTTCAAAACTTTCAATTTCTGCTGGTGAGAGACCACCTTCCGGACCAAAGATAAAGAGCAATTTGGCTCCTTTTTCAAGACCAGCAACTGCTTGTAAGAGCGCAGCAGCTTCTCCTTCTTTTGCTGACTCTTCATAGGCCACTATGATAGAGTCAAACTGGTCTAGTTGGGCTAGAAAGTCTGCTTTTTTCTCAAAAAGTTTGATACTTGGAACGATATTACGTTTACTTTGTTCTGCCGCTCCAAGGGCGATTTTTTCTAGTTTTTCAACCTTTTTAGCCAATTTCTTACCATCCCACTTGGCAACTGACCAGTCTGCAGGGAAGGCCCAGATTTGACTGGCACCAAGTTCCGTCACTTTTTGAGTGATGAACTCGAGCTTGTCTCCCTTGGGAAATCCTGATGCGATGGTTACTTGGACTGGTAGTTCCACATTGTCAGTTAATTCTTGGACCAACTCAAACTGACGATTTTCCACATCTATCACGCGCGCCAAGCGCTTGATGCCATCATCAAAGACCAAAGTTACCTGGTCATCTTCCTTCAGGCGCATAACCTGAAACATATGCTTGCTGGTTTCTTTATCCTCGATAGTCACAGGTGATATAGCACTGCCTTTGACAAAATACTGCTGCATCCTAGCCTCCAATCACACCTGAAATATCCTTAGTTTTCTTAAAGACACAGGCATTCCATTCCCCTTGAATCATGTGGGTTTCAAGGAAAAATCCTGCTGACTCAGCCGACTCGCGCACCATGTCCCACTTGTCCTTGATAATGCCACTCATGATGAGGTAGCCTTCATCTTTGACCAAGCGATAAGCATCCTCTGTCAGATGAATGAGAATATCCGCCAAGATATTAGCCACGATGACATCTGCCTCAATTTCCACACCCTTGAGCAAATCTCCGGCAGCTACATGGATATTTTCCATGCCAGGGTTGAGTTCAATATTTTCTTGAGCAACACGAACTGCCACATCATCCAAGTCATAGGCGAAGATTTCCTTAGCACCCAGAAGCGAGCTGGCAATAGAAAGGACACCTGATCCAGTCCCCACATCTAAAACCGTTTCCCCCCCACGAAGGACCTGCTCCAAGACAAAGAGGCTCATCTTAGTCGTTGGATGCGTTCCAGTCCCAAAGGCCATGCCTGGATCCAGCTTGATAATCTTTTCTCCCGCAGTCGCCTCATAGTCCGTCCAAGACGGCACGATGGTCAAGTCATGGGTAATACGAGCTGGCTCATAGTATTTCTTCCAGTTGTCAGCCCAGTCTTCCTCAGCCAAGGCAGCCGTCCCCATCTTGACCTCTCCAAGATCCATAAAATCTGTTAATTCTAGGAGACGAGCCTGCAAGTCCGCCTCAACCACTGCCACATCAACCGTATCAGGATAGTAGGCTGTCACCACGATTTCTTCTTGCTGCTCGACTTCAGGGAATATTTCACCAAAACGGTCGACATTCCCCACATAGTCCATACTATCTTCAATCGCAACACCTTGCGCTCCTAGCTCAATCAAGAGATTGGAAACCAATTCCTCTCCCTCACGCTTAACCGTTACTTTTAACTCTTGCCATGTCTCCATCATTAAGATACCAAGCCCGTAAAACACAAAGCCAAAATAGGAAACTCTCTGAAGACGCTTGTGTCTAAGAGAAGTTTATCTTTTTGGCACAGTGTTTAGGGCGGGTTCAGTTTAGAAATGTAACCGAACCATCCTTTCTATTTGTCAATCAATTTTTTCATGTAAACCATATCCATACCTTCTTTTTCAGGCTCGATATGGGTTTGACGGTAGCCATTTTTCTCATAAAAGGCGACCATGCCCGCATCCTGTAATACCGTACACAAATCCCACTGTTTAATCGTCGGAAATTCCTTTTCCAGCAATTCCAATCCTTCAGAACCATAACCTTTTCCTTGATACTGGGGTAAAATCGCTGCCGTTCCCAACCAAGCCTCCGTCAATTCCTCATTGGTCTGAACTCGTAAAAATCCAATATTTTCTCCCTTTTCTTTCAAAAAGTAGTAATAGCTATTGGGACGCTCAACTAATTTCCACTTGATTCGTTCACGATCCTCTAGGTAGGGATCATACTCATCTTGATATTTCTCATAGACAGCCTTAAAGCTAGCCCTTTGAATTTCAATTACGGTTTCTAAATCCTCTGCTCCTGCTCGTTCAAGTCTAATCATAACCTCTCTCCATATAATCCCTCACCCTATCCTGCAACTGGGGTACAACCTTATCTGAGCCAAGAAATTCCTCAATGCTCATCAACTTGTAGCCCTGCCCTTCATCACCAAAGACAATCTTGTCAAACTGTTCCTGAGCCAATTTTCCAACTAGAAAGACGGATTCCTTCCCCTCAAAAAGCATACTTGGGTACACCTTACTCCAAAGCAGGCAATCCTCAGTCAGATGAATTCCCAGTTCTTCGTAAACTTCACGCTCCGCGCACTCAAAAGGACTTTCATCGCCTTCTCGCCCGCCACCTGGCAATTCCCAGGTATTAGGGTATGGAATGTTTGATTTGTCATCACGTAAGATAGTTAAGAGCTTATCTCCACAAAAGAGGGCAATTTTGCAACCTGTGAAATCAGAAATTTCTATTTCCATATTAGACTCCTAATATCTCGGGTAAGGATAAAACTCCCCTTCTTCCAAGCCTGCTTTCCCTTCTTCAAGACTTCTTGGTTCCATTCCATGACAAACTCCTCTGCTTCTGGGTCTTCCAAAAAGTCCATAAGCGCATCCAGCCCAACCTCTGCAGTGTCTTTGAGGAATAGCGCAAAATAAGCTAGAAACTCACGAGAAAAACCTTTTTTAGGTAGGTAAGGGATAACTGTCAAATAGTCTTCCTCATTGACTGTTGACTTGGCAGGATTGTAGAAAAGGACTGCTTCTTCAAAGAGGATATCGTCTGATGATACCTCTCCGTCCTCGTCCACCATCTCCACACCTGCAGCGTTTTGTGCTTCCAAAAGAAAACTCACTTCTACCGCATGGTTGCGCTTGTCCCAACTAATCTCAAAGTCAAAGGGAAAGTTCTTGTCCAATTCTTCCTCTAAAACATCTAAAAATCCGTATGTTGCCATTTTGTCCTCTTTCTATGCGACTCTTTAATCGCCCCGATTGCTCGGAAATATGCTAAAATAGATACTACCATCTTACCACATATACATCAGAAAATCCATGTTAGAAAGGACTGCTATGCCAGACAATCTCGCGCTTCGCATGCGCCCCAAAACCATCGACCAGGTCATCGGTCAGGAGCATCTAATCGGACCTGGAAAAATTATCCGTCGCATGGTGGAAGCCAATCGTCTGTCCTCCATGATTCTCTACGGACCTCCAGGAATCGGAAAGACCAGTATCGCCTCTGCCATCGCTGGGACCACCAAGTATGCCTTTCGGACCTTTAATGCGACAGTCGATAGTAAGAAGCGACTTCAAGAAATCGCTGAAGAGGCTAAATTCTCTGGTGGATTGGTCCTACTACTGGACGAGATCCACCGACTAGATAAAACCAAGCAAGACTTTCTCCTTCCCCTCTTAGAAAGTGGTCTGGTCATCATGATTGGGGCGACGACTGAAAATCCTTTCTTTTCTGTCACTCCAGCCATTCGTAGCCGTGTTCAGATTTTTGAGTTAGAACCCTTGTCCAATCAAGATGTTAAACAAGCCCTGCAAATTGCCATCAGCGACCCTGAAAGGGGGATTTGACTTCCTAGTTGAGCTAGATGAGGATGCCCTTGATTTCATCGCGACCTCTACAAATGGAGACCTGCGTTCTGCCTTTAATTCACTAGACTTAGCCGTTCTCTCTACTCCCGAAAATGACAAGGGTATCCGCCATATAACACTGGATATCATGGAAAATAGCCTGCAACGGAGTTACATTACCATGGATAAGGATGGAGACGGACACTACGATGTACTCTCAGCCCTGCAAAAGTCCATCCGTGGCTCGGATGTTGATGCCAGTCTCCACTATGCTGCTCGCTTGATTGAGGCTGGTGATTTGCCAAGTCTCGCTCGTCGCTTGACTGTTATCGCCTATGAAGATATCGGCTTAGCCAATCCTGAAGCCCAGATTCACACCGTGACTGCTCTGGATGCTGCACAAAGGATTGGTTTCCCCGAAGCCCGCATTCTCATTGCCAATGTCGTCATTGATTTGGCCCTTTCTCCAAAATCCAACTCAGCCTATGTAGCTATGAATAAGGCTCTTGCCGACCTCAAAACATCAGGGCACTTGCCTATTCCGCGACACCTGCGTGATGGGCACTACAGTGGAAGCAAGGAACTGGGGAATGCCCAAGACTATCTCTATCCACACAACTATCCTGGAAATTGGGTCAAGCAAGACTATCTACCAGAAAAAATTCGTAATCATCACTATTTCCAAGCAGAAGATACTGGTAAATATGAACGGGCTTTGGCTCAAAGAAAGGAAGCTATCGACCGTTTGCGAAAAATCTGAAATCCTTTTCAAAAAATTGCACTTTCCTCTTGATTTTTTTTGAAAAAGTGGTATTATATAAACATAGAAACGCTGTGGTGTACGACTTCACACTTAAGTGTTGACCGACTATTTTTTGTATTATTAGGGAAACAAAAGTCTTCTAACAGCATGTAGGCCGTCTCACACGGAAACAGCTTCAGTTAGAGCGAGTTGCCCACCTGCTTAATTGCGCGGGTTCAATACAAACCGTGAAGTTTCGGCACCAATACAGCTTTTTTCTTTGCCTCCTTAGCTCAGCTGGCAGAGCAGCGGACTCTTAATCCGTGGGTCACAGGTTCGATCCCTGTAGGGGGCATCTAAATACAACAGGAAAAGCCTTGATTTACAAGGCTTTTTTGCTTGTCTATAACTGATTTACCCCATCATTTGTCCCACATTTTAAATCTATCTTTTCTTTTTGAATCAAATTACATCTTAACAAATAGTGTAAAGCCAGTTACTTTTGCTTTGATGCCATACAATATTTTCATGTAGAGAAGACAAATTTTATCTTCTCTTTTTATTTTCAAAATAATAAAAACTGATTTTCTTTTTCATAAATCAGACTGAAACTTCCAAATTTTTCCATTTTGTTTATTGATATTTCCTCTAAAAAGGTGTATAATATTTTTTTATTATTAAACTATACTATACTATATAGGGGGGTATTGAAATGAAATTTTCTAATCGTTTACTGCTATTCCTTGCAGGAGTTGTTTTTGTCCTTTTAGGACTTTTCCTATTTACAAACCCAGTAGCTAATCTTGTTGCTTACAGCTGGTGGATTGCATTTGGTTTACTGGTTTCTTCTATAGCAGCTATTTTAGGCTATTTCTCTGTACCAAAAGAGCTTCGCTCACCAGCTCATCTTTTCCAAGGGATTGTTAATCTTCTCTTAGCTCTTTACCTCGTTGCCTATGGCTTTGTGACGCTGCCAGTTGTCATTCCAACTATTTTAGGAATTTGGTTAATTGTAGAAGCCATTATAGTTTTTCTTTAAAAGGCAATCGTTTGGGATTGATTTTTCCCTATTATTGGCAAACCATATCATGTGGATAGCGTTGCTTGCATTTTTTTACTAGGTCTAGTGATTTTGTTCAATCCAGTAGCTACAAGTGTCTTTGTCGTTTATGTCGTTGCCTTTGCATTTTTAATTGTTGGTTTCACCTATATCCTTGATGCCTTTCGTAAATAATCTAGCTGCCATTTTGGGCATATTAAAATAGCTGGGAAGTTACATTCTCAGCTTTTTTTCTGTTGCCTCCTTAGCTCAGTTGGTAGAGCAGTAGACTCTTAAGCTATGGGGCGCAGGTTCGAGCCCTGCAGGGGGCACATCTAAATCAACAGAAATAAGCCTTGAAACCAAGGCTTTTTTTAACGTCTAATAGCTTTTTGTAGAAAAGTATTTAAAAATAAAAGAGAAGAGAATCTCTCACTCTCTTCTCAGTATATCTTATTAAATTTAGTTTTTTTCTTAATCTAGCTGATTTTTCCTTTGCAACGACAAATTCCTTAACCAATCGATAGATAACAGCAGATATCGGTGTAAAGAATATCATCCCAAGTAAGCCAAAGAGATTGCCTCCAATACTAGCAGCCGCAAGCGTGAAAATAGCTGGCAAACCAATAGACTGACCTACAACTCTAGGATAAATAAGGTTTCCTTCAATCAGCTGTATAACTTGATATAGAAGAAGAGAAAGTAAGGCTTGAGTAGGACTCACTGTGAAGATAAAAATCGCTCCCACAACACAAGCAATCATAGGCCCTACATAAGGAATGAACGATAGCACTCCTGCAAAGATACCTGTCATTACTCCATAGGGTATCCCAAACACGCTGTAACCAACCGCTATCATAACTCCTATGATAACTGCTTCAATCAGCTGACTCATCAAAAAAATTGGTCATAAGTCTCTAGTGCTACTTGTCCAATGTAAGTCAACTTTATCACCACCTTCTCTGGAAGAAAAAAACTTTTAGAAGTCGACTCGTCATCGCTGCCAAATGTTCCTTACTGGATAAAAAAATGAAAAGGTGAAGACTATAATCAAAAAGGCATTCATCAAACTTGAAAAAAATATTGCCGATATTACTAGTCAGACCTGATAAAAAACCTATCAAAGCTTGGCTAATAGAACTAGATTGTCCCTGTATGCCTGATACGATAGTTGACAACATGTCTTTGGTTACAAATTCCGAGCTGCCTAGCAATTTCCCAAGTTGAGTAAGGACTGTTGAAAGGACTGTTCCCAGCTGACTAATAGTCTGGGCTAGGGTTGGCAGCACCAAAACCAAAAAGAGCAATCACGATTAAGATAAGAGCTAGGAAAAACAAGTACCATGGCAATCGGACGACGCAACTCTGCCTTTACCTTCAATTTAACTAAGTACTGTTCAATTTTTTTCATAGGAACATTAAGCACAAAAAGCAATAACAGCACCATAAATCAAGGTTGATATTACATCAAAGAGAGAGTTGCTCCTGATATAAAAGCTCGATGCATTCAGAATTACAAGAGCAACCAGCCCTATAAAAAAAGTATTAACGGGGTGTATTTTTTTACTAAGTTCATAAATTCTCTTTAATAAACATGTTTAGATACGACTATACTATTTGGTTTTTCAAACTCTCGATTAAGGTAGGCTTGGTAAGTTCCTGGAGCGATAAATCCTTTGGGTGAGAGGATATCGGTGCCAGCCTGACCGACTATGGTATCAGCCAAGAGCACACAGTTTGTAGATAAGACAAAGTAGGATTTAAACTTAGATTTGATAAATTTATAAAGTTCCCCATCTGTCTCATGTCTGATTTTATAAGCGTAGGTGTAGTCTTCCTTACCATCACCTGTCATGATTTTATCTGCACTTGGCTCCCATGGAATCGTCAGTTGTTTCAATTCAGCCAACTTTTTCTGAACTGCTTTTTCCATTTCAGGCGTCAAATCTATCCCATAACCAAAAAGCGTTTTTTGACTCTCACGTTTACATAGGTCAATGTACTTGTCACGATCACAGAAATATAAGACACCATCTCCTACCATGCCAAATAAGGTCTCAGAAGACGGATCATAGTTGCCATAAGAAATAACACGGCCTTGATAGCAGATATCCACATGACCAATTGCCGAAAACAGAGAGGTCTCAGCTGTATGAACAAAAATTTCAAGCTCCGCTGTCTTACCAGACTTCACTATTCCAAGATGGATATCTTCTTCCTCATCAGCATTTTCCAGCATAAATTTGTTAATTTTTTTGCTAAAAGTTCTTGCAGGGGATGAGAGCGGCTAGGACAATAGGTAAGCTCATTCTTACACGACGTTTGAGATGGTTTTTTTCCCAATTTCCTCCTCAAACAAGAAACCATCACGGATATTGGACACACCATAAAGGAAAAAAATAAGCCCCTAATACAAAGAGTTGAAAGACAGAATTTCCTGTAGAGGACAAAAAGACTAGTCCCACCAAGAAAAAAACTAGTACGAGTCCATCTAGTAAGAGACGAAAAACGAGGTCGAATTTTGTTTTTTTGCGGTAGAGAACATAGGTGACAAGGTTAATACTAGCATGAAAAAAATCTGATAAACTCCAATCACAAGAGCCAAAAATATAAATCGGCACATCCGTCGCAAGATTGGAGCCAAGCAAATATCCCAGCACTAACAATTTAACCAGTGCAACTCCCAAGGTATCCGTTGACTGGCTTTTTTTTGAAAAATACGTAATACTAAATCTAAGACCGTTGCTATCCAAGCTAAAAAAACAGAACCAGTCGAATAACCTTTACTGGCAACCAAGTCCCCGTGACCATCAAGATGAGACCTAGCAGAACAAACAAGAACCCCTGAGCAAGTAATTTCTTACCTGTCAGACCTAAAGATAGAATTTTCGCCATATAAAAAAACCTTTCAACAATAAAAAAATTAAACACTCTGATTAAACTGACTAGTAAATAGCCAACACTACAAACAGCCTGTGCCAGCAACATATGGTGACTAGAAATGACTGTAGTAATGTCACCATCTTGTCTTATGCACTTCTAAAATTTGTTATATTGATTAGAAACCAGAGCTTATAAAAAAACTAGCTAAACTCGAGAGATAGACACAATTGCGACGAAAAAAATGTATAACCAATTCAACTTGTTAAGGTAAGAAAGCATTATTTCCAATCTATTAATTATTCATCTATTACCTATTATGACACAATATTCCCTATAGTTCAACTTTTTTACTTGTTTTTTTATATTACACGGACTAAAAAGTTTTCAACAGTTGATTGCATGTGTTTTAATAAGTTTTAACCTTTCTTGGTTAGATAAAAAAAGAACCATACAGTTTAGAATCTGTATGGTTTTTTTGCCCCACTTTTGTCCCATTTTTTTAAATCATGACATTGAAAAATACCTAAAATCACTTATATTTCAATATTTTTAATTGCTCTCAATATGAAAGTCCTTTCCAAATCCCTGTAGGGGGCATCTAAATCAACAGGAAAAAGCCTTGATTTACAAGGCTTTTTTGTGTAGTCTTAGCACTAAAAAAACGATAGAAAAAAAGCGGCCCTTCTGTACTGACCCCAAAAGTTGGACAGAAAAAAACCTAACTTTTTGTGGCGCAGTTCATTAGCGCCACATAAAGTTATTTAAGCATCTCCTTTTCTCTCATTACCATTTTCTGTTATAATAAATTGTACTTCTAAAATAGAAAGGTCTTAAGATGACAACTCTTATTAAACATAAACGTGTAGAATTTTCAGAACTTTTTTATGACTTAGTTTTTGTTTTTGCAATTTCAAAAGTAACTACTTTAATCGACCATCTTCATAACGGTATTTTGACTTGGAATTCTTTCCTTGATTTTTTCATTGCTATTTTGGTTCTCATCGATTCCTGGATGATTCAAACCGATTATACCAATCGCTATGGAAAGAACTCTTTATTTAACATGGTAATCATGTTTATCAAAATGGGACTTTTACTCTTTATAGCCAATATGATTGGACCTGATTGGCAACAATATTTTCATTATCTCTGTTGGGCTATTGGTACATTAACCCTTACCTTATTTTTTCAATATTTGGTTGAATTTTTTAGAAAATCAACCGATGATGTTGAACGGGAAAGTATCAAAGATTTTCTATGGATAACAGGTCTAGGAAGTTTAGGAGTCTATCTAGCAGCTCTTCTTCCTATTTACGTTAGAGTCTATATCTTCTTTGCTAGTATTCTGTTTATCTTTATTATGCCAAGTATCTTGCTTAATAAAGATAAGCATTACAAAGTAAATCTCCCCATTTAATCGAGCGCATCTCCCTTCTTGTCATTATTACGTTTGGAGAGATGATTACGAATCTAGCTAACTTCTTTACAATCGAGAATTTCTCGATTTATTCGGTTCTTTATCTCATTATTATGATTTCTCTGTTCTTGTTTTATTTTGGTCAATTCGACCATGCTATTGATGAAAAATCTAATCAAAAGGGACTATTTCTAATTTACAGTCACTATCCTATTTTCATTGGACTTATGATGATGACTGTATCGATGAGTTTTCTTCAGAATCCTGAAGCTAATCGTCTCTTTGCAACCAGCTTCTCTTATATCGGATTTGGCCTCTTTCAAGCTGCTGTCCTAGTAAATGGGCCCTATAACAAACACTATCTTCGCTATTCGAAAAGTTACTACTGTGTCCAAGCGACACTCTATCTGGCTGCCTTTATTCTCTCTTTAATCTTTGCTTCTAATCCTATAATAGTAGTGAGTATAACAACCATTTTAGCTCTAGCTATAGCCATTCATTTTATTTATTTTTTTATATGACACAGAATAAAAAAATATTCCAAATCTAACTGGGAGTTATTTTAATGAGTTTATAACATAAAAAAAGCTTTTGGGAACCAAGGCTTTTATATGATATCAATCACCGACCACGAAAATGTTTAGCTTACAGAACTGCTAGTGAAGCTCTAGAGGATGAGTTCGAGTAAATGTTGCACTTATTCTTGCAATTTATCATTTACTTGATGCACGAACTCGATATTTTTTTCGTTAATTTGTTTTTTTGCCCCACTTTTTGCCCCATTTTTAAATCCTGACATTGAAAATACCTAAAAGTATTTCCCTAAAATCAGCTATATTTCAACATTTTTGTTTATTTTCAATATGAAAAGTTCTTACAAATTCATGCAGGGGGCATCTAGATACAACAGGAAAAGCCTTGGTTTCAAGGCTTTTTTACTTTCTATCTCCCCTTTTTCATGATGTATTTTCGTATAGGTGTTTCAACCATTTGAACGATTTCAAATCCTTCTTTTTGGTAAAGCTTGTAAGCTGTTTGATTTGCCTCGTAGACATTTAGAGAAATAGTATCTATGTCTTCATTCTCAAAGGCCAAACCAACAAATTTCCTTAAAGCCTGACTACCTAAGCCTTGCCCCTGCTTCTGAGGGTTGATAAAAAATCTCCCGATATGAAGATTCCTGTCTTCTAGCCTGATTTTCTGGATAAGCCCCACAAACTCTTGTTCATCAAAGATTGAAAAGATTCCTTCCAAATCTTGCAAGATTTGAATTGTTAAGGGAAAAGGAATCATTGTTCCCATCCATTGTTCTTGAAAGGATTTGCCAAAGGAGTTAGACCATTGGCATACGAGCTGAGCATTTTCTGTGCTCACATTTTCTTCAAAACGAATTGTCATCTTGACCTCACTATCTTATCTATGTTTCTCCATTATACCACTTCTCCTATTTTTTACGAATAGATAAGTATGATTAATCTTTATTTTTTTCTTGTCGGGAGCATTCTCGCTTCTTTCTTGGGTTTGGTCATTGACCGTTTTCCTGAGCAATCCATTATCCAGCCAGCTAGTCACTGCGATTCCTGTCAGACTCGCTTGCGTCCCTTAGACCTAATTCCGATCCTCTCTCAGGTCTTCAATCGCTTTCGCTGTCGCTACTGCAAGACCCGCTATCCATTCTGGTATGCCCTCTTTGAACTAGGCTTAGGGTTACTCTTTCTAGCTTGGTTTTGGGAGTGGATTTCCTTGGGTCAAGTCATCCTAATCACTGCCGGCTTGACCTTGGGCATATACGACTTTCGCCATCATGAATATCCCTTACTAGTCTGGCTGACTTTCCACCTAATCCTCATGGCCTGCTCTGGCTGGAATCTAGTCATGGTCTTCTTCCTTATCCTTGGAATCATGGCTCACTTTATCGATATCCGCATGGGCGCAGGGGATTTTCTCTTTCTGGCTTCTTGTGCTCTCGTCTTTAGCGCGACAGAATTACTCATCTTGATCCAGTTTGCTTCTGCGACGGGCATCCTGGCCTTTCTCCTACAAAAGAAAAAGGAAAGACTTCCTTTCGTGCCTTTCCTCTTACTTGCTGCTTGTTTGATTATTTTTGGTAAGCTAGTAATTCTCTGATAATCCTGCTCTCTTTTATGGAGGGCTTTTCAATTAAGTGAAATTTTCCAGTTAAATTACTTTCTCAATAAAATTTCGAATAGTGGACAAACCATCTGGTGTTCCAATACTTTCTGGATGGTACTGGAAACCGTAGATAGGGAGCTTCCTGTGCTGAATTCCCATAATAACTTGGTCATCCGTCGACCGAGCTGTAACTTCAAAATCTTCAGGTAATTCCTCCACCATAAGACTATGATAACGCATGACAGAGCAGTGATTGTCAATCCCCTGATAAAGAATAGATGGGGATTCAAATTGAAGTTGGCTCTGTTTGCCATGCATGACCTTGGGAGCTAAACCCAACTTCCCGCCAAAAGCTTCTGCAATGGCTTGATGTCCAAGACAAATCCCTAAAATTGGTTTTCGGCCTGCAAAATCTCGAATCATTTCCTCCATTTTCCCAGCATCAGCCGGCCAACCAGGTCCAGGTGAAAAGACAAGAGCATCCGCCTTTTCTGCAAACTCATAGAGGCGAGAATCATCGTTTCTCAACACCTCAACAGAAGAAAAGGTTCCAATATACTGAGCGAGATTGTAGGTAAAGGAATCATAGTTATCAATCAATAATATCATTGTTTTTACTCCTGTTTGGTTGCTTGCAAAACGTATCTCTTATTTTTTAGCTTCTAGGTAGTCTGCAATCGCAGCTACGTCCTTGTCTCCACGCCCAGAGACATTGATGATGATAATCTCATCTTTACTTAGTTTCGGTGCACGTTTAACTGCTTCTGCGATCGCGTGCGAACTTTCAATCGCTGGGATAATCCCTTCTGTCTTACTAAGAAGGAGCAAGGCTTGAACCGCTTCTTCATCTGTCGCTGCCACATATTCTACGCGGCCAGAATCTTTAAAGTAGGCGTGTTCTGGACCAACCCCTGGATAGTCCAAACCAGCTGAGATAGAGTAAACTGGCGCCAGCTCTCCATCTTCCTTAAAGACTGCATAAGTCTTCATACCGTCGACAATTCCGACACTACCTTTTGTCATAGTGGCTGCGTGCTTGTCTGTGTCAAGTCCGTGACCAGCGGCTTCTACCCCAATCAATTTGACTTCTTCATCAGCTACATACTGTGAAAAAGCACCGATGGCATTGGAACCACCACCTACACAGGCAATGACGTAGTCTGGTAAACGGCCTTCTTTTTCTAAGATTTGACGACGAGATTCTTCACTGATGACCTTTTGGAATTCATGAACAATTGTAGGATAAGGATGAGGACCTACAGCAGATCCCAAAACGTAGAAGGCTTCAAGATCATTCATCCATGCTCCAAAGGCTGCATCAACCGCGTCCTTGAGAGTTCGAGTTCCCGTTTCAACCGCGTGAACAGTTGCTCCCATCATCTCCATGCGGAAAACATTGAGGCGTTGACGTTCCACATCTTCTGCCCCCATGTAGACATCACAGGCCATACCAAACTTGGCTGCAGCCGCTGCTGTCGCAACACCGTGTTGACCAGCTCCTGTTTCCGCGATCACTCGTTTTTGCCCATACGTTTGGCAAGAAGGATTTGCCCTAAAACGTTGTTAAGCTTGTGAGAACCCAGATGGTTCAGGTCTTCGCGCTTGAGATAAATCTTAGCGCCACCTAAGTGATCTGTCAAACTTTCCGCAAAATAAAGCGGTGTTTCGCGACCTGAATAATCCTTCAAGTAATGGCGAAATTCTGCCAAAAATTCTGGATCATCCTTGTATTTGTCAAATGTCACTTCCAACTCATCCAACAAAGCCTGAATCGGCTCCGGTACAAAACTACCACCAAATTGTCCAAAATATCCTTTAGTTGTCATAAAATTTTCCTCTTTCAGTATTAATTTAAAGATATGAAAAAAGCCCACACACAGAATCTACTTCCGTGTGAGGGCGTTGGTAACGCGGTGCCACCTCAATTATAAAGGGACTATCCCCCCTTACATCTCTGCCTTGTCTAACAACAAGTTGCACTGTAAGGTGTGCGCACCGAATTTTCATCGTTTCAAATTCATTTTTAAAATCAGCCCAATTTCACTACTTCCAACCACCTGTTCACAATCACCACAGGCTCCCTGAAGATCAAAAATAGTTACTTTTCTGATTTGTTGAGAATATTATATGCTATTGTCCGCTTTTTGTCAAGATTTTTTTATGATTATTTTCCAGAACCGAGGATTTCTTCGGAAATTCTCACCAAAGTCTGAACGATGTAATCAACTTCTTCATCGCTTAATTTTGTATGAAGAGGAAGCGTAATTTCATTTTCAAAGAAGGCATAGGCTCTTGGATAATCTGCCATATCAAAGCCAAGATTCTTATAGGCTGTCAGGAGAGGAAGCGGTTTGTAGTGTACATTACTTGCAATTCCTGCTTTAGCCAATTCTTGGATGATGAGGTTGCGTTCTTCTAAACTTGCTCCTTCTACATGGGTGACGTAGAGGTGACGACAAGATTCGACAGTATCAGCCTTATGTGCCAATGGGTGAATACGAGTACCCGCAAAACCACGATCATAACGGTCCACGATGTCCTTACGACGTTGCAACAAACCAGGGTAACGGTCCAATTGTACCAAACCAATCGAAGCCATGATATCCGTCATGTTGCACTTGTAGGCTGGTGTAACGATATCGTATTCCCATGAACCCAATTGCATCTTGGCAAGGGCATCTTTGGTTTGACCATGAAGGGAAAGGATTTGAAATTCCTTGTACATGTCTTCGTCATCAATCGCTGGATTGGCCTTCCAAGTGGCGCTTCCACCCTCAGCCGTTGTAAAGTTCTTAACGGCGTGGAAAGAGAAGGAAGTAAAGTCAGCGATCGAACCAGCTGGTTGCCCTTTGTAAGTAGATCCCAAAGCGTGGGCACTATCAGAGACAATCACGATACGGTTAAAGGCCTTTTGCCACTTGCTAGCAGCTGTAAAGAGAGCACGTTTTTTCTCCACGACTTGGAACAAACGGTCATAGTCGCACACAATCCCTGCAAGCTCAACCGGAATAATCACCTTGGTCTTTTCAGTAATGGCTTGCTCAAGCAAGTCATAGTCCATTTCAAACGTATCTGCTTGAATATCCACCATGACAGGTGTTGCTCCCACGTGAGTGATGACACTACATGAAGCTGTATAGGTCATGGCTGGAACGATGACTTCATCACCAGGTCCCACTTCCAAGACACGTAAATCAACTCAAGAGCGGCAGTCGCAGAGTTGAGGCAGACAGTCTTAGGTGTCTGTGTGTATTGGGACAAGCGACGCTCCAGTTCTTTTGTCTTAGGACCTGTTGTGATCCAACCAGAACGTAGGGTATCCGCTACTTCAGCAATTTCAGCTTCGGTGATGTCGGGTGGTGAAAATGGAATATTGTAATTTGGCATTGATTTGCTCCTTTTATCTGTACTCATTTTCTCATGACTACTTTATTTTAGTACCTCAAACACGGTTTGAAACATGATTTTGATGTCTCCAAGGAAACTAAACTCTCGGAGATAGGCGAGATTATAGCGCATCTTTTCAGGGAGAACGTGTTCGACATAGGCCTGGTCAACTGATAGACCTTTCTCCGTCATTTGACTGATAATGGTATCCTCATCCTTGTAGTTGATGCTGGCTGGAGAGGTGATTCCTGCTGGCAAGAGCAAGGTCGCCATCATTTCAGGACTATACTGCTCCGTGTAGCGTGGCACCTCAGGTCGTGTCCCAACAAAGGACATCTCGCCTTTAAGGACATTGACTAGCTGAGGTAGTTCGTCCAAACGCACACGGCGAATGAAATTTCCCACTTTGGTAATACGGCTATCGTTAGCAGAAGTCACCAGACTTCCTTTTTTATCCGCATCCGTTACCATAGTACGGAACTTCCAAATCTTGAACGGACGGTTGTACTGGGTCACGCGCTCTTGCTTGTAAATGACAGGTCCTTGCTATCCAACTTGATCCAAATGCTCAAGATAAGAAAGACGGGAGAAGTCAAAACTAGCAAAAAAACAAGGCCAGAACCCAATCCAGGCAACGCTTGAAAATCAGCGAACCCTTCCTTTTTAGAGACAAGCTGGTAGTAAGACTCAACCTCGCTTGATTGCATTTCCACGGGCAAGTCTTCCCATTTCAGCATGCTGTTTCTCCTTTGTTTTTTTATTATACTATTTGTCAACATGTTTCATTATACCACAAAAATGGAAAAAGGCGGTGCAAGAAATCTGTAATTTAGAGGAATTCTTATTAGGACATGGCTCCAGCCTGCAAGCTATACATCTTGTGATAGGTTCCTCCCAAGGCCAAGAGTTCCTCATGGGTTCCACTCTCGATGATACGCCCCTTGTTCAAGACGTAGATGCAGTTGGCGTCTTGGATGGTCGAAAGGCGATGAGCAATAGCAATAGTCGTCCGCCCCTGTCTCATCTTAGCTAGGGAATCTTGAACCAAACTTTCTGTTTCAGAGTCAATATTGGCTGTCGCTTCATCCAAAATCAGGATTTTAGGCTGACTGGCGACTGTTCTGGCAAAGGCAAGAAGCTGGCGCTGGCCAGTAGAAAAGCTCGAACCACGCTCAGAAACAGGGGAGTCGTAACCCTGCGGAAGGTCCTGAATAAAGGAATCTGCATCGACAAAGGCAGCCGCAGTCTGGACCTCTTCATCACTAAGATCTTGGTACATGGCGATATTGGACTTGATGGTTCCATGATAGAGGAAGGGCTCCTGCAAGACTAGCCCGATATTTTTTCTCAGTTCTTCCTGACTGTAGTTCCTGATATCCACATCATCCAAGAGAACTCGCCCTGACTGAAATTCATAAAAACGCATGAGGACATTGATGATAGAGGATTTCCCTGAACCTGTATGCCCTACAAAGGCAATGGTTTCTCCCTTGTTAACCGAAAAGGAAATATCATCTAGGATCTGGTGTTTGCCATCATATGAGAAACACACATGTTCAAAACGGATATTGCCCTCTTTGATTTTGGCTTGCCCATTCTCTTGAAGAGGCTCATAGGCCGTCTCATCAATCAAGGCAAAGACACGACCTGCAGATACCATGGACGTTTGAAGGGTTGAAAAGTTTTGCGTCACCTCAATCAGGGGATCAAAAAGGCGATTGATATACTGGATAAAGGCATACATGGTTCCGGCTGTTATCCCGATAGAAAGACCACGATAACCAAAGTAGGACATCAAAACGGCGTAGCCTAGGAGTTTCAGCAAGCTCATGGCAGGACGCAAAAAGAGGGCATCCAAGGCTACAGAACGGTTGGCATAGACCAAGTGTTCTTGGTTAATCTCATCAAATTCTGCTTGCAGGCGCTTCTCTTGATTAAAGGCCTGGATAATCCTGATTCCCTCGATGTTTTCTGCCAGCTTACTATTGATATCCGACAAGAGACTTCTGGTTTTTTCGATGATTTTCACTGATTTTTTCCGATAGAGATTGACCAAAAGGAAAATCAAGGGTAGAAAGAGCAAAACTAAAGCTGTCAAACGAAAATCCAGCACCAACATGGTATAAAGGGTTGTCAGAAAGATGAAAACTGCTGAAATAAAGCTGGATAAAATCCCTGAAAACATATCACTGATGGTCTCGGTATCATTGGTCAAACGAGAGACGATGGAACCTGCTGGCGTCTTGTCAAAATAAGACATACCCAGTTTCTCCATATTGGCAAAGGCATCCCGACGAATATCCCTAACAATACTGTAGGACACCCGCGCAAAGAGAAGATTTCCGACATACTGAACTAGAGTTTGCAGGATATAAAGACCGTAGTAGGCCAGCAAAACGGTAATAGCCAGTTGGTTGAGATTGCTGAGGTACTGGTCGATAAAGTGGGAAGCCACAAGGGGAATGACACTTTTAATGACCGTAGTCGCTAGGAGAAAACTGAGTGCTAAAAAGGTCAGGAGACCATAGGGCTTAAGATAGGACATCAAGCGCTTCAATACAGCCCATTGTTCTTTCTTATTCTGCATCTTCTTCTCCTTTCATTTCCAACTGTTGAGACTGGTAGGTTTGGGCATACCAGCCATCTAAAGCTAGCAGGTCTTCGTGCGTACCCCGTTCGATGATTTGACCATTTTGTAGAACTAAAATCAAATCCGCATGGACAACTGCACTGAGACGATGAGCCGTGATGATGGTTGTCTTGTCCTTACGCGTCTCCTTGAGATTGTCGATAATCGCATACTCTGTCTTAGCATCCACAGCTGACAAGGAATCATCTAAAATTAAGATATCAGGATCTAAAATCATAGCCCGACTCATAGCCAGACGTTGCTTTTGACCACCTGAGAGACTAACTCCCTTTTCACCGATCAGCGTATCAAATCCCTGAGGCATGGCTACAATATCTTGGTAAACTTGCGCTAGTTTAGTCGCTTCCTCGACCGCCGAAAGGGGCAAGTTAGGATTGCCAAAGCGGATATTGTCTAAGATTGAAGCCGCAAAGAGGAACTGGTCCTGCGGAACATAGCCCATAAGGCTACGAAGATCTGTCAGACGATAATTCCGAATATCATGACCATTTAGGTAAATAGCTCCCTTATCCACATCGTATTCTCGCAAGAGGAGCTTAATCAAGGACGTTTTCCCAGAGCCTGTCTGCCCAACCAAGCCCAGTGTTTGCCCTTTTTTCAAACTAAAGCGAATGTCCGTCAGTGTTTCCTCGTTTTCAAAGGAAAAACGATCAATATCGTACTCCAAGCGCCCATTTTCGATACTGTCCAGAGGAAATTCAGGGTCTTTTACTGGAGATTCCTGTGACAAAAGATTCTCAATCCTCTGGTAAGAAACCTTCCCCCTTTGAGTGATATTAAAGAGGAAACCAATAGCCATGAGAGGCCAAACCAGCATATCCAAGTAGCTGATAAAGGTAACCAGATTTCCAACTGTAATCTGCCCCCTCCTGAACCATCAAGGAACCGACCAAAAGAGTTAAGACATAGGAGGAGCCAACAAACAAGAGAACCATGGGGTCAAAGAGACTATCGTATTTCATGGTTTGGAGGTTCTTTTGGAAGGTCAATTCATTGACTGCATGAAAGGACTCAAGCTCATCAGACTGATAACCGAAAGACTTGGTCACTATGATACCTGCTACAGACTCCTGCACCTTGTTATTGAGTTCGGAAAAGGCTGCCTGTGATTCGCCAAAGGCCTTGTGGGTCTTTCTCCCTAGACGACTTGTCGCATAAGCCATGAAAGGCAAGGGAAGAATGGCAACCAAGGTCATTTGCCATGAGATGCTAAAGAGCATGGTCAGCAAAGTCACCAGAGCCGTGATAGAGGCATCCACCGCAGACATGACACCGCCACCTGCGAGACGAGTCAAGGCATTGATATCGTTGGTGGCATGCGCCATCAGGTCCCCCGTTCGATAGGTCTGATAAAAGACTGGCGACATTTTAGTAAAATGCTCAAACAAACGAGAACGCATAATCTGCCCTAGACGGTAGGAAGTCCCAAGGATATACATACGCCAAACATAGCGCAGATAGTACATCCCAAAGGCCGCCAGCAGTAGATAAAATAGATTAAGAAGGAGGTCCTGCTGGGTTAATTTTCTCGACGTGATGGCATCAATCACCCGTCCCATGACCATAGGGGGAATGAGATTGAGGACGGAAACCAAGACCAAGGCCACAATCCCGACTAGATAACGGCGCTTTTCTAACTTGAAAAACCACCAGAGTTTTTGAATAATGGACATAAAATCCCTTTCTGATTGCAAATGGAAACCTGAGGCCAAGACTCAATGAAAATCAAAGAGCAAACTAGGAAACTAGCCGCAGGCTGTACTTGAGTACGGCAAGGCGACGTTGACGCAGTTTGAATTTGATTTTTGAAGAGTACAAGACCCCAGGTTTTTCTTATTCATAAGTTACGACTGAGACGACACCCTTGTCATACTCAGCGATAAAGATATTGGCAACATTGTCATACCCTTGTTTACTGAGGTTATCAAGCAGCCATTCTTCGCTCCGTCCAATGGTCTCCAAAATTTCAACTTGGATCACACCGTCTGTGACAACAGGATACTTGGGATTCTCATCTCCCATTTGAACCACGATGAGTTGACCGTTCTGCTCCTGCATAGCGCGTTTGACTTGTTTCATTTGGAAAATTCCCTGGCTACGGAGCTTAAGAGCTACATCCGCTGCTGATAAACCAACCGAACGGCAGGCTTCTGGATCAATCTTCCCATTTTTGATAAGCAGGGTTGGCTTCCCATCAATCAAACGTTTCACAAAGTGAACATTGTTGTTGAGCCATTTGAGAGTTAAGACCAGAATGGTCCACATAATCAGGATAACTGCATACTGAAGGATACTGATAGAGCTATTGTAAATCACCCCACCGATGATCCCCCTAGCACATAGTTCTGAATTTGGTCTATTGCTGAGTTAGGCGCTAGGTTGCCCTTTTCCTGTCACATTGATTACAAAAAACCAGAGAAAAAGAGACCCAAGGCTAGTTTAATTAAAAATTTCAATATAATTGAGTGTCATTTGTTCACCTCCACCAGTTCAATTGCATCTGTTTTATACAATTCGACTTTCTCTAATAGGTACTTGTCTGGCTCACTGCCGTTCAGGGCACGATAATAACGATCTCCTACCTTAAGAAGTGCTCCATCTGTGTTTGTGGAAGTATTAACATAGACCTCTGACTTGTCTACTCCCAATTCTTTGGAAACAAGCTCGATGAAATGAAGTGAAGCTTGAAATTTATTATTAGAAACTTGATTGTTTTGATAAGTCGTGATACTGACCAAAAGCAGAGCTAATAAGGTCAGAGCTGAAATCATGACCAACTCACGAAATTTGGTCCCCTTTTTATCATGGTATGCCTTAAAAGCAAAAAAACCTGTCACAGCTAATAGAACAATCCCTAAACCAATCATGATGCCATTTTGCTGACCGATTTGGCTGAGTACATAGTCATAAGAATAGAATTTCATGTATTTTCACTCCCTTTCATAAAATCATTCTTAATTATAAACGAAAGAGGGTGATTTTTCAAACCATACGTTGGGGAAATGCGCCTTTTTTTGGTATAATATAGTCTGTAATCTGAATGAAAAAGGTAACTTTATGAAACTCATCTCATGGAATATCGATTCCCTCAATGCAGCCCTAACGAGCGACTCAGATCGCGCCAAACTGTCCCAAGAAGTCCTACAAACCTTGGTAGCCGAAAATGCTGATATTATCGCCATTCAAGAAACCAAGCTTTCTGCAAAAGGGCCTACAAAAAAACACCTAGAAGTACTTGAAGAACTCTTCCCAGGTTATGAAAACACTTGGCGTTCCTCTCAAGAACCTGCTCGCAAAGGCTACGCTGGAACCATGTTCCTCTATAAGAAAGAACTCACACCAACGATCAGCTTCCCAGAGATTGGTGCCCCGTCTACCATGGACTTGGAAGGCCGCATCATCACCTTGGAATTTGACACATTTTTCGTGACCCAAGTTTACACTCCAAACGCTGGCGATGGCCTCAAACGCTTGGAAGAACGTCAAGTCTGGGATGTCAAATACGCTGAGTATTTGGCGCAACTAGACAAAGAAAAACCAGTCCTCGCAACTGGCGACTACAATGTAGCCCACAAGGAAATCGACTTGGCCAATCCAGCCAGCAACCGCCGTTCACCTGGATTTACAGACGAGGAACGTGCTGGGTTTACCAACCTTTTAGCAACTGGATTTACAGACACCTTCCGCCACATTCACGGTGATGTCCCAGAGTGCTACACGTGGTGGGCGCAACGCAGCAAGACTTCTAAAATCAACAATACAGGCTGGAGAATCGACTACTGGCTCACTAGCAACCGCATGGTTGACAAGGTGACCAAGTCTGACATGATTGACTCTGGTGCGCGCCCAAGACCACACACCCATTGTCATGGAGATTGAGCTCTAAGGAGAAAGCTAATGGACTATCAAGCTGTCATTCCCGAATTTGTAGTATCTGACCTCGAAAAGTCACGCCACTTCTACTGCGACTTGCTGGGATTTTCTGTCGAATACGAGCGTCCAGAGGAGAAATTTCTCTTCCTCTCACTTGAAGACTGCCAACTTATGCTAGAAGAAGGCGGCACAGAAGAATTAGCCCAACTAACCTATCCTTTCGGGCGCGGTGTCAATATTTCCTTTGGCATTGAAGATGTCCCTCAGCTCCACCAAAAACTGCTGGAAGCTGACTATCCTATCCATCGTCCGCTGACCAAAAGAGAATTTCGAGTGGGAGATAGCTTTATTTACCCTCATGAATTTGCAGTTTTGGATCCTGATGGTTATTTTTTAAGATTTAGTGAATAGAATAATAGAACCCTACAATACTGTATCTCGTTGTAGGGTTCTTTTTTGTTCGTTTTTTTTCATTAAAACACTAACAAAACATTTGATTTCTAAAGCTATTTAGTGTAAAATAATAACATTAACGCTTGGACGTTTTATTATAGTACCATTTTACTTGTTTATGTCGTGAATTGGCACGACGTTTCTACAAGGTGCCGGAACACCTAACAATGAGTATGTCAGCTGAAGGTATGGTTTTGGCCATGCCTATTTTGGGGACTTACTTAGGGGATTAGGTAGGTCCTTTTAAATATTTTTATTAAAGCACGCCTTTAAGTGTAAACTAAATATTTTTAATATTTCCCTTAATTAGTGCGGACGGGAGCAACTTCCTTCGGAATTTCATCCCTAATTTTTGAGCCAAAAGTCTCAAAAATCCCGTCATAGACAATAACAAGATTATTGTCTATGATACCACTACGGCGGGAAATATTTGATAAAACTCGCTTCGCTCGTACTAGTTTTATCATTTTATCAAATATATAGCACTAGCAAACGGGATCACTATAGAAACATTTAAACAACAAGTAATTTGACTTTTAGACTTTAGGAGGTCTTATGAAATTATTAGAAGAGCGCATCCTCGAGGATGGGCATATCTTGGGTGACAACATTCTCAAGGTAGATTCCTTTTTAACCCACCAAGTTGACTTTAGCTTGATGCGAGAGATTGGTAAGGTTTTTGCGGAAAAATTCGCTCCTGTTGGCATTACTAAGGTCGTGACTATTGAAGCGTCAGGCATTGCCCCAGCTGTTTTTACAGCTGAAGCCTTAGATGTCCCTATGATTTTCGCAAAGAAAGCTAAAAACATCACCATGAACGAAGGTATCTTAACTGCAGAAGTCTACTCCTTTACCAAGCAGGTGACCAGCACCGTTTCCATCGCTGGAAAATTCCTCTCACCAGAGGACAAGGTCTTGATTATTGACGATTTCCTTGCTAATGGCCAAGCTGCCAAAGGCTTGATACAAATCATCGAACAAGCTGGAGCAAAAGTTGAAGCGATTGGTATCGTGATTGAAAAATCTTTCCAAGATGGTCGTGATTTGCTTGAAAAAGCAGGCTACCCTGTCCTATCACTGGCTCGCTTGGATCGTTTCGAAAATGGTCAGGTCGTATTTAAGGAGGCAGATCTCTAATGCAAAAACAAGAAAAACACTCGCAAGCAGCCGTTCTTGGCTTGCAGCACTTACTAGCCATGTACTCAGGATCCATCCTGGTTCCCATCATGATTGCGACAGCTCTGGGCTATTCAGCTGAGCAATTGACCTACCTGATTTCTACCGATATCTTCATGTGTGGGGTGGCGACCTTCCTCCAACTCCAACTCAACAAATACTTTGGGATTGGACTACCAGTCGTTCTCGGAGTTGCCTTCCAATCCGTCGCTCCTTTGATTATGATTGGTCAAAGTCACGGTAGCGGTGCTATGTTTGGTGCCCTTATCGTTTCTGGGATTTATGTAGTTCTGATTTCAGGCATTTTCTCAAAAGTTGCCAATCTTTTCCCATCTATCGTAACGGGCTCTGTCATTACCACAATTGGATTGACCTTGATTCCTGTCGCTATTGGTAATATGGGAAATAACGTTCCAGAGCCAACTGGTCAAAGTCTCCTACTTGCTGCTATCACTGTTCTGATTATCCTCTTGATCAACATCTTTACCAAAGGATTTATCAAGTCTATCTCCATTTTGATTGGTCTGGTTGTTGGAACTGCCATTGCTGCTACCATGGGCTTGGTAGATTTCTCACCTGTTGCAGCAGCACCGCTTGTCCATGTCCCAACTCCCCTCTATTTTGGTGTACCGACTTTTGAAATCTCCTCTATTGTCATGATGTGCATCATCGCAACAGTTTCCATGGTGGAGTCAACTGGTGTTTATCTGGCCTTGTCAGATATTACCAATGACCCAATCGACAGCACGCGCCTGCGCAACGGTTACCGCGCAGAAGGTCTGGCCGTACTTCTCGGAGGAATCTTTAACACCTTCCCTTACACAGGATTTTCACAAAACGTTGGTTTGGTTAAATTGTCAGGTATCAAGACTCGCCTGCCAATCTACTACGCAGCTGGTTTCCTAATCCTCCTTGGACTCCTTCCTAAGTTTGGTGCCCTCGCCCAAATCATTCCAAGTCCTGTCCTTGGAGGTGCCATGCTGGTGATGTTTGGTTTTGTTTCCCTTCAAGGAATGCAAATCCTAGCGCGCGTTGACTTTGCTAACAATGAACACAACTTCCTTATCGCAGCTGTATCCATCGCTGCAGGTGTCGGACTCAACAATAGTAATCTCTTTGTCAGCATGCCAACAGCCTTCCAAATGTTCTTCTCAAACGGAATCGTCGTGGCAAGCCTCCTCGCCATTGTACTCAATGCCGTATTAAATCGGAAAAAGAAATAAAAAAAGAGGTACGAACCTCCAGATTGAAGAAAAGTTCATTTTGGACGATCTCTTCAATCTTTTTCTTTCGGTCCAAAATAAGACTACCCTTGAAAAAGTTGGAATAATAGCCCTTCTGAGAAAATATACGTTAAATCAGAAATTAAATTATTTCCAAAATAATTGTAAGAGTATCCACTTTCTAATAGGTCGCTCAAAAAGTTTTAAAAATCATAAAAACGCATAATATCAGGCATTCAAAAACCTTGATATTATGCGTTTTATCAGGGAAAAATTTGCTAGATTTTCTCCTCAAATTGAGTCATTACCCAGCCTCTTCTATTATCTTCTTTTACCCTTTTTTACAGGCATGAGCGTAATGTCTCTCAAGCTAAAGTAGGCTAGAGCCAGCATGGCGATTGTGACAAAGAATTCTGTCGGTAATTGGAAGATTTGCAAGATGGACAACATCAGCAAAATCAAGAGAGCAACAACTACAAAGACCAAGATAACGATGTTGACTGTTCCTTTGATACTTTGGGGTGTCGCAAATACATAGAGTAATAATAAGAGTATCCCTATGATTAAATAGACCATCTTTATCTCTTTCTAGCTGTTACTCAGCTGATTTTTTCTTTTTGTTGGCTTTCTCACGCTCTGCCTTGTTGAGAATTTGCTTACGCAAACGGATAGACTCAGGCGTTACTTCCATGTACTCATCGTCGTTCAAGAACTCAAGTGACTCTTCAAGGGTCAAGATGCGAGGTGTCTTGATAACCGCTGTTTGATCCTTGGTAGCAGAACGAACGTTGGTCATTTGTTTGGCCTTGGTAATATTAACTGTCAAGTCATTTTCACGAGAGTTTTCACCAATGATCATTCCTTCATAAACCTCAGTACCTGGGTTAACAAAGATCGTACCACGCTCTTCGATTGACATGATTGAGTAAGTTGTTGCCTTACCAGCATCGATGGAAACGAGGGCACCGCGGTGACGACCACCGATTTCACCTGGAATGAGTGGCAAGTATTGGTCAAAGGTATGGTTCATGATACCGTAACCACGAGTCATTGACAAGAACTCAGTTGAGTATCCGATCAAACCACGCGCTGGAACAAGGAAGACCAAACGAGTTTGACCGTTACCAGTCGCAATCATATCCAGCATTTCACCCTTACGTTCAGAAAGGCTTTGGATAACAGATCCTTGGTATTCTTCTGGAGTGTCGATTTGAACACGTTCAAATGGCTCACATTTGACACCATCGATTTCTTTTACGATAACTTCTGGACGAGATACTTGAAGTTCATATCCCTCACGACGCATTGTTTCGATAAGGATTGACAAGTGCAATTCTCCACGTCCTGAAACAGTCCATTTATCTGGTGAATCAGTTGGGTCAACACGGAGGGAAACGTCTGTTTGCAACTCAGCTTGAAGGCGCTCTTCTACCTTACGAGAAGTTACCCATTTACCTTCTTTACCAGCAAATGGTGAATTGTTGACTAAGAAAGTCATTTGAAGAGTTGGTTCATCGATGTGTAGGATTGGAAGAGCCTCAACTGCATCTGTTGGTGTGATGGTTTCACCGACAAAGATATCTTCCATACCAGAAACGGCAATCAAGTCGCCCGCTTTGGCTTCTTGAATTTCACGACGTTCCAAACCAAAGAAACCAAAGAGTTTTGTAACACGGAAATTTGGTTGTACCATCCAATTTAGAAAGGGTAACTTGGTCTCCAACCTTAACTGTACCACGGAAGATACGTCCGATACCGATACGACCTACGAAGTCATTGTAGTCCAAGAGTGATACTTGGAATTGAAGTGGCTCATCAGAGTTGTCTACTGGAGCTGGGATGTGTTCGATGATAGTATCAAAGATTGGCGCCATTGTTGCTTCTTGGTCAGCTGGATCATCAGACAAGGAAGAAGTTCCGTTGATAGCTGAAGCATAAACAACTGGGAAATCAAGCTGGTCATCATCTGCACCAAGCTCAATGAAAAGTTCCAATACTTCATCCACTACTTCTGCTGGGCGAGCTGATGGTTTATCGATTTTGTTAACAACAACGATTGGGACAAGATCTTGTTCCAAAGCTTTTTTCAATACGAAACGAGTTTGTGGCATTGTCCCTTCGTAGGCATCTACGACCAAGACAACACCGTCAACCATTTTCATGATACGCTCAACTTCTCCACCGAAGTCCGCGTGTCCTGGTGTGTCCATGATGTTGATGCGTGTGCCATTGTATGCTACAGCAGTATTTTTGGCAAGGATGGTAATTCCACGCTCTTTTTCGATATCGTTTGAGTCCATAGCGCGCTCTGCCAACTCTGTACGAGCGTCCAATGTTGAAGACTGTTTCAACAATTCATCAACGAGGGTTGTTTTCCCGTGGTCAACGTGGGCAATAATGGCCACGTTACGGATATCTTCTCTTAATTTTGTCATGATTTCCTCTATAATATTTAAAATTTATTTTCTAACTGAGCAATTATACCACATTTTCAGTCAAATGACATAACTCAAGCAAGTGTAAATGTTTTCACTTTGCTTTTCTGACCTTGTCATCCCTTTTCAAAGTCAGAGACTTATGATAAGATAGGCTGGTATGCGTTTAGATAGATTATTAGCCCAAGAAAAAATCAGTCGCAAGGCCATGAAACAGGCTCTGTTAAAAAAAGAAATCCTAATCGATGATTGTCCAGCTCGCTCTCTCGCACAAAATGTCGATACAGGATTGCAAAAACTAGTCTTTCAAGGAAGGCAAATCCAAGGATATGAGCACAACTACCTCATCCTTCATAAGTCAAACGGAGTCGTTACAGCTAGTAAGGATAAGAAACTCCCAACTGTCATGGACCTACTCCCTAAAAATATCCAGTCAGACCAACTCTACGCGATTGGCAGACTAGATCGCGATACGACGGGACTACTCCTAATGACAGATAATGGACCTCTTGGCTTTCAACTCCTCCATCCTCAATATCATGTAGATAAAACTTACCAAGTTGAAGTTAATGGACCACTCTCATCCGACCATATCCAAAAGTTCAAAGATGGGATTGTCTTTTTAGATGGAACACTCTGCAAACCTGCCAAACTAGAAATTCTATCCGTAGGCCCAACAGAGAGCCATGCCTCCATCACCATCTCTGAAGGGAAGTTTCATCAAGTCAAGAAAATGTTTCTCTCAGTCGGTGTCAAGGTGATCTCTCTCAAACGAGTTCAGTTCGGTGATTTTACGTTAGATTCAGAGCTTGCAGAAGGGCAATACCGATTCTTAAACCAAGAAGAATTAGAAATTATTAAAATCTATTTAGAGATGAGTCGATAAAACAAAAAAAGCTTTATGTTTAAAGCTTTTTGTTTATTGCTTATCTTAAAATTAAAAATACTGCGACGGTTACAATCCAGTTAAGTACAGAAACCACAAGTCCTACAATATTCAGAATTTTTTCTGTTTTATAGGCTAATTGAGATTCTTTTTGATATGAAATAGCCAAGACCAATCCTATGATACCCAAAATCAGGCCTACAATTGGAAATAGCAAACCGAGCACAATAGATAGGATACCTAAAACTAGTGAGACTTTTTTCTTTGCTTGCATGCTTAAAAACTCCTTGAAATGATTATTAATTTAGTATATGAGACCGACTTTATAAACTTTTTCCTTGCTCTTAACTGGTCTTCACTTTCCCTTTCCAAGAATCTAGTCCATAAGAAAGGATATAAATCTCAGAAAAACCTTGTTTTTTCAGATAAAGTGCTGCATTGGTCACTCGTTGTCCTCGTTGGTTCTCGTAGAGAAGGACAGGTTTATCCTTGCGAAGGGCTACGAGGCTTGACTTCAATTGACTTGAAGGAATATTGCGCGCACCAAGGATATGTTTTCTGTGAAATTCTGCTGCATCACGGACATCAATCAATTGCCCTTTCCGAATCAAGGCTTCAAATTCTGCATTGTCTACAATCTTAGCCGCACGACGAATACGAAGATAGTTATACCCCATCCAAGCTGCCATCGCCAGAACGATTCCCCACAAAATCCAAATTGTCATAAGTTCTTATCTCCATTTTTCTCTATGTAGTCTAATTCTATCTTGTGCTCTCTACGAAGAACAGCTTCCGCCTCTAGATAGTCTAGCTTGTCCATCAGACCTGCATCATAGATCCGAGAGAGTTCGAGCTTCATCAGTTCAATATCATACAAGCGCTTCCCCACATAGACAATAATGCCAAACTGTTTGAGAAATTGCTGCACATCATAGAATGTTTTCATAGCTTTCATTCTAACAGATTTTATACTTTTTTTCAATACTGGACCGGCTCTTTCCCCCTATTTTCTTCGTCTTCATTGCCCAATCTTCCGCAAGTGTGGTACAATAAAAACATGAGAATTCAACAACTACACTATATTATCAAAATCGTCGAAACTGGCTCTATGAATGAGGCAGCTAAGCAACTCTTTATCACCCAACCCAGTCTCTCTAATGCAGTTCGAGACTTGGAAAATGAAATGGGCATTGAAATCTTTATCCGCAATCCCAAGGGCATTACCTTGACCCGTGATGGGATGGAGTTTCTCTCCTACGCTCGTCAAGTTGTCGAGCAAACCCAACTTCTGGAGGAACGCTATAAAAATCCTGTCGCCCACCGCGAACTCTTTAGCGTGTCGTCTCAACACTACGCCTTTGTAGTCAATGCCTTTGTCTCCCTGCTCAAGAAAAGTGATATGGAAAAATACGAGCTTTCCTTCGTGAAACTCGGACTTGGGAGATTATCGATGACGTCAAGAACTTCCGTAGTGAGGTTGGTGTCCTCTTTTTGAACAGTTACAACCGTGATGTTTTAACGAAAATGCTGGACGACAACCACCTCTTGGCCCACCACCTCTTTACCGCCCAGCCTCATATCTTTGTCAGCAAGACCAACCCTCTAGCTAAAAAAGACAAGGTCAAACTGGCTGATTTGGAAGACTTCCCTTATCTGAGTTATGATCAGGGGACGCACAACTCCTTCTACTTTTCAGAAGAGATTCTTTCACAAGAGCACCACAAGAAATCCATTGTAGTCAGTGACCGTGCCACCCTCTTTAACCTCTTGATTGGTTTGGACGGATACACGATCGCAACAGGGATTTTGAACAGTAACCTCAATGGAGACAATATCGTTTCTATTCCACTGGACATTGACGATCCGATTGAACTAGTCTATATCCAGCATGAAAAAACCAGCCTGTCTAAGATGGGCGAACGCTTTATCGAATACTTACTAGAAGAAGTTCAGTTTGATAGTTGATAAGCCGTCAGACATATTTTATAATATTTCTTAGAAAATAATGATTGGAGAATATCGTTGAAAAAGTTTATATTGGCAAGTGCTGTTGTCCTTTCAATGGCAGGATTTGCCCAAGCACCTATCTACGCAGAGGAAAGCAATGCTAATCCTCCTGCTACCACCGAACAAAGCAACTCTAAGGAAGATAAGAAAGATCTTTCAACTAAAACTGAAGAGGAGGTTGCAACACTTCCAAAAGACAAGGCAAAAGAAGAAGCTCCTAAAAAAGAAGGATGGCAGGAAGAAAACAAACAGTGGCGTTTCTATGAAAACAATCAGCCTGTCCTCAAATGGAAAAAAATTCAAGATAAGTGGTACTATTTTGACAACGATGGAAACCGACTCAATGATACCATTTTTGATGGCTATGTTCTCAATAAAGACGGGGTCATGGTAGAAAATGGCTGGGTAGCTCTTGAGGGTAAATGGTACTACGCCAGTGAGTCTGGAAAAATCATCCAACAAAAATGGGAAAAAATCGGAGGAGTTTGGTACTACTTTGACAAAGATGGTGTCATGCTCACTCAGACAATCGTTGATGGTTATCTCCTTACCAAAAGCGGGGCTATGGCGGAGAATGGCTGGGTAAAGGTTGACCAAAATTGGTATTATGTCACACCATCTGGCAGAATCTCGCAAGACAAATGGGAGAAAATTAATGGTTCATGGTATTATTTTGACAAAAACGGCGTGATGCTCAGCAAAACGACCGTTGGTGCTTACCTGCTCGGCAGTAGCGGGGCTATGGCGGAAAACTCCTGGGTGAAGATTGACCAAAATTGGTATTACGCTAATGAATATGGGAAATACAGCCGAGACAAATGGGAGAAAATCAAGGGAACTTGGTACGCCTTTGAACAAAATGGAGTCATGCTTTCCAATAAATGGAAAGGAAGCTACTACCTCAAATCTAGTGGAGCCATGGCTGAAAAAGAGTGGATCTTTGACAAGGCCTACAACAGTTGGTTCTATCTAAAAGCGAATGGAACCTATGCGGCTCGTGAATGGATTGGAGCCTACTATCTCAAGTCTGGTGGCTATATGGCCAAAAATGAGTGGATTTATGACGACTATTACAAGGCTCGTTACTATTTGGACGATAGCGGACATTATGTATCAGGAACCTACAAGATAGACGGCAAGGAACACCTGTTCCAAAAATACGGCCAATGGATTTCTGAAGTTTCAACAGAAGGTGGATTTGTAAAAGGTCAATACAGCAATACCATTTTCCTAGATCCCGGACATGGCGGTCGAGATTCCGGCGCCTTTTACTACAATGTAGCCGAAAAAGATCTCAACATGCAAGTCTATCGCAAACTGCGCGCTAAGCTAGAAGAACTAGGCTACAAGGTCCTCACATCACGTGACAGTGATATCGACGTTGATTTTAAGACTGAGCGTTCAAGAATGGTAAATAAAACCAACTCTGATATCTTTATCAGTATCCATTTCAATGCTACTGGAAACATTCACTCAAAAGCGAGCGGTATTCAAACCTACTCCTATAGCGATGAACCTGATTATCCAAGTAAGATTAATAAATACTGGCACAATCACCCTGATCGTATGAGTGAAAGCAAACGCCTCGCTGCTGCTATCCACTCCCTCTCTCCTTGCAGAAACAGGTGCCAAGGACGCTGGCTTATTGGAAAGCAGTTTTGCCGTTCTACGCGAAACTGCCAAACCAGCCGTCCTCCTAGAACTCGGTTATATGGATAATTTCACTGAGAATCAACAGATTCGTGACGATCGATACCAAGATAGACTAGTCGCAGGTATTGTGAAAGGCATCCAAAAATACTACGCTGGTAAATAAAAACAAAGTCTCGAGAAACCTCGAGACTTTTCTATTTATCTTCTTTTTTATCCTTATCAGGAAAGAGGTAGCCAAGTCCTACACAAGCTAGCACTCCTGCACCAATCACCAAACCACTTGAAATTGGCAAAAGGTCCAAAATAGCATTTGCAATGATAAAGGCAATAATCAAGCACATGAGACTAGCCTTATAATCTTTTTTCAAAAAGTTTTCTAGTGTGAAATAGAGGAACAATCCTACCGGAATGAGCGACCAGAGGTTGACATCCAAACTTGGCCATCCAACAAACCCGAAATACAATACTAGCGCAGCAGCTGCTAAGAATACAAGTCCCAATAATTTTTTCATTTTTTTGTCTCCATTTTCTTTTTTTGGTTCTTGAGTTGTCTGATACTGACCCCTCACGTCCCTTACATGAATCATTATAGCAGAGGAATTTTTCAAGAACAAGCCCTTTTGCCTATCTGGTCAATATCTCTGTCTAAGTGGTTGAGTATTTGTAACAAAAGAAAGAAGCCCTAATGGGCTTCTTGATTCTGCCGATTGCAGGGCTTGAACCTGTGACCTACGCGTTACGAGTGCGTTGCTCTACCAACTGAGCTAAATCGGCGATTACCCTTTTAGTATAGCACTCTGAGAATAGATGTCAAGAAATTTTCATCTCCATTAGAAAAAGCCTGTCCTGAGACAAGGCTTTGAGTTTCTTCCTCTTAAGAACCTGCACTTTCGTAGGCGTCTAAGCCCCTGTCCCATAGTTTCAAGGAAATGAAAAAGAAGACAAGGGAAATCAAAATCAAACCACCGATATTAAAGAGCCCATCCTTGTCCTGCAAGAAATAGCTAGCTGGATAGTAGGCTGTAAAGGCGAAAGGTACGATAAAGCTAATCAACCAACGAAGAAGGGAATTGTAAATGGAAATCGGATACTTGGCAAAGTCATTAAACATATAGAAAATGTAAATCATGGCGCCTGACTGCTTGGTCCAAAAAGCGATACTGGCTGTCGCGATTTTCAAAGAAGTATAAATCAAGGTCGCAAAAGGAATACAAACTAGGAAAATCAAGAATTTAGGAAAGGTCCAGCTAATACTGGTGACCGTTGTCGCCAGAAGGATTCCACCAACCAAAAGTTCGCCCAAGGCATCAATCTGAAAGGTCTCAACTAGGATGTGAAAGAGAGGATTGATAGGACGAGTCAGGTATTTGTCAAACTCTCCCTTTCTCACCAATCGTTGCCCTAAAGCCCAGAGATTATCAAAAAAGAGATGATCCAATCCCTTGGGAATCAAGGAAAATCCATAAATAAAAGCTATCTCTTGAAAAGTCCAGCCTTCTAGCGAGGGGATGTGTTGAAAGATGACATTGAGAAACAAGAGGTTCAAGCCTTGGGTCAGAAAAACTCCTAGCACACCAACCACAAAATCCACCTTGTATTCCATGATTTGCTTGATGTATTGTCTGATAAAAATCAGGTGCATGCGTTGATATTTTTTCATACTAACCTCCCTGAATGGTGATAAAGGACTGGACTCGTTTCCAAATCAACTGAGACAAGCCCACCATTACTATGAGCCAGAAGAATTGTAGCAAAAGCGCTTGAAGAATCTGACTAGCATCGTATTTCCCAACAATGATCATGACCGGAGTGTAGATCAAAGATGAGAAAGGCAAGAAGGACAGAATATCTGAAACCACTTTGGGAAAGAAAGCCAAGGGAATCAAACTCCCAGACATAAAGGCCACTATGGAAGTCTTGAGTAGATTGGAACCCCATAGATTTTTAAACACAAAGGCTGAAAATCCAAAGCAGATATTAAAGAAAAAGTTAATCAGATAGGCCAGCGTTAAGCTAAAGAGATAAAGGACAGTTGATCCCAGCACTTCTACAATACCTTGTCCAGAAAGGATTTTCATCAAGACAATAACACTTAAAAAAGGAAGACCAACAGAGATAAAAATCAACCACTTGGAGCCAAGCTCGGTGAAGAGATAAGAGGCTGCAAAATGCACAGGTCTCAGCAAGCGCATAATGATCGATCCGTCCTTGACCTCCTCTCCTATCATAAAGGAAGAATCCGACCTAGTCAAAAGATTGGTCACAAAACTCATGATGATGTAGAGGGTGATGTCCGCCATACTGAAGCCCTGAATCAAGGACTCCTGCGAGGAATCAAAGACCGCCTTCCAAAGATAAAAAGCCACAAAGGCCCCATCACATCGCCAATCCGATAGAGAATAAAGTTGACTCGATAGGTAATCAACTCCTGAATCCCTGCATTGATAAAGGGTTTATAACGTCTCCACAATTTGACCATCTTAGAGCTCCTTTCGGTAGAAGCGACGGATAATATCCTCAATATCCGTATCAACCATCTTCAAATCGCGGATCTCAAAATCAGACAAGGTTTGCTTGATAATATCAGCTGACTGGTAGCGGGAACTATCGAATTCAATATTAAGGCTATTTCCTTGTCTATCAATGGTCATATCAGGCAGGCCTTCATAGTGAGAAAGGAGATGACTTTGACCTGGTAGCAGTTCAAAGGAGAGTGTCTTCATCTTACCAAAGGTTTCCTTGAGCTGGCTGACCGTTCCATCAAAAATCTCCTGCCCCTTGTCAATCATAAAAATCCGATCACAGAGTTGCTCAATATCACTAAGGTCGTGAGTGGTCAAGAGGATGGTTGTTTCTTCCTCTTGATTGATCTGAGTGATGGCCCGACGAATGTTATCCTTGACCGAAACGTCCAAACCAATGGTCGGCTCATCTAAAAAGAGAACTTTGGGATTGTGGAGTAAAGAAGCCGCAATGTCCGCCCGCATCCGTTGTCCCAGTGAAAGAGTCCGAACGGGATCCTTGATAAATTCCTTTAAATCCAAGACCTCATTCAAAAAGTCCATGCGCTTGTGGAAGAGCGAGTCCGGCACATCGTAAATCTCTTTCAAGACCGTGTAGGTCTCTTGCAGAGCCAAATCCCACCATAGCTGAGTACGTTGACCAAAGACCACCCCAATATCCTTGACATAGTCTTGACGATTGTCCTGCGGAATCTTGCCGTTAATCCGACAAAAACCAGATGTCGGTTTCAAAATCCCTGTCAGCATTTTAATGGTTGTAGACTTCCCAGCACCATTGGCTCCGATAAAGCCTAGAATCTGGCCCTTGGGTACCTCGAAGGTCAAATCCTTGACCGCTTCAAAGGTCTGCTTTTCAGGATGAATAAAGGAGCGCAAAGCCCCCTTCAAGCCTGGCTCCTTTACTGTCTTCACAAAATTTTTCTGAAGATGTTCCACTTCTATCATTGCCATATCTATCTCCCCTTAGTAAGAAATCAACAAACCGTGTCCTCTAAATACAAAAAGCCAATTTCTCATCTCCTAAAATCTGTCTTCTTTATCACATTAGAAGGCCTCAGTAACACTCTATTATAAAGTAATTAAGAAGGGAAAACAAGTGTTTTTTGTGGGATAAGAAAGAAAGCATAGAATATCCCAGTGATCGAATATCTTGAAAACGACTAGATTCACTCTCCGCTGCTTCATCGGAACTTTTTACATTTCCAAAATGTGATACAACAATGGTATCCAATTGATTCGCCATTTCTTTAAAGGAAAGATTTAAGTCCAAAGTCTGAACACTGATTTGATTACCGTGCATTTGATAAACATTATCTGGTTGAACTACTTCATCTGTCTTTGCATAGAGCAACATTCCCGACACTTTGCTACCATGTTCTTGATTTTGGTATTCTCTATTTTTGACATATGTAAAAATCTGATAAAGATTGTTGGAGTGGAGAGAATACTTTTTTTAAAAATTCATTTGAGTTGTACTTTTTATAGTATTTAGCATCAATAATCAAGATAGAATTCTCTTTTTGAAGCTGAATATCACTTTTGCATGATAGGGAGCATCTCACCGATACCATCGTCTAACGCCCACGGTATCTGTGCTGCATTCGCATTTAATTCTGGATAATGTTTTTTTATAATACTCAAGGATAAATTTTTTTCATACAATCTGTTCATTCGTCGCTCATCTAAGAAACTCATCATCTTCATGTTACCATCTGATGTTGTTTGCAATAAACCTTTTACCACTAAATAGCAAATGGCAATCATCATTCTATAAGATTGATTATTTTTGTTGTATTGCAGATTCCAGTTAACAGTTTCCAAATCAATCGGTTCAACATCACGGAAATAGACCATCAATTTCCGCAATTCTTTCTTCCTATCCTTGGAGATATCTGCTTTCAACAGAAGATTGACCGTTGATTTTATAATACGGTTCATCCTATTATTTACTGAAAACTCTTCATAAGTACAAAATATTTTCTTCCCAAGAGTACTTTGACTTTTGATTGACTCTGTAATCTCAATTTTTCCCCTTAGTGTAGAGAGTTCTTCCATTTTGGAAAGGTATTCCTTTCCCAGTCCTCTCTTAAGCTGTATGGCAATTCCTTTAGCCAAGATAGCACTCATCAAATCAGCCGTATGATGAAACTCCTCTGTGGCAAGTTTCTGATACCCCTGCCCCTTAAGAACCTTAAAAGCATAAGTCAGCATGTAATAAACATTCTTTATCGGTATCACTTAATCGCACTCCTTAGATTGCCACTCCATTCTTTAACTAAGCTAGGTTCATCAAACCAATACTCCTTTAAAAGAGGTATCAGTTCATACTCTACAATACTCGAAAGAACTTGTTGGTCGATACTATTCGGTATTAGATTACAAAAATAACTATGGCCTATGCAAAAACCCTCTCCTAAACTTTCATCAGAAGCGATGATTTCATTTAGATGCTTCACAGTATTTATTAATGCATCAAATTTTTCATTCTTCAAGTGTGATTGATATTCTTTGAAGCCATCCGAATCAAATCCTGGTTTCAGCTCAAAAAATGCAAATCTTCGTCTCAAGGCAAAATCTAGCATGGCTAAGCTACGATCGGCAGTATTCATCATACCAATAATGTATAAGTTCTCCGGAATTGAGAACTGTTCATCCGAATAAAGAAGCTGTAGATCTCTTCCTCGCTTATCCATTTCGATAAGCATAAACAATTCACCAAATATTTTGCTCAAATTTCCTCGATTAATTTCGTCAATGATAAAGAAATAATCATTGCTTTCATCGCCCTCAGCCTGTTTACAAAATTGATAGAAGGGACCTTTTCTTAGTTCAAAACCACTGGCAGAAGGTCTAAATCCCATAATAAAGTCTTCGTACGAGTAACTTTGGTGAAACTGAACCATCTTTACCCTATCGATCGCTTTTTCACCCATCAGTGAGTAAGCTAGTCGATCAGCAGTAAATGTTTTTCCAACACCCGGAGCCCCCTCCAATATGATGTTCTTCTTAAGGCGAAGAATCGTTGCCAATCGATCATAATCCTCTGCTGATACAAAAACTTCTTTTAGAAAATCTTCTCTAGCGTAGCTAGTATCTCCTTTTTCAAATTCTTTTGTGTCTTCCGATGCTAGATTGTATGTAGGTGCTGAACTCTCACTAACTTCCTTTTTCGCTTGTTCTTCTTTATTCACCTGTTCAGAATACTTCCAAGCTTCAAAAGACAATTCCTTGAAGTTTTTCAATTCAGATTGTGGACTATCTAAATAGTTTTTAAGTGAGTCAACAATAGAAAAATAGTCTGATGCTGAAACTTTCGAATTCACCTTTGGGAGTTTATGGACTAATTCTAGAGGTAATTTCCCGGATTCGTAAATATACCATCTATTTCGACTATCTAGATTCAGAAATGAATTTGGGGCAATCCAATATAAACCCATCGTAACTTTAGCAGTACCATTGTTTTTTCTATTGATGACTTTATCAAAATAGCCTGAGAGAAGCTCCTTATTTTCAGATGATGAATCTTCGGAATAAGCTAATGCCGCTACAAAAAGCTCCCACAAATCATCAATATCACTAACCCCTCTATCTGTATAAAAAAGATAATAGGTCGCATTCTGTTTATTGAGAACGGGAATACTGTCGAATGAAGTTGGAACATCATGAGATAATTCAAATAATTCTGCAATAGCAGTCAAAATTTTAATCCGATTTTCATCTTTCAACCCTTTATTGAATAGACCAAAAATTGTAAAAGGGTCAATATCCATGATATTGTTGTCCTTGTCCAAGGTTGGCATTGAAATGCCCGTCATTTGATAAATTGCCTTAACCTTTTGAATGAGCTCTGCCCTTTTCTCTTTATAGCTCACAAGTTTAAACGCAAATTCTTTATAAAAATCTACCCAATCAAATTGTCCTGCTTCTCTCATCTTAAACCTCACATCCCACATCTCTAGTAATTTTTGATGTACTAAATTTTATTGTTAATTAATATTATAGCACGAAAACCTTTCCAATACGATGCAACATTGCTATACATATACGATAAAAATTTCACTATCTTTAATCAACTTCAACAGTACACAAAAAGGTGACCTTTGTCGCCTCAAATGATTCCTTCTGATACTTTGAAATTCAATAATGAATCTATTCGATTCACTTTTTTATCCTTCATTATGAAGTTTCATTTCAATCTCCTTTGTAGATATGTCGTGAGAAAGAGGAAATATCTTCGTGTAGCCCTCATCACAAAAGAGAACCTTCTGATCTGATGGAAACCATTCCCGAAGCCAGAGGATATAGGCGGCATAATCTTGTAACCGATTTTTTGAATCAAAGTAGTTTATAACGAAGACATCATTTTTTCGATTCAAAGCACCCTCAACTGAGACCTCGGGACTTTGGTAATCCCATAAAAGACGATAGGCTTTTTCATGATCGTTTTCTTCCCTTATAATCACACCTGAATACCTATCTCTCAGCGAAGCACAAAATGCTTGGATATCAAATTCTGCATTTTCATAACCATCTAAAAAGATAAAATCTGCTGAACTCATGACTCTCCTCCTCTCTTTGAAAGCCTGATATTATTTTATCATAAATTAAAAACTTTCTTAGAATCAAATTTAATTACACCTCCTAAACTTGAAAATAATTTATTTCCATCACACAAAAAACCCACCCAATGGGCAGGTTTCTGATTTGAATTATTCAGCTAGATTAAGCTTTACCTTCTGAACCGAATACGTCGATACGTTCTTCAACTGATGCTTGGATAGCTTTACACCGTCAGCCAAGAATTTACGTGGGTCGAAGAGTTTCTTCTTGTCGTATTCTGCTTCGTTTGCTTCGTAGTCACGAGCAAATTTACGAGTTGCGTTAGCGAATGCGATTTGGCATTCAGTGTTAACGTTAACTTTCGCAACACCAAGTTTGATAGCTGCTTGGATTTGGTCATCAGGAATACCTGAACCACCGTGCAATACGATTGGGAATCCTGGTACAGCTTCAGTCAATTTTTGCAAGTGGTCAAGGTGAAGACCTTTCCAGTTTGCAGGGTATGGACCGTGGATGTTACCGATACCAGCTGCCAAGAAGTCGATACCAGTTGCAACCATTGCTTTAGCATCTTCGATTGGAGCCAATTCACCATCACCGATGATTCCGTCTTCTTCACCACCGATAGTTCCAACTTCAGCTTCTACTGATACACCATTTGCGTGAGCAAATTCTACAACTTTACGAGCTTTTTCAAGGTTTTCTTCAACTGGAAGGTGTGAACCGTCAAACATAACTGAAGTGTAACCAACTTGAATACACTCAAGTGCATCTTCGTAGTGACCGTGGTCAAGGTGGATAGCTACTGGTACAGTGATACCCATTGACTCAACAAGGTTAGCGATCAAGTTGCGAGCAACTTTGTAACCACCCATGTATTTAGCAGCACCCATTGAAGTTTGGATCAAAACTGGAGCTTTTTTAGCTTCTGCTGCGCGCAAGATAGCTTGAGTCCACTCAAGGTTGTTTGTGTTAAATCCACCAACTGCATAACCGTTGTCACGAGCTGCTTGGACAAATTTTTCTGCTGAAACGATTGCCATTTGTCAGGCCTCCTATATATTTTTTGGGACATCCCATTTACATTGTTCATTTTATCACTTTTTGATAAAAAAAGCTAGTTTTTCCCATACTTTAGATTGAATTTCTTCCAACCCAATCAATGTAAACCCTTTCTTCTCCTTAGTCCTGAGTGACTTTGGGATAACGTATGAAGAAGCTCAATCGATCATCTTGCATCTCAAAATGATAAGGTAATTTCTCATGTTCTAATAAACTTTTAACCACAAAGAGTCCCATCCCCGAACCCTTGGCCTTGCGACTGGCATTTTCAGAAAAAGACTGGGCCAATTTTTCTTGTTCTTCAGGACTACAGCTATTCTCGATATAGAGTTCCCCCTTCTCTTTCTCCGATACGGATCAAGCCACCTGGAGTGGAGTGCTTGATGGCATTACTGATGAGATTCGATAGGATCAACTTCATCACAGATGGGTTTATATAAGCCTGCTGATGGGTTAGGCTAATGTCTACCTGAAGTTCTCTCTCCTTGGCGAGTAAAGCATAATCTTTGACCAGACTTTGCGTCATCTGAAGGAGGTCAACCTCTTCTTTCTCCTCTCGCAATTCCTGAACAGAAGAAAGAGAAAGTATCTGAAGAACGTGGTGACTGAGGTCATCCACAATCCCCAAGGCAACTCCCAGATAGTGGTCTCTATCCTTATAACGACCGATATTTTCTTTCATATTTTCGATTAGGATTTTCAAGCTGGCCAGTGGTGTTTTCAATTCATGAGAAGCTCCTCGCAGGAACTCAACCTTCATCTTTTCAAGCTGGAGAATGGCTTCATTCTTGTCATGCAAGTCCGCAATAACAGTCAAAAGGTGCTGGTAGAGGCTATTGATTTGTTCCTTGAGATCACCTATCTCATCCTTAGAATCCACACGCAATCGCACTTGAGCATCCAGTTCCATCATCCGACGGGTCACCCGCTTGATTTCCAAAATCGGTGCAACAATGGTCCGAGCATAGATATAGGCCACCAAAAGAGAAATCAGAAAGGATGCCAACAAAGTATATGGAAGAAACTGGAGACTGATCTGCTCTGCTTCCTTTTGCAAGTCCATTGAAGCTAAAAACTGGAGAGTCATCGTGCTACCATCTTGCGTTTTCACCTCGCGTTCTTCAATGAAGAGTGAAGTTGTCTGACGAGCTGTATCTAGTGGAAAATTATCCTTAACCTCTAACTTGTCCTCGGTCATTTCTCCCTTGACAGCTCCTTTGATATCACTGCTCTGGGAATACAAATCCAACACTTGCTCGATGCTTTGCCTATCTTTTCCGTCTAGAGATTGGGCAATGGCTGTCGCTTTCTGGCCAATGGTTTCTTGACGATGACTCAGATAAGTTGACGGAAAGAGAAAATAAATGGCTAAATGAAGACAAATAACCAGAACACTAAAAATCGAGAAGGTATAGATAAAAATCTTTGTAAATAAACCTGTTCGTTTCATTTTCGCTCCAATTTATAACCAACATTGCGCACAGTGAGAATACAATCCAAGTCTAGCTTTTTCCGTAATTCCTTGATATAGACATCAATGACACGGTCAAAGGGAACCTCATCTGTCGCCTTCCAGACAGCATCGATAATCTGAGAACGAGTCAAGGCCCGTCCTTCATTTTTCACCAGATAGTCCAGAATTTCCAACTCTTTGGCATTAATGGCCACTTCTTGACCTGCGAGGCTTGCACTGTAACTCTCAAAATCCACCTTGGTATCCTTATAGGAGAAGACTCGTCCCGTATCGTAGTAGCGCTTGAAAATCGCGTCTACCCTCACTTTTAAAAGGGAGAGGGAGAAGGGTTTTTCCAGATAGCCGTCTGCTAGAGAGGCAAAGGCACTCATCTTGTATTCCTCATCCTGAAAGGCGGTTAGCATCAAGACAGGAACCTGACTGCTTTTTCGAATCTCGGCTAGGACTTCTAGGCCATTAAGCTTGGGCATTTGGATATCCAGCAGTACTAGAGCTACTTCATAGCTGGAAAATTTTTCCAGAGCTTCTTGACCGTCCGCTGCCTCAATGGTTTCATAACCACAATCCGTCAAATAGTCACTGATCCCCTCACGGATCATCTCTTCATCTTCTACAATTAAAATTTTCATAGAAAAAACGTTTCACATTCCTTTAAGTTTCTTGTAAATCTCTCTATTTCATCCTGATAAAACCTCTTCCTATCAAGGCAAAATAGATAAAAATGCTACCTATATTATACCCCATTTAGGAAGAATAGGTAGCAAGTTTGTTATTCGCTATCGAGCAAGAGCTCTTTTGGTTGTTTTCTGAGGAGATTGCTTGAAGCAAGCGCCATAACGAGAACCACTAGAACCAAGGCAAGGACAAAGACGATGATAAAGTCCGATGTCTGAATAGAAATATCTAAGCTCGACAAGGTCTTGCTAAAGCCGTCTACTTCTGCACCACCACCAAGGTTAGAGGCTTGAGCAGCCTTGCTGGCTTGCTTGGCAACACCTGAAGTGACATTGGCAAGAACAGTATTTCCGATGGCACGAGCTGTGTAGTTGGCTAGGAAGTAAGCAGAAACGAGAGCAGGGATGGCAATCAAGATGGATTCGGTGATGAATTGCCCCAAGATACTTGCCTGCTTGAGACCGATAGAGAGGAGAATTCCCACTTCCTTGCGACGGGCGTTGATCCAAAGGCTGAGCAAGAGTGCAAGGAGAAGAACCGAGAAGCTCAAGCTACCCCAGAAGAGGAGGTTGGCCATCTTGTACATACCAGAAATGGATTGCTCTAGAGCTGGGTAGTTAGAGGAGCTCTTTACAAGTGTGTAGCTCTTCCAGTTGATACCACTGATACCATTCAACTCTTTCATGACATCATCCAAGTTCTTGTCCGCTGTTACAAAGAAGGTTGCGTCCCCATAAATAGCTGTGTCTTCTGTGTATCCATAAAGTTTTGCAGCAGTGTGAATGTCTGTGATAGCTGTGTTTTCATAGAGTTCTTGTGAGTAGGTTACTGCTGACTTATTGTGACCATCAAAGAGTCCCTTAATTGTCACTTCAACTGTTTCCTTGGCACCTTTTTCATTGTCTGCATCATAGATATTGGAGTCTAGTTTGACCTTATCTCCGACTTTCCAGCCGTGTTTGGCTGCCAAGTCCTTGTGCATGAGGATCTTGTCCTTGTCGTCGTTGGTTAAGTGCTCTCCTTCGACCAGTTTATAAGAACCAGAGACAAACTTGTCTTCTTTAGAGGGAGTCATTGACACCTGTAATCATCAAACTACTTCCAAAACGTTTGGCACGATCAGCAGTGAGGTTTTTCTTGGTTTCTGGCGTTTCGATGAGTTCATATCCAGTCAAATCCCCGATAGCGTTGATACGTTTGACATAAGACTCGATGGCCTTGTTTTCGGTAATTTTTTTGATATCCTCACCCTTGATATTCCCAGCACCACGAGGCGTTCCTTGATTGACGCGACGATTGATTTGCATGGAGAAGCTATTGGTGATATTTTTAAAGGTCTCCTGAGAAGCCTTGGCAGTAGCTCCCTTGATCGACAAACCGACCAAACTCAAGCTCGCCATGAGGAGAATAATCAGGAAGATAACAATCGATTTGAAAAACTTCCTTGTAACATAGGCAAATGCGTTGTGTAACATAGGTTCCCTTTCTAGATTTGATTTAATAATTCTATCAAAACAAGCTCATATTATTTTGTAGTATTGCGAGTTTCAGTCAGTTTCTTGTCCTTCAACTCAAGTGTAATATCTGACGCTTGCGCCACTTCTTTACTATGCGTAACGACAATTACACATTTACCTGTTTTCTCGGCAAGTGATTTGAGCAGTTCGATAATATCTCCAGCAGTTTTAGGGTCCAGATTTCCTGTTGGCTCATCAGCTAGAATAACTGGAGCTTCTGATACCAAACTACGAGCGATGGCCACACGTTGCTGTTGACCACCTGATAACTGGAGAACATTCCGCTTGATCTGACTTTCATCCAACCAAGCTCAAGAAGGGTATCCTTAGTCGCCTTTTTGTTGACCAAGCGGATATTTTCCAGCGGAGAAAGGTAATCAATCAAATTATAATTTTGAAAGACCAGGGAAATATGGTGCATGCGATGGTAAGAATATCCCTTATTCCGAATGTCCTCTCCTTGGAAAAGGATAGAACCTTCGACAGGACTATCTAGACCAGCCAGCAGGGACAAGAGAGTGGATTTTCCTGCTCCTGACTCACCAATGATACTATAAAATTTTCCGGGTTCAAAATTATACTTGATCTGATATAAAACCGCTTCAGCAGTGTTCTTATAACGGTAGGTAACATCTTGCAATTGTAATAAAGTCATGATTTCTCCTTCTTATACTCAATGAAAATCAAAGAACAAACTAGGAAGCTAGTCGCAGGTTGCTCAAAGCACAGCTTTGAGGTTGCAGATAAGACTGACGCGGTTTGAATTTGATTTTCGAAGAGTATTAACTAATAGATGATAAAATTTCCTTAGGCGATTTTCTAAATAGAAATACGAAACAAAGGGCTACTGATAAGCAACCAATCAGGAGCAGAAAGACATAGGATTCTGCAAAGGATAGGAGACTGGTTGATAGACCACTTGCTTTGGCCAGCGTGTCCTGTAAGGTTGCCTGATCTCCACTGGCTAGTACAGTTTGGAGCAGATAGAATGTAATGGCATTTCCAGCGATAAAGGATGGAAGCAAAGCTCCGAGAGATACCAAAACTACCTCTAAACAGAACTGTAGGAAAATCGAACTCTTGCCTTTTCCAAGTGCCAGAAGAATCCCCACTTCGTAGACCCTTTCTCTCAGCCAGAGGGACAAGACCAAAATTAAGGCTCCTGCTCCTGCTATCAACATCCCATAAAGGAAGATAGTGAGGAAGGTTTGGAAGGTTGCCACTGAGTCTTTGATTTGTTCAAAGGCCTTGTTTTCCTTCTCGACTTGGTAGCCTTGACTTTCCAAAGCCAAGTTTTCCACCTGCTTCATGAGTCCGTCCATTTCCTTAGGATTTTCTACATAGAAGCGAGCTGCACTGACTTGCGGTTCACTATTTCCCAGAAGCGTTTGGCTGCTTTCATAGTCTGTAAAGACCTGGTTTTCACTGAAGTCGGAAGACAAGCCTGTGAACTTTTCTTGTTTTTTACCAGAAAAGATGCCGACAATTTCAAAATCAACTGTTTGCCCCTTTCCAGCTTCGGACTGACCAGCATCCAAGCTAATCTTGTCATGAAGCGAAAGACCGTTCTTCTTGGCCAACTCTTCGTGGATGAGGATTTTCTTGGAGTCCCCTTTTTGAAGGTGTCGGCCCTCTTTAGATTGAAAGCCGAACTGGTAAAGGTGACATCCTTGGATGAATCCTCAAGAGCCGTTAAGCTAACCAAGTTCTTGTCCGCAGCTGACAAGTCATCACGTTCTACGCTCTGCTCACCACTCACTGCTTCCTTGTCTTTCAGTTTTGCGACCGTTTCGAGTTCAGGAGAGACATTTTCCAGTCCCTTAATCTTGCTCACAGATGCTAGGTCCGATAACTTGAAGGTCTGACCGTTCTCTATCTTCTTAATAGAAAAAGAGGTATTGAGAGATTTGTACAGATTGCTTTCTACTGTTTTGTTGGACTTCATCAGAGTCAAACAGGCTGAAATTCCTGCTAAAAGGACAAATAAAATCAGAAATAAAATAAAACTTCTCAGTCGTTTTCTGCTGACATAAGCCCAAGCTCTTTGGATTGGATTCATTTGTCACCTCCATATTTGTAAGACTATTATAAAATCCAAATATGAAATGTTTATGAAATCGAAAAAACTTTTTGATTTATTTTTTGAAAAAATGAAGAAAGCTAGCAACTGCTAACTTTCCTCATATTAGAACACGTTTTACCAATCAAAAATCGATTCCATGCCATAAATGATAGTTCTTGATGCCAAGTTCTTCCGATAGTCGAACTGTACCTCTAGCCTTCTTTGGAAAAACAAAAAGAGCTAGCCAAAGCTAACTCTTACCCTATGCGGAGAGAGGGACTTGAACCCTCACGACCTAAAGCGGTCACAGGATCCTTAGTCCTGCGCGTCTGCCAATTCCGCCATCCCCGCGTCGATTACTTTACTAGTATATCAACTTTCAAAATCTTTGTCAACACTTTTTTCAGATTTTTTTCATTTTTCCAAGGGAATCATTCTTTAATTTCATCAAGATTTTCATCCAGTAATTTGGCTCCCAGAGTGTTCTTAAAATGTCCAAGAGCAAACTGATGATTTTCTGGCCAGATAGAAGCAACCGCAGGCTTGACAACCTCGATTTGATAACCTAAATTATAAGCATCAATAGCCGTATGGAGAACACAAATATCTGTCAAAACACCCGTTAAGATGACTGTATCAACTCTACGTTCTCGCAAACGAATATCGAGGTCCGTTCCTGAAAATGCTGAATAGTGACGCTTGTCCATCCAAAGACACGACTATCAGAAGCATGGGCTTGGTAAAAATCTGCTAGTTCTCCATACAAGTTGCGACCACTAGTTCCGATGATGTTGTGCGGTGGAAAGAGCTTACTTTCTGGGTGGAATGTATCCTTCTCTTCATGAGCATCAATGGTGAAGAAAACATAGTCTCCACGATCAAAAGCCAGTCTGGTCACCTGAGCAATCGCCTCTGATATGGCTTGAGCAGGAGCACCTGCTGTCAATTTCCCCTGATCTGCTACAAAATCCTCTGTATAGTCAATTGAGATTAAAGCCTTTGTCATTAGTAGTCCCTCTTTTTCACTTCCTCAAAGATATCTGAAATCAATACCTTGAGATATGTTCCCTTCATTCCTAGTGAACGGCTTTCAATAATTCCTGCCGACTCTAGCTTACGGAGAGCATTGACGATCACTGAGCGCGTGATACCGATACGGTCTGCAATGACAGATGCGGTCAATTGTCCTTCATTTCCATTTAGCTCAGATAAAATAGCTGAAACAGCACGAAGTTCTGAGTAGGAAAGGGTATTGACTGCCATAGTTACAGCCGTACGACGACGGATATTTTTCTCATCTTCTTCGCGTTGGAAGTTCAAGAGTTGAATTCCCACAACTGTGCTCGCAATCTCAACAAGAATCAAATCCTCATCTTCAAATTTCTTATCATTGCGCCAAATAATCAAGGAACCTAGGCGAATCCCTGATACATGAATGGGAGCAATGGTTGTCAAACCATCTGGAAAATCCGCACGGCTCTCTACAGGAAAAATGGTCAAATCATGTTCAACAGGAAGATTGGCTTCTGTATCATAGATCATGTTTGCCCCTTGTACATAGTCATCTGGGAACGTCTTGGTTTGGAAAAACTGCTCTACACGGTCTGTATTAGTTTTATAGCGCATAAAGTAGCCCAAGAGACGACCCTTGCTATTGACAATGCAGGCATTGCAATCAATAATGTCTGCTAGTTGACGTGTAATGGCATTGTATGGAAGTTCATCCTGCATTTGCTCTTCTGAGCGTTTTAAAATTGATGTAATTTTTCTTGTTTTTTCTAATAAATGTGCCATTTTTACCTCGCATATAATCGCTTCCATTATAACATAGAAAAGTCTTTATTTCAATAATTATCTGAAAATTGCTTATTGAATTGCAATTTTTAAAAAGCAAAAAAATATTTTATAAAAAAATAGCAATTTTTTTATTGACATCCTGTTTGGATTTTTATATAATAACATTATAAGAAGATGGATTAAAGTTCCCCTTCCCATCTCACCTTTCCTTTACTTTTATACATCTTCTTTTACTATCGGTCTCCTTATATATAAAAGCGATTCATTTTGAACCGCTTTTTCTTATTTATCGCCCTTGTTACGAATAACAAAGCCTGTTTTCTTTTCACTTGAAGTGTTGCGAGGTTTTTTATTGTCTTTATTACGGTAACGTCTATCTTTATCAAAACGATCGTTCCCACGACCGCCTTTCTTGAAATCATCACGGCGACCATTGCCACGGCGATCACGGTCTCGACGGTCGTCCCCACGACGGCCTCCACGACCTCCCTTAGTTTTGCCACCGAAGCCATTACCTGATGGTTTAAATGGTAGTGGTTTTTCACGCGCAATCTCCACTTCTGGAAGGCTGTCAGGATCTTGGACAGTCAGACTCAAGATATACATAGCCAATTCTTCTGGACTAAATTCAGCAGCCAACTTACGAGCATCTTTAGTAAATTTCTCAAAGTTTCCACGAATAGTTTCGTCCGCGAAATCACGTTCGATTTTCTTGAGCGCCACTTGCTTTTTAGCTTGGAAGGCTTCGTCTGAACTAGCAGGTTTGAGTCCTTTCATCCGTTTCTTAGTCAAGTTTTCGATGATTTGGAGATAGCCCATTTCATTTGGCGCTACGAAAGTAATAGACTGACCTGACTTACCAGCACGACCTGTACGACCGATACGGTGAACATAGCTTTCAGGATCTTGAGGAATGTCGTAGTTATATACATGGGTCACCCCTGAAATATCCAAACCACGAGCTGCTACGTCTGTTGCAACTAGAACATCGAGATTGCCGTTTTTAAAATCACGAAGGACACGAAGACGTTTATTTTGGTCCAAATCACCATGAATGCCTTCTGCACGGAAACCACGGATTTTAAGTCCACGAGTCAATTCATCCACACGGCGTTTGGTACGACCGAATACAATGGACAATTCAGGTTGTTCAACATCCATGAGACGGGTCATGGTGTCAAATTTTTCTTGTTCCTTGACACGGATATAGTACTGGTCCACCAGTTCTGTTGTCAATTCCTTGGCAGCAATCTTGACATGTTCAGGGTCTTTCATAAACTGAACACCGATACGTTTAATAGCATCTGGCATGGTTGCTGAAAAGAGCAAGGTTTGACGATTTGCAGGAACACGAGAGATAATGGCTTCGATGTCTTCAAGGAAGCCCATGTTGAGCATTTCATCCGCTTCGTCAAGGATAAGAGTTTCAATGTCTTGTAATTTCAAGGCCTTGCGTTTAATCAAGTCCAAGAGACGGCCTGGTGTTCCGACCACGATGTGGGCACCCGATTTAAGGGCCTTGATTTGTTTCTCAATACTTGAACCACCGTAAACTGAACGAACTTTCACTCCTTTACTACGACCAAAGCGGAACAGTTCCTCTTGACTTTGGACAGCGAGTTCACGAGTTGGAGCGATGACCAAGGCTTGGATGGTCGCTTCTTCTGTACGGATTTTTTCAAGGGTTGGCAAGCCAAAGGCTGCAGTTTCCTGTACCAGTCTGAGCTTGACCGATAACGTCTTTTCCTTCGAGAGCCAAGGGAATGGTCTGCTCTTGGATGGGACTTGCTTCTACAAATCCAGCTTTTTCAATCTCTGCTAGCAAATCAGCAGACAAGTTAAATTCATTAAATTTCACGTTTTTCTTCTTTCTAAAGATGGTGCGAAGCCATCCTATAGCGCGTAGTATATACTTTTCTTTTCATGACGTATCTTCTTCAAAACGAGATACCGTGTTGCTTCTTTTCCACGAAAGAAAAGTATTGGTTTCTTTGCAACCTATCTAGTATAACACAAGAGAGAAGCAAAAGATAGTAGAATCCATTAGGAAAATCATGTAAACGATTTTCCATAAATACACCCTTATATAGCTCATTTCTCCCGTAGCAGATTTGTGCAAAAGTTTTTTTCTTGTGCTAGAATGAAAATCTAACAGGAGGAAATAGAAATGTTAACTTATGATTTAATCGTTATTGGATTTGGTAAAGCTGGGAAAACACTAGCTGGTAAATTAGCTTCAGCTGGCAAAAAAGTTGCTCTCGTTGAACGTAGCAAAGCTATGTACGGTGGAACTTGTATCAACATCGGATGTATCCCAACTAAAACCTTGCTAGTTGCTGCTGAGAAAAACTTGTCTTTTGAAGAAGTCATTGCTACCAAAAATACTATCACTAGTCGCCTCAATGGTAAAAACTATGCTACTGTTGCTGGTACAGGTGTGGATATCTTTGATGCGGAAGCTCACTTCCTTTCAAATAAAGTCATCGAAATCCAAGCTGGTGATGAAAAACAAGAATTGACTGCTGAAACTATTGTCATCAACACTGGTGCTGTTTCAAACGTCTTGCCAATCCCTGGACTTGCTACAAGTAAGAATGTCTTTGACTCGACTGGTATTCAAAACTTGGACAAATTGCCTGAAAAACTCGGTGTCCTTGGTGGTGGAAATATCGGTCTTGAATTTGCTGGCCTTTACAACAAACTTGGTAGCAAGGTTACAGTCCTAGATGCCTTGGATACTTTCCTACCTCGAGCAGAACCTTCCATCGCAGCTCTTGCTAAACAATACATGGAAGAAGACGGCATTGAATTGCTTCAAAACATCCGTACTACTGAAATCAAAAACGACGGTGACCAAGTCCTTGTCGTAACTGAAAACGAAACTTACCGCTTCGATGCCCTTCTCTACGCAACTGGACGTAAGCCAAACGTAGAACCACTTCAACTTGAAATACGGATATTGAACTAACTGAGCGTGGTGCTATCAAGGTCGACAAACACTGTCAAACAAACGTTCCTGGTGTCTTTGCAGTTGGAGATGTCAACGGTGGACCTCAATTTACCTACATTTCACTTGATGACTTCCGTGTTGTCTACAGCTACCTTGCTGGAGATGGCAGCTACACACTTGAAGACCGTCTCAATGTGCCAAACACTATGTTCATCACACCTGCACTTTCACAAGTTGGCTTGACTGAAAGCCAAGCAGCTGATTTGAAACTTCCATACGCCGTGAAGGAAATCCCTGTTGCTGCAATGCCTCGTGGTCACGTAAATGGCGACCTTCGCGGAGCTTTCAAAGCGGTTGTCAATACTGAAACTAAAGAGATTCTTGGTGCAACTATCTTCTCAGAAGGTTCACAAGAGATCATCAACATCATCACTGTTGCTATGGACAACAAAATCCCTTACACTTACTTTACAAAACAAATCTTCACTCACCCAACCTTGGCTGAGAATTTGAATGACTTGTTTGCGATTTAAGTTGAGACTTCTTGGTATCTCACAGCCCTCATCGGGCTGTTTTTGTTTCTGCGAAATCTCAAATCTATCTTTTCCCTCTTTTATGATATAATGTCCAAACTTTACTTAGCAGTCCTAATTATATATTGAGTCTCAGGTCACTCTTTCAAATATCAGCAATACATATGACTTTGAATAACTCGCTTCAGCTCATCGTTTTATGGGTAATTTAAAAAATATATTTTGCAATGATTGTTTCATGCCTAATTAGTAAATTATCCACTCTTTGCGCGGGTCGTATGTGTATTCTCATCGTTTGTGGAAAGGTTTTACCGTTTGCCAATTGATGGCTAAGTCGATATATTTTTTTTCTTCTTAAATATTTTTCCAAATTATTTAATCTTTTTAAAGATAAGAATCACTTTCTAATCAATCAAAGGATACTTCAAATTTCTTCGTTCTTGATAATATGAGCAATACTCCGCAAAATGTTTAAACCTTATCATTGTAAAAAATATCGAAAGAAATCCCATATTACATTAGTATATATTTGGTATGGGATGAAATTGACTTTCGAAAATATTAACTATATAATGTCTGTAAACAAGAAATAATGAGGTAACGATATGAATAAAACAGAATTACTGTTACAAAGACTAGATGATATTGGTCAGTCTCTAAAAGATTCTAGACAAGCACTAGCTTTGCTGGCACTTGGTTCTTGCGGAGTAGAAAGAGACCGATTGGATCAATACTCAGATTTGGATTTTTTTGTTATTGTAAAAGATGGCTACAAGCAGGCCTATATACAGGATCTAACTTGGTTAAGTAATCTAGAACCAATTGCATTTCACTACCAAAATACAGTGGACGGACATAAAGTTCTATTTGAAGATGATGTTTTTTGTGAATTTGCTGTCTTTGAAGCTCATGAACTAGTAAACATTCCCTTCGCTGAAGGCAAGATTATCTGGAAGGAGGTCGGTTTTGATGGAACAATCTGCCAGCCACAAAGATTGCCATCAAAAGAAAATAGAGACCGTGAATGGCTGTTGGGAGAAATTTTATGCAACCTATATATAGGACTAGGTCGCTATCAACGAGGCGAAAAATTGGCTGCTTATGATTTCATCCAAAACAGATCCGTCAAGCTTTGGACCGAACTAATCAATTTGGAAAAAACTTCTAAATCTGATTTTATAGATATTTTTAACAGCAACAGAAGATTTGAAAAAGGTTATCCAAACGAGGCCAAACAATTGCCTCACTTTTTGCAAGGTTACGAACGAATTTCTGAATCTGCTCAGGAACTCCTAGAATATCTTGATAAACACTATCCTCTTAACGCATTTATAAAAGAAAAAATTCGTAATTTATTATAAAAGAGACTTTCCAAAAAATGATCTAAATCCCAAAAGTTAGGTATCTTTGTCAGTTATAATGGATTAATGAAATTTTAAAACCTGTAGGGGATAATCGATGTCCTCTCCTTTCTTATGTTCAGAGTGAGAAAGATTTATTTCTTAAAGTTGCCAAAGTTATCAAATCCAAAGATATTGTATTTGATTGGTTTGGTTTAATCAGAACCTAAAAAGCACTTCTAAGGTTACTTCTTTAGTTGATCTTAGAGGTTACTTTAGTTATTGGACTGCTGGGCGCAGTATGATATAATAGAAACATGAAATTAAAAACTACTTTGGGTCTCCTAGCTGGGCGTTCTTCTCACTTCATCTTGAGCCGTCTTGGCCGTGGAAGTACGCTCCCAGGAAAACTCGCCCTTCAATTTGATAAAGATATTTTACAAAATCTAGCTAAGAACTACGAGATTGTCGTGGTCACTGGAACCAACGGAAAAACCCTGACAACTGCCCTCACTGTCGGCATTTTAAAAGAAATTTATGGTCAGGTTCTGACCAATCCTAGCGGTGCCAACATGATCACAGGGATTACGACAACCTTCTTGACTGCAAAATCTTCAAAAACTGGAAAAAATATTGCCGTCCTCGAAATTGACGAGGCCAGTCTATCTCGTATCTGTGACTATATCCAGCCTAGTCTTTTCGTTATCACCAATATTTTCCGTGACCAGATGGACCGCTATGGTGAGATTTACACAACTTATAAGATGATTTTGGATGCCATTCGTAAGGTGCCTACGGCTACTGTTCTTCTAAATGGTGATAGCCCCCTATTCTACAAGCCAGCTATTCCAAATCCTGTACAGTATTTTGGTTTTGACTTGGAAAAAGGACCTGCCAAACTGGCTCACTACAATACCGAAGGGATTCTCTGCCCTGACTGTCAAGGCATCCTCAAATATGAGCACAATACCTATGCCAACTTGGGGGCCTATATCTGTGAAAATTGTGGCTGCAAACGCCCTGACTTGGACTACCGTCTGACCGATTTGGTTGAGTTGACCAACAATCGCTCCCGCTTTGTCATTGACGGGCAAGAATACGGCATTCAAATCGGTGGACTCTATAATATCTACAATGCTCTTGCTGCGGTTGCCATCGCCCGTTTCCTCGGTGCAGATTCGAAACTCATCAAGCAAGGATTTGACAAGAGTCGCGCTGTCTTTGGTCGTCAGGAAACCTTCCATATCGGTGACAAGGAATGTACTCTTGTCTTGATTAAAAATCCTGTTGGCGCTACCCAAGCTATCGAGATGATCAAACTAGCTCCTTATCCATTTAGTTTATCTGTTCTCCTCAATGCCAACTATGCTGATGGGATTGATACCAGCTGGATCTGGGATGCGGACTTTGAACAAATCACTGACATGGACATTCCAGAAATCAACGCTGGTGGTGTTCGTCATTCTGAAATCGCACGTCGTCTACGGGTGACAGGCTATCCAGCTGATAAAATCACTGAGACAAGCAATCTGGAGCAAGTTCTCAAGACCATTGAGAACCAAGACTGCAAACATGCCTATATCCTGGCTACTTATACTGCTATGCTGGAATTCCGCGAACTGCTGGCTAGTCGTCAGATTGTTAGAAAGGAGATGAACTAATGGTTTATACTTCACTTTCCTCAAAAGCTGGCAACTACCCTTATCAGCTCAATATCGCCCACCTTTACGGAAACCTCATGAATACCTATGGGGACAACGGAAACATTCTCATGCTCAAGTATGTGGCTGAAAAACTGGGGGCACATGTGACGGTTGACATCGTTTCTCTCCATGATGACTTTGATGAAAACCACTACGACATCGCCTTTTTCGGTGGGGGTCAAGACTTTGAACAAAGTATTATCGCTGGAGACCTTCCTGCTAAAAAAGAGAGCATTGACAACTACATCCAAAACGACGGTGTGGTTCTAGCCATCTGTGGCGGTTTCCAGCTACTGGGCCAATATTATGTTGAAGCTTCAGGAAAACGTATCGAAGGTTTGGGTGTCATGGGCCACTACACGCTCAACCAGACCAATAACCGCTTTATCGGTGACATCAAGATTCACAATGACGAATTCGATGAGACCTACTATGGCTTTGAAAATCACCAGGGACGTACCTTCCTTTCTGATGACCAAAAACCGCTGGGTCAGGTTGTCTATGGAAATGGAAATAACGAAGAAAAGATCGGCGAAGGGGTTCATTATAAGAATGTCTTTGGTTCCTACTTCCACGGACCTATCCTCTCACGCAATGCCAATCTGGCTTATCGCCTAGTCACTACTGCCCTCCGAAAAAAATACGGTCAGGACATCCAACTCCCTGCCTATGAGGATATTCTCAGTCAAGAAATCGCTGAAGAATACAGCGACGTGAAAAGCAAGGCTGACTTTTCTTAAACTAAGGAAAATTAGATAAAAGAACTCCACTATCTTGTCGGAGTTCTTTTTGCCTGTTCTTTTACCCTTCTCTCTTGCATTTTCTCTCTTTTTTTGCCAAAATAGAGGGGTAGAAAGAAGGTAGCATATGTCTAAATTACAACAAATCGTAACATATCTTGAATCAGAAAAACTAGACGTCGCTGTCGTATCTGACCCCGTCACTATCAATTACCTCACTGGCTTTTACAGTGATCCTCATGAACGCCAAATGTTCCTTTTTGTCCTAGCGGATCAGGAGCCTCTCCTCTTTGTTCCAGCCCTTGAAGTAGAACGTGCAAGTAGCACCGTTTCCTTCCCAGTTGTGGGCTATGTGGATTCTGAAAATCCTTGGCAAAAAATCAAAAACGCTTTGCCTCAGCACGACTTCAAACGTGTAGCAGTAGAGTTTGACAACCTCATCTTGACCAAATACCATGGTTTAAAAACAGTTTTTGAAACTGCTGAGTTTGAAAACCTCACTCCTCGCATCCAACGCATGCGCCTCATCAAATCAGCTGATGAAGTCCAAAAAATGATGGTTGCAGGGCTCTATGCTGATAAAGCTGTCAATGTTGGTTTTGACAATATTTCTCTTGATAAAACAGAAACAGACATCATTGCCCAAATTGACTTTGCCATGAAACGTGAAGGCTATGAAATGAGCTTTGATACCATGGTCTTGACTGGCGATAACGCTGCAAATCCACACGGCATTCCAGCAGCTAACAAGGTTGAAAATGATGCTCTTCTCCTCTTTGACCTCGGTGTTATGGTTAATGGCTACGCCTCAGATATGACTCGTACGGTCGCTGTCGGCAAACCAGACCAATTCAAAAAAGATATCTACAACTTGACCCTTGAAGCCCAACAAGCTGCTCTTGACTTTATCAAGCCAGGTGTGACTGCCCATGAAGTGGACCGCGCTGCCCGTGAAGTCATTGAAAAAGCTGGTTATGGTGAGTACTTCAACCATCGTCTCGGTCACGGTATCGGTATGGATGTCCACGAATTCCCATCTATCATGGAAGGAAATGACATGGTCATTGAAGAAGGCATGTGCTTCTCTGTTGAACCAGGTATCTATATCCCTGGCAAAGTCGGTGTCCGTATCGAAGACTGCGGTGTTGTTACCAAGGATGGCTTTGACCTCTTCACAAGCACCAGCAAAGACTTGCTTTATTTTGATTAATATTCTTCGAAAATCTTCCCACAATAAAACGCATAATATCAAGGTTTTTCAACAACTGATATTATGCGTTTTTCTGATTTTTAGAACTTTTCTCCAGCCGCTTTACTTAATTTTCTTAATACTCTGACTAAGCACAAACCCTACAACCATTCCCACGATATTTTGCAGGAAGTTTGGTAGGATTTCTGGTAGGGCTGCCGCCCAGCCATTCATCAAAGTTGAACCCAAGGCGTAGCCCCCTACCATGGCAATCGTTGCTAAGATAAGGCCTAGCCACTGAGTTTTTCCTTTAAATCCTGCGAAAAATCCCTGCAAGCCATGGTTGACCAAGCTAAAGAACATCCACTGTGGATAGCCTGATAAGAGATCAATCAAGAAACCTGCTAGTCCTCCAACGACAGCCCCCTCTTTACTGCCAAAGTAAAAGGCTGCAAAGAAGACACCCGCATCTAAGAGAGTTAGAATGCCTGTTGGCGTTGGAATTTTCAAGAAATAACCTAGAACCACAGAAAGGGCGGTTAATAGAGATACAAGGGCGATTTTAGTTGTTTTTGTTGCTTCATATTGTCTTACTCCATATTGATCTGCTTGTGCAATAGCACGGTAAACGAAAGCTTTAGAACTCTCTACTGCTGGTAAAAGTTCATCCCCTTTAACCAAGCGACTGGCGATGCTTGAGGCAAAGGTACAACCTGCACCAGCATTTTGGCCTTGAATGACTGGGTTTTCTAGAACAGTGAAAGTTTGTCCATCATAAAAGACATCTACAGCTTTGTCCTGACTAAGGCGATTGCCCCCCCTTGATAATAACTGCTGGCGCTCCTAATTCATGCAATTTCTGCGCTGCAACTTTCATATCTTCCAAGGTTTTAATCTCTTGATCAGCTAACAATTCTGCTTCAGGAAGATTTGGTGTAATCACACTGACACGAGGGAAAAAGCGAATCAACTCTTGACAGAGTTCACTGACAGCCACATCATGCGTTTCCTTGCAGACCAAGACGGGGTCCAATACCACAGGAACTCCCAGACGTTGCTTGATAAAGTCCAATGCTTTCTCAGCCACACTGACAGTAGGGAGAAGACCAATCTTGATTCCCGCAAAATCCACGTCACGCAAGCTGTTCAACTCATGTTGGAAAATAGTATCATCCGTAGGGAAAACTTCAAAGCCTTTTTCGGTCAAGGCTGTCAAACAAGTCACTGCTACAAAGCCATGCAAACCATTTAAAGTATAGGTAGCCAAATCAGCTGACAAACCGCCACCACTAAAAATATCATTTCCAGAAAGTGCTAAAATACGATTATTCCTCATAACGAATCTCCTTTAAATACAAGCCATTCGGTGCCGCAGTGGGACCTGCAAACTGCCTGTCCTTCTTCTCCAAAATCAAGTCAATCTGCTCAACTGGCATTCGGTTATTTCCAATTTTGAGCAGCGTCCCCACCATATTGCGAATCTGCTTATACAAGAAGCCATTTCCAGAAATGTAAAGGTCAAAAACTGCCCTGTCTCATCGACTGTTAAACTCGCTTCTGTAATGGTCCGAACCTTGTCCTCTACACTAGTCCCAGAGGCTGTAAAACCGGTGAAATCATGGGTTCCCTCTAGCTTTTTGATTGCCATCTGCATGCATTCCACATCGAGGGGATAGGGAAAGTGAGTGGCATAGTGACGGCGCATAGGATTTTTGGGACGCCCTCTATCCACGATAAACTCATAGGTCTTGCTATGTTTTGCATAACGGCAATGAAAATCATCTTCCACAAGCTCAATTGAAATCACATCGATATCTTCTGGAGACTGGGTATCCAGAGCAAAACGGAGTTTTTCCTCATCCATCTGATAGGGCAGATCAAAATGAATCACCTGTCCCAAAGCATGGACCCCACTATCCGTCCTACCAGCACCGTGAACAGCGATGGCTTGCCCCTTATTGAGTCTCGTTAAGGTTTTTTCGATTTCCTCTTGAACGCTCCGCGCATGAGGCTGGCGCTGAAAACCAGCAAATGCATAGCCGTCATAAGAAATGATTGCTTTATATCTTGTCATGTGTCTATTTTATCAGGAAATAATAGTACAAACAAGTTTAAAAAACAATAATTGTCTGGGGACAAAAATGAAAAAGAAAAACTTAGGAAATCAATCCTAAGCTTTCTTTCGAAGAGAAAACATGACAAATACGGAAGTCACTATTAACCAGCATCCTAGAATGGTGAAGACCAACATACCGTTTTGAGTCACCAAGCCAATCGCCCCAAGAATGAAAGGTGTCGTAAAGGCTCCAAAGCTACATCCTAGCACTGCGAAAGACGTTGCCTGATTAAGGAGGTTAGCTGGGATTCTTTCAGAAAGAAGCTGAAAGACAGTGGTCAAGGCTACGCTGTAGGCAAAACCTGCCACAATACTTCCAACTACCATCACACCCAATGACGGAGACAAGGCAATCACAATCTGTCCCAATCCAAAGGTGATACCTGACCAAAGGAGCAACCTTTCTTTAAAGAGAGAAATCAAGAAAGAAAAACTCACGCCAGCCACAATCCCAATCAACTGCATGATACTTAAAACCAAACTCGATAACTGGGCATCTCCTAGACCTCTTTCCACCATCAGACTAGGAATACGAATGGTGATAGCTGTGTTGGTGCAGACAACAACTGCTGCTTCGACAGCCAATAGAAAAATTAAGCCTTTCATCTGTCCTGTCAAACGAGTCATTTCGGCCTCTTTTTTCTTTGTTTCTTTCTTTTCTTTCCCATAAGGGACAAAGAGCAGATAAAGAATCAATACTAAAAATCCCGCACTGTAGGCCAAGAAGGTCACTGTCCATCCCAAGGATAAGAGTTGACCTACCACTAGAGTCAAAATCGACGCCCCGACAACTTCTGCTGATCCGCGAAGACCCAACATCTGGATCCGTGTCTTTCCATGATAGCGTTCGCTGATGATAGAAATGGCCTTGGCATTGATCATTCCAACACCCAGCCAAATAAAATCCGCATAGCAAAGACAAAGTTATAATCCTGATACCAGAAGGGAGCTGTTCCACCGATAGAGAGGATGAGAAGTCCCAGACTAATCTGAAGACGTTCAGGAAACAAACGCTCTAGCACCCCGTTTAAGACTAGCATAATCATAATCCCAAAAGAAGGGAGACTGACTAGGAGCTCGATTTGTTCTTTGGGGTAGCCTTGATAGTAGTCAAACATGGCTGGTAAGGCACTCGAGATGGAAAAGGAGGTAATCAAAACGAGGGAGAGGGCCAAAATACTAGCCCGTTCTAAAAATTGTTTCATGAATTTTCTTTCTGTATATTTCTCACTGTTGATCCTTTTAAAAGGAAGAGGGCAAGAAAAGAAGGAGCCCGATTGAACTAAAGACTCCGTCCTAACTTTCCTAATAGGAAGACTATTTTCGCTTGATTTGCTTGATCAGGTAGAAGATAAATCCTGCAACCATATAAGCCGCAAAGATAATCAAACACCATTTGATAACCACGTCCCAACCCTTGTTCACATTTAAAAAGAAATAAGGGAAGGGATTGTCCTTGGAATTCGGAATATTGAGTTTTAAGACCAGACCGTTAAACAAGGCAAAAATCATATAAACCAAGGGCAAGATGGTCCACAAGACTGGATCCCAGATCTTGTATTGACCCTGTTTATCAAAGAAGAGGGTATCTGCTAAAAACCAGAGTGGAACGATATAGTGGCAAAGGAAATTTTCCACACGGTAAAAGTCTGTCGCGATCGGAGCAAGCATAAAATGGTAAATCACACAGGTAATCATGATACTCATGGTAACGCCACCCTTGAGACGAAGCAAGGTCGGACTTTGCCAATTTTCACCTGAACGGCTCATCACACGGAGCAGATAGCCCGTGAAAATCGTTACCAAAAGATTAGACAACACTGTGTAGTAAAGGAGCATACCAAAGCCACCGTGCTTGGTAATCTCCAAATAAACTCCTGTAAATGCCGCTAAGAACAAAAGTACACGACTATAAAAGATAAATTTATAATTCAGTTTCATGGCTAGATTTTCTTAACAAATTCTGACTTGAGTTTCATAGCTCCAAAACCATCAATCTTACAGTCGATGTTGTGGTCACCTTCTACAATACGGATATTTTTAACACGAGTTCCTTGTTTCAAATCCTTAGGCGCCCCTTTTACTTTCAAGTCCTTGATAAGGGTTACAGTATCTCCGTCAGCCAATTTATTTCCATTGGCATCGATAGCAACAACACCTTCTTCTACTTCTGCAACTTCTGCAGGATTCCACTCATAGGCACACTCTGGACAGACCAAGAGACTTCCATCTTCGTAGACATATTCTGAATTACATTTTGGACAATTTGGTAAGTTGTTCATGGGTTCTCCTTATAACATTTCACTATTTTTTGAAAATCAAAATTTCTCGAACAGCAACTATTATACCGTAAAATCCTACTTTTGACAATGTGTCCTAAGTCCAGCAAACAAAAAATCATGCAACTTTTTACAGTTACATGACTTTTAAAAGATATTGGTCATGGGCACTTATCAAGCACCTCATGATAAAAGGGGTAGTAACTATATCTTACAAACCAGGAGCTTGTCCAAGTTCTGCCGCAAGCATCCAAACTGTTTTCTCAAGTTCAGCCTTAGCCCCAACAAAGATATCGTTTGTAACGTCGTCACCTTCTTCGTCAGTCACATCCAAAGCCTTTGGAAGAGTGTGATGAGGTAACGATAAATAGATAGAACACGCTCTAAACTTTCTTCTACGTTACGGAATTCTCCAACTTCTTCTTCAATTTCACTGTGTTGAAGGAACTCAGTCAAAGTAGAGTATGGTTTCCCACCAAGTGTAATCAAGCGTTCGCTGATTTCATCCAATTGTCCATCTAAACTATCCATGTACTCATCCATTTTTGGATGCCATACAAGGAAACCACGACCACGCATGTACCAATGTACTTGATGAAGAGCAACGTGTGCTACATACAAGTCTGCTACAGCTTGGTTCAAGACTTCCTTCGTTTTTACTAGCGTTTCAGGAGCTGTCTTAGTTAATGTTGTTACGTCTTTTAATGCATCTTTTTTCAATTCTACCATTTTTTTCACCTCGTAATATTACTTTTGTAACCAATTTATTGATTACTACCTAAGTATACTACTCCTGGTATACAAAAGCAAGGGAATTAACTCATATTAAAAAAGTTTTAATAGACTGATAATTTAAGAAAAATCTGGACAGTTTTGATTATCTTGATTGCCCAGACTTACTTGAAAATTGGCTTTGGTACAAGTCATAATAAAAGCCTTTTGCTTGGAGCAAGCTTTCATGATTTCCTTGCTCAATAATCTGCCCATCCTTAAGAACGAGAATCTTTTCCGCTTCTTGAATGGTAGAGAGACGGTGAGCGATGACAAAGCTGGTTCTTCCTTTCATCAAGCATTTCATGGCTTTTTGAATCAAGAGTTCCAAACGGGTGTCAACAGAAGAAGTCGCTTCATCCAGAATGAGAATTTTAGGATTAGCTAAGAGAGCACGCGCGATGGTTAAGAGTTGTTTCTGCCCGAGGGAAATATTGCTCGACTCTTGGTTCATCTCCATGTTGTAACCACCAGGAAGCGTTCGGATAAAGTGGTCTACATTTGCCGCTTTGGCAGCTTCTATTATTTCCTCGTCACTGGCGTCAAGATTTCCAAAACGTAGGTTTTCTTTGATCGTACCTTCATATAGCCAAGCATCCTGTAAGACCATCCCAAACTGACGACGGTAGTCTTGTCGTGATAACTGGCGAATATCCTGCCCGTCAACCAAGATTGCGCCTGCTGTGACATCGTAAAAGCGCATAAGCAGATTGATCAAGGTCGTCTTACCAGCTCCAGTAGGACCAACAATCGCCACCATCTCTCCCGGTTGAACTTCTAGATTAAAGTCTCGAATCAATGGTTTGTTTTCAACATACTGGAAGTCAACCTGCTTGAAGATCACCTGGCCTGTTAAGGGTTCAAGGATTTCGAGTTCTTCTCCCTTAACTTCCTCAGTCTCATCCAAGATGTCGAAGATACGGTCTAGCGAAGACTTGGCACTTTGCATTTGACCCGCAAGTTGTGTGATGTTTTGGATAGGCTGACTGACCTGCCAAACGTACTGAACAAAGGCCTGCATATTCCCCACTGTCAAACGGCCCGCAATCACTTGCAAACCACCAAGAACTGCAACGATCAGATAGGTCAAGTCTGATACGGCATGAAGGGCTGGCATCATGAGCCCAGAGATAAAGCTGGCTTTAAAACCAACACGTTGGAGATCGTCTGTAATCTTAGAAAATTCTTTATGAGAAGTTTCCTCACGACCATAGAGTTTCAAGACATTAAAACCTGTGAGATTTTCCTGCACATAGCCATTCATCCGTCCTAAAATAGCCGCCTGTTCTTTAAAATAAGGCTGAGAACGTTTCAGGATACTTCTAGCACCAAAATAGGTCACTGGAATGGATAGAATCACCACTATAGCCAGTTGAAAGTTCAAGTATAAAACCATTCCCATCACGAGGACAATCGTCAGAACGGCATTGACAATTTGGAGGAAAGACTGTTGAAGAGCGTTAGACACCGTCTCAACATCACTAGTAAAGCGCCCCAACAAATCACCAAATTGGTGTTTGTCAAAGAAAGATACTGGGATACGATTGAGCTTTTCAGTCATTTCATTTCGCAGATCCTGAGTCATAGACTGGACCGCATTGGTCATGAAATAGTTAGAATAATAAGACCCAAGTTCATACAAGAGACCTCTAAAGAGGTAAATGATTAAAACAGTTCCGATGTAGCCAGTATTGATACGAGCGCCTGCAAGACCATTAGCCATATCTAAGAGATTCTTTGTCAACTCCGTAATGGCTAGTCCCAAGACAAAAGGCTCCAAGACACTCATGACAACACTCAAAACTTTTAGAAAGACTGCAAAGAAAACAGAAAAACGGTAGGCTTTTAAATAGCTCCACAAACGAGCCAAACTAGATTGTGTTTTCATATTTCCTCCTATTCTTCTGTTAGCGATGCATTTTTCAACTGCGACTCAGCAATTTCACGATAGATGTCATTGGTTTCCATCAATTCCTCATGGCGACCGCGACCCACGATTTCTCCCTTATCAAGAACGATGATCTGATCCGCATCCATAATCGTTCCGACACGTTGAGCGACAATTAAAACCGTAGCATTCTGCGTTACTTCCTTGAGACGACGGCGTAAAATGGCATCCGTGCGATAGTCCAAGGCTGAGAAGGAATCATCAAAAATATAGATATCAGGATTCTTTATAACCGCTCGGGCAATTGATAGACGTTGTTTCTGTCCTCCAGAAAGATTGCTTCCACCTTCAGCTAGATGAGTCGCAAAGCCTTCTTCTCGGCTTTCGATAAAATCTTTGGCTTGCGCTACGTCTGCTGCCTGATGTAGGTCTTTGTGACTAGCATCTTCCTTCCCATAGCGAATATTTTCAGCGATAGTTCCTGTAAAGAGCAAGGCTTTCTGCGGAATAAAACCAATTTTTTGACGGAGAGATTTGAGACGGTAATCCCTCACATCGACACCATCAACCTTGATTTTCCCAAGGGTGACGTCGTAAAAACGTGGAATCAATTGCACAAGAGAGGACTTTCCAGATCCGGTCGATCCGATAAAAGCAATGGTTTCACCCGGTTTAGCGCAGAACGAAATGTTGTGCAAAACAGGATTTTCCGTCTCACCTGGATAAGCAAAGGTGACATTTTCAAATTCCAAATAGCCGTGGGTTGCTGTCTCTCTGACGCCTCCTTCATTTGTATCAATAGAAATCGGCATATCCATGACTTCTTTCAAACGTTCACTCGAAACGGCTGTACGAGGGTACATGGTGAAGAGATTGGATAGGAAAAGGAAGGACAAGAGAGCGTGGAAACTATATTCGATAAAAGCCACCAGATCCCCAATTTGCAAACTACCCTGTTTGATAGGATCCAGAGCAAACCAGACAATAGCTACAATCATGGCAATGATAATCTGAACAAACAAAGGTTCCGTCAAACCAGTTAGTTTAAACAGACGATTGGAATTAGCTGCATAGACTGCATTTTGTCCTGCAAAGCGTTCCTCTTGGAACTCCTCACGGGCAAAGGCACGAATGACACGAAGCCCCATCAGATTTTCACGAGCGTATTGATTGATTTTGTCCAAAGTTTTCTGCTGTTTCTCTGATAAAGGACGAGTTTTAACAGCAACATAAATGACCACCACAGCCAAGAAAGGTACTGCAAAAGCCACTATCCAGGCTAATGACGGGCTGGTCAAAAAGATCATTAAGATACTAGACAGCATCATCATGGGAGTGATGACACCCAGTTTTAAGGTCTGTTCTGCAAATTGCATGAGAACAAAGGCATCACTGGTAATACGAGTAACCAGTGATGACACTCCAATCTTTTCATATTCATGATGAGAATACTCTTGTAATTTGGCATAGAGATCATCCCTCATATCCTTGACCATATTGGTCGTCAGCTTACTAGCAGCGTAGGCTAAGACTATACGCCCCAAGGTTCCACATAGGATAATCACCAGCATAATTGCAGCCCAAACATACAATTGCTGTTCATTCCCTTTATTCACACCTTCATCAATCATCCGAGCCAGAACAGTTGGCAGTCCAAGATTGACGACAACAAAGAAAACCGCTCCAAAGAAATCCAAGAATAACCACTTGGGGTATTTTTTCAAATAAGACCAAATATAGAGCATAACTCCCCCTTTCATAACTTTTTGATACAGAAAAGAGCGCACATCTGCACGCCTTTCTTTCCCTAAGAAACTTTCCTAGTCTAGAAAAATCCCTCTTTCACAAGAATGCTCCAAGTAAAAATAAGACAGGCAGTCAAAGTCACTTAGTACTTTTAACTGTCTGTCTGGAATGAGCTAGATTATTTTACAAAATCAAGCAATGCCAAGAAGCTTTCAGCTTCAAGTGACGCACCCCCAACAAGGGCACCGTCAACGTCTGGGCAAGCCATATATGAAGCAACGTTTTCAGGTTTAACAGAACCACCGTATTGAACACGAACTTTGTCCGCAACTTCTTGACCAAAGTCAGTAGCTACAACGTCACGAACAACTTTACACATTTTTTGTGCGTCGTCTTGTGAAGCTGATTTACCAGTACCGATAGCCCAGATTGGCTCGTAAGCGATAACTGATGCAGCAACTTGTTCAGCTGTCAATCCAGCCAATGCAGCAGATACTTGAGCACCTACAAATTCAGCAGCTTACCAGCTTCGTAAGTTTCAAGTGACTCACCACAACAGATGATTGGAAGCATACCGTTTGCAAAGATTGCTTTTGCTTTTTTGTTGATGTCTTCGTCAGTTTCATGGAAGTAGTCACGACGTTCTGAGTGACCGATAACAACGTAGTCTGTACCGATTTCTTTCAAAACTTGTGGGCTAGTTTCACCAGTGAAAGCACCTGCATTTTCAAAGTAGCAGTTTTGAGCAGCAACTTTAAGATTTGAACCTTTAGCAGCAGCAAGAACAGTTGTCAAGTCAAGAGCAGGAGCTGCGATACCTGCTTCAACAAGGTCTGATGAAGGAAGTTTTGATGCAACGGCTTCAACGAATGCTTTTGCTTCTTCTGGATTTTTGTTCATTTTCCAGTTACCAGCGATAAATGGTTTACGTGACATTTCACATACCTCTTTTTTCATTTTATTCACTATTATTCTATCATATTTATAAGGAGCTTGCAAACCTTACTCTAATTTTCAAGATTTTTCAAGCGACTAATCTTGCCACAAATTCATTGCATCGAGAAAATCAGCCGAAACTTGAACTTGTTTAGGATTATTTGCTTCTCTCTCAGCTCGTTTAGCTTCCACTTGGGCCACAGACTGGATGCCTTCATGGCGCCAATTCCGAAGGATAGCCTGAATATATTTCCAGTTTGGTTTGCCATTTAGAACGGCCTCTCGGAGAGCTTCCTTGATCAAATCCGCCTTGATCCCGTCTTCTTTGACAGTCTTGGAAAGATCTTCGATTTCAAACGGCGTTAGCAAGCGTCCCAATTCCTGCTGAAATGTCTCAACCAGATCCTTCAATTGATTTTGTGGATTTGGGGTAGTTGCAGCTGGAGTCTGACTGTCCAACAAGCTATCCAAGCGTTCAAAGGCCAAACTAGCATCAAAAATAAGCTCAATTTCCCCGTTTAGTTCAATCGTTCGATATTGTAGTAGCCCATTTTCAGTCAAGTTTGAAATGGATTGGTTGACATCTGCAAGTTCTTTTCCAATAGTTTCTGCGATTTGGCTTGGCGATAGCTCATCCAAAGCAGATGTGTTTTGTAGATAAAAAAATTGCCAGACGAGAAAATCATCACTAGAAGGAAAGAGTTCCTTAAAATGCAAGAGCAGGGCACTTGGCAAAACCAAGTTCCCTGATTTGAAAGCGTCAAAATATGTCATAATTCCTCTTATAGATATCCGAATGCAGCCGCATCATCCTCTACCTTTCTCCAGTCAAAAGGGGTTTCTTGATAAACTGCATAGTTAACCCAGTTACTGAAAAAGAGGGCAGCTGATGAAGACCAACAAAGACACGGTTTCTCATTCACATCATCATTTTTGAAGTAATTTTCTGGAATGTGAGGATTAAGTCCTACCTCACAATCACGAAAATACTCTTTTGCTAGAGTATCACGGTCATATTCTAAATGACCAAAACTATAAATTTCACGAAGATCCCGACTGGCTAAAATAGAAACGCCGACTTGTTCTCCCTCAGAGAGGATTTCCAGATTGGTTTTTCCTAATATCTCTTCCTTATAGATTTCTGTATAACGAGAATGGGGAGCTACATAGCTATCATCAAAACCACGAAAGAGAAGATGGCCCTCTTTCAAGGTATCCTGCGGGTAAATGCCTGACAATTTCTGCTCCATCTGGTGTTTATCAACTCCATAGCGAGCATAAAGACCTGCTTGGGCACCCCAGCAGATATGAAGGGTCGAATAGACATGGGTCTTGGACCACTCAAGCACCTGACTGAATTCCTCCCAATAGTCCACTTCCTCAAATGGTAAATGCTCAATCGGAGCCCCTGTGATAATCATCCCATCAAAATACTCGTCCTTGACTTCAGGAAAAGTTTTATAAAAAGTCTCCATATGCTCTGCACGAGTCGTCTTGGAACGGTGGCTCTCCATATAGAGAAAGTCTATGTCCAATTGCAAAGGAGTATTTGCTAAATGCCGTAACAACTGGGTCTCTGTGACCACTTTTTTGGGCATTAGGTTTAAAATCAAAATTTTCAAGGGACGGATATCTTGGTGGGCCGCACGTTGATCATCCATGACAAAGATATTCTCTGTCCGTAAAATCTCAACAGCTGGCAATTTTTTATCAATTCTAATCGGCATAACCTTCTCCTAACTGTACTCTTTTAGAAATAATTGAATGTGTTTGAAGTCAAATCTCAAACACTTAGTCCTTTTATTATACTGCAAGAAGATATAGTTTTCAATTATAGTTTTTCTCTAACTAGCTATAGTTTGTTTATATAGCAGATGAAGAGAAAACAGCCCCAAGGACTGTTTTTCATTAATAATGCATAAGTACCTTGTAATCGTAGTTACCGATTTTTCACGGCCTTTAAGCTCATCAAGTTCAATCAAGAAAGCACAACCTGCTACAACTCCACCAAGTCTTTCAATCATTTCAATGGTTGCCTTGACAGTTCCACCTGTTGCCAAGAGATCATCTACGATGAGAACACGTTGGCCTGGCTTAATCGCATCAGCATGCATGGTCAAAGTATCAATACCGTACTCTTTCTCATAGTCGGCAGAAATGACTTCACGTGGCAATTTCCCTGGTTTACGAACAGGAGCAAATCCAATCCCCAACTCAAAGGCAACTGGACAGCCAACAATAAATCCACGAGCTTCTGGTCCCACAATCATGTCGATCTTCTTGTCTGTTGCATACTGAACGATTTCACGAACAGCATAACTATAAGCATTACCATCTGCCATCAATGGGCTGATATCACGGAAGGTGATGCCTTCCTTGGGATAATTTTCAATCGTTGCGATATAATCTTTTAAATTCATCTTTTTCTTTCTTTCAAAGTTTTTTACTCTCTATTATACCATATTTTTTGTGAAAGAAGAAGGAGAAAGCACTATTCTCTTGCTCCATCAGGCTATTAATGGACTTATTTCCCCTGGAATGAACTTATCATCAAAAAAACGAGCACATTCGTACTCGCTTTTAAAAATCTGTTAATTAAAGTGAGTTCACGTCAACCTTGATACCAACACCTTGAGTAGTTGTGATTGTCAAGTTTGTTACGTAAGTTCCTTTAGCTGTAGCTGGTTTTGCTTTTTGGATTGTTTCGTTGAAAGCTTTAAAGTTTTCAACCAATTTTTCAGCTTCAAATGATACTTTACCGATGATTGCTTGAACGTTACCTGCACGGTCAGCACGGTAAGTGATCTTACCACCTTTAGACTCTTCAACTGCTTTAGCAACATCCATTGTTACTGTACCAGTTTTAGGGTTTGGCATCAAGTTACGTGGTCCAAGGACACGTCCAAGACGTCCAACAAGAGCCATCATGTCAGGTGTAGCGATAACTACGTCGAAGTCCAACCAACCGTCGTTGATTTTTGCAACAAGGTCATCTTCACCAACGAAGTCTGCACCAGCAGCTTTTGCTTCTTCAGCTTTTGCACCACGTGCGAAAACAAGAACGCGTGAAGTTTTACCAGTACCGTTTGGCAATACCATTGCGCCACGGATTTGTTGGTCAGCTTTTTTAACGTCGATGTTCAAGTTGTAAGCAACTTCTACAGTTGCGTCAAATTTTGCAAAGTTAGTTTCTTTTGCAAGTGCTACAGCTTCTTCTACGCTGTACGCTTTTGTGCTGTCGATTTTCTCAAGTGCAGCACGAAGTTGTTTGCTTTTTTTAGCCATTTTCTATTCTCCTTGTAAGTGGTTCAATCGATTTTCATCTCCCACGTCACTCCTCGAAATGATGAAGTCTTGCGGGTTTTCAGTCTATTATTTTCCTTTTCCTACTTCGTTAAGTTCCTTTGCTGTACCCAAGTACAAGCCTCAGTCACTTGCCTAGTATGAAAAGCAACTAATAGACTGCTGTGAGATTTTCTACTGTGTTATTGATTAGTCAACAACAGTGAATCCCATAGAACGAGCAGTACCTTCGATCATACGCATTGCAGACTCAATGTTTGCTGCGTTCAAATCTGGCATCTTAGTTTCTGCAATTTCTTGTACTTGTGCACGAGTAACTGTAGCAACTTTAGTTTTGTTAGGTGTACCTGATCCTTTTTCAACACCTGCAGCTTTTTTCAAAAGAACAGCAGCTGGTGGTGTTTTTGTAACGAAAGTAAATGATTTGTCTTCGTATACTGAGATAACAACTGGAATGATCATACCAGCTTGGTCAGCTGTACGAGCGTTGAACTCTTTTGTGAATCCCATGATGTTGATACCAGCTTGACCAAGAGCAGGTCCAACCGGTGGAGCTGGTGTAGCTTTACCAGCAGGGATTTGCAATTTTACAAGTTTTTCGACTTTTTTAGCCATTTTTAAATCCTCCTTTGTGGTTTTGGCGGTAATTAAAGATTTTTACCTCCCACAAGTATGCTTTACACATACCCATCTATTATACACTATTTATCTAAAAATGCAAGAGAAAAATTTCTTTTTTAATCGACATAATCTCCGCCTTCAAAGCCATAGTATTCTTCCAAACTGAGACCACTTGCAGCAATTTCTTTGGCTTCTTTTCCAACGTAGCGAAGATGCCATTCTTCCGCCATGTAGCCAGTCTCTTTTTCCTTGCCTTTGAGATAGCGAACAACAAAGCCATAGTCAGCCGCATGATTCAAGAGCCACTGAGCTGCCTTTTCTTCTGTTACCAATTCTCCATTAGTCCCAATCAAATCAAAAGCAAGACCTGTTTGGTGTTCACTGTATCCAGGGCGAGCTGAGTAGCGATCTGCCTCTTCTTTACCATCTTGATTCACATAGTCTTGATAAAGTTTGGTTTGAGTTTCATAACTTCTAAAACCACTGTAGTGGTCACTGATCGGGTAGCCAGCCGCTTGCATGGCTGCAATGAGTTTCAGCAACTCTGCTTTAGCTGTTGGATTTTCTCCTGGATTATAGTCTTTTGACAAAGGATAGTGCTTATTGGCTACGACGATTTCATCATATTTCCCTTGGATACTATAGTGGTCTCCCTTATTCACAACTTCTGCTTTTTTCTGACTAGAAGCTTGGGATTTACTTCCTACAGTTCCCTCAGGTTGACTGCTTTGCTCCGTCTTTTGAGTGTTTTCTTCATTTTTAGGTTTTTCTTGAGCACATGCTGCTAGGGTTACTGCTAGCAAACCAGATAAAACGATGTATCTTTTCTTCATTTTTTCTTCCTCTCTTAAACCACGTGCTTCTCTAGTTCATCGGATAAGGCTCTTATCATTTGTTCCAACTCATGGGATTGCACTTGGTAATCTTCTGCCGCCATTTCTTCCCAGGGCACCCACCAGACTGGACCACGGCCATTAAGTCCATGACCCTTCATATCACCCGACCGTCTTGGAAAGAGGTGCCAGTGAGCGTGGGCCTCTCCATTTCCTAGAAGTTCGATGTTCATCTTTTCAGCCTTAAACGCTTTGGCAACAGCTTCTTGGACCAAACTCATTTCCTCTAAAAAACGCAGTTTTTCAGAAGTCTCCATTTGGTGGAGTTCTGTGACGTGCTCTTTTGCCAGAAATAAGGTATAGCCCTTAAAGTATTGGTGATCTCCAATGACCACATAGCCTGTTTCTAGTTCTTTTACAAAGTAGGGATTTTCCCCTGCCTTGATCCATTCAATTCTTTGACAAATCAAGCACATGTTAGTCTACCAAGGCGCTCTTGAGATAGGCATCAACCATACGCTCAGTCGCCACGACCGAATCAATGTGTGTTCGTTCGTAAGAGTGACTGGATTCAATACCAGCTCCAAGGAGGGCATGCTTAACCTCTGCTCCTGCAGACATGGCCGCGGAAGCATCCGAACCATAAAATGGATAGATATCGAGCTTAAATGGAATATCTTGCTCCTTTGCCAAAGCCACTAAATGTTGACGGAAGTCATAGTGATAGGGACCTGAAGCGTCCTTGACACAGATAGATACTGTGTACTCATCCGTCTGCTGGTCATCTCCCATAGCCCCCATATCGACAGCTAGATATTCCACCACTTGAGTTGGAATATTGGAGTTAGCACCGTGGCCTACCTCTTCAAAGACTGAAAAAGCAAAATGAGTTGTTACTGGTAATTCAATCCCCTCTTCCTTATAAACACGAAGAAGATTGAGCAAAATCGCTGCGCTGACCTTATCGTCCAAATGACGTGACTTGATAAAACCAGTATCTGTCACGACAGTTCGCGGGTCAAAACTGATAAAGTCGCCAACCTCGATGCCCAAGGCGCGGGTTTCTTTTTCATTGGTCACTTTTTCGTCCAAACGCACTTCCATATTGTCCTGTGTGCGCTCAGCAGTTCCAGCATCTTTGTAGACATGGCAAGATGTCTGATGGATGAGGATAGTTCCAGATATCTTTTTACCTGTACTAGCCACATGAACGGCACAGTTTTCTCCCTCAATCATGTTCCAAGGGAAACCACCGATACGGTCCAATTTGAGACAACCGTCAGGTTTGATAGCACGTACAATAGCTCCGAGTGTGTCCACATGGGCAGTCACATAGCGCTGTTGGTCATCGTTTTGACCTTTAATGGTCACATTGACACCACCCTTGGCTGTACGAACAGGCTGGTAACCAAGTTCTTCTAAAGTATGGACTAAGTAGTCTGAAATCTCACGAGTAAAGCCTGTCGGAGATGCAATAGCGGTTAATTCTTTGATATAGTTTACAGTTTGATTCATTTCTTCACCTCTTTTGCTACCTATTATAGCACATTTCAGTAGAGAGGAAAAAAGAAAAATCACTCCTGTAGAGTTGACTTACAAAAGTGATTTCTATTTTTTATTCCATTTCAAAAACATCGCTTTCTTGCTTGTTTGGTAAAACCAAGGAAAGCAAAATTCCAATAATAGCTGGCACCAACCATGGTAGAGAGGCAGCTGCAAACGGAAGAGCATTGACGAGATTTGCTAGAAACTCAATCTTAAAGGAACTGCCAAGGACGCTTACAAGAGCAATTGCTGTAACTACTCCTATTGTCAACTGCATACCCGGTTTTGATAGGGCAACAAACTTATTAACAATCACGATCATCACAATGGCGATGGTGATTGGGTACAAGATTACCAGTACTGGCACTGAATACTTAATGATTGCATCCAAACCGAGATTTGCAATAGCAAATCCAATCAAGGTAAAGGCAGTGGCATAGACCTTGTAGCTGATTTGTGGGAAACGACCGTTAAAGAACTCTGCTGTCGACACAATCAAGCCAACTGTCGTTGTGAAGCAAGTTACAGTTACCATAACAGCAAGGAAAAGTTGAGCTGTTGAACCAAAGATTTCTTGAGTAGCTTGTGACAAAATATAAACACCTGGTGTTCCACCCTTCATCGCTTCTGCTGGTACTGGGAAATGATTTCCAAGGAATCCTAAACCGATGTAAAGAGCGCTAAAGGCAAGAGCAACAACAATACCAACAACCCAAATAGTTGAAATGTACTCTTTCTTACTGGAGAATCCAAGTTGTTTCAAGGTTTGAACAGCAATCACACTAAAAGCCACTGAGGCAAGGGCATCCAAGGTATTATAACCTTCTAGGAATCCTGTACCAAAGGCAGAAGCTTGATAAGCAGCTGACGCAGTTTGAGGACTTGTTCCACCGTATTTGAAAGCTCCCAGTACAACCAAGATAACGATCAACAAAGCAAAGACTGGTGTCAAGATACGTCCGATTCGATCCAAAATCTTTGAAGGATTGAGTGAAATTAGATAGGCTGCTGCAAAATAAAGTACAGTAAAGACAATCAATCCTAGACCTTTATTTGCTTCAGACAAGAGGGGACTAATACCAACTTCGTAAGCTGTTGTAGCTGTACGCGGAATAGCAAAGAAGGGGCCAATCGATAGATAGAGGACTGCAAGATAAAGCGTCGCAAACCAAGGTGAGATTTTCTTAGAAATCTCGTGAATGTATCCTTTAGGATTGAGCGTTCCGATAATAAGGGTCAAGACGGCAATACCGACGCCTGAAAAGACAAAACCTGCGATAGCAGGAAGAAACTGTTCTCCAGATAGAGCACCTAGAGAAGGTGGAAAAATCAAGTTTCCCGCACCAAAAAATATTCCAAACAGGAGCAAGCCTGTTAGGGCACCTTTTTTAGCCATAATAATCTCCTTCATATTTCTAAAATACTGACCTAGTATACCATGATTAAGACTCTGAAAAAAGTATCCAAAATTAATCATTGAATGTTTTCAATATTTTTTTAAAAAATAAGAATTATCTAAAAATAAAATCCCTCACTCAGTTGGAACCGAGCAAGGGAAGATTATGATCTATCGCTATACAGCTTTAAAGATTTTCAAAGGCCGTCATTCCACCTTGGACATTGATGACCTTGTATCCATGCTCCTCTAAGAACTGGCAAGCACGAGCTGAACGAATGCCCGACTTACAGATGACATAATAGAGTTGGTCAAGTTCCAACTCTTGGTAGCGATCCGCTAACTCAGAAAGAGGGAGAAGCTGGACTCCTTCTAAGTGAAGAGCATCATACTCCTCCTGCTCACGAACATCTAGAACGTGTAAGTTTTCTTTCTGATAAGCTTGGTAAAAACTCGAAAATGGAATTTCTTTCATGATTTCTCCTATAAAATTTGTTATGGAAGTGTTAAAATTTCATAGCTAAAGTCAATAGCCTCTAAAAATCGGAATAAGTCTTGGGTTTTAATAAAGATAGTTTTTTCATTAGTATTGGGATGGAAAGTCATGATATCCTCTGATACAATGTCCTTATCAAAATAAACTAGAATGTCTTTTTCATCATTATTTAACAAACCAAAAGGTGATACTGTTCCTGGCGATAATTGCATTTTCTCAGCCAAAGAATCTGCTGAAGCCATGCGAATCCGATTGGCTCCCACTTGAACTTTAAAGTCAGCCATATCCAATCGTTTCTTGTCACCCATGATGAGCAGATAGTACTGGGTTTTCTTTTTGTTGGTCAAAAACATGGACTTGGTTCGAACTCCTTCTAGGCCTTCAATATAGCTATCTGCCTGCTCTGTCGTAAATACAGGTGGGTGCTCCACCACATCAAAGGTGATTCCCAACTCTTGCAAGGTATTAGCTACTTGTTGATAGGCATCCATAGTTTTTCTCCTTTATTGATTAATAATCTTTTGTACCAATGCTTTCAAATCTGGCACCACTTCTGATTCAAACCAAGGATTTTTGGCCATCCAGATTTGATTTCGTGGTGACGGGTGAACTAAAGGAAAATACTCTGGCAAATAGTCTTTGTAGCATTTTACTCGCTCTGTTACCTTGCCACTAACCTTCTCATGAAGATAATAGGCTTGGGCATACTGACCAATCAAAAGGGTTAATTCAATATTGGGACATTCCTTGAGGAGTTGCGGATGCCATTTTTCTGCGAAACCTGTACGAGGTGGAAGATCCCCCGACTTGCCATGCCCTGGAAAGTAGAAATCCATAGGCAGAACTGCAAAATAACCCGAATTGTAAAAGGTATCTTCATCTACACCTAGCCACTCACGCAGACGATCACCACTCTTATCCTTCCAATAAATCCCAGCTTCTTGCGTTTAAACCCCGGAGCTTGACCGACAATATTGATGCGAGCAGTTTTTGGCGCCGCAAAGAGAGGTTCGATTCCGCGTTCTGTGTAGCTGGCATTCTGCGGATCCGCCATAATGGCTTGCTTGATTCTTTCGATTTGAGACATCTGTTTTCCCTCCAAAAAGAAGTCCAAGCATAACATCTCAGACTTCTATCGTTTTATTTGATCAATTCATAGATAGCTTCTGCATAGATTGCTGCTGCTCGGAAGAGATCGTCCAAGGCGATAAATTCGTTGGCTTGGTGCATAGTGTCAATTGAGTCTGGGAACATGGCACCGTAGGCAACACCACGTTCTAGCAAGCGGCCGAAGGTACCACCACCGATGACTTGCTCGTGACCTTTAAGACCAGTTTGTTTTTCATAGACATTCAACAAAGTTTGCACAAGTGGATCTTCCATCGGTACATAGTGAGGGGTGTGACCGTGTTCAGAAAGACTAACAGAAGCAACTGGCAAGTTTTCAAGAACTGATTTGATTTGCTCTGGGCTTGTTCCTTTTGGATAACGGAAGTTAAGGGCAATCGTATTGTCAGCACTTGCTTCGTCAAAGCGGAAGACACCCGCATTCATAGAAAGGGAACCCATCTTTTCATCCACATGAGCAACCTTGAGATTTTCACCCTCATGGTCATTCAAGAGAATCTTACCAGCAATGTCGAGGTAGTCTTTTGCAGGTCCTTCAAAAGCAAATTGGCTAAGGAAGAGGGCAAGGTAAGTCGCACCATTGACACCTGAAGCAGGCATAGCACCATGAGCTGATTTACCAATGATGGTCACCTTGTACTGACCGTTTTCTTCTTGGAGTTCTCCTCTAAGTTTGTGCTCTGCAACAAAGGCATCTAGTTTAGCTTGCAAGTCAGCCAAGTCACCTGAAACTATTGCTGTCGCTGATTCAGGTACCATGTTTTCACGCAAACCACCTGTGAAACTGTGAAGACGAGCAGCACCTGTATTTTCACCTGCAAAGTGAAGGTATTCTGTGATATTTCCTTTTTCACCATTAATGATAGGGAATTCAGCGTCTGGAGAGAAACCAAAGTCTGGTTTTGCAAGTCCTACATGTTCAAAGTAGTAGTCCATATCTGCCCAGCCTGATTCTTCGTCTGTTCCGACGATGAAACGAACTTTTTTAGAAGTTGGAAGGCCCAATTCTTTGATGATTTTCAAGCCATAGTAACAAGCTGTTGTAGGCCCCTTGTCGTCTGAAGCCCCACGCGCATAAAGACGACCGTCTTTGATAGTTGGTGTGTAAGGATCTGTGTCCCAACCACTACCAGCTGGCACCACGTCCATGTGGGCAAAGATTCCAAGAACTTCTTCTCCATCACCAAATTCGAAATGTCCAGCATAGTTATTGACATTCTTAGTTGGATAACCATCACGGTCTGCGATTTCAAGGAATTTTTCCAAGGCTTTTACTGGACCAGGTCCAAATGGATGCTGGGCATCCGCCTTGCTATCATCACGTTCTGAGTTGATTTCCAAAAGGCTAAACAAGTCAGCCAAGAGGTCTTCTTTGCGTTTTTCTACTTCTGCTGTAAAATCAATTGCTGTCATTTTTTCTTCTTTCTATCTTTTCTCGATGATTTCATCCACTGGCAAGCGGTAGCTTGGTTCCAATTTTTCATCTGTGTAACCCACTGTAATCAAGAGTTCTGGGCGGAAACGGTCTTCAATGTCCAAAATTTCATTGGCTTTGATTTATCAAATCCAAGGATAATGTCAGAGCCGATTCCTTGGTCTGTCAGAGCCAGAACCAAGTTCATAGCAACCAAACCTGCATTGAGAGCTAGGTAGTCACTGACTTGTTGCTCACTGTAACGCGCAAACTCGGCAGGCAAATTCTTCATAAAATATTGAAGTTGCTCTTCAGAGAAGTTCTTCGCACCACCAACGCGGGCAATCTTGCGAGCGCGTTTGGCTAGGTCTGTATCTGTAAATAGGGCAATGGTTACAGGTGCTGATGACACCTGCTCAAAGTTCGAACCATAAGCCAATTTTGCCAATTCAGCATTTTTCTCACGAACGACTACAAACTTCCATGGCTGGCTGTTATGGGCACTTGGGGCTAAGGTTGCGATTTCAATAGCCGTGCGTACATCTTTAGGGTCAACTGGCTTATCAATGAAATGCTTGGTCGCATGACGTTTTTTGTTTAATTCAAGAAATTTCATAATCGATTTCCTTTTCTAATTCTACTGCTTCTATTCTACCATATTTTGAAAGAGCTTGCAGATATTTTTCATAGAGTTAGTACTTCTTTCAAACTCTCTGCTATTTATTTTAAGCTCTTTAAGTAGGTATCGCTTTAGATTTGAAGCAATCAAAAAGCAGGTGATAACTCACCTACTTTCTCATATTATTGACCAGATGTGTATGGAGCAACTGCTTTATAAGCCGCTTCCAGCGCTTTCTTCATTGTGTCACGTCCAGTTTTCAACTGTTGAACAAATAGAGTACGCGTTTGTTCTGGCACTACTGTATCATCAGAACCAATACTTGAAAGACTTTCGTTAAATGACTCTCTTACAGTCTCCATAGACTTAAGTGCGGGTTCAACTTGGGCGTTATATGCTTCTTTTCCACTCTCTGGAATTTTTTCTCCAATTTCAACTGCATGCTTTTTATAATTGTCGACTAATTTACCAAAGACTTTCTTCACATCTCCAACAGTTTTAGCATTGTCAATTTCTTCATCGGTGATCAAAACAACCTCATTATTTTCTGTCTTTGAACTAGACGTTGTTGATGAGGTCTCTGAAGAAGAAGTTTGTTCTACAGAGCTTGAAGCCTTAGTCGAAGAATCAGACGTTGTTTTCCCTGAACATGCTACTAAAACAACAACAGATAAAAGAGCCATACTGGCTGTAATAATTTTCTTCATAATGTTCTCCTTTTTATTAAGAATTAAGTCCATTCTATAACAAAATAATTTCAATGTCAAACTTTAGCTGAGGCATCTTTTCTTCCTCATCGTCTAACTCTTTTCTAAGCGATTCGACTACAAACCTCACTTCAAATTAAGGGCGTCCATTTTGATTTCTCACTTTGCAAGAAATCAAAAATAATTCTTTACCTCCTCTACATATCCATGTTTTTCGATTAAACTAGCCAAAAGTTCCAAATTGTGCCCCTGATAGTTATCTTCACGACGTAGTTCTTCATACATTTCGATAAAGGGAAGGCCCTGAGACTTAGCCAATTCTAACTCCGCTTCATAATCATAAGAAACTTTTCGGAATAGAATGTTTACCAATTCCCCATCTTCTACTTCTATCACGGCGTACTGGGCACGGTGATTTTTTAACGCCTCCCAATCAAAATAGGGCATGCCAATCGTACCTGGATTGATGATTTGTTGCCCTTGACTGCCGTAACGAAGTAACTGCTTATGAACATGACCATAGACTGCCACGTCGGTTTCCTCATCTAGGAGTTGGTCAAATTTATCTGTGTTATTCCCAACAGACAGGTCCCCACCATAGTTTTTTTCAGGTAAATTATGAGAGAGAGAAAAGCGCAGTCCGTCAACTTCTTTCTTTTCCAGCAAAGGCAAGCTTCGTAGCCAGACAATCGTTTCAGGATCCATTCGCTCCATCAAAAACTGGGTTAATCGCATGAGCTGGACTTCCTGTGGGTCTTCTAAGCCATATTGCCCATCTAAAGCCTCAAGGACACAATCATCCCAGTTGCCTCGAACACTTGCCGTGATAGGAAGATTCTTTAGCAGAGCAACCAAGTCATTTGCACCTGGACCAGGAAGAAAATATCTCCCATAAGCCAGTATTCACTGGCTCCTTGAGTTTTAGCATCTGCAATCACTGCTTCTAGTGCCGTAGCATTGCCATGAATATCTGATAAAATTGCGATTTTATGGTTCATCATAATCTCCTTTTGTTTGGTAGTCCACTCTTTCTTCCGCCACTTGAGCCAATTCCACTTCTTCCTGAGGGTTCAACTTTCTTTTCACATCTTCTGCGACTGCTCTTGGCACACCAACTTCGACAATTTCATCCACACTGGCTTCCTTGATTTTAGTGAGAGACTTGAAATGCTTCATAAGATTTTGCTTGCGTTTAGGTCCTAGCCCTTCAATTCCATCCAGCTGTGAAGAAAAGGAATTTTTGGAGCGCAGTTGCCGGTGGAAAGTGATAGCAAAGCGGTGGACCTCATCTTGGATGCGTTGGAGGAGGAAAAATTCCTGAGAGTTTCGTGACAACTCCACCACTTCCAGCGGATCTCCAAAGAGCAGTTCATGGGTTTGGTGCTTGTCATTCTTTTGCAGACCTGCAATTGGAATATCCAAACCCAGCTCCTCTTGGATGACCTGCTTTGCGATATTGACTTGCCCTTGTCCCCCATCAATGACAATCAAATCAGGAGGAGTCAAACCGTCTCGTTGAACTCGACCATAACGTCTGCGAATGACCTCTCGCATGCTGGCATAGTCGTCTGGACCCACAACCGTTTTTATCTTGTACTTACGGTAATCCTTCTTACTGGGTTTACCATTGACAAAGACCACCATGGCAGACACCGGACTGGTTCCCATGATATTGGAGTTATCAAAGGACTCGATACGTACTGGGGTCGGGATTTGGAGCAAGCGTCCCAGATTTTCAATAGCCCCTTGGGTCTTTTCGACAGATTTTTCTAGCAGATTGAACTTCTGCTCCAGACTAACACGAGCATTTTTTATGGCTAGATTGACCAGTTGTTTTTTCTCTCCACGTTGGGGTTTGAGAATCTTGGTATCCACCAAGGCTTTGACAGCTTCTTCATCGATATCCTGCGGAATCAGCACCTCATTGGGAACCAGGTGGGATTTTTCTTGATAGAATTGTCCCACGTAGGTCAAAAAATCCTCATCCGGATCATTGTAGTAAGGGAAGAGGTTGACATCGCGCTCGATGAGCTTGCCCTGACGAACAAAGAAAACCTGGACACACATCCAGCCCTTATCCACATAGTAACCAAAGACATCCCGATTTGAAGATCCTTGGCCATAACCCGTTGCTTGGTCCGAAGCGTTCCAATGGCCTGAATCAGGTCACGGTATTCCGCCGCACGTTCAAATTCCATACTTTGAGCTGCCTTTACCATCTTGCCCTTAAGATCATAGATGATTTTGTCATCCTGCCCTTTTAGGAAATCAGAAACCTCCTGAGCCATGGACTTGAAATAGGCCTCATCTTTTTTACAGATAGTATGGGCCATACACTGGCCGATATGGTAGTAAAAACAGACCTTAGACGGTGGATTAGTACACTTGCGAAAAGGAAAAATCCGGTCCAATAGTCGCTTGATTTCATTGGCTGCCCCTACATCTGGATAGGGACCAAAGTAGAGACCACCGTCCTTTTTGACCTGACGGGTGATAATCAAGCGAGGATAACGCTCATTGGTGATTTTGATGAAGGGATAGGACTTGTCATCCTTGAGCATGATATTGTACTTGGGCTTATTTTCCTTGATGAGGTTGATTTCTAGGAGAAGTGCCTCAATATTAGACTCAGTGACGATGAATTCAAAATCTACAATTTCAGACACCAGAGCCTCCGTCTTGGTATCATGACTCCCGCGAAAATAAGACCGCACACGATTGCGCAGATTTTTAGCCTTTCCTACATAGATAATGGTGTCATTTTTATCCTTGTGAATATAGCATCCAGGACTAGTCGGCAAGAGCTCCAGTTTTGATTTGATCAAGTTATTCATAGTTCCATTATAGCAAAAAGGCTGTAACAGGACGAACAAAAAGCCCCACCAATCACTTGATGGAGGAGCTTTGATTTCTTTTCAGATTGCACCGACTTCATATAGTCGCTACTGGTATAGAGTTCTTGAACAGCTATCACATCCTGAGGCTGAATTCCATAGTAGGAACCTGCTGGCTGCATGACAGAAATCTCGTTGGTATGATCCAATCCGATGGCATGCCCCAGTTCGTGCTCCGCCGTGTGCACGATCCGTTCATAAGAATAGCCATAGTTTGGATTGGATAGATAATAGTGATTCAGGCGAACCGTTACAGATATAAATTGTTTGGTTAACAAATTGGTTTGACTCTCGGCTTGACCTGCTACAGCAGTCGATCCATCATTCATCTCACTTGCCACAATATCTGCCTGACTAGGATCCGCAACCACCTCAAAGGTAAAGGCTCCCGTTTGATTCCAGTTTTTTATGGCTTCAGCATAGGCACCTTGGAAGGTCTCATCCATTTGAGGCTCAATATAGATGCGAGCTGAGGACTGAGCCCACTTGCCTTCTGCATGTTGGTGACTGTCTGTCTGAGACAAGACTTCCAGCGTTCCCGTCTCCTTCCATTGATTCCAGCCACCTTGACCAATCTGGCTCATTTTTTCAACCTGATTGACCGCAGAATGAAAATCACCTGTCAGATACCAAACCACTCCAAAAGCAATGAGCAGTAGAATGACCACAGTCCAAACCAGACGCCAGAAGAAACGCCAAATTCCCAACAGAAATCGGAAGAATAATCGAATAATCCAGAACATGACGTCCCACCTTTCATAAAAATAAGAACCTATCTTGAAATCACATTCTCCTTGATCAAGATAGATTCTCTATTTTACTGAGAAAAGCTGAAAGAAACCTAAAACTAAGATAAGCGTTCTTCCAAGACAAAGTCAATTGGTAAAGTAGCCAAAAAACGCTCCAATTGTTTTTCCCAGTAGTACCACTCGTGCTTACCTGGGCTATGACTATAGGTCACTTCAAAACCAAGCTTTTTGAGGTTTTTCACAGCGAGGTCATTGGCTGAGTAGAGATAATCTTGCTCCCCACACCAAGCCCATAGTTTGGTCTTTTTATCGGATTTTGCAGCCATGCTTTCAAGCGAATGAGGACTAGCTGTCCAGTCTTTGATTTCTCCAAAAACTCCTCGCCAGTAAGCAAGCGATCCCAGATCCTGACTTTCAGGAGAAAATTCTTGAAAACTGAGCGCACCAGAAAAACTAGCCGCATGAGAAAAATGATTTGTTGCTAGAGCTAGCTTGAAGGAACCATAACCACCCATGGAGAGACCAGCAATGAAGGTCTTTTCTCGCTTGCTGGTCATATTGGGGAAGAAACGTTTCATAACCTGAGGCAACTCTTCTGCTAGAGCAGTAAAGTAGTTAAAACCGTACTGGGTATCTGTGTACCAGCCATTGCTAGTATTGGGCATGATAACAATGAGATTGGTCCCGCGCAACAAACGTTCGACATTGGTACGTTTGAGCCAGCTATTTTGATTTCCCGACATTCCGTGCAAAAGGTAAAGAACAGGAATATCTGTGCAATCTGGTTCAGTCACCCGACTAGCATCTGGATAGAGTACGGTAACGCCCCACTCCATATCCAAAACTTCTGAGTAATACTCAATATTCATAACTGCCATGGTTTTCTCCTTTATACTATTCTATAAGAAAAAGCCGAAATTCGACTTTTTCTGTAGGTATTCTGCTTATTATTTGGCTTCCATCACGACTGGCAAGATTGCTGGACGACGCTTAGTTTGATCAAAGAGATATTTGGTCAAATTATCACGAACCTTGCCTTTGAGCTCTGCCCAGTCAAAATCATCACCTTGAAGATACTCTTCTACCGTTTGGTTAATCAATTCTGAACTTTCACGAAGAATATCGCGACTCTTCTTGAGATAAACAAATCCACGCGTGTGAACACGGGCCTTAGCCACAATTTTCTTCTCACGACGGTTGACAGTGATCGCCACGATAAAGATTCCATCCTCTGACAAGACCTTACGGTCACGAAGGACCACATTTCCAACATCCCCGATGGCATTTCCATCAATCAAGACATCACCTGCAGAAACTGCTCCAGCTGGGACAAAGTCTCCGTGTTCGTAAGACATGGTCGTTCCCTTTTTAGGGATGAAAATGCGCTCTGGCAACATCCCAACTGCCATGGCAGCCTTGGCATGCGCATCCAACTCACGGTACTCCCCTTGGATAGGGAAGAGGTATTTTGGTTGCAAAAGATTGATCATCAACTGCAAATCACGCGCATTCCCGTGTCCGGATACTCGCAAGCTTTGGGTAATGAGTTTCACCACACCACCAGCTTGGTAGATCATGTTTTCAACACGCGCCATGACAGCTTCTTTGGCGATAGATGGAGTCGTTACGATATAGACCAAGTCCCCGTCTTTGATTTCCACATAGCGGTGGCGACCAATAGACATCTTACGAAGTCCATTAATAGGCTCACCCATGCGGCCCGTCTCAAGGATAATCAACTCATGGTCTTCAAAACGAGACATTTCTTTGGGTTTAATCAAGAGACTTTCGTTGGCTAGAGACAATTTTTTGAGTCGAATCGCTGTTCGGACAATATTTTCAACATCAAATCCAGTCAAAACAACTCGGCGACCTGTATCTGCAGCGGCATCAAAAACTTGCTGGATACGAGAGAGGTTGCTGGCAACTGCCGCAACGATGATACGACCTTCCCAGTCCGCAATGGTCTGGGTAATTTCCTCTCCAACTTCACTCTCGCTCGCCACCTGGATATTGCTGTCTGCATTGGCTGAATCACTGAGAAGCGCCAAGACACCCTCACGACCGATTTCTGCCAAACGGGCAAAATCCGTCGCATAGGACTCGCTAGCTGTCTGGTCAAACTTGAAGTCACCTGTGTAAACAATGCTACCTTCAGTTGTTTTTAGGACTACTCCCAAACTTTCTGGGATAGAGTGGGTCGTACGGAAGAAGGAAACTACAGTTCCTCCAAAGTCAATTTCTGTATCCTCATCAATCACATGGAAGTCATTGAATTTCTTAACCGTATCATTTCCTTTGACAAAGAGTTTGGCCAACTCAATGGTCAACTCAGAACCAAACACAGGCACCTTAGCCTCTGCCAAAAGATAAGGCAGAGCTCCAATGGCATCCGCATGCCCGTGGGTCAAGAAGACCCCAGCGATACGATCGCTATTTTCAAAAAGGTAGTCCATATTTGGAATGACGACATCAACACCTAGTTGTTCATTTTCAGGGTATTTAAGCCCAGCATCCAAAACAAAAATAGAACCATCGATTTCAGCGATGTACATATTTTTCCCATTTTCTCGTACACCACCTAGTGTTGTTAAACTAATATTACTCATTTTCCCTCCGAAACTTAATTCATCTTGATTATAGGGTAAGTTTACCCTCTTATTCTAAAAGTTCTAAAACTTTCAGCCGAATCTTTTCCTACCATTATACCATTTTTTTGATGATTTTCAAAATGAAGGTTTGTTTCCAAAAAAGAGCTGGTTGCCCAACTCTTTCCTATCTTCTAGTTTTCTTCCATCAAAAAATCATACATTTCTTGCACCGTACCCAGCGCCATCATTTCTTGATCTTTGACGGTTTGTTTGAGATTTTGGTAAATCCGACTTTCTCCTATCTCTCGCTTGGCGCTTCCTTATTGACTGTCATGACACCGTCTTTGATCGTCACAAAGTCCAGCTCCTCAAATACTTGAATCATCTTGATCAGCAAGATTTGTTGGATATTGAGATAAGTCGCTAAATCTTTGAGCTTGTAGCGAATATCAAACTCTGGGAACTGGTAGATGGTCTTGTACAATTTAGCAAACTGTTCTCTAGTCCCATAACCTGTCAGATAATAGGCTTTCTCAATATCATTTTTGAAATAGACAGCTGAGAAATTCTGTTCTTGAAAAATGGTCTTCAGCAAGGTAATATCCTCAGGAATGTTTTTTACAACAACTGCCTCACTATTCACCAATTTTGGCACCTCTCCAGAGAAATCCAAGACTGGAACTCCCTCCGGCAAGGCTGCGTTCTTCCCACGGATGTTAAAGAGTTGAACACCCTCCACACGCGCATCCACCATCATCAACTGAAGGGCAGTTTGGCCATTCCATTGATTGACAGATAAGGTGACTGCCAATTCTAGTTTTTTTGTTTGAGCAAACTCTGTCGCCCATCTACCTTGTCCGAAGGCTACCACTTCAAAACTCGCCTCACCCTTGGAAATTTTTAGTTTGAGGTGGGTATTGCCTGCTCCCATGGTTCTAGCACTTTCGACCTGAAAATCCTTGATATAAAAGACAGGTTTCTGATTGTCCATTCCAAAAGGCGCCAAGCGTTCAAAATTCTTGACCGTTTCAAGACTCAAAGTCTCCAAATCCAGCTCTTCATCTAGGTTTAACTTGTTCTTACCACCAGCATCTGCGCCTTTTTCACGGATATAGTCTTCCAAGACCTGAGATAAATCTGAAAGTTTCTCCACTTCCAGCGTCATTCCTGCTGCACCAGCATGGCCACCGAATGCGGTGAAGAGATCTCGATGGGGATCCAGAGCTTCAAAAATATCGACCGCTTCCACACTGCGTGCACTGCCCTTGGCACGACCATCTTCTATATTAAGAACGATGACTGTCTGCCCCAATTCCTCTAGCAAGCGCCCAGCTACGATACCCAGAACGCCAGGATTCCAGCCTTCCTTGGCCAAAACCTGGACCTTCTTCTCAGGATCCACCATGGTCTTAGCTTCTTCATAGATGGACTGAACGATTTCCTTGCGCTCTTCGTTTTTCTGATGAATCATGAGGGCAATCTCATGAGCTTCCTCGTCGTCAAATCCAGTTAACAAATCAATGGCTGGATTGGGATCATCCAATCGCCCCAAGGCATTTAAACGAGGAGCAATCTGAAAACCAACTGTTTCTTCTGTCACTTCATTGGCAGCAATCCCAGCCATATCCAGCATTTCTTGTAGACCGATGCGCTGAGTATGTCCCAACATTTCCAGACCATATTGAACCAAAATACGGTTTTCATCCGTCAAACTCACCATATCCGCAATGGTACCGATAGCGACCAAATCAAGCAATTCTACTTGCACTTCTTCTAAAAGAGCACAAGCCAGCTTGAAAGCCACTCCACATCCAGCTAGATATTTGAAAGGATAGTCCGCATCTGGATGCTCAGGGTGAACAATCGCATAGGCATCAGGAAGGGTTTCTGGCATGGAATGGTGGTCAGTCACAATGACATCCACTCCCATAGATTGGGCCAATTCAATGGCTTCGTGACCTGCAACCCCATTGTCCACTGTCACAATCAAGGAAATTCCCTCTTGCTCGATAAAGTATTTATAGACACTGGCATTGGGACCATAGCCATCGGTAAAACGATTTGGCAAATAAACACGGCATTCAGCGCCAAGCTGTTCCAAACTTTCCTTAACAATCGACGCTGAAGTCATACCATCCGCATCATAGTCACCGTAAACGAGGATATTCTCCCTTCTTCAATGGCCTGACGAATCCGTTCCACTGCCTTGTCCATATCATGGAGCAGATAGGGGTCATGTAAATCCTCTAAAGAAGGTTCTAAAAACTTCTTTAGACTTTCTTCATCCTGAATCCCTCTTTCAAATAATAACCGAGCTACCTCAGGACCCAGTCCAGCCTTCTTGGCTATCTTTGTAAAATCCGCATCTTCTACCTGCGGGGCAAACTGCCATTCATAAGTAGGAGTTATCAAAAAAACATCCACTCTTTCTAAGAATTCTATCGTTTCATTATAACATGATTTAGGCTTTTTCTCTATTCAGATTGCTTTTTTATAAAATTTTAGTGAATTTTTTTCAGATATGATTTGACAAGAACATTCTTTTGTTGTAGAATCATGTTATAAAATATAACACAAAGGAGATCTCTCATGACTTTAGTAGAATTTAAACACGTCGAAAAATATTACGGAGACTACCACGCACTCCGCGACATCAATCTCCGTTTTGAAAAAGGACAAGTTGTTGTCCTGCTTGGACCTTCTGGTTCTGGAAAGTCCACTCTTATCCGTACTATAAATGGTTTAGAGGCTGTTGACAAAGGAAGTCTCCTAGTCAATGGACACCAAGTAGCAGGTGCTAGTCAGAAAGATTTAGTTCCTCTTCGTAAGGAAGTCGGCATGGTTTTCCAACATTTTAACCTTTATCCACACAAAACAGTGTTAGAAAATGTGACACTTGCACCCGTTAAAGTTCTAGGAATTGATAAAAAAGAAGCTGAAAAAACAGCCCAAAAATATCTGGAATTTGTAAATATGTGGGACAAGAAAGATTCCTATCCAGCCATGCTTTCTGGTGGACAAAAACAACGGATTGCCATCGCACGTGGACTCGCCATGCATCCGGAGCTCCTCCTCTTCGATGAGCCAACATCTGCCCTTGATCCTGAGACCATCGGCGATGTTCTAGCAGTTATGCAAAAACTGGCACATGACGGGATGAACATGATCATCGTTACCCACGAAATGGGATTTGCTCGAGAGGTTGCGGATCGCATTATCTTTATGGCTGACGGAGAAGTTTTAGTAGATACGACAGATGTCGATGACTTTTTGACAATCCAAGCGAACCTCGTGCCCAACAATTCCTCAGCAAAATTATCAACCACGAAAGTGACAAAGTCAAATAAGGAGGCGCCTATGAAAAAGAAATTCTTTTTATCCGCATTATTGATTAGCCTTTTCAGCCTTGCTGCTACCAAACCAGTTCAGGCTGATACCAGCGTCGCAGACATTCAAAAAAGAGGCGAACTAGTTGTCGGTGTCAAACAAGACGTTCCCAATTTCGGTTACAAGGATCCCAAGACAGGGACCTATTCTGGTATCGAAACCGACTTGGCCAAGATGATTGCGGATGAGCTCAAGGTCAAGGTTCGCTACGTGCCTGTTACCGCTCAAACCCGTGGCCCCCTTCTTGACAATGAACAGGTCGATTTGGATATCGCGACCTTTACCATCACAGAAGAACGTAAAAAACTCTACAACTTCACCAGTCCCTACTATACGGACGCTTCTGGCTTTTTGGTCAATAAATCTGCCAATATCAAAAGTATTGAGGACCTAAACGGTAAAACTATTGGGGTTGCCCAAGGATCCATCACCCAGCGCTTGATTACTGAACTGGGCAAAAAGAAAGGTCTAACCTTTAAATTTGTCGAACTTGGTTCCTATCCAGAATTGATTACTTCCCTTCACGCTCACCGTATTGACGCCTTTTCCGTAGACCGTTCTATCCTATCTGGCTACATCAGCAAACGCACAGAACTACTAGATGATAGTTTCAAGCCATCTGACTACGGTATTGTTACCAAGAAATCAAATACCGAGCTAAACGACTATCTTGATACCTTGGTCACTAAATGGAGCAAGGATGGTAGTTTGCAGAAACTCTATGACCGATACAAGCTCAAACCATCTAGCCATACTGCAGATTAAGGAGGACACCCCATGACAGATTTATCATCTTGGACAGCCTATTTTCAGGATTTTGGACAATTTTTCAATGGTTTCCTCTTCACCCTTGCCCTAGCGATTGGTTCCTTTATCCTCGCCATGGTTTTGGGCATCTTCTTTGGGTCCATGTCAACTAGTAAACGCCCATTCTTGCGCGTTTTGGCTCGTATCTTTGTCGAATTTTATCAAAACACTCCCCTCTTGGTGCAGTTTGTCATCGTCTTTTATGGTTTGCCTCTTATCAGTGAACACACCATCATGATTCCGATTTATTGGACAGCTGTTCTCTGCGTGGGACTCTATCACGGCGCTTATATCGCTGAGGTGATTCGTTCAGGGATTCAGTCTATTCCTAGCGGTCAGATGGAGGCCGCCTTGTCGCAAGGTTTTACCTATATCAGTGCCATGCGCTTGATTATCTTGCCTCAAGCCTTCCGTATCATTCTCCCTCCATTGACCAACCAAATTGTTAACCTCATCAAGAATACCTCTACCGTAGCTATCATCTCTGGAGTAGACTTGATGTTTGTGACTAAGTCTTGGTCGGCTCTCAACGGAAACTATATCCCAGCCTTTTTAGGCGCTGCTCTTCTCTACTTTGCCCTATGCTTCCCTGTTGCCCAGTTTGGTCGCAAGATGGAGCAAGCCAACAAAAAAGCCTATTCACTTTAGGAGGTTACTATGGAATCTATTTTAGAAGTTTTGACCCCAGATAACCTAGTCTTTATCTTTAAAGGATTTGGCTTGACCCTCTACATTTCTCTGATTGCTATCGTCCTCTCGACCCTTATCGGAACAGTGCTAGCCGTCATGAGAAATGGGAAATCCTGTCTTACGGATCATCTCCAACATTTATATCGAGTTTGTACGTAACGTTCCCAACCTCCTCTGGATTTTCACCATCTTTTTGGTGTTTAAGATGAAGTCCACACCAGCTGGTATTACTGCCTTTACCCTATTTACCTCAGCAGCCCTGGCTGAGATTATCCGAGGTGGCCTCAATGCCGTGGACAAGGGCCAGTACGAAGCAGGAATGTCGCAAGGATTCACTTCAGCGCAAATCCTCTACTACATCATTCTCCCACAAGCGATCCGCAAAATGCTGCCAGCCATCATTTCTCAATTTGTAACTGTGATTAAGGATACCAGTCTTCTCTACTCTGTTATCGCCCTACAAGAACTCTTTGGCGCCAGCCAAATTCTCATGGGTCGTTATTTCGAACCAGAGCAGGTCTTTAGCCTTTACATCCTGATTGCCCTCATCTACTTCAGCTTTAACCTATCAATCTCTAGCCTGTCTCGCATGCTAGCCAAACGTTGGCAACAAGCAGCAGAATAAAAAAAGAAATGTGAACTCAAAACAAGGGTTCACATTTTTTGCTATAAATGAAAAAGCAGCAACTTAATGCTATGCAAACGTTTTACTTTTTGATAAAATGACTTTAAAACCATAAAGCAAGGAGAAAAACAATGATCCAAGACCTTTACAAAGAATTCTCTCAACTGGAACAAGTAGAAGCTATCGCTCTTGGTGGTTCTCGTGCAGGACAAAACTATGATCAAAATTCTGACTATGATGTCTATGTCTATCTTAACTCACCTATTGATGAAAAAACTCGTCAAATCATTCTTAGCAACTATTGCTCCTATATGGAAATTGGAAACCAGTTTTGGGAATTAGAAGATGACTGCGTACTAAACAACGGTATCGAAATCGAGTTGATTTATCGTTCGCTGGAGTCGTTTGAACAGGAATTGAACTCAACCGTTTTTCAGCACAAAGCTCAAAATGCCTATACAACTTGCATGTGGCATAATCTACTCCACAGCAAGATTCTATACGACCCAAATGGACACTATGCTTCGCTCCAAAGAACCTACCAGATTCCCTATCCACAGGAACTCAAAAAACAGATCATCGAAAGGCAACTCCTTTTTGCTAGAACAAGCCATGCCTGCCTTCTCTCACCAAATAGAAAAAAGCTATCAAACGCCAAGATCTTCTCAGTATGAATCATCGTACGAGTGAGTTTTTTTGCTTCCTACTTTGACTTGTTATTTGCGCTCAATGAGCAAACCCATCCTGAGTGAAAAAAACGAATGTTGGAGTACGCAAAGACCAATTGTACACTCCTCCCTAAGCAATTTGAAGAAACTATTCGCAAGTATTTCCAACTACTCTACCAACCACAACAAGAAAAAGCAAGCGGTCGTAACCTTACAAACTATTCTAAAAACAACTAAAAAGCCATTTTTGCCATAAGCAAAAATCGAACAATAATGACTACATGATTTTTACGAAAAAAATCTCCTAACGGAGATTTTTTTCACATATTACCATAGAACACCTCTATAAGAGAAAATCAGAGCTAAAATTAATAAAATATAAAAGGCAACAAAGAGCCATTTCATTTTTACACAAAGAGCTACATACTCACGAATAAAGGCTGAGGGAATATAATAACCAGCTGTCCGACAAGCCAAGCCATCTCCTTTCATACGGAGTTGTCTAGCATAGGTACTGGTCCGAAAAACATGATAGTCATTGGTTACAAAGAGAAAACGTGGATTTGCTACCAGTTTCTCTCCTATTTCTTTTGAGAAGAGAAGATTCTCATAAGTCGTCGTTGAGTCTTCCTCTAGGAGAATCGCTTCTCTCGGAACATCCGTCTCTTCCATCAAATAATTACAAATTGCCTGAGCTTCAGAAATTTTCTCGTCCCCACCTCGACCTCCACTGGCAATGAGTTTAACGTTGGGATTGGACGACTGACGATAAGCCTCTACGGCTTTGTCAATACGGTTCTTAAGTAAGGGAGTTACTTTTTCTCCATTCAATAAGCCTGCACCGTGAATAATAATAAAATCATAATGTTTTTTCTTAGGAATAAAAAGATACAGAATAGAATAAAGTAGAAATCCTGCAAAGGCAAAGCCGAAAAATCAAATACGAGTAGATCAGAAAGAAAAAAAGAAAAATATTCACTAGATGATTGGTGTAGAACAAGCCATTGGTATCGCTCATTCGAATCGCCATGATCACAAAAAAAGAACAGAATCACGCACCCTAGCCCCAGAGACAAATAATTTGCCTTGGATTTCCTTCTTTTCTCAATAACACAAATCCATTATAAATCAGGAAAAAAAGCCACTTAGAAAAAAACTAAAAAGGGAGCAAGAGAAAAAAATCACTGCAAAAGAAAAATCATGTGCACTTCTTCCTGTCCAGCTTCATAAAAAAAGATTGGCAATAGACAGGTAAGAAAAGAGCAGAGATAAAAAGCAAGAGAGCTGGATTCCAGAGACTGCGATTGTCCCTAAAAAAATGAAATCAAAAAAAGTAGGGACGAAAAAAATCCTGTAATAAAGTACATAGTCTCCTCCTTTGATGACTACATTGTACCATAATTATGGTAATAGAAAAAGAGGAGCCTAGTCCTCTTATTTTGCTATTCTTGCTTCTGCATCTGCCACAACCTGAGCCAGACTCGTCTGACGGAGTTGGTTTTCCATCGCTTCTTGGATATCTAGTAGTTTTTGATCCAAAACTTCATGAATATTGGCCCCTACTGGACAGTTGGGGTTGGGATTATCATGGAAACTAAAGAGTTTACCAGATTTTCCTAAACATTCAACTGCCTGATAAACATCAAAAAGACTAATATCTTGTAAGTCTTTGAGAATCTCGGTACCGCCCGTTCCACGCGCAACCGATATCAGCTCTGCATTTTTGAGTTGGGACAAGGTTTTACGGATAATAACTGGATTGACCCCAACACTAGCAGCCAAAAAATCACTGGTAACTTTTGTTTTCTTCCCTTCTAGAGCGATGATAATCAACATATGCGTTGCAATCGTAAATCGACTTGAAATTTGCATCTCCTTCTCCTTTCACATCCTATCTGATACTCATTATACCCTTTTACGTTGTAATGTCAATTATTACCACTATCTAGCCATGCATCCAACTCGGCATCATGCCCTTGTTCTTGGGCAATTTCATACAGAAGTTCCTGGTTATGAGTGTGGTGAATCCCATTTACCAAACTTTCATAATAGACCTGAAAATAAGGAAGCTTTAAATCCTTAGCCAGCTGCAACTCAGCCTCTACATCATAATCCACTCGACGAAAATCAACATCAGCCAAACCTGTCTCATCAAACTCTAAAATCATATACTGGGCACGCAGGTCCTTACGCAATTTCGCATCTAAAAAGAAGGGTTGCCCAATGGATCCTGGATTAAGGATCAACTGTCCGTCACTTCCATAACGAAGCAACTGTTGATGAATATGCCCATATACTGCGATAGAGGCATGCGGTTCCGTCACTAATCTATCAAAATCTTCTTGTTTTCCCGTATGAATCAACTCTCTACCCCAGTTTTTTTATCAGGGAGATGGTGAGTGATTCCCACCGTCAAATTACCGAACCGACGGTGAACTTGCATGGGTTGATTGTGGAGGTCTTCGATTTCTTCAGGGCTAATCTCTTCTAAGATATACTGGCATTGGCGTAGGAGATAGCGATGACTAGCTTTTGTTAGATCTAGCTTGCGATGCAAACCACGCCAGAGACTATCCTCCCAATTTCCCAGCACTCTAGCAGTGATGGGCAAATCAGCCAAGAGATCCAAAATCCTTCTACGTCCTGTTCCAGGCATAAGAATATCCCCCAAAAGCCAGTACTCATCCACCTTTGCCACTTTAGCATCAGCCAGTACAGCTTCCAAGGCAGTCGTGTTTCCATGTATGTCTGAAAGAACTGCTATTTTGGTCATTCTTTCTCCTCAATTTTTCTTACTTCTTATGCTAGTATTATAACAAAAAAATTCATAAAGCTTATTATTTCTGCCTATCATAGCACCTTGTAAGGGGTTGCAAATCGTGCTATAATATAGGTAGAGAGTTCCCCTTCATTTAGGATCATGTGGTCTTCAACATTTCTCTATTTTTTCAGATTGGAGGACTATTGCCATGCGGAAATATCTTAAGTATATTCCATACTACCTTGTCCTATTCTTCTTTTACTGGCCCCTCTATGAGTTGCTTTTGCTGCTGATATCTGATCCTTATACGCTGAAAGGGCTTTACATTTACAACATCATCCTCTTTCACCTTTGGCAACCTTCATCGTGTCCCTTCTTTATAGCTACCGTTTCCAATTCTCACTGTGGTGGCTGCTCGGTATTGCTCTTCTCTATTGCTTTACCATCATCACTTTCAATGAATTCATTCTCGTTTATTTCCTAGCTTATGAACTCTTTGCCCTACTTGGTATGGCTTCAGGTTCAGGTATCAAATACATGCTCCAGCAAGGAAAAAATAAAAAACTTTCACAAAATCCTTGAAAATTCTCGCAATCATGCTATAATAATGCATAGAGACAAGTCACTTAGTCCCTTTCTACTAGAGAGTGCGTGGTTGCTGGAAACGCATAGAGAGCCTAAACTGATACTACTCTACTGACTTTTATGAAAACATAAAACGGTGGCCACGTTAAAGCCAATCAGAGGTGTAGGTCTTTTTGACTTGCATAAATGAAGGTGGAACCACGTTACGACGTCCTTTTGAGGATGTCGTTTTTATTTTGTCAGAAGGAGGAAGAATGATGCTTTATATGATTGGCGGATCGCCTTGTAGTGGGAAGTCAACAGTTGCTTCACTTCTTGCTAGACAGTATCAGCTACTTCATATCAAATTGGATGATTTGGTAGACGAGATGATGAGTCAAGCAAGTGCAGACTCACAGCCGATTTGCCTTCTTAGACAGGATAGAAGTCCAGAACAAATCTGGATGAGAAGTCCAGAAGAGATGGCAGATGAAGAATGGCGCTTTTATGAAGAGATTTTTTTCCTTATGTAAGATATTACTTGATAAAAAATCAAGATAGACCTCTCTTGGTGGAGGGGGCAGGACTTTTGCCTCACTTGGTAAAGGAGCTTGAATGCCCAGCATCTTCCTATCTATGCTTGACTCCGACAGCTGATTTTCAAAAAAAGCATTATAGACAGAGAGAATGGGTTCCTTTTGTCTTAGAGGGAACAACCAACTCTGAGCAAGCTTTTGAAAACTGGATGCAGCGAGACATTCTTTTTGCCCAAATGGTTCGGAAGGAAGCGGTGAGATTAGGCTATCCTAGCCTCATAACAGATGGTAGTCAGTCAGAAAAGCAGACTGCGGAAGAAGTTGCTCGGCTCTTAAAATTGCCCAACAAAAATAGAATAAATATTTAAGGAGAAAACCATGATTAAGATTACTTTCCCAGATGGCGCTGTTCGTGAATTCGAATCTGGCGTGACAACTTTTGAAATTGCCCAATCTATCAGCAATTCCCTAGCTAAAAAAGCCTTGGCTGGTAAATTCAACGGTAAACTCATTGACACGACTCGTGCTATCACTGAAGATGGAAGCATCGAAATCGTGACACCTGATCACGAAGATGCCCTTCCAATCTTGCGCCACTCAGCGGCTCACTTGTTCGCCCAAGCAGCTCGTCGCCTTTTCCCAGATATTCACTTGGGTGTTGGTCCAGCTATCGAGGATGGTTTCTACTACGATACGGATAATCAAGCTGGTCAAATTTCTAACGAAGACCTTCCTCGTATCGAAGAAGAAATGCAAAAAATCGTCAAAGAAACTTCCCATCAATCCGTGAAGAAGTGACGAAAGACGAGGCGCGTGAAATCTTTAAGAACGACCCTTACAAGTTGGAATTGATTGAAGAACACTCTGAAGACGAAGGCGGTTTAACTATCTACCGTCAAGGCGAATACGTGGACCTTTGCCGTGGCCCACACGTTCCGTCAACAGGTCGCATCCAAATCTTCCACCTTCTCCATGTAGCTGGTGCTTACTGGCGTGGAAATAGCGACAATGCCATGATGCAACGGATCTACGGTACAGCTTGGTTTGACAAGAAAGACTTGAAGAACTACCTTCAAATGCGTGAAGAGGCCAAAGAACGTGACCACCGTAAACTTGGTAAAGAGCTTGACCTCTTCATGATTTCTCAAGAAGTTGGACAAGGTTTGCCATTCTGGTTGCCAAATGGTGCGACAATCCGTCGTGAATTGGAACGCTACATTGTCGATAAGGAAATAGCTGCAGGCTACCAACACGTTTACACTCCACCACTTGCCTCTGTAGAGCTTTACAAGACTTCTGGTCACTGGGATCACTACCGTGAAGATATGTTCCCAACCATGGACATGGGAGACGGTGAAGAGTTTGTCCTCCGCCCAATGAACTGCCCACACCACATCCAAGTCTTCAAACACCATGTTCACTCTTACCGTGAATTGCCAATCCGTATCGCTGAAATCGGTATGATGCACCGCTACGAGAAATCTGGTGCCCTCACTGGTCTTCAACGTGTGCGTGAAATGTCTCTCAACGACGGACACCTCTTTGTTACTCCAGAACAAATCCAAGAAGAATTCCAACGTGCCCTTCAGTTGATTATCGATGTTTATGAAGACTTCAACTTGACTGAATACCGCTTCCGTCTCTCTCTTCGTGACCCTCAAGATACTCACAAGTACTTTGACAACGATGAGATGTGGGAAAATGCCCAAACCATGCTTCGTGCAGCACTTGATGAAATGGGTGTTGACTACTTTGAAGCTGAAGGTGAAGCAGCCTTCTACGGACCAAAATTGGATATCCAAGTTAAGACAGCTCTCGGAAAAGAAGAAACCCTTTCTACTATCCAGCTTGACTTCTTGCTTCCAGAACGCTTCGACCTCAAATACATCGGAGCTGATGGTGAAGAGCACCGTCCAGTTATGATTCACCGTGGGGTTATTTCAACCATGGAACGCTTCACAGCTATCTTGATTGAGAACTACAAGGGTGCCTTCCCAACATGGCTTGCACCACATCAAGTAACCCTCATCCCAGTATCTAACGAAAAACACGTGGACTACGCTTGGGAAGTAGCCAAGAAACTCCGTGACCGTGGTGTCCGTGCAGATGTAGATGAGCGCAATGAAAAAATGCAGTTCAAGATTCGTGCTTCACAAACCAGCAAGATTCCTTACCAATTGATTGTTGGGGATAAGGAAATGGAAGACGGAACTGTCAACGTTCGTCGCTATGCCCAAAAAGAAACACAAACTGTCTCAGTTGATGACTTTGTTCAAGCTATCCTTGCTGATATTGCCAACAAATCACGTGTTGAGAAATAAGACGATCACAGTCTGAGAAACATTTTTCAGTAAGAAAAAGCAACAACTATTTCAGCTGTTGCTTTTTATATTTTATTTAATCTGAGCTAGTAGTGATTGGTCAAACCACCACAAATGGTATCCTCATCAACAATCCTTTCTATCCACTAACTGTTGGATATAGGATATCCTCCCAACATTTGCTTCCATGAGTTAGATAAGTTCAATATCCTCAATCCTTGTCTGCTTCATTTTTCTTTTACGAGATCTTTTTGTGAATCTTTTTCAGAGAGTTTTTTTGATCGATATATTTGTCAATGGTTTTCATAAAATTCCTTGGTCATCTCACTATCTAATTTTTGTCGAATTATGAACTTGATTGACTTTTAATTGAACAGATTGAATACCGTAAGAGGCTTGTTTTTGATGGAGCGTTTCTAATTCTTCTTCTGAAATCGGATCTCCAACAACCGTCAAGACCAATTCATTGTTCCTTGACTTGTAGACTTGATTAATGACCGTGTGATTGGCGAACTCTTTTTGCTACAAACTGTTTGATTCCTTCTTTTCGCGCTTGATCCATCGTCAGAGTGACTGCTGAATAACTGGCTGGAAGAATCAATAATACAATCAAGGATATCAAGCCAATTTTCATTTTAATGTTTAGCTCTTTAAATGAACTTAAGGGAGATTTTCTCATCAAAATTCTTGTTCCAACAATGTTGGCTAGCATGATAAAGACACAGTTGATCAAGAAAAGATAGAGAGCCCCAAATAAAAATCGTACATTTCCATTAGCTAAACCATAGCCTGCAGTACAGATAGGTGGCATCAGAGCTGTTGCAATGGCTACTCCTGGTACGATATTGTTTGCTTCTTTTTTCCTTGACCCAATTACACCTGCTATCCCACCAGCAATAGCAATGAGAACATCCCAAATGGTTGGAGAGGTTCGTGCAATCAATTCGCTACTTGCATAAGATAAGGGAGAAATCCAGAAATACAGAGTCGAGACAAGCAAGCTGACCAATACTTGAGTAAATAAAACCTCTAGAGATTGCTTGATTAAACGCGTATCAAAAATAGCTAAACCAAATCCCAGTCCAACAATCGATGTCATAAGAGGGGAAATCAGCATGGCTCCAATAATGACAGCTGTTGAATTCATATTTAAACCTATAGAGGCAATAAAAATCGCACACATTAAAATCACTGTATCTCTTAATCGAACATGAAGATCATCATATAATTTCTCACGATATTCACGTGTTGAATAATTTCCGGTCATTGGTTACTCCTTTTATTTCATATACTCTTGTTTCTGCTTGGATGATGGCAGAGAGACTTCTGTTCAATCTTACATATTTTTAATTCTCACCTGTTATGTTTTTGAAAATTATCCTTTAAGCATCCGTCAGTCTATCCTTAACATTATATCAAAAATTTTACAGTCTTTCTCTGCAAAAATATATCAATTTAAAAGATAGAGAAAGGAAGAAATTTTTGTTTCCTTATCCGAAAAAGAAAAAAACGGTATCTCCTCTGAAAGAAGATGCCGTTTTAATCTTTAAACATGATGAGTGTGTTTGACAATCCATTGCTCCATTTTTATTTTCAACCAGAAGCCATAGATCCCAAATGTGATGATGGTTAGAAGAAACCACTTGATCCAGTTACCGAACAGTTGTGCTCCAGCCCCGTCAAAGTATAGACGTTGACTATTTACTACCGTGTGTTTGGTTTTCAATTTTTCATCATGCAAACCACCCAAGGTGTTGCGATCCCCAAGGTAAGTCCGCAAATTATGGCTACTAAGATAGAGTATCCAATATAATCTATGATTCCTCCGTCAAAATAACTTTCTTTCATTTTTGCATCTTTTATTTTTTGACTATATTCTAGTCGTTTCCTAGTGTAATATTTTTTTACATCTGGACAATCTTACGGTAACTTCTAGACGTTATCATGAAAATAGAGATATAGACTAGAACAAAAATTCCACAGATGGATAAGGTTATCATCAACTATGCTCACTCAATCATCAGATTCATATTGGAAAACTTGATGCGAACAGTTGTTCCTGTCCCGATCTCAGACTCGATACGAATCTGGTGGCCAAGTTCTTCAGAAATTTTCTTGGATAGGTAGAGACCCAGTCCAGATGACTGCTGGGTCAAACGCCCATTGTAGCCTGAAAAGCCACGTTCAAAGACTCGGAGTACATCGCTATTTTTTATCCCGATTCCCGTATCCTTGATACAAAGCTCCTGGCCCTCCATATAAATCTCCAAACCGCCTTCCCTGGTGTATTTGAGGCTGTTTGAGAGGATTTGTTCAATGACGACCAACAACCACTTCTTATCGGTCACGATGATTTTGTCAAGGTCATGCAGATTGACCGTCAACCCCTTCTGGATAAAGAAAAGAGCATACTTGCGAACCACTTCCTTCACCAGATCCTCCACTTGAACCTTTTCAAATACCAAATCATCATGGAAGCTCTCTAAACGAAGATACTGCAACACCAGATTGGTATAGGAGTCAATCTTAAAGATTTCCTGTTCCAGTTGCTGCTTGACCTCACGATCAGAAACTTCTGCTACCAAGAGACGGCTTGCCGCAATGGGGGTCTTGATTTGGTGAACCCACAAGGTGTAGTAGTCCAGCAAATCCGTCAGCTTGCTCTGCGCTTCCGACTTCTTTTGATACAATTCAGACTCACGCTCTTCGAGCTTTTCTGCTAGCGCACATTCCAGAGGAGACTTGGGGTCTCTCTCAGCATAGAGCACTTCCTGACGGTAAACCTGAGCTTCTGCAAAAATATCCCAAGCCAAAAATAAGAAGGTCAAAAAACTACTGAGCAGAAAGAAATAAAGAAAATAAGTTCCTAGACTAGCAAATAAAAACTGAAAGAGAAGGACGAGAAAGCCCAATGAAAAAATATAGACAAAGATGCGACTACGAGAACGCAGATAGGCTAGAAAAAATGATTTCCAATCAAGCATGTTTCAGTCCGTATCCTATCCCTTTCTTGGTTTCGATAAACCCTGCTAAACCTTGCTCCTCCAGCTTTTTACGCAAACGAGCAACATTGACAGACAGGGTATTGTCGTCGATGAAAAAGTCGCTATTCCAAAGCTCTCGCATCAGGTCATCACGCGCCACGATATTGCCTGCATGTTCAAACAAGACCCGCAAAATTTGAAATTCATTCTTAGTCAAACTCAGGATTTCCCCCCTGATAGTGCAGATCCATAGACTTGGTATTGAGGATCACACCCGCATACTCCAGCAAACTTTCATCTCGGCCAAATTCGTAAGAACGGCGCAACAAGCCCTGAACCTTGGCAAGAAGCACCTGCTGGTCAAAAGGCTTGGTCACAAAGTCATCAGCTCCCATATTGATCGCCATGACGATATCCATCGCTTGGTCTCTCGAAGACAAAAACATGATGGGCACTTTGGAAATCTTGCGAATCTCCTGACACCAGTGGTAACCATTAAAAAGAGGCAGACCAATATCCATGAGGACCAAATGAGGTTCTGACTGAACAAAAAGGCTCAATACCTCCATAAAATCCTCTACCAAAACGACCTCAAATCCCCACTCAGAGAGCAGTTTCCCCACTTGTTGCCGAATGACTTGGTCATCTTCTACTAGTAAAATCTTGTGCATGCGCTCCTCCTTTGCTATTTCTCAAAGTATCAAAACCCTTCATATCAGATCTACGGATCAGTGTCTCATACTGTTTAGCAGCCTATTTCCCAAATCCAGATCAGAAAACAGATGCTAAATAGAGAACATTCCCACTGATATCATACCTTATTTTTAATTATAGTTCCAGCCTTATCCTATATTTTCCTTTTTGTGCTCATTTGGTTAGCGTTTCTTTCACTTATTTAATAGATCTAGCCTTCTTATTGACAATCTAGCCATGATTTGTTAGAATATGAATGAACAAATCGGTTTATTCATTCATAAAACAAAGGAGACTAAATCATATTGGACAAAAAACAATCTTTAAAGACAGCAGCCTATGAAGTTTTTTCGAAAAAAGGTTACAAGGCAACAGGAATTTCAGAAATTGCTAGGCAAGCTGGTGTTGCAGTTGGTTCTTTTTATAACTATTACGAGAGTAAAGAAGCCATTTTTCTAGACATCTATATAGATGAAAACAACCGTGTTCGCCAAGCTATGATCGAAGAACTGGATTGGGAAATTGACATGACCGACCTCATTGGTCAACTCTTTGCTCAGTCCAGAACTCTCGTTTCTTCCAATAAAATCCTTGCAGAATGGTACAATCCTGCCATCGCAGATGAGTTGCACAGCTACTATTCCTCGGAAGAAGGCAAAGTCGCAAATCCATTTCATCAGTTTCTAGTTAAAACTTTTACAAATCGTATGCAGGCTGAAGGGTACTCGCCAGAAAAGATTCAAGATATCTTACAGGTTTATAATCTATTTTACTATATGGATATGCATATCACGGAAAAAGATTTTCCAGATATTGGCAAGACCGTCGAAATACTTGCAACCAACTTCATTAAAGGAGTTCTAAAATAAAGAATGGATTTCTTTATTTTTTGAAAAGATATGAATGAATCATTTTATAGTTCATTCATAAAATTAAGAACAGGAGTCATAAAAAATGAAAAGAGGTAAAAAAATGTTTATTATCATTCTATCAACACTTGGAGCGCTATGTATTATAACTTGGGGTGCCATCGCTTATCTTGGACGAAGCCAGACATTATCGATAAAATCCATTGAAAACCCCAGCGGAGATCTATATTTAATTCATATCACAAAACCGAGTCATCAAGTCTGGAAAGCTGGAGCTTATGCTAAGTTCACACTCCCTGATACCTCGTCCGCTTCTAGGAAAAACGAAGCTAAGGGTGAGCAGACCAGTCGATGGCTAACCATTGCCTCCACACCTGATGAAGATGAAATTCTCATTTTAACTCATAATAGTGGTAGCCTCTTTAAGGAAACCTTGACACATTTACCGGCTGGCAGTGAGATTGAGATGAGTTGGCTGGATTCCTCTTTGACTGTTAAAGATACGAATCAGCCACTAGTTTGCTTTGCATCTGATGTCGGCATTTCTGTTCTACGCCCCCTTATCAAAGAATGGGCTGGTAAATGTCCGATTATTCTCAACCATTTTGACAAAGGAGTTACTATTTTCGATAATGAGATGAAAGAACTGGCTCAAAAAACACCGAATTTTACTTATAAAACTAGCGATGAACTTTCTCAAAGTCAAGAATTTTTAAAACGTGCTATTGATGAATACGGCAATCAAGCCAGCTATCTCATCACAGGTCAGCCTGATGATGTAAATGAGATGAAGAATTTTTTAAAGGAAAATGGAGTCGATAGCAAAAACATTCAAGCAAGCTCGTTTAGAGGTTTGAAATAGGAGCAATCTATCTTCTATGTATTTCAATCAAATCCTACTAGGTCATTCGAACAAGCCTACTAGCTAATTCTAGGTAAATGTGATAGGATAAACATAGAGAAAGGAGCTTTTATGGCTAATATTTTTGACTACTTAAATGATGTAGCATACGATTCCTTTTATGACCTCCCCGTGAATGAGTTAGATGTTCTTGCCCTTACTGAATTAACCTACCTTGCTTTTGATGATGTAGTTGCCCAAGAACCAAATCGCCTCATAGATCTAGCATCTCAAGTCCCTAGAGACACGACGATGTTGACCAATAAAAACCGCCTCCAGTTATTGGATCAACTCGCTCAACACAAACGGTTTAAAAATTGCAAGCTCTCAGACTTTATCAACGATATCAATCCTGAATTGCAAAAACAGTTTGCAGCCATGACCTATCGTATCAGTCTCGATACCTATTTGCTTGTTTTTCGCGGAACGGATGACAGCATCATTGGTTGGAAAGAAGATTTCCATATGACCTATATGAGGGAAATTCCTGCTCAAAAACATGCCCTCCAGTATTTACAGGACTTTTTTGTTCAACATCCCGACCAAAAGGTTATCCTAGCAGGACACTCAAAAGGGGGCAATCTAGCCGTCTATGCTACCAGTCACCTTGATCCAAACTTGCAGAAAAATATTATCGCTGTCTATACTTTTGATGCCCCTGGACTTCACAAGGAACTAACCGAAACGCCAGGCTATCAAAACATGATGGAAAGAACGAAAGTGTTTGTCCCACAAGGTTCTATTATCGGGATGATGCTGGAAATTCCTGATAAAAAAATCGTCGTTCGAAGCACTGCCCTAGGTGGTCTTGCCCAGCATGACACCTTTAGTTGGCAGGTTGAAGACAAACACTTTGTCCAACTAGACGAGACCAATAGTGACAGCCAGCAAGTCGATGCTACCTTTAAGGAATGGGTTGAGACTGTTCCTGACGAAGAATTGCAGCTCTACTTCGACCTCTTTTTGGAATCATTCTTGATGCAGGCATCTCCTCTATCAACGACCTTTCTTCTTTCAAGGTCATTGAACATATTCACCAACTCTTTGTCCAAGCTCAATCCCTCACTCCCGAAGAAAGAGAAACCATGGGGCGCTTAACCCAACTCTTGATTGATACTCGCTACCAAGCTTGGAAAAATCGTTAAGGTAGAAAAAGACTTTCTAATACCCTAAGCCTTCTCTTATGTGTTATACTGATATCAGTACATTCTTTGAGATTGGAGCCAGTATGAAAATCCATAAAACCGTGAATCCCGTTGCATATGAAAACACCTACTACCTAGAAGGAGAGCAACACCTAATTGTAGTTGACCCAGGTAGCCATTGGGAGGCTATTCGCAAGACTATTGAGAAAATCAACAAACCAGTCTGTGCAATTCTCCTGACCCACACCCACTACGACCATATCATGAGTCTGGACTTGGTTCGTGAGACTTTTGGAAATCCCCCAGTTTATGTAGCAGAGAGTGAAGCTAGCTGGCTTTATACACCCGTAGATAATCTCTCTGGTCTCCCTCGTCACGATGATATGCCAGATGTGGTTGCAAAACCAGCAGAACATACCTTTGTCTTTCATGAAGAATACCAGCTTGAGGAATTCCGTTTTACAGTTCTACCAACCCCAGGACACTCTATTGGCGGTGTTTCTATCGTCTTTCCTGATGCTCATCTAGTCTTGACCGGAGATGCTCTTTTCCGCGAAACCATCGGACGAACAGACCTTCCTACAGGTAGCACGGAACAACTCCTCCATAGCATTCAGACGCAACTCTTCACCCTCCCTAACTACGATGTCTACCCTGGACACGGTCCAGCTACGACCATCGCTCACGAAAAGACCTTTAATCCCTTTTTCTAGCAAGCAAAAGAGTTTGGGACAAAAGTCTAACCTTAGATATAAAAAAGCGAACAAAACGAGTTATCTGACATTCAGAATTCTGTTTTGTTCGCTTTTTTGTCTAATCTATCGATTTTAAAAATTTATAATAAAGAATTCCTAAAATCAAATCTTTTTGTCCCAGACTCTTTGTCTTACCAAATAATCACACGATCTTCTGGTGAACGCCACATACCGTCGCCTTCTTTGACATCATAAGTTGTAAAGAAGTCATCGAAGTTTGGCACTTGGATATTGACACGGAGTTTAGCTGGCGCGTGCACGTCGACACTGGCCATGAGTTTCATCAACTCTGGACGGCCTTTCATGCGCCAGATACGAGCAAAGTTGTGGAAGAATTCTTCAGCTGAGAAGTCTAGTTCTCTCTTGGCTGCTTCAAGGGCTGCAGCAATTCCTCCCAAGTCGGCAACGTTTTCTGATACAGTTAGTTTTCCGTTAATCGTTGCGCCGTAAGATTCTTGGCCATCAAACTGGTCAATGACTTTCTGCGTTTTTTCTTTAAAGGCAGCATAGTCGCTTTCTGTCCACCAATCCTTAAGACTACCATTTTCATCAAAGGACGCGCCATTTGTGTCAAAGGCATGAGAAATCTCGTGAGCAATAACAGCACCAATACCACCGTAGTTGGCAGAAGACGACTGATGCAAATCATAGAATGGAGCCTGCAAAATGGCCGCTGGGAAGACAATCAAGTTCTTCTGAGGATTGTAGTAGGCATTAACCATGTGAGCTGGCATTCCCCACTCCTTGTAGTCAACCGGTTGGTTCCACTTGCTCCAGCTGTGCTTGATTTCCACACGCGCAAAGGCTAGGGCATTCTCAAAGAGACTGGCAGTTTCATCCACTACTTTGTCCTTGTAGCGTTCTGGCAATTCCTCTGGATAACCAATATAAGGCTTGATGACATTAAGTTTGACAATGGCCTTGTCTCGCGTTTCAGGTGTGAGCCAGTCGTTCTTAGCCAAGCGTTCCTTATAAACGTCAATCATTGTCGCTACTTTTTTCTCTACGTCTGCCTTAGCTTCTGGGGAGAATTTTTCATGCGCATACCAGAGACCAAGAGCCTGCTTGAAAGGACCTTGGGCCAAGTGATAAGCTGCCTTGACCTTGTCCTGAGCTTCTGGAACACCTGAAAGGGAACGACCATAAGCACCTGACAGGACACGAATCTCGTCTGTGAGGTAGCTGGTTGAGAGATTGACCACACCCAAAATCAAGGTTGCTTTAAGTAGAGGCCACGCTTCTTCACTATAGAATTGCTCTGCTGCTTGCCAGAAACGTTCCTCGTCTACGATAACCTTGTCCGGAGTCTGTCCAAGAACTGCTTGGAAGAAATCATCCAAGGAAGGGCAGGGGCGAATTTCCTGAAATCTTCATAAGTGTATGGATGGTAAAGTTTGGCATATTCTGAACTTTCTTCGTTAGAAAGCACCACGGCTGCAATGCGACGGTCCAATTCCAATCGTTTCTCTAGTAAGTCTGCGATTTCCTCATCTGAAAAATCATAAGCTTTGAGAAGATTCGCAGTACTTTCCTTCCAAAGAGTCAAGAGTTCCTCACGCTGAGGATGGTCTTCAGCATAGTAAGTCGTATCTGGTAGGATGGTGCCTGGTGCACTGGCCCAGAGCACATTGGTTCTGGCATCCATAAAGTCTGGTGAAATACCAAAAGGGAGGAAATTTGGTTTACCAGCTAGTTCAAACGCTGCTAGTTTGCTAGTGAAATCTGCAAAGCTCTCCAAATCTTGGTATTCCTTGAGTAGAGGAAGGACAGGCTTGATCCCATCTGCTTCTCTCTTGTCAAAATCACGTACCATACGATGGTACTTAACAAAGTTGGCGAGGATAGCATCCTCTGGGACATCCTCACCTGCCAACCACTTGTCCGTAGTCGCCAGCATCAACTCTTCAATTTCCTCATCAAGGTCAATAAAACCACCTGTTCGAGATTTATCAGCTGGAATCACAGCTGTTTTTTCCCATTCGCCATTAATAGCGTCATAAAAATCATCTTGATAACGTGTCATCTTGTTCTCGCTTTCATATTTTCACTTATTCCTAGCTTAGCAAAAAAATCTAGGGAATGCAATCAAAAATAAATTTCTTGTATCTTTCATTTTATTGTTATTTTATTAAATTTTTTTAAAAAATTAACTTGACTTAATAATGTATATTAAATACGGGAGGGAGGAATTTGTTATGATACGTATTGAACACCTCAGCGTCTCCTACAAAGAAACGCTGGCACTAAAGGATATCTCACTAGTGCTCCACGGACCAACTATTACCGGAATTATTGGTCCAAATGGTGCTGGAAAATCAACTTTATTAAAAGGTATGTTGGGAATTATCCCACATGAAGGTCAGGCCTTTCTCGACGACAAAGAAGTCAAGAAATCTTTAAATCGAGTTGCCTATGTCGAGCAAAAAATCCATATCGACTACAATTTCCCTATCAAGGTCAAGGAATGCGTCTCTCTGGGACTCTATCCATCCATACCGCTCTTTCACACCTTAAAAGCCAGCCACTGGAAAAAGGTGGCAGATGCACTTGAAATCGTTGGACTCTCAGACTATGCTGATCGCCAAATCAGCCAGCTCTCAGGAGGACAATTCCAACGTGTGTTGATTGCCCGTTGCTTAGTGCAGGAAGCTGACTACATCTTCCTAGATGAGCCATTTGTCGGGATTGATTCGGTTAGTGAAGAGATTATCATGAACACGCTGAGAGATCTTAAAAAAGCTGGTAAAACAGTTCTAATCGTCCATCATGACCTCAGCAAAGTCCCCCATTATTTCGACCAAGTTTTGCTTCTCAATCGAGAATTAATAGACCTTGGTTCAACTGAAGAAACCTTTACCGAAGCCAATCTCAAAAAAGCTTATGGTAGCAAACTCTTCTTTAATGGAGGTGACCTATGATAGCAGAATTTATCGATGGATTGCAAAATTTCCATTTCCTACAAACGCCTTGATTACAGCTATTGTCATCGGAGTCGTTGCTGGAGCTGTGGGATGTTTTATCATCCTGCGTGGAATGTCTCTCATGGGAGATGCCATCTCTCACGCAGTTTTGCCTGGCGTAGCCCTATCCTTTATCCTGGGAATTGATTTCTTTATTGGAGCGATCATCTTTGGTTTGATGGCTTCCATCATCATTACCTACATCAAGGGAAACTCTATCATCAAGAGTGACACTGCCATTGGTATTACCTTTTCATCTTTCTTAGCCTTAGGTGTCATCTTGATTAGTGTTGCCAAGAGTTCGACAGACCTCTTCCATATCCTTTTTGGGAATATCCTCGCTGTCCAAGATACGGACATGTGGATTACCATTGGTGTGGGGGCATTGATTCTCTTGATTATCGGGATTTTCTTTAAACAACTATTGATTACATCCTTTGACGAGCTCCTGGCTAAAGCCATGGGAATGCCCGTTAATTTCTACCACTATCTGCTCATGGTGCTCTTGACCCTTGTGTCAGTCACTGCCATGCAAAGTGTTGGAACCATTCTTATCGTGGCCATGTTGATCACCCCAGCTGCGACGGCTTACCTTTATGCTAATAGCCTAAAGAGCATGATTTTTCTTTCCTCAGGCCTAGGAGCTCTGGCTTCTGTTGTAGGGCTCTTTATCGGCTATAGTTTCAATCTCGCAGCAGGATCCAGCATCGTGCTCACATCCGCCAGCTTCTTTCTAATCAGTTTCTTTATCTCTCCTAAGCAACGATACTTGAAACTGAAAAACAAAAAAATCATTAAATAACGGGGAAACCCTTCTGGAGGAATCTAATGAAAAAATTAGGTACTTTGCTTGTTCTTTTTCTTTCTATCATTGGATTAGCTGCCTGTGCTAGCGGAAAAAAAGATACAGCATCTACAAACCAAAAACTAAAAGTTGTAGCGACTAACTCAATCATCGCTGATATTACCAAAAATATCGCTGGTGACAAGATTGATCTTCACAGTATCGTTCCTGTTGGTCAAGACCCACACGAATACGAACCACTTCCTGAAGACGTTAAGAAAACTTCTCAAGCTGACTTGATTTTCTACAACGGTATCAACCTTGAAACTGGTGGCAATGCTTGGTTTACCAAATTGGTAGAAAATGCCAAGAAACTGAGAACAAGGACTACTTTGCAGTTAGTGACGGCGTAGACATCATCTACCTTGAAGGTCAAAACGAAAAAGGCAAAGAAGACCCACACGCTTGGCTCAACCTTGAAAATGGGATGATTTATGCTAAAAATATCGCTAAACAGCTCATCGCTAAGGACCCTAGCAACAAGGAATTCTACGAAAAAAATCTCAAAGACTATACTGAAAAACTAGACAAACTGGACAAGGAAGCCAAAGAGAAATTTAACAATATCCCTGCTGAGAAGAAACTCATCGTAACCAGCGAAGGATGCTTCAAATACTTCTCTAAAGCCTACGGTGTCCCAAGTGCCTACATCTGGGAAATCAACACGGAAGAAGAAGGTACTCCTGAACAAATCAAAACCTTGGTTGAAAAACTTCGCCAAACAAAAGTTCCATCACTCTTTGTTGAATCAAGTGTCGATGACCGTCCAATGAAGACTGTTTCACAAGACACAAATATCCCAATCTACGCACAAATCTTTACTGACTCAATCGCTGAAGAAGGGAAAGAAGGCGACAGCTACTACAACATGATGAAATACAACCTTGACAAGATTGCTGAAGGTTTGTCTAAGTAATTCATTAAAAAACGTCGTTCTCACATGAACTGGCGTTTTTTGTTTTCATTTTCCAGTCAAATCATTGGAAAAATCTGATAATTCTCGGTAGAATAAAAGAAAAAAGAATGGAGTAGTTTCATGACCACTTTTCTCGGAAATCCTGTAACCTTTACAGGTAAACAACTGCAAGTCGGAGACAAGGCACTTGACTTTTCTCTCACTACAACCGATCTCTCTAAAAAAACGCTAGCTGACTTTGACGGAAAGAAAAAAGTCTTGAGTGTTGTCCCTTCTATCGATACTAGCATCTGCTCAACGCAAACTCGTCGATTCAACCAAGAACTAGCTAACCTCGACAACACCGTCGTTCTTACTGTTTCTATGGACCTACCATTTGCCCAAGGACGCTGGTGTGGGGCTGAAGGTCTTGACAATGCCATCATGCTTTCAGACTACTTCGACCATTCTTTCGGACGTGATTATGCCCTCTTGATCAACGAATGGCATCTCCTTGCTCGTGCCGTCTTTGTTCTCGATGCTGACAATGTCATCCGTTATGTGGAATACGTTGACAACATTAACACGGAACCAGACTTTGAAGCTGCCATTGCTGCAGTGAAAGAACTGGACTAAAATCAAAGCCATTAGGGCTGAAGGCTAGAGAAATCTAGCTTTTTTTGATATACTAGATGGAGAGAAAAGACAAGAGGAAACGAATGACGCCAAATAAAGAAGACTACCTAAAATGTATTTATGAAATCGGTACGGAGATGCAGAAAATCACCAATAAAGAAATTGCTGCCCGTATGCAGGTCTCTCCACCTGCCGTAACAGAGATGATCAAACGCATGAAAAGTGAAAATCTCATCCTCAAGGATAAGGAGAATGGCTATCTATTGACAGATATTGGGCTCAGACTAGTCTCCGAGCTCTATCGCAAACACCGGTTGATTGAGGTCTTTCTAGTTCACCATCTCGACTATACCAGTGACCAGATCCATGAGGAAGCTGAGGTCCTAGAGCACACTGTATCCGACCTCTTCGTAGAGAGACTGGATAAACTGCTTGGCTTCCCTAAAACCTGCCCCCACGGAGGAACCATCCCAGCTAAGGGAGAGCTCCTGGTCGAAATCAACAACCTACCTCTAGCAGATACCAAAGAAGCCGGCACCTATCTCCTGACTCGGGTTCACGATAGTTTTGACTTGCTTAAATACTTAGAAAAGTATGAGATTCATATCGGTGACCAACTCCAGGTCAAGCAGTTTGATAATTTTTCCAATACTTTTACACTGGTCAACAAAGGTGAAGACCTCCAAGTTAGCATCGATATCGCAAAACAACTCTATGTCGAAAAAATCAACTAACCCCTTATTCCTGAAAGAAATTCCTTTCAGGGATTTTTTATTATTTTGCTTGTAAGTCCCATTCGTTTGGTGTAGAATGAAGCTAGATAAAAGAGGGAGGTCTTCCTATGAAAAAGCTCTTTAGAATCCATTTTGCAGCCATTGTACTCTGCGATTTGCTACTGTTGGTAACTTTCAGACCCCGATACGAACTTTCTTTGGAAAGAGGCCTAATTTTTTGCTTCATTTTCATCCTTGCTCAGGGACTACTGCTATCTCGCTTGGTCTTCCGACTCAAAAAACATTTCTCTGAGATTTATCCTCAAATCAATAAAAAGATTCGCTTCTACTATTTAGGAGTGCTCATCAGCGATTTTCTATTATTTGTCTTTTTAGCCATCACTGGCCCTCAATATTTCTACTCTCTTACTCCAGTCTTTACTTCCTGTCATTCTACTTTATATTATATGACGGCTAGCTACCTAAGAGAAAACTATCCCGACTTTTACAACAAACATACCTCTTTATGGGAGTGTCTATAAACAAAAACCAAGCCAGCTGGCTTGGTTTTCTTATCTATTTTTAGTATCAAGGATAATGGTGACTGGTCCGTCATTGACCAGCTCCACCTGCATATCCGCTCCAAAAATACCTGTCTGAACAGGGACTTCCTGAGCTAGCTTTTGGTTGAAAGTATCATAGAAGGCAGCTGCCATATCCGGCTTGGCTGCACCTGTAAAGGCTGGACGATTGCCTTTCTTAGTGTCCGCAAAGAGGGTAAACTGAGAAATAGAAAGGATTTCTCCTTCAATATCTTTGACAGACAGGTTCATCTTGCCTTCTGCGTCTGAAAAAATCCGCATGTTGACGAGCTTTCTCACAGCATAGTCCAAATCTTCCTCTTGATCCTCTGGGCCTACACCGACCAGTAATAAGAGCCCCTGATTGATTTTTCCCCTTACCTGACCTCCGATACTGACTTGGGCTTTCTTGACTCGTTGAATGATGATTTTCATAATAGCCTTTCTAGTAACTGAAGGGAGAATTATCCGTTGGTTCGTTTGACTGAGTAGACCTCTGGCACACTCTTGATTTTGTCAACGACCGTTGTCAGCGTAGAAAGGTTTGAAATTCCAAAGGACACATGGATATTGGCAAATTTCATATCCTTAGTTGGTTGGGCATTAACGGTCGAGATATTCTTAGTGGTGTTGGAAAGAACTTGTAGAACATCATTTAAGAGACCTGTACGGTTGAGGCCGTAGATATCAATGTGGGCAATATATTCCTTGCTTGAGAATTGATCTTCCCATTCCACATCAAGGAGACGTTGCTCGTAGTTTTCTTGGGCGCGAAGGTTCATACAGTCCACACGGTGAATGGCTACACCACGACCCTTGGTAATATAGCCAACAATGTCATCACCAGGAACGGGATTACAACACTTGGCAATCCGAACTAGGAGACCTGAGGCGCCTTCGATTACCACACCGCCCTCATGCTTGACCTTGAGCTTCTCCTTATTCTCAACCTTAACCTCGCCACCCTTAACTAACTCATCAGCCTCAGCCCTAGCTTTGGCACGTTCCTCCTCACGGCGTTCCTTTTCAGTCAGACGGTTAAAGACGGCAATAGCACTGATTTCTCCAAAACCAATAGCAGCAAAGAGGGAGTCTTCTGTCTTGTAGCTGGTCTTTTGAAGGACTTGGTCCATGTGACGCTTGTCCATATACTTATTAGCCACATAGCCATTCTCTTGGAGCTGATTAATCAGCAGTTCGCGTCCCTTATTAACAGACAATTCCTTGTCTTGGTTTTTAAAGAACTGACGAATCTTGTTGCGTGCCTTGCTGGTCTTAACCATGTTGAGCCAGTCACGACTCGGGCCAAAAGAGTTGGGGTTGGTTACAATTTCGACCTGATCTCCAGTTTTGAGCTTAGTTGTCAGAGGAACCATACGGCCATTGACCTTAGCACCAGTTGCTTTTTCACCGACCTTCGTATGGATTTCATAGGCAAAGTCGATCGGGCCTGAATCTTTTGGAAGGGAGCGAACTGCACCATCTGGGGTAAAGACGTAAATCTCCTCCGCCAGATACTCTTCCTTAACAGACTCGACAAATTCCTTGGCATCGTCAGCCTGGTCTTGGAGCTCCATCATCTCCTTGATCCAGTTCATTCCAATAGCAGATTCCTTGCTGTTGACCTGCCCTTTAATGCCTTTCTTATAGGCCCAGTGAGCCGCAACCCCGTACTCAGCCACTTCGTGCATTTCCTTGGTCCGAATCTGGAATTCAATCGGTCCTTTTGGCCCATAGACGGTCGTATGGATAGACTGGTAACCGTTGGCCTTGCGGTTAGCGATATAGTCTTTGAAGCGGCCTGGCATAGGTTTCCAAAGTTCATGAACATAGCCCAGCATGGCATAGACATCACTCTGGGTATCCAAGATACAGCGAATGGCAATCAGGTCATAAATCTCCTCAAAGCGTTTCTTCTTATCCTGCATCTTGCGATAGATTGAATAGATATGCTTAGGACGACCATAGATTTCCCTTTTAGATTGCGTTCGGAAGTGTATTCCTCTAACTTTGTTACGACTTCGTCGACCAAAGCCTCACGTTCTCTGCGTTTTTCCTTCATCATGTGGGTGATTTTGTAAAACTCAGTTGGATTGAGGTAACGGAAAGATAGATCTTCCAACTCCCACTTGACACTGGAAATCCCTAGACGATGAGCAAGTGGTGCGTAAATTTCCATGGTTTCTCTGGAGATACGTTCTTGCTTGTCCTTTCGCAAGTGTTTGAGAGTCCGCATATTGTGCAAACGGTCCGATAATTTAACCAAGATAACACGGATATCCTCAGACATGGCCATAAGCATCTTGCGGTGATTTTCAGCCAATTGTTCCTCGAGTGATTTGTACTCAACCTTACCAAGCTTAGTCACTCCATCAACAATAATGCGAACTTCATGACCAAACTCTTGCTCTAAATCATCCAATGTCGCATCCGTATCTTCAACCACATCATGCAAAAACCACAGGCAACTGTCACGGCATCTAGCTTAAGCTTAGCTAAAATCCCTGCCACCTGAATGGGATGAATAATATAGGGCTCGCCAGATTTACGGTATTGACCACTATGGCATTCAACTGCGTAAACTAAGGCTTTATGTACAAAAGCAACATCTTCTTTCGATAAATATTTTTGCGTTAAAGCGACAACCTCATCGCCCGACAAATTCACTTCTTTCGGCATTTATTCTCTCCAATTCTTCCTACCATTTTATCACTTTTTTAAGAATATTAAAACTAGAAAAGCCTGTTTTCATGCCTAGCCTAAGCAATTAAAAGAAAAAACACTGCAAGAGAGACTCTGCAGTGCTTTGTTATTTTATTTATCTTAGTAAACTGTTTTTTCAGTTTCTACATCGAAGAAGTGTGCTTTGTTCAAGTCAAATCCAAGTTCAACTGTTGCACCTGTTTGCAAGTAGTCACGAGCATCCACTTTTGCAACAAATTCGTCTTTACCAACTTGGCAGTAAAGGTGAGATTCTGAACCAAGCAACTCAGATACTGAGATCGTAGCTTTGACAACTGATTCTGGGAATGTTTCAAGGAAAGCAGGTTCTGCATTCACATCTTCTGGACGGATACCGAAGATCAATTCTTTTCCTTCGTAGCCTTTGTCACGAAGAACTTTCAAAGCACCTTCTGGAACTTTCAAGCGGAAACCGTCAGAAACAATTTCGCTACCAACCAATTTCACGTTGATGAAGTTCATAGCTGGGCTTCCGATGAATCCTGCTACAAACTTGTTAACTGGGTTTTTGTAAACTTCTTGAGGAGTACCGATTTGTTCTACACGTCCGATAGTACCTGTACCAGCTGGGTTTTTAGTTGCTGACATGATAACGATACGGTCTGCAAGAGTCATCGCTTCTGTTTGGTCGTGGGTTACGTAGATAGTTGTAGCTCCGATACGACGGTGGATTTTCGCGATTTCAGCACGCATAGATACACGAAGTTTGGCATCCAAGTTTGACAAAGGTTCGTCCATCAAGAACACTTTTGCATCACGGACGATTGCACGACCCATGGCAACACGTTGACGTTGACCACCTGAAAGGTCAGCTGGTTTACGATCCAAGAATTCTTTCAAACCAAGGATTGCTGCAGCTTCTTGCACACGTTTGTCGATGTCTTCTTTGCTGTACTTACGCAATTTCAAACCGAAAGCCATGTTATCATAAACAGTCATGTGTGGGTAAAGAGCGTAGTTTTGGAAAACCATGGCGATGTCACGGTCTTTTGGAGCTACGTCATTGACAACCACGCCATCGATAGATGCAGTACCTTCTGTGATATCTTCAAGACCAGCAATCATACGAAGAGTTGTTGATTTACCACATCCTGAAGGACCTACGAAAACGATAAATTCTTTATCTTTGATGTCCAAGTTGAAGTCTTCAACTGAGTAGTGTTCGCTGTTTGGATATTTTTTGTAAATATTTTTAAGATTTAATTCTACCATCGAGGTGAACTCCTTTTGTCTTTTGATAGTTTTATTATAGATGAAAACGCTTTACATTTCTATGGCAAGGTGACCAAAAAAATTAAAAAGTTCTGTGCAACTTGCACAAAACTTTAGAGAATATCTGGTAAAATCAATTGATAACACAGGGTCAGGTCGGTCAATTCCTTCAACTGTAGCCCTGTCAATTCTTCCCATTTATCAATCTTGTATTGGAGAGAGTTGCGGTGCAGATAGAGTTGCTGGGCTGTTTTAGTGAGAACGGCACTATTTTCCCAAAGAGAGAGAATGATTTCCTGAATCTGATCCTGCTCCAAATCATCTGGTGCAGGCATTCCTTGATTACCTTCAAGTCCACGCTCCTTTCTCCCATACTCCAAAGATAGAGTTGTGAAAAGGTATGAACACCTTGGTGACCCTGACGCCACCAAGTCTTAAACAAGTCTCGCTCTGCTTGGATTAAATCTGACAGAGCCTGATACCCAGCCTGTGACCAAACCTGCCCTAACATGATAGACAGACGAAGACCAAAGTCATACTCCACTGCTTCAATCGTATCACTTAAAATAGCTCGTACAGAGGTGTACTTATCTTGTTGAAGCACAAATACATAATCCTGAGCACCGACCTGTAGCACTGTCTGGCAGTTGGGAAAGAGAGTTTGCATCATATCTAGCCAAGAGGATAGATTTTCCTGTTGGAAATAGGAAAGATGGCAATAAACCAGCTGAATTTTTTTAAATGTTTGCGGTGCCTGCCCCTTCCCCTCGATCAGATAGGGATACCAAGGATTGAGCGAACGTGCCTGATCTTGCTGGGTCAAAAGGGCAACCAGCTGCTTTTCACGCTCGCTGAGCCCAGCTTCCTCCAGCATAATCCACTGCTGAGAAGCTAAAGGGAGAGTAAGATAGCCTGGTTTCTCTACTGGCTGATCTGAAATCTGAGCTTCAGGAAACCAGTCCTGTAGTTCTTTTGCAATCATATCCTACTCCTCCACTTTTTGGATGCACCAAGAAATTAAGGTCTCTAGACGCTCCAGATTTTCAGTCAGATGGAGATAGCCCATCACTGCTTCAAAACCTGTAGACATGCGGTAGGTCACCACATCAGCATTTTTAGCCTTTGTATGGCTATTGGTATTGCGACCTCGTTTGTAGATTTCTTCTTCTTTATCCGTCAAGACTTGCTCCTCCAACATGAGGGCAATCAAGCAAGCCTGAGCCTTGGCTGAGACATACTTGGTCGCCTCTTGGTGGAGCTTGTTGGGTTTGGTCATGCCTTTGAGGATGAGATGGCGACGGATATACATGGAATAAACCGCATCTCCCTCAAAAGCTAGCGCAATCCCGTTAATGAGATTGACATCAATCACGTGTCCACCTCACTCCATCTTTTGTATCCAGTAGTTTAATTCCTTGAGCAGCCAATTGGTCACGGATTTGGTCTGCTGTCGCAAAGTCACGATTAGCACGCGCTTCTTGTCGTTTTTGGATCAAGGCTTCGATCTCTGCATCCAAAACTTCCTCAACAAAGACAATTCCGAAGACCTCTAACATAGCCGCAAGAGCTTCCTTAACACTTGCATCATAGTTACCTGAGTTAATCCATTTGGCCATTTCAAAGACTACTGTGATACCATTGGCAGCGTTAAAGTCCTCATCCATAGCCGCTACAAACTTATCTTTAAAGTCTTGTAACTCTTGAGCATCGACAGTCCCAGTAAATGGTTGTTCATAGGTATTTTTCAGATACTTGAGATTAGTCTCTGCATCCCGCACTGCTTTTTCTGTAAAGTTGATAGGCTTGCGGTAATGCTGAGTGGCAAAGAAAAAACGAAGCACTTGCCCATCGATGGTTTTGAGGGCATCATGGACAGTGATAAAGTTGCCCAAGGACTTGGACATCTTGACATTGTCGATATTGACAAAGCCATTGTGCATCCAGTAGTTGGCAAAAGTCTTGCCTGTTTTAGCTTCTGATTGGGCAATTTCGTTGGTATGATGCGGAAACTCTAGGTCAGCTCCACCACCGTGAATATCAATGGTATCTCCCAAAATCCCTGTTGACATGACCGAACACTCGATATGCCAGCCCGGACGGCCTGCTCCCCAAGGACTGTCCCAAGAAATCTCACCTGTTTTAGCTGTTTTCCATAGAGCAAAGTCTACAGGATTTTCCTTGCGAGCTGTTTCTTCATCGGTACGACCTGAAGCACCCAGCTCCAAATCTTCCAAGGTTTTATTAGCCAATTTAGCATAGTTGTGGGATTTTTCCACACGGAAGTAAACATCCCCTTGACTCTCATAAGCATAGCCTTTTTCAATTAAGTCTTCCACAAAACGAATGATATCAGCCATAAACTCCACTACACGCGGATGGCGAGTCGCAGGTTTGACGCCTAAAGCTGTCACATCCTCACGAAAGGCAGCGATGTACTTGTCCGCAACCTCCTGAGGCGTGATGCCTTCTTCCTTGGCACGGTTGATAATCTTATCATCCACATCTGTGAAATTGGAAATATAGGCAACCTCATAACCACGGTATTCAAAGTAGCGACGAATGGTATCAAAGCCACTGTTGAACGGGCATTCCCCACGTGGATATAGTTGTAGACGGTTGGCCCACAGACATACATCTTAACCTTACCGTCCTCGATTGGGACAAATTCTCGTAAATCACGAGACATGGTGTCGTAAATTTTAATCATGCAGTCCACTCCCTTCTCTATTTCTGACTTTTTCGGCTGAAAACCAGCTCTGCAAAAGGGCCAAATTGTCTGAGGCTATCCAGTTGGTAAAAGCGCTGCCCTTCCTCTTGGGTAAAGAGGGGAACCCCCTTTCCTAGGATAAGGGGCGCTATCTGAATAATGAGGTGGTCGAAAAGATCCGCATCCAAGAGCGGTCCTACCAAGGAATTACCACCAATCACAAAGACATTTTTTCCTTTGTCAATCTGGTGAACAAAGTCCACCACATCCCCAGCTACTGGCTGGTAATTGCTGAAAGGCAGGTGCCTATCATGCGTAAAGACATAGTTTTCCGTAGCTTGATAAAAACTTTCTACATCTTGCAAATCTTGGATTTCCTCAAAGGTCCGCTTGCCCATGATGGTGATATCCATTTGCCTGTAAAAGTCATCATAGCCTGTATCCCCTACAGAACCAAGCTGATGCAGCCAGTCTATCCTGTGCTGGCTGTCTGCCAAGTAGCCATCCATGGTGATACAGCCGTAAAAATATACTGCCATTCTTGTAGTTACCTTTCTAGTTCCTTTGCTATTGTCAAAGCGATAGTGAAAAAAGTCATGGCATCAGCTGTCCGCTCTTCATGGCGGGCATCCCAGGTTCGGTTATGATGATCCACATAGTCAGCTGTGTAGAAGAACTGATAGACTTTACTCTTGCGAAATTGACTCCAAGCCATGATAGCTGAAGCTTCCATGTCCACCACTTTGGCTCCAGCAGCCAAGCGACGCTTGACCTTATCAGGCGTTTCTCGATAAAAGGCATCAGTCGTCCAAGACTTGGTGCGGATATGCTCGATATTGTGCTTGTCAAAGATGGCTTCCAGCTCGATCAGCAAAGACTCGTCATAGGCGACTTCATCACCCGGTGGGGCATAGTGATAGCTAGTCCCTTCATCACGTAGAGCTGAACTTGGTAGGATAATCTTATCTGCCTGAATAGACTGATTTAGAACTCCGCAAGAACCCAAAACAATAAAGTTCTTAAATCCTCTTGCTTTGAGTTCTTCTAAGAGTCCAACAACCATCGGGGCTCCAATCGTAGCTATAGCAACTGCTACCTTACTCCCATCCTTTTCATAGATATACCATGGAAATCTACCATTTAGATTGGTTAGATAGCCACCTTCGTAAACATCTTCAAACTGCTTTACTTGTTCAACGATTTCTCCATTAAAAGATAAAATAATCGTGTCACAGATTTCTCCACCACCACGAATACTTCGATCAGTTGGTTCGATAACAGCAGGTACATTTTCGAATTCTTCTAATAGCATTTTTCTATTCTTTCTCATTCAAATAAACTACCTGTGTCTGTTTGACAAAGCCGATTTTTTCATACAAGCGCTTGGCACCTACGTTGCAGTCCTCTACTGCAATCTGAAATTCCTTATCATTTTGCTCAATCAGTTGGTTGACTAGGGATTTTGCTAAATAGCTTCCGTAGCCTTTGCCACGTTCAAGTTCTGATATTGCTAAACCGTAGAAGTAATTCGTATTAGTCGATAAATCTACCGTGCAAGTCCCAATAACCTGACCGTCTTTTAATAAAATATATAGGCGACTGTCTGAATCCTTCAGAGCTTCAGCGACATATCTATCCACAACTTCTCTCGATTCATGTTCCTCTGAAAAATGCCTGAAATTTTAACTGGCTAATTTGCTCCTGATACGAACTATCTGCTAACAAAACTTCAAGATTAGAAACAGTTACTAACTGATAAGGTCTTCTATCCTTACCTAACCAGGTTTCTGTCTCTTCATCCTTGACCAATCCCCAGTTGCTGACAAAATCAGGATGACGCTCTAGAAAAATACGTTCTGTCTGAAAAGTAACTGAACGAATAGGGAAAGAAGCCGTTTCTTTCTCAAAACTCGTAAACAAAGCATGCGCAATTCCCTGACGGCGATGATTTGGATGAACCAGTATCGTCACTTCCACATCTTGGTCATCAGCATAGACAGTTAATAGACCAACAAGTTCGCCTTTTTCATAATAAAGGAAAAAGGTGGGCATGTTTGGGTCAAAATTAAGCATGTTAGAAAGATAGGGATCACGATAAGTTCCATCATAGGCTTGGCAACAGTCAATTAGTTTTTTCGCTTCAAATAACTCTTCTTGGCTCAACTTATTTCTTGCTTGAATCATATAGGTATCCTCTACAACCCCGACGATCTGTGGCTGGCTTCTCTAGCCTGCTCTAGTTTATTGACGTAGTACTCGCGTTTTTCTTCAACTTCGTGGATCGTTGGTTCATCCTTCTGTCCATGAACTCGGACGATCTTAGCCGGAATACCGACAACTGTCACATCACTAGGTACGTCTGCCACGACTACTGCAGCAGCACCGACTTTGGCATTTTCACCGATTTCCACTGGTCCGATGACTTGGGCATGGGCTGATATGAGAGCTCCTTTACGCACAGTCGGATGGCGTTTGCCAACATCCTTACCAGTCCCACCAAGAGTCACTCCGTGATAGAGAAGAACGCCTTTTTCAACAATCGCCGTCTCTCCAATCACCAGGCCTGAACCATGGTCGATAAAAACACCTGAGTCAATCTGGGCACCCGGATGGATCTCAATCTGGGTCCAAAAGCGCCAAAACTGACTGTGCATGCGAGCCAGGAGTTTGAAGCCATGCTTCCATAGAAAATGCGAGAGACGGTGGGCAGCTAAGGCCTTGACACCTGGATAAGTCAGCAAAACTTCCAAACTGTTGCGTGCCGCTGGATCATTTTCTTTTACAATATCAATGGTTTCGCGCCACCATCCCATACATTTCTCCTTTTCTTATTCTGAATCTTTTGGTGTTTCTGTAAATTCTTTCTTCGGTTTGTGGTCCTTGTGATGACGTGGACGGTGAGGTCTCTCAGACTTTTCACCTTTTTCATCATGCTCAGGTTTTGGAGGACGAGGAAGAAGAGCTTTCATAGAGGCATCGATACGGCCTTTTTCATCAATCTTGATAACCTTAACGTCTACTTCATCACCGATAGCTACCAAGTCCTCGACACGGTTGGTACGAGTCCAAGCCATTTCTGAGATGTGAACGAGGGCATCTGTCTTGTCAAAGAGATTGACAAAGGCACCAAATTTCTCGATACGAACAACTTTAGCATGGTAGACTTCATCCACTTTGGCTTCACGAACCAAACCAGCGATGATTTCTTTGGTACGGTTAATGGCATCTTGATCGCTAGAGTAGATAGAAACATTACCTTCTTCGTCGATATCAATCTTAACGCCTGTTTCAGCGATAATCTTGTCAATGGTTTCTCCACCTTTACCGATGACAATCTTAATCTTGTCCACATCAATCTTGATGGTATCAATTTTCGGTGCAGTTGGAGCCAATTCTGGACGAACTTCTGGAATAGTCGCTTCGATGACATCAAGGATTTCAAAACGTGCTTTCTTGGCTTGAGCAAGAGCCTCAGTCAAGATTTCTGCAGTAATTCCTTGGATCTTGATATCCATTTGAAGGGCTGTGATTCCGTCACGAGTACCTGCAACCTTGAAGTCCATGTCTCCAAAGTGATCTTCCAAACCTTGGATATCTGTCAATACTGTGTAGTTATTTCCATCTGAGATAAGACCCATAGCAATACCAGCTACTGGCGCCTTGATTGGCACACCACCAGCCATAAGGGCAAGCGTTCCCGCACAGATAGAGGCTTGAGAAGATGAACCGTTTGATTCTAAGACTTCAGCTACCAAGCGGATCGCATATGGGAATTCTTCCAAACTTGGCAATACTTGAGCAAGAGCACGCTCACCGAGAGCACCGTGACCAATTTCACGACGACCTGGCGCACCATAACGACCTGTTTCCCCTACAGAGTATTGAGGGAAGTTATAGTGATGCATAAAGCGTTTCTTATACTCTGGGTCCAAACCATCGATGATTTGAGTTTCTCCCATCGGAGCTAAGGTCAAGACTGAAAGAGCCTGAGTTTGTCCACGAGTAAAGAGACCGGAACCATGCACACGAGGAAGATAGTCCACTTGTGCATCCAAAGGACGGATTTCATCAACCTTACGACCATCAGGACGAACCTTGTCTTCTGTGATCAAACGGCGCACTTCAGCGTGTTCCATTTGTTCCAAGATTTCAGCCACATCTCGCATGATACGGTCACATTCTTCATGGTCCGCATATTTTTCTTGATAAACTGCAGTAACTTGATCCTTAACTGCTTGAGTTGCAGCTTCACGAGCCAATTTTTCTTCTACTTGAACCGCTTTTTGGAGCTCACTGTTGTAGGCTGCGATGATTTCAGCCTGCAATTCAGCATCCACATGAAGCAATTCCACTTCTGCTTTTTCTTTACCGACAGCAGCAACGATTTCTTCTTGGAAGGCAATCAATTCTTTAACCGCTTCATGCCCTTTAAGGAGAGCTTCCAACATGATTTCTTCTGACAATTCTTTGGCACCAGACTCAACCATGTTGATAGCGTGCTTGGTACCTGCAACTGTCAATTCAAGAAGCGATTGCTCAGCTTGTTCTTGCGTTGGGTTAATGATGATTTGGCCATCTACATAACCCACTTGTACCCCAGCAATTGGTCCGTCAAACGGAATATCTGAGATAGACAATGCCAAGGATGAACCAAACATAGCTGCCATTGGTGCAGATGCATTTTCATCATAAGAAAGGACGGTGTTGATCACTTGCACTTCGTTACGGAAACCTTCCGCAAACATAGGACGGATTGGGCGGTCAATCAAACGTGCTGTCAAGGTCGCATCTGTTGAAGGACGTCCTTCACGTTTCATAAAGCCACCAGGAAACTTCCCAGCCGCATACATTTTTTCCTCGTAGTTGACTTGGAGTGGGAAGAAATCCCCAGTTGCCATTTTCTTAGACATCACGGCTGCAGTCAAGACAGTTGACTCACCGTAACGAACGACAACAGCGCCATTTGCTTGCTTAGCAACCTGACCAGTCTCTACGATTAACTCACGACCCGCAAAAGTCGTTTGAAATACTTGTTTTGTCATTAAAATCCCTTTGGATTAATTATATTATACGCCTTGCCTACAAAGATCAGGATATTTTGGACGGTTCGGCTTGCCGAACATTTCTGTAGAAAAAAATAGGAAGGTGACGCCGCACTCGATGAGTGCTAGGAAGCTTATCTTTTTTCCTAAGAAATGAGACCAAAATTCAATTAAAGTAGTTTTTTTGATATTTCACTGGAATAGTGCGGACGGGAGCAACTTCCTTCGAATTTCATCCCTAATTTTTTTGAGCCAAATGTCTCAAAAAAATCCCGTCTTAGATAATAACATTGTTATCCACTATAGCGTGAAATATCTTTTTATAGACACCTATTATCAGGTTTTTAATAAAAACTTCTATAACTTAAATACCCTCATCTTTGTATCAAGTACGTACAGAGTCTATTTTATCATATTTTTTTCTTAAAAAAAGTGCGGGCTTTTTCTATTAAAAAGGAACCATTCCCCTCACCTGAGAAGAATGGTTTGCTTTTTATTATCCTAAAGACTGATGATTAAACAAGGCATGGGTTGCTTGGTGGATGTATTTAGCTGTTTCTGCATTGTTCATGGTGTAGAGATGCACACCTGCAACATCCTGGGTTACCAAGTCCACGATTTGATCCACTGCATAGGCAAGTCCTGCTGCTCTGAGCGACTCAGGGTCATGCTCATACTTGTCTAAGATGGCCTTAAATTTACGTGGAAGGTGGATATTCTCACAAGTCTTCAAGAGACGAAGCGCTTGGTTACGGTTAAGAATAGGCATGATTCCCGCATGAATGGGAACATCAATCCCTGCCAAGGTACACTTATCTTGGAAATCATAGAAACGCTCATTATCAAAGAAAAGTTGAGTTACGAGACTTGAGCAACCTGCATCCACTTTTTTCTTTAGATTTTGAATATCCAATATCTGGTTTGGCGAGTCAGGATGCCCCTCTGGGTAGCAAGCACCAACAATATCAAAGTGAGGGGCTTGTTCTTTGATGAACTCGATCAAATCCGTTGCGTAGCGGAAATCCTTTTGTGGCTCCACATCAGGGATAATATCCCCACGCAAGGCCAAGATTTTCTGTACACCTACCTTGTCCAAGTCTGCAATGGTTTCAGCAACCTTTTCCTTGGTTAGATAGATAGCTGGCAAGTGGGCAATAGTTGGAATCGCCAAGTCATTCTGGATAAAGTCAGCCAATCGAACCGTCGTTTCCTTGATATTAAATTTATTATTGCTGGCAGTCACACTAATAAAGTGCGGTGTCAGCTCCCGCATATCCTGCAAGGCTGAAATAATTTTATCATTACCCACTGCTGGGTTTGGAGGAAACACTTCAAATGAAAGTGACGGCGTTTGGCGTGACATAGTCCTTATCCTTTTCTTTTTGATTTCATGATTGCTGAGCCAGCTAAGGCTAAGCAGTCCCTTGATCAGTCAGCGTCAAGAGAGAAATCCTATCTTACAATTTCTCACGCGCAGCTTTTGCTGCTTCGACAAGGCGGATCAAGCTTTCTTTTGTTTCTGGAATACCACGTGTTTTCAAACCACAGTCAGGGTTGATCCAAACTTTCTTGCTTGGAACTTTGGCAAGAATAGCATCGATTGTGTGGTCGATTTCGCCTTCATTTGGCACACGAGGTGAGTGGATATCGTAAACCCCAGGTCCCACTTCTGTTTGGAAGTTTCGCTTTGAGTTCGTCCAAGATTTCAAGGTTTGAACGGCTTGCTTCAAAGGAAATAACGTCCGCATCCATGTTGTCGATAGCTGGGATGATATCTGTAAATTCTGAGTAACACATATGTGTGTGGATTTGCGTATCTGGCGCTACTGTTGAGTGTACCAAGCGGAAGGCAGGAATTGCCCAGTCAAGGTAGTCTTCGTACCAGTCGCTACGACGGAGTGGCAATTTCTCACGGAGAGCAGCCTCGTCGATTTGGATGATCTTCACGCCAGCAGCTTCAAGGTCAAGCACTTCATCCTTGATGGCAAGAGCGATTTGAAGAGTTGAGTCCTTGATAGAGATGTCTTCACGTGGGAATGACCAGTTGAGGATGGTAACCGGTCCAGTCAACATACCTTTAACAGGTTTGTCAGTACGGCTTTGTGCATAGCTAGACCATTTAACAGTGATTGGGTTGAGACGAGTGACATCACCCCAGATGATTGGTGGTTTCACCCCACGCATACCGTATGATTGTACCCAACCATTCTTAGAGAAGAGGTAACCTGACAAGTTTTGACCGAAGTACTCAACCATGTCGTTACGCTCGAACTCACCGTGTACAAGCACGTCAAATCCAACTTCTTCTTGCCATTTGATCCATTCGTCGATAGTTTCAGCAAGGAAGGCATCGTACTCTTCTTGTGACAATTCACCCTTACGGAAGGCCAAACGTTTGGCACGAACTTCCTTAGTTTGAGGGAATGAACCAATAGTTGTTGTTGGAAGGGCTGGAAGTTTAAAAGCTTCTTCTTGGATGGCTTCACGTTCAGCAAAGGCTGGCAAACGAGTGTAGTCAGCGTCTGTCAATCCAGCGATACGCGCACGAAGTGCTGCATTTTCACCAACACGTTCAGTCGCAAAGAGTTCTTTGTTAGCTGCAAGAGCTTCTGCACCTTGACCATTGCGGATAGCATCCAAATCACGAAGTTCTTCCAATTTTTCTACTGCAAAAGCAAAGTGGTTCAAGATAGCTGGTTCAAATTCTTCGTTAGCAGTTGTAAATGGCACATGAAGAAGTGAGCATGAGCTTGTCAAAACAATGTTTTCAGCTGGGATTTGCTCAAGAACAGCCAAACTCTTTTCGTAGTTGTTGCGCCAGATGTTTTTACCATTGACGATACCTGCATAGAGAGTCTTGTCAGCTGGGAAACCACCTTTAACGAGTTCAAGAGTTTTCTTACCTTCAACGAAGTCAAGACCAATGGCATCAACTGGCAAGTTCACAAGGTCAGCGTAGACATCACGAACGTCACCGAAGTATGTCTGAAGCAAGACTTCAAGACCTTTTTTGTCAGCCAAGAGTTTGTTGTAGAGGTTCAAGAAAAGAGCCTTTTCTTCAGCTGTCAAATCTTTGACAAGAGCCGCTTCGTCGAGTTGGATGCGAGTCGCACCAAGTTCAGCCAATTTTGCAAAAACTTCTTGGTAAGCAGCTACTAAGCTGTCTACAAAGTCTTCTGCTTTCACGCCGTCTTCAAAGTCTGATAATTGAAGGAAAGTGAATGGACCTACAAGGACTGGACGAGTGTTCAATCCAAGTTCTTTGGCTTCTTGGAACTCATCAAAGATCTTGTGACCTGCAAGTTTGACTTGAGTGTCTTTTTCAAATTTAGGCACGATGTAGTGGTAGTTGGTGTTGAACCATTTCTTCATCGGAAGGGCACGAACATCCCCTTTTTCTCCTTGGTACCCACGCGCCAAAGCAAAGTAGCGCTCAAGGTCAGACAAGTCCAAGTTTTGAACTGAAGCAGGTACCACGTTGAAAAGGAAAGCTGCATCTAGGAAGTTATCATAGTGAGAAAAGTCGTTTGATGGAATTTCAGTGATGCCTTTTTCTTTGACAATGTTCCAGTGTTTCGCGCGCAATTCTTTTGCTGCTGCCAAGAGTTCTTCTTCTGAGATTTCTTTTCTAAAGTATTTTTCAGTTGTAAATTTTAATTCGCGGAATTCGCCCAAACGAGGGAAACCGATGATCGTAGTTGACATGATGTGTCCTCCAAAATTTGTTGTTGAAACTATCTTAACAGAAAAGAAACTGTCTGTATAATTGTAAATAATTAGGCTTTGATATAGTTTGAAACTATATCACTCTTTTAGACAACAGAAAAAGACTTGAGACCAGCGTCTCAAATCCTTTGTATTGCTTGTTTTAGGCTGTGTTTTAGTTGGAATGCTCAAACGTGTTATTAGTAATTCTTATAAGTGACTATGGCTTGTTATTAGAAAAGACTATAGGTTAGTTATCCTTTGGTAATTTTGATATTTCCCTTAAAAAGTGCGGGCGGGAGGTGAAATTATCCTGTGGACGATTTTAGCAAACAAAATAATCTCATCTCTATCAATTTTTTTCCTGTTCTAGTGGGACGACTGCTAGTGTCTTTCCTAAACTGGCTAGAACTTTCAATACCGTATCCAACTGAGGACTAGTCTTTCCTGTCTCCATCCTAGCTATGACAGGCTGGCTCACTCCACTGAGTTCTTCTAGTTTTTTCTGACTGATCCCTTGCTCACGTCTAGCCTCAATCAACTCGCTCATGATAGCCACTCGCATATCACTTTCAAGGATTTCCTCCTTGGTAAAGAGTTCAGATCGGATATCTTTCCAATTACTTCCAATGGCACTATTCTTCATCACTTAACCCTCTTTCTTTTATGTCCTTCAGTTAACGCTTGGCTTTATCAATCTCTCTCCTAGGAGTTTTCTGAGTCTTTTTAACAAAATGATGTAAAAGAACAAAACTCCCATCAACCCATGCTACAAATAAAATCCTATCCTTAAGAGGTCGTAGTTCCCAAATCTCATCTTCCAAATGTTTGATATAGGGTTCACCAGTTCTAGTCCCATGCTGACTAAGCAACTCGATATAGTCGTTTAGTTTATTGAGTTTGATGCGACTGTCCTTACTCTTCTTTCTAGCCAATTGTCTCATATAATCTAAGACTGGCTCATTTCCATTTTTGTCCTTATAGAAGTAAATCGTATGCACCAAGTAGCCTCTTTCTAATTAAATTATAACTCAAAAAGTTATTAAAAGTAAATTCTAATACCCATAAAAAGAAGACCTTAGAAAAAAACTCTAAAGGTCTCATCTTTATTATTCGAAAAAATTACGAGAAGAGTTATAATGTGGAGCTAAGCCTGACTCTTACTCCAGCTCAATGCCTTTCTCTCGGAGATTAGCCAGACACTCCTCATAGTATTCTGCATCATGCTCACTATAGACGGGATTACCTAGGTTCTCCTCAGGCAAGTCTTGATAAGGATGACAGATCTTGCCACGGTAGTTCTTGTCCAGCCACTCTGGACTGACATTATAGCCACGGTTAGCCATCTCCCCCATGATCAAGCGATGATAGGCATAGAGACGATAGGGCGAGTGGGTAAAGACATAGTTCACCGTCGCATGCTTTCTGCCCCAACCATTGCCACGCAGGGCGCAGCACTCTCGATGTTGCCCCAAAAGTTGAGGACGGGGAAGTTGTGAAATCAAAGCTTCATGCCAAAGTCTCATGGGTGTCTCCTTTCAGTAAAGTCGAATGCTGCAAGTAGGTATTGGGATAGCATTCAAGCAACTCTCGAGTTTTAGCGACCAAGTCTTCCTTAGAAGCCTGACCAAAGCGGTAGCGATCCAGCAAAAGCATATAGTCCTTGCGCTCAACATCTGTCGCTTTCTTTTTGAAATAGCCCCAAATATGCTGGAAGGCATTGCAAACCTGACCCCTGTGTTCTGGGATTTGACAGGCACGGTCAATCATCTCTTGAACCTGACTCAGCTCCACTTTTTCATTCTTCAAGTATTGGCGAATCTCATTGTAAATATTGCTAGAATGACTCAAAACAAGATATTTGTTTCTAGCCCAGAGTTGTTGACACTGGGATTTTTGGTTAGTTTCCATCTTTCTCCTTGTTTTCTATCCGTTTCCAGGAAATATGGAAACAAAGTTGTATCTAAAAAATGAGCGAATTATGAGCGGAATATGAGCGGAATATGAGCGAATCGATTACGCCATCACCCTTTAAAATCTGCCAAGAACTGTTTGAGCTCAGCATCGGCTTCTGGTGTGGTTCCGTGGAGTTGGTTCAGCATGTCAAGTAAAGAAGCGGTTTGGCTTTCGATTGCTTTATTTGTCTCGTTAATCTTGCTGACGATTTCTGTCAGTGGTTCAACTTCTTCTTCCTCAAAGGTGTCTACATAGCGAGGGATATTGAGGTTGTAGTCATTTTCGACGATTTCCTCATAGCTCGCCAGATGGGCAAACTTGTCAATCTCCCCACGAGACTTGTAGGCTTCCAGAATCTTCTCGATATGAGCATCCGTCATGATATTCTGATTTTTCCCCTTATCAAACTCCTTAGAAGCATCGATAAAGTAGACATCACGATTGGTGCGGTTCTTTTTGAGAATGATAACCGTAGTCGGAATGCTGGTATTAAAGAAGATATTGGCTGGTAGACCGATAACAGTATCAATAGCTCCTTCTTCTAACAAGGCCTTACGAATGGTTCCCTCCGCATTTCCACGGAAAAGAACACCGTGGGGAAGGACGATAGCCATGACTCCATTATCCTGCTTGAGATGGTAGTAACCATGCAAGAGGAAGGCAAAAGTCAGCCTTGGACTGAGGCGCGAGTTTCCCAAAAGGGAGAAACGAGGATCATTCAGGAAGCCAGAACTAGCAGACCACTTGGCTGAGTATGGAGGGTTCATGAGAACACCGTCAAAGTTGGTCGGCTCTTGAGTCGGCCAATCTTCATCCAAGGTATCGGCATTGTGGAGGAATTGATTCTCAACTGGGACACCGTGTAGAATCATGTTCATTCGAGCTAGGTTATAGGGTCGAGGTATTGAGCTCCTGACCAAAGTAGACAACTGTCTGCGGTTTATGAGAGTACTTCTTGGCATTGAGCAAGAGAGCCAGATCCCATGGTCGCATCATAGATGGTAAAGCCTTGCTGGTCTTCACGACCCAAAAAGGCAATCTGAGTCATGAGCTTGGCAACAGGCTGAGGCGTATAGAACTCACCAGCCTTCTTACCCGAGTCAGTCGCAAACTGACCAATCAGATACTCATAGGCATCCCCCAGCATATCGCCCGCATGACCAGCCACATCTAGCACAGCCAACTCTTTCATGACCGCTGCTACCGTTTGGTTTTGCTTTTGCGGAGTCGCCCTAGCTTTTTGGAATAGAGATCAATATCCTCAAAGAGATTTTCATAGAGGTCGTCACTCTGCTCGATATCTCGAAAACCCTGAGCCAAATCTTCCAGCTGGAAAGTCCCCTCATTGACATGTGCTACTAGAGCTGTAAAGGTCAAGTCTGGCTTGATGATGTAGTTGAGTTCATCCTTCATGACTGCAAGAAGATCCTCGTGAGTATCCGCATCCTCATAGTAGTTGCGATAGACCTCAAGGGCAGCCTCTAGGTTCTCACTCCCCTCCTCCATAGTCTCCGCCACGAAAAAGAGCATCTTGTCTGACAGATACTTATAAAAGACCATACCCAAGAGATAGGACTTGTAGTCATTGGCATCCATCTTAGAGCGGAGAACATCCGCTGAGTTCCACAGGGCTTGGTAGAGCGACTGGGACGTTTGTGTTGTTTCCATAATGTTTCTTTCTAAGTTTTGCAATTTATTTTTTAAACAAGCAATCATTTATAACAAATCACTTCGTTCTCAATCGTTCGAATCAAATCTAAAGGAATAGAAGAGACTGGAAGTTGATAAACGATATTTTTTCGAGGGTTATAAAATCCAAGATTTTCGATAGAAAGGAAGTCAGGATCATAGGAATGTAGGCCCATGATATAGTATACAAGGACTTGTAGGGTATGGTCTTTATTAGGAGCTGTTTTAGTCACCTTAAAATCCCATAATGTATCCTTGGTCAGAAAATCTCCATCACCCTTATCAATCGTTTCTGTATAACCTCCAAGAAAATGAAAGCCATCCTTTACCAAAGGACCATAGAGGTCGAAAAAGCAAAGACTTCGTTCTACCATGATACGAATATTCTCTATCGTTTCTGCATCCACCAAAATTTCCTCAAAAGGCTTATAATACTTAACCCCCGCACGAATGACGACATCAAAGGATGCTAGACGACAAGCACTTTCTATCGATAAATCGTCTAATCCTGTCACCAAATCGAGTAGTGCTTCTGCTAGGTCTCCCATGCCAACCTTATGAGCTCCTCTAAGAGAAATTCTGAAAGCATCACGGGCTTCTGCCCCTTTCATAAATCGAGTCAAGTAGTCCACACAAATCCCCACTAAACTAGGAGATACAGACTCTACAGGATGCAGAACTCTGTGATCTTCGAACTGCTCTACTGAAAATAACTTGATAGGCAGATAGCCACCTCGAGGTTGGTTAATTTCTTTATACGTTGTGTTACAGATACCATGGTAACTCCTTTTTGTATACAAATATACGAGCATCGATAAATCTTAATCGTTTTTTTAATTTAGCAAACAATTACCTTAATTTGGGATTTCTTTTTCGCTTTCTTAAGTTTGCTTCAAGTTTATCAGCATTTTTCTTGTTTTCTAACAATTCATTATAAGCCGTCTTTTTAATAATCGTCTTGATTAGTTTATCAAGTTCTGTATTTTCTGAGTAGTCAGCTGGAACAAAATAATCAATACGATTATCCTGAGTCATTTTGTGAACTTTCCTTCTATCATTGGTTTTTGGATTGAATACACCGATAGAGTAGCCACCTCTTGTTTTGACTAGCTTCATACATGGAATATCTGTATCACTATCCCCTAAATAGACCATATTTCTAAAAGGAACTCGTAAATCACTTTCAGCAAAAAAATCGTTCACCGCATCGTCATTGACATCTAAAATACCTTTGGTAATTCTAAAAAGAAATTGAGTCTTATTGGTGTAGTTAACAACTTGAGCAGGCCAGACTGCGACACCCTTTTCATCACAATAAAAAGAAGTTGCATAAATTTTCTTAAAAGCACCATTTTTAGCTATTGATGTTCCCTCTATCATTTCTTTCAAACCAGATGAAATGATATAATGCTCTACAATAACTCCGTTTTCTTCACCATATTTTCGAATACGCTCAAACCAGTCTTCGACTCCTGGGAATAGTTCTACCTCTGAACCAAACTTGGCTAACTCTGTCTTTGTAAATAGGACTTTCCCTTCAGATTCTGTTTTCATCGTAAACATATAGGCAAGGTTCTTGTCCATATTATTAGCCTTGGCAAAACCATTGGGATTTCTTCCAAAATTCACTGATTTCATACCCGAGCTTCTGTATAAATCCTTGGGCTTGCATATCATCAGGAGACAGGGTTTTATCAAAATCATAGCAAATTGCTACTACAGGTTTTTCTTCTTTCTTTAGAGTTTCTGATTTTACTTTTGACATTTTACTGCACTCCTTTTATATAAACATATCCTGCAAAAGTTTCTTCTTCAGTGTTTCTAACTGAGAAATTTTTTCCTGGTGAGCAGAGATGAGGTTATCAAGGTTTGAGAAATAAGAGCCGATGGCTTGTTGTTCTTCAAGAGTTGTAAAAGAAATAATAAATTTTCTTATATTTGCCATACTAAGAGCAGGTTGTGATGAGGTTGCTATTAAAGGAAAAATCTGCTTTTGTTTAAATCTGTTACTAGCCATTTGATATAAAACAAATCTTGAATCCAAAGCCCTATTTAACCTTATCCTTGAAACATTTGGTGCTAAATACCACAAAACACTCTCTGGAACTCTTGCTACCTCTCCAACTGTTCCAACATATGTAAATAGCAAATCATCTTCAATCAGTTTACTTCTATCTAGCTTCGAAAAATCACTTTTATCTATATATTTGACATCAGATAAATTAACCTTTTGATTTTTTACATTTAAACCTCTTATAGCTGGAATTTCCCCCTCTTCACTATAAACTACATGATTTGTAAACTCAAAACCCGCTAATTTAGTAATATCTGCTTGCTCTCCTAGCGATGAAACTCCCACTCACCTTCAAATCCATCCAACCGAATCTCAGGCACTGTCTGCCCAGCTTTTGGAAACATCTTAGAGAGCATGGTTGCCTTTAGGGATTGGTAGTTGGCAAGATTGTCCTTGTAGCTATCCAGAAGGTCGTCGAGAGTGCGGAAAAGGGAGCCGATAGCGGATTGTTCATGAACATTCGGCACATTAACCTTTATCATTGCTATATCACTAGCATTGTATGAAGGAAGAGCACCGATTTGTGCATACTTAGGCAAATTTATCGTTTGAAATAATGTTAAACCAAAATCTTTATCCCATGATTCATCGAAGGAATAGCTCATAGTATTATTGTCAATCAGAAAAGGTCTAGTAACTAACCGTTTTCTATTTAACATCAATGCAGCACCAACTTTAGCAAATATGATAGCTGGAGTTTCATCAATAACCTTCCAACTATTTTTCATAATTTGCTCCTGTGTAACATAATTATTTGCATTCCTCATCTCAGTTTCATTTCCAATATTATTCATATCAGAAACCTTAAAAAATGGAATCCCTTCTGTACCACCTTGTTGACTATCTGGAAAGCCTATTCCCGATTTAAAATTTCCAAGCTGTCCTAATTTATAGTTATTCCAATTATTAACAAATTCCTTAAATCTTATCTTTGGATTACTATGTTGATTCATTTAAAATCTCCACTAAAATACATCTAACAAAACCATGGCTTGAAATGAGGAATATCCCCATTCTTACAAAGAGTAACCTTTTCTTTACAAAAATTTGTAAATTTTTTTGGTTTCTATTATCTTTTAAATATGATAATAATGATTCTAAATCGACAAAAATTTTTCATCGTCAAAAAAAGAATATCGGCGGTAATAAAACACCTTCATTTTTTTTCCACGAGCAAACAATTCTAATGCCAAAAAAATCCATCAGAATATCCCCTATCATAGTAACCTCGTAAATATTCTTTTTCATACATTCTTTGGTTATATATACCCAAATAGCTCTGTGCTACTTGATAAGTATAATTTGGAATTAGTATTCTTCCTGATTTTTCGTCTGCTATAGAAAATTGAAAAGCATGTATTAGACCATCTTGATAGGCAATTGTCAATAATAGCTCGGGATACTCTTGCAAAATTTCATGAAACTTTGCATCATTCATCCAACTTAAGTGTTCATTTATCAAAATTTTATTCGAATCTTCTGCAAAACGATATACCATACTGTCAATTAGAGTTCCTTGCTGAATAAGTTCATTTTTCAAAGATTTAACAAAAAATGTTCCATCAGTAATAATCGGAATTATATTTTTAGGGTGCTTCTCCAACCACTTTTCATCAATTGTAACTAAATAAAATTGATTTGCAAACTGCCCCAAATCATCTGAAAGAATCTCAATAATTTTATTCAGATCTTCATCACCGAAAGAAAAACCTACAAATACTACTGTTTTTGTTGATAAGATAGTTTTTAACCTATCCCCAATAGGTTTTGTTGACAATTTTTTTGATAGCAATTTTCATAGTCTTCCTCAGTTGCAATAATTGAACCTATATTTTTTATAGAACCATGAATTTTAAAAACCCTTTTTTCAAACGTATCCCACAAAGCAACATCTTCATTATAAATAATTGGAAACATGTCACAATTATCTTCAAACAAAGTATCCCAATTAGTTGTTATTACAGTTCCAATCTGTGGAATTTTAGCAACTTCTTTGTGAAATTCTGAAGCAATGCCGTATAGTTCCGGAAAGTTTTCTATCATTTGAAATCTGCTATTTATCCTTTGAAATAGTTGTTTTCTACCATTTACGACATTTTCACAAAACAAACTCATCAACTTAGAAAAGGATGGATTTTCATCTAGTTCAATATGATTTCTATATTCCAACTCATTTTTTATATCCGTATAAAATGAAGTAGGCATTACTTTTTTTGACTCCGTACTTATACCTGCACCACAGAATAATACTAAATCTCCCTTAATTGCTGCCTGAATGACATCTTCGGGCAACGTAAAACCATTATCACTGTTACATTCTCTGCACCCTTCAATAAATTTTCCTTTAACTTTCACCATCATTTCTACTCCACAATTCTGTCAAAATAATATCATCACTATTCGGTCTAATGATTTCTTCTTTATCTACTTTCACAAATACCGGAACTTGAATAGCATTACCAGTAATTATAACCTCTCCTTTACCTAAACTAGGAATTTTATTAAAGGAAGTTTTATCCAGCGTAGGCATAGTATTAACCAACATTCGTAAATCATTATCATTAACCAATCTATGAATGAAATAATTATGAACTTGTGAAAGAATAGTCGGTGAAATATCTGCTGGTCGTTGACTAGATAAAGTTAAGTAGAAACCAAATTTTCGCCCTTCCTTAATGATTTCCTCAAAAAATATTTAATCTGTAGTCCTGCCAAGTATCTCCTACAGAATGATTTTGAGTATTTAAAAATATTATGTGCTTCATCAATAATTAAATGACTAGTACATGTAACAGCGTCTCGATTTATATTCTCTTTCTGTTTATCATAAACCATTTTTTTGAAATAAGCATTGGAATTAGTCTAGTAATCTCCTGATTAGCATGTACGAGATTAATAATATTTAGACTGGAAAAAAATCTCCATCAATACTCTCTTTAACTTCAACAACTTTTTTTAAACTATTTAGAGCTGTATCAATTCTATGAAATAAAAGGATTAATATGCTCAATGTTTGTTGATTTCAAGCTGATTGATGTACTTTTTGAAAAATCAAGATGAAACTTCAATTTTTCAATTTCTGGGAGTGCGTCAAATTTATTACATAAAAGCTTCTTCAATTTCATTAATTCGTAGATAATGTATTTCGGAGTTTTCTATTTGAGTATTCGCATTAATTATATAGCAAGCTTCACCGTTCCTCTTTGTAAAAATAGGATTCATATGCAGAATTGTAATACAAATTACTTTTTAAGACAGTAAATAAATCACTGTTAATGTATTTCTCTGCAATCGATGTCCAATTATCTTTAGAATCCAAACTCGCAGAATTCCCAGTAGTTAAAATCTTTTTCAATGTTCCCACAACAAATCTTGCAATACTAGTACCATCAAATTTATTCTCCTCCCATATTTTAAGCGCTTTTCTCAAAAATGGCACTTGTGTAGCTATTGTTGCTCCAAATAGGATTGACAAAATATCAGGATCAAATAAATAATCTGAAGTGATTGGAATTTTATTATTGGTTTGATTTCTAGTATCTATATCAAACACCTTCTTATTCTCTATGACATCAAAACTATCATCTTTTTGTATATTCACCATTAAAATCAATAACATAGAATTTTTGAAAGCTCTAAAATTTTTTTCTCTATAGTCAGACCGAAAATAATTCTAAAAAAATAACTTATGCAATGTATTTGATTTACCGCTACCAGTATTCCCAAAAAAACACCAATATGGGAGGCAAAAAAATTTTATTAATTGATAAAGGGATAACTTGACCTTCTAAGATTGACTGTCCAATGGAAATAGTTGGCTCAGACTTATTAATCCCATATATTAATTCTAAGTCTTTTTTTGAAGTAATACATACTTCATTTCCAATCATAGGTACATATTGACTTGTTACTTGGAATTCACCGTTTTCAATAACACCTTTTAGTTTTTTTAAATGAACGATTCGATTTATAGAATTCTTTGAAAAACGATTATCAAATTCTGTGCTTCTAATTGTATTTTTTTGATCAGCAACTTTTTTTCAGTAACAACAGAAGCGATAATTTTTACATTGTTCTGTAAAATTGTTAGATATGCTCCAATTTTTGCTCCTTGTAACACGTCACCATGCCATAGGTACTCTGCATCATTAGATAAATGATACATTCCAACTTGAGAAATATCCCCATCAACACCTACTATTACACCTAATTTTTTGATACTCATTTTCATTCTAACTGCTCCTCAAAAGATACATCTCTAAGCAACTCAGTTAGATTGCTAATATCGAAACTAAACCATTCACTTCCATCGTCACTTTTTTGCTTTGATTTATACTTTTCCTCTAATTCATTAGGTGCAATGACATTCAAATTTCTTGGACAATCACTGAGGCCCAAATTTGTTAATATTTTTTGTTTATCAGATTCAGAATAACAAAATATAAAGACATTTAATTCAGGATTTTTTTCAAAGATCTGTTCAACATTTTAGCAATATGTTTATCTTGAAATGAGAATCCAATAACAATAAGAATAGATTGTTGTTTATCTAACTCAAGTTGAAATACTCTTAGCATGTCATGAAAATGATTGTTTAGAAACGTTTCTTGACCCTCTAAGCCCGTTGGTTTAACTACTACAGGATTTTCAACTACACTTTGCCTTATTAAAATATTGTCCTCTTGCCCTCTTTCCCAGTTCATCGAACCATGTGGTTTTAATCAAAGATAATGTAGGAAGTTCATTAAGGTAATTATCATTTAATCCCCTATATGCAACAGACTTATTATAGTTAGCACTATCTAAAAATTCTATTAAAATATCCATTACTTCCATCATTAAAAACAAATGATTCATATTTCATCAATTCATCCAGTGACTTCTCAATAAAGAGATCGTAGTTAGTAGTAAAAAAATATTGATATTTTTTTTGTCACTTGTCTAGAATTTGCATGGTAAAGAAGTTGAAGTACAACTTTAATAAATTCAGAATATCTTTTTAAAAACTGCTTTTAATATTATCTTCATCATTGGCGTTGCTAGTATCTTCAAGAACTTTCATTGAAGCTGCTTTTATTATTTTCTTCATCATTAGCATTACTAATATCTTCAAGAACTTTCATTGAAACTGCTTTAACTTTATCAGATAGTAAATTATTAGCTTCCTCATCTGAATTATCTTTACTTTTTGAAAAAAAGACATTAAAGGTATGGCTGGAACTGAAGTCCCTGATCCAATTAGAAAATTAAGCCTCTTAGTCATTGCAAAATAACGCAACTGTTTTATATCAAATTTTTCAACCATATTTGTTCCTCGAATAAGAATAAAATACTTTCCTCTATCTCCCAACCCTCAACGGCTCAATCACTTCTTCGATGAGTTGGGTATAGGCTTCTTTGATTTGTTTTTTATAGAGGAGTGGATTGAGGGCATCTGTCACCTCAACTTTATAGTCCTTGTAGCGCTGACTCTTAGTCAGTTGACTTTCTCCTAGTTGTTTTTTAGCTCCCTTGCGGTAGTGATTGACATAGTAGCGGAGTTCGTCTTCACCCACATACCAAGTCTTACTAAAGTCTTGGATATGTTGCTGGATGACTGCTTCAATCATCTGGTCAAGAATATTGGCGATAGATTGACCTCTGTAGCGTTCAGGATTTGCCTGTACTTCTTGCCAAAGCTCTGAGATGATTTGCGCGAGATTTGGATTGGTCTTCTCCAGACTTTGGATATAGGTATCCACTGCTTCTCTGTCCTGTGCACTGAGACTCTTTTCCTGGCTTTGCTCTTGCTCAATCAGGCTTTGGATCAAGGTCAGGATATAGGCGTAGTTAATCTCATCCACTTGGATAGACTCTAGTTCATAGTGAATATCAAGGGGTTCCCCATCCTCATCACCATCATCTCTTCGACTTTTTAATTCTGCAAGGATATTTTGATAAAAGCCTAGATAGTTTTCCAATTCTTCTGCGCTTAGTCCTGTCTGGGCATAGATTTCTTCCTCATCATACTCTTTATACACTCGGATAGAGGCTAGATATTTATCAAAGACTTGATAGGCCTTGGCGAGCTTTCTCAACTCAGGTGTAGAGATTTGCTCGATTTGAAGGCCTTCCTCAGGATCATCGGTGATGAGATTTTGGAAATCACTGCAACTCCGCAAAAAGTTTCTCTTTTCCTCTTCCCAGCTCGGAGCTAGGACCTCATTTTCTCCACCATTTGAGTAGAGTTTAAGGGCATTATCGACTGCTTCCTTAAAGTCTAAAGGCTTTTGGAAGGTGATGATATGACCATAGGTCTTACTGGAGTCAAAGATACGGTTGGTACGACTAAAGGCCTGAATTAAATCCTGCGGTTGCATTGGTTTACGATCGATAAAGAGAGTCGATAGACAAGGAGCATCAAATCCAGTTAGGAGACGATTGACCACGATAACCAAGTCCAACTGTTCATTGCGATAGAGATACTTATCCTGTTTCCTAGCTAGACGGTTATTGACATCTGTATTAAACCACGAAGATCCGCCATGGTAAAGTGGGTATCAAACTCTTGGTTATAGTCCTCTAGGACCTGCTTCATGTGGTCTTGGTTGGCTCTTGACTCTTCTTCATTTTCAGTGACAGAGTAAGTGATGGTCGCCTTTGGAAAATCCGGAAGGACCATCTTGACTCTCTCAGATACCTTGACTCGTGTCTGACCAGCCTTGACTCTTTTGAGAAGGTCATAGTAGGCTTGGGCTTGAGGGATGGACTTGACCGTCAGGATGGCATTGTAGGTATTGCCCACTCCCTTTTGGAAGCCTAGCTGTTGGCGCGATTTATTGATAATGGCATCCAAGACTTCTAGCATGTGCTCCTCATCCTCGTAGACAGTATCTGGTACGTCATTTTCAGATTTATCCGTGATGAGGGTATTGCGATAGTCTACCTTAAAGCCTAGGACAGCTCCGTCATGGATGGCTTCCTTGACCGTATATTCATGGAGACGATCTCCATACTGTTGCTGGGTGATTTGGGCAAGGTCACCGACCTGCTGGCGTTTATTTTCCTTAAAGATAGGCGTTCCTGTAAATCCATACCAGAGCGACTGTTGGAAAAAAGTCTTAATGTCCTTTTGTGTTTGTGGCGTAACAGCACGGTGGCATTCATCCACGACAAAGGCCACTCGGAGTCCTTTGATTTTATCCGCATCTTTTTGGTAAAGACCTTGGTCAAACTTGCGCATCATAGTAGTGATTTTCTGGATGGTGGTCACTACGACACGCTTATCATTACTTCCTAATCGCTTGACCAAATCATGGGTATTGTCCGTCTCGTCAATATCAATGACATCATTGGTCGCATAGGAGAGGAAAGATGAAGTGGTTTGTTGGTCCAAGTCCCTGCGGTCAACGACAAAAATCGTCTTTTGGATTGATGGAATTTGAAGGAGATTCCTCGCCACCTTATAGGAAGTCAGGGTCTTTCCTGAACCAGTTGTATGCCAAACGTAGCCAGAATCCTGACGGCGCGAAGCTTCCTGCACCGCTTCGATAGCATGGATCTGGTAGGGACGCAAGAGGATAAGAGATTTCTTGCTATCATCAAGGACAGAATACTGCATGACCATCTGGTGAGCACGAGGGATAGAAGGACTTCATGGGCAAAACTGGTCAAGTTTGTCACAGGATGATTGTCCTTATCCACCCACTTGGTTAGAAATTGTTTGTTGAGTTTATTTTCACGAGCTGCAGCGATATAGCGAGTATCTACCTTGTTGGTCACAACAAACATCTGCAAGCTAGAGTAGATGCCACGGAATTTACCTTCACGATCATATTTTTTTATCTGGTGAAAGGCATCGATAAACGCAGCTTGGGAACTCTTGAGCTCGATTTGAATCATGGGCAAGCCATTGATGAGAAGAGTAACATCCAGTCTACGGTCTTGGTCCAGAGGATTCGCCTTGTCTCTCTCAACTTGGTTAACAACTTCATAGCTAGACTTACCAGCTGCGATATTGTCTCTCCAGATGACTGACAAACGGATGGTGCCTAAGCTAGCATCTTCTCTTTGAACTTCGACTTTAGCAATGCCATTTTCACCTACCAACCACTTAGCAGCATCATAGTAGCTGACAAAGTTCAGTTGGTTCTGAATCTGACGTTTTTCCTGCTCTGTCAATGGATGGTCTGCTAGTAGAGCAACATTGTTTTGAGCCAGTTTCTCAAAGAAATTGTCCCATAGTTGTTCTTCTGTTTTGAGGTCTTCTCTATAAGTCCATTGGCTTTCCCCAGTTACCAGTTGGTTGATCAGTTGTTTTTCTATCTCCAGTTCTGGTTTTACTTGCATCATTCTCTCCTTTATAATGCACAATTTTACTATATTATATCATGTTTCAGATGGATTTTCCCATACGCCCCTACTCCAACTGGCTTTTAACCTTCTTCTTAGTCAAGATACGGTCGTTTTTGTTAGAGAGAGCTTTGATACGAGCTTCGAGAAGGATTTTCCGTCCGGCCTCTGTTCGTGTGTAGACGAGGTGATAGCGTCCGATAGTTGGCGTCAGAAAGTCAAGGAATTTCTGCGCTTCTTCCTTGCGCTTGTCAAAAAGACTAGGCACGACATAGTAAGGTGACTGACCTTGTCGGACTTTCTCTGCCTTCAAGAGATAGCGCTGATTGTCCACTGGAGCAAAGAACTCTCCCACAGTCTGCACAAACAGCTCCTTGTCCCTCATGCTTCCTCCCTTGAGATAGGCGAAAACCATATAATTTTCCTTGTCCTCCTCTACCTGAACACGGGATTGATCGTCCGTTAGATGCCCCGAATCTAGCAGAACCTTTCGGATCTGCTCACACAGAGATTGCAAGCGTTTATAGGGACTCTTATAGGAGAGGTAGCGCCAAGATGCAAAGGACAAAAAGAGGAGACAGGCTGCTGTAAGCCACCAAACTCCAGTCAGTCTCATTCTAAACAACAAGACCAACAAATCCACTGCTAACAGCAACAATGACATGCGAACCCATTTTAATGCATCAAACTGGAGCATGATTGGAATTTTCTGTTTTTGAGTCGCAACTTCAGTGACAATCTCAAATCGATCTGCCATTACGAGAGAATCGTACCATTTTTTGCGCAAACCTGCTCGATCCTTGGATAACATCTTAATCCGTTCGTTATACTCTCTGATTTGCTTTTTCTTAAAAGGGGGCTTTGGAAAATCCAAACGATCCAAACCAGTCTCAATACTCTCCTGATTATAGGCCAGTCCAAGAAAATGTTCCATCCGTCGCGACAGGGTTTGCAGATCCTGATTGCTATCTAGCGTCGGCTCTTCTCCGGAGAGTGTGATGAGCGGCTCCGATTGAACGGCTACCAAATGCCAGATATTGCTAGTCTTTTCTGGATGTCCTTGCCAGGTACGAATGGCACGTCCACGCATCTGATTACTCAGCATAAAGCTCCCCACAAAACTTCCAAGGATTAAAGAATTGACACAAGGGGCATCCCAACCCTCTCCGAGGAGAGATTTGGTTCCAACTAGGACTTGGATCCGACCGCGTTGGAAAAGTTCCGTCACCGCCGCTACAATACCCTTAGCCGTACTAGGGAATCCCACCAGCACATAATCCTCTTGGTCTAACTGACCAATAGACGAAACTAAGATGAACCTGAGGCAAGAGTTCCTTCAACTCTGCTGCCACATTGATGGGAAGAATAACGACACTCCCTGACAAGACAGCCAAAGATACAGATATCTCATGCTCCTGAGCTTTCCGACGAATGCTTTCAAAATAGGGGAGAACTCCCAACTGAGAAATTGTTGCCTGATTATCTCCCAGATAGGTGGCAAAATCCTTGCGAATATAGTCAGCTAAGACGAGTTGTCGCAAATCTTGTCCCATACTTTTATACTCAGTCAGAAAAATATCTGCAATACCAGACAATTTCCCCAAAGACTGATTTAAAATCTTGTCCCTAGACTTGGACTTGACTAGAAAAACCTGTCGCTGTTCGATCAACCCCCGTGCTTTCAAATCGGATTCTAACTTTTCCCTAAATCCATTTGGATCCTCATACCAATCTGGAGTTTGATAGAGAACGCTCTGCAACAACAGCTCGAGCCAGTAGGAATTCACCTGAGGCAGACGTTTCGCCCCCAAAAGATTCTCTAAAGAGTCAGGAATGGTCAAGCCCTGAGAATGCATAAAGATTAAAATAGCCGACAAGTACTTAGGGTCTTCTAGTAGAACATCAGATGAAATGTCTCCTTTGAGTACCTTTGAACCTGACACTAGAGCTTGAAAGTCAGGATTTACCAAAAGCTGGTGGATATACTCCCACTTTCTATCTTCAAACAGCATGATGTGTTCCGACTCTTCAGCTGTTGGTGAACAGATATAGACAAAATCCTGATGAGGACAGAGGGTGTCTTCCTTGACTAGTTCAGGTACCGTGATTTCTTGGTCAATTTCCCCACACATACGGATATAGCGTTCCCAGAGTTCAGGCTCGCTGTCATAAGGTGGTGTCGCTGTCAGGGAGATGACTTGCAGCTGTTCATACTGCTTGCGAAAGGCTTCCAGACTTTTCCACCATTCATTGCGCAGGTGGTGGCATTCGTCCAAGCAAAGAGTAGCAACTTTCTGAGTTCTTAGACTTGCAAGCAAATCAAACCCCACAAAATCCTCTGCTTCTCCATCTTCTTGTGTTTGCAATTGGTTCATGGCGCTATGAAAAGCCTGATAGGTCACAATCGTTAGTGCCTTCATCTCCTTTAAGTTTTGGGAAACGAGATCTGAAATCTTCTGTTCGTTCTCTAAAAAGGCTGTTTGAATCCTGTCCACCCATTGTTCACGAATGGTGACAGTTGGAACCAAGACAAGGGCTGGATTGCCAAAACGAGCGATTAGCTCGATACCAATGGTGGTCTTGCCGGACCCTGGTGCCGCCACTAGGTGAACATGCCTATCTGCTTGATAGTCTTGAAAACGATCCAAGACTTCCTTTTTGGTACTTTCTCCATCTTCCTTTAAAATTTAAATCTAACATTTCTTTCACCGTTATATCTCTTGACTTACTTCTTTAATTGTACCACACTTATATAAAAAGCAAGATAAGGAATCAAATTAGTCTTTATAAGAAAAATATGGTATAGTAGAATCATACTATCTATAAGGAGTTTCTATGTCACAGGATAAGCAAATGAAAGCTGTTTCTCCCCTTCTGCAGCAAGTCATCAATATTTCGTCTATCGTCGGGGGAGTCGGCACCTTGATTTTCTGTATTTGGGCCTATCAGGCGGGTGTTTTACAGTCCAAGGAAACCCTATCGGCCTTTATCCAGCAAGCTGGGGTTTGGGGGCCACCACTCTTTATCTTTTTACAGATCCTACAAACCGTCGTTCCGATCATTCCGGGAGCTTTGACCTCAGTGGCTGGGGTCTTTATTTACGGCCACATCATCGGAACCATCTATAACTATATCGGCATCGTGATTGGCTGTGCCATTATCTTTTACCTCGTGCGTCTCTACGGGGCTGCCTTTGTCCAGTCGGTCGTCAGCAAGCGCACCTATGACAAGTACATCGGTTGGCTAGATAAGGGCAATCGTTTCGAGCGTTTCTTTATCTTTATGATGATCTGGCCAGTTAGCCCAGCTGACTTTCTCTGCATGCTGGCTGCCCTTACCAAGATGACCTTTAAGCGCTATATGATTATCATCGTGTTGACCAAACCCTTTACCCTGGTGGTTTATACCTATGGTTTAACCTATATTATTGATTTCTTCTGGCAGATGTTTTGAAAATAGAAAAATCCGTTTGGTTTCCCAAGCGGATTTTTTATTTGTTTTATTTTGCGACACTCTTAGCAAGGACAAGTTTCCAAGTGTGGCAGAACCATTTCCTGCAACTGCTGGAGTCACGATATAGTCACGCACGTCCGGTACTGGTAGGTAGCCGTTGAGAAGAGCTGTGAATTTCTCACGCACACGGTCCAGCATGTGTTGTTGGGCCATGACTCCACCACCAAAGACGATCACATCTGGACGGAAAGTCACAGTAGCATTGACCGCAGCTTGAGCGATATAGTAGGCTTGAACGTCCCAGACAGAACTATTGAGTTCGATGTTTTCACCACGAATACCTGTACGGGCTTCGAGACTTGGACCAGCCGCAAAACCTTCCAAACAACCCTTGTGGAAAGGACAAACGCCGTTAAATTCTTTTTCTACATCCATTGGGTGTTTAGCCACATAGTAGTGCCCCATCTCAGGGTGACCAACACCACCGATAAACTCACCACGTTGGATAACACCTGCACCAATCCCTGTACCGATCGTGTAGTAAACCAAGTTTTCGATACGACCGCCAGCATTGTTACGAGCAACCACTTCACCATAGGCAGAGCTGTTTACGTCAGTGGTGAAATACATGGGTACGTTGAGGGCGCGACGGAGGGCACCAAGCAAGTCTACATTTGCCCAGTGAGGTTTTGGAGTCGTTGTGATAAAGCCATAGGTTTTTGAGTTTTTATCGATATCGATAGGACCGAAGGAACCAATGGCAAGGCCTGCAAGATTATCGAATTTTGAAAAGAATTCGATGGTTTTATCGATGGTCTCGATTGGAGTTGTTGTAGGAAATTGTGTTTTTTCTACAACATTAAAGTTTTCATCTCCGACAGCACAGACAAACTTTGTACCGCCCGCTTCTAAGCTTCCATATAATTTTGTCATGATAAACCTCTTATCTTTGTTTTCTCTATTATAGCACATTTTAAAGAGCTAGATTTCTCAATATTTTAGATTTTCCTCTGTAAATCTTACCATCCAAGTAAAAACGAACAAACATAATATTTGTTCGTTTTGTTTTTAGATTTGATTTTCGAAAAGGACTAGGCTTTCACTTCGATGATAGCGTCACCCTTGACAACTGAACCGCTTGCGACTGGTGTCACAGAAGCGTAGTCTGCTGTGTTGGTTACGATAACCATTGTTGTGTCATCAAGGCCTGCAGCAGCGATTTTGCTTGAGTCAAAAGTTCCGAGAACATCACCAGCTTTGACCTTGTCGCCTTGAGAAACTTTGTTCAAAGCCTTCACCGTTCATAGATACAGTATCGATACCAACGTGAATCAAGATTTCAGCTCCGTTAGTTGTCTTCAAACCGTAAGCATGTCCTGTAGCAAAGGCGATTGATACTTCTGCATCAGCTGGTGCGTAAACCACACCTTGGCTTGGTTTTACAGCGATCCCTTGTCCCATTGCACCACTTGAAAAGACTGGGTCGTTGACATTCTCAAGAGCAACAACATCACCAACGATCGGAGTTTGGATTGTTTCATTTTTGTTAGTTACAGTTTCTTCGGCGTTTGCCTCTTCAACTTTAGTTTCAGCAACACTTGTAGCTGCTACTGTTGCTGCCTCATCAGCAAAGACACCTGCTGCTTTTGTTTTACCATAGAAATAAGTCAAGGCAAAGGCTGCGGCAAATGAAATCACTTCTGCAACTACATACATAGGGATTGAACCTGCTTTAATAGATAGGAATCCGATAAATCCAGCTGCTCCCAAAGAAACAGCAATGACATGGGTCAAACCTGCCACAAAGGCACCAACCGCTGAACCAGCAAGAGCACAGAAGAATGGGAATTTGTATTTTAAGTTTACCCCAAATAGGGCAGGCTCAGTAATACCAAGGAAAGCAGAGACAGCCGCAGAACTTGACAAGCCTTTAGTTTTAGCATTTTTAGTCAAGAAGTAGATAGCAAGAGTGGCTGCACCTTGCGCAACGTTTGCCATTGAAGCAACAACAAAGATGTAGTCACCAAATCCAGTACCGTTATTATTGTATGCCGATAATAACTGTGTTTCAATAGCAGGGAATGATTGGTGAAGCCCTGTCATAACAATCAATGAATATGTTCCACCAAAGAGCCCCATACCAAATGCACCTGTAGTATTGTATAGCCATACAATAGCATTAGTAATCGCATCAGAAACCACCAACATCACAGGACCAATAACTGTAAAAGTTAGGAATCCTGTAATCATAACTGATAAAAGCGGAGTAAAGGTGAAGTCAACTGCAGATGGCAATTTTTTGTGGAAGAATTTTTCTAAAGTTGCCAACAACCAGACAGCTACCAGGACAGGGATTACTTGATAAGCGTAGTTTGTTTGTGTAACATGGAAACCTAAAATATCCCAAAAAGCTTCTTTACCACCCAAATCTGGTGTGGTCATAATCATACCGATAGCCGCACCAAGAAATTGGTTTGCCCCAAAGCGTTTAGCTGCTGAAATACCTACCAAAACAGGTAAGAACATAAATGGAGCAGCAGACATCAATTGAATCATCGCTGAAATCCCTTTGATAGCAGGATACATGTCTTCAATCGATTGAGGTCCAAATAAGTCTGGTGATGTCAAGAAGTTACGCAATGCCATCAAAAGACCACCCGCAACCAATGCAGGAATGATTGGAACAAAGATGTCTGACAAAAGCTTAATCAAATCCATCAATGGATTAAATTTTTTGTCTTTATTCGCAATCTCTTTTAAATCATCTGTGGAAGCTTCTTTCAAACCTGTTTTTTTGATAATTTCTGCATATACAAAGTTAACATCCCCGGGACCAATAATAATTTGGTATTGTCCGTTTGTGCTAAATGTACCTTTAATATCAGCATTGTTATCTAGAGCTGCTTGGTTCACTTTGCTTCATCTTTTAATACCAGACGAAGGCGGGTCGCACAATGTGCTGCAGCTATAAGATTCTCTTTACCGACAGCCTCAATGACCTCGGCAGCAACTTTACTATAATCCATAGCAAAAATCTCCTTATAAAATTTTGTTCTTGTTTGAAAGCGATTTTATTCGCCCTACGACTATTATTTTATCACGTTTCTAAAATATGTCAAGCGTTTTGCAGAAATTTTTATTCCCTTTCTTTTGTTCCTGATTATTCTTGCTCGTTTTTGAGCGGTATTTTCTTTTTCCTCAAAAAAATATCTTTATATTAGAGGATTCAAAGCTTTTTTTATTTACATTTTTCTTTTCATTTTTTTCGTGAAAAATTTGCCAGATTTCCTTTACTTGATTTCTGGCAATCGTTTGACATATTTTTCTCTTTTTTAACATAAAAGGCTTGCTTTTTTTGCCGAAAACGTTTACTATTAATAATAGAATAGAACTTATGGAGGAAAGATAAAATGGAATGGACAACTGAGCGCCGTTACAGACGCTATGAAGACTGGTCTAATGATGAAATCAAGCAAATCAAGGAAAAGATGGCACAATCTCCTTGGCATACTCGTTACCATGTCGAGCCTAAAATGGGGCTTCTCAATGATCCAAATGGCTTTTCTTATTTCGATGGCAAATGGATTCTCTTTTACCAGAACTTCCCCTTTGGTGCAGCCCACGGGTTGAAGTCTTGGGTGCAGCTTGAAAGTGATGATCTAGTACACTTCACAGAAACTGGAGTCAAAGTTTTGCCAGATACTCCATTAGATAGCCACGGTGCCTACTCTGGTTCTGCCATGCAGTTTGGTGATCAGTTGTTCCTGTTTTATACAGGAAATGTCCGTGATGAAAACTGGATCCGTCACCCTTACCAGATTGGTGCTTTGATGGATAATGATGGCAAGATTACAAAGATTGACAAAATCTTGATTGACCAGCCAGCAGACTCTACAGACCACTTCCGCGATCCGCAAATTTTTAACTTCAAGGGACAATATTATGCTATCGTCGGTGGACAGGACTTGGAGAAAAAAGGCTTCGTCCGTCTCTACAAGGCTGTGGACAATGATTATACAAACTGGCAAGCAGTTGGCGACCTTGACTTTGCTAACGACCGTACTGCCTACATGATGGAATGCCCAAATCTGGTCTTTGTAGGGGAGCACCCTGTCCTTCTCTACTGTCCACAAGGATTGGATAAGGATGTTCTAGACTATGACAATATCTATCCAAATATGTATAAGATTGGGGCTTCCTTTGATCCTGAAAATGCTAAAATGGTAGATGTGTCTCCATTGCAAAATCTAGACTATGGTTTTGAAGCCTATGCAACTCAAGCCTTCAACGCTCCAGATGGACGTGCATTGGCAGTAAGTTGGCTTGGACTACCAGATGTTTCTTACCCATCTGACCGTTTTGACCACCAAGGAACCTTCTCATTGGTCAAAGAACTCACTATCAAAGATGGGAAACTCTACCAATATCCGGTCTCAGCCGTCAAAGAACTTCGTTCTTCTGAAGAGGTCTTCTCAAATCGTACTCAAACCAAAAACACCTATGAACTGGAGCTCAACTTGGAGGCCAATAGCCAAAGCGAGATTGTCTTGCTCGCTGATAAAGAAGGCAAGGGACTTTCAATTAACTTTGACCTTGTCAATGGACAGGTGACAGTGGATCGTAGTCAGGCTGGTGAACAGTACGCCCAAGAATTTGGTACGACTCGTTCTTGCCCTATCGACAAGCAAGCTACTACTGCCACTATCTTCATCGACAAGTCAGTCTTTGAAATTTTCATCAACAAAGGAGAAAAAGTATTTTCTGGTCGTGTCTTTCCTAATGCCGATCAAAATGGTATCCTCATCAAGTCTGGAAACCCAACTGGAACTTACTATGAATTAGATTATGGTCGCAAAACTAACTGATGTCGCAAAACTTGCAGGCGTCAGCCCCACTACCGTCTCACGGGTCATCAATAAAAAGGGTTATCTATCTGAGAAAACCATTCAAAAGGTTAATGAAGCCATGCGAGAGCTAGGCTACAAGCCCAATAATCTAGCTCGAAGTCTCCAAGGAAAATCTGCCAAGTTGATTGGACTCATTTTCCCAAATATCAGTCATGTCTTTTATGCGGAGTTGATTGACAAGTTGGAACACCAGCTCTTCAAAAATGGCTACAAGACCATCATCTGTAACAGCGAACACGACTCGGAAAAAGAACGGGAGTACATTGAGATGCTGGAGGCCAATCAGGTAGACGGTATCATTTCTGGGAGTCACAACTTGGAATCGAAGACTACAATCGTGTGACGGCGCCGATCATTTCCTTTGACCGAAATCTATCACCAGACATCCCTGTCGTCTCCTCTGATAACTACGGTGGCGGGGTTCTCGCAGCCCAAACTCTGGTTAAGACAGGAGCTCAGTCTATCATCATGATTACAGGAAATGACAACTCTAACTCACCAACTGGACTACGCCACGCTGGCTTTGCCTCTGTTCTCCCGAAAGCACCTATTATCAATGTTTCGAGTGACTTTTCGCCCGTCCGAAAAGAAATGGAAATCAAGAATATCTTGACCCATCAGAAACCAGATGCGATTTTTGCTTCGGATGATTTGACAGCTATCCTGGTTATCAAAATTGCTCAGGAACTGGGAATTTCTGTTCCTGAAGAGCTCAAGGTCATCGGTTATGATGGGACCTACTTTATCGAGAACTACTATCCTCATCTGACAACGATTAAGCAGCCTATGAAAGAGATTGCCCAACTCACTGTCGATCTTCTCTTACAGAAGATTGAAGGTAAAGAGGTCGCGACAACTGGTTATTTCTTACCCGTTACTCTATTACCCGGTAAAAGTATTTAAACACAAGAAAACTCAGACCAATTCGTCTGAGTTTTTTTATGATCTTAAATTTTCCAGATAGCGCTGGGCTGTCTCTAAGTTAAAGGTTTTATCTGCGATGAGGCGCTCAACTAGGGGAGCAACCTCGGACTCACTAGCACCGGCTAGGAGAGCTAGGGATTTGGCCTGTAATTTCATGTGACCTTGCTGGATTCCTGTACTCACCAAGGCTTTGAGGGCCGCAAAGTTTTGGGCAAGACCGATGGACACGATAATCTGAGCTAATTCCTTGGCAGAAGGATTTCCTAGTAGTTCATGACTGAGGGCTACACGTGGGTTGAGTCCAATAGAGCCACCCTTGGTCGCTACGGGCATGGGTAGGGTCATCTCACCGACCAATTCTTCTCTTTCCATGTCCAGCGTCCATTGACTAAGACCTTGATAGCGTCCATCTCGACTGGCAAAGGCATGGGCCCCAGCTTCGATGGCACGCCAGTCATTACCAGTGGCGATTAAAATCGCATCAATACCATTAAATCCCTTTATTGTGAGTAGCTGCTCGGTAAGGATCAGCCTGCGCAAACTGGCTAGCCAAGGCTATTTTCTCCGCAATTTCTCGTCCTTGGTCCCTTTGAGGGCTCAAGTAGCGAAAGGCGATACGACAGCTTGCAGTCACCAGAGAATCGGTCGCGTAGTTGGACAGGATCCCCATAAGACTCTGTCCCTGACTGAGTTCTTCTAAGACTGGCTTCAAGGCTTCCAGCATAGTGTTGAGCATATTGGCTCCCATGGCTTCCTGGGTATCAACATGGAGATAGACAACGAGAAAGTCTGTTTCTCCTTTGATCTGCTCTACATGCAAATCACGCGCCCCACCACCACGTTTGACGATAGAAGGATAGGCTTGATTGGCAAGTTCCAAGAGCTCAGCCTTCTTGCTGGTAATCTTCTCCTGCGCTTGTTCAGGCTCAGCAACTTGATAAAGGGCTACCTGACCGATCATCTGGCGCTCATGTACTTTAGCAGTAAAGCCACCTGCTCGCTTGATGATTTTGCTGGCATAGCTGGCCGCAGCAACTACTGAGGGTTCTTCTGTCACATAGGGAACTGTGTAGTTCTGACCGTTCACCAAAAGCTCTGGAACGATCGAATAAGGCAGAGAAAAAGTTCCCACCACATTCTCACTCAGCTGGTCTGCAACAGCCAAGCTGACTTGTTCATCCTGCTCCAGACTTGTTTGCTTTTCAGGACTAAGGAGCGCCTGAGCTTTCAGCAACTCAAGGCGCTCATGGTATGATTTTTTAGAAAATCCATTCCAACTTCTCTTCATTATTTTTCAACCTTGCTATAACGGCGTTGGTGGTCGACAATCTCCACCAAGGCATAGTCTTGATGTTCATAACCCGCAAATTGGGCTGAGCCAGACTCATCCAACTGTAATTCTTCGAAGAAGACTTTTTCATAGTCTGCAACAGACAATGTTGTACGTTGTTTGAGTTTGCTCAAGCGATCCTTATCAAGGTAAGCCTTATAGCCTTCGACCAGCTCTCCACTAAAGAACTCTGAAACGGCTCCACTTCCGTAACTGTAGAGGGCAATTTTATCTCCAGCCTTCAAAGTCTCTGCATTTCCAAAAGAGAGAGGAGGCCGAGGAAGAGAGAACCTGTGTAGATATTTCCAATCATCTGACTGTAGAGAATGGACTTATCAAAGTTTTCTTGCAGACTATCCTTTTTCTCTCGAGATAAGGTTTTGTCCATCATCTTGCGCAAACCTTTTAGGGCCAACTTAGGATAAGGTAAGTGGAAGCAGATGGCCGCAAAGTCATCCATAGTCCAATCGTAGCGTTTCTTATATTCATCCCAAGTCGTTGTCAGGCAATCAAGATACTGTTGGGTCGAGTACATGCCGTTTACATAAGGAGTGCTTGAATAGTTCGGACGCCAGAAATCCATGATGTCGCGTGTTTGAGCAACGTTATCATTGTTAAAGGCCATGATGCGCGGATTCTGAGTAATCAACATCGCCACACTTCCAGCACCCTGAGTAGGCTCACCTGGAGTTCCCACACCATACTTGGCAATATCACTAGCAATGACCAAAACCTTAGACTCTGGAGAATTCTCCACATGCAATTTAGCATAATGGAGGGCAGCTGTTGCTCCATAGCAGGCTTCTTTGATTTCAAAGCTACGGGCGAAAGGCTGAATACCTAATAAGCCATGAACAAAGACTGCTGCTGCCTTACTCTGGTCAATTCCTGACTCGGTCGCCACGATGACCATATCGATTTCTTCTTTTTCTTTGTCTGTTAAAATAGACTTGCTTGCACTAGCTGCCAAGGTAACAATGTCCTCGGTCAGTGGCGCAATACTAATTTCATTTAACAAGAGTCCCTTGCTAAATTTTTCGGGGTCAACTCCCCTTGCTTCTGCTAGGTCTTGTAATTTCAAGACGAATTGACTGGTCGCAAAACCAATCTTATCAATACCGATTGTCATATTTACCTCTGTTTTTTCATTCATTGTAAAAAATCGTTTCATTCTATTTTATCACAAATAGGAGCAAAAGAGAGAAAAAAGACTTGATTCACCAAATCAAGTCTTTGCTTTGACTGCATTAGGAAGATATTCCTCGCTATTTTCGGATGTAGTAATAGAGCTTTAGAATCACCGTTCCACTTGCCATTCCAATAGAAATAACGAGAGCCAACATAACCACCAAAGTCGCACTGGCAAGGGCATGACTGTAATCGCCTGTCACAAAGAAAGCTGTCGTCCGATAGGATAGATAACCTGGCACCAAGGGGGCAAGTATAGCCAAGACAAAAACCACTGCCGGTGTCTTATAGAGAATACTTAAAATCTGGCTGATACAAGAACCAATCACCGCCGCAATAAAGGTCGCAACAATAACATTGGTTGGTTCTTTGAGTACGAGATAGAGGAGCCAAACACCCATTCCCAAAACCCCACCAGGTAGAAGCATGGAGCGTTGGACATTCAGTACGATTAGAAAGTTGATAATGGCGAGCAAACTCGCCACTGCTTGGAGTAAAATACTTGTTAGAGTCATCTTATGTCATCAAAACCAGGGCGACAGAGGTGCCGGCCCCTAAAGCGAGGGTAATGAGCAGGGATTCAAACATCTTGCTCATACCAGAGTTGATATGGTTGGTCATGATATCCCGTACCGCATTGGTCAGAGCAATCCCTGGAACAAAGGGCATGACGGCTCCTGCTATGATCAGGTCTGCCGTCGAAGGAAATCCCGTATAGCGAGCCCAGAACTGGGCAATCAAGCCAAAAAAACAAAGGCACCCGCAAAAAGCTGTTACAAAAGGAATTCGGATAAACTTCTCGACATAGAGAGAAGGCAAAAACCAAACAAGGTCGCAACGCCTGCTCCAAAAAGCATCATAGACATTACCGCCAAACATAATCGAGAAGAAAGGGGCGCTGAGGGTTGCTGCTACAGTCACTTGAAGCTTGCTATAAGGAAGAGCTTGATTTCTGATTTCCTTCAGCTTTTTAAAAAGCTGTCGAAAGATCAATCTGCCCTCCAACAAGCTCCCGTGATACTTGGTTGACATCACAGACTTTTTCAATGTTATAAGAGGATGAGGTCACCCGTTTCATCCGAGAAATATTGGTGTTTTCAATCGAAAAGAAAATAGCTGCGGGCATGGCAAGAACATTGCAATCCATTATTCCCTGCAGAATGGGCAATACGGATCATAGTATCCTCAACCCGATGAATCTCTGAGCCACTTTTCAGGAGAATGGTTCCTGCTAGCATAATCACATCAATGACGGCATTCAACTCTCTCGATTCGTCCATTTTCTCCTCCTATTTTCTACTCCCTTTATTCTATCACAAAAGTTCATGAAAAAAAATCTTTGTCATGATTTCATGACAAAGATTGGGTTAATTTCGTTCATTACTTGACGTTCTACTGCCATCTGAAGAATCCGTTGTAGGATTGCTACCTTGATTGTTACTCTGTGAAGGCGTCGTGTCTGTTCCTGAATTTCCGTGTTGAGACGAACTTGATGAAGAAGGAAGTGGTTTTGGTTTATAAATAGAAATCTTAACACGTGTTTTATTGAGATCTACCTTTTCTCCAGGTTTAGGGTCCTGACTAACAACTGTTCCTGCAGTAGTTCCTTCAGGAGCAGTTGATACTTCCACAACTTCGATATTGGCCTCTTTTACACCAACAATCTGAGTCAAATTGTTCTTAGTAAATTCGAGACTGTAGCCAATGTAACTTGGCATGGAAACGCTAGTTACCTTCTTAGCAACTGTCAATACAATACTTGTTGCCTTTGTTAGGTCGTAAGTGCTTCCTGCAGCTGGGGTTTGCCTAATGACTGTTCCTGGATCGCTTTCGCTAGATTCCTCTTCCTCGATCTTGATAAGATTTTCTGGAACCTTTTTCCCTTTGAGCTCTGCGACAACATCCGAGGACTTACGTCCTACATAGTTACTTAGTTGGAAGGATTGCTTACCTGATGAGACGATTAGATTTACTTTGCTTCCTTCTTTTCGACCGCTTCCAGCTTCTGGATCTGTTCGAATGACGCGACCTTCGGCTACTGTGTCGCTGGCCTCTGACTTTTCTTCACCTACCTCAAAATTAGCTTTCTTCAGTGTTTCTTTAGCTTCAGCAACTGTCTGTCCCGATACATTTGGAATAGCAATAGTCGCTGGAGTTCGGGAGAAGATCCAAATCAAAGAGGCTGCAACTAGCAAGGCACTGGCCAGTAAAATCATGTAGCGAGCTTTAAACTTCCGTTTTTTCGCTGGTTTTGGTACTGGTGCTTCATCTACTACCTGCTGAGTCTGCTGTTTTGATTGAGGTCGCTCTAATTGTGGCTTAGCCTTCGGAATAGAGGTCAGAGTGCTTTGTGGAACTTTAGGCAAGGTCTTGGTATCAGCCTTGCTTGCCTCATCAAAGACTAGCTTTGGTTCTCTCCTACGATTGTGAGACAAACAACTCGACAAGTCCACATACATTTCTGATACAGACTGATAGCGATCTGTCAATTTCTTGGCCGTTGCCTTGATAACGACATTTTCCAAAGCTTGTGGTACTGCTGGATTCTCAGCAATAACAGATGGGAGTGGTTTTTGGAAATGCTGGAGGGCAATAGTCACTGCACTATCCCCATCATAAGGGATATGTCCAGTCAACATTTCATAGAAAATAATCCCCATAGCATAGATGTCACTCTGCACAGTTGCCTTGGAACCACGGGCCTGCTCAGGTGAGAGATAGTGGACTGAACCGAGCATGGAGTTGGTCTGTGTCAGACTGGTCTCTGCAAAAGCCACGGCAATCCCAAAGTCTGTAACTTTGGCAGTTCCATCTGGTGTCAATAGGATATTTTGAGGTTTCAAATCTCGGTGGATAATCCCTCTCGTATGCGCCAGACGCATCGCCAAGAGAATCTGTCCCATAATACGGACGGCTTCTTCATTTGAGAGAGGGGAGTGTTCTTTAATATAACGTTTGAGGTCAAGCCCTGCCACATACTCCATAGCTAGATACTGCTGACCGTCTTCCTCACCGATATCTGTTATTCGAACGATATGGGGATGATCCAGATCCGCCATGGCTCTCGCTTCACGTTGAAAACGTGCCACAGCAATCGGATCTGTCTGATAGTTAGTCCTCAGGACCTTAACCGCTACTTCTTCCCCGTCTAGGATCAAATCCTTGGCCAAGTAAACATCCGCCATGCCTCCTCGACCAATCTGTTTGATAATCCGATATCGTCCGGCAAAAATCTTGCCGATCTGGATCATTCTACTTCCTCCTCATTCATGTGAACAAGGGCAACCGTGATATTGTCTAAACCACCTGCATTGTTGGCAAAACGAATCAAAGTTGCCGCCTTGTCTGCCAAGGAAATATCACTTGTTACAATATCGTAGATATCGCTTCCTGAGATCATATTGGTCAAGCCGTCACTGTTGAGCAAGAGGTAGTCTCCTGACTCTAGGCTAACCATGCCAAAAATCTGGTTGAATTTCATCTTTTTGCCCAATGGATTGGGTAATGATATTTTTCTGCGGATGAATTTCTGCCTCCTCTGGAGTTAGCTGGCCAGCCTTTAGCAGAGCATTAACCAAAGAATGATCACTTGTGAGCTGGCGATAATCTTCACCACGGATCAAACCGATACGAGAATCACCGATATGGGCATAAATAGCTTGATTTCCAATAATGGCTACTGCTTCAAGCGTTGTTCCCATCCCCTTATAGGCTTCGTCTTTCCCCATCTGATGAATTTTTTGATTTTCAAGTTCCAGATAGTGGGCAAACCATTCACGGACCTCATTGACGGTGTCGATTTGGGTATCCACCCAAGCCACGCCCAGGTCTGTTACCGCCATCTCACTAGCGATATTGCCTGCACGGTGTCCTCCCATCCCGTCAGCCAAGAGGATCATAGTGCGTCCTGCTCGATTGACAAAGTGATTGACATAGTCTTGGTTATTTGTTCGTTTCTGACCAACATCTGTTAATAATGCTATTTCCATTGTGTCAGTTCCTTCCTAATCAGATATCTTGCGGAATTGGCTGATAAAGAATCCATCACTTCCGTACAATTCAGGAGTGATCAAGATACAGCCGTCCTTCAAAATATCCTTGCATTCATGTTCTAGTTTAACCTGCTCAAACTCGGGGTGACTTTCTAAAAATGCCTCAACGACGTGAAAGTTTTCCTCTGAGACGATAGTGCAGGTACTATACGTTATTATACCACCTTTTCGTAAGGTTTGACAAACACTACCTAGTATTTCCAGCTGAATTTGCTGTAATGATGCGAAATCCGCCGTTTCTTTATTGTATTTGATATCTGGTTTGCGACGCAAGAGGCCAATCCCAGAACAAGGAGCATCTACTAAAATCTTGTCAAACGAGTCCTTCCCAAAAAACTCATGTACTTTTCTGGCATCCAATTTTTGTGTTTGAACCCGATCTGCCACACCCAGACGCTGGGCGTTTTCTTGGATCAAGTCCAACTTGTGATCATAAAGGTCCAAAGCCGTCACCTTACCCGATGTGAGGTAAGAGGCCATATGGACTGTTTTTTTCCGCCAGGAGCGGCACAGGCATCCAGTACCTGCTCATCACCTTGTAGACGAAGGGTCGGAGCAACCAATTGACTGGACTCGTCTTGTATGGTAATGACCCCTTCTGCGAACAAATCATGGCCTGCAAAGTGACCTTGCTCCTTGACCAGACCAGTGACTGCCAAGGGGGAATCAATCGCCTCTAACACGGCTTTGATTTCCTCCTTTCGGCTCAAGTCTGTCACTCGAATACTGGCTTTGTTGCGCACCAAGAGACTTTCAAAAGATAGATTGTGCTCGCTCTTCACCGTATTCTTCCTTGAGCTTAGACACCAACCAGACTGGGAGAGAATAGGCAATGGAATCACGCTTGTTTTTTTGCGTTTGATAGTTGCAATATCTGGCCAGCCTTCTCGCAAAATACGACGCAGGACGGCGTTGACCAGTTTTTTTCACTGCCTTTTTTTACGGGCTTTGGCTAGTTCCACCGCTTCATTGACCACTGCGTGATTGGGAACCTTATCCAGATACCGAAGTTGGTAGGCGCTCAGAAGAAGCAGGATATAGAGCCAGCTATCTAGCTTATCCCGGTCTTCGATAAAGTGGGACAGATACCATTCTAGAGTCAGTTTTCGGGCTACCGTTCCGTAGACAATCTCTGTCACCAATCCCTTGTCTGCTGCTGAGAGTTGACTCCCCTTGAGGTGTTTGTTTAAAGCAATATTGGAGTATGCTTGATTAACAAAAACATCCTCTAGCACTGCTAGGGCTAGACTTCTAGCCGTTTCTACTTTAGTCACCAAATCGTTCTCCTACAGTCAATGTCCGTCCCACTCCATTTAGGAAGGAAGCAATGTCCATCTTAGGCTTCCCAGCTGGCTGCACTTGCTTGAGAGACAGAGCCCCTTCTGCCGTAGCGACAATCAATTCCTTCTTGCCAATTGAGAGGATCTCGCCTGGAGCTCCCTGACCTTCTACAGGTAGGGCTTCATAGATCTTAAAGCGGTCTCCCTTGAGAAAAGTATGGGCAACAGGCCATGGATTCATCCCTCGGATTTGGTTAAAGAGTTGGCGATTGGTTTTAGTCCAATCCAGTTTTTCTTCTTCTGGTTTGATATTTGGTGAGAAGGTAACCTGACTTGGATCCTGCGGTTCAGGTTTGATTTCTCCTGCTAGGTAGCCAGGAAGCGTATCCAAGAGTAAATCACGACCAACAATCGCCAATTTTTCAAACAAGGTCCCAACATTGTCCTCATCTGTGATAGGAATGCTGCGACGGGAAATCATGTCTCCTGCATCCATTTCCTTAACCATCTCCATGATGGTCACACCAGCTTCCTCATCCCCTTGAATCAAGGCATAATGGATAGGAGCTCCGCCACGGTGTTTTGGAAGAAGAGAGGCGTGAACATTGACCGCAAAGTCCATACTATCAAGAAGTTTACTTGGGAGAAATTGCCCAAAAGCAGCGGTCACAATCCCATCTGCTCCTAGCTTCATAATAGCTTCCAGCTCTGGGCTACCAGATAATTTTTCAGGTTGGTAGATAGGAAGACCCGCTTCTTTGGCAGTCTGCTTGACTGGAGTTTCTTGGACCACTTTTTTTCGGCCGACAGCGCGGTCTGGCTGGGTCACAACAGCTAGAATCTCGTAACGATCATCTGATAACAACCCCTTCAAAACTGTCGCTGAAAATTCAGGGGTTCCCATAAAGATTAGTTTTGTCATTTCTTCTCCTTCTTATAAAAATTGCTGCGGTTCGTGGTCAATACTGAGACGAAGCTCGCTATTTTCACGTTCTTGAGTCAAGGCCAAAACTCGATTGAGGGTTGGTCCTAGCTCATCTTCTAAACGGTATTTAATCAAATCTGGTAATGATAAAGGTTGTGGGTACGGGCAATGGGTTTTGGTGTTGGTCCAAGGATTTTACTAGTTTCCGATAAACCAGAACGCAAGATCCCCATGACTTCATAGGCACGTTTGACAACCTCTTCTTCTTTCTTGTGAGAGAGGGTAATCCCAATAGTGAAATAATAAGGCGGATAGCCGAGTTGGCGCCTGATACTCATTTCATAGGCATAAAAACCTTCATAGTCCTGATCTTTTGCAAAACGAATGGCATAGTGTTCCGGATTGTAAGACTGAATCAAGACCTGCCCAGCCTTTTCCGCACGACCTGCCCGACCAGCCACCTGAGTTAAGAGTTGGAAGGTTCTCTCAGAAGAACGGAAATCAGGTAAATTCAATGCCGTATCCGCATTGAGCACTCCGACTAGGGTCACATTTGGAAAATCCAAGCCCTTAGCAATCATCTGAGTTCCCAGCAAGATATCCGCTTCCCCTCGCCCAAACTGGTCAAGAAGAACTTGATGACTACCTTTTCTACGGGTCGTATCCACATCCATCCGCAGAATGCGGGCCTGAGGAAAGAGCTCCGCTAGCTCATCGTAGGCTTTCTGAGTCCCCGTCCCATAGTAACGAATACTGCGACTCTGACAGTTGGGACAGACATGAGGAATTCCCTTAGAAAAGCCACAGTAATGGCAGTTCATGGTCTTAGTATCCATGTGGAGAGTCAAAGAAATATCACAGTTGGGACAAGTATCCACCGTCCCACACTCCCGACACATAACAAAGCTAGAATAACCACGGCGATTGAGCATGAGGACTACCTGTTCTTTTTTATCTAGGCGGTCTTGGATAGCTTCTAGCAAAGGGGGCGTAAAGTTTGACGTCTCATTCTGCCCGATATAGTCCCGAAAGTCAATCACTTGAACCTCAGGAATAGTGGCTAAAGGATTGGCCCGTTGGGTCAGACGTAAGTGTTGATAGACGCCTTTTCCAGCCCGCGCACGGCTCTCTAAGCTCGGTGTTGCCGAACCAAGGACCAAAGCTGCTTGATTGTACTGGGCCCGTAGAATGGCGACCTCTCTAGCATGATAACGGGGATTGCTGTCTTGTTTGTAGCTAGCTTCATGCTCTTCATCGATAATTATGACGCCTAGACTTTTCAAAGGTGCAAAGATGGCTGATCTAGCGCCAATAACAACTTGGGCATCGCCGCGCTCAACCTTGCGCCATTCATCGTACTTTCACCACTGGACAGGCCTGAGTGAAGAATGGCCACTTTCTCGCCGAAACGAGCAATGAAACGCTCTGTCATCTGCGGCGTCAGAGAAATCTCAGGTACCAGCAAAATGGCCGTCTTGCCCTTGTCCAAGGCTCCTTGGATGATCTGTAAGTAAACCTCAGTTTTCCCACTTCCTGTAATTCCTTGGAGGAGGAAAGGAGGCTGTTGACTGCCAATAGCACTGACAACCGCATCACGTGCCTGTCTTTGTTCAGGATTCAATTCCAAAGGTTGGCTGACTTCAATGCCTTCAAAATAAACAGCTGAGCGTTGCACTTCCTTTTGGACTATGGACACAGCACCTTGTTCCACAAAGAAGTTGACTTGCTCCCGCGAATAAGACTCTAACAAGCTAGCCAGAGGAGCACTTTCAGGATGAGACAGCAAATAGTCTCTCAGCTCTGCCTTTTTCTTAGCACGGGTAGAAATCTCAGTCTGCTCTAGTCGATTAGCATCAACCTCATACCAAGACTGGGTCTTGACCTTCTTTTGATCGACTGCCTGGTATTCTAAACGGAGTAGCCCTTTTCTAGTCAAACGCATCATTTCTGCCTGTTTGGCAAAGTCTAGAGAAGAAAAGGCTAGCGAAGCTTCTGAACCAAACAAACGCTCTTTGTCTGCCTGACTCAGACCTTCCAGAGGATAGAGAATCTTATCATAACTAGAGTTTAAAAATCCCGGCAACATGGCTTTTAGAATGGATATTTTGTAAGAAAGACAGACTTGCGTAACTCCTCAGCCAGCCAGAGTTGCTCTTGAGTCAAGACGGGGGAAAAGTCTAGCACTTCTGCAATCTCCTTCAAGTCCTGATCAGCTACTTCTCCCGACTGGGACTCCAAACCTAGCACAATTCCTTGGATCAAACGATTGCCCTTGCCGAAGGGGACATGGACCCGCATACCGACTTCCAGCATCTCTACAAATTCTTCAGGGACCTTATAACTATAGGGCTGGTCCGTCTGCATCAGGGGAACATCCACGATAATCTTTGCGATAGCCATTTTCTCACCTCCTTCTTGTCAGTAAATTCTTGCAATAGAAAAAATAAGATTGAGTCCCCCCAACCTTAAATTTTTTCACCATCTTCTTTTTCTTTAGCGATTTGCTCTTTGATTTTCTTTTCTTCTTCTTCTTTGCGGCGTTTTTCTTCTTCGATACGGAGACGAACCGCTTCACGTTTTCCTTCTGGATCTGGGTGAATGGTTACATTTCCAGACTCGATTTCTTCCAAAGCGCGAAGAGTTGATTTTTCAGACTTAAACTCTTGAGTTGCTGGCGCGCCTGCTTCTAGTTCGTGGGCACGCTTTGCTTCCAAAATTACGAGTGAATATTTAGATGGTACCTTGTCAAGCAAGGTATCAATAGAGGGTTTTAACATCATTTGCTTGTACCTGTTTCCTATAGTTTATCGAGTAGTTGGAGATTTTGGCAACATCTCCTGGTAGTGACCAATGACACGGTCCACACGGAAGTGTTCTGCTTCGATCACACGCTTGACACGTTTAGCAGCGAGGGGCACCTGATCGTTGACAATGGCATAATCATACTCACGCATGAGGGCAATTTCTTCCTTGGCTTTTTCGATTCGTTGGGCAATCACTTCAGCACTATCTGTTCCACGACCTACCAAACGATCTTGCAATTCATCCAAATCTGGTGGCGTTAAAAAGATAAAGACAGCATCTGGAACCTTTTTCTTAACCTGAAGGGCTCCTTGGACTTCAATCTCAAGAAAGACATCGATTCCCTTGTCCAGAGTTTCATTGACATAGGTCAGCGGAGTTCCATAGTAGTTACCGACATATTCTGCATATTCCAACATCTGACCTTGACGGATCAGCTCTTCAAACTCTTCACGAGTACGGAAGAAATAGTCCACTCCGTCCACTTCACCAGGACGTTGCGCACGCGTCGTCATCGATACAGAGTATTGAAATTGATTCTCAGAACTCTCAAAAATCTCTCTTCTAACCGTTCCTTTCCCAACTCCTGAAGGACCAGAAAAAACGATTAGCAAGCCTCGGTCTGCCATTATGTCTCCTTTAGTTAGTCTGTGAAATAAAGTAAAATTTCTCTCGGATACTGATGATAGCGTCAGTTATCCTTCTACAGTCTTTCTATCTAGTGTAACAAAAAAGCAGTAATTTTTCAACTGCTCTTTCTTATTTATTTAGCATAATCTACTGCACGAAGTTCACGGATCACGGTTACCTTGATATTTCCTGGGTAATCGAGATTATTTCAATTTTCTCACGAACTTTGTGAGCCAAGATTGTGACTTTGTCGTCTTTGATTTGTCCTGGATTAACCATGATACGGATTTCACGTCCTGCTTGAAGAGCAAAGCTATTTTGCACTCCTTCAAAGCTATTAGCGATTTCTTCCAAATCATGGAGACGATTGATGTAGCTTTCAAGAGATTCACTCCGAGCACCTGGACGCGCTGCACTCAAGGCATCTGCTGCAGCAACAATCACTGCAATGACGCTTTCGGCTTCGACATCACCGTGGTGGCTAGCAATCGTATTCACCACAACTGGGTGTTCCTTGTACTTACGAGCCAATTCCGTACCAATCTCAACGTGGCTACCTTCAACCTCGCGGTCAATAGCTTTCCCGATGTCGTGAAGGAATCCAGCACGACGGGCAAGAGCTGCATTTTCACCAAGTTCACTGGCGATGATACCAGATAACTTAGCAACCTCAATCGAATGACGCAAGACATTTTGTCCATATGAAGTACGGAACTGCAAGCGTCCCATGATCTTCATCAAGTCTGGATGAAGGTTTGGAGCACCAATCTCATAGGCAGCAGCCTCACCATATTCACGGATTTTATTGTCAATCTCCTGACGGTTTTTCTCCACCAACTCCTCGATACGAGCTGGGTGGATACGGCCATCCTTGAGTAACATTTCCATGGTCATACGAGCAATTTCACGACGAATCGGGTCAAATCCTGACAAGGTTACCACTTCTGGCGTATCGTCGATAATGACATCAACCCCTGTCAAACTTTCAAAGGTACGAATATTGCGACCTTCACGTCCGATAATGCGACCTTTCATCGTGTCATCTGGGAGATGGACTGTCGAGTTGGTTGACTCTGCGACATAGTCACCAGCGATACGCTGCATAGCCTGAACCAAGATATCTTTCGCAATCTTGTCTGAACGTTCCTTCACTTCTTGCTCAGCCTCACGAATGCGGCTAGCAATTTCCTTGGTCAAGTTTTCCTCTGTCTGAGCCAAGATAATATCTCGAGCCTCAGTTTGGGAAAGAGAACTGATACGTTCAAGTTCAGCTTCTTTTTGTCTTTCGACTTCCTCTAATTGCTCTTCACGTGCATCAAGGTTTTTTGCTCTATCAGAAATACTTTGTTCTTTTTGTTCAAGTGTTTTTTCTTTGTTCGTCAAATTGTCGTCTTTTCGGTCAAGGCTCGTAGCTCTCTCCGTCAAACGACTTTCAATTTGCTTGAGCTCCTGACGTTCTGACTTAAATTCAGCGTCCACTTCTTCACGGTATTTTCTGGCTTCCTCTTTGGCCTCCAATAGTGCTTCTTTTTTAAGAGACTTGCTTTCGCTCTTGGCTTCATTTAGCAGTAAATCCGCTTCGCGCTCAGCTTGTCCTCGTAAATTAGTTGCTTCTTGTTCAGCATTTAGAAGCATCAACTCTGCAGCCTCTTGAGATGATTTCATCTTAGCTGAGATGCTGACATATCCAATGACTAAACCAATGATGACGGCAAAAACAACAATCGCAATGGTCATGATTTCCATGTTTTTACCTCATTAAATTTGTTTATCGAATGACATACATTCCTTAATATTCTATCATAAAAAACCGATTTCCACAAACCCAAATTGAAGAGTTTTGTGTGAATTTTTGAAGAAATCCCTTGGATTTTCAAGCAAGATTAAGAATCATTAAAAATTTAAATTTCCACGAAAAACGAAGCAAAAAAGAGCAATCACCCACCAAATACTACTTCTACAAACGCCTTAGAGAAAGTTCAGGAACAAGTGAAAGCGGTTCACTGCGGACAGATTTAACAGCCAGATCCCCATCATCACACTACTTCAAAATACCAAAAATATACTGAATAAATTTCACATATTCCAACATCTCAGTCGCGCTATAATAAAGCCTTTTATCCTCAAACTTTCAGGAAAACTTTAGCACCTTGTGAGATTGACAGCCAGACGTTGACTTGTTCTGGTGAACTTCGCCATTAGTTAAAAGCAATCAGCAAGAATATAAGATGTCTAGTATTTGATTTTCAAAATTTCAAAAATTTAGAGTGATAGTTCTCGTCACTTTGAATGTTAGAAAAGAGAGAACCAATCTGATTCTCTCTCATGCTTAATTAGATGTCACTCTCTACAGTTGACAAAAAGCCCAAAAACCCCAGATAGCCTTGAGCTATCCGGGGTTTTTGTTTTCATCGCTAAAATGATATCAACAATTTCATTTTAGTCGATTTCTGGGACTTAGTCTTCTAAATCCATTTCAGAAGCTGCTGATTTCTTCTTCTTGCCAAGAAGAGAGGCAGTTGCCAAGGCAGCTACTCCTAATCCAAGACCAGCAAATTGGTTACTTGCAGTTCCTGTATTTGGAAGTTTTCTACCGTTTGAACGTCCTGGTCCAGCAGGTTGTTGTGCAGGAGCTTGTGAGTGGTTCAATGCACTTGAGATTGAAGCACTGTCAGACAAGCTAGCTGAGGTACTTGCACTATCGCTCAAGCTTGCTGAAGTACTTGCTGAAGTTGAGGCATCGCCTGAACCATTGCTTGTACTTGTTGAACCTGAACCGCTACCTGAGTTGTTGCTTGCACTGATTGAAGCTGAAGCTGATTGGCTAGCTGATACAGATGCTGAAGTGCTTTGACTTGCTGATACTGATGCGCTAGCTGATTGACTAGCTGAACCATTGCTTGTGCTTGTTGAACCTGAACCGCTACCTGAGTTGTTGCTTGCACTGATTGATGCAGAAATGCTGTCACTCAAGCTTGTACTTGTTGAGACTGACTCACTTGCGCTGATTGAGGCTGAAGTACTATCGCTCAATGATACGCTTACTGACTTGCTGAGTGAAACTGACTCACTTGCACTTACAGATTCAAGGTAGCTAGGAAGGTTAAACTCTGGCTTAGATTCGCTTGTTGGCTCACCCTTACTATAGCTGAATGAGTTAGATTGTTGTGACGCACTTGTACTCAAACTACTTGAAACGCTATTGCTAAGTGATGTAGATGTGCTTACGCTGTTACTCAAGCTTACTGAAGTACTTGTTGAAACTGAAGTACTACTTGAGTTGTTGCTTGCTGATTCAGATGCACTAATTGAAGCAGACACGCTGTTGCTCATGCTTGTGCTTGCTGATTGGCTAGCACTAATTGAAGCAGATACGCTGTTGCTCAAGCTTGTGCTTGCTGATTCAGATGCACTGATTGAAGCAGATACGCTGTTGCTCAAGCTTGTACTTGCTGATTCAGATGCACTGATTGAAGCTGACACGCTGTTGCTCATGCTTGTACTTGCTGATTGGCTAGCACTGATTGAGGCAGACACACTGTTGCTCAAGCTTGTGCTTGCTGATTGGCTAGCACTGATTGAGGCTGACACGCTGTTGCTCAAGCTTGTGCTTACTGATTGGCTAGCACTGATTGAGGCAGACACGCTGTTGCTCATGCTTGTACTTGCTGATACTGAAGCACTAATTGATGCAGATACGCTGTTGCTCATGCTTGTGCTTGCTGATTCAGATGCACTGATTGAAGCTGACACGCTGTTGCTCATGCTTGTGCTTGCTGATTGGCTAGCACTGATTGAGGCAGACACACTGTTGCTCAAGCTTGTGCTTGCTGATTGGCTAGCACTGATTGAGGCTGACACGCTGTTGCTCAAGCTTGTGCTTACTGATTGGCTAGCACTGATTGAGGCAGACACGCTGTTGCTCAAGCTTGTACTTGCTGATACTGAAGCACTAATTGATGCAGATACGCTGTTGCTCATGCTTGTGCTTGCTGATTGACTTGCACTGATTGACGCTGATACGCTGTTGCTCAAGCTTGTGCTTAATGAGTGGCTAGCACTAATTGATGCAGATACGCTGTTACTCAAGCTTGTGCTTGCTGATTGGCTAGCACTGATTGAGGCAGACACGCTGTTGCTCAAGCTTGTGCTTGCTGATACTGAAGCACTAATTGAAGCTGACACGCTGTTGCTCAAGCTTGTGCTTGCTGATTGGCTAGCACTAATTGATGCAGACACGCTATTGCTCAAGCTTGTGCTTGCTGATTCAGATGCACTAATTGAAGCTGATACGCTGTTGCTCAAGCTTGTGCTTGCTGATTGGCTAGCACTAATTGATGCAGACACGCTGTTGCTCAAGCTTGTGCTTGCTGATACTGAAGCACTAATTGAAGCTGACACGCTGTTGCTCAAGCTTGTGCTTGCTGATTGGCTAGCACTGATTGAGGCAGACACGCTGTTGCTCAAGCTTGTGCTTGCTGATTCAGATGCACTAATTGAAGCAGACACGCTGTTGCTCAAGCTTGTGCTTGCTGATTGGCTAGCACTGATTGAGGCAGACACGCTGTTGCTCAAGCTTGTGCTTGCTGATTCAGATGCACTAATTGAAGCTGACACGCTGTTGCTCAAGCTTGTGCTTGCTGATACTGAAGCACTAATTGAAGCTGACACGCTGTTGCTCAAGCTTGTGCTTGCTGATACTGAAGCACTAATTGATGCAGACACGCTATTGCTCAAGCTTGTGCTTGCTGATTCAGATGCACTAATTGAAGCTGATACGCTGTTGCTCAAGCTTGTGCTTACTGAGTGGCTAGCACTAATTGATGCAGATACGCTGTTACTCAAGCTTGTGCTTGCTGATGCTGAAGCTGATTGGCTTGCAGATACTGATGCGCTAGTTGATTGGCTTGAGCTTACTGATGCTGAAGTTGATTCACTTGCAGATACTGAGGCTGAAGCTGATTGACTTGAGCTTACTGATGCTGAAGCTGATTCACTTGCAGATACTGATGCTGAAGCTGATTCACTTGCAGATACTGATGCTGAAGCTGATTGGCTTGCAGATACTGAGGCTGAAGTGCTTTGGCTTGCAGATACTGATGCGCTAGCTGATTGACTTGCAGATACTGATGCTGAAGCTGATTGACTTGCAGATACTGATGCTGAAGCTGATTGGCTTGCTGATACTGACGCTGAAGCTGATTGGCTTGCAGATACTGATGCGCTAGTTGATTGGCTTGAGCTTACTGATGCTGAAGTTGATTCACTTGCAGATACTGACGCTGAAGCTGATTGGCTTGCTGATACAGATGCTGAAGTTGATTGACTAGCTGATACTGATGCTGAAGCTGATTGGCTTGCTGATACTGAGGCTGAAGCTGATTCACTTGCAGATACTGATGCTGAAGCTGATTGGCTTGCTGATACTGAGGCTGAAGCTGATTCACTTGCAGATACTGATGCTGAAGTGCTTGTGCTTGCTGATTCAGATGCACTAATTGAAGCAGACACGCTGTTACTCAAGCTTGTGCTTGCTGATGCGCTAGCTGATTGACTTGCACTTACAGAAGCTGAAGCACTTTGGCTAGCTGATACAGACGCTGAAGCTGATTCACTTGCAGATACTGATGCTGAAGCTGATTGACTTGCACTTACAGATGCGCTAGTTGATTGGCTTGCAGATACTGATGCGCTAGTTGATTGGCTAGCTGATACAGACGCTGAAGCTGATTGGCTTGCAGATACTGATGCGCTAGCTGATTCACTTGCAGATACTGATGCTGAAGCTGATTGACTTGCAGATACTGATGCTGAAGCTGATTGGCTTGCAGATACTGATGCGCTAGTTGATTGGCTAGCTGATACAGATGCTGAAGCGCTTTGGCTAGCTGATACAGATGCTGAAGCTGATTGACTTGAGCTTACTGATGCTGAAGCGCTTTGGCTTGCAGATACTGATGCTGAAGTGCTTTGGCTTGCAGATACTGATGCGCTAGCTGATTGACTTGCAGATACTGATGCTGAAGCTGATTGGCTTGCAGATACTGATGCTGAAGCTGATTGACTTGAGCTTACAGATGCTGAAGCTGATTGACTAGCTGATACAGAAGCCGAAGCTGATTGACTTGCAGATACTGATGCTGAAGCGCTTTGGCTTGCTGATACTGACGCAGAGTGGCTCGCACTTGCTGAGATAGAAGCTGAGTTCTGGTTGTTAGATGCTGAAGCTGAGGCACTTTGGCTAGCACTTACTGATGCTGAAGTACTTTGACTTGCAGATACTGAGGCTGAAGCTGATTGGCTAGATGATACAGATGCTGATTGACTAGCACTTACTGATGCTGAAGCGCTTTGGCTTGCTGATACTGACGCAGACTGGCTCGCACTTGCTGAGATAGAAGCTGAGTTCTGGTCGTTAGATGCTGAAGCTGAGGCACTTTGGCTTGCACTTACTGATGCTGAAGTACTTTGACTTGCAGATACTGAAGCTGAAGCTGATTGGCTAGCTGATACAGAAGCTGAGTGACTTGCACTTACTGAAGCACTTTGGCTTGCTGTTGCTGAGCTTGATGCTGATTGGCTAGCACTGATACTTGCTGAGATAGAAGCTGAAGCGCTTTGGCTCGCACTAATTGACGCAGAGTGGCTCGCGCTTGCTGAGATAGAAGCTGAGTTCTGGTTGTTAGATGCTGAAGCTGAAGCTGATTGGCTTGCAGATACTGATGTTGAAGCACTTTGACTAGCTGATTCTGATGCGCTTGCTGATTGGCTTGCTGATACAGAAGCTGATTGGCTTGCAGATACTGATGTTGAAGCACTTTGACTAGCTGATTCTGATGCGCTTGCTGATTGGCTAGCTGATACAGAAGCTGAGTGACTTGCACTTACTGATGCTGAAGCCGATTGACTTGCGCTCACTGATGCACTTACGCTTGCACTTGCTGAAGCACTTTGGCTTGCTGTTGCTGAGCTTGATGCTGATTGGCTAGCACTGATACTTGCTGATACAGATGCTGAAGCGCTTTGGCTCGCACTAATTGACGCAGAGTGGCTCGCGCTTGCTGAGATAGAAGCTGAGTTCTGGTTGTTAGATGCTGAAGCTGAAGCTGATTGACTTGCAGATACTGATGTTGAAGCACTTTGACTAGCTGATTCTGATGCGCTTGCTGATTGGCTAGCTGATACAGAAGCTGATTGACTTGCACTTACTGATGCTGAAGCCGATTGACTTGCGCTCACTGATGCACTTACGCTTGCACTTGCTGAAGCACTTTGGCTTGCTGTTGCTGAGCTTGATGCTGATTGGCTAGCACTGATGCTTGCTGATACAGATGCTGAAGCGCTTTGGCTCGCACTAATTGACGCAGAGTGGCTCGCGCTTGCTGAGATAGAAGCTGAGTTCTGGTTGTTAGATGCTGAAGCTGAAGCTGATTGACTTGCAGATACTGATGTTGAAGCACTTTGACTAGCTGATTCTGATGCGCTTGCTGATTGGCTAGCTGATACAGAAGCTGATTGACTTGCACTTGCTGAAGCACTTTGGCTTGCTGTTGCTGAGCTTGATGCTGATTGGCTAGCACTGATACTTGCTGAGATAGAAGCTGAAGCGCTTTGGCTCGCACTAATTGACGCAGAGTGGCTCGCGCTTGCTGAGATAGAAGCTGAGTTCTGGTTGTTAGATGCTGAAGCTGAAGCACTTTGGCTTGCAGATACTGATGTTGAAGCACTTTGACTAGCTGATTCTGATGCGCTTGCTGATTGGCTAGCTGATACAGAAGCTGAGTGACTTGCACTTACTGATGCTGAAGCCGATTGACTTGCGCTCACTGATGCACTTACGCTTGCACTTGCTGAAGCACTTTGGCTTGCTGTTGCTGAGCTTGATGCTGATTGGCTAGCACTGATACTTGCTGAGATAGAAGCTGAAGCGCTTTGGCTCGCACTAATTGACGCAGAGTGGCTCGCGCTTGCTGAGATAGAAGCTGAGTTCTGGTTGTTAGATGCTGAAGCTGAAGCTGATTGGCTTGCAGATACTGATGTTGAAGCACTTTGACTAGCTGATTCTGATGCGCTTGCTGATTGGCTTGCTGATACAGAAGCTGATTGGCTTGCAGATACTGATGTTGAAGCACTTTGACTAGCTGATTCTGATGCGCTTGCTGATTGGCTAGCTGATACAGAAGCTGAGTGACTTGCACTTACTGATGCTGAAGCCGATTGACTTGCGCTCACTGATGCACTTACGCTTGCACTTGCTGAAGCACTTTGGCTTGCTGTTGCTGAGCTTGATGCTGATTGGCTAGCACTGATACTTGCTGATACAGATGCTGAAGCGCTTTGGCTCGCACTAATTGACGCAGAGTGGCTCGCGCTTGCTGAGATAGAAGCTGAGTTCTGGTTGTTAGATGCTGAAGCTGAAGCTGATTGACTTGCAGATACTGATGTTGAAGCACTTTGACTAGCTGATTCTGATGCGCTTGCTGATTGGCTAGCTGATACAGAAGCTGATTGACTTGCACTTGCTGAAGCACTTTGGCTTGCTGTTGCTGAGCTTGATGCTGATTGGCTAGCACTGATACTTGCTGAGATAGAAGCTGAAGCGCTTTGGCTCGCACTAATTGACGCAGAGTGGCTCGCGCTTGCTGAGATAGAAGCTGAGTTCTGGTTGTTAGATGCTGAAGCTGAAGCACTTTGGCTTGCAGATACTGATGTTGAAGCACTTTGACTAGCTGATTCTGATGCGCTTGCTGATTGGCTAGCTGATACAGAAGCTGATTGACTTGCACTTACTGATGCTGAAGCCGATTGACTTGCGCTCACTGATGCACTTACGCTTGCACTTGCTGAAGCACTTTGGCTTGCTGTTGCTGAGCTTGATGCTGATTGGCTAGCACTGATACTTGCTGAGATAGAAGCTGAAGCGCTTTGGCTCGCACTAATTGACGCAGAGTGGCTCGCGCTTGCTGAGATAGAAGCTGAGTTCTGGTTGTTAGATGCTGAAGCTGAAGCTGATTGGCTTGCAGATACTGATGTTGAAGCACTTTGACTAGCTGATTCTGATGCGCTTGCTGATTGGCTAGCTGATACAGAAGCTGATTGACTTGCACTTACTGATGCTGAAGCCGATTGACTTGCGCTCACTGATGCACTTACGCTTGCACTTGCTGAAGCACTTTGGCTTGCTGTTGCTGAGCTTGATGCTGATTGGCTAGCACTGATACTTGCTGATACAGATGCTGAAGCGCTTTGGCTCGCACTAATTGACGCAGAGTGGCTCGCGCTTGCTGAGATAGAAGCTGAGTTCTGGTTGTTAGATGCTGAAGCTGAAGCTGATTGACTTGCAGATACTGATGTTGAAGCACTTTGACTAGCTGATTCTGATGCGCTTGCTGATTGGCTAGCTGATACAGAAGCTGATTGACTTGCACTTACTGATGCTGAAGCCGATTGACTTGCGCTCACTGATGCACTTACGCTTGCACTTGCTGAAGCACTTTTGGCTTGCTGTTGCTGAGCTTGATGCTGATTGGCTAGCACTGATGCTTGCTGATACAGATGCTGAAGCGCTTTGGCTCGCACTAATTGACGCAGAGTGGCTCGCGCTTGCTGAGATAGAAGCTGAGTTCTGGTTGTTAGATGCTGAAGCTGAAGCTGATTGACTTGCAGATACTGATGTTGAAGCACTTTGACTAGCTGATTCTGATGCGCTTGCTGATTGGCTAGCTGATACAGAAGCTGATTGACTTGCACTTGCTGAAGCACTTTGGCTTGCTGTTGCTGAGCTTGATGCTGATTGGCTAGCACTGATACTTGCTGAGATAGAAGCTGAAGCGCTTTGGCTCGCACTAATTGACGCAGAGTGGCTCGCGCTTGCTGAGATAGAAGCTGAGTTCTGGTTGTTAGATGCTGAAGCTGAAGCACTTTGGCTTGCAGATACTGATGTTGAAGCACTTTGACTAGCTGATTCTGATGCGCTTGCTGATTGGCTAGCTGATACAGAAGCTGATTGACTTGCACTTACTGATGCTGAAGCCGATTGACTTGCGCTCACTGATGCACTTACGCTTGCACTTGCTGAAGCACTTTGGCTTGCTGTTGCTGAGCTTGATGCTGATTGGCTAGCACTGATACTTGCTGAGATAGAAGCTGAAGCGCTTTGGCTCGCACTAATTGACGCAGAGTGGCTCGCGCTTGCTGAGATAGAAGCTGAGTTCTGGTTGTTAGATGCTGAAGCTGAAGCACTTTGGCTTGCAGATACTGATGTTGAAGCACTTTGACTAGCTGATTCTGATGCGCTTGCTGATTGGCTTGCTGATACAGAAGCGGATTGACTTGCACTTACTGATGCTGAAGCACTTTGGCTTGCGCTCACTGATGCACTTACGCTTGCACTTGCTGAAGCACTTTGGCTTGCTGTTGCTGAGCTTGATGCTGATTGGCTAGCACTGATACTTGCTGAGATAGAAGCTGAAGCGCTTTGGCTCGCACTAATTGACGCAGAGTGGCTCGCGCTTGCTGAGATAGAAGCTGAGTTCTGGTTGTTAGATGCTGAAGCTGAAGCACTTTGGCTTGCAGATACTGATGTTGAAGCACTTTGACTAGCTGATTCTGATGCGCTTGCTGATTGGCTTGCTGATACAGAAGCGGATTGACTTGCACTTACTGATGCTGAAGCACTTTGGCTTGCGCTCACTGATGCACTTACGCTTGCACTTGCTGAAGCACTTTGGCTTGCTGTTGCTGAGCTTGATGCTGATTGGCTAGCACTGATGCTTGCTGAGATAGAAGCTGAAGCGCTTTGGCTCGCACTAATTGACGCAGAGTGACTCGCGCTTGCTGAGATAGAAGCTGAGTTCTGGTTGTTAGATGCTGAAGCTGAAGCTGATTGGCTTGCAGATACTGATGTTGAAGCACTTTGACTAGCTGATTCTGATGCGCTTGCTGATTGGCTTGCTGATACAGAAGCGGATTGACTTGCACTTACTGATGCTGAAGCACTTTGGCTTGCGCTCACTGATGCACTTACGCTTGCACTTGCTGAAGCACTTTGGCTTGCTGTTGCTGAGCTTGATGCTGATTGGCTAGCGCTGATGCTTGCTGAGATAGAAGCTGAAGCGCTTTGGCTTGCTGATACAGACGCAGAGTGGCTCGCGCTTGCTGAGATAGAAGCTGAGTTCTGGTTGTTAGATGCTGAAGCTGAGGCACTTTGGCTTGCAGATACTGATGCTGAAGTACTTTGACTTGCAGATACAGACGCTGAAGCTGATTGGCTAGCTGATACAGATGCTGATTGACTAGCACTTACTGATGCTGAAGCACTTTGGCTTGCTGATACAGACGCAGAATGGCTCGCGCTTGCTGAGATAGAAGCTGAATTCTGGTTGTTAGATGCTGAAGCTGAGGCACTTTGGCTTGCAGATACTGACGCTGAAGTACTTTGACTTGCAGATACAGACGCTGAAGCTGATTGGCTTGCTGATACAGATGCTGATTGACTAGCACTTACTGATGCTGAAGCGCTTTGGCTTGCTGATACAGACGCAGAGTGGCTCGCGCTTGCTGAGATAGAAGCTGAGTTCTGGTTGTTAGATGCTGACGCTGAAGCACTTTGACTAGCTGATACAGATGCTGAAGTTGATTGACTTGCAGATACTGATGCGCTAGTTGATTGGCTAGCTGATACTGATGCTGATTGACTAGCACTTACTGATGCTGAAGCGCTTTGGCTTGCTGATACAGACGCAGAATGGCTCGCGCTTGCTGAAGCACTTGCCGAACGGCTTGAGCTTACACTTGCTGAGGCTGAGCGACTCGCACTAGCTGATGCACTCGCTGAACGGCTTGAGCTTACACTTGCTGAAGCTGAACGGCTTGAACTTACAGAAGCTGACGCTGAGCGACTTGCGCTAAGTGAGGCACTCGCTGAAGCACTTGCTGAACGGCTTGAGCTTACTGATGCTGAAGCTGAGCGACTTGCGCTAAGTGAGGCGCTCGCTGAAACACTTGCTGAACGGCTTGAGCTTACTGATGCTGAAGCTGAGCGACTTGCGCTAAGTGAGGCACTCGCTGAAGCACTTGCTGAACGGCTTGAGCTTACAGAAGCTGATGCTGAGCGACTTGCGCTAAGTGAGGCACTCGCTGAAGCACTTGCTGAACGGCTTGAACTTGCAGAAGCTGATGCTGAGCGACTTGCGCTAAGTGATGCGCTGGCTGAAGCACTTGCTGAACGGCTTGAACTTGCAGAAGCTGATGCTGAACGACTTGCGCTAAGTGAGGCACTCGCTGAGGCTGAAGCTGATTGGTTTGCACTTACTGATGCTGAAGCACTTTGACTTGCACTTACTGATGCACTTACGCTCGCACTCGCTGAACTTGATACTGATTGGCTAGCACTGATGCTTGCTGAGTGGGATTGATATGCGCTAAGTGAGGCACTCGCTGAAGCACTGGCCGACAGTGACTGTTGCTTACTTGTTGAAACAGACTTGCTACCAGCATCACTGATGTTCAGGCTAAAGTTTCTCAAAGGTTGATAATCCCCAACAGAACCGTATTCTCTACGAGCAAGGTAAAACGGAAGCTTAGTTTTCGCATTCGGTCCAGGCGTTTGGACAGTACCAGTAATACGAGCTATAACCCTATTAGGCCCAGATTGCGTAAACGTAGTCGTTATCCCCAATGCATGAGTAGGTCTCATATCATTGGTTACCAGTGCTAAGTACTGCGGATGGATAGGTGCCCCTTCAATCACTACTGAGTAATCAATTCTTTGACCTGGTTCAACTGTAACATGTCCTGGTCCACTTATGATTGTAGCACCGCGCGAATAAGTGATATTTCCTTGTCGGTTTAGATTTCCTGCTTGACGGAAACCTGAGTAACCTTCTTTTGGTGCAGTAGTTACTTGCTTATCTGCTGCTTGGTCTTTCTCAGCTTGCTTGGTTGTATCCTTACCTTGGGCTTGGTTCTTATCCGCTACAACACCAGCTGCGATATTATTGCTTGTTGTTGTTGCTTGACTTGTGCTAAGAGCTGCACTTACCAAACTTTGGTTAGCACTGCCTGATACAAGACTTGCCGCAGGGTTGACCTTATGGTTGAGCGATGCAGAAGCTGAGGTAGACACAGAAGCCTGCGCTGATGGTTCGCTAACAGCTGATGTACTCTCAACTACAGATGCAGGCGCTTGAGCGCTCGCTGACTCTGATGGTGTAGAGCTTGCTGAGGCAGATGCTTTTGCGCTTGCTGAGGCTGATACAGGAGCTGATGTTAATTGACTCGCTGACTCAGATGCTGGAGCAGTTGACTGACCTGCTGATGTTGAAGCACTTGCAGATGCTGACTGACTTGCTGAAACTGACTGACTTGCTGAGGTAGATTGACTGACTGAAGCTGACTGACTCGCACTCGCTTGAGCCTCAACAGATTGACTGACTGATACGGAAGCTGAGGCAGATGTTTGTTCTGCTTGAGCTTTCTTTACTTCTGCTTGCGCTTGAGCAATGATTGAGTTAGTACTTGTTTCAGTTGTTTCAGCTGCTTTTGGTTCAGCAGCGATGACTGTTTTATCCTTTTCTGCATACTCAGATGTTTCATCCGCATAAACAGTTTGCTCTTGAGTCATCACAAATCCTGCAGCTCCCCGCGGCCAGGATTCCCCCTATACCCGCTAGCGTGTTAAAACTAAGGTGTGCGTGATCAAGTTCTTCAGTGTCTGACAGGGTACTAGAGACAACTTCGCCCATCCCACCGATACGGAAGAGATCCAATTGAGAGTTCGAGGCTTTTACCCAGTTTTTACCCGACTTGTAAAGCTTGTAACGCTTTTTCTCATCTACGATCTCGAAATCTTTATTAAATTTTTTACTTCGAAACATTTGATTCCTTTCTTTTATCCAAATGCGACCCTTTGTTAACCTCATGATCATTAACAAAGCGTAGTTGCGCTGCCCTCTCAAAACCAAAGCCAATAAAAGCCGCAGTCAGTTTCAGTTTTTATCCCTTTGACTCAAAAAGCAGATCCCATCTGGGATATACCAGTTGTTTTTATCTAGTATACACCACTTATCATTTTACCAAAACGGATTGCCCTTTTCAAGTAATTATATGCGAAATGACAAATGAAAACACTTAATTTTTGTTAAAAATTCGCTTTTAGAGTTCAAACTATTGAAATTCTCTTACGATTTTCGAAATCAAGCCCATTAATACTTCCAATAAAAATGACCAAACCATCATTAGAAGAGATCATTTCTTTTGTAAATCCCATACTTTTAATCGTTTTTCAGACGTTTTCGAAAGATACAGATGAGGACAAGATTATTAACGCTTTGGAACACCCTGTTCTCATACAAAACGGGAAGCCACTATCAACCTTATCATAGTCATTAAACGAAATGCCTTTGATTGTTAGAACTTTGGCAATGTCAAAACCAAAATTTTCATAGCTTTAAACATGACAAAAGAGAGAACCAGTCTGATTCCCTCTATGCTTCGTTATATGTCACCCACTACAGTTTCCACTTATTTCCATTCTAATCGGCACTCGACCAAAATTCTGCTCTGCTATACTTGGGTGTCCTAGTCGGTAAATCTGGTCTGCCTTTTGAGTCATAGCATCCCAAGGTTCTTTGCCAATTCGGCTGACTAGATGGATCTGCCCTTTCAGAGACTTGAGATGTTGTCTGCCTTTTTCGGTAAAGCCAAGGACATGGAGGCCTTCTGGCAAGTCACTTTCTCTGGCCTGCACCAAGATATAGGTCAAGAGGCGTCTGACACGCGCCTTGGTGTAGCGTTTGGTCGCAACCACCTCTACCAATTCGTCAACAGACTGGGCTGTTTTGATAGCTTCCTTGATGCGCACTGCCATTTCTTGATTGACCTGATAGATGGTGGTTAGGTCAGGATTTGACAAGATTTGATAGCGGAGCAAGGGAAAATAGTCATCCCAGCTCACCTTACTGGCTTGCTCAAAGAGGGCAACAGAAGGCATAAAGCGTTCCAAAAAATCTTTGTCCCTCTGGTGCTGACGGAGGGCTGTCGCTGAGGCAAAATCCACATCCTTGTCCACAGAATGGTAACCCGCTCCCTGACGCTGAATTGGATGCAGTTTGATGTTTCGTCCAGCAACCGCCTTGGCATATGCAAGAGCAAGGACATGATTGGGGGTATTGCCTGAAAAATCAAGACCAGCAAATTCCTTCCACATGGCTTGAGTTTTCTGGGGATAAGATAATGAATCAGGCAAATTTTCCACAAATTTCTCCATCTCAGTACCTTGCTCTGTGTATAAGTCAGATATCTTTTGATAATCCAGAACTTCCTCTGTCCCGAAAGCTAGAGTATCAATGCCCAAGTGAGCCAAGATATCCACAGCTCCTTGGCCAAAGAAATCTGCCGCCTGAACACTGACTAAAAAGGGCAATTCCACTACCAGATCCGCTCCATTTTCAAGCGCCATCTGAGCCCGTGTCCACTTGTCCACGATAGCCGGCTCTCCTCGTTGCATGAAATTTCCAGACATGGCCACAATTTTCAACCCCTTCGTCTGCTCAAGCAGGTATTTGTGGCCATTATGAAAAGGGTTGAACTCCGCGATAATACCTGTGATGGTCATGATGTTCTCCTACTTCTGAGCTACAAAAAACCAACGGGTACTTGTCTCTGTTGGCTCCTTATCCTCAAAGTCCGAATAGAGTTTGAAGAACTTGAAACCAGCCTGTTCCAGCAATATATCATAGGTCAAGACCTCATAGGTCCGCTCCTCATGCACTTCATCGTGGCGACTAAAGGAACCGTCAGCCTCCTTGATAAAGAAGGTCAACTCATGCACGATGGAGTGAGGTGCTTCGTCCTCATAGGTGTCCCAAAGCATGGCAAAATCTTCCGCATTTTCATGGTAAGAATAGCCTGGAAAAACTTCATCTGTCTGGTAGGTCGAATGTACATCAAAGATAAATACTCCATCTTCGTTGAGGGCATTATACACTTCCTTAAAGACGTCCCCTACTTCCACCTCATCCTGCATGTAGCAAATAGAATCCGAATAGCAAGTGACAAAATCATATTTACCTGCCTTGGATAAATCCAGCATATTGCCTTCAATATAATCAATCTTTTGCTTGGCTGAAGCCGCTCTCTTCTCCGCAATCTTCAACATATCCGCGCTTAAATCAAGCCCCGTCACATCAAAACCAGCCTGAGAAAAGCGGACAGACTGGATGCCTGTTCCACAAGCCAGCTCCAAGAGTTTCTTTCTCTCCTTGGTCTTAGGCAAATGACGCAGAGAAAAATCCGTCCATTTATCGTATAAACTATCGTCCATCACAGCATCGTAAACAGCCGCAAAGGTTTCATAAGTCGCCATATTCATTATACCAAGTCCGCCCGTAATCGGAATGAAAATTAGGAGCTTAGACTTAGGATCCTGATCCAAGACTAAGCTATCTATTTTCCGACGATTACAGGACGGGTTCAAATCCTTTCTAAGATACAAAGAGCGTTAAAAGCAAGGAAAAAATAGGAAACTTTCTGCTGTATCGTCAGATACAAAGGAAGTTACTCTTTTTCTCGTAGCTTTTAGCTCGTGTTCAGTTTCGATATGAACAAAACACGACGCCCTCACCTTTCCATCAATTTTCTAAAATAAGCAAATAAACCCAGTTGACTGCAACTGAGTTCGATTGAAGACAAAGTCTTTTTAAGACTTTCCTTAGGTGATTTCGGACGTCTGCGACCTTCTTCGAAGTTCCAAGACTTAGTTTTGAGCCCTTCGTTTTTCATCTCTAAACTCAGAGTAAAACAGTTCCCCGAACTGTTTTACTCTCAAAACTCCCGAGTTCTTGAAACATTAATATTTCAAGAACTTTTATCACAACGGAAAGTCTCGGCAATCTCTCACTTCCTACTCAAAATAAGAACAATCTCAATACATTGTCGAATTTCAAAGCAATTCCCATCCGAAGTTCCAGTCATCTTCTACGCCAGAGTTTCAGATAAGTCTACAGAATCCGCCTCATGCCATAGTTTTTCTAGGTTATAGTGGGCACGCATTTCTTCTGAAAAGATATGCACAACGACACCGCCGAAGTCTAGCAAAACCCAGCCTCCAGTTGCATCACCTTCAACATGGCTGCCTTTAAAGCCTGCTTGAGCTACTTTTTCACGGATATTGTCAGCGATGGCGTCCAACTGACGGCTATTCATCGAGCTAGTGATAACAAAGTAGTCTGTCACGCTGGTCAAATCTTGTACGTCAAGTGCAAGGATATCCTCCGCACGTTTCTCATCAGCCGCTTTCACGACTAGTTCTAGTAATTCTTTTTCGTTCATTTAGTCCTCTTTCAAATAGTGCACAAAGGCGTTATAGGTTTCCAGGGTTTGGGGATAGATGGGGAATCCCTGATGAGCTAGATGCTCCACGGTACGAGCTGTTTCGTAGGCCACTGCCTTATTGAGCGATAGCTCAGCAATTTCACGCGCCACATCCACACCTGGAAAGGCGCGGTTGTGCTCAATGTAGTCTGCGACATAGATGACCTTGTCTAGATCGGTCATCTGACCAGCTCCGACTGTATGGATTTCAATAGCTCGCAGGATTTCTGGATCATGCAAATCCAAATCTTCCTGAATCTTGTAGATGCCAACCATGCCATGCCAGACATTATTGCCCCAATTTGAGGTCAGGATCTAGCCGGTAACGGTCAATCAAGTCTAGAAATTCCTGATCTGACAACTTTTTAGCATAGTCATGAAGGAGGCCTGCTAGACCTGCTTTATCGGCATCCACTCCGAATCGTTCTGCAAGTTCAATGGCTGCACGCTCTACACCCAGACAATGGGTTAAACGTTTTTCAGGTAGAAGCTCTGCCATTCTTTCCAACAAAACCTCACGGGAACAGTTGATATAGTCTTGGTAGGCCATCAGTAAAGCCCCTCCTTCTCGATGTAGTCTAGCACTGGCTGAGGTAGAGAAAGTTAGGTTTCCGACCTTGGGCAATGAAGTCACGCACCATGCTGGATGAGATATCCATGAGAGGCACATCCACCCAGATAACTGGATAGGAAGTTCCTGCCTTGTAGCGCGGGCGTTGAACCCCTACAAACTGAACCATGTCGACCAGCTCATCAATTCGGTACCACTTGGGCAGATAGTCCACCATATCAGCCCCGATAATGAAGTAATAATCCGTATCTGGATGTTGTTCGGTCAAGATTTTCATTGTGTCGTAGGTGTAGGAAATGCCCTTGCGCTCTAACTCGATGGTTTCAATGGCTAGTCCTTCGATCCCCTCAATCGCCAATTCAAGCATCTTGAGCCGATGGTGTTCAGGGATGGTTTCTTTTTTATCTACATGAGGTGGTTGGTATTCGGGCATGAGCAGAACTTGATCCAATCCCAACTGTTGGCGCACTTGGTCCGCCACAACAAGATGGGCATGGTGAACGGGGTTAAAATTCCCCCCTAAAATCCCGACTTGTTTGCGTTTTTTCTCCTTGATTTCTGGCTCCAACTCTACCTTGGTAAAGGGAGTCAATAATTCGATTGCCATAGGCTCGTCTTCCTTTAATTCTCTGTAAAAACAGTTGTTTGGAGTAGGGTTTCAGATTTCTTTGACTTTTTTAGAAATCTTGCGATTTTCTTTCTTGCTAGATTGTTTATACAAAATCAAGATGCGTCCGATTTTTTGGACTGTATCCACACCGATTTCTTCTTCCAAGATTTCGGCTACTTCGTGGATATTTTCATCTGTGTTTTGCAAGAGTGTGACTTTAATCAATTCGCGGGCGTCAAGAGCTTGACGGACGCTGGTTTTGATTTGGTCGTTGAGTCCATTTTTCCCGATTTGGATGATGGGTTTGAGAGTGTGTGCCTGGCTGTTGAGGAAGGCACGTTGTTTTGAGGTTAATGACATAATTTTCTTCCTTATTTTTTGATAGTTATTTTAGGTGGTGAGGGACGGTCGGAACTAATTTTTCAAAGACTTCATCTTTGAAAAATAGATTTCCTGACCTCACAATTGAGCCTTGGTCTCAATTGTGCCCCTTGCCAATCTAACGATTGACAATCACACCACGGCAATAACTATCTCTGTATGAGCTCACTTTGTTCGCTCAGCGATTTTATTTTAAATGATTGCTTTTCGTGTGACGACGGCGACGCCTTCTGGTACCCAGACGGCGACTTTGGCTATTCCTGTTACACGGATCCAGCCTAGGCCTGAGATGACCAGGTCTGTCTTGTCCTTAATGGTAAAGACATGTTGGACTAGTTTTGGAAAATCTTCTTTCTCTTTGCTATTTGGTGGTGTCAGAAGGGTTCCCAGATGATTGTCATAAAAGGCACTAGCGCCTTCAAGCTTGGTACGGTGGAGTTTGAGTTCATTATCAAAGAAGGCAGTAAAACCTTGCTTTTCTCCTGCAATAAAGTCAAAGCGTCCGAGACCACCTAGAAACAGGGTTTGTTCAGGATTGAGTTGATAGGTTTTTGGCTTGATTTCCTTTAGGGCTGACATACTTGAGGTTTTTGGCCGTCAAGTAATGGGCCATCTGGTGGCGGTGGATAATCCCCGGTGTATCGTAGATATAAGATCCGTCGTCGAGCGGAATTTCAATCTTGTCCAAGGTTGTTCCTGGGAAACGCGAAGTCGTGATGACATTTTGGTCACCTGTGATTTCTTGGATAATAGCATTGATAAGGGTTGACTTTCCAACGTTGGTCACCCCAACCACATAGACATCGCGACCCTTACGGTAGTGCTCAATTTTGTCAATGACTTCCCTAATGGCATGCTTATTCTGAGCTGAAGTCAGGACGACATCCACTGGACGAAGTCCTTCTTCATGGGCACGCTCCATCAGCCACTGGCTGATCTTACCCGGTTTAACTGACTTGGGCAGGATATCTTTTTTATTTCCAACTAAGAGGACATCATTTCCCGATACAAAGCGTGGCAAGCCTGGGATGACAGAACCATTAAAGTCAAAGATATCAATGACATTGACCACCAAGGCATCACTGTCTCCCACCTCGTGCAAGAGCTTGAGGAAATCATCGTCCGTCAACTGGACATCTGTAATTTCATTGTAATGACGGAGACGGAAACAGCGTTGGCAATAGACTTCGCCAGTCTCCAAACCTTTTTCGAGTGCCGACTGGGGAGTAAATCCAAGACCAGCCTTGTCTGTCGTCTGAATGGTTGCTCCACAACCAATACAGAGAATTTCTTCCATAGTTAAATTCCTTTTTTATATATAATCGGTCCGTACTTTTCAGTGATTTTTCGCATGATACGGCGCTCGCGAGCTCGGTTGATCTGCGTTTTGATCGAGTCATGTTGGACCAAGGGTTTGACTAAGATTGAGCGAATGCCTGCACGATGCGCGGCCCGAATATCCGTCATGAGTTGGTCGCCGACCATGACCACTTCATTTTTCTCATAGTGGAATTCCTTCATGGCACGGTCAATCCCAAATGTGAAAGGCTTCAGAGCCCAATAAACGTAGTCAATCCCAAATTTCTCAACTGCGCGTTGAACCCGTTTTTTGGTATTATTTGAGACCACGATAATGCGGATGCCTGCGTCCCGAAGATCATGTAGCCATTGCTTCATCTCTGGCGTCCCATCAGGGTTGTTCCAAGCAATGAGGGTATTGTCCAGATCGACCAAAACAGCCTTGATTCCCTGCGCCTGCAGGCTTGGGACTGTCAGATCATAGACTGCTTCCACAGCAAAATCTGGCATATAGTTTTCAATTGCCATTCTGGCTCCTTTTCTTTTTAATTTCTAGCAATTTTCTTTAAACATTGGGCTAAGACTGCCCATAAAATGAGACTAGCTATCAAAATATAAATCCAAGCATTCGGTTCATCTGTAAACGGTAAGGGAACATTCATTCCGAAGAATCCTGTAATAACCGCAAGGATGGCTAGCAAGACTGAGATAATGGTCAAAGTTGTCAAATTATCATTTAGATTATTATTTAGGATGTTGTTGTAAGAGGCTGAGAGTTGTTGCAAAACTTGAGAAATCAAGTCTGTCATCGAAACCAACTGATGCGCTTCAATCATAGCATCATCAAACTGCTCTCTTTCTACCTCATTAAGATTACGATAAAGAGCATGCCCTTGGATGTGTTCCAAGAGGAGACGATTTTGTTTAGCAGCAGCTGTCAAGTAAACCATACCAGTTTCCAAGTCAGAGAGGGCAAAGAGATTTTTTTTGGTTGTTTTTTGACGAAGAAGTGCACTGATTTCATCCTTACTTTTATCCATCTCTTCAATAACTGGATAATAAGCATTACTAATAATCTCTAAACTGGCAAAAAGAAATTTGTAGATTGAAATAATTTCATGGCTTTCAAGATAGGTCGCCATGCGTTTAATCACATAAGTATTCTTGTGATTGCTGATAGTGATCAACCGTTGTTTTTCAACGATAAAGGTCATCGGAATCGCTTCATAATATTCTTTGTCTTTTTCTAAATCAAGAACATTATAAATGAAGGTTACCGTCCCCGTTTCACGGTTATAATCCATGTGGGCTCGTTCATTTCTATCTAGAGCATACTCGATGGTTTCCTTGTCCAATCCATAGACGTCAGAAAGATCTTCCATGTTTTTAATCTTGTCCACATCAAGGTCTATCCAGGTACAATTGTGACCTAGTTTTTCTCTACAAATAGCATACTCTCTCCTTTACCAAACTCTTTCTATTGTACCACAAATCTGCCAAAATAGCAGACCTACTCTGTACGAGAGAAGTTGCTGACAACAGTGATATTTCGGTTGGGAACAAAGTGAAGGGCTTGGTCGTCACTGCGAAGTTGGGTCGTACGGATTCCTACACTGACAACCTTTCCAGATACGGTAATAGGACCATTTGTGAGGACCACTTCGTCGCCCACATCGAGCTGGCGTTCAAAGAGGATAAAGAAACCATTGATAACATCAGACAGAAAACCTTGTGCGCCCATCCCAATGGCAACCCCAGCAATCCCCGCACCAGCAAGGAGGCTAGAAACTGGCAAACCCAAAATAGACAAGATACAGTAAATCAAAAAGAAATAAAGTGTGTAGTTAAAAATATTCTCAAGCAAACGAGAAATGGTCTTCTGTCTGCCAGCATCTCGATTTGAAAATTTAAGCGAAGGCTTGACAATCTTTCGGACAGTCGCGTGGAGGATCTTTTTGGCTATATAAAATAACAGAAACAAAATCAAAAGAGAAATCACCTTGGTCAAGAGATTCTCTAATACAGTTGTTACATCCAATTTATCAAGATAACGTTGAAAAAATTCTTGCATACAAAACTCCTTTCTAGTATTATACCACAAATCATCCCGTTCAATTCCCTCATAAATATTCCAATATTCCCCAAAACTCAAATAAAAAGACTTGCCTCAACGGCATATTTATACTATAATCATAAACAATACATTTTGAAGGAGACTATTATGAAAAGAATTATTCGAGCCTGGAACAAGGCCAGCCTCATCAAACGTATCCTAATCGGCATGCTTCTTGGAGCCTCTCTAGGGCTACTTTTCCCAAGTTTGTCAGGGCTCGGCATTCTCGGTGACCTATTCGTTGGGGGTCTGAAAGCCATCGCTCCTGTTTTGGTCTTTACCCTCGTCGCAAATGCCCTCTCACAACATCAAAAAGGGCAAGATACCAATATGAAGACCGTTATTTTTCTCTATCTACTCGGTACCTTTGCTGCTGCCTTGGTTGCTGTACTGGCTAGTTTTCTCTTCCCCGTCCAGATTACTCTCAGCAGTGCGAGCACAGAGATTGCCCCACCAGACGGCATCGGTCAAGTTCTCAGCAACCTCTTGCTGAATCTCGTGGACAATCCCCTCAACGCCGTCGTCAAAGCCAACTATATTGGAATTCTATCATGGGCTGTTGTCTTTGGACTTGCTATGAGAGAAGCTAGCAAAAACAGCAAGGAGTTGCTCAAAACCATGGCTGATGTAACTTCCAAGATTGTGGAGTGGATTATCAATTTGGCACCTTTCGGAATTATGGGCTTGGTCTTCAAGACCATCTCTGATAAAGGAATTACCAGCCTTGCTAACTACGGAATTTTGCTAGGACTCTTGGTTGCAACTATGGCATTTGTGGCCCTTGTCATCAATCCCCTCATCGCCTTTCTCTTTATGAGAAAAAATCCCTACCCCCTTGTTTTGAAATGTTTGCGTGTTAGTGGGATTACAGCTTTCTTTACTCGTAGTTCTGCCGCTAATATCCCAGTTAATATGAAACTTTGCCAAGATCTAGGACTCAATCCAGATACCTACTCCGTTTCTATCCCTCTTGGCTCGACCATTAATATGGCCGGTGCAGCTGTAACCATTAACATTTTGACTCTAGCTGCTGTCAATACATTAGGAATCTCTGTCGACTTTGGTACAGCCTTTGTCCTCAGTGTAGTGGCTGCCATTTCTGCCTGCGGAGCTTCTGGGATCGCTGGAGGATCACTTCTCCTTATCCCCGTCGCTTGTAGTCTCTTTGGGATTTCAAATGACCTTGCTATGCAAGTAGTCGGAGTTGGTTTTGTCATCGGTGTCGTCCAGGACTCCTGCGAAACTGCCCTGAACTCTTCTACCGACGTCCTCTTTACAGCAGTAGCTGAGTACGCGTCGGCACGTAAAAAATAGATTTTTTAAGACAAGTCTTCCAAGTCTTGTCTTTTGTACTCTTATTCTAGTATTATAGGAAATTCTCATGTCTATCACCCAACGTACGACAAAACTGATATTAGCGACCTGTCTCGCTTGTTTTCTCGCTTATTTTTTAGATTTGTCATCAGCAGTTTCAGCTGGGATTATTGCCCTCTTAAGCCTTTCCGACACGCGCAGAAGCACACTAAAATTGGCACGTAACCGCCTCTTTTCCATGCTCCTAGCGCTCGCTATCGGTGTTCTAGCCTTTCAGCTGACAGGCTTTCACATCTGGAGTCTGGGTCTCTATCTGGCTCTCTATGTGCCTCTAGCCTATAAAATGGGCTGGGAAATCGGCATCACACCTAGCAGTGTCTTGGTCAGTCATCTCTTGGTACAGGAGTCTACTTCTCCAGGACTCTTGCTCAATGAAGTGCTCCTCTTTCTCATCGGGACAAGCTTTGCTCTGTTGGTCAACCTTTATATGCCCTCTCGGGAGAAAGCCATCCAAAGTTACCACCTTCAGGTCGAAGAAAAGTTAAAAGACATCCTGCTTCGCTTTAAATACTATCTGTCAAGAGGAGACGGGCGCAATCAAGCCCAACTCGTTGACGAATTAGACAGCCTTCTTGATGAAGCCCTCAAGCTGGTCTATTTGGATCATTCGGACCATCTCTTTCACCAAACGGACTACCACATCCACTACTTTGAGATGAGACAGCGCCAAAGTCGTATTCTGCGAAATATGGCCCAGCAGGTCAATACTTGTCACCTAGCCGCAAGTGAGAGTTTGATCTTGGCCCAGCTCTTTTCAAAGATAGCAGCCCAGCTAAGCCAGACCAACCCTGCTCACTACCTACTTGATGACATCGAACGCTATCTGCAAGTCTTCCGCCATCGGAGTCTCCCTAAAACACGTGAGGAGTTTGAGACTCGTGCCACCCTCCTGCAGCTACTACGCGAAGCCGAAACCTTCATTCAGGTCAAGGTCGATTTTTACCAAAAATATGGAAACTAGAAATTAAAGAACCTCAGAGGATTCATGTAACATGATTGCTCTGAGGTTTTTAATTTACCTTTGATTTCAATTATCTTTACTATATGAAAATAAATCCAAATTCCACGAATCGATAATATTCGTGGATCTTTCCTAGTGAAGCGTTTAGGTAACCGCCATAGCGGTTACCGTCAAATGACAGCAACTTTATGTTGCTAGTCCTTTGTAACGATTTACATCTTCTCCTCCAACTCCACGTCTGGGTACTTGTCCGCAAACCAGCGGAGGGCAAAGTCATTTTCGAAGAGGAAAACAGGTTGGTCGAAGCGGTCTTTGGCCAAGATATTGCGGCTAGATGACATGCGTTCGTCTAGGTCCTCTGGCTTAATCCAGCGAACCGTCTTTTTACCCATCGGGCTCATGACCACTTCCGCATTGTATTCATTTTCCATACGGTGCTTGAAGACTTCAAACTGAAGTTGACCTACAGCGCCTAGCATGTATTCGCCTGTTTGGTAGTTAGTATAAAGCTGAATGGCTCCCTCTTGTACCAACTGCTCAATTCCCTTGTGGAAGGATTTTTGCTTCATGACGTTCTTAGCAGAAACTTTCATGAAAATCTCAGGGGTAAAGGTTGGCAGTGGTTCAAATTCAAACTTGTTTTTTCCAACCGTCAAGGTGTCTCCAACCTGATAAGTACCGGTATCGTATACCCCGATGATATCTCCTGCAACAGCGTTTGTCACATTCTCACGACTTTCCGCCATAAACTGGGTGACATTAGAAAGCTTGGCAATCTTCCCAGTACGAGGCAGGTTGACACTCATACCTCGCTCAAATTCACCCGATACGATACGGACAAAGGCGATACGGTCACGGTGACGAGGGTCCATGTTGGCTTGGATTTAAAGATAAATCCTGAGAAGTCCTTGTCATATGGATCGACAATCTCGCCGTCTGTTTTCTTGTGTCCATGTGGTTCTGGAGCAAATTTCAAAAAAGTTTCAAGGAAGGTCTGTACCCCAAAGTTAGTCAGGGCTGATCCGAAGAAGACCGGAGTCAAATCACCTGCGAGAATGGCTTCTTCTGAAAACTCATTTCCTGCTTCATTCAGGAGTTCGATATCCTCTTTTACTTGCTCATAAAATGGGTTACTTCCAAAGAGTTTGTCACCTTCTTCCAAACTGGCAAAACGTTCATCCCCTTTATAAAGTTCTAAACGTTGGTTATAGAGGTCATACAAGCCTTCAAAGGCTTTCCCCATCCCGATTGGCCAGTTCATTGGGTAGCTAGCAATACCTAGGACTTCTTCTAGTTCTTGCAAGAGGTCTAGCGGTTCACGACCGTCACGGTCCAGCTTGTTCATAAAGGTAAAGACGGGAATACCACGGTGTTTCACAACCTCAAACAATTTCTTAGTTTGAGCCTCAATACCCTTGGCAGAGTCCACGACCATGACCGCAGCATCCACCGCCATCAAGGTCCGATAGGTGTCTTCTGAGAAGTCCTCATGCCCTGGTGTATCGAGGATATTGACGCGCTTGCCATCATAGTCAAACTGCATAACAGATGAAGTAACCGAAATCCCACGTTGTTTCTCGATATCCATCCAGTCAGACTTAGCAAAAGTCCCTGTTTTCTTACCTTTTACGGTACCAGCCTCACGAATCTCTCCCCCAAAATAGAGCAATTGCTCTGTAATAGTCGTTTTACCCGCGTCCGGGTGAGAGATAATGGCAAAAGTACGGCGTTTCTTGATTTCTTCTTGAATAGTCATAAGTTCTCTTTCTTTGATTTTCTATTTTAGTTGTTTCAGTAGCTAAGAATGATGTTTACATTGGATTTTACCATTCCTTTCGACTCTCCATTATATCGGATTTTGGGGAGTTTTTCAATTGCTCATCCGATGAAAAGGCAAGCTAGAGCACAGATTGCGCCTGATTTCTCTTTCCACCGTTTCTTGAACAAGATATCAAAGAGAACAAGAGCCAGTGAAAGGATGGCCGACACAAGGAGGTACTTTAGCCATAGAGGAGCATTTGAGATAAATGGTGTATCCCTTAAGAGGCCATAATTTCCACCAGTCACCTGATTAACCCCAACTAGAAAGAGATTGAGAACGAAAGTATAGACTACGATCATATACTTCTTAAGTAAGCTCTTGTCATAGTGATTCATCAAGTAAACCAAGGAATTCACCAAAAGGGCATAGTGCCCAATCAAAAATGAAAAACTGGTTATGTGTGGAAAATCATAGGGGTCAAAAACGGGGTAAACCAAGGCAAAGACCGCTCCACTTGCTCCTAAGAGGGCAAAATATTGCTTGCTCCGCCATTTATCTGGTAAGAAAACCACCGCAAACATGGCCAAACGGCAATGATAAAATGGAAGGCTATTAGAAAATGGAATCCCAAAGCCAACATACCAACTATAAAGGGCTAGTAACTGGAGGATCTGAATCCCCTTAAACAAGCGGACAAATTTCGGATTTTTATGATAAACAAGTGCTCCATAAATACAAAGCACTAAAGTAAGCATCATAATCCCATACCAAAAGAGCGAAATGGGAGGAGGAACGGTTTGGAATCTTGTAAAAAAATTATGTAGCATATTTTCTATCCTAACTCATCTTTCGGGGAATTCTTCCTACATTAATCTCTAGTCTCACTCAATTTTTCTTTTAGTTTAACTATTATAGCGAATTAAAAACGATTTTTCAATTTCTATTTCTTTTCAGTTCGGCTCCCTTATTTATAGGAAAATATGGTAAAATAGAACAGACTAAAAATCATCATTTCACGAAAGGATGCAAGATGAAAATTACGCAAGAAGAGGTAACACACGTTGCCAATCTTTCAAAATTAAGATTCTCAGAAGAAGAAACTGCTGCCTTTGCGACCACCTTGTCTAAAATTGTTGATATGGTTGAATTGCTGGGCGAAGTCGACACTACTGGTGTCGCACCTACTACGACTATGGCTGACCGCAAGACTGTACTCCGCCCTGATGTGGCCGAAGAAGGAACAGACCGTGATCGCTTGTTTAAAAACGTACCTGAAAAAGAAAACTACTATATCAAGGTACCAGCTATCCTAGACGATGGAGGAGATGCCTAATGACTTTTAACCATAAAACCATTGAAGAGTTGCACAATCTCCTTGTCTCTAAGGAAATTTCAGCAACTGAATTGACCCAAGCTACGCTTGAAGATATCAAGTCTCGCGAGACAGCTATCAACGCTTTTGTCACCATTGCTGAAGAGCAAGCTCTTGCTCAAGCCAAAGTCATTGACCAAGCTGGAATCGACGCGGATAATGTCCTTTCAGGAATTCCGCTAGCTGTTAAGGATAACATCTCTACAGACGGCATCCTCACGACTGCAGCCTCAAAAATGCTCTACAACTATGAGCCTATCTTTGATGCGACAGCCGTTGCCAATGCCAAAACTAAGGGTATGATTGTTGTCGGAAAAACCAACATGGACGAGTTTGCCATGGGTGGGTCTGGTGAGACTTCTTACTACGGCGCAACTAAAAATGCTTGGGACCACAGCAAGGTTCCTGGTGGTTCATCAAGCGGTTCTGCTGCAGCCGTAGCTTCTGGGCAAGTCCGCTTGTCACTTGGTTCTGATACTGGTGGTTCCATCCGCCAACCTGCTGCCTTCAACGGGATTGTTGGTCTCAAACCAACCTACGGGACAGTTTCTCGTTTCGGCCTCATTGCCTTCGGTAGCTCATTAGACCAGATTGGACCTTTCGCACCAACTGTTAAAGAAAATGCCCTCTTGCTTAATGCTATTGCCAGCGAAGATGCTAAAGACTCTACTTCTGCTCCTGTCCGCATTGCTGACTTTACTTCCAAATCGGTCAAGACATCAAGGGCATGAAAATTGCTTTGCCTAAGGAATACCTTGGGGAAGGGATTGACCCAGAGGTTAAGGAAACAATCTTGAACGCGGCCAAACACTTTGAAAAACTCGGTGCTATCGTCGAAGAAGTTAGCCTTCCTCACTCTAAATACGGTGTTGCCGTTTACTACATCATCGCTTCATCAGAAGCATCCTCAAACTTGCAACGCTTTGACGGTATCCGTTACGGCTACCGCGCAGAGGATGCGACGAATCTTGATGAAATCTATGTAAACAGCCGTAGCCAAGGTTTCGGTGAAGAAGTAAAACGCCGTATCATGCTAGGAACTTTCAGCCTTTCATCAGGTTACTATGATGCCTACTATAAGAAAGCTGGTCAGGTCCGTACCCTCATCATCCAAGATTTCGAAAAAGTCTTTGCGGATTACGACTTGATTTTGGGACCAACTGCTCCAAGCGTTGCCTATGATTTGGACTCACTCAACCACGACCCCGTTGCCATGTACTTGGCTGACCTTTTGACCATCCCAGTCAACTTAGCAGGTCTCCCAGGAATTTCAATTCCTGCTGGATTTGCTCAAGGTCTACCAGTCGGTCTCCAATTGATCGGTCCTAAGTACTCTGAGGAAACCATTTACCAAGCTGCTGCTGCCTTTGAAGCAACAACAGACTACCACAAACAACAACCCGTGATTTTTGGAGGTGACAACTAATGAACTTTGAAACAGTCATTGGACTTGAAGTCCACGTAGAGCTCAACACCAATTCAAAAATCTTCTCACCAACTTCTGCTCACTTTGGAAATGACCAAAATGCCAACACCAACGTGATTGACTGGTCTTTCCCAGGAGTACTTCCGGTTCTCAATAAAGGGGTTGTCGATGCTGGTATCAAGGCCGCTCTTGCCCTCAACATGGACATCCACAAAAAGATGCACTTCGACCGCAAGAACTACTTCTACCCTGATAATCCAAAAGCCTACCAAATTTCTCAGTTTGATGAGCCAATCGGCTACAACGGCTGGATTGAAGTGGAGCTAGAAGACGGTACGACCAAGAAATCGGTATCGAGCGCGCTCACTTGGAAGAAGATGCTGGTAAAAACACCCACGGTACAGATGGCTACTCTTATGTTGACCTCAATCGCCAAGGGGTGCCATTGATTGAGATTGTTTCTGAAGCCGACATGCGTTCGCCAGAAGAAGCCTATGCTTATCTGACTGCCCTCAAGGAAGTCATCCAGTACGCTGGCATTTCAGACGTTAAGATGGAAGAAGGTTCCATGCGTGTGGATGCCAACATTTCGCTTCGCCCTTATGGTCAAGAGAAATTCGGTACCAAGACTGAGTTGAAAAACCTCAACTCCTTCTCTAACGTCCGTAAGGGGCTTGAATACGAAGTCCAACGACAAGCTGAAATCCTTCGCTCAGGTGGTCAAATCCGCCAAGAAACACGCCGTTACGATGAAGCTAACAAAGCAACTATCCTCATGCGTGTCAAAGAAGGTGCTGCTGACTACCGCTACTTCCCAGAACCAGACCTACCACTCTTTGAAATCTCAGATGAGTGGATTGAGGAAATGCGCACAGAATTGCCAGAGTTTCCAAAAGAACGCCGTGCGCGCTACGTATCTGACCTTGGCTTGTCAGACTACGATGCTAGCCAGTTGACGGCAAACAAAGTCACTTCGGACTTCTTTGAAAAAGCTGTTGCCCTCGGTGGCGATGCCAAACAAGTTTCTAACTGGCTCCAAGGTGAAGTCGCTCAGTTCTTGAACGCCGAAGGTAAAACACTAGAACAAATCGAATTGACACCAGAAAACTTGGTAGAAATGATTGCCATTATCGAAGACGGCACGATCTCTTCTAAGATTGCCAAGAAAGTCTTTGTCCACCTAGCTAAAAATGGCGGTGGAGCGCGTGAATACGTGGAAAAAGCAGGCTTGGTGCAAATCTCAGATCCAGATGTTCTGATTCCAATCATTCACCAAGTCTTTGCGGATAATGAAGCAGCCGTTGCCGACTTCAAATCAGGCAAACGAAACGCAGACAAGGCCTTCACAGGATTCCTTATGAAGGCAACCAAAGGCCAAGCCAACCCACAAGTCGCCCTTAAACTACTCACCCAAGAATTGGCTAAGTTGAAAGAAAACTAGACAGAACAAAACCAGCCCTAAGGTTGGTTTTTTCTTCTCTACAACTCCCAATAACTATTTTGGCTTTATTTCCAGAGTATTTTATGGTAAAATGAAGAGTAATAATATTTATTAAAGAGGTAAAAACATGATTGAAGCAAGTAAATTAAAAGCTGGTATGACCTTTGAAACAGCTGATGGTAAATTGATCCGCGTTTTGGAAGCTAGCCACCACAAACCAGGTAAAGGAAACACGATCATGCGTATGAAATTACGTGATGTCCGTACTGGTTCTACATTTGACACAAGCTACCGTCCAGAGGAAAAATTTGAACAAGCTATCATCGAGACTGTCCCAGCTCAATACTTGTACAAAATGGATGAAACTGCCTACTTCATGAACACTGAAACTTACGACCAATACGAAATCCCTGTAGTCAACGTTGAAACGAGTTGCTTTACATCCTTGAAAACTCAGAAGTGAAGATTCAATTCTACGGAACTGAAGTAATCGGTGTAACTGTACCAACTACTGTTGAATTGACAGTTGCAGAAACTCAACCATCTATCAAAGGTGCTACTGTTACAGGTTCTGGTAAACCAGCAACGATGGAAACTGGACTTGTCGTAAACGTTCCAGACTTCATCGAAGCAGGACAAAAACTCGTTATCAACACTGCAGAAGGAACTTACGTTTCTCGTGCCTAATCTCTAGAAAGAGGTCATTCTATGGGAATTGAAGAACAACTTGGCGAAATCGTTATCGCCCCACGTGTACTTGAAAAAATCATTGCTATTGCTACTGCAAAAGTAGAGGGTGTACACTCTTTTTCAAACAAATCAGTATCTGACACCCTTTCAAAACTTTCGCTCGGCCGCGGTGTTTATCTTAAAAACGTGGACGAAGAACTCACAGCTGATATCTACCTCTACCTTGAGTACGGAGTAAAAGTTCCTAAGGTAGCTGTTGCTATCCAAAAAGCTGTCAAAGATGCAGTCCGCAATATGGCTGATGTAGAACTCGCTGCTATCAATATCCACGTTGCAGGTATCGTTCCAGATAAAACACCAAAACCAGACTTGAAAGACTTGTTTGATGAGGATTTCCTCAATGACTAGTCCACTATTAGAATCTAGACGTGAGCTCCGTAAATGCGCTTTTCAAGCTCTCATGAGCCTTGAGTTCGGTACAGATGTCGAAACTGCTTGTCGTTTCGCCTACACACACGATCGTGAAGATACGGATGTGCAACTTCCAGCCTTTTTGACAGAGCTAGTTTCTGGTGTTCAGGCTAAAAAGGAAGAACTAGACAAGCAAATCACACAGCATTTAAAAGCAGGTTGGACCATTGAACGCTTAACGCTGGTGGAAAGAAACCTCCTTCGCTTGGGAGTCTTTGAAATCACTTCATTTGACACCCCTCAGCTAGTTGCTGTTAATGAAGCTATCGAGCTTGCAAAGAACTTCTCAGATCAAAAGTCTGCCCGTTTTATCAATGGACTGCTCAGCCAGTTTGTAACAGAAGAACAGTAAATAGAAAAAGTGTTTGACAAATATCAAACACTTTTTTCTTTGCTTCCTACTATCTAAAAAATGATAATAGATATAATTATAAGCAAAACTCCATATGGGCTTTGCATAAATGAAAAACTTGAAAGAACGATAGCAAAGGAGAGAACGACAATAGCACAAAGAATCAAACTGATGAAAGCTCGGTTCGTTAACACCAAATGACTGAGCCCAAAGATTAGGGTTGATAAGATGACATCCAAATAATACTTTGACCTAGGAAAGAAGGTGTTCATAAAATACCCACGATCAAGCATCTCTTCCAAAAATAGGACCAATAACTACTGTTAAGATAAAACTAAGAACTGTAGATAGAAAAAGTTGGTTGTCCATTTGAAAGAATCACGGTAAAATACTCATCATGAATATTCCTATGATTAATCAAATGAGCATAGCGTGTCCAAAAATTACCGAGAATCTGATAAACCACATAAGTTGCAAATAAGTAGAAGACAAATGACCAGTTCCAGCTCTTTTTCTCAAAGATAAAGAGCATCTTTTTCTTTTTTAACCACCAAATTAATAGAAGGAAACTTCCCACTAATCCCATTGTTAAAATAAGAGAATAGACATCAGCTCCTAACCCTAAAATGATCGTCACATACAATCCAATTGTTTGTGGTAAATAGGTAGATAGTAAAATAATAAGCAAAAATATTCCAAATTGTCTTAGTTTCTTTGTGTTTCTCATCGTACTTTTTTTGAAAGATTATCCTGCTCGGAAGCCGTACTTCCAAGCATCTCTATAAGAATTAAGTGCCCCTTGCCTCATATAGGAAGCAAATTCTCTATAATATAAGCATCTACCATATCCATCCTCCCAAACAGCAAGACTACCTGAAGTTTGCTCTAAGTCTTCAGACGAAAGAACTGTAAATGTTTCTGTACCTGTCATATTAAGTACCTTCTTAAAATATTGTTGTAGGCTCACATCTACAGTATACTTCTTTTTTATCTATTTTATGGTCCATCTCCTCAACTGTCAATTTTTCAACCTGAATGGTATTTTCTATAAAAAAATGAGACCTTCCTAGTCTCATTTAGTCATTCTTAGTATTTTCTAAACCGTTGGTAACGTTCTTCAATAAGTTGGTCAAGTGGTAGTTCTTGCAACCTATCTAGTTCTGCACGCAATTCATTTTTAACACGAGCTTGTAGCTCTTTACTGGAGAGGCCTGCTTCTGAGATTACCTTATCTACGATTCCCATTTCTAGGAGTTCGTGTGAAGTGATCTTCATCAACTCTGCCGCCTCCATAGCACGGCTCCCATCCTTCCAAAGGATAGAGGCAAGCCTTCTGGACTGAGCACGGCATAGATCGAATTTTCCAGCATCCAGACACGGTCAGCAACGGCTAGTGCTAATGCACCTCCAGACCCTCCTTCACCGATAATAATCGCGATGATTGGAACCTTGAGGTCGCTCATTTCCATCAGGTTTCGAGCGATTGCTTCACCTTGTCCACGTTCCTCGGCCCCAACACCAGGATAAGCTCCCGCAGTGTTGATAAAGGTCACAACTGGACGGCCAAACTTTTCTGCCTGTTTCATCAGGCGCAAGGCCTTACGATAGCCTTCTGGATGAGGTTGCCCAAAATTGCGTTTGAGGTTGTCATGAAGACTCTTCCCCTTTTGGATACCAACGACAGTTACTGCTTGGTCACCTAACCAGCCAATTCCACCAATAACCGCACCATCATCACGGAAAGAGCGGTCTCCATGCAATTCGATAAATTCATCGAAGATTCCATTGGCAAAATCAAGTGCAGTCAAGCGACTCTGCTCGCGTGCCTCTCTAACTATTTTTGCAATATTCATCCGCGACTTCCTCCATGCAATCTTACTAATTTAGCAATTGTTTCAGGCAATTCTCTCCGTTTGACAATTGCATCAACAAATCCATGTTCAAGCAAAAATTCTGCCTTTTGGAAGTCATCTGGCAAGGTCTCACGAACTGTATTTTCGATAACACGGCGCCCAGCAAAACCAACCAAACTCTGTGGCTCCGCCAGGATAATATCACCCTCCATAGCAAAAGAAGCAGTCACCCCACCTGTTGTCGGATCGGTTAAAATAGTTAGGTAAAAAAGTCCTGCCTTGGAATGACGTTGAACTGCCGCAGAAATTTTAGCCATCTGCATCAGGCTCATGATTCCTTCTTGCATACGGGCTCCACCAGAAGCTGTGAAGAGAACGACTGGCAAGTTTTCTACCGTTGCATACTCAAACAAGCGCGTGATTTTTTCACCCACAACGGTTCCCATAGAAGCCATGATAAAGTTTGAATCCATGATTCCAAGGGCAACTTTTTGTCCCTTGATGCTAGCTGTACCAGTTAGTACTGCTTCATCCAAACCTGTCTTTTCACGCATTGTTGCAAGTTTTTTCTGGTAGCCAGGAAAGTTTAATGGATCTTGAGTTTCAATACCCGTAAACATCTCCACAAAGCTACCAGAATCAATCGTCAAATCCAAGCGTTCCTGAGCTGAAATACGGAAAAGTATAGCTACAATGGGGACAAATTCGTTCGCTCCCAAGATCCTTTTTGGTAAATGGTGTGTTTACAACCAGGACACTGGGAGAAGAGTTCATCCGGAACCTCAGGCTTGGCTTGTGGTTTCTGCCTTACGGAACGGTTAGGATTGATCCGAATATACTTATCCTTTTTTTACTAAATAGAGCCATAACTCCCCCTTTTTAGTTCTCATACTGTTTGAAAGTCTATTCTTTTTCTTGGTATTTTTGGCAAGAAAGTTTCCATCAAGAAGGAAGTATCGTAGTCACCAGCGATAACTCGGCGGTCTGAAATCAGATCCAACTGGAAGTCTGCATTGGTTTGCACTCCTTCAATATCAAGTTCATAAAGTGCCCGTTGCATCTTCATAAGAGCGTCAAAACGATTCTCCCCATGAACAATGATTTTAGCAATCATACTATCATAGTAAGGAGGAATGGTATAGCCTGGATAGACTGCCGAGTCCACACGCAAGCCAACTCCACCACTTGGTAGATAGAGATTGGTAATTTTACCTGGGCTTGGAGCAAAGTTAAATGCTGGATTTTCCGCATTGATCCTGCACTCGATAGCATGGCCTCGTAGGACGATATCTTCTTGTTTGAAAGGTAAAGGTTGCCCGGCTGCAATGCGAATCTGCTCCTTCACGATATCAACACCTGAAACAAACTCTGTGACTGGGTGTTCAACTTGCACACGAGTATTCATTTCCATGAAGTAGAAATTGCCACTCGCTTCATCGAGAAGAAATTCAATTGTTCCTGCATTTTCATAGCCAACAGACTCTGCTGCACGAACGGCTGCAGCACCAATTTCATGACGAAGGGTTTTGCCAATCGCAATGGATGGGCTTTCTTCTAAGATTTTTTGGTTATTCCGTTGGAGTGAACAATCCCGTTCACCAAGATGGACAACATGACCCTCTTGATCTGCAAGAATCTGAACTTCGATATGACGAGCTGGATAAATCACACGCTCAAGATACATAGCGCCATTCCCAAAATTGGCCTTGGCTTCACTGGATGCTGTCTCAAAGGCTGCGACCAAGTCTTCTGCCTTTTCAACCTTACGAATCCCTTTTCCACCACCACCTGCCGATGCCTTAAGCATGACTGGATAGCCAATCTTTTCTGCAACTGCAAGTGCCTCTTCAGCTGTGTGAACTTCACCATCAGATCCTGGGATAACTGGAACCCCAGCCTTGATCATTTGCTCACGCGCATTGATCTTATCTCCCATGGTATCCATTACAGCTCCAGAAGGACCGATAAACTTAATCCCTACTTCATCACACATCGTGGCAAACTTGGAGTTTTCGCTAAGAAAACCAAAACCTGGGTGGATAGCTTCTGCCTCTGTCAAGACTGCAGCCGATAAAATAGCGTTGATATTGAGATAAGACTCTGTCGCCTTACCAGGTCCGATACAGATAGCTTCATCCGCTAGGAGTGTGTGAAGAGCTTCCTTATCAGCAGTTGAATAGACTGCTACGGTCGCAATGCCCAATTCACGCGCAGCCCGAATAATGCGAACCGCAATCTCACCACGGTTGGCAATCAAAATTTTACGAAACATGGAGAACCTCCTTAGTTTCCAATTGCAAAGGTAAGAGTACCACTCGCTGCAAGCTTACCATCTACTTCAGCCTTTGCTTCAACCACAGCAATCGTACCACGACGTTTGACAAAAGTAGCCGTCATGACTAATTGGTCACCTGGTACAACTTGCTTCTTGAACTTAACCTTGTCCATGCCAGCATAGAAGACCAGTTTCCCTTTATTTTCAGGTTTGGACAATTCCAAGACACCAGCAGTCTGGGCCAAGGCTTCCATAATAAGGACACCTGGCATGACTGGGTATTGAGGAAAATGACCATTAAAGAAAGGTTCGTTGATGGTCACATTTTTAATGGCAACAATAGTATCCTCGCTCACTTCCAAGACACGATCCACTAGGAGCATGGGGTAGCGATGAGGTAGAGCTTCTTTGATTCCTTGAATATCGATCATTTGATGCGTACCAATCCTTTACCGAACTCAACCATTTCTTCATTTGAAACGAGAATTTCTGTCACCACACCATCCTTAGGTGCAGGAATTTCATTCATGACCTTCATGGCTTCGATGATCACCAAAGTCTGACCTTTTTAACACTGTCTCCGACTGTGACAAAGGCAGGTTTATCTGGTCCAGCAGCCAAGTAAGCCACCCCTACAAGTGGACTCTCAACAACATCACCCTCCGGAGCAACCGTCGTTTCAGCTGGTACTGGAGCTTCTTCCACTGCACTATCTACTGGAGTTGAAGGGGTAGAAACTACTGGACTTGCCGCTACTGCAGTTGGTGCTGGAACAACTTGAGCTGGAGCTTCAGAAGCCATTCTTGCTTCATTCTTACTGAACTGCAATTCGTCCGCTCCGTTTTTATAAGAAAATTCTCTCAAACTTGATTGGTCGAATTGAGCCATCAAGTCCTTGATCTCATTTAAATTCATAATTATTTATTCTCCCAACGTTTGAAAGCAAGAACCGCATTGTGTCCACCAAAACCAAAAGTATTTGAAATAGCATAAGGGATTTCTTGCTCCAAGCCTTGTCCATAAACGACATTCGCTTCGATATAATCTGATAACTCGCTTGTCCCAGCTGTCATTGGTACATAGTTATGACGCATGGCTTCAATAGTAGCAATCGCTTCTACGGCCCCTGCAGCACCAAGCAAGTGTCCTGTAAAGGACTTGGTTGAAGATACAGGTACTTCTTTACCAAGGACAGCTACGATTGCACCACTTTCTCCTTTTTCATTAGCAGGAGTTGAAGTTCCGTGGGCGTTGACGTAAGCCACTTGCTCTGGAGAAATTTCTGCCTCTTCCAAAGCCAATTTAATCGCCTTAATCGCGCCTTGACCTTCTGGATGAGGTGAAGTCATATGGTAAGCATCACAGGTATTACCATAACCAACTACTTCAGCCAAGATAGTTGCCCCACGTTTTTCAGCATGTTCAAGGCTTTCAAGAACCAACATTCCTGAACCTTCTCCCATCACAAACCATTACGGTCTTTGTCAAATGGGATAGAAGCACGAGTTGGATCCTCTGTAGTTGATAGGGCAGTCAATGCTTGGAAACCAGCGATAGCAAAAGGAGTGATAGATGATTCTGATCCACCAACTAACATGACATCTTGGAAACCAAACTTGATAGAGCGGAAGGCATCCCCAATGGCATCGTTAGATGAGGCACAGGCAGTATTGATTGATTTACAGATACCGTTTGCTCCGAAACGCATGGCAACATTTCCTGAAGCCATATTTGGCAAGGCTTTTGGAAGTGTCATTGGTTTAACGCGTTTTGGACCTTTTTCATGAAGACGGATAACCTGATCTTCGATTTCTTTAATTCCCCCAATACCAGAAGCTACGATAACACCAAAGCGATCTTTATCGATTGCTTCTACATCAAGATTTGCATTTGTCACCGCTTCTTGAGCCGCATACAAGGCATACAAAGAATAGTTGTCAAAACGGTTGGTATCTTTTTTAACAAAGTATTTATCAAATGGGAAATCTTGAACTTCTGCCGCATTGTGCACAGCAAATTCACTGTGGTCAAACTTAGTGATTTCTCCAATTCCAATCTTCCCAGTTTGCAAACTGTTCCAAAATTCTTCTGGAGTATTTCCGATAGGAGAGGTCAATCCGTAACCTGTTACTACAACTCGATTTAGTTTCATCTGTCTTACCTATATCTTTCCTTATTTTTTTACATGCTAAGTCCGCCATCAACGGCGAGAACTTGTCCAGTCAAATAATCCTGTCCAGCCAGGAACACTGTAGCATCTGCGATATGTTCTGCTTGACCAAAAATGTTTCATTGGGATTTGTGCCAATGTCGCTTCCTTGACCTTATCAGATAAAATAGCGGTCATATCTGACTCTATCATTCCTGGTGCAAGAGCATTTACGCGCACATTGCGATTGGCAACTTCACGTGCAACTGACTTGGTAAAACCAATCAAACCCGCTTTAGAAGCTGCATAGTTGGCTTGTCCGATATTTCCCATCAGACCGACCACACTGGACATATTGATGATCGCACCTTCACGTGCCTTGATCATCTGTTTCAAGACTGCTTGCGTCATGTTAAAGGCACCTGTCAAGTTGATCTTAATCACTTTTTCAAAGTCTTCCTCGGTCATCTTGAGCATAAGCGTATCCTGGGTAATGCCAGCATTGTTTACCAAGACATCGACGGAACCGAGTTCTGCAATCGCTTGATCTACCATACGCTTGGCATCTGCAAAGTCTGAAACATCACCTGAGATCGGTACTACTTTGACGCCGTAGTTTGAAAACTCAGCCAGCAATTCTTCTGAGATTGCTCCTCGACTATTCAAAACAACATTAGCGCCTAGTTGGGCAAATTTGTGAGCAATGGCAAGTCCGATACCACGACTTGAACCTGTTACAAAGACATTTTTGTTTGTAAGTTGCATTCTATCTCTCCTGTTTCCTGTTGTATTTGTGGGAGAAGGGGTCATTAGTTTCCTAACAAAGCATCCAAGCTTGCTTGGTCTTCAACGTTAGCTAGCTTAGCTGATTTATCAATCTTTTTGACAAAGCCTGATAGGACCTTACCAGGACCAATTTCAATAAAGTTGGTTACCCCAGCATCCTGCATCACTGCAATACTTTCATAAAAACGAACAGGTTCTTTCACCTGACGCGTCAAAAGCTCTTGGATTCGATCTTTTTCCATAACAGCAGCTTCCGTATTGCCGACTAGTGGGCAAGTAAAATCAGAGAAACTCACTCCCTCAAGAGCTCCAGCTAGTTGCTGACTGGCTGGCTCAAGAAGGGCTGTATGGAAAGGACCAGATACATTTAAAGGGATCAATCGTTTGGCTCCTGCTTCCTGCAAGAGTTCAACTGCGCGGTCAACCGCAGCCACCTCTCCACCAATGACGATTTGGCTTGGGGTGTTGTAGTTGGCTGGAGTCACTACTCCAACTTTAGAGGCTGCTTCACAAGCTTCCTCGATCACTTCAACTGGGGTATTAAGGACTGCAACCATCTTTCCAGAACCTGCAGGTGCAGCCTCTTCCATATAAGCACCACGCTTAGCAACCAAAGCAACTGCATCCTCAAAGTCCAAGGCACCACTTGCTACAAGAGCAGAATATTCCCCAAGAGACAATCCTGCTACCATATCTGGCTGGTAGCCCTTTTCTTTCAATAGTCGGTAAATAGCAACCGAAGTCGCTAAAATAGCTGGTTGCGTATAGCGAGTCTGGTTTAACTTGGCTTCTTCCTTATCAATCAAATCACGAAGGTCATAACCCAAAACCTGACTGGCTTGGTCAATTGTTTCCTTGACGATAGGGTAGTAATCATAGAGGTCTCGCCCCATTCCTAGATATTGAGCACCTTGACCGGCAAATAGAAAGGCCGTTTTAGTCATTTCTTACAACTCCTGCCCAACGAGAGGCTTCTTCCTGAATTTTTTTGGCAGCGCCATAGTATAGATCTTTTAGGATTTCTTCGACAGTTTCCTCTTTAGAAACCAAACCAGCGATCTGACCTGCCATGACAGATCCACCTTCTACATCTCCATGAACAACGGCTTTAGCAAGAGCACCAGCTCCCATTTGTTCAAAGATTTCTAAATCTGGATTTTCTTGTTTAAAGGCATCTTTTTCAGCCTGCTCAAAGTCACGTGTCAACTGATTTTTAATGGCACGAACAGCATGTCCAAAGTGTTGAGCGGAAATAGTCGTATCGATATCACGCGCTTTTAAGATTTTTTCCTTGTATTTTGGATGGGCGTTAGATTCCTTAGCTACTACGAAACGCGTACCAACTTGAACGGCCTCAGCACCAAGCATAAAGCCTGCAGCAACACCTTCACCGTCCGCAATTCCTCCAGCTGCGATAACTGGAATCGAAACAGCCGCAGCAACCTGACGAACCAAGGTCATAGTTGTTAATTTACCAATATGTCCACCGGCTTCCATTCCTTCTGCAATAACTGCATCTGCACCAATTTTTCCATACGTTTTGCCAGAGCAACACTTGGAACAACAGGAATAACTGTAATTCCTGCATCATGGAAACGAGTCATGTATTTACTTGGGTTTCCTGCACCAGTTGTAACCACCTTGACCCCTTCTTCAATTACGAGATCAACGATGTCTTCTACAAAAGGTGACAAGAGCATGATGTTGACACCAAAAGGTTTATCCGTAAGTGATTTGATTTTATCAATATTAGCCTTTACGACCTCTTTAGGTGCATTCCCACCACCGATGATCCCTAGACCACCAGCTTTTGATACCGCACCAGCCAGGTCACCATCCGCAACCCAGGCCATTCCTCCTTGAAAAATAGGATAATCAATGTTCAATAATTCTGTAATACGTGTTTTCATAGTGCCTCCATCATTCCTTGCTTACGTAATAGTTCGATGAGTTTATCATTTGAGTCTCAAACTATTACCTAAACAAGAGGGAGCGGGTCTCCCCTACTCCTTCTAGTAATATGTTAATTATTTTGTTTGCTCTTCAACGTAGGCAACCAAGTCACCAACTGTTTTCAAGTTATCTTCTGCTTCGATTTGAATATCGAAAGCATCTTCGATTTCAGAGATTACTTGGAACAAGTCCAATGAATCTGCATCCAAATCATCAAAAGTAGATTCAAGTGTTACTTCTGATGCGTCTTTCCCAAGTTCTTCAACGATAATTTCTTGTACTTTTTCAAATACTGCCATGATAGGACTCCTTTAAAATATAAAAAATTTATAACTATGTGTTTACCACATGATTACCTAGATTGTAAGAATGAGTGTGCCCCATGTCAAACCTCCACCGAAGCCTGATAGGAGAATCGTCTGGCTACCATCTAAACGAATCAAGCCATTCTCCACACACTCTGAGAGCAAAATCGGGATACTTGCTGCACTGGTATTTCCATACTCCATCATATTGGCAGGAAGCTTGTCTCGGTCTACACCGATTTTCTTAGCCATCTTATCCAAAATGCGGATATTTGCCTGATGAAGCAAGAGATAATCCAATTCCGATGCTGCGATTGGACCATTCTCAATGGTTTCTTTGATCGATCTAGCAACATCACGATTTGCAAAATCAAAAACTGCTCGTCCATCCATTTTCAAAAAAGCAGGAACTGCTTCTTGATCTGAGAAGGGCGAAGCCAAAGCCGTTTGACCATAGGTCAAACACTCGCTCCGAGAGCCATCTGTATAGAGACTTTCCACAAGGAAGTGCCGTGTTTCGCTCGTTTCCAAGAGAACGCCACCAGCACCATCTCCAAATAGAACAGCTGTCGAACGATCAGACCAATCAACTGCCTTGGATAAGGTCTCAGCCCCGATAACAATCCCTTTTTTTGAACTGTCCAGAACTTAAAAATTTTTCAGCAGTTGAAAGAGCGAATACAAAGCCACTGCAAGCTGCTGTAAGATCAAAGGCAAAAGCTCTATGCGCTCCGATATTTGCCTGAACTCGAGCTGCTGTAGAAGGCATCATCGAATCTGGAGTAATCGTCGCTACAATGATAAAATCAATCTGGTCCGCTGTTAAGCTCCCTTTGGCCAGCAAACTATTAGCAACTTCTGTCGCCAAGTCACTTGTAGACTCCGTTTTTGAGATATGTCTCTGTTTAATTCCTGTCCGACTTGAAATCCACTCATCGCTTGTATCCATGATTTGAGCCAAGTCTTGATTAGTGACCACTTGCTCTGGAACATAATGAGCAACCTGGCTTATTTTTGCAAAAGCCATTATTTCAAATCCTCCAAAAATTGATAAAGGTTAGTCAAGCCCCTATCCATCACTTCTATTTCTTCAGAACTCATGCCATCGATAATTTCTCGACCATGGCCTTGTGGAAACGTTTATGAAGGCGGTGAACCAAACGACCTTTCTTTGTCAAATGCAGATAGACCACACGACGATCCTGATCAGAACGAATGCGCTCAACATAACCTTTTCTTTCGAGATTATTCAAGCTGGTCGTAACAGTTCCAAGAGTTACCATCAGTTCTTTTGAAACCTTACTTGGTGTTGCCTCCGGGAACTTTCCAATCACATCAATCGTGTGCATTTCTTTGATGGAGATATCTTTGAAACGACTACCTCGTAAGCTAACCTCCTCAATCACAAGGACATTATTAAAAATAGATGTTAAATACTCATTCACTTGTTGGTAGTCCAAAGTATTCCCTCCTTCTCAAAAAAACTTTTGCATTCAAAACATTTGACACAAAAAGTATATCAAACTTCAAAGAATTGTGCAAGTATTTTTTTATTTTCCTGAAAATTTTGGTCGTCTTCTTTCAGAATGTGCTCGGACTCCTTCTTTAAAATCTTCAGTTAAAGATAAAGATTCTTGCAACTTTAATTCCAATTCAGCATAATTCTGCCAATCCTTAAATTGGCTTTCCCAAACCAACTTTTTAATGGCTGCGTATGAGTTTGCTGAGCCTCGTCTTAATTTCTTCAGAACTTGTTCTCTTGTCTTTTCTAGCTTATCTGCCTCGCAAACACGGTATACCACACCCCATTCCAGTGCTTTTTCCGCGGTCAAGGCTTCTCCTGTCATGGCAAGTTGCGCAGCTCGTGTTACCCCGATACTACGACTCAAGAGATGAATCCCACCAGCGTCCGGCGCCAATCCAACTCCAACAAAGGCTTGGATGAATTTTGCCTTATCAGTCGCCAAACAAAAATCGACTGCTACTGCCATATTGGCTGCAGCACCAGCAACTGCTCCATCTACCTCCATCAAAACAGGTTTAGGGATCTGCTTAATTTTATAGGAGATTGTATTGACTAATTCTGCAATCTTATTCAAAGAAGGGATATCATCTTCATCCACTGCACGCTTCATCTCAACCAAATCTCCCCCAACTGAAAAGACCTTCCCATTAGCGTTAATCAAGATAAACTGAACAGTTTGATCCTGCTCTGCTAGAGTCAAAGCTTCTAAATTTCCTCACACATTGGGATATGGAAACCATTTGCCACTTCGGGACGATTCAAAGTGATGATAGCAAGATCATCTAGGATATGATATAGGATATGATTCATAGCTTCTCCTTTTGTAAGGTGATAAAATTATTTCATTGCCAAAGTATACCTTTTTTTAGATAAAGAGGCAAGAAAAAACTAAAGGAAAGTGTCTCAGCTGATAAAAAACGCTCACTTTATCCTAAAGACTATAGTATTTTCTTCATTGAAAAAAGCCCCTCTTTCTGCTATAATCGTATAAAATACTTACTTGAGGAGTCCCTATGAAGGTTGTAAAATTTGGCGGAAGCTCGCTTGCCTCTGCTAGTCAGTTAGAAAAAGTTTTAAACATCGTTAAAAGCGATAAAGAGCGCCGTTTTGTGGTCGTTTCTGCACCGGGTAAACGCAATTCTGAAGATACTAAGGTTACCGACGCTTTGATCAAATACTATCGTGATTATGTAGCGGGAAATGATATCAGCAAGAGCCAAAACTGGATCATCGATCGCTATGCGGCTATGGTGAGCGAACTAGGCTTAAAACCATCAGTTCTAGAAAAAATTTCTAAAAGCATCCGTGCCTTAGCGACTCTTCCTATTGAAGAAAATGACTTTCTCTATGACACCTTCCTAGCGGCTGGAGAAAACAACAACGCCAAATTGATTGCAGCTTACTTTAACCAAAACGGCATCGATGCGCGCTATGTTCATCCAAGAGAAGCGGGAATTATCGTAACAAGCGAACCTGGAAATGCTCGCATCATTCCATCTAGCTATGACAAGATTGAGGGCTTGGCTGACAGCAACGAAGTCCTTGTTATTCCTGGTTTCTTTGGGGTCACTAAGGAAAATCAAATCTGTACCTTCTCCCGTGGTGGATCCGACATAACTGGTTCCATCATCGCTGCCGGTGTCAAAGCCGACCTCTACGAAAACTTTACAGATGTCGATGGTATCTTTGCTGCCCATCCAGGTATCATTCACCAGCCTCATTCTATCCCTGAATTGACCTACCGTGAAATGCGGGAATTGGCTTATGCAGGTTTCTCAGTTCTTCACGATGAAGCTCTGCTCCCTGCCTACCGAGGAAAAATCCCTCTCGTTATCAAGAATACCAACAACCCTGACCATCCGGGTACTCGTATCGTTCTGAAACACAGTAGTGATAAATTCCCAGTAGTAGGGATTGCGGGTGACTCAGGATTTGTCAGCATCAACATGTCGAAATACCTCATGAACCGTGAAGTTGGTTTTGGTCGCAAGGTTCTGCAAATCCTTGAAGATCTTAACATCGGTTGGGAGCACATGCCAACTGGTATCGATGATCTTTCAATCATTCTCCGTTCTCGCGAATTGACTCCTATCAAGGAAGAAGAAATTCTGCGTCAGCTCGTTCAAAAGGCTGAAGTGGACCATGCTGAAATCGAACATGATCTTTCAATTATTATGATTGTCGGGGAAAAGATGAAGAGTCATATCGGGGTAACTGCTACTGCCACACGTGCTTTGTCTGAGAATAAAATCAACATCCAGATGATGTCCCAAGGGTCAAGTGAAGTTTCCATCATGTTTGTTGTCAATAAAGAGCAAGAGAAGGCCGCTATTAAGGCGCTCTATCATGCCTTTTTCGGTGAAAGTAAGGAAGACTAATCATGGCTCAATCACTCAATAAAGTCATTGACCTCCAAACCACTGGGACATCTTACCTCTCTATCTCTGGAAAAGTTGGAAAATTTCTAGTCGGGGACCAAGCCTTGGAGTTTTATCCTGATGTCAATGTCGAACAATATATCCAGATTCCCTGGTCAAGCATTCAGCAAATCGGAGCCAACGTAAGTGGCCGCAAGATCAGCCGCCACTTTGAAGTCTTCACCGATCAAGGTAAATTTCTCTTTGCCTCAAAAGACTCTGGGGCTATCCTCAAAATCGCTCGGGAAAAATTAGGAAACGACAAGGTCGTGAAACTTCCGACTCTGCTCCAGACCATTGGACAAAAATTTAAAAATCTATTTGCAAAAAAGTAGAAACTTTAGTATAATCATAGCAACGGATAAGTAGGTTATCCTCTTCTTTCAGAAAGTCTGCGGGTGCTGCGAGCAGATAGGAGGGATAGGTGAAATTCTACCGTTATCAACAATTAAATACAGAATCAAGTGCACACCTGTGAAGTTGGATGGAACCGTGGCCCTGCCACTCCAACGCTTTGTTAGGTGTGCTTTTTTCATAAAGGAGTTCTTATGTTAGATATCAAACGTATTCGTACAGACTTTGATGCTGTCGCTGAAAAACTAGCTACACGTGGTGTAGATGCTACTATCCTTAACGAGATGAAAGAAATCGACGCTAAACGTCGTGATATCTTGGTCAAGGTCGAAAACCTCAAGGCAGAACGTAACACAGTTTCTGCAGAGATTGCTCAAGCCAAGCGCAATAAGGAAAATGCTGATGACAAGATTGCTGCTATGCAAACCCTATCTGCTGAAGTCAAAGCCTTGGATGCTGAATTGGCGGACATCGATGCTAAATTGACAGAATTTACCACTACTCTTCCAAACATCCCAGCTGACAGCGTTCCTGTTGGAGCTGATGAGGATGACAACGTTGAAGTTCGCCGTTGGGGAACTCCGCGCGAGTTTGACTTTGAACCAAAAGCTCACTGGGATCTGGGTGAAGACCTCGGTATCCTTGACTGGGAACGTGGTGGAAAAGTGACGGGTGCTCGTTTCCTTTTCTATAAAGGCCTCGGTGCTCGTTTGGAACGTGCCATCTATAACTTTATGTTGGATGAACATGGCAAGGAAGGCTACACAGAAGTCATCACGCCTTACATGGTTAACCATGATTCTATGTTTGGTACTGGTCAATATCCAAAATTCAAGGAAGATACCTTTGAATTGAGTGACACCAACTATGTCCTTATTCCGACCGCTGAAGTGCCTCTTACAAACTACTACCGTGATGAAATCCTTGACGGAAAAGACCTACCAATCTACTTCACTGCTATGAGCCCATCATTCCGTTCTGAAGCTGGTTCTGCTGGTCGTGATACACGTGGCTTGATTCGTTTGCACCAATTCCACAAGGTTGAAATGGTCAAATTTGCCAAACCAGAAGAATCATATGAAGAATTAGAAAAAATGACAGCCAACGCTGAAAATATTCTTCAAAAGCTTAATCTTCCATACCGTGTGGTCGCGCTCTCTACTGGAGATATGGGCTTCTCAGCTGCCAAGACTTACGATTTGGAAGTTTGGATTCCAGCACAAAATACCTACCGTGAAATCTCAAGCTGTTCAAATACAGAAGATTTCCAAGCTCGTCGTGCTCAAATCCGTTACCGTGATGAAACCGATGGCAAGGTTAAACTCCTTCACACCTTGAACGGTTCTGGACTTGCAGTTGGACGTACAGTAGCCGCTATTCTTGAAAACTACCAAAATGCAGATGGTTCTGTAACTATTCCAGAAGTACTTCGTCCATACATGGGTGGAGCTGAAGTTATCAAACCATAAAAAATAAGGCCTAGCTAGATAATAGCTAGACCTTTTTTCGTAACCAAATTAGATAACCACTCAAGACAAAGAGTAAAATACTTAAGCAAAGGAGGGTTTCCACAAACACTAGATAATCTAAGATAGGCAGTTTTACAATTCCTTGAGCCATTTTAAGCGATGTAGCTGTGATAATGGTTGGGAAGGTTAAGGCTGAGAAGGCTGGTTGAAAGCCTTGTTTTAAAATATTGGGCAAGCGAGTCAAAACGAAGATGAAAAAAGACTGAGAGACAAGCATCAGCAGTAACAAGGCCCAGGTCGGAAGAGTAACTCCCCCGATACGCACCAGAGCTGCTAAGAGCAAAGAAAAAGGAGCGCAGTAGATTCCTTCTTGCCCTAGTAGGGCTGGAGTCAATGGCTGTTTCTTTAGATCACTGTAAATCAACGGATAGAGAAAAAAAGTAGCGAGAAAGCCGAAAGTCACCGTTAGGTAGGCAATCTGAATCAGGCCAACGACTGGATAGGTCAAGGCTGCTACTGCTATGCCCACATAAAGTACTGTCCAGCTTGGTGTTGCACTAGCTCTTTCCTCCACTCCAAGAAAGCGACGAGAAAAATAAGCGATCAAAGCAAAATCCAAAATAAAAGAAAACCACCACAAAGGCTGGGATAGGATAGGCATAGACGGAACTAGTCGCAAGACATAGGTCGATAAAATCATCCCCGCCATAGGAAAGGTAGCTATACCAGATAAAAGAGGGGGCTTGGTCAATTCTTTCTTGGTTTCTTCCCAATTAAAAAGATGAAGAATCAGAAAGAAAATCCATAAGACCAATCCAGTCAAACTAAATAGGTGCGAAAGAACAGGCCAAGTATCCGCAATCAAGTTTCCTGCACCTGCCAAACCTAACAAACAACCAGAAAATACCAAGGGGAGTTTTTTCATGGCAACCTCCGTTAATCATATTATTATCAGTATAGCATAAAAGCCTTTAAAATAGCATAGAAAAATGAAGACTGGATAAATCAGCCTTCATTTTATTTATGATTCGAACTAGGCATAAGGTTGCAATTCTGGATTGATTGGCGTATCAGCTAAGTTGTTTGCATAGTTGCAAAGGCTGGCTAGGCTGACACCGAGAACTACGTCCAAGGCATTTTGTTGCGTATAGCCGGCTTCTAAGAATTCAGCCAAAGCTTCATCTCCTACACGACCCTTGGTATTGATGACCGCCAAGGTAAACTTAGCTAGAGTATCTAGTTTTGGATCTGTCTCAATTGGAGTGCGGTTGCGAAGGGCTTGGAGAAGATCATCATTCATCTGGATTTGTTTGATTGAAAAGGCAGTATGACCTGCCACGCAGAAAGCACAACCATTGGTCACGGCTGCCGTGATTTGCACTACTTCGCGTTCCACTGGTGTCAGGCTATTGCGACGGTTGATGGCTCCGACAGTTCGGTAGGCTTCAAGCGCGGTTGGGGCATTGGCCAAGAGACCGATTAGGTTGGGAATATAGCCATTGTTGTCTTTTCGTACTGTTTCAAGAACTTCTTTCACTTCTGCTGGTGCTGATTCTACTGTGTGGATGGTAAATGTTGTCATAAGAAACCTCTTTTCATTTTATTGTCATTTAGTCTATCATAGAATTTCCCCCTTGGATAATATATATTTTCAATCGCCTTGATAAGAAATATCTATGAAATGAAAAAAATCACACTAAAAGTGTGATTGGGTTAGTGTTTAAAATACTTTTTAGTCTCAGCAATGACGACTGGCGACAAGACTAAGAGGGCAATCAAGTTTGGCAAAGCCATCAGGGCATTGACGATATCTGCGATAATCCAGACCATATCCAGCTCGATAAATCCTCCCAACAAGACCATGACTACAAAGACCACACGGTAGAGCCAGATAAAGCGGACACCAAAGAGAAACTCGAAACAACGCTCTCCGTAATAGTTCCAACCGAGGATTGTCGTAAAGGCAAAGAGTACAAGGAAGATGGTCAAGAGGGCAGGTCCAAAGTGTGAAAAAACTGTTGAAAAGGCTGACTGGGTCAAGGCAACACCATTTAAATCTCCGCTCCAAACACCAGTTACTAAGATTGTTAGACCTGTCAGAGTACAGATAATCAAAGTATCAATAAAGGTTCCTGTCATGGAAATCAAGCCTTGCTCTACAGGCTCATTAGTCTTAGCTGCAGCCGCTGCAATCGGAGCTGAACCAAGACCAGATTCGTTAGAGAAGACTCCTCGCGCCACACCATTTTGGATAGCCATCCGAATGCTGGCACCTGTAAAACCACCTACCGCAGCAGCTGGACTAAAGGCTGAAGTAAAGATGAGGGTAAGTGTGGCTGGGATTTTCTCGATATTAAAGAGTATAACTGTAAGAGTTCCTAAAATATAGACAATAGCCATAAAAGGAACGACTGCTGTCGAAACCTTTGAAATGGATTTGAGGCCACCAAAGACGGCAATTCCTACAAAAATGGATAAAATCAGAGCCGTGATAGCTGGATCAACTTGGGCTGTATTTTGAATGGATTCTGTAATCGAATTGACTTGGGTAAAGGTACCAATCCCTAGAAGGGCTACCAATACACCCGCTAGGGCAAAGAAGACAGCAAGTGGACGCCACTTTTCTCCCATCCCCAAAGAATGTAATGCATGGGTCCTCCAGCTACAGCTCCATTTGCATCCTTAGTACGGTATTTGATAGCCAGTAAACCTTCGGCATACTTGGTTGCCATCCCAAAGAAGGCAGCCATCCACATCCAAAAGAGAGCGCCTGGCCCACCAACCTTGATGGCTGTCGCGACCCCGATGATATTTCCCGTACCAACGGTGGCTGCTAGAGCCGTACAGAGAGCAGCAAAGCTTGACACATCGCCATATCCCTTGTCCTTGGTAAAGATCAACTGAAAGGCCTTAGGGAGACGAGCTACCTGCAAAAGGCCTAGTCGGATGGTCAAATAGATACCCGTTCCGACCAATAAGATCAAGAGGGGGGAGGCCCCCAAACGAAAGCATCAAGCGCTTTGAGCAATTCTAACATTTCCTTCTCCTATCTTTTCAACCCCAAAAGAAAGAGCACATGCAAGATACATGTACTCTGGAATGCCTAGATAAATGCTAAAAAGCGGTCTATCTTAGCTCTGTCCTTTTACCTGAGAGTTTGAGCAGTTGCCTGCCTTGCCCCTTCGGTGCCTTTACGGTCTCTCCAGAGTTCCGTCCATTTACAGTCATGGAAAACAAACCTTTCTCCATTTCTATTAAACTTCATTCGGTGTTGGTATTTTATTTTTTATTATTCTACAAGAAAAGTTAGCTTTTGTCAATAAATTCTATGAAAATTTTTGACTTTCCATTTCTTTTCTCAGAAAGGCCGAATCCTACTTCTCTCTAACCTTTAAAGGTCACAATGGTTGCGCCACTGCCTCCAGCATTCTGTGGGGCATAGCCAAAACTCTTGACATGCTTGTTTCTTTGTAGGTATTTGGTAACGCCCTCACGGATAACACCTGTTCCAATCCCATGGATGATGTCTACCTGCGCCATGTTATTAAGTAGGGCCTGGTCAATAAAGGCATCCAGCTCATTCATGGCTTCTTCGTAACGTTTGCCTCGGAGATCTAGTCTTGCTTGCGGACCACGACCAGAAGCACGTTTCACGATATTGACTTGTTTCTTCTTGACTGGTGCCTCTTGTTGGGCCTGAACCAAGTCAAATTCCTTGTCTTCCAAGGTCATCTTAATCAAGCCAACTTGGGCTTCCCAACGGCCGTCCTTAAGCTGATTGGTCAAGGTTCCACGTTGTCCATAACTGAGGACCACAATATCATCCCCCACCTTTGAGTCCGTTTTTTTCTTGGCCTTTTGAAGGACCTTGTTTTTTTAGACAAGTCCACTTTTTCAGGAGCCAGTTTTTTTCAGCTCAGCCTTGGCTTCAATGATTTCGTGAGGTTTGAGTTGAGACTTACTGTGGAGATTCTTGAGAATCTGGTCACTCTCACTTAGCGCTAGTTCCACAATTTCAGCTGCTTGTTCACGCGCCTTGTTGAGCTCAGTTTCCTTTTTCCCGATTGAGCTCATTGTAAAGCTTTTTGAGTGCTCGGTTCATCTTGAGGTTTTCTTGCTCCACCTCACGGATATTGTCCAAGCGTTTACGACTTTCAAGCGTTTGGTCTTCCAATTGCTCAATAATGCGGTTGACGTCATTATCTTGGTTGACCTGTTGGCTAGCATCCCCAACGATGACATCTGACAAGCCTAGACGTTTGGCAATTTCAAAGGCATTGCTTCGGCCAGGAACTCCCTGCATAAAGCGATAGGTAGGACGCAGACTGGCTGTATCAAACTCCATGCTAGCATTTTGCACAAAGGCTGTCTCAATACCGTAGGCCTTGAGTTCTGGATAGTGGGTCGTCGCCATAGTTTTGACCTGACGTAGACGAAGATCCTCTAAAATAGCCATAGCAAGGGCAGCACCTTCCTGCGGATCGGTACCTGCGCCAAGCTCATCTAAGAGTAAAAGTGAGTGTTGGTTGACCTTGCCAAGAATATCTACGATATTGGTCATGTGACTCGAGAAGGTCGACAAGCTTTGCTCGATAGACTGCTCATCTCCAATATCTGCGAAGATTTCTTCGAAAATACCGACTCGGCTCCCCTTATCAGCTAAAATGGGCAAGCCTGACTGGGCCATGAGTTGAGTCAAGCCCAAGGTTTTGAGCATGATGGTCTTCCCACCTGTATTGGGACCTGTAATGACAATGACCGTTAATTCCTTACCAAAGTGTACATCGTTTGGCACTGCATTTTTGACCAAAGGATGGCGAACATGAAGGAGTTGAATCTCTTGGTTCTCTGAAAGTTGAGGAACGACTGCTTGTCTTTCTTGAATAAAACGCACCTTAGCACGAATCAGGTCCAGATGGCCGATAATCCAAGCGTCATTAGCAATCTCTGCAGCATGAGGACGAACCCGTTCCGATAGTTCCTGCAGGATGCGAATCATCTCATAGCGCTCATCAGCTCGCAGACTAGCGATTTCTTCGCTCAGTTTCACGACCTCACGGGGTTCGATATAGACTGTATTCCCACTGGCAGAGATGTCATGGACAACACCTGCAATCTTGTTGCGGTAGGTATTCTTGACGGGCAAGACTTGACGGCCATTTCTGCTAGCGATAATCCCTTCCGTCAACATCTGAGCTTTTTGCTTGAGCAAGTCTTGCAAGACATCTCGAACTTGGCTCTCGCTATCATGGATTTTCCGACGGATGCGTGCTAGCTCTTCACTGGCGAAATTTTCGATAAAACCTGCATCATTTAGGGATTGAAGACTCCCTTGCAAGTGTGGAAAATCATGTAGTTTTTCAAACCATCTCGCCAACTGCTCCAAGCGTACGTTTTCAAGATTGGCATAAAAATTTTGTAACTCTCTGCTAGCAAGTAAGACCCGTTTGAGGAGTAGGAACTCCTCAATATTGAGGTCCGCCCCCATCTCCAAACGCTTGCAGACAGCCGAAATCTCACGTGTCGCTAGGATGGTAAAGTGAGGTTGCTCCACAAAAAGCGCCTGCATTTCCTCCATCTCTGTAAAGGCTTGTTTGATCTTATCCGCCTTGGCAGTTGGAGCCAAACCTTTTAGCTCCTCTAGGCCTTGTTCTGTCAAGAGATGCGGTTCAAACAAGGCCTTGATTTTTATTAAATTCTAAGGTTTCTAGTATTTTTTTGTATTCATATTTTTTTCCTTGTGTATTTGTTTACAAGATTATAGTAATTAGAGGTTTTTGACCTAGTCCTCCAATCTGTAAACAAAGGGCTAGGAAAAATCCCGCCCTTTTTATCCGATTAAATTTGTCACCCAGAGTTGTTTGATAAAGTTTGTCGTAAAAGGGATACTTTGGATGATGTGTTTAGCTACGATACTTTTTTCAAGTGAATTTTGAACGGCTGCCATAGGTACAGTTGCAAGAATGGTCAAAGCCATTTGCAAGACAAATAAGGTTACCAATAGAGACAAAGCCCCCGCACTAACTCGGAACCACTTACCACCTAGTGTTTTAACTGGAATCAAATGTAGAAACAAACCGATAAAACGTCCGATAGTGTAACAAGTTCCGAAAACTAGAAGGTAGGCTATCCCCGCATAAAAGACCTTGTCTAGCTGAAAAAGCTGGTCTGAAGGGAAGAAAAAGGTACCCTGTCCTTCCTGAGGATTGGCATAAGGGACAAGCAAGTGAAGTTGATCTCCCAGTGATTTATAAAACTGACCAGCAACAAAGGCTGATATCACTGTCACGAAGAAATAATAAACTTGCAGCACCAAACCTCTACGGTAGCCGATGTAAAATCCCCAAGCTAGAACCAGTAAGAGAAGGATCGAAATCATAGAGAATCCTCAATCTTGCTCTGCTCTTGCTTGACTGCCACTAGCTTATTTCGAAGGTCTTTAAGCTCCTGCTCCTTATCGTCAAACTCAATCTCACGACTAAGCTGCGTCGATAGGCTGTTAATCGCTAAAAGGAGGGCAATGGTTTCATCATCCGCCCCAGGCATTCGTTCCTTAATTGCTTGGTATTTTTCAGTCGCAACCTTGGCAATTTCCTCCATAAAGAGGTTGTCATGCTCGGTTGTCAAGGTTAATGTCTTTTTCCCGAATGTAAACTTATATCGATTTAGATTTGCCATAAAATTCACCTCACGATATTATACCAAATTTCGCTAACTTTGTCAGTTTTTACCAATTCTCCTGCTTTTGTGGTACAATAGAGACTATGGCAAGTATCACACTCACACCAAGTGAACAGGAAATTCAGAGCTTTTTAAGTCAGTATCAGAAGGCTCTCGCTCCTAGTAAAAATCCCTATATTCGCTATTTTTTGCGACTGCCTCAGGCAACGGTTTCCATTTATACTTCTGGAAAGTCCTCCTGCAGGGCGAAATGGCTGAGCAATACGCCAGTTTCTTTGGCTACCAAGTTCAACAAGAAAACATTGGACAAGATTTTCCAATGATTGGGACCGATGAGGTGGGGAATGGTTCCTACTTTGGTGGACTGGCTGTCGTGGCTTCCTTTGTGAAACCTGACCAACATGACTTTTTGAGAAAACTCGGAGTGGGGGATTCCAAGACTCTGACTGACCAAAAGATTCGTCAGATTGCCCCTATCCTCAAGGAAAAGATCCAGCATCAAGCGCTCCTCCTTTCACCGAGCAAGTACAACGAAGTTATCGGAGAGCGTTACAATGCTGTTTCTGTAAAGGTTGCCCTACACAACCAGGCTATCTTTCTCCTTCTCCAAAAAGGAGCCCAGCCAGAAAAAATCGTGATTGATGCTTTTACAAGTCCTAAAAACTATGACAAGTACTTGGCGCAAGAAGCCAACCGTTTTTCAAACAAGATCAGCTTGGAAGAAAAAGCCGAGGGAAAATACCTGGCTGTCGCGGTTAGCTCCATCATCGCGCGGGATCTCTTCCTCGAAAACTTGGAAAATCTTGGACGAGAACTAGGCTATCAACTCCCAAGTGGCGCAGGAACTGCTTCTGATAAGGTTGCGAGCAAAATCCTTCAAGCCTATGGTATGAAAGGGCTCAACTTCTGTGCCAAGCTTCATTTTAAAAACACTGAAAAAGCCAAAACACTGCTAGAAAGGTAAGTTATGAATTATTTTAAAACATTTCTAAAAGAGTGGGGAGTTTTCTTCCTTATTATCGCACTGGTAGGTCTTAGCCGTATCTTTCTTTGGAGTAATGTCCGTGTAGAAGGACACTCTATGGATCCGACCCTAGCTGACGGAGAAGTTCTCTTCGTTGTTAAACACCTCCCAATTGACCGCTTCGATATTGTGGTTGCGCATGAGGAAGAAGGAAATAAAGACATTGTCAAAAGGGTCATCGGTATGCCTGGTGATACCATTCGCTACGAAAACGACAAGCTCTTTATCAACAATCAAGAAACCGACGAACCTTACCTAGCAGACTACCTCCAACAGTTTAAAAATGATAAACTACAAAGCGCCTATTCAGGGAAAGGCTTTGAAGGGGATAAGGGGGGTCTATTTTAGAAGCCTTGCTCAGAAAGCTCAGGCCTTTACTGTCGATGTAAATTTCAACACCAGTTTCAGCTATACAGTACCTGAGGGTGAGTACCTCCTCCTTGGAGATGACCGTTTGGTTTCCAGTGACAGTCGCCATGTCGGAACCTTTAAAGCCAGTCAAATCAAGGGAGAAGCCAAATTCCGTTTCTGGCCACTCAACCGTATCGGAATCTTTTAAAACCAGCAACTAGATGCTGTGATAGTCTTTTTGAGTTAGCTTTTAGGATTAGATTGCAACTTGGCAATATCTTGTATCAAGCCCAAATCCAAGAAAAGCCTAACTGAGAGTTCTATCCCAGCTCTTTTTCTATCAAAAAGGAAACCTATGGAAGTTTATTTTTCAGGCACCATTGAACGCATTATTTTTGAAAATCCCAGTAATTTTTATCGCATTCTCCTCTTAGATATAGAAGATACCAATGCGGAGGACTTTGACGATTTTGAAATCATCGTTACAGGAACCATGGCTGACGTGATTGAGGGCGAAGACTACACTTTTTGGGGACAAATCGTTCAACACTCCAAGTATGGGGAACAGCTTCAGATCAGCCGTTATGAACGGGCAAAACCAACTAGCAAGGGCCTCGTTAAGTACTTTTCCAGTAGCCATTTCAAGGGAATTGGTCTCAAAACGGCCCAAAAAATCGTTGATAGCTATGGTGAAAATACCATAGACGAAATTCTGGAGCATCCTGAAAAGCTAGAAAGCATTGCAGGACTCTCTGCCAAATCGTGAAGCTTTCCTCTCTACACTTCGTCTCAACTATGGGACAGAAATGGTCTTGGCAAAACTGGCCAACTACGGCATTCCCAATAAACTAGCCTTTCAGATTCAAGACTTTTACAAGGAAGAAACGCTTGATGTGGTTGAAAATTATCCCTACCAGCTGGTCGAGGATATCAAGGGATTGGGCTTTACCATTGCTGACCAACTAGCAGAGGAACTAGGTATCGAAAGCCAAGCTCCTGAGCGCTTCCGTGCTGGCCTTGTCCATAGTCTCTTTCAGGGCTGTATGGATACGGGTGATACCTACATGGAAGCCCGAGATTTGCTGGAACAGACCCTGACTCTCCTCGAGTCTTCCCGACCCGTAGAACTGGATCCCAGCCAAGTAGCCCAAGAGCTTTCCTACCTCATCGAAGAAGACAAGGTTCAGCAGATTGATACCAAAATCTTTGATAACAGCCTCTTTTTCGCCGAGGAAGGCATTCGCAGTCATCTTATGCGTATCCTTGAAAAAGGAAAGCAGAAAAGTCAGGATCTAGAAACCATTCACAAGCATATCGCTAGTGTTGAGGAAGAACTGGGTATCCAATACGATAGCATCCAAAAACAGGCTATCTGCGATGCTATCCAGAACAAGGTCTTTATCCTAACAGGTGGACCTGGTACGGGTAAGACGACTGTTATCAATGGGATTATCGCTGTCTATGCCCTTTTAGAAGGACTTGACCTCAGGAAGAAAAGCAACCTGCCTATTCTTCTCGCTGCCCCAACTGGTCGAGCAGCTCGACGCATGAATGAATTAACAAGTTTGCCTAGCGCGACCATCCACCGCCATTTGGGGATGACGGGAGACGATGATACCAGTCATCTGGAAGATTATCTGGATGCCGACTTCATCATCGTGGATGAGTTTTCTATGGTGGACACTTGGCTAGCCAACCAACTTTTCTCCAACATCTCTTCTAACAGTAAAATTCTCATCGTGGGAGACAGCGACCAGCTCCCTTCTGTCAGTCCTGGCCAGGTACTAGCTGACCTGCTCCAGATACCCCTGATTCCGCAGACGCGCTTGGAACGGATTTACCGTCAGAGTGAAGAATCAACTATCGTCACCTTGGCTAGCCAGATTCGACAGGGAATCTTGCCAGCTGACTTTACTCAGAAAAAAGCAGACCGCTCCTACTTTGAAATCATGAGTAGCCATATCCCAGCTACGATTGAGAAAATTCTTGGCGCTGCCCTCAGAAGTGGCATTCCAGCTCGCGATATTCAGGTGCTAGCACCCATGTATCGAGGAACTGCTGGTATTGATGCCATCAACCAACTCATGCAAGACCTGCTCAATCCTCTTCAAAAAAGACAAGTTAGCTTTGAAGCAACTCAGTGTCACTATCGAACTGGGGACAAGGTTATTCACCTAGTCAACGATGCCGAAGTCAATGTCTTTAATGGAGACCTAGGCTACATCACAGATTTGATTCCTGGAAAATACACCGAGTCCAACAAGACGAGATTGTCATTGATTTTGATGGCAATGAAGTCGTATACCCTCGAAATGAATGGTACAAGATTCGACTAGCCTATGCCATGAGTATCCATAAGTCTCAGGGAAGTGAGTTTCCTGTTGTCATCCTGCCCATCACTAGTGCTAGCAAGCGCATGCTGGAGCGAAATCTCATCTATACAGCCATTACACGGGCCAAGAGCAAGCTCATCCTTCTTGGTGAATTACAGGCCTTTGACTATGCAGTCAAACATATAGGAACTGCCCGTAAGACCTATCTGATTGAACGTTTCAGTGATTTAATTGAAAATAATATTGAAGAAAGTAAACAAGCCTTCTCTGAAACTGCCACAGCAAGTGACTCTGAACAATCCTACATCCTCACCGAAGAAAACTGGTCTAGTATTCCAGCCATGATTGGGATTACAGATGCAGACTTAAAAGAGATTTTTGGAAAATAGAGCAGCAGAAAACCCACCAAATCAGGTGGGCTTTTTATCTTTTAAGATTATTTTACTGTTGCAGTGCTTGTAATCAATTCAACAGCTTTTTTGATTGCGATATCGTGTTTCAACATATCAGCTGAAAGCAAGTTTTGAACTTGTGCCACTTCCATGTTATAAGTTGCTGCCAATTGTTCGATTTCTTTTTGGATTTCTTCTTCAGTAGCGTCAAATCCTTCAGCTTTGGCAACTGCTTCGATAACAAGGTTAGTCTTAGTACGTGACTCAGCTTCTGCTTCGTATTGTTTGTGAAGGTCTTCTTGAGTAGTTCCAGTGATTTGGAAGTACATGTCAGGATTGATACCTTGACGTTGCAAGTTTCCAAGGAATTCGTTTACTGAGCGGTGAACTTCTTCGTGGATCATTTCCTCTGGAAGTTCTACGATTTCAGCATTTTCTACAGCTTTATCGATTGCTGCACCTTCAAGGGCATCTTTGTATGCTTCTTCTTTCGCAGCAGTCAATTCTTTGCGGTATTTTTCTTTCAATTCAGCAAGTGTTTCCACTTCTTCGTCAATGTCTTTTGCAAGTTCATCGTCAAGAGCTGGAACTTCTTTTGCTTTTACTTCGTGGATAGTTGTCACGAATTTAGCTTCTTTACCTGCAAGATCTTCTGCTTGGTAGTCTTCTGGGAATGTTACGATAACATCAACAGTTTCGCCAGCTGAGTGACCAACCAATTGGTCTTCAAAACCAGGGATGAATTGACCTGATCCAAGTCCAAGTGAGAAGTTTTCACCTTTTCCACCGTCGAACTCAACACCGTCGATAGAACCAACGAAGTCAATGACAACAGTATCGCCATTTTCAGCAGCAGCTTCCTTGATAACCAATTCAGCCAAGTTGTTGCGTTCGCGTTCGATACGTTCTTCAACGTCAGCGTCTGTTACTTCTTTTTCTACATCTACTGATACTTCAAGGTTTTTGTAGTCACCCAATTTTACTTCAGGTTTTGTCACGACTTCAGCAGTGATGACCCAGTCTTGACCTTTTTCCATTGAAGTCACGTCAATTTTTGGTTGTGCAACTACTTCAAGACCAGCTTCTTTTACAGCTGCCTCATAAGCATTTGGCAAAAGAGCGTTCAACACATCTTGGTAAAGTGTTTCTTCACCAAATTTTTTATCAAAGATAGGACGTGGAAGGTGACCTTTACGGAAACCTGGAACGTTAAGAGTTTTCTTTACTGAGTTAAATACACGGTCCACTTCTGGTTTGATTTGGTCTTGAGAGATTGTGAAAGTCAAGACACCACGGTTTGTTTCTTTGTTTTCAAATGATACAGACATTCTGTCATTTCTCCTTAAAATTTTTTAAATACAGTCTATTATAACATAAACAGGCGACTTTTTTCAAGTAATGAATACGCTTTTCAACGATGCTAAAGGTACTTGCTGGCTTCCTTGATACTGAGTTCAGCCATTCTTTCCTTGTTTTTTTCGATGAAGCTTGCTACCCATTCCGGATTAGTTTTAGAGTAATCTCTTAGAGCCCAGCCGATGGCTTTATTGATAAAAAATTCTGTCTGGTCGAGATTATTGAGCAGGACCTTTTCCATTAGTTGAACATCCGTTTTTTCTTTTCTTAGGAGCTGGTGGTCAATAGCAACGCGTCTCAGCCAGATATTGTCCGATAGACTCCATTGGAGGATGATTTCCCCCAGTTCCGGCTTGTCATATACCAAACTCCCCACAACTCGATCTAGGATGTCCACCGTATCCCACCAGGACTTGGTCACGACCAAGCGCATAAGCTTAGGTAAATCGTCCTCCGTCAAATAAGACTGCATGGTTTTCAAATAGTTTGCAGCCACATACTGGTATTCTCTAGGCTCCTTTTCCCAGCAAGTGTCTACAAAATCCCAATCGATGATCTTTGTTTTTTTCGCGCTTGGAAAATACTTTTTATAGAGTGCATTTCTTTCAGGACCTGCAACGCCTAGAAAGGAAAATTGATGGCGCATATAGGCTTCCATGGGGCCTGCTTTTTCAGGATTTTTTGTCGCATCCAACTCCATAAGTAAATCTGCAAGACTCATCTAAAGCCCTCCTGCCCCACCAAATGGTGCTGAAAGGCATAGACAGCTGCCTGAGTGCGATCGCTGACCTCAAGCTTGGCTAGGATATTGGACACATGAGTCTTGACCGTCTTGAGAGAGATAAAAAAGTTCATCTGCAATGCGCTGATTTTCGTAGCCCTTGGCAATCAGTTGGAGAACATCTCGCTCACGCGCAGTCAAATCCTCATGAAGTTCCATATGATTGCGGTGGTATTCGACCTTCTTGCTGACCTCTTGCTCAATAGCCAGCTCGCCCGCTGCTACCTTACGGACAGCGTGGAGCAATTCGTCTGCACTAGAAGTCTTGAGCATATAGCCTTTGGCACCAGCATTCAAGACTGGCATGATTTTCTCATTGTCCAAATAAGAGGTGACAATTAATATCTTGGCTTCAGGCCATTCTTTGAGGATGGCCAAGGTTGCATCAATCCCATTCATCTCAGGCATGACGATATCCATGACAATGACATCTGGACGCAATTCCAAGGCTAAGGAAATCCCTTGGACACCGTTAGCCGCCTCCCCCACAACTTCTACATCGTCTTGGAGGTCAAAGTAGCTTTTCAAGCCCAATCGGACCATTTCATGGTCATCTATCAGTAAAATTTTCATCTCTACTCCTTTATGATTCCTTGTCTAGCAGGGGAATACGGATATCAACTGCCAGTCCTTGCTTAGGTGCTGTCAAGAGTTGAACCGTTCCTGCCATATCTTCGACCCGCTCCTTGATATTTTGCAGTCCATAACTCAAGTCATCTAAACTCCCTAACTGGAAACCAATCCCATTGTCCACCACCTTCAGCTGCAATTCAACATCTGTCTGATAGAGATAGACATCTAGGCAAGAGGCCTGGGCATGGCGGAGGGTATTGCTGATCAACTCCTGCAAAATACGGAAGATATGTTCTTCAATCTTCTTGGGCAATTTAGATACATTTTGCTTGAGACTAACCCTGAGATCACTCTTGTCCTCTAGCTCTTTTAAGAGGATTTGAATCCCCTCAATCAAACTCTTCTCTTCCAACTCAACAGGTCGCAAATGTAGGAGCAAGACCCGCAGATCTTTCTGGGCTGTCTCTAGGATGGCTGCAACACTTTGCAACTGGGTCTGCATCTTTTCTCTATCAAGCTTCAAAGCCTGCTGGCTGACACCTGATAAAATCATATGGGCCGCAAACAACTCCTGACTAACCGTATCATGTAAGTCACGTGCTATCCGCTTCCGCTCTTTCTCGATGATTGCTTCTTCCTTGACCAGACTTTGATTTTCAGCCTTTTGAACAGCTTCTGTCAAGAGATTGAGTTTGCCAGACAAGGACTTAAAACTGGCATCCAAATCTGGATCTGCAAAGGGAATCACCTCTTTTCCTGCTAGCAGTCGCTTGAGATTGATCTGCATTTTTCTGCGAGAAATTTCTTCCATCACGCGCCAAAAGAGGACAAAAAAGAAGGTCATGGAAAGGCTAAAGACCAAGATCAAGAAGATGAGTTTCTCCGTTTTCTCAATATCCTGTAGCAAATAGGACCAATCAAGATTGAGAATATCAAGCAGACTATTAGCCAAAAAGAGGATAAAGAGGAAAGAAGTCAGGCTGATTAACAGATAGGATTGCTTTTTCATCCTCTGATTACCTCCACATCACCAACCATACTGGTTAGGAAAATTTTGACGCTCTTGTTACTCTTGAGGTAGTCTCTGGTTTCCTGATGATAGTGTTCGTTGCGGAGGGATCTCTTAGGTTGATGAAGGAAGGTAAGATCTCCATAAAGACAGTTAACACTGAGGCTGATTTCCACATCTACGGGTACGATAATCCTAGTCGTTCCGACCATCTTTCTAAGGATAATGACATTGTCATGATTGGTTAGGATGACTCTTTCTAGATGAATGGTGTCCTTTCCCATGAGACGAAAGAGATTGATATCATCAAACTGGCAGGTCTGGTGACTAGAAAAATGATGGAGATTGCCAAACCAGCGATTCTTTTCATTTAACCGTCACTACCTCTTCAAAGACCAAGTCGGTCTCCTCTCTTTCTTGATTCATCATCGGATAGAGAAGAAAGAGACTGTATATGACTGCTACAAAGATAGCTAAAATCACAAAAGGATTGAGCATGACGATGAAAAAGAAAAGAATGGTCGCCACAAGGAGGAGGAAGTTATTGCCCTCTTTACCTGTATAATAGCGGAGCAAGAGCAAAAAGAGGAATAGAATCAGCAGAAAACGCGAAAAATGCTCTGATACCATCAAAATCAGAGCTCCCGTCAACAGACAGGCTTCAATAAATAAAAAGATTTGAAATTTTTTCATAGATGCATCCTCTCTTTTCTATTTTATCACAATTCAAAAAAGTCACCTCGGTCTGAGGATGGAAAAAGGACATAGGACAGAAATCGCTCCTACAAGCTTGGTTTCATCAACTCACCACAGTTGGCAAAAGGCTACAAAAAGGGCGGGATTCTTGTCCCGACCTCTCTACATCTGATCTATTGCTTCTTTTAGTTTACCGTAAAGAATATAGTCTACGTCTTGCAGATCCACTATGGTGGCACAATTAAGGGCACACATGATCAAACGCAGATCTTCTTTCCAGCCTTGGACAATGCCAATCACTTCTTCGACTGTGTAGGTTTCAATCAACTCTAGAACGGTACGTGACAGTCCTACAGCCTTGGCACCAAAAACCAAGCACTTAATCATATCAAGCGGATTCCGAACGCCTCCGCTGACCAAAAGTTCGACCTTGTCTTTCCAGTCTTGGGCATTGAGGAGGGCTTGCATGGTGGACTGCCCCCATTGATTGAGGTAATCACGCTGGCCACTGCGACGATTTTCGATATAGGCAAAGCTGGTGCCACCACGACCTGACAGGTCAACGGTTCGAACCCCCAATTCATAGGCTCTTTCGATGGTCTTCACATCCATCCCAAAGCCGACTTCCTTTAGGACAATAGGAACGGGGATTTGCTTGCTATAATCTGCTAGATGCGATTGCCAGCTCCTGAACTTCCTTTCTCCCTCAGGCATGAGCAATTCCTGCATGACATTAACATGCACTTGCAGGAGGAGAGGATTCATCTCTTCTACAGCCCGAAGTCCTAGTTCAACAGGCTTGTCCAAGCCAATATTGGTTCCAAGGAGGAGCTTTGGATGGCTAGATTTGACAGAAAAAGAGTCATCTGTTGGATCTTTGAGGGCTGCACTATAAGAGCCCGTTACAAACAAAATCCCACAAGCTTCTGCCACCTGAGACAACTTTTGATTGATTTCTTTACCTTTTTCGCTCCCACCTGTCATGGCATTGATATAAAAAGGAAAGTCCCACTTTCGACCTGCAAATTCTGTAGACAAATCAATCTCATCTAGGTCATAGAGCGGTAGCGAAGAGTGAATCAACTCCACCTCATCAAAGCTATTATAGGAACTTTTCTGCTCAAGGGCATAGCGGATGTGCTCGTCCTTACGATTTGTCGTCATGTCCTATCCTTTCTTGGTATAAGAGCTCAATCCCCAGATCGGCCCAACGATTTTTTAAGGTTTCAGTTGTTTGCATATCAAAACTCAAGGCAATACCACAGTCACCACCACCAGCACCGCTACTCTTAGCAACAGCCTGCAAACCTCGGCTGGCCATTTTTAAATCTCTCAGCGAAGGCGTGTAAATATCTGGGCTCAAACCTTCTAAAAGTTGACTGGCTGTTTCTACCTGCTCGATGATGTTTTCTGCATTCCCCTGCTCCAAGGCTTCTACAAAAGCAGATACCGTTGCTTTTGAGGAAGTTAAAAAACTCTGATTGATGTTTTGCTTGATTTGCTGGACCATTTGACTCGATACGGCCACTTCCTTGGTCCATCCTACTAGGAAATCACATTCTAGGGCTGGTTTTACTTGTGAGATAGAAAATCCCCAATCACGCTCCAAAACAGTCGCCACGTTTTCTTCTTCGAACCAAGCAGCCACCTTCTGGCGATCAAACGATTGGTAGAGAACCAAATCCTCTGCCACGATACAGGCAAGGTCTCCCATAGAGCCGTTGTCTCCTCGCTTGAGTAAGACGGCACTGGCTAGCTTGAACAAGAGTTCCTGATCAACCGTAATATCATATAGGGCCAGTAGGGCCTTGATCACCAAGACAACGACGCTACCACTAGAACCCAGACCAAACTTTTTGCCTTCCCGTTCCATTTTCCCACGGATTTCCAAGGAAAAAGGTCGCAAGGTTTGCCCACGATAAACGAGGAAATCTCCCACTAAAATAATCGTTTCTTGAATCAAGCTATAGTCAGGATTTGGCGTCAAGTCCACTACGAAATCAAACAGATCTGAGTAGATACGGTAGCTATCAGAAAAGGTAATCTCAGCCTTCATATAGATGGGAATGGCCTTTATCAAGGCTAACTGTCCTGGCTCTAAAATAGCATATTCACCTGCCAAATAGAGTTTCCCGCAAGTTTTAACAGCAATCATCTTGGCTCAAATCCTTTGTTTTTGACACAATTAAGCGGTAACGTTGACCGAAGATTTCTGACAAATGCTCCAAGTCTTCTTCTTGACAGAGGACCTTAACATTGGGACCAGCATCCATGGTAAAGTAGCAGGCTTCTCCTTGCTCACGAAGTTGGCGGACAAAGTCCATCGCTTCATAAGATACATCCGTCAGATAAGAAAGGCTGGCGATGCTGTTTTTGTCGTAGCGTGCATAGCAAGGGCATTTTTCTCCGTTAATTCCCCAACCTTGGCAAAGTCGTTCTCTTTGAGATAGACCAGCATATCTTGATAGTCTTTCTCAGACTGGCGCACCCAGTCATCAAAGGTCGTCGAAGTTTCCACACAGAGTTTCATCCCGTCACGACTAGAGATTGGTTTTTTCTTGTCCTCTAGCACCAACATAATCATAGCTAGTTTCAGGTCTGTCTCTACAGGGTAAATTTCCCCACTATCCTTATCCCAGGCACCCAGTGGTCCATAAAAACTGCGGGAAGAAGAACCTGAGGCAAACTTAGCCTCCTGCGCCAACTGGCTCCGATTCAAGCCAAGCTGGAAATAAGCATTGCAAGCCTTGACCAAGGCGGATAAACCACTGGAACTTGAGGATAAGCCCGCTGCGGTAGGCATGTTGTTTTGAGTATCGATACGGACAAAGCCCTCACCTTCTGGGCGGTAACGATCAATGATTTTGCTCATCTTGGCATGCTCCGCCTCACTCTGAAGCTGACCATTGATATAAAAGACATCAGCAGTCGCATCCGTCGGTAGAGGCGACAAGGTCGTCTCTGTGTACATATTTTCCAAAGTCAGAGAGATACTGCTAGTAGCAGGAACCATCTCTTTTTCTTTTTTCTTTCCCCAATATTTGATAATGGCAATATTTGCGTAGGAACGTACTGTTACAGGCTTTCGATCCATGTCTGAACAGCTCCTTTCTCTTCTAATCGTTTTGCTAGTTCTTGTGCTTGACCTAGATTGGCTACCAAGGCGATAATGCAGCCTCCTAGTCCACCCCCACTCATCTTGGCACCCAGAGCACCATGACTAAGAGCCGCTTCAACGAGGGAGTCTGCTTCAGGGCTACTGACGCCAATTTCTTTTAGATGTAAATGCCCTTGACTGAGGATTTGTCCCAGTTTTTCAGCATCTTTTTGTCTGATCACCTTTTCTGCCTGCTGGGTCAATTCTCCCAAGGCATGCAAAAATGGCAGAGCATCCTTCCCCTTGCTTTGAACCACTTGGATGGCTTCACGAGTGTGACCATAAACACCCGTATCTGCAATCACCAAATAGGCAGATAGGTTCATCTCAAGTTCTGTAAAGCCAACATTCTTGATAAAGCGAATGGGCTGGTCACTGAGACAGGTCTTGGCATCCAAACCACTAGGATTCATATGGGCAATCATCTCAGCCCGATTGACCAGGATTTCCAGTACATCATGAGGCAGGTCGGCTTGATAGTAGTCAAAAACAGCTCGAATGGCTGCTATGCTGATAGCTGCTGACGAACCCATCCCTCGTTTTTCAGGGATAGCCGAGTCAATCACACAGCGAATGCAGGCTTCTTTGATATCCAAATACTCCAGTGAGGCATAAACCGCCATGGACAAGGTGTCCTCCTCATAGAGGCGCCAAGGACTTTCAGCAGGAACTACCTTACATGTCACCTCTACCTCTATGAGAGGCAGGGAAATGGCAGGATATCCGTATACAACCGCATGCTCTCCTATTAAAATAATCTTACTATGTGCCTGACCGACACCAACTTTTTTTGTCATGTTTTCCTTTAACCAGACGAAAAGACCGTCTCATTTCATACAGTAGTATTTTCTCCTATCTATTTTATTATATTTTCACAAAAAAAGCGATTGTTTCCTTCACAATCGCCCCTTTCATTATTGGATCCATTCGCCATTATAGTTGACAGAATAGCCTTCTACAGTCGTATTCACTGCTACGCACCTGAACTATATGCGTAGTACCATTTACCATTAACCTGGAACCAACCTGTCTTCATGTCACCATTATTTGCATGGAGGTAATACCAAGTTGAACCTTCCTGATACCAACCGGTTGCCATAGTTCCTGATGAACGAAGGTAGTACCACTTATTACCAACATAAGCCCAGCCTGTCTTCATATCTCCATTTTGAGCATCTAGATAATACCAAGTGGAGTCTTCCTGATACCAACCAGTCGCCATAGCTCCTGATGAGCGGAGGTAGTACCACTTATTACCTAGATATTGCCAACCAGTTTGCATAATACCAGTTGTTGGATCTAGGTAATACCAAGTCGAATCATCGTTTATCCAACCCGCACGTCTTTCACCACCAAGGTAGTCTTTCCCTAAATGACCTGTTTTTGCTAGATAGTACCAGTTAGATTGATCGTAGAGCCAACCTGTTTTTAAAGAATGATCTTCATTAAAGTAATAATTTGCTAATTTAAGAACTTCTGGGCCTTCAAAGCCTTCACCATATTTTTTACCAACAGTTAATGAATCTTTAACCTCTAATTGTTGCCAGCCAACAAATTCTTGTAATACCCCATCTTGATCAAAGTAGTACCATTTATATTGAAGGCCAATTTCGAAAACCGGACGATTATCAAATAAATCATCACGATAACCCGTCCCAGGAATTTCTAAGTATTGCCAGCCGACTACCATTTCTCCATCATCATCAAATAGTACATTTTACCGTCTATTTTATGCCAATAGATCGCTTTATGATCTTTTTTTATATAGTATTTTCTATTGCCCTTATCAACAAACTGCCCACCTGTGGTATCCGCCAATACTGTACTTGTCGCTAACAGACCAAGAAAGAAGACTGCTAGTCCAACTTGCATCATTATTTTAAATTTTTTCATTAGATCTTTCCTCCATAACTGATTGTAGCAAAGACTCTACCGTATGTCAATATATAGAAACTTCTCAAAAAAAGCAGTTACACAACTGCAACTGCTTTTCTATTCTTGCATGGTGTACCCAACACCACGCACGGTTTTAATGTAGCTTTTTTTGACCTTTTACATCAAGCTTGCTACGTAGATAACGGATATAAACATCCACGATATTGGTTTCTGTCGCACTTTCGTACTTCCAAACACTTTCCAACAACTGCTCACGAGTCAAGACCTTCTTGCTTCCCATGAGAGTGGCCAAAAGGTCATACTCACGGCGCGTCAGAGCAATCATCTCCTCGCCACGATAAACGGTATGATGTTCTACATCCATACGCAGATTGCGGTAAGACGTTGGGACCTTCATCTGACTACAGTGTTGGTCGATAAAGTCCCGACCTCGGAAAATCGCTGAAATACGAGCCACCAGCTGATCAATAATCACTGGCTTATAGATGTAAGAAACGGCGAAGCGCTGGATTGTCTCAATCTGGTCTTGCAATTCTTCGCGATGGTCCAAGACCATGATCACTGAGGCAGGTTTTGTCCGACTCAGCCTCTCTGCAAAATCCTGGGCCGTCATATCCCCCAGACGAGCATTCAGTAAAATCAAGTCATAATCTGTCTGGAGAGCCATGGAGAGGGCTTTTTGCCCCTCCTCGACCAGATCAACACGGTATTGCTCTTTTTGGAGTTCCAGACTGAGAAAATGAGCGAGATTGCGTTCTTTCTCAAGTAATAAAATCCGTTTCCCCATGGCAGACCTACTTATTTTTCGTCATACCAAGAGTAGTGGAAGGTTCCTTCTTTGTCTTTACGTTGGTAAGTGTGGGCACCAAAGTAGTCACGTTGCGCTTGGATCAAGTTAGCTGGAAGGTCAGCTGAACGGTAGCTATCAAGTAAGTAATAGCTGCTGAGAAGGTTGGTACTGGTACACCAGCTTGAACAGCAAGAGCTACGATATCACGCACTGCTTGTTGGTACTTAGCAGTAACATCCAAGAAGTACTCATCCAAGAGAAGGTTTGCAAGGTCTGCATCACGGTTGTAGGCATCTGTTATCTTTTGCAAGAAACGAGAACGGATGATACAACCATCACGCCAGATAGATGCGATGTCCGCAAATGGCAAGTTCCAGTTGTTTTCTTTAGAAGCCACACGCAATTGAGCAAAACCTTGTGCGTATGAAATGATTTTTGAGAAGTAAAGAGCTTGACGAATCTTTTCGATCAACTCAGCCTTGTCACCTTCAAATTTGAAGGCAGCTGGTTTTGGAAGCACCTTGCTAGCATGCACACGCTCTTCTTTGTATGTAGAGATGTAGCGGGCAAATACTGATTCAGTGATAAGTGACAATGGCACACCAAGGTCAAGTGCTGATTGGCTAGTCCATTTACCAGTTCCCTTGTTACCTGCAGCATCAAGGATGTAGTCTACGATTGGTCCCTCTTGACCTTCATCGTCTTTACGGCTCAAGATATCAGCTGTGATTTGGATCAAGTAGCTGTCCAATTCACCCTTGTTCCACTCAGTGAAGATTTCAGCCATGTCTTCTGCAGAAAGACCAAGCAAGTGTTGCATGAGGTCGTAGCTTTCTGCGATCAATTGCATGTCGCCATACTCGATACCGTTGTGGACCATTTTCACATAGTGACCAGCTCCATCAGGACCGATGTAAGTCACACATGGTTTGCCATCTTCTGGTGCTTTAGCTGAGATTTCTTCAAGAACATCAGCAACCAATTCGTAGGCTTCTTTTTGTCCACCAGGCATGATAGAAGGACCTTCAAGGGCACCTTTTTCACCACCAGAAACCCCAGTACCGATAAAGTTGATGCCTGAGTTTGCCAATTCTTCATTACGACGGATGGTATCTTTGTAGAAAGTGTTTCCTCCATCAATCAAGATATCACCCTTGTCAAGGTGTGGAAGAAGGGCTTGGATAGTTGCATCTGTACCAGGTCCAGCTTGAACCATGAGCATGATACGACGAGGTTTTTCGATAGATTGAACGAAAGACTCTACATCGTAGCTAGGTACAAAGTTCTTTTCAGGATGGCAAGCAATTACGTCTTCTGTTTTTTCTTTACTACGATTGTAAATGGCAACTGTATAACCACGAGATTCGATATTTAGGGCAAGGTTACGACCCATTACGGCCATACCAACGACACCAAAGTTAGCTTTTTGTCATGTGACACTCCTCTTGTTTAATATGTTTTATTTTATCATTTTTTTACCTATGAAAGGAAAGAATTTTGTAACGGACTCCTAGTAGTCCAAGTCATCCGCGTGACCAGCTCCATTACCAACAAAGTATCCAGTCTTACAGTTGAGGGTGAAGAGATAGGTTCCATCTGGTTTGTAGAGGTTATAATAACCATTTCCGTTTACGATATTGACCCGTTCTAGAATATATTGATTACCAGTGATATAGCCACGAGCACGCGATGTTGCTAAGATTTGTTCAAGGACACCGTCCGCAAAAAGTCCAGGCAGGGATTGTTGCTATCCTCTACAGCGGATTGGTTGTATGGTACACGACTAGCACTTCTTTGAAGATTGGCACCTTCGCTAGACAAGCCTCCGCTTTCTGGTCTGCTGGCAGGTGCCGAACTCGATGAAGCAGACGAACTGCTCGTACTGCTATCAGTCGTTGTGCTTGAACTTTCTTGGCTACTGCTACTTGAACTTGAACTAGAGGCGCTTGTTTGCTGGCTCTTACCAAGGCTAATGGCCTTATCTAACAGTTTATCTAGCTCTGTATTTCCTGTTTTAATTTCTGTAAATTTAGCATCTGCCTTGACCTTCGCATTGGTATCCAAGACACCATCAGTAATTGCTGGAGTTTCAAACTGATTATTCACTTCTTGCACAGCCTTGATTTGAGTTTCTAAACTATCATACTTAGACTTGGCAAGGGTATATTCTCGACTGCCTTCGAGTTTATCTAGTTGAGCCTTGAGTTGGTTCAACTTGTCAAACTGACTATTTTTCAAGGCTGTTTTATTAGCATCCGTATAAAAGGCATCGTAGAGGGTATTAAACTCTTGTAGAGCCGCTTGTGTTTCTTGATTGCTAGAAGATGATTGAGAAGACTGGATAGCTTGGTTGGAGCGAGTTACTTGACGATAGATATAGTAACTACCTGCCAAGATAAGGGCTGTAGCCAAGGCTGAGCCGATAACAAACACGCGCTTCTTTTTAGAATTAGAAATTGTTTCTGATTCTGCCTGAGCTGAGCGTGAAAGTAGAGCTGTCTCTTCCTCTTCTTTCTCATCAGCAACCTCTGCTGGCGTTTGCTTTTCCAACACAAGCGGTTCCAAGTCTTGATTTCTTCTCCCAAAGGAGGCAAAACCACATCCGAGCTTGTAGATTCCACTGAGTCTGACACCGTTTCTTCTGAAACTGTCTCGGGTTCCTCTATGATTGGTGCCGACTCTTCAGTGATTTCTGAGACTTCCTGTGTCAATTCTTCTTGAGCCTGAGCTTCCTGCAGTTCTTCTTTTTTAAATTGACGTGTTTCAAACTTGTCGGCTTCGATTTCCTCGCGGTGCTGTTTGATGTATTTATCCAAGATATTGTCCTCAGGCAATACTCCAGCTTCAACTTCTTCATTTTTACGGATGACTTGACCAACTGTCAGATCTTTCGCCTCGTCAAAATCAAATTTGGATTCTTGATGCTCTTTTTTATGGCGATTGTGTCTTTTTTTACTCATCTGTCTTCCTTTCTACTTTACCTCTTGGCGCTTCACACGCTGACCAAAGTATTGATACAAATCCACTTTTAAGGTTCCGTTATAAAGTTTGCGCTTTTTATCCGCTGGACTTCCGTACTTACTTTCAAAAGCTTCGTCACTCGTCAGGATAAATTTGCTCCAGGTTTTCAGTGGGGCAAAGACCTGTCCCATTTCTGCATAGAGCTTGGTAACTCCTGCATCATCAGATAAACGCTCTCCATATGGTGGATTGGAAATGATGACACCATTTACCTTGTCTGAGTGCAAGTCCTGTACCCGCATTTGTTTAAAAGTGATGTCACCTGACACACCTGCTGCTTGGGCATTGGCTTTAGCAATTTCAACCATACGAGCGTCTATATCACAGCCCATGATATCCAGTTCAAGTTCACGGTCAATTTTCTTGGTAGCATCAGTACGCACTTCTTGAATTAACCGATCGCTAACCCAGTTCCATTCTTCAAAGCAAAGGAACGGCGAAGCCCAGGGGCCATCTTTCTAGCAATCATAGCCGCCTCGATACAGAAAGTTCCTGAACCACAGGTCGGATCAATCAAGGGCTTGTCTGGATACCAGTTAGAGAGTTGTAAAATCGCCGCTGCCATATTTTCTTTTATAGGCGCTCCACCCTTTTCCGTACGATAACCACGTTTAAAAAGGCTAGAACCTGTCGTGTCAATCATGACAGTTGCCACATCTTTAAGGATGGACACCTCTATCTTAAACTCAGGACCATTTTCCATCAAGGGAACACCTTCTGGGCGGGCATAGTGTTTTTGCAGTTTCTTGACAACTGCCTTCTTGGAAATCGCCTGAACACTAGGCTCATTGTGAAGTTTAGACTTAACACATTTGGCCTTTGAAATCGGGAAACGCGCCCCAAGCGGGAGATAGTTCTCCCAATCTAGAGCAAAAACGCCTTGGAAAAGTTCTTCAAAGGTCTTAGCCGGAAAGCTCCCAACTACAATCTTGATACGGTCAGCTGCGCGAAGCCACAGATTGGTCTCAATGATTGCCTTCACATCTCCTTGAAAACGGACACGTCCATTCTCAACCTGGCAATCATAGCCTAACTCTCGCACCTCACGTCCAACGACAGCCTCGAGACCCGCCGCAACAGTTGCGATTAAATTAAATTCTTTTTTCATTTTACAGTCTTGTAAGACCTTTCTCTTGTTCACTTTAAAAAATGAGGTTGAGAAAGATTTCTCAGCCCCAACCTATATGCAATTTTCTATAAGCCATGTTTTGTTCCAGAAGTGACTAGGACCACTTCCTTCGATAATCATCTGTCTACCGCTAACAGCCTGTAACTGATAACAGTCAGAGTACTACGTTCGTTTCCGTGCACTCCATGCCCCGACCAAAATTTGGGTTGCTAGCTTGAGGGGTTTACCGCGTTCCACTCTCTCTGTTTCCAGAAAGACTCCGTCACTGTGGCACTTTCAAGCCTACTCTGACCTATCCGAAGACTTAGCCATTTCAACTGCCGTAACGATCTCTCGTCCCTAGGCTTATGGATTCGCCTAGCACAAACACTACAGGCATCACAGCCTGTGCTAGCATGGACTTTCCTCATGAAAAGGGATTCTCTTCACGCGATTATCCAAAAATTGCATCTAATAGACACCTAATTACAACTCAGAATTGTCTACGATTTGCTTACCGAATACTTCTTTTTCAAGTCGATTCAATCGTTTCAAAATATCAAAATTTGTCATTGGAGTAGAACTTGTTACTTCGATAGAACTTTGTTGAGTAGAACTTGCCTGTGGCTTGTTAGACAATTCCTCCTTCAAATCAGCAATCTCCTGACGAAGAGATTTGACCAAAGCTGCGTAAGTCTCATAATCCTTGATCACATCATCTAGGAACTCGTCTACCTCTGCCTTACTATATCCGCGAACTTCACGTCCAAACTCTTGTTCAAAAATATCTTTTGCTGAAAAAATAATACTTGCCATTTCTCTCTCCATTCTTGATTGCTATTCTTATTATATAAAAAAAGACAAACAAAAATCAAGGTCAAAGCCTCACTTTTCGGAAAAATTTTCCACTATTTCGTTCAGATCCTCAAATGTTAATCTTTTTGTAACATAGCCTTCTTGATTTTTCATCATCTGGTAAAAATACTGTAACTTGGTTTCATTTTCTTCGTCATAAAACAGGTAGCATCCATCCGTATTTTCCAGCAGAAATTTCTGATAATCACGTAGTTGCCCCTTGTGCTCATATTGTGGATAGGCATATTTGACAAAGTCAACCTGCTTAAACTCACTGAGTTTGATTTGATTGGCTTCATTCCAGTTACTGCCATGGGTTTCAAAATCAAAAATGGTCGCCAGTTGAAATCCATAGTCTGCTTTCATGTCTTTCGCCACCTGAAGCGCCCAGTACTCAAAGCCCAAAGTCCCTGTAAAGACAAGCCAAGTCACCCCATCCTCTGCTAGACGTTCCAGGTCTCTCCGAATGGCTGTTTTGATAATATCAACGCGAATATCCTTGTCATTAAAGAGACCAAGGTCCAAGGCTGAATAGCCTAAAATCAAGGCTGATGTCATTTTTAACCCTTTCTTTGTAAATTTATGATATAATAGAGTGATGTTATTGTACCAATAAGGAGAATTATGGTCAACTATCCACATAAAATTTCATCTCAAAAGAGACAAGCACCCCTGTCACAAACTAAAAATTTCGCAAATCGGGGAATGTCTTTTGAAAAGATGATCAATGCTACGAACGACTACTATTTGTCGCATGGGTTAGCTGTTATTCACAAGAAACCGACTCCCATCCAAATCGTACGTGTCGACTATCCCCAACGAAGTCGAGCCAAGATCGTTGAAGCCTACTTTAGACAAGCTTCAACTACTGACTATTCAGGGGTTTATGATGGATACTACATCGACTTTGAAGCAAAGGAAACCAGGCAAAAACATGCGATACCGATGAAGAATTTTCATCTCCATCAGATCCAGCATATGGAACAAGTCCTTGCCCAGCAAGGAATCTGCTTTGTACTCCTTCACTTTTCTTCTCAGCAAGAAACCTACTTATTGCCGGCCATTGATTTGATTCGTTTCTATCATCAAGATATGGGACAAAAGTCAATGCCACTTGGATATATTCGAGAAAATGGATATAGGATTGAGCCTGGTGCTTTTCCTCAAATTCCCTATCTCGACGTTATCAAAGAACATTTACTAGGTGGTAAAATAAGATGAACAAACAAACTTTCCTGCGAATAGCTAAGTATGTCAGTATCTGCCTTTTGACCTTATTTATCGCAGCTATTATGCTAGGCGGAGGCCTCTTTCTCTACTATGTGAGCAAGGCTCCATCCCTATCCGAAAGCAAGCTAGTCGCAACGACTTCTAGTAAGATTTATGACAGCAATGATGAACTTATCGCTGATCTTGGGTCAGAGCGCCGTGTCAATGCACAGGCTAATGAAATCCCTACGGAGCTGGTCAATGCAATTGTCTCTATTGAAGATCATCGTTTCTTCAGTCACCGAGGAGTAGATACGATTCGTATCCTAGGCGCTTCCTTACGAAACCTCCGTGGTGGGGGTGGTCTTCAAGGTGGTTCTACCTTGACACAACAGTTGATTAAACTAACCTATTTTTCAACGTCAACATCTGATCAAACACTTTCACGTAAGGCACAGGAAGCTTGGCTAGCCGTTCAGCTAGAACAAAAAGCGACCAAACAAGAGATCCTAACTTACTACATCAACAAGGTCTATATGTCCAACGGAAATTACGGGATGCAAACGGCAGCCCAAAACTACTATGGTAAAGACCTCAAAGATTTAAGTTTGCCACAATTGGCTCTCCTAGCTGGAATGCCCCAAGCTCCAAATCAGTATGACCCCTACTCTCATCCAGAAGCGGCACAAGAACGCCGAGATCTGGTTCTCTCCGAGATGAAGGGACAAGGTTACATTACTGCCGAACAATACGAAAAAGCTATTAACACTCCGATTACAGACGGACTGCAGAGCCTCCGTTCTGGAAACAACTATCCAGCCTATATGGACAATTATCTCAAAGAGGTAATCGATCAGGTCGAACAAGAAACAGGTTACAACCTTTTGACAACAGGAATGGAAGTTTATACCAATGTTGATCCAGCCGTTCAACAACGTCTCTGGGATATCTACAATACTGACGAATACGTTAATTATCCAGATGATGAGTTGCAAGTAGCTTCTACCATCGTTGATGTCACAAACGGAAAGGTGATTGCCCAGCTAGGTGCACGCCATCAATCTAGCAATGTTTCCTTCGGTATGAACCAAGCTGTCGAAACAAACCGCGACTGGGGTTCAACCATGAAACCAATCACAGATTACGCGCCAGCCTTGGAGTACGATATCTATGACTCAACCGCTTCGGTTGTTCACGACGTACCATATAACTATCCTGGCACCAACACACCTGTCTACAACTGGGATAAGAGTTACTTTGGAAACATCACGTTGCAGTATGCTCTTCAACAATCACGGAACGTTACAGCTGTAGAAACCTTGAATAAAGTCGGTTTGGATAGAGCCAAGACCTTCCTAAATGGACTCGGTATTGACTACCCAGATATGCACTATGCCAACGCGATTTCAAGTAACACAACCGAATCTAACAAAAAGTATGGGGCAAGCAGTGAAAAAAATGGCCGCAGCCTATGCTGCCTTTGCCAATGGCGGTATTTACCATAAGCCAATGTACATCAACAAAATCATCTTTAGTGATGGTAGTTCAAAAGAGTTTTCTGATTCAGGAACACGCGCTATGAAAGAAACAACCGCCTATATGATGACAGAGATGATGAAAACGGTTCTAACCTACGGGACAGGACGTGGAGCCTACCTATCATGGTTACCACAAGCTGGTAAGACTGGTACATCAAACTATACAGATGATGAAATTGAGAAATACATCAAGAACTCTGGTTATGTAGCTCCAGACGAAATGTTTGTCGGCTATACTCGTAAATATTCAATGGCTGTCTGGACTGGTTACTCTAACCGACTTACTCCTATCGTTGGTGATGGCTTCTACGTTGCTGCTAAGGTCTACCGTTCGATGATGACCTACCTCTCAACAGATGACCATCCAGGGGGATTGGACCATGCCTGAAGGCCTTTACAGAAGCGGAGAATTTGTCTTTAAGAATGGAGCACGCAATACGTGGACCCCTTCATCATCTACACAACAAAGTTCGACATCTGAAAGTTCTAGCTCAACATCTGAGAGCTCGACTTCTCAGTCAAGCGCAACTTCTCCAAGCACAAGTCAAACGCAGACGATTCCTCAACAATCAGGAACTACACCTGCTGAGCAAAACCAACCAAGTCAACCGCAACAATAAGCAAAATCCTGAGAATTTTACTTCTCAGGATTTTTATTCTTTATAGCTCAATAGTTTATCCCAACAGCACCATAACTCTTTTGATAGTTTCTCTAACTTTTGTAGAGGTTATGGTGCTGTCTTTTTCACTTTCTCTTGATGCTAAAATTTGTCAAAAGCAAAGGTAATCAGATGCTATTCCTTTTTCCCTTTCGCGATAAAGATAGCGGATAGAGCTAGGCTAACGCCTGCAAGGAAGAGAGCTGTGTCAGATTTGCTTTCACCTGTTGCCGGAAGCTCCTTCTGATCATCCTGTTTAACTTCTGGAGTCTTAGTATCAGCGAGTGGACTTAAGTTCAATTTGTACTCTGGTTTTTCAACTGTCGGTGCTGGTTGGTCTCCTGCTGTACCAAGTGGACCTGTGTACTCTGGTACTTCATGTACTGCTGCTTCTACCGCGTTCACACCACCTGTAAACTCTGGTTTCTCTACTGTCGGTGCTGCCTGGTCGCCTACTGTTGATAAGGGACCTGTGTACTCTGGTACTTCATGTACTGTTGCTTCTACCGCGTTCACACCGCCTGTAAACTCTAGTTTCTCAACTATCGGTGCTGGTTGGTCTCCTGCTGTACCAAGTGGACCTGTGTACTCTGGTACTTCATGTACTGCTGCTTCTACCGCGTTCACACCACCTGTAAACTCTAGTTTCTCAACTATCGGTGCTGGCTGATCTCCTGCTGTACTAAGTGGGCCTGTGTATTCTGGTACCTCATGCACTGCTGCCTCAGCCGCATTCACACCACCTGTAAAGTCCGGTTTGCTCAAAACTGGTGGTTCTTCTTCACCCTTGCTTGATTGAACCGATTCTTCTGTTAATGCTTGATGGAAGCTTGCCAATTCATAAAACTCAGCCTTGCCACCTTCCCAGACTAATTTGACGTCTAGAAGAGAGCCACCATTTCGGATAGCAAAGGTTTGGAGACTAGATGTAATGGCACCGAGGTCTGTCCAACTGTCTTGACCATCCTTGAGTGTTCTAGCAAGAACACGTGCCTTAGCTCCTTCAGGAAGACTGGAAACGAGACGAAGGTGGTTGGCATTGGTTGGCTCAGATAAGTGATACACCAATTCGCCCTTGTCTTTTTCAGACTTGTAGCTGGTCAAGACTTTTCCGTCTACAAGATTGTTGTAGAGATTGCCTTGGCTTTCTCCACTGTTTCCTTCTACTGTCGGATCATTGATTGGTTTGACAAATTCACCATCATTGATGACCAATTCTGTAAAGCCTACAAAACGAGCATCATAGTCTGCAGTATAGAGAACACGGAGATAGTTGGCTTTGACTGGTGTCGTCAATTCACCTTCGATGTAGCGATTTCCTGGCATCTTAGAATCATGTGTCCAACCATCTGTCAATGAATCATCGTGTTGGCTATTGGCTACACCATCTCCTACTGTCACAACATCTGTCCAAGTTTTACCGTCTTGGCTGACTTGAATCTTACCATCACGAAGGTAGTTTTGAGTTCCGTCTTGGATGTAGGCTCTAATCTTCTTGATAGTGCGTTCGCTACCAAGTTTCAAGGTCACATGACCATCTTTATGGGCATAGTCTGAAAACTCAACGAAGTTGTTGTAAACACCGTCAAATAGTTGATCTAGGTTGTTTAGTTTACGAACATCATTGCTTCCGTATGTTGGATGAATGCCCATAGTTGTAGATTCTAGTTTGGTTGGTTGTACTTCTTGGTTGTCACAAGGAGAGAAGTGGCTGTCACAGCTTGTTCCTGATCCGTTTTGTTGACCAGACGAACATAACGTACTAAGTGGGTTGCCACAGTTCTGTCTGTCAACTGGCTGGCTGGTGTCCATTCTTGTGCATTTGCAGAATACTCTAGGCTAAGAGCAGGGTTGGCTTGGCCTTTGAGCTGGATGCTCTTGATCTGATGGATACGGTCAAGCTTCATACCTAGATAGCTATGAGCAGGGAGTTTGGTTCCAGCTGGAATTTGAAGCTCGTAACTGCCCAAGCTATCCACTACTGGTGTTTCCTTCAAGGCATCCACGTTGGTGTCTGTTAACTCACTGTTTCCAGAGCGTGTCTCAACAGAGAAGTCCTGAATACGCCACCAGAGGTCGAGGGCCTTGGTATTGCGTACTCGGATGTAACGAGCATTGATCGCTCTGGTCACTTCCTTGGTTTGTTCTCCTGATAGGCGATCCAACTCTTGCCATGCAGTTCCATCTGTAGAGTACTCAAGTACACCTGTGGCAAGCTTATCACCCGTTCCTTGGCGAAGTCGTACTTTAGTGACTGACTTGACTTCACCGAGGTCAAGTTGTGCCCAGGCATCTACTGGTGTCGTATTGCTACCGTCAGCATTTGCCATCATGGCTTCTGTATTGTCCTTGCCATCAGTGATTTGACGGGCTGAGGTATTTAGTTTGTAAACTAAGTTTGAGCTTAGACTAACTGTCGTTGCTTGCTGGCTACGAGCTTTTTCAACTGACCGGTTAACTGCAATTTCCTGAACTGCAAACCAAGTGTTCTCGCGATCTGCTGTCGCAATCATGCGAACTGCCTTGGCCTTGATATTGAGATTTTCAAACTTAAGAAGGGGATTCATTTCCGACATAGCTTGGCTCTTTCAAGGTTACCCAGTTGTCATTTTCATCTTGATACTGTACTTCTGCCTTACTAAAGGTATCACGTGGATTTGCCTGCGTTCCCATTGCAAAGGTCAAGGTTTGAATCGCTACTGCTTTGTTGAACTTCATACCAATATAATCACCTGTCTTGATGCTATTTGGTGATTTAATAATCGCATGAGTTGCCAAATCGCCATCCGTTACTTCTGCCAAGCCACCCTCTACACCTGTTCGATTGGTGATAAAGGTACTGATGATTTGATCTGGATGCAAGACTTTTTGAACTTCAGACGCCAAAACTTCTTTCAAGGATAGGATAAATGGACGAATATGTTGAACACCCAATTCAGCTTTTTCCATATGGTCTACATAATGGAAGGTATGAGTTTGAGACTGTTCGTAGAACTTCAAGCCTTTATAGTAGCTATCCCAAAGTTTGGCTGCATCGTTGGTAGCCATGGCTTCAGTTCCTGTAAGGAAGGCATCGAGAGCATTCATTTGGTCGATTGCATTATCCAACCAATAGTGGATTTGGGCAACCATTTTTTTATCACCTGATGCTTTATAGAGCTCAGCTGCTTCTTTAATCTTGGCAAATTCTGCACGCAAGGCTATACGTTCAGCAGTCACATCCTGACCTGCTTTAAGCTTGGTCATGAAGTCTGTTAATTTTGGAGCCAAGTCTACAGATTCTTCTAGTTTGACGACACGATTATCCATGTTTTGGTTGATCATGTGCTTACCAAGTTCACGGAAGGCTGCCGATACCTTGCTATCTTCAAAATGACCATTTTCTACAAAGTTGAAGGCAATGTCATTGATTTCTTAGCTTCTTCTTCTGATTTCCACTGTTTCCATGAGTATTGAGCTCCTGAAAAGAGGGCAATCTTAGATGGTTCAGACTGTTGCATTGGGTTCAACATGATACCAGACAGCAAACTTGGATCCACATTTGGATGAAGGAATTTCTCACCACCACCTAGAATCAAGTGTTGTTTAGAGTTATCTGTTACAGGCCAGTTAATCCAAAGTGAAACTGGGCGATAGGTTTTGCCACCTGCGGATAGATTGTTCTTGAGAGTTGATAGGAAGCTTTCAGAGACTTCACCCCAAATCTTACCACCCGTCAAGGTCATGGATGTTGAACTTGGGAGATTTTCATTGAGAGATTTCAACTCATCTTCACGTCCATTACCCCAATACTGTCCAGGAACAAAGATCATTTCTTTACGAAGACCGCTGTAAGTTCCCTGCATTTCAGTCAACCACTTGGTCATATCTTGCATCAAGCGGTTGTAGCTATTGTAGCCTCCAACTGGGCTTGGAGCATCATCTGCTAGGATACCAAATTCACGGACACCCACTTTCATCAACTGGGTAAATTTAGCCTTGATGGTTGCCAAATCTTCTTGGTAATGCGCTTCATTGCCAAAGCGGATGCGGTTGTTCATGAATGGATGGATGGTCCAGACATAGCGGGTTTTACTTTGATTTCCGACACGAGCAAGTTCACGGATTTCAGCTAGTTTTTCTTCTGGATAGAGTTCACGCCATTTCTTGTTGTGGTATGGATCATCTTTGGTGCAAAGAAGTATTGGTTCAATTTCAAATCGCCACCGTAACGCATGAGCTCTGCACGATCGGCATTCGACCATGGATTTCCATAGTAACCTTCGATAAAGCCACGGTTCTTGAGCTCTGCGTAATCTTCTACTGTCACATTGCGAAGGACTGGCACTTGGCTTTCCTTAAGCATGTGTTTCAAGGTTGTCAAACCATAGAAGACTGCATCCGTGTCTTTTCCGACGATAGAAATTGAGTTATCCTTGATGGTCAAGGCATAGGCATCAATCTTGTCAAAGAGACCTGCTGAAACATTGGACAAGTTTTGCTCTGCTTGTGAACCTTGTCCATGCACTCCAAGATAGATATTGGTTGCGCCAGCGATTGCTGTCTTACCAGTTGTATAAGATACTTGATTATCCTGCAAGACACTCTTCAAGCGATTGCGAGTATAGATGTCGAGTTGATCCCCCCATAACCAGATTGACTTGCTTACGAAGGGCTGTAACACCTTCGCCATAGGTCACTTTTTGTGGAGTTGGGAAGACCTTGTACTCTTTCTTGAGATAGTCTGCGCTCTTGCTAGCAGCTGCAATGCTGTCTTCGCTAGCTGGTTTACTTGCTGTGAATTGATCTGCCAATTCAACTGTTCCATCACCTGTTTGCTCTACTTTTGGTTTTTCAGGTGTAGTTGGTTTTTCTGGTTGACTCGGTGCAGGCGTTTCTTGCTCTTCTTTGACAGGTTTCAATAGATGAACTTCAGCTGCACTTGCAAAACCACCAACGCCTTCCAATACTTTCAACTCAATCTTGTTGGTATCTACCGCCGCAAAGTTGACTGTTTTTTCTTGGGCGTTGTTGTCCCAGCTTCCTTCTGAAACCTTGACCATTTGGCCATCTTTTTGTGCGTAGATTTCGTAGCGCGTCACGACACCATTTCCACCACCTGGACGTGGAAGATAAGTCAAGCCATTGACTTTTTCTGCTTCTTTCAAGGTCATAGTAAGAGTGTATGGCGCAGTGTCACCAGTCCACTTAGTATGCCAGAAGGTATTTGGATCATTGTCAAAGGCCTTTTCAACAGCGCCTTCAGTCGCGTTCCCTGGAAGTTGCTGACTGCTTGCGGTTGCAGTAATCTTATCATTTGCAATCAAACGAGGATTTACAAATGGTTTATCTGACAACTCTGCACTATGCAAGATTCCTTTGAAACCACCGATGCTTTCAAGCGGTAGTACCAAGCTATTGTGGGCAAAGCGAGGGTGAGCTGGATTTGTGATACGCTCAATCTTTTCACCATCTACATAGACTTCGGTTGACTGTGGTTTGGTTACGATGGAGATTTGATAACGTTTGTTCTTTTCAAGTTTTTATTGAATTGAATATGGAACTGTTCAAATTGATAAGCAAGGTAGCCATCTTTATCAGCTAGATAGATACGGTTGTCCCCACTTGTTGAGAAGGTTTGTTCACCGTCTCCAGTGACAGTTACATCAAACTTCAAGACATGACTTGGACCAACATCACCTGCCAAGCCTTCGATACTGCTGTCTTTCTCAAAAGCCAATCCCTGCTCGCTTGTCTTCACTTTCTTGCTCGCATAGTCCTTGACTGTTTCAGGATTGATGGTAAACAAGTCGCTTTGATCAATCTCTTTATCAGGATTTGACTGTGGCGCATAAGGGCTCGTTGGTAGGGTGCGTTCTGCAAAGGTCGCAGCTGCACGGTCAGATCCCCAAGTGCGCTCTGCAGTGGTTTGCATGCTCTTGAAGAAGCGTTTGAAGATGTCATAAGAGGTCAAACCTGTCTCATGAAGGTCGATATTGTCATTCCAAACTGCGTGCCCACCACCAAGGATACTTGGATGAGAAGCTGGTAGAAGTGGACCGCCACCTGTTCTAAAATCATTCGGTGTCCAGCTATTGTACTGACGTTCGTAGTTTGCATAGTCCCCGTAGGCTGCTTGACTATTGCTTCCACTTGGCACACTATAGGTCGGTACATCCGTGATGTTGATAATCTTAGCTCCCTGAGCAATGGCTTCATTTGGTCGTTGCCAGCTAATACTCCAGATATCAACTTCTACTCCGTTCCAATCAACCGCTGTTTTACCTCGTTTCGCACTGAGCGATCCCCAGATACGAGGGGTATAGCCCTTTCCTTTAATGTATTTGATAAGGTCATTGACATAGCGGCGATAGCTTTCTCTACTGCCATAGTATTCATCCGTTCCGATATGAACAGTGGACACGCCATGCAAGGAGCATCTGGTCCATCTAGGAGTTTGTCATAGACGGATTTGACAAAAGCGAGAGTTTCTTCGTACTTATTATCCAAGTCTAGCATGGCAACTCGTTCGACATTGTGCTTGCCTGCATAATCGCTCAAACTACCTTGATACATGAGGTCGGGACGAACTTTAACAAATGAAAGTGCGTGTCCTGGTGTATCAATCTCCGGAACGAGATTGATATGCAAGGCCTTGGCCAATTTAATCAGATTTTGCATTTCTTCCTTGGTATAATGCTCATCAGATGTTAATTTTTGACCATTCTTACCGACAATGTCTGTCTCCACACGGAAACCAGTCTTGGCATGTTCAAGGACATACTTGAGTTCTTCCTCTTTAGAAAGATTCTTTCCTGCCAAGTGTTCCTTGAGAAAGATATAGTTATCATTAAGGTGCAACTGCAAGTCGTTCATCTTGTAGTAAGCCATGTTGAGCATGATGTCTACAAGGGTGTCGTAAGGGATAAATTTACGACCTGTATCTAGCATAAAGCCACGGTGGCTGAAACTTGGGAAATCACGAATTTCGCCATTTTGTAGGTCTGTTTCTCCCATTTGAAGAAGAGTCCGAGTGGCGTAAAAGGCTCCTGTGTTTGTGGCAGCTTCGATGGTAATCACATTATTTTGGATAGTGATGCCATACCCTTCCTTACCGTAACCCTTGTTTTCAACCTTTTTAAATTCAATTCGTTTTTGAGCCTGCTTGTCACCTGTTGCAAGTTCCAATCCACGGCTTGCAAGGTCTGACTGATAGAAGGTTGCGGCCTGATCAAAGCCTGAATCACCCGTCGCAAGAACTGTATCTGAAGTGATAGAAGATTGACCTTCTTTCCCATACCATTGTTGAACAGCTGGTGCTACTTTTGGTTTCACACCCACACCCTCGTCCTGATGTAGCCCCTTGATGACTACTTCAAATTCCTTAGTGAAAGTATGGCTGTCTTTGATTTGCTGCACCATAACCTTCACGCGTTGATCAGTAAGAGGTTGGTAGATGCGATTTTGAAGATCAATCACACCCTGCTTGTTACTGCCGATTAGACTAACCTGACCTGGTAAACTTGGTAGGACAAGAGACTTTCCATCTTCAGCCACATCCAACTGGTCTACTTGGCGGATATCCGTTACCTTACTATGGTCCAGAACGTTAGAATAAGCTCGAATTTCTTGGATTCCAACGTTTCTCCAGCCCATGGTTCCCGCTTGGTAATCATTGACCTCAAGTTTGAGATACTTAGCTTTAATACTCTCAGTTAAGTCTACTTTCTCATCTAAAACAGGATCTCCAGTCTTGGTATGCGCTAGTTTCCATTGTTTTTCTCCATTAGCGCCCACATCTTCTTGACCTGCATAGTAGAGACTCCAAGATTTGATATTTGGGTCATTTTGCCCATTTCGAAGACGACGATCCCAGTCAATTTCAACATGCTTGATAAGAGTTGTTTTTGGAAGAGTTAATTCAAAAGTTGGTTTTGGTACATCTTTGTCCGTAGCCCAACGAGTATTGTCATCTCCATCAATAGCTTTATCTGCAGTAAAGTTGGTTCCAGTCTCATGGTTGCTTGCCTGGGCAGTAGCACCCTCGAGATGGTTGACATCTTCTCTATCTTCGATTGTCTTTCAGCTGGTTTTGGTGCGGGCGTAGCAGTTTCAGCTGGTTTATTGTCTGCCTTTGGTGTTTCAACCGGTTTCGGAGTTTCTGCTGGCTTGGGACTTGTAGGACTTGTCTCTGGTTTTGCCTCTTCACTTGTTGCAGGATTGCTTCCTTCGTCAGTCGCTGGAGTCTCTTCATGACTTGCTTCTGTTGCAGCTTCTGCATCTGCTTTTTCAAGCGCAGCGGCTAAATCATCTGGTAGCTTATCCAGGGCTTGAACATGAGTGATACTTCCCCTCTGTCTCTGAAGGCGCTGCTGTTTCTGCTGCCTGAACCATATTGGCTCCAAAGATACTAGCACCAATCATAACTGAGGCTGCACCAATTGCAAATTTGCGGATACTATAATGACAGCGTTTCTCAAAAAAGTGTTTGTCCATATTTCTCCTATTTCCTTTCATCCGCCTACGCTAGTAAGCGTTATCATTTCTCCTTTTAAAAAGGAGAGAACCAAGAGGTCCTCTCCAGGTGTTTGATTCATTTTCCGACTCTGACTCCCCTAGAAGTCCAAGTCACTTATCCAAACAATGTAGTTGTGGAATAAATAAATATCTATTCTTTTTTACTGTTAATAGCAAAGAGGGCGGCTGACAATGCTAGGCTGATTCCTGCTAGGAAGAGGGCTGTATCAGACTGGGCTTCTCCTGTTTCTGGGAGTGTCTTCTTGCTTTCTTCATTTTTCAGAGTATCTTTGATTTCTGATGTCTTTGTATCAGCTAGCGGAGCTGGTGTCAACTTATACTCTGGTTTCTCAACAGTTGGTGCTGGTTCATCACCTGCTGTACCTAGCGGGCCTGTGTACTCTGGTTTCATGTACAGCTGGCTCAACTCCATTGACGCCACCGGTGTATTCTGGAACTTCACTTACCAAAGCTTCAACCGCATTAACGCCGCCCTTGAACTCAGGGACTTTATGAGCAGCTGCTTCTGCCGCATTAACACCGCCTTTGAACTCTGGTACTTCATGTACAGCTGCTTCTGCTGCATTGACTCCTCCCTTGAACTCTGGTAGGTCATGAGCAGCTGCTTCTGCCGCATTAACACCGCCTTTGAATTCTGGTACTTCAAGAACTGGTGGTTGCTCTTCACCCTTACTGCTTGTCGGAGCATCAGGTTTCGGAGCGGAATCTTTTAATTGATTGAGATAATCTGCAAAGTATTTCACCATTCTTTCCGTCAAGAGATGGTTATCCGTCGCATATTTCATGCTTGCCTGAACACTAGCTACTTCCTCTTGATTTTCTTTATCTGTCAATTTTTGAGCCTTAGCTAAAGCTGCTTCATATCCTGACAAGTCAAGCGGTGTTTCTGCTACCTGCGGACGAGTAAAGATAAGTTCCGCTGCAGATTGGTATTTATCTCCACCGTCTCCGTATGTTTTGGTACCCGTAAGGACAATTTTCTTAGCCTTGATTGTCTTGCCAAAGTTAATGTCTTTGGGCTTATTATTATCAGGCCAGTCCGTCGCAGTGAAAGTGTGCTCCTTGCCAGACTCATCTGTGACAACCAGTTTTACATCACGCAAGTTACCATTTGAACCTGAACCACGTGGAACATAGCGAAGTCCTGTGATTTCAGTTGGCTCTTTCAAGACCATGATTGCAGGCTTGCCTACATCTCCACCATTCCAAGATGTATGCCATAGACTAGACACATTGCCATCAAAGGCATTCTCAAGACCTTCACCTGGTTGAGCTGGCGCATCCAAACTTTCAAAGTCTTCTGCTACCAAGGCTGTTTTCTTCTGAACCAAAGCATTCTTCAAGGCTTCAATCTTGGCAATCTCTGCACGCGCTTCTTCCACGCTAATGTCATCATCTGCCTGACTGAGGTTAAAGACCGCCTCTTTCAAAGCATCCATAGACTCTTTCGTATAGTTGGTCATGGCAACCGTTGGCAAGTAGTTCTTCAGAGCATTTTCTGTCAACATCTTACCTGTTAGCGTAATTTCCTCGATGTGAAGATTATCCATCATGAAGTCATTGTAACCACGGAAGTTGGCATTTCCACCAGCATCTCCATGAGTATTGCTTGCGTTTCCAGTTGAGTAGATACCTACCCAAGTATCGCCTGTTTCTGCACCAGTCACAAGGAAGGTTGCTTTCTTGGCTTTCTTAGAATCCGTCCAAGTATTTGGCAATTCATGCATTTCCAAGTTGCTAGCTTGACTACCACGACGACCTGACTGGAATTCTCCCTTACCGACTACAAAGGCATAGGTATTGTCTGATCCTGCTTCGTATTCAAAGGTTACACGATAAGTCTTACCAGCTTCAAAGCGGAAGTTTTGCGGAATAGTTTGGTAAACCAAGTTACGACGGCTCACTAGTCCATTTGTCTTCAATGACCAATTTCCTTCAATAACATCATCGACTTTCTTACCGTTCCAACCACGCTGTGTATATGGATCGTGTTTTTCAGACAAGTGAGTGCGGTTGTCTTCAACACCTTCGACACCACCCACTACGAATGGGAAGATCCCCTGAGCAACATTTTCAAAGTCTTGTTTAAATGTTCCTTTACCTGTATCATGCTTATCTCCGTACATGCTTGAATTATTTTCAAAGGTACGAATTTCATCAAAGTAAGTTGCTTCATCACCAGCTTCACGACTCAATGTCAAAGTAACATTTGATACGTCCGATCCTGTTGTAAAGAAGGCGTACATGTTTTGGAAGTAACTTGTATCGTCAACTGTAGCATTGTCACGGCGATTGTTATGAGCGTATGCTTTGATATAGTTGAGAGCGAGTGACTTATTGGTATAAGTAGTCACTTCTTTCTCGCCAGTATTCACTGTGATACTTGCCTTAGCATTACTACGGTTATCAACACCGACATAAACAGCATACTTGGTATTTGGTTTCAAGCCAGTCAGTTTCTGAGTAAGGCTGACCTTGCTCTTATTGCCTTGTATACGAAGCATTTCATTTGCGCCTTGTGATTTGACAATTTCTGCCTTAGAAGCATCACCAGAAATGGTCCAGTGTTTCAAGGTCCCACTGTTAAATCCTTGGTCATAGATATGCATGCCTTCGCTCCATGACATTTCAGGATTGGTTTGTTTTGAACGATAGAGAACGTATGGTTGATTTGCTAGAAGGTCTAGGGTAATCTTGCCATCTTTTACAGTTAGTTCTTGCTCTTCTGTCTTACCTTGGTCAGTTAATTTATAAAGGTAAACCTTGCTATTTGCCCAATCACTTGGAAGTGTCCAAGTTGTTGCACCAGCTTGCGTATTGAAGTAGTACATCTTTCCTTATCAGCAGGAAGTTTCTTACCATTTGCATCCCAGTTCCAAGGAGTCAAATAAGCTGAACCATCTTGGATAACACGTCCATTGAGCGTTACTGTACGTTCGCGGTATTGCGGGCTATTGACATCATTTGACTTACGAGTCACAACAACCTTGTTACCTGCTGCATCGACTAGCTCAACCTTCATTTCTGGAGTCCATTTATAGGTGCTACCGTTATCGGTCATGGTAACTGGTGTGCCATTTTCCCATTTGCTTACAGTGAAGTGTTGGAAATATTTGGTCATCAAGTCATGGGCAAACAAGTTGGTTACATAGCCATTGTAATCACTTCGTCCTTGCCAGCCTTCAAAGTCTTTCATGCTGTAGCCACCTAGAAGTGGATAGTCGGCTGCACCACCGTAACTTCTGTAGTCTCCTACCCAAGCATCTTTTTGGTGATTACGGATAAAGCGCGTGATGGCGCTGTTGATACCTTTATTAGTGTAGCCACCATAGGTCAAGTCAGCTGCCCAGTGTTGGAAGGTAGAGTCGTATTCACCACCATGGCCCCACTCAATCGCAAAGCGCCAGCCTTGTTTGTTGATTTCTTTTGCAAGAACGTGGGTAGCCCAGGCACCGTTATCACCTGATTGCCCATTACCCCAAACGTCCACATAGATAAAGTCGAGACCGTCACCAAGTTTTTTCTTCAAGTCTTCCCAACGAGCCAAGCGTCCATGTGCTAGGTCATAAGCAGCATCAATGTTGATACCTTGGTCTAGCCAGTTCCAGCCATAGCTATAGCTACCATCTGGATTCTTACGGAGGATTTTTTCATTGAAGTATTTAGACTCAGGATAAGTCTCAGAAGCGTTAACATGGATACCTAGATGAGCACCATATTTCTTCGCTTTTGCAATCAAGGTCTTGAAGTCTTCGACACCACCGATACGCTTACCAATATCAGCATAGTTCAAGTGACCAGAGTCGTGACCTTCGCTACCATATCCTTTAAGGAGAACACCTTGCCCAAGACCATCTGTATGGAGATTGATCTTCTTGATACCATCCAAGGTCATAAGGAATGGGTTTTGTGCTTGTGAACCAAAGTTCATCGCGATACGATAAGCTGTGATATCCTTGACTTTTTCCCAACCTTGAGGGTTGTTCATGATGCTACGATAAGCAATGGCTCCATCCTGCCAATCGACTTTCTTATCCGCATTGGCATCTTCAGTGATAACAACCTTAGCACTTGGAAGTTCCTTGGTGTATTCTGGGAAGACAATGCCCTTATAAGCTTTTTCCCATTGCCATTCAGAGCTATGAATTCCGACATAGTTGGCATTTCCGACTGTTTCTTTGTAGGCTGTCAAGCGGGTCCAGTCATAAGAACCTCCACCGTAGCTGTTTTGAGAGTTACTCCAAACACCTGCAGCAAGCTTGTCTGTAGAAACAAATCCATACATGTAACCCTTGGCCAAGTCTTTCATTGGATTGGTTACATCGATATGATCATCTCCGCTGACATGGGTATTGTTTGACATGGTTGCCCCGTCAAACTTGGCACCAGCTTGATCACTCGAAACAGAGACCAAAGCATTGCCAAGGAAACTAATAGAAGAAAGCAGTTTTCTTTCATCATCAATCTTTTGACCTGGAGTAACTTGATTATGGTTGACAATCTTGGTCACATCAAAGTGCAATTGATTATCCACAACTTGCAAACGAACTGTCATTTCCGCATTGATAAGATTAGCATCATCGCGAAGCTTCATCAAGTACTCTGCAGTTGTCTCATTGATTTTTTTGTAAGTAACTTCAGGTGTAACTTCGTGTTTGTTGATAAATACTTTATTGAATTGTTGGACTTGTCCTGGCAAGGTATGCCCGTTCAAACTGTATTCTTTAATACGTGGGAAGGCTTGGTCAATCACTGCTTTGAGGACCTTAGACTGAATAGTGTCATAAGTCACCTTGCTATCATCAACTTCAGGACCTGTTTCTTTTTCAGCAGGAGTATCCTCTGTTTTTACACCCTCTTGGTTATCAGTTTTAACACTAACAACTGTTCGCTCATCGCCATAAGAACCCGCCTTGAGAAGAATTTTCTTCTCATTTTTAAGATGGTCATTGACCGCAGCTGGTAGAGTTACTGTATCAAAGAGCTTCACATCATTATTCGTTGCATTGAGCTGACCATCTGACTTGAGGGTAATTGATAGGCGGTTAATTGATCCTGTCTCAGGCGCTGCTACACGCCCCCCCTTATACCAGGTGCTATCGGTTGGAGATTTATACTCCCAGAACCAGCCATCTTTGTCATAACCAACAAAAACATTGTTCTTGGTATCTTTAAATTTCAAGAAGACACCAAAGCGTGATTTGCCCTTTTCAGAATCATCTTTGAAGGTTAAATCAACCGTCGCATTTCCATTAGCATCAACTGTCAATCCTTGTTTTTCAAACAAGGCTGGTTTATCGCCATTGTCGTTCTGTGCAGTTGAAGACAATTGATTGTAGCGGACACCTTTTTCTTCTCGGATAGTGACTGTTCCCTGTTGTTCTTTTTTCGCTACCGTTTGCCATTCAGGAGTTACTGTCTTAGGGGTTTCAGGTTTAGCAGCCGCAGGTTTATCCTCTTTTGGTTTTTCTTCAGCCGGTTTTTCTTTTTCTTCCAAGTCTGCTGGTTTGACACTTGAAATTCCCTTCATGTGATCTTGGATCCATTTCAATTGGGCAGGTGAGAAGAGAATGCCACCACTACGTTGGCCAACAACTCCATTTTGATGAACACCAACGAGTTTTCCTTCTGTATCAAAGATACCACCACCACTAGCACCTGGTTTTCCTCCTTGATAACCGATCCCTTGGACACCTTCTCCATATGGTTCTGCAAAATCAACTTTAGTATTGACAATCGGATTCAATTTCCCTTCTGGATAACCAAAGACATGGAGTTTATCTCCGATTTTCTTAACTACTGGCTTTTTGGTTACTTCAACAGGCGTATTTCGAGAACTGTACGTAATCTCACAAGAGCCAAATCATTCTTGTAACCTTTTAGGAAACCTTCACGATCCCAGTGAATAATGTCTTTTTTACTAAATTTAACATCTGGTAGTCCTGGATAGGAAATGCTATAGATATCCCCATCACCATTATCATTGTCAACGACCTTACGATTATTGCCATCTGGAACATCTTTTATAAAGTTATGGGAGACAGTTAAAACCAGATTTTCGCCAATGACAATCCCACTACCTTCACCTGATGGTGTCTTGATTTTGACAGTTGCTCCGTAGTTTAATTCACCATTCTTTGTTTTAGCTACATCTTCTGGAACGAGATTCTCAGTATCTTTAGCTAATTGATCCTTATCAACTTCTTTTCCTTTATCTTCAGCTTTATCCAATTTGCCCTCTAAGCCTTCTGGTAACTTATCTGAACTAGCTGATTTTTCTTTTTCAAGTGCTAATAGTTCTTCTTCTGTCTTAGGCCCATCCGTAACTTCTGGAGAACCTTGGTCTTCTCCTGCCTTAGGCGCTTCAAAATCACGCCCATCATTCTCTTTTGCTGTTGCAAGAGCAGTAGCTAAATCCGCTGGTAAATTCGCCGTGGAGCCAGACTGCACGCTATCTGCAAGAACTGTACTTGTCCCAAAGAATGCAGCCCCAATCATAACAGAAGCAACACCTAATGAAAATTTCCGAATACTATATTTACAACGTTTTTCAAATGATCTTTTATTCATAAACTCCTAAATCCTTTCATTTTTGAGTAAGCGTTTACATTTTCTTTTTAAAAAATACTCCTTCCTCTGAAAGTGCAATGCTTAACCCTGATAAATAAAAAAATAATTATGTTTTTAATATAACAAATAATAGCTGAGAAAGCAATAGGAAACAAGTAAAATTAAGGAAAAATTTTTTCTATTCTGACAAAAAGAGGCTCCAAATTTTGAACTGCACCCCAAAAAGTTAGACAGAAAAAAATCTAACTTTTGGGGGGTCAGTACATTTAGAATCTTTCTTTACAAATGTAAAAAAGGATTCAGCATTCAAGAGAAATACTAAATCCTTTCTTATATTTTGCAACAGTTATTTCACATGTTTTGCGAGATCTTCTTGAGCCTTTTTATTTGACTCTTCTTTTTCTTTCAACCATTTTTCTTGAGCTTTTTGGTATTCTTCTGCTGTCACTGGTTTATCTTGTAGATCTAGGTATTTATACAAGAGGGCTTCGCTCGTACCCTTGTTACCTGAGTAAGCAAACGGAAGAGTAAATGGCACCATCTTAGACAACATTGGACGACCAGTTTTAGAAGTTGTTGGGATGAGCAAGGCACTGTCGGTCAACCAAGCTTGGGCAGCAGCATACTTTTCATAACGTTTTGAAACGTCATTCACTTCTTCACCAGCTTCCACAACCATTTTCTCGTAATCTTCCAAACCAACCTGCTTAGCCGCAGCATTGTTTGTTCCAGAGTCAAATCCTAGGTAAGTCTTCGTATTTTCTCCGACAGATGGCTTGATGATATCAAGGTAGGTAGATGGATCCGCAAAGTCTGGAGACCAACCAACGTTATCTGAGATATCCCAATCTTCACCAGCAGCAGTCTCAGCAAAGTAGGTGATGTTCAAGACATCATCTTTTTGAAGTTGTTGGATATCCACAACTACATTATCTGTTCCCAAAGTTGCTTCAAGTGACTGTTTCAAAGATTGCACACGTTGAACTTTCGTCGTGTTTGTTTGGTCTACAGGCATATCCAAGTGGATTGGGAATTTCACACCTTCTGCTTGAAGAGCTGTCTTAGCCTTGGCGAATTCTGCTTTGGCTTTTTCTGGATTGTAAAGACCATCTTGGGCATCATCCAAGTTCACGTTGCTCCACTCGTCACCGTATGTCACCAATTTTTTTCTTTTGACCAACTCACCAAAGTTTTTTTGCCATCTGCTTGAACAAATGTAGGTGGAACAAACAAGTTACGAAGCAGTTTAGTCGCACCACTTTCACCGTTTACTTGAGAGGCATAGGCAGTTCTATCAAAACCAAAAGCAAGAGCTTGACGGAAATCTTTGTTTAGAAGAGCTTTCTTGGTTGATGTTTTTTCTTCATCCGTTGTCTTAGAAGTATACTTATAAGACTGGCGATCAATATTCGTACCTACTAAATAAGTAGTCGAATCCTGTTGGGTATAAACGATGTTATCTTTAAATGATTTCTCAATCTCTGGGTAGCTCGCGCTTGTTGGGAAGAGACGTGCCATAGTAAAGCTTCCATCCTTGAAGGCTTCAGCCGGTTTGTTGGTATCTTGACCATCCCAGAATGATAATTTAACCTTATCGATATGGACATTGTCCTTATCCCAGTAGTTAGGATTTTTCGCAAATTCAACAGAAGATTTGGCTACAATTGATTTGAGCAAGAATGGCCCATTGTATAGGATGCTACTTGGATCTGTTCCTTTAGCGAAATCATCCCCTTTTGAGTTCAAAAACTCTTCGTTAACTGGAGCCATTACCCCCATTGTTGTCTTAGAATTCCAGAAGCTTTCTGGTTTGTTCAAAGTGTACTGAACTGTCTGATCATCCAGAGCCTTAATTCCTACTTGTGAGAAATCTTTGATTTCCCCTTTTACATAGGCGTCCAATCCTTTGATCGATTCTTGAACAAGGTAAAGACCATCAGATTTTTTATCAGCAGCATATTTAAGTCCTGTTACAAAGTCTTGAGCTTTGACTGCCGCGTATTCTTCACCTTCAGAAGTATACCATTTTGCATCCTTACGGATAGTATAAGTGTAAGTCAATCCATCCTTGGATACAGACCAATCCTCAGCCATAGACGGCACAAAGTTCCCGTAGCGATCATTTTCTAGCAAACCATCAACCACGTTACTGGTAATATCTGCTGTCGCAGCCTTACCAGTTGTCAAATAGTTCAGGTTATCAGGGTCTGTTTCATAAATGTATGAGAATGTCTTCTCTCCTTTAGCGCTCGAACCTGATCCAGAACATGCAGCTAAAGTAGTCGCCGCCAATAAGGTCACACCCGCAAGGGCAAATAGTTTTGAACTTTTCATCATTTTCTCCTTTAAAACTTTCTCTCCATTATAGACTCTTTTTCAGAAAGATGTCAACAGAATTTTCAGAATTTTTGGGTTAATTTGGTATATTCTGAAAAAAATAATTTCAAGGATATTCTAAAGCAATAATTATTCGTCTCTCTTGGGCTTTACTAATAAAGTTTATACCGAAAAAAAGTTTCACTAAAAACCAATTTTTTTCTATATTTTTTTGCTATAATTAAGTATAAGAACAATCAAGGAGAAAGATATGATCTTAATTACAGGTGCAAATGGTCAACTCGGTACCGAACTACGTTATTTACTAGATGAACGAAATGTGGACTATGTTGCAGTGGATGTGACCGAAATGGATATCACTAATGCTGAAATGGTTGAGAAGGTATTTGCTGAGGTTAAGCCAACTTTAGTCTATCATTGTGCAGCCTACACCGCTGTTGATGCAGCCGAAGATGAAGGGAAAAGAACTGGATTTTGCCATAAACGTAACCGGAACTGAAAATGTTGCTAAGGCCTCTGAGAAATGCGGGGCTACTCTCGTCTATATCTCGACTGACTATGTCTTTGATGGAAAGAAACCCATCGGACAAGAGTGGGAAGTCGATGATCTACCTGACCCGCAAACAGAGTACGGACGAACCAAGCGAATGGGTGAAGAGCTCGTTGAAAGCGTTACGTCACAGCATTACATTATCCGCACTGCTTGGGTCTTTGGAAATTATGGCAAAAACTTTGTCTTTACCATGCAAAAATCTTGCTAAAAACCCATAAAACGCTCACAGTTGTCGACGACCAACACGGTCGCCCAACTTGGACACGTACCTTGGTCGAATTCATGACCTACTTGACTGATAATCAAAAAGAGTATGGCTACTACCACTTATCAAATGACTCAACTGAAGATACCACTTGGTATGACTTTTGCTGTCGAGATTCTTAAAGGCAGTGATGTTCAGGTTGTGCCAGTAGACTCTAGCAAGTTTCCTTCCAAGGCCAAACGTCCACTCAACTCAACTATGAGCTTGGCAAAAGCAAAGGCGACAGGTTTCGTCATTCCAACCTGGCAAGATGCCCTTAAAGAGTTTTTATAAACAAGAAGTAAGAAAAATAAAAGATTACGACACATATAAAAAGCAAGAGACCTTGAATCCTCTTGCTTTTTTGTATGCATTTATTTAATCACTTGTTGTGTCTTAGCATAGTTAGCTTCGACTGCTTCTTTTTCTGATTTCCACCAGTCTTGGTTATCCGTGTACCACTTGATGGTCTCTTTGAGACCTGCTTCAAAGTTGGTGAACTCTGGCTTCCAGCCTAGCTCATCACGAAGTTTGCTGGCATCAATAGCATAACGCAAGTCGTGGCCAGCACGGTCGGTCACATGATCATAAGCGTCAGCTGGCTGTCCCATTTCCTTAAGGATGAGCTCTAACACTTCCTTGTTGTTCTTCTCACCGTCAGCACCGATCAAGTAAGTTTCGCCGATTTGTCCCTTTGTCAGAATCGTCCAAACGCCTGATGAATGGTCATTAGTATGAATCCAGTCACGGACGTTTTTACCTTCACCGTAGAGTTTTGGCTTGATACCGCTCAAGATATTGGTGATTTGGCGCGGAATGAACTTCTCAATGTGCTGGTAAGGACCATAGTTGTTTGAACAGTTCGAAATAGTCGCTTTGACACCAAATGAACGCACCCAAGCTTTGACAATCAAGTCAGAAGCTGCCTTGGTTGATGAGTAAGGCGAGCTTGGGTTGTACTTGGTTTCAGCCGTAAATTTCTCACCTGGTCCTTCCCCATGACCTGGTAAATCTTCACGCAGCGGCAGATCCCCATAGACTTCGTCAGTTGACACATGGTGGAAACGAAGGTCGTATTTACGAGCCGCTTCCAAAAGTGTGTAGGTTCCAATGAAGTTGGTGTGGATAAAGGGACTCGGATCATTGAGCGAGTTGTCATTGTGGCTTTCTGCCGCATAGTGTACAATGGCATCCGCTTCAGCTGCTAACTTATCTACCAAGGCTGCATCAGCAATATCTCCAACAACTAACTCAACACGGTCGCCTAAAATTTCTTCAATATTGGCACGATTACCTGCATAAGTCAGCTTGTCCAGCACTGTCACATGCACATCTGGAAAGTTATTGTAAACATAGTGGACAAAGTTAGAACCGATAAAACCAGCCCCACCTGTCACGATGATATTTTTTTATATTTAGTCATATTATTTCCTTATTCCAAATCTTCTTTTTTTCAAAAGGCTTCACGTCCTTAAGTAGGGGATGATGTTTGTCCGCTTCAGATACCTCTGCTTCTTCCAGATTTTCCCACTCAATTCCTAATTCTGGGTCAGAGTAGTTAACAAAGGCATACTTAGGTTTGAGTTCAAGCGCCCAATAGTCATTAACCAAATAACTATAAGAAACTGTATCAGATAGGACTTGAAATCCATTGGCTACGCCACGAGGGACAAAGATTCCCTTACTAGCGTCAATCTCTGTCTGGTAAACATTCCCAAAAGTTTCACCCTCACGCAAATCAACCCATGATCCTATAACCTTCCCATTATCTGCAACAGAGATGTACTTGTCCCAAGGCTCAGCATGGAGGCCTCGAAGAACATTTTTTTGCGAGAAAAAAGCTGACGTTATTTTGCAGTTTCCTTCAGCAAAGAAGCTTTCAGGAAAGCCAAGTGGCACCATCTTTTTCCTTCTGGAAATTTTTCCTTAAACCAGCCACGATTGTCTCCATGAACTGGAATGTCAAACTCTAACAAACCTGGAATTGCATCAATCTTACGCACTGCAAGTGTTTTTTTCCAAAAAAATTATCTGTCATCTAAATTTCTCCAATCAAACGGAGCAAGTATTGTCCGTATTCATTCTTCTTCAACGGCTGCGCCAATTCATGCACTTGCTCTTTACTGATATAGCCCATACGATAAGCAATTTCTTCCAGATTTGCCACTTGCACGTTCTGCATACGTTGAACCGTTTCGATATATTGAGCTGCTTCTAAGAGACTTTCGTGAGTTCCTGTATCCAACCAAGCAAAAACCACGTCCCATAAGCTCAACAGACAAATCACCACGATCCAAGTAAGCCTTGTTGACATCTGTGATTTCTAATTCTCCGCGAGGACTTGGTTTGATACTCTTGGCAATTTCGACAACATCGTTATCATAGAAATACAGTCCTGTCACTGCATAGTTAGAGCGCGGCTGTTCTGGTTTTTCTTCGATGGAGATAGCATTCATATTTTCATCAAATTCTACAACACCAAAGCGTTCTGGATCCTTGACATGGTAGCCAAAGACAGTCGCACCTTTCTCTTTCTTGGCTGCTTTTTTTGAAGCATTTTGCTCAAACCAGGGCCGTGATAGATATTGTCCCCCAAGATCAAAGCAACACTATCATCACCGATAAATTTTTTTCACCGATAAGAAAGGCTTGAGCAAGTCCATCAGGACTAGGCTGTTCCGCATAGGAAAGCTTGATTCCAAATTCGGAGCCATCCAATAGCAAGTCCTTAAAACGGAGTAAATCCTGTGGTGTTGAGATAATCAAAATATCCTTAATCCCAGCCAACATCAAGGTTGACAAAGGATAGTAAATCATGGGTTTATCATAAACCGGCATCAGCTGTTTTGACGCAGCTCGTGTAAGGGGGTACAGTCGGGTACCTGAGCCACCTGCAAGAATAATACCTTTTCATAATAGGAAACCTTTCTATATTGTTAAATCTTGTATTTCATCATTATATTTTTCTGTCTAGTTTCTCATTAGACTATATTATATCAATTATATCAAAACTATCTTTTTCGTAGCAAAGAGAGTTCTTTGTGACTAATTGTTTTTGTTAACAGCAATAGAAAACCATATACTATTGAATAAACAATAACTTTTAGTAACATACTTAACAAATTATTAGAAATAGATAGCACACTTGAAAATAATAGATATACAAGAGTACCCGTTACAACACTAGCAACTAATGGTTTAGTTGCTATTTTAAGTAAATCTACAATATCTAAATATTTACGAGCAAAATAAGTCATCAAAACACAGACTACTGTTTCTACAACAACTAGTGTCACTGCTGCTCCTCTATATCCAAAAAGCGGTATAGCCAACATATTAAGGACAATACTAACGACAGCTCCTGACATTACAGACGCGGTAAAGAGTTTGACATTATCTGTAGGAATTAATGTCTGCCTTCCAACAATCTCAGAAAAAGCAATGGGAATCAGGGCAAAGACCACAATATTGATTGCAACATATGATTCGGCATACTGTCTGCCTAAAAAAAGATGAACAAACTCTTGGCTCACAAGAAGCATACCAAATACTGTCGGAAAAGTAATGATACTATTGAAAAGCATGGATGATGACATGACCCTCTGAACTTCTTCATGTTTGCCTTGAGCATATAAATTTGTCATTCTAGGAAGCAATACTGCGCTTAGCGTAGCAACTAAGCTAATTAAAATTGAATTGATATTGACTGCTTGTGTATAAATTCCAACGTCAAACACACTGCTTAAAGAACCAAGAATAATTCTATCTAACGTATTATAAATCGTAATGGAAACTTGAGGCAAAAAAGAAGGATAGTGTAGGTCTAAAATTTGACAAAAACTTCTTGTATACTGACCTTCACCAGCGAAACATAATTTTTTTACATTAAACCACATGAATCCTTGTGAAATCATTGACGAAAGGCTCATCATTAGAATATAGAGATAAATATCCGATGGGCTCTTAATAAATAAGAAGATACAGACAACACCCAACATTTTCACAAACGTATTACGGATTACAATATTTTTTTAAAAATCTTCAATACCTTGAAAGAGCCAGCTAATATCAAGCATAATTGAAAGCAATGAAAAAAATCTGAACTAAAAAAATATTGCTGATACTGCCCTGAAATAGCAATATATATAGTAGATAGCATAAAGTCGCTATTCCCGTAGTCAACAATTGAAAGTAATAAATTGAAGAAAAATGTATAAGAAATCTCTTGTTTTCCTCTATGACTTACTTTTTGCAATCTGATTACTACCATATGTTACTATCCCCAACATACCAAACATGGTGAAATAAGTTGTAATAGAAGCAGTATAGTTATAACTCCCCATAATATTTGGACTGAAAATTCTCGTTACATACGGAACAGTAATAAAAGGAAGAATAATCGTTAAAACTTTATACAAAAAAATTATAGATAAAATTTTTTTTAGAACTTTCAAAACGCTATCCTTTCTTTTATTTTTAATCAAATAATATACAAGAGTATATTGTCTATTTTTTTAATAAAAAACGCAATAAGTCTCATTTTTTTATCATGAGGGTAACCCAATGAATAGGACTTTATAAAAACGCTTATCAGTTCCTATTGTTTTTAAATATTCGACTCCTTCTTTCAAATTATTAGCACTCCAAATACCTTCTAAAGCATATTCAATAGCATCCTTCATAACATGAAATTGAAACGTTTCTTCTAACTCTTTAATATTCCATAAGGACAAATAATGTTCAATTATTCTATGGGTCTTAATTGCTTGCAAGTATCTATCTTTCCTCAGCACTCGACTCCTGGTCACAGAATTTGGATTATACGTTATAATATAAATACCTTCAGTGATATAAAGAATACTTTGTGCGTAAGTTAGAAGAGGTAAACTTTGTAAGAGATCCTCTCAATCCAGATTGAACGAAGTTCATCAGCGATATCATACTTTAATGCTAATTCTCTCCGAACAGCTGCAAAACCAATAATAAAAATATCCGTAACGTAAAAAGCCATCTAGTAATTCTTTTTTTATTATCTGAAAATAGAGTTTCCTCATAAAAAAATAAGGCTTGACATATTTTTTTCCCCATTACACTCTTTTTATTTTTAGGGTAAATAACAATATCAGGATTGTTATATTGAATTTTTTTACTTAAAATCTCTAGTGCTTCAGGAACAAGTTGATCATCTCCATCTAAGTATAATACAAAGTTACCTACTGCTTGAGACAACCCAGTCGAACGTGCTAAGGCAACACCTTCATTCTCCTTTTTGTTTATTACAATAATACGATCATCTCGTTTTTGAAAGACGTGTTATAATTTCTAGAGAACTATCCGGTGACGCGTCATTTACTAATATTAACTCAAAATTAGAATATGTCTGTCTTAGAACAGAACTGACGCATTCTTCAATATACTCCTCAACATTATAAATAGGAACTATTACTGAAAAATTTAATCATTTGATATCACCAAATCCTTATCTTCAAAGCTTGATGAACTCATCAAACTAAATAAAAGCAGTGTAAACAAGAATAAATTATACCCCAGTGACTCCATTGAGAGATAAACATAACACACACTTATAAGTAATAGTGTGTATAAGTTAAAACGTTTACCTTGTAGCAATAAGAACATTACAATCCCAAAAAAATAGTACAGTACAGTAGACCATTTTCAATGAAAAAAACTAATCCAATAATTATCCAAATAATAATCAAGGCTATCCCATACTCTTAAATATTTATAGCGGGTAACAATCTGAGGGCATCCAACTTAGTCTATAAACAGATAAATAAATATGGCTTAAACGTAATCGACCAGATACTACTTCATTGAACATAGACATCCATGTTATATCAGGATTATAATTTAAAGCCAACACCAGATTAGCGACTACAATACTTACTTGTATCATAGCAACTTTAGTCCCACTGACTATGTTATGTAATAACAATTTTTTTAAAGAGATAAATTATAGCAATAATAATAGACATCAATACAGCTGTTCGTGAATATGTAACTTTATAAACCATTAATGCTACAACAAATAGACCAATAGAAAAAAACTAATGTTTTTCTTTGTTCTATGTATATTTAAAATCACTGAATCTAATAGAATACTGAATATTACAACTCCAGCAGCATTACCATTAATAAAAACCTAACGAATGTACCTCTCCTGTCATTGTAACTTTAGAATAAATTTGTTCTTGAATAAAACCTATTCTACTTGCTACGACTATCGTGATAAAAAAATGATTTTAGAGAAAAAAATAAGCGACGCAAAAAAATGTCCTATCCAAACGACTCATGATAGGATAATATAATAGAAGATGTAAAAATCGTACGATCAAAAAGTAAATGTATCTCCTATTGTAAACTTAAACAATATTAAAGCAATAATAGTAATTGATACAGTGATATGATCTCTACTCATTTTATGGAGCCAAATATCATAAAGAAAGGAAATTATCGATAAAGCTAACCCCAAATTTAAAAGCAGAAAAATAGTAGGAAAGATCCCTTATCAGTATTTACTAATAGTAAAGTTACAGAAAATATAAAGTTAAAAATATAACTAAATGTAATAAAAAAAGATTGTACTGTTTTTTTCAGCCATTTATCAGCTCCTTTCTTCTAATACTTGTTCCATTTGATCAATTGCCCTATCCCAAGAGTGTTTTGATATATCTATATTACCTTGTTTAGCAATTCGAAAAACGTAATTGATTATCCTCAATTAAAGTTATAATATTTTTAGCTAGCGCATCAATATCATCGACTGGAGAAAGCAAGGCATTTTTTCCATCTTTAGCATATTCAAATACTCCCTGAAATGCAGTTGAAGCCAAGGCACAACCACATGCCATACTCTCAGCTCCAGTAAGGCCAAAACCATCATTTCTGCTCGCACATACATAAATAGAACTGTTGTTATAAATTTCTCTTAATTGGTTTATATCTGCTTTTTCTGTGTATAAAATCCAAGATTCTAAATCATCTGGTCTTTTGGATACACCAAAAAGATGTAACGAAACATTAGGATATTTTTGTTTGACTAATCTAATAGCCTTAAAAGCAATATCAAATCCTTTTTGAGGATTTTCATGATATAGCATCGATATAATATATGGATTTCTAGACTCAATAGGTCTTTCTATATAGAATTGGTCTGTAGCAATTGCATTAGGAATTAATTTTTACATTTTTGTCATACTGTTTTACCAAGTTTTTCTAGCCATTTTGAAACAGCAATATTATGTAGGCCTAATTTATAACTTTCAAAAAAACTACATCATCGTTAGCTGACCAATTTTCAAAGCCTTGGATAAAAATAAAACTTTCTTCCTTTTTTTGGTACGAAAGATTTTGTATAATAAATGATGTCCTTAAAGATGTAGCAAAAACCGCTTCCGCTTCTGGAAAAATCTCTCCCATCTAGATAAGGGGTCGCAATTTTTTTATTCTTTTATCTAATTTAAACCATTTAGGATAATTAAATAACTCAATGGTCCCTAACATCTTTTTTTATTATATTACTTTTAGTAGTATTTGTATAATTCTCATCAGTTAAGAATACAATACTAACATCATAACCTCTTTTCAACTAGACGATTTGCATACTCAAATACAATCTTATAACCACCTGCAGGTTTTTTTAAGATTAGCGGTAAGCAATATGTAATTTTCATTGTCTCTACTTTCTTTCTACTAATTCCGAAATTGTAATATAATATCCCCTATATAAGATTTCAGACTCGGAAAAATACTTTAATTTTCTGATCATTAAAAAAACGAACGAATTCTATTTTTTTGTTTTTTTTAAGATAGTCTTGCGTTCCTTAAATGTATCAATATAAGGTATAATATCAAATGAATTATCAATATACTTCAAATTTTGACATGCTAGAGCCATTTGATAATTCAATAAATATGTATTAATCCCATCTATACGACTCTCAATTCCAGATAGTCGCTTTTGATTAAGTCTCAGAGCAACATTAGTTCCTGTGTAACGTCTATGTGTAAGAATATTATTTGTCGTAAATAATCCATCTTGTAGACTTGCAATATAACAAATAATCCAGTCATGTGTAGCTAAGCCAACTTTATCATCAATCATTTGATTCAATAATGGTAAAATTTTATTCTTTTTAAAAGCTAGAGACATCCCAGCATAGTTTACCCTTTTCACAAACTTTTTTATATCTAAGTATCCGCAATCTTCTTTATATCTATATTGCGGGCCTCGAATTTGCTGATCTTTAACATCAATAATATCAATCTCTCCATGGATTGCTATAGCTTTTTGATTACTTTCGAAAAAGGCTTAAATACACTTCAACCTTATCAAACTCCCATAAATCATCTTGGTCGCACAAAAAAATACAGTATCAAATGTTGTACGATTAATACCATCAATATAATTCATTACATATCAATATTCTCTTCACGAAAGACTAATTTAAAGTCAAGATTAGGATGTTTATCTCTGTAACTGGATATAAATTCACATGTACCATCAGTAGAACAATCATCAACAATGACTATTTCTTTGGGCACAATCGTTTGATTTAAAATAGTATCTAATTGCCTCTCAATAAATTCAATACCATTGTAAGTAGCTAAAACTACTGAAACTTCATTTCTCATTGCTATCCTTATTTAAAAAAATTCATAACTCAAATTGACTACTATCCGGCAGCAAACTTTCCATGGCCTGAATAAAATCACTCATTACCTGCTCCTTATCTGGAACGTTATATCCATCATTGATACACATAATTTTGTATTTTCCAGAATTTAATAAATTCCACAAATCTGCTCCCGCATTATCTAAATAAAAAACACTCCCTAGTTTAGGGGTTCCCAATAACATATTGACCGCTAGCAATTTGCCAATATTTAAAGAGCCAAACATTAGTATCTGATGGATTCCTAAAACGATTTGAAGAAGTTTTATCTAAAAGCCTCATACTCTTTCTCCCAAAAGCAATTTAAATGTTGATTTCAATACTGGATAAGGGAGGTGGCTCTCCCAAAAAAACCACAAATGAACTTACAGTTTATATATAACAAAGATTTTATAATTTGTTTAATTCCTTGCTTAGGAGAAAAATGACCGTTTTTTTATAATTTCTCTACGCGTGAAATGACTGGTGATGATACCCATATTGTTCATCTGAAAAATGTCCGGTCCCATTTCTTTCAGTGGTGATTGGTGCTAAAGAAGTAATATATTTAGGCAACCCTTCCTCTGAAAAAAATCATCTGGGGGTAACTGGGGCGGTTAAATACATGTCATCGTTAAAGATAACAAAAATGTTCTGATAAACCAGAAATTTTATGAACATTGCATTCAATCGAATTTGATGAGAAAAACCGGCAAATATTTATTATCAATAATATCTTTATGGTCAATCACAACTATTTTCTTATTATCCAAATCGAGCCAATCTGGCTTTTGATTGTCCGTAACAAGATAAACCTTATTTACCCACGGAGCAAACTTTTCAACCCCTCTAAACCAGTATTTAAATGTTCCCCAATCACGATACGCTTTATCAGAATTCATACTATACTTTGATGTATTGATTGCCCCATCATACTGCGCTTTCTTGTCTCTCCAGACCGGATCATTCCCATCAACCCATGTGACAACGAAATCAATTTTTTCTACCATTGAGTCTCTCCTATTTAAAAATCTAACAGTCTTTTCATCAATTTTATAGAGGTGTAGTTTTCAAAGTATAGTGCTTTCGCCTTTTCAACTCTTTGAACAACCTCATCAGCCAAAGGATCAAATCCTTCTATAAGTTGTGCTAGTTTTTGATAGTCACCTGATGAATAGAAGATCACCAAAGATTCATCAACATAATCTCGAACAGAAGGAATATCATTCACAATGATAGGAACTCCTAAAGACATTGCTTGCAGCATGACCATGTGACCAGCAGAAAGCTCCACATCTTTTAATGATAGGACCAACACCTCAGACTTTCCTAACACATCTCCAAAGTTCTCCACTACGACATCTGATAAAACTTGAACATTTGACCCATGCGCTGGTACTCTCCATGGCTGAGTTGCAATCACACACGGCATTGAAAGATTTGAAGCTTCAACTGCCTTAACTAGTGTCTCATAATCTCGGTTACTACCCCCACCTGAAAAGATATACTTAGCAGGTAGCGAACCTTGATAGGCTCTCTGATTATCATAATCCAAGCCATAATGAACAAATTTGAATTTGTCTTGACAACTTGGAAAAAAATCTTTGCATAATAATCAATCTCTTTAGAACTATAAACTATTACGTTATTTACATTTTGCAAGGTTTTATTAACTAACTGTTTTCTGAGATAATAGTAAAGCTTATTTTTTTTGGGTTCAAAGAGGAAACCTGCAAGTGTAATTTCCTTGTCACTTTTATTGAATAGGCCTAAAAATATCCCTACGAGGGGATTCAAACAGATAATCTTTTTAACATCGTATTTAATAAATTTCCGAGCATAGTCATAGGATTTTTTCCACATCAACAGATGATATAGAGCACTACCAATATATTTAAAGTTTCGAACCTTTCTTATAAGCGAGCTTTCATAGTTAGTATAAACTACTTGGCTTCCCCCATTAAGAGACTGATAATATGCTTCATTCTTTTTTTGCAGCTCACTATCTAAAATGATTAAATTTTCCATTATACTCCATATAATTACTTATTGTAAAAATATCTAATAAAAACGACTAAAAAAATAATTCTATCCGCCGTATTATAGATGTCTTCCAAATTTCAATTGCTTATCTAACCTAGTGACAAAGCACAAAACAACTGATACTAATTCATCTAATTAATATCATTTCTTACATTCTAACTCTTGAATAACATTCTATAACCTCTATTACATGATCTTTCAAAGTCTTAAGGCTAACTGTCTCACACTGAACACTATTCAATTTATCGAGTAGATCTTGTTTGCTATTAAATATATGGTCTTGAGAAACTAAGTCTTTTGACCCTACATTCTCACTAACAAATACATTAACACCATAAGATAACGCCTCCATCGTAATGAAACCAAATGTTTCTTTCCACTTACTAGGTACAATAAGAATATCTATATCAGCGTATATCATATCGATAGTTTCTTTTGTAAAATAACCGTTCTGTTGGATATAAGATGGGCACTCTTCATTTGGAAAATGGCCATAGGTCTTAATATCATACTTTTCCTGATCTAAATCATCAGCTATATCTAGAAAATCAAAATACCCCTTATATTCCTCATCAGGCCCAATATAGGCTACCACTGTCTTCTCACGGGAATTAGTAAGAATATTGTGCTTACTTATTGAGCTGTTAGAAATAGAAACTATGCTACTATTTTTAGGTGTTATATGATTAGCTTCATAAACTTCCTTAGCTAACTGACTATTGAAAAGGTAAGCATCTATCAACCCAAACATTGCTTATAATAAGAGCGGAGACCACTATAATCAATAGCCTCTGTGACCTCACGAATTACTATGTTTTTCTTGGATTTTGGATTTTTCCCAAGTATTTTCAACAATTTCCGAATTGTTGGGTAAAAAGGAACTTGAAAGAATCGAAGCTTCTTTACACTAAGAGCATTAGAGGACATAATATTCCATGCTAAATTAGTATTATTGCTACTATAATCGACTCCGTTAAAATAGAAATGCGGAACTGGTGCTAAACCATAATAATCATGACTTGTAAACACAGTTTTAATTCCTAATTCTTTTGCAACTTCAAGAAATTCCTTATGTAATCCTATAAGCGAGTGGATATGAATTGCATCTATATCAATGCTTTCCAAAAATTTCCTATAGGAAGCTTTATGACAGCCCTTCATAAATTTATCTGGTTCTGAAATACCACCAAATAGAGCCAAAGGCAAGCTATTTATTATTTTGTAGCATTGGAATTTTCGATTCTCTGCTTTTTTTATTCTAACTTGCCTAAATATAAAAGAGATTTCTCCTGGATATAATGCGATTACTTCATGTCCATCTATAGCTTGCTGAGTCATCAAATCCTCAGCATACTTGACAAGACCACCTGTACGTGATGGTTGAAAGCCTAAAGTATAATGCAAAATTTTCATACAATGAATACTTCCTCATAATCCGACACAATCTTTTCCCACGTAAATGCATCCGCAATTCGTTGGCTAGACTTTTCGTCTAATTCCGAAATAGCACTTTCATCAAGTCGTTCCACTTCCTCGATTACACGTGCCAACTCATCTTTCTTCCAATAAATAGCCCCATCTTCACCAACTTCTCGGTTAAAACCAACATCTAGCAACAAATTAAGCTTTGTGGATGCCAGAGCTTCCAGTAGAGAAGGGTTTGTTCCACCAACTTCATGTCCATGGAAATAAGCAAAAGCATTCTCGCGAATATACTTGAGTAATTCTTGGTCATAGACAGTACCGACAAATTTGACCCTAGGGTCTTTATCAAAACCAGTATCCTGTAACAACTGATCGTAAAATTTATTCTGCTCCACATTTGTAATAAGGACAAAGTCCTTATTGGACTTAGACTTGATAAATTCACGAATCATTGATTCATAGTTATTCTCAGGAACGAATCGTCCCACCACTAGATAATAGCTATTTTCGCTTACTCCCTTTTCACGATACCAGTTTCGAACTTTGGCATCTTCTGATTTCAAACTTGAAGGGGTAGTATCTGTACCATAAGCGATATAGGTCGTCTTGGGCTGATACTGTTTATAGTCCTCTCGGATATATTTTTCGATATTTTTGCTATCACAGACTAATAAATCTGCATGTTTGACCATCAACTGTTCCGAAAATTTCCAATACTTTCGAACTGGCAGGCTCCATTTTGCCCGCAGCCACTCATGACCATCTGGATTTACCAGTAAACGGCCTCCGATCGAACGAATTTTTTTCTTAAGTCCAGAAATAAAAGGCCCGATACGACAAGCTAGAATGTAAAAAATAGGAGCTTCATCTTTGTTTTTCTTAGCTATTTCAATCGCTTTATTCACAGCAGCAATATCGTAAGCGATAGCACGAGCCGGTCCGATATTGGGCACATCAATGTTGAAGCAAATGGCTCCATTGTGCTCAAACTGGTCATCCGTGATACCAGATTTAGCTGAATTCTCACGCATACAAGCAACATAGTATTGTATGTTGCTGTCTTTTTGATATTCTGTTAATTTCTCAACAAAGGTTTCAAATCCTCCATACTTGGCAGGAATCCCCTTTGAACCTATGATATAAACTGACTTCTTCATTTTTCTCCTAGTAGTCTGAAACAAAAGTAAACTACTTCGCTCCATCTCTCATAAATACTACTTTAACTGTCTTCAATAAAATTTCAATGTCTTTCCAAATTGTCCAATCATCTATATAGGCCACATCTAATTTGACAACTTCATCGAAATTCTTGATCTCACTTCGTCCACTGACCTGCCATAACCCTGTTATCCCAGGTTTAAAACTTAGACGACGTTTTTGTTCTGGGGTATAGTGCTCATACTCGTCCACTGTTGGTGGTCGTGTACCAACTAAACTCATATCTCCCTTTAGAACATTATAAAACTGTGGCAACTCGTCCAAGCTAGTCTTCCTTATAAAACGACCAATTTTCGTGATACGAGGATCATCGTCCACCTTAAACATTCCACCCTGCATAGTATTTTGTTCCATGAGTTCTCTTTTTTTCGCCTCGGCATCTACACACATAGAGCGAAACTTATAAAAAGTGAACTGGCGACCATTTTTTCCAATACGCGTCTGAGCAAAAATAGCAGAGCCCCCATCCTTTCGAATCAAAGGAACCAGTACAACACTGACTAGACCGCATAGTATCAGCCCTACCAGGGAACCAATAATATCAATAATCCGCTTAGCAATCACGTGGCTAGTCTTATAAAATGTTGTAGAAAAAGTCACAACGTTTAATCCTGCCATCTCACGAATTTGCTTGTTACGTGCCAAACTACGATCAAAAGCATTTAGATTGACTGTTACATCAATTCCCATAGTTTCAAACTGAGAGACAAGCTCTCCAATATTGTATTTTTCACTTGGAAGATTGATAAAGACTTCATCGACCACCTCATGAGTCGCAAAGTCTACTATCTCCTCCTCTGCTACTACCTTTAAACAATCATGCTGAAAATCTGGTTTGTCTAAAACACTGACAGCTACCAACTCCCCAACAACCTCATTTGATTCTATTAATCTATCCAGTACCTTTTCGACACGAGAAGTGGCTGTAAGTAGGAGAATCTTCTTACTTCCTTTAAAGTTGGGATAAGCCCGCTTCCAATACCACTTGATAAATAGGTTTAGCACATAGACTAAAAGAGCATGTAATGTGAGGAAGTAAATCATGCCTCGTCTGGAAATACTAAATCGATCTTCTAAGAAAAAATTAGAAATACTGATTGCTAGCGCAAAGAATAGGATATATTTCAATGTCTGGACAAGTTCAAGCAAATATCCCCTTTTAAAGAAATCCTGTCCATAATCACTGATATAAAAGACAAAATAGTGGAGGATATAAAGTGCAATAGCTGTTGTTGAAACAATCTCTGTTTCTCTCACAGCGCTAAGCAGATAAGTCAATAAAATAACTAGAAAACTCTGGATTATGGCCAATGAAGGCTTTACTACTTTTCCATTCATCTCTATCCCCCAACCTATTTTTTATTTTTTTCCGTAATCTCCATAATTTCCATAGGAACCGTATTTGTCTACTGAAGTATCGAATTTATTCAACACAACTCCTAAAAACGGCTTCCCAGTTTGTTCCAACTGTTCTTTTGCTTTTTGAATATCCCGTCGATTTGTTTCACCTGCTGCTGTCACTAAAATAGAAGCATCACATTTTCGCGTAATGATAGCTGCATCAATCACGGCACCGACAGGAGCAGTATCTACAACGATATAGTCAAATATTTACGCAAGGTTTCAAGCATTGTACTGAAATTCTTACTTTGAAGAAGAGCTGTCGGATTTGGTGACACAGAGCCAGCCTGAATGACAAAGAGATTTTCGATATTGGTATCACAAAGCCCCTGTGACAGGTCTGTAGTCCCTGATAGAAATTCTGTCAGACCTGTAATTTTATCCCTTGCTTTAAAGACACCTGACATAACAGAATTGCGAATATCTCCATCAATCAGCAGCGTTTTGTAACCTGCACGCGCAAAAGCCCAAGCGATATTGGTGGAAGTCGTTGATTTTCCTTCTCCTGGTTTCACAGAAGTGATAGAAAATACTTTCAAATCATCTCCACTTAACTGTAAGTTCGTACACAAAGCGTTATAATATTCCTCTGCTTTTTTTACAAGATCCAATTTTGCCTGTGAGATTTCTAACGTTGGCATAACTTCCTCCTATTTCATTTTATCCAAATCTGGAACGACCCCTAGAAGTGGAATTTGCAGTACATCTTCGACATCTTCAGGACGTTTCACACGGGTATCGAGTAACTCAATCAAAAGAACAGTAACCACTGTTACGACAGCCCCTCCAAGAAAACCAAACAAGGTGTTGCGTCGAATATTTGGAGAAGAGGGAGTCGTAGCTGGTCGCGCTTCTTCAAGCGTCGTTACATCAGATACTCGCGTTACAGCGATAATCTTTTCTGCAGCAACTTCTCGTAGAGAATTAGCCATGCGACTGGCTTCCTCTGGCTGTTTATCCTTGACAGAGATTGAGACGATACGAGTGTCAGCTGGTACAGTCACTTGAACTTTGCTAGCTAACGTTTTTGCTGGCATATCCAATTTCAAATTTGTCGCTACCTTTTCCAATACATCCTGCGAAAGGATAATCTCACGGTAGTCTTTTACCAGATAAGATCCTGCCTGCAAATCCTGATTTGTCAGCCCCGGCTTGTCTCCTTGATTACGGTTGACTACGTAAATACGCGTGGTGCTCGTATATTCTGGCTTAACAATAAAAGTGCTATATGCAAAAGCTCCCGCCCCTGTCACAAGTGCCGCTAATAAAATCATTAGCTTGCGTTTCCATAAGGTTTTAAATAATTGAAATACATCGATTTCTATCGTATTTTGTTCTTTCATCATTTCTCCTAAATTAGTTGATCCATTACAATTTTTCGAGGGTTGTCTATAAAAAGTTCCTGAGCCTTCGCTTCTCCGTATTTTTGGGTAACAAGGTCATATGCTTCTGCCATATGAGGAGGTCTACCGTCTAGATTGTGCATATCACTTGCAATCACATGAACCAAATCACGCTCCAAGAAATACTGCGCTCTTTTTTTCATGAATTTATAAGGTTCTCCAAAAAGTTTGGATTTGAGGACATGTGAACTATTTACTTGCGTGTAGCAGCCCATATCAATCAGCTCTCGAACGCGTTTCATCATTTTCAAGTGCATCATAACGCTCGATGTGGGCAATGACGGGAGTAATTCCCAACATCAATATTTTACTCAAGGCACTATGAATATCGCGATAAGGGGTGTTCATACTAAACTCTATCAAGGCATAACGACTATCATTGAGGGTCGGAATCCGATTTTTTTCCAGCTTATCCAAAACATCTGGTGTGTAGTAAATTTCAGCCCCATAAGCAATGACCAAGTCACTCGCGACTTCCTTAGCTATTTCCCGAACCTGAAGAAAGTTTTCTGCTATCTTCTCTTCTGGAGTTTCAAACATGCCCTTGCGACGGTGAGAGGTAGAGACAATGGTTCGCACCCCCTGCCTGTAGGCTTCTGTCAAGAGAGCCTTACTTTCCTCTCTTGACTTGGGACCATCATCTACATCAAAGACAATGTGCGAATGAATATCAATCATTTCATCTGCCCTCCAACACGTCTTGAATAGCAGTTTTGACAGATGCAAGGCTACTGTCGTTAATTTCCATCATATAGAGGTTACTATCTGGCATCGCATAGGAAGGAAGATCCATCCGTCCCGTACCCTTCAAGTCTTGCGAATTCACTTTGTAAGTTCCACCACTTTCTAACTGAGCATTGACCAAGTTCATCATAGTCTCAAGTGGCATGTTTGTTTGGATAGAATCTTGCAAGCTATCAATGATCGTACTATAATTTTTCAGTGCTTCGGTCGAAGTTAATTTTTGAAGGATAGCCACAATCACCTTTTGTTGATTGCGTCCACGATCACGATCTCCATCTGCTAGAGAGTAGCGCTCACGAACAAATCCCAGAGCCTGCTCAGAATCTAAGTGGACATTTCCAACTGGGAAATGGAACTTCCCGTGTAGAGATGTGAAATCTTGGTCATTATAAACATCTACGCCACCTAAAAGGTCAATCAACTTCAAGAACGAAGTGAAGTTCAAACGGACATAGTAATTGATATCAACCCCGTATAGGTTTTCCAGGGTATGAATCGACGAGTCTACTCCATAAATCCCTGCATGGGTCAATTTATCTTTTTGATTATTTCCACCATCTGCGATTGGTACATAAGCATCACGTGGCGTTGTGGTCAAGAGGATTTTCTTGGTATCTCGATTGACAGTCATCAGGATATTGACATCTGAACGCGACACAGAACTAATTGGACCATAAGTATCAATTCCACTAACATAGATATTGAAAGACTGATTCTTAGACGTCTTAGGAGCTTCTACTTTTTTAGTGAATCCCTTAGTATAAATCTTTTTTATCTTCGATGCGTAGTCTGGATACTCTGACTCGATAATGTTTCAAAGACACTATTTAGGACAATGGCTTTGGTATCTCCTGCAATCAAACTCTTGTAAGCTGCCAAGTAAGACGAACTCTGATCGACCGTCAAATCGGTATTCTGACTTGATTTGATATCAGCTAGTAGTTTTTGGATGTTTTCATTATCAGTCCCAGTCGGTGCTATCACACTCGTCAGCTGCGTAACATTTCCAATCTCACTATCTGCTAAAACAGCAACACTGATCGAATATTCTGAGTAATTAGAAGTCGCATTTAAACGATTGGTCAGTCCAACGAACTGCTGTACTGCAAAAAGTGAAACAGAGCTGACAAGGATAGAGAACACTAGCAAAAAAATAGTAAATTTTTCAGCTTTTTTATAGATAATCAAGAGCAACCCTACTAAGGCAACTAGTAGAACTAAGGCAGTTGCCACTAGATTAAGATATCTAAAAGCAAGGATATGGTATTTAAAAATCAAAAACAATAAAAAGCCAGCCAACAATAGATAAACAGCTAATAAGGCTATGTTAACGCTTCGCTTTACTTTCCCCGAGCGAGATCTCTTTGAACGTTTCGTCATGACACTCCCCTATACTATAATAATTAAAGTAATTATATCACAAAAGTAGGGTAAATTCCATTTATTCCCACAATTCTCAGCGTTTTCATTCATTTTTTCTTAGCTATATTTCGAAGTGACCGTTTTCATTATTTAGGGGCTTGAGCAAACAAAAATAAGGTCCCTTGCAAGAGACCTTATTTCAACTTTTTATTTGATATGATTTTCAAATTCTTTTTGACTTTGTTCGATGGCTTTTTTTCTTTCTTCTTCCCACTTAGCCTTAGCTTCATCAAATTGTTTCTTGGTAACAGGATCTTTTTGCAGTCTCATGTACTTGTAGTTGTTTCCATCACCTTTGATTCCCACTAGAGAGTAGGCACGTGTAAACGGAGTTACTTTAGTTACAGAGGCTGTACCACCATTTGACATAACAGACATGACTAGAGAATTGTCGATCATCCAAGCTTGAGCTTCAGCGTATTTTTCATAACGCTTAGCGACATCTTTGTTCTCAGCATCTGCTTCTTTCAAGAGTTGTGTATAGGTATCGAGTCCCAAACTCTTGATGAGCTCTTGGTCTTCCTTGGCGTCAAGACCAAAAATTTTGAGATAGAAGCCAGTTTCAGCATTGAAGGGGTCTAGATAAGTTGATGGATCCTGGTAATCACCAACCCAACCATCAAAGTTTAGGTCGTAGTCACGAGCTGCTGGATTTGGTGCTAGGAAGGCAACATTTCCAAAGTCATCCGTAGAAAGCTGTTGAACATCAATGACGATATTGTCAGAACCTAGTACTGTTTCAAGGGTTTGTTTAATCGAGTTCATACCAGAAACCGCATTTTTATTCGTCTGATCAACAGGGACATCCAAATGGATTGGGAAAGCCACGCCTTGGGCTTCCAATTCCTTTTTAGCTTCTGCAAATTTTGCTTGGGCCTTTTCCTTGTTGAAGTAAGCATCTTGAGCATCCGCCAAATTGATACCTGCCCACTCAGTTCCATAGTTTACAAGTTTAGAAGCTGTCACTTCTCCAAAGGTCTTATCTCCCACCTGGACAAATGTTGGTGGAACTAGAGTATTACGAAGGGTCTTGCTTGCTGCTTCTTCACCGTTAGATTGAGCAGAGTAGGCTGTTCGATCAATACCAAAGTTGATAGCCTGACGGAAGTTTTTATTTAAAATAGCTATTTGAGTTGATTTCTTTTGTTCGTCCGTTGTTTTAGCAGTATGATTATAGGTCTTACGGTTGACGTTAAAGTTAAAGTACCAAGATGTCTTGTCTTGTAAGCTATAAACGATATTGTCTTGGTATTTTTCTTTTGTCTTGGCATAGTTCGAACTATTTGGATAGACTCCCGCAATTGAGTAGGCACCATTTTCAAAGTTTCGAATGGTCATCTCCTGATCTGACCCATCAAAGTAGGCTAACTTAACTTTTTCAATAGTTACTTTATCATGGTCATAATAGTGTGGATTCTTCACATATTCGATCGAAGATTTTGATGTGAAATCTTTTAACAAATACGGACCATTATAAAGGATACTGTCTGGTGTCAAGGTACCAAAATCCTTATCCTTTGATTTCAAGAACTCTTCATTGACTGGGAAAAGGATACTATTAGTCGTCTTTGAATTCCAGTACGGTTCTGGTCGAGTCAAAGTGTACTCGACTGTGTAGTCATCCAAGGCTTTGACACCAACAGTTGAAAAGTCATTAGTCACACCCGTCACATAGTCATTCAATCCCTTGATAGAGTTTTGGATGAGATCCATGGCTTGCCCCTTGTTGTCCGCAGCATACTTAATCCCAGTGACAAAGTCTTGGGCTTTGACTGGAGCGTACTCTTCTCCATCAGCTGTGTACCACTTGGCATCTTTTCTGAGTTTATAGGTATAGGCCAAACCATCTGATGAAACAGACCAATCCTCCGCAAGAGCAGGCACGAGATTTCCATAACTGTCGTTTTCTAGCAGACCATCTACAAGATTAGTAATAACGGCAGTGTTATCTGCATAATAATCTAGAAGATAGTTAAAAGTTGTTGGATTCGCACTAAATGTTGATGAGAAGGTACTTGTATCAGTATTTGACTGTCCACAAGCTGTCAGTAAAATCCCTGTAGCCAGGACAAGACCAGTTCCGATGAGTCTTTTTTTCATGTTTATCCTTTACTCCTTTATGTCACTTTTTATAACATAGCCATATTTTATCAAATTTATCCTAAATTGTAAAGTTCCTAGTTTTACGACGACTGATGTCTCAAAACCAGAAAAAGGAAGTACAGATTTTCTGCAACTTCCTTTTCTTTTGTAGGCTATTTGACGTGTTTTTCTAGCTCTTTTTGGTATTTGGCATTTGTTTCAATCTTTTCTTTCTGCCATTTCTTGAGAGCTTCTTCGTATTCTTTTGTAGTCACGACATCATTTTGCAATTCCAAACCTTTGAACACAAATGGATCTCCCTTGATTCCGACTTGAGAGTATGCTTTTGTGAATGGCACAGTACGGCTAACAGTTGGAGAACCACCTGAAGAAGCAACTGGGATCAAAAGCGAACTATCCGATACCCAGGCTTGCGCTTTAGCGTATTTTTCGTAACGCTTATTGAGGTCGCTTGTTTCAGATGCGGCATCATCCAAGAGTTTCTTGTATTCGTCTAGACCGACTTGAGCCATCACTTCTGGATCTTTCCACGAGTGATACCCAAGTGTTTAAGGGCAGAACCCTTCTTAGCATCAAGAATGTTTAGGTAGGTAGCTGGGTCTTGATAGTCTGGTCCCCAACCAGTTCCATTCAAGTCATAGTCTTTTTGTGCTGGAACCTTAGCTTGAGAAGTAATGCTCATTTTCTCATTATCGGTCATTTGAAGGACATCGACAATGACATTCTCCGTACCCAGTGTTGATTCGATAGACTGCTTGAGTGAGTTCGTCTGTTGAACGGCAATGACATCGGTCTGTTCAACTGGAACATCCAAACGGATTGGGAAGGTCACACCCTTGGCCTGCAATTCTGCCTTAGCCTTTGCAAAGGCTGCCTTGGCTTTTTCAGGACTGTATAGCGTATCCTTACCATCAGTAAGGGCTACATCTTTCCATTGATCCCCGTAAGAAACGAGCTCTGCCTGAGCCAACTCTCCAAAGGTTTTTTCACCTACTTGAACATAGTCATGAGGCACTAGGCTGTTACGGATAATCTTGTCCGCACCTTCTTCACCATTCAACTGAGCAGTGTAAGAGTGACGGTCAAGGGCAAAGTTCAGCGCCTGACGGAAGTTCTTGTTAAGAAGAGCTTCTTTGGTTGATGTTTTTTGAGCTTCGTCTGTTTTAGCTGTTTTATTATAAGACTGGCGGTTTACGTTAACAGTGAGATAGTAGCTAGTCGCTTCTTGTGGACTGTAGACAATCTTATCGCCGTACTCTTTTTTAGTTGACTCAAAGTTTGAGCTTGTTGGGAAGAGACGAGCTGTTGTATAAGCACCTTGTGTAAAGCTACGAATCAAAGATTCTTGGTCAGATCCATCGTAGAAAGTTAGTTTGATGTTGTCAATCTTAACATTGTCCTTGTCCCAGTAGTTTGGATTCTTTTCATACTCGATGACTGATTTTGAAGTCAATGATTTCAAAAAGTAAGGACCGTTATAAAGAATACTTGATGGTGTTGGCGCACCGTAGTCGCTCCCTTTAGAATTCAAAAACTCTTCATTAACTGGAAGCATGGTTGCAGTTGTGACCTTAGAGTTCCAGAAACTTTCTGGTTTGTTAAGCGTATATTCAACCGTGTAATCGTCAACAGCCTTGACTCCTACAGTAGAAAAGTCATTGCTTTCACCACTGATGTAGGCAGCCAAACCTTTGATAGAATCTTGAAGGAGAGAGAGGCCGTCTGATTTACCATCAGCTGCATGTTTCAGACCCGTAACAAAGTCCTGAGCCTTGACTTCAGCATACTCTTCTCCCTCAGAAGTATACCATTTTACACCCTTACGAAGTTTGTAGGTATAGGTCAAGCCATCTTTAGAAACAGACCAATCTCTGCAAGCGACGGAATCAAGTTCCCGTATTTATCGTTTTCCAAGAGGCCATCGACAACGTTGGCTATAACGTCAGAAGTTGAGCTCTTGCTCGTCACGCTGTAGTCCAAAGATGATGGATCTATTGCATAGACATAAGAAAATGTCTTGGGAGCATCAGCTTTCTTTTCGTTTTGCCCACAAGCAGTTAACAGAAGGGCTGCACTCAAGACAGCACCTGCTCCTAAGAGCCACTTTTTCGATTTCATAAGTAATCTCCTTAAAGATAGTGTTTTCACCATTATACCCTATTTTTTCATAAAAGCAAGAACTTTCGCCAGATTTTTTAGAAAATTCTAACAAATATTTTTTAAAGATTTCTCTACACAATTTTTAGTAAAAAACCTCAAGCTTCAAAAGCTTGAGGTTTGCTCATATTAGTCAGTCATTTCCACACAAAAGGCATCCCATGGAGCCAAGACCTGTTTCTCAAGTGCTTCTTTAGCCGCGGTGTTTTCAATCAAGACAGATTTAACTTTTCCATCTACAGAAAAGTTTTGTTTTTCATTGGACAAATTAGCCACGACTAGGAAGCGACGGTCACCGTCCTTACGGATATAGGCAAAGACCTTATCATCCGTATCAAGTAATTCAAAATCAGATCGAATCAGCCAGCTGTTCTCCTTACGGATCTGGATAAGTTTCTGATAGGTATAGAAAATAGAATCTGGATCTGCTAGTGCTGCTTGAACGTTGATTTCTTCGTAGTTTGGATTAACTGCCAACCAAGGTTGACCGGTTGAGAAACCAGCATTTTTGCTCTCATCCCATTGCATCGGGGTACGGGCATTATCACGTCCGATGACACGGATACTATCCATAATCTCCTCTAGTGGAACGCCTTTTTCAAGAGCCTCACGCTCATAGTTGAGGGATTCAATATCTTCTACTTGATCCAGCGTTTCAAAAGGATAATTGGTCATCCCAATCTCCTCACCTTGGTAGATATACGGAGTCCCTCTCATGAGATGAAGCAAGATTGCAAAGGCTTTGCCAGATTTTTCGCGGTATTCTTGGTCGTTTCCCCAGATAGAGACGATACGAGGAAGGTCATGGTTGTTCCAGAAGAGGGAATTCCAGCCGTCTTCGACTCCTAACTCTGTCTGCCATTTGTTGAAGATTTCTTTCAACTTACTGATATTCAGTTCTTTTTGATAGTGCCACTTAGGTTGCCCTTCCTGATACTGAAGACAGATGTGCTCAAACTGAAAGACCATAGACAATTCTTGGCCCTTTGGATCAGAGTAAAGCTTGGCAATTTCTGGCGTCGCCCCCCAAGTTTCTCCTACTGTCAAGAGATCTTTGTCGCCAAAGGTCGCCTGATTCATTTCCTTGAGATAGGGGTGGAGCATAGGACCGTTATTGACTACCTTCTCATCAGGAATCTTGCCAATCATATCAATGACATCCATACGGAAACCGCCAATCCCTTTATCAATCCAGAAGTTCATCATATCGTAAATTTTCTGGCGAAGTTTTTCATTCTCCCAGTTGAGATCGGGCTGTTTCTTGCTGAAAAAGTGAAGATAGTATTGACCCGACTTTTCATCGTATTCCCAAGCAGACCCACTAAAGATAGAATCAAGGTCATTGGGTTCATCCCGCCAGATATAGTAATCACGCTCAGGGCTATCAGGATTTTCACTGGCCTCTACAAACCAAGCATGCTCATCCGAGGTATGATTGACCACCAAGTCCATGATGATACGAATATCACGCTTCTTAGCTTCTGCGATGAGTTCATCCATATCCTCCATGGTCCCAAAAATAGTAGCAATCGCTTGGTAATCAGCAATATCATAGCCATTATCATCCATAGGACTGTCATAAACGGGAGAAAGCCAAATCGCTGTAATCCCTAGCTTTGCTAGATAGTCTAACTTACTCGTAATTCCTGGCAAATCGCCAATTCCATCTCCATTACTATCCATAAAGCTCTTAGGATAGACTTGATAGACCACGGCATTGTGCCACCATTTTTCTTGCATCTGTTTACCTCAATATTTTAATAATCTATAGTCTATGATAGCGCTTTTTAAAACTTTGTGCAAGCGTTTGCCTAATCTTTTTGATTTCTTTTTTAGCTCCGTAGTTTCCTAAATCCCAATTTTTTTATATAATAGAGGTCAGAGGTAAAAAAATGAAAAAACAAGCTTTTAGTTCTGAACAATATTTAAATCTACAGCGCGACCACATTTTGGAGCGCATTAACCAATTTGACGGCAAGCTTTACCTAGAGTTTGGTGGCAAAATGTTAGAAGATTTCCACGCTGCTCGTGTATTGCCTGGCTATGAACCTGACAACAAATCAAGCTCTTGCAGGAGTTGAAGGAGCAAGTTGAGGTTGTAATCGCTATTAACGCTAGCAATATCGAGCATTCCAAAGCACGTGGCGACCTAGGCATTTCTTATGACCAAGAAGTTCTTCGTTTGATTGATAAATTTAATGAACTGGGAATCTTTGTCGGCTCTGTGGTAGTTACACAATACGCAGGTCAACCCGCTGCAGATGCCTTCCGTAACCAGCTCGAGAAAAACGGAATTGATTCTTATCTTCATTATCCAATCAAAGGATATCCAACTGATATGGATCACATCATTTCGCCTGAAGGAATGGGCAAAAACGACTACATCAAAACCAGTCGCAACTTAATTGTCGTAACCGCTCCTGGACCTGGTTCTGGAAAATTGGCAACTTGTATGTCCAATATGTACCACGACCAAATCAATGGTATCAAGTCTGGTTACGCTAAGTTTGAAACCTTCCCAGTCTGGAACCTTCCCCTTCATCATCCAGTCAACTTGGCCTACGAGGCTGCCACAGCAGACCTAGATGATGTCAACATGATTGACCCCCTTCCATCTCCAAACCTACGGAGAAACAACGGTCAACTACAACCGTGATATCGAAATTTTTCCAGTGCTTAAACGCATGTTAGAGCGCATTCTCGGTGAATCTCCATACGCTTCACCGACAGACATGGGTGTCAACATGGTTGGTTTTGCTATTACTGATAATGAAGCTGCTATCGAAGCCTCTAAACAAGAAATCATCCGCCGTTACTATCAAACTGTTCTTGACTTCAAAGCCGAAAAAGTTGGGGAATCTGCTGTCAAGAAAATCGAGTTGCTCATGAACGACCTCGGCATCACACCTGCAGACCGTCAGGTTGCTGTCGCCGCTCGTCAAAAAGCAGAAGAAACTGGCGGTCCTGCCCTAGCTCTCGAATTACCATCTGGCGACATTGTCACTGGTAAAAACTCAGAACTCTTTGGTCCAACAGCGGCTGCCTTGATCAACGCCATCAAGAAATCTGCTGATATTGCTAAGGAAGTGAAATTGATTGAGCCTGAAGTTGTCAAACCAATCCAAGGTCTTAAAATCAACCATCTAGGTAGCCGTAATCCGCGCCTGCATTCAAATGAAATTCTCATTGCCCTTGCCATTACAGCCATGGAAATCCTGATGCTGCGCGTGCAATGAAGGAACTGGGTAATCTCAAAGGAAGCGAAGCCCACTCAACCATTATCTTGACTGATGAAGACAAGAACGTCCTTCGCAAGCTAGGCATCAACGTAACCTTTGACCCATACTACCAATACGATCGCTTGTATCGGAAATAATTAAACGAGGCTGGATAAAACTCAATTTGGGTAAAAATCCAGTAAATCTTTACATGATAAAAGATAAAACGCATAATATCAAGGCTTTTGAACACTTGATATTATGCGTTTTTATGATTTTTTCATCCTCATTTATTTCAATGAAATTGCCAACTCAACACAGGCTCCTCCTTGGTCTGGATTGAGCAGGGTCAGACGACCACCATGCAAGAGAGCGACCTGCTTAGAAAAGGCTAAGCCGATACCATGATGAGGATTAGCTGAATTGCGGCTTTGGTCACTCTGGTAAAAGAGCTGTTCCGCTCCCAGCAGCATCTCCTTTGAAAATGCAGGGCCGTTGTTCCAGATAGCAAAAACCAACTGATCCTGCTGCACTGATACCGTCAGCTTCACTTCCTTTTGATCCGGGTCAGCATGTTCAAGCGCATTCAGTAAAATATTGATCAAAGCTCGCTTGAGATAGTCCAAATGAACTGACAAAATCAGACCAGGCTCACAATCTTCTTGGAGAGAAAAACGATAGCTTTCCTGTTTGCTGAACAGTGCCCAATCGTCCTGGAGATCAGCCAAAAAGTCCTCTAAGGAAAGCTGACTGAACTGATTAGAATCAATCTGAAAAGTCTTAGCGTAATCAATCAAAGAGCCACAATACTCTTCCATCTTGTGACTGGCCTGCAAAATCTCAGCAGCATAGTCTGCCTGCGGCTGGCTCAACTGCGCCAACTCCAAGAGCTCAGCATTCCCCTTAATCACAGTTAGGGGCGTCTTCAAATCGTGCGATGTCGCTGATAGCTGTAAAATCAACTCCTGATTATGCCGCTGCTCTTTTTCTAGAAGACGAGCATTTTCTTGGTGGCTGCTTCGTAAATCGCTGTAGACTTCTAGCATCTCCTCAATCCGAAAAAGCTGACTTTGATTTTCTTCTAAAAGCTTCTCGCTCTTTAGCATTTTTATTTCCCTGTCGATTTTTCGGAGCAATTTCAAATATGATAAAAAGTAATCAGCAGCAAGCTCCCTGCCCAAAAGAACAAGGTGAAAAGGACATAATCGCTGCCTTGTGTAAATTCATAGCCGATAAGCACAAAAATCAAAACATGAAAAAAGACGATTTTTAAACTGGTTGTCCAGACTAGGCTTTTGAAATTTCGGGTTCTAATTGCCATCTATAGCCTACTCCTCTCACTGTTGCGATTGCTTGCAGCCCTTCTTGTTTGCATTTTTGGCGAATCTGATATACGTATTCCGAGATGGAACGAAGCTGTGTTTCTGAGCTTTCTGGGTAAAGTAAGGTATGCAGGCGTTCAGCTGAAAAGGTCTGCTTGGGATTGCTAGCTAGTAAATGCAGCAATTTAAACTCTCGCTCTGAAAATTTCAAGACTTTACCAAAACAGGCCACTTCATAGCGCTCTGGATAAAATTGGCAAGAAGCAACTTCAGAATAGCGCTCCTCCCGTCTTTCCTCCCGCCGAAGATGAGCTCTGACACGCGCCAGCAATTCTTTGGTTCCAAAAGGCTTGACAATATAGTCATCTGCTCCGCGAAAGAGTCCTTCCACTTTGTCCACCTCCAATTCCTTGGCAGTCAGAAAGATGATTGGACACGAAAGATGAGGACGAATGTAGGAACACAGCTCAAAACCATTAACAGGCTCCATCATCACATCCAGCAGAATCAAGTCATATCCGACAAAATGTGTCAGCTCTAGCTCTTCTATCCAATCAAGCGTCGTCACATCATAAGCATCGAGCTCTAGGACGTTTTTCACCAGTTTCAAAATGCTCCGATCGTCATCAACCACCAAAATACGATACTGTCTCATATTTTCCATTATAGCATACCTCTAGCGAACATCTTGTTTCAAGGTTAAGAATATAGCAGAGCTCCAAACCAAGCTAACCATAAAAGCTGTATCCCCAGCCCTGAGAGATCTATTGAATGCTGAAGACCTTCATACTCAAAAAGATTTAGCGTAGCCAGATCGGGCAGGTATTTTGCTTCCTTGATGAAAGTTGCCAATAAACGGCTAAGACCAATCAAGAGAGGAAAGAGCACCGACACCGGCACAACCCAAGATTGAAATAGCAAAGCGAGGCCGGCAGTTAAAAAAGCCAGAAAAATATTGCTGAGAAGACCAAAAGAGCTGTAATAGAAGAATTTCCCCAGTAAGGACCAGCTAAAGTCTAGGTCAAAACGAGCCAGCATAACAAGGAAACAGCTGCCTATCATGACACTGTAGAGAACCAAGAGCAGCAAGGTCAGAAAAAGGAATTTCCCAGCCAACCAAGCCTTTCTATTTGATACAGTTAGAAAATTCGTTCGCATCCCAGACTTGACAAACTCCTGGGCAAAATAGAGCGAAGTAAAGATGACAATGACAGGCTGCGCCAGATAGAGGGCGTGCAAAGCCTCACTCAGAGCCTTTGTCTGGCCAACTGCTGTCTGACTGTAGTCAAGATTCATCAGAAAAAAAGGAACGACTCCCAGAGCCACCAAGGCTGCACCAAGAGCGAGATAGTAAGAACGGAACTTAATCCATTCGCTTCTAAGCAGAGCTTTGATCATCAGTAGCGTCCTCCTAAATCCGTCTTCAAAAAGCGCAGAGAAGTCATGCCGCCGATGACTAGTAACCATGCACCAAGTATCAATAGTCCTTGCAAGGGATTGTTGGCATATTGGGAAGTTGGCGTTGCAGTAAACAACTCTCCTGCTGGCTGTGGTAGATAAGCTCCCCAACTCGTGTGAACTGCCAGATAGTTTCCCAGATTATAGATCTGTGGTACGAGAAAAAGCAGAGGAACTAGCATGGTCCGAGCCAATAAACCTAACAAAATTGAAAGGATTCCTAATAGGGTTAGAGATAAGGTTTTCCACAAAATCAAACTCCAAGCTGCCTGATTGAGCAGAATCGGATCAAGTCCCTCCTTTCCTAAAGCCAGGTGCATGACCATATAACTAAAGTAGATTGATAAAAAGCTAGTGGCAAGAGAAAGCAAGTGAAGGTCATGAGTTTTCCGACAAGCAGCTTCAGGCGGTTATTACAGATCAAGAGGCTAGTTCTCAAGCTATGAGACTGAAATTCCATAGCTCCCAAAATTCCAGCTAAGATGACCAAAACCATGCCTGCCATAGAGGCCCCGTTGAGACCCAGATATTCCAGCGGATCAATGGCTTCTGCCAGACCGGGAACCGTCTCAGGCGTAGCATCCAAGCCAATGGACAAATACTGTCGGCCCTCCAGCCAGGATACGGCAGGCACCAATAGCAGCATGAGGGCCATACTCACTTTGAAAGCCTTGGTTGAGCGAATTTTCAACCATTCTGAATGCAATAAGGACATCGTTTCTTTCATCTTATACCTCCTCTGTCAAATCAAAGAAGAGATCTTCTAGACTGTCTGAATCTTGCAGCACCTCTTCCAATCGTCCATGCTCAATAATTCGCCCATGATGAATCAAGACTACATCATCTGTCACCATTTGTACCTCTGACAGGATGTGGGAGGATAGAAGTACCGTTTTCCCTAAATCAGCCTGCTGACGGATGAACTTTCTAAACCACTTAATCCCACTTGGATCTAGTCCATTAGTCGGCTCATCTAATATAAGAAACTGAGGATCACCCAGCAAAGCTGCAGCCAAACCCAAGCGTTGACCTTCCCCCAGAGACAGGCTTGACAAGAGGTCCTTCCTCTTATGAGCGATTCCAGTCATCTCCAAGACCTCATCAATCCGAGACTTGGGAATAGCATTACTCGCCGCAATAATCCTCAAGTGGTCATAAACCTTTCGATTTGGCAGACCACCAATGCCGTCAAAGGCTGCACCTACCGTTCTGAGCGGATAGGTCATTGATTGATAGGTTTGTCCATCAAAAGTCGCAGTACCAGACGTCGCCCGATCTAACCCCAAGAGAATCCTCAAGGTTGAGCTTTTACCAGCACCATTTGGACCCAGAAAAGCTGTAATCCGCCCGCTTCTAGCTGTAAAAGAAATATCTTTTAAAATCTGCTTACTGCCATGTTTTTTGCAGACTCCTTCTATTTTCACCATATGTTCCATATTGAACTCCTTTATCTTTATTTTCTCCAGTATACCCAATCTAGTTCAGAATTAGTTCAGAGATTAAGCAGAAATTCTAAAAGTTGATCCCACCTTTCAAAAGTCGCTCTAGCTTCATTAGAAAGAACTCAGTTTTTCTTTTCCTTTATCTTTATAATCCTGAGGGTTTTGTATGGAGACTTTGTTATAATGCTAGTCTCAAAAAGTCATTTATTAAACTCCATCAAGAGCAGGCTTTATGATATAATGAAAGAAGAAAACTGAAAGGATTTACCATGTCAAAAGAAGTTATTGTTGAAAGTTTTGAACTTGACCACACCATTGTTAAAGCACCATATGTTCGCTTGATTGGGGAAGAAACAGGACCAAAGGGAGACGTCATCTCCAACTTTGATATTCGCTTGGTGCAGCCAAATGAAGACTCTATCCCTACCGCTGGCCTTCACACTATCGAGCACCTCTTGGCCAAACTCATCCGTACCCGCATTGACGGCATGATTGACTGCTCACCCTTCGGTTGCCGTACTGGTTTCCATATGATTATGTGGGGACGTCACACCAGTGCTGAGATTGCAGCTGTTATCAAGGATTCGCTCAAGGAAATCGCTGAGACCACTACTTGGGAAGATGTCCCTGGAACAACCATCGAATCTTGCGGAAACTACAAGGACCACAGCCTCTTTTCTGCTAAAGAATGGGCGAAACTTATCCTAGAACAAGGAATCTCAGACGATGCCTTTGAGCGTCATGTCATCTAAACACAAAAAGGAACCAGCTTTTTAGCTAGTTCCTTCTTTTTTTATTCTCAAAATCTTGAGTTAGGCTTTTTCACGAATGACCAAAACGCCATCTTCCATATCTGCTTCCAGATGTTTAGCATCTAGGTGATCCAAGTGGAAGTCTGTCACCTTATCACGGATTTGTTGTTCAACTACACGACGGAGAGGACGAACACCCATGACTTCGTCATAACCTTCTTCTGTGATAAAGTCCTTAGCTGCTTGGCTGACTTCCAAATCAATGTCTTTCTTAGCCAAGGTTTGGTTGACTTCAGCCAACATCAAGTCCACAATCTTAGAAAGATCTTCCTTATTTAAGTGTGAGAACTCGATAACAGCGTTAAAGCGGTTGAGGAATTCTGGACGGAAGAATGGTTTCAAGCGATCCATCAACTCTGGTTTATCCGCATCTTCTGTCAAGTTAGCTTCATAGCCAAATCCAGCATTTGATGTTGCGATAATGACAGTATTTTTAAAGTTCACTGTATTTCCTTGACCATCAGTCAAACGACCATCATCTAGGACTTGGAGGAGAAGGGTGATTACTTGCGGATCAGCCTTTTCAATTTCGTCCAAGAGAATGATAGAGTAAGGATTGCGACGAACACGTTCTGTCAAGGTATTGCTATTGTCATCATACCCAACATAACCAGCTGTTGTACCAATTAGCTTAGATACGGCTGTGCGGTCACTGTATTCAGACATATCCAAACGGATAATCGCATCCTTCGTTCCAAACATATCGAGCGCTAATTGCTTAGCAAGCTCCGTCTTACCAACCCCAGTAGGCCCTACAAAGAGGAAGCTACCGATTGGGCGATTGCCTTCATCAAATCCTGCACGGTTACGACGGATAGCACGAGCTACTGCTTCAACCGCCTTATCTTGGCCGATTACCTTGTGTTCCAAGCGATGAGCCATATCTTTCAAACGTTCGATGTCGGATGCTCCCATTTGAGACACCGGAATACCTGTCATTCGTTCCACAGATTCAGCCACATCGTTGATGCTTGCAGTCACTTTCATGTCTTCTGTGTGGTTTTCGACTTTTTTCTCTAATTCAGCAATGCGTGTCTTAGCATTGAGAGCTGCTTCAAAGTCTTCTGCCTCAACAGCTTTTTCTTGCTTGTCTTTTTCTGCTTCAATCTCCCGTTCAACAGCATGCACATCTGTTACAGGATGTTGAGCTGCCAAGTGAGCTGCCGTTACATCGACAAGATCGATAGCCTTATCTGGCAAGCTGCGTTGTGGAATGTATTGGATTGAATAATCCACTGCTGCTTTCAAGACTTCGTCTGGCAAGATGACATTGTGGTGTTGTTGATAGAGATCACGAATTCCTTGAAGGATTTTAAAAGTATCCTCTGCTGAAGGAGCATTGACCTTCACTTCGTTAAAACGACGAGCAAGAGCTGCATTCTTCAAGATGGTGTTACGGTATTCGTCTTGAGTCGTTGCCCCAATAACTGTCAACTCACCACGAGAGAGAGCTGGCTTGAGAATATCTGCAAGACCTTTAGAACCACTATCACCTCCGATTGAGCCAGCACCAAGGATTTGGTGAATTTCATCAAAGAAGAGGATAATATTTCCTGCTTCTTTCACTTCGTTGACTAGGTTTTGAACGTTTTCTTCAAAGCTACCACGGTATTGAGTACCAGCCTCAAGACCTGAGATATCAATGGAAATAATTTCCTTGTTCTTAATAGCAGCTGGAACATCTCCGTTCACAATCGCTTGTGCTAGACCTTCGACAACGGCTGTCTTACCAACACCTGCATCTCCGACTAGAACAGGATTATTTTTCGTACGACGTGAGAGGATTTCAGATGTTTCTTGAATTTCCTTGTTTCGTCCGATAACAGGATCCAACTTGCCCTCACGAGCTTCCGCTGTCAAGTTACGACCTAGTTTAGCAAGGACACCGTCTTGTTTCATACCTGAAGCGTGTTGTTGCATTTGCGCATCAGATTCTGCATTTCTTGGTAATTGACCAGTTGCACGATAATGAGCAAATTCCTCAGGAGTCACTTCACGTCCATTAATCAAGTAGCGACGATTTTCAGAACTATATCCTCGCATGCCACCCATCAATTGGTTAAATAAATCATCCATGTTGTTAAAGTTATTAAAGTTGTTGTTCATATTCTTTACCTCGTTTATTGTTCATTATTCGCGGCCTCTGATATTGACTATCTTTGACCTTTGTTTTAAAAAATTTAGACTAGCTATCTAGCTACTCTACGTATAATTTCTGGTTTTTCTTTTTTAAATAAGCCTTTTATCATCTTCTTTTCAAAGTCTGTTAGATTAAACATAGGCCTCACCCCTTTCTCGGGATTCTATACCTCATTCTCAAAGACTAAATCTTTGAAAATGAAGTTTTTTAAGGAATTCATTTTCCTTATGTTTCTACTATATCACATTGGTCAGTAAAAGTCAATAACCATTTGACCAAATTTGACTATTTTTTAAAAAGTTTTTAAAGCACAAGAAAACCAGTTAGATTAACTGGCTTTCTTTCTATTCTAATTGAATATTAGCTCAATGCATCATCCATTGAAAGAACTTCGTGGAAGACACGTTGTGTCAATTCAGTTTTTTGTTCTGGAGTGAGGTATTTAGTGTTTACACAGTATCCTGAGATACGAACGATGACATCTTCGCCATTCATAATCTTGTCATAAACATCTTTCAAGTCCATAACATTCAAGTTACAGTGTTGTCCACCGTTTTCGAAGTAACCATCAAGGATTGTTACCAAGTTATCAACTTGTTCGTCACGAGTTTTACCAAGAGCACGTGGTGATACTTGAGTTGTCAATGAGATACCGTCAGCTGCATAACTAAAGTCAAGACTCGCAAGTGAGTTCAAGTTTTGCAACCATCCACCTTTAGCTTTGTTAGATGGGTTAGCACCTGGTGAGAAGAATTCAAGTTTAGACAAGTTCACAGATCCATCTTCGTTGAGGTATACACCTTTGTGGACTGGTGAGTTACCAGTTTGTTTAGAGTAAGCAACGTTAGATGTGATTGTCAAAAGTGATACTGTAGCTTCTGCGTCTTTGTATAGTTTGTGGCTACGTAGACGAGTTGTATAAGCTTCGATCAACCATTCTGCCAATTCGTTTGAACGTGGGTCATCTTCACCCCAACGTGGGTAGTCACCGATTGTTTCGTAATCGTAGATGTAGCCATTTTCATCACGGATTGGTTTAACTGTAGCGTACTTGATAGCTGACAATGTATCAACAGTGTTAGCAAATCCACAGATACCGAATCCCATGTTAGCGCGTTGTTTAGTTGGCAAGAAGGCCATTTGAACAGCTTCGTAGTTGTACTTGTCAGTCATGTAGTGGATGATGTTCAAAGCATCTACGTAAGTGTCAGTCAACCAGTCAAGAGATTTTTCAAAGTTGGCTTTAACTGATTCAAATTCGAGAACTTCGTCACGGATTGGTTCGATGTCAAATACTTTGTAGTCTTTGTGAACATCGTCGTAACCACCGTTCAAACCAGTAAGAAGGGCTTTCAATACGTTTACACGAGCACCGAAGTACTGGATGTTGTGGCGTTGTTCTTCGTTTTCTGGGTCGAGTGGTGACACACAGCATGAGATACAGCTCATTTCACCATATCCGTCTTTAGCCATTGTTGTTACACCTTCGTATTGGATAGAAGAGTGCTTGTGGCTCATGTGCATACAGTAGCGACGGAAGTTGTATGGCAATTTGTCAGTCCAAGAACTGTCAAGTTTGGTTCTGGTGAGTTACCGATGTTGTCAAGAGTGTTCAAGAAACGGTAGTCCATCTTAGTAACACGGTGACGACCGTCGTTACCCATACCTGCCATAGAAGTTGTGATGAAGGTTGGGTCACCTGAATACAATTGGTCATATGCTTTTGTACGAGCAAATTTAACTGTACGAAGTTTCATAACGAAATCATCAACGAATTCTTGGATTTCTGATTCAGTAAATGTACCACGAGCAAGGTCACGTTCTGCAAAGATGTCCAATACGATTGGCACACGACCTAGAGATGTAGCAGCACCGTTAATCACACGGCAGACAGCCATGAAGGCGATGTTAACCCATTGGATCGCTTCTTTAACGTTCATCGCTGGTTTGCGAACGTCAACTCCGTAAAGATCACCCAAGCGAACAACTTGTTGCAATGCTTGGTATTGAAGGTTGATTTCTTCACGAAGACGGATTGTTTCTTCATCGATTTCTTCGACCGAGTTCCAGTCGTTTACTTTTTCTTGCATCAAGTAGTCTGCACCATAAAGAGCAAGACGTGCGTAAACACCGATGATACGTCCGCGTGAGTATGCATCTGGAAGACCAGTTACAGTGTGAGCGTGACGAGCGCGACGGATGTTTGAAGTGTAAGCACGGAAGATACCGTCGTTAACTGTTGTTACGTATTTAGTGAAGATTTCGTGAACAGCTGGATCTGGTTCGTATCCATTTTCTTTCAAAGTAGTTTCAGCCATACGGATACCACCTTTTGGCATGAAGTTCAATTTGAAGAGTTCATCGTTTTGGATACCGAAGATCACTTCGTTTTCTTTGTCGATAAATCCAGCAGGAATATCAGCAATAGATGTTGGACGAGTGTCCATTGGGAAACGAGTTTCTTCGTAGTGAGCCTTAGTTTCTTCTACAATCTTTTTGATGTGAAGTGAACGTTCTGTTGGCCCAGCAAGGAAACTTTCATCTCCATCATAAGGTGTGTAGTTAGCTTGAACGAAGCGAGAAACGCTTGCTTTTTCTTTCCAATCTACGCCTTTGAAGCCTTCCCAAGCTTTATCAAAAATGTCTTGTGCTTCAACAACTGTCTTAACAACCATGTTAATGTCCTCATTTTTCTTTCTAGTAACAAGCATCTGTTACATTCATGAGACCAGTATACCATACAGTAACCGATTTCAACAAGCAAAATCTGGCTTTTTTGCTACTTTCTTTTCTAATACAGACTGTTATTTAACACAATCTGTATTATATATTTGAAAGTAGGATTACTCTTTTCCATTTTTTCAGAAAAAAAGGTATAATGAATAGAAAATGACGCTAGAAAGGAAGCCAAATGCTCATATTTCCATTGATTAATGATTTGTCCAGAAAAATCATCCATATCGACATGGATGCCTTTTTTGCTGCGGTGGAAATACGAGACAATCCTAAGTTAAAAGGAAAACCTGTCATTATTGGGAGCGATCCCAGACAAACAGGCGGACGGGGAGTTGTGTCTACTTGTAGCTACGAGGCGCGAGCTTTTGGTGTTCATTCAGCCATGAGTTCTAAAGAAGCTTATGAGCGTTGTCCTCAAGCCGTCTTTATCTCGGGAAATTATGAAAAATACAAAACTGTGGGACTTGAGATCCGAGCTATTTTTAAACGTTACACCGACCTGATTGAACCTATGAGTATTGACGAAGCCTACTTGGATGTGACGGAAAATAAACTCGGTATCAAGTCAGCTGTCAAAATAGCTCGTCTCATTCAACAAGATATCTGGCAGGAACTGCACCTGACTGCTTCTGCTGGCATTTCCTACAATAAATTTCTAGCTAAAATGGCCAGCGATTACCAAAAACCACATGGTTTGACAGTGATTCTACCTGACCAAGCCCAAGAATTTCTTAAACAGATGGATATTGCCAAATTTCATGGTGTAGGTAAGAAAACAGTAGAAAGACTTCATGAAATGGGCATTTATACTGGCGCAGACTTATTGGATGTTTCTGAAGTTACTTTAATCGATCGATTTGGCAGACTCGGTTTTGATCTTTATCGAAAGGCTCGTGGTATTCACAATTCTCCAGTCAAGTCCGATCGCATTCGTAAGTCCATCGGCAAGGAGAAAACCTATGGTAAGATTCTCCATGATGAAGAGGACATCAAAAAAGAGCTGACTCTTCTCTCCGAAAAGGTAGCTCTCAATCTCAGTAAACAAGACAAAACTGGAAAAATCATTATCCTAAAGATTCGTTATACTGACTTCTCCACTCTCACTAGACGAAAAAGCCTCCCACAAGCTACACAGGACGCTAGCCAAATTGCGCAAACGGCCCTTCAACTCTACGAAGAACTAGCTGAAAAAGAAAAAGGTATCCGTCTACTAGGAATTACAGTGACAGGATTTTAAAAAGCTTGAAGGAATCTCCCTTCAAGCTTTTTCTTATACAAATAAACGCACAAAACTATAGAGCAACAAAACACTACCGAGTACAATACGGTATTTCCCAAAGAGTGTAAAGTCGTGCTTCTTCACATAGCTGGTCAAGAAACGAATAGCAACCATGCTGACCGCAAAGGCAACTCCCATAGCAACCAAGAGCAAGAATAGTTGACCAAAACTCAAGAGCTGACCGGATTTAATAAATTTGAAATCTTTAAAGCACTAGCTCCGAACATAACAGGGATCCCGAGGTAAAAGGTAAACTCAGTTACAACAGAGCGGCTTGTCCCATTCAACAGCCCACCGACAATAGTGGCACCTGAACGACTTGTTCCTGGGAAAAGGGCAAGGACTTGGAAGAGTCCGATGTAAAGGGCTGTTTTATAAGGCAACTTGTCTAACTCAGTTACTGTTGGTTCGATAGCCTGCGCCTTATTTCTTTTTTCAAGATAGATAAAGGCAACCCCATAGATAATCAGCATGATAGCAACTGAAACCATGTTATGGAAATTGGCATCAAACCAATCATCCAATTTAAAGACCAATAGCAAAGGCAAGGTCGCAACGAAAACTTTCGACCACAACTGCCAAGTTCGACGAACTTCTACCTTATTTTTACCAGGTTTGAAGGGATTGAGCTTATTAAAGTAAATCACCATAACCGCCAAAATCGCACCAAGCTGAATCACAACATTAAACATGGACATGAAGGCTTCATTTTGGTCCTTGTATTGTACAAATTCTTCAACCAAGATTAAGTGTCCAGTACTGGAAATTGGCAACCATTCTGTAATTCCTTCAACAATCCCGAAGAAGATAGATTTTAAAATTTCAATAAGATACATAGATTACTCCTTTTTCTGTCCTCTATTATAGCATAATTTCGGATGTTGCGATAGATTTTTTCTAGAAGGCGCCGATGCTTCCACCACCTCCGCCTCCTGAGAATCCTCCGCCAGAACTTCCACTTCCAGAAGATACGGAGTAGCTACTTGCTGTGTTTGCAATACTAGCATAGTGACTCATTTGAGCAGTTGAATGATAAAACATACTGTGCCAGCCATAAGCTACGTAAAGATTGATATCTGGGTTCTCAACTTGAATCTGATAAGATTTCATCAAATGACTCACCTTGTCCGCATAACCAAATAAAGTAGCATAGACAAGTAGACGATTCCAAAGAACAATACTCTCTAATTCTGCCTTGTCTAGGTGAGCGATATCGCGAAGCATGTTTTCAAAACTAGTCCAGAGATAGTATGCTTCTAGTCCTTCCTCGTTTAAGACACCATCACGAGTATCAAATCGGGTCGTCCAATAATAGACGGCAACTAACATCAAGCTCACAAAACCAAGGATAGGAAGTGGCAGAGAAAGGTACCCGTGAGCATCCAAACTATACAAGAACCAGCCAAAACCAACGAAAGCAGGTAGAAGCGTAGAGACACCTATCGTCAATCGCAGGATTTTTTCTCCATTACTCAGTGGACGATAATAATCTGGAAGTTGTAAAGAGGAAACCCGCTTTCTCACCCCATCCTGCATCTGTTTCAGAGCTTGCTCGAAAGAAGACTTAAGCTTACGTCCTGTTTTCTGAATCCTTTTTTCATCAGCTGCTTTTGCACCTTGGTAAAGACTAGTTGACACTTGGTAATCTGCAAACAAATCTGAAACAAGCACTTCTTCTCTTCCTGAAAAGGCCAAATTAAGGCAATCTTTTTCAAAACTTGCCAATCCTTTTTCTTTTACGACTTTTAAACGGACCTCATCTTCATTTGAGATGATTGAAACATTTCCACGGTCGATCACATCCAATAAAGTTGCCTGAACGAGTTGGTCAAAGGTGAACTTCCCCCCTCCCTTAGTCAAGGGGCTGACTTCCTCTAAAGAAGTGGAGTAAACAGCTTCCGATAAAACCATCGGTTCTAAGTCCATTGGCGGTTCATAGAGACGGTGATTTTTGGCATATTTCTTCGATGGGGAGGTTTTTCTTCTGTAAATGCAGTAGAAAATAACACTAAAGACTAAAGAAAGCGAGAGTAGCAAAGGGATAATCCACGTAACCAGAGCTTTACTTTGAGCTTTTTCAGCAGTAATGGATTCCTCTATTTTTTCAAATTCTGCTAAACGATTGCCCTTCAATCCCTGATCCAAAGCTGTTTCAAAATCTTTTCTAGGCCAATATGCATGCAATTCAACCCCACGCTGACGAGGTAGGTTCTGTAAATGAACACGATAATCACCGTCTATCTTTTCTACCTTGCCCTCTGTAAAGAGTTTCCCTGTATGAAAGAACAATTTTTCTGCTCCATTAAAACCCGTTACTCGAAACTCAAATTTTTCGATAGGTTCTGAACTATCCGTCAGGGGCTGCCAATTAAGTTCCGCGATATCATCATATAGAAATAAGAGATTTTTTAGTTGCCATGTGATTACCACTTCAACGGTATCCCCCCCTTGGCCTGGATTATACACTTTTACAGTATAGCCTTCCGATTCTTCTATCACTTCACTATTGACATTTTCAATGGTAGCAGCATTCTTCCATACCTGAATCTTCGGACTGGAATCTATTTCAAAGCCCTTTGGCATCTTACCCGCATGGCCAAGTCCTACTAGTTGTCCATTAAAGTCTTCATCAAAATAATAGACTACTTTCTCCCTAAATTCTGCTGTATTATCTGCATGAATATACAAATCACCTTGATAAGAGCGAATCTTGAAATCAACCGCAAAAACAGAGAGTGGTAAAATACAAAACAAGCTAAATAAAAGCAAGAAAAAAGTCTTTTTCACAACACAATCCCCCTTTTTATCTTTGCTATCATTATATCATTTTTTATAAGTAAAGGCTTACTTGTATTGAAAATCTCACTATTTTTCGATACAATAGAGAGAAGTCATTTTTAGACTAGAAATAGGAGAAAACATGAAAAAATTATGCTTATCTATCCTTGCTAGCCTAGCCCTTACACTGGGACTAGTTAGCCAGGTCCAAGCTGACGAATATTTACGCATCGGGATGGAGGCAGCTTACGCCCCCTTCAACTGGACCCAAGACGATGATAGTAACGGCGCCGTTAAAATTGACGGTACCAACCAATACGCCAATGGCTACGATGTCCAAATCGCTAAAAAGATTGCCAAAGATCTAGGTAAAGAACCTTTGGTCGTTAAAACCAAGTGGGAAGGACTTGTTCCTGCTCTTACTTCTGGCAAAATCGATATGATCATTGCCGGTATGAGCCCAACGGCTGAACGTAAACAAGAAATTGCCTTTTCAAGCAGTTACTATACTAGTGAACCTGTTCTATTGGTCAAAAAGGACTCTGTCTATGCCAACGCCAAATCTTTAAACGATTTTAGCGGAGCAAAAATCACGTCTCAACAGGGTGTTTACCTTTATGACTTGATTTCCCAAATCCCTGATGCCAAGAAGGAAACAGCCATGGGGGATTTGCTCAGATGCGCCAAGCACTTGAAGCAGGTGTTATCGACGCCTATGTTTCAGAACGCCCTGAAGCCCTGACCGCTGAATCTGCCAACGCTAAGTTCAAAATGATTCAACCCCAACCAGGTTTCAAAACTGGCGAAGAAGACACCGCTATTGCCATTGGTCTTCGTAAAGATGACAGCCGTATCAGCCAAATCAATGCCAGTATCGAAACCATCTCTAAGGATGAGCAAGTAGCACTCATGGATCGTATGATCAAAGAGCAACCAGTTGAGGCGACAACAACGGAGGAAGAAAGTAGTTTCTTTAGCCAAGTCGCTAAGATCCTTTCTGAAAACTGGCAACAACTCTTGCGTGGTGCTGGTATCACACTCTTAATCTCCATTATCGGGACCATCGCAGGGCTTATTATCGGACTTGCAATCGGGGTCTTCCGTACTGCTCCACTATCTGAAAACAAGGCAATCTATGGCTTGCAAAAACTACTTGGCTGGATTCTCAATGTCTATATTGAGATCTTCCGCGGTACGCCAATGATTGTTCAATCTATGGTTATCTACTATGGGACTGCCCAAGCTTTCGGTATTAACCTTGACCGCACACTTGCCGCTATCTTCATCGTCTCAATCAACACGGGTGCCTACGTGACAGAGATCGTCCGTGGTGGTATCCTAGCAGTTGACAAAGGACAGTTTGAAGCTGCTACTGCTCTTGGTATGACCCACAATCAAACCATGAGTAAGATTGTCCTACCTCAGGTTGTCCGTAATATTCTACCTGCTACTGGTAATGAGTTTGTCATCAATATCAAAGATACCTCTGTATTGAACGTTATTTCAGTTGTTGAGCTTTATTTCTCAGGAAATACTGTAGCAACACAAACCTATCAATACTTCCAGACCTTTACAATCATCGCCGTGATTTACTTTGTCCTCACCTTCACAGTGACCCGTATCCTACGCTTCATCGAACGCCGTATGGACATGGATACTTACACTACAGGTGCTAACCAAATGCAAACGGAGGATTTGAAATAATGACACAACCAATCCTTGAAATCAAACACCTCAAAAAATCCTATGGACAAAATGAAGTGCTAAAAGACATTTCTCTTACTGTCCATAAAGGAGAGGTTATTTCCATCATCGGAAGCTCAGGAAGCGGAAAATCAACCTTCCTTCGTTCGATCAATTTACTAGAAACACCTACAGAGGGAGAAATTCTCTACCGAGGAGAAAAACGTCCTTGCAAAAAGGCTATGACCTTACTCACTATCGGGAAAAAAACTCGGAATGGTTTTTCAATCCTTCAACCTCTTTGAAAACCTCGATGTTCTCGAAAAATACGATCGTCGCCCAAACGACTGTCCTTAAAACGAGAACGCTCTGAAGCTGAAAAAAATTGCCAAAGAAAAATCTTGAAAAAAAGTTGGCATGGGAGAACGCTATTGGCAAGCCAAACCAAAAACAACTCTCTGGTGGCCAGAAGCAACGTGTAGCCATCGCACGCGCCCTCTCCATGAATCCTGACGCCATCCTTTTCGACGAACCAACATCTGCTCTGGATCCAGAAATGGTCGGTGAAGTCCTTAAAATCATGCAAGACCTGGCTCAAGAAGGCCTGACTATGATCGTCGTCACCCACGAAATGGAATTCGCCCGCGATGTCTCACACCGTGTCATCTTTATGGATAAGGGCCTCATCGCTGAAGAAGGCAAGCCAGAAGACCTCTTCACGAACCCTAAAGAAGAACGAACACGAGAGTTTCTTCAGCGCTATCTCAAATAACAAACAAAGACTGCATAAAATATGTAGTCTTTTTACTAACTCTTTGCAAAACAAAAGGCAGATTCATTTTAAGAATCTGCCTGTAAGCCTAGTTTAATCTTCAAATTTTTCATGATTCTTATCATAAAAATCAATCAAGCCTAGGGCTGTTTCAAATGAAATATTTTTCACTTTTGCACGACCTTGTGCCAAAGCAATAATTGACATTTCACGTGCATTTGTTTCCTTAGAGATACGGTAACCTGTGATTTTCTTATCACGAACCCAGCCAACAACTGATTCTACTTTTTCAAAGTTTGATTTAGCCATGTTCTTCTCCTATTTTGTTCTTTACGATACTGAAATATATCCATTCTTTTAGGATTATCTACAAAAAACATCTACTTATTGAAAACAAATAATGAATTGTTATTACTTAGCTTTAAAGCTGATAATATGCTTGTTCGTATATCTTCAACTCCATCAGGATTTGCTGGTAGGAAGATGGTATTATTGCCCTTATTGTCTGCGAAATTATTCAAAGTATCCAAATACTGATTTGTTAATAGAATGGACATAATCTGGGCTTCCGTGAGTTCAACATTGGCTCCTTTTAATTCTTGAATAGAATCAGCAAGTCCATCAACAATAGCCTTACGCTGTTCTGCAATCCCTACACCGTGTAGGCGATCTTTTTCTGCCTCTGCTTCTGCCGCGGTCACAATCTTAATCTTATCTGCTTCTGCAAGTTCTTGCGCAGCGACTCTCTTACGTTGGGCAGCATTGATTTCATTCATTGATTGTTTAACTTCAGCGTCAGGCTCAACCTTCGTAATCAATGTTTTTACAATGATGTAACCATATGTAGACATTTCTTCTGCTACTTGCTTTTGAACTTCTAATGCAATTTCATCTTTTTTCTCAAATAGTTCATCCAAGGTCAATTTAGGTACAGACGAACGCAAGGCATCCTCAATATAGGATTTGATTTGAGCTTCTGGTCTCATTAGTTTATAGTAAGCATCTGTGACATTGTTCTCATTCACTCGATACTGAGTCGCCACATTCATGGTCACAAATACATTATCTTGTGTTTTTGTTTCCACGACGATCTCACTTTGCAATAGGCGCAACTGCACTCTGGCTGCAATTCTATCAATCCCAAAAGGCGCTCGCATATGAATCCCACTGTTACTCAACTTTTGGTATTTACCAAAGCGCTCAATAATGGCGACAGACTGCTGCCTTACAACATACACAGAGCTGATAATAATCGCTGATGCAATCAGCACTAGAATAAAGAGAACAAGTAAAACATGTAAAACCATGGGAATCTCCCCCTTTCGTCACCCTCATTATAGCACCATCATATTTATTATGCAAATAATATGATAGCAAATTTATTTTAGACTAGCATATTATACAAGGTTTCATTTCCGTTCAGATTGATATAAGATGGGTCAAACTTTTCCATTCGATGAATCAAACCAGCATAATCATGTTTATCTGCAAGAGCAATCCCAATCAATACTGGACCTGTCCCCCTTGCTGGCCCGTTTGATATATTCAAAACGAGTGATGTCATCATTGGGCCCCAAAATGTCATTTACAAACTCTCGTAGAGCCCCTGGACGCTGTGGGAAGTTCACAACAAAGTAATGCTTGATACCATCGTAAATCAAGGCACGTTCTTCCATTTCCGGCATACGGTTAATATCGTTATTGCCCCCAGAAATGATGCAACAGATTGTTTTGCCTTTGATATAGTCCGATAGAACTTCCAAGGCTGCAATGCTGGCCGCTCCAGCAGGTTCGGCGACAATCCCTTGCTTGGAATAAAGATCAATCAAGGTTTCCGAAATCAAGCCTTCGTCCACTCCTATAAGAGTTTCAACATTCTGACGTGTCGCTTCATAAGTTAATTGTCCAACTTTCTGTACAGCTATCCCATCAGCAAATTTATCAATTTCTTTGAGTTTAACTGGTCCTCCAGCCTCAAAGGCTGCCTTCATCGAACGGGCACCATTGGCTTCTACACCAATTACTTCGATATCGGGATTGGTTTCTTTGATATAGGTCGAAACCCCTGCAATTAGTCCGCCACCTCCTACTGGCACCAAAACTGTATCAAAATCAATAGACTCTTTACGGGCTTCTTCAAGAATTTCATAGGCCACAGTCCCTTGACCAGCTTGAACATGGATATCATCAAAAGGATCAATGAAGGTACGGTTTTCTGACAACGTAAACTCTTGCGCTGCCTTAGCAGAAGCATCAAAGGTATCCCCAACCAACTTGATTGTCACAAACTCTCCACCAAAAAAGCGAACCTGCCCAATCTTTGTTGCGGTGTTGTGATGGGCATAAAAATTGTCGCAGGAATCTTCATCTCTTTACAAGTATAGGCGACACCTTGGGCATGATTTCCCGCAGAGGCACAGACTACACCACGCTCACGTTCTTCTTTTGTCAATTGCGAAATGGCATAATAAGCCCCACGAATTTTAAAAGAGCGAACTCGTTGCGCATTTTCCTTTTTCAGATAGATCTTAGCTCCATACTTTTCTGATAAATAATGATCATATTCCAGTGGTGTATTCACTACTACATCACTTAAAACTTTGTGGGCTTTCACCACATCTTTTGCACTTAGCATGTCTCCTCCTCAAATACTTTACAAGGTAAAAAGCGAGTTAGGTACCCCCAACTCGCCTTCTGTTTTTATTCTCAAGAATTAGTTGTAGATTTTGAAAGCATCGTCATCGTTTTTACCAACGAATGGCATTGCTTTACGTAGTTCTACACCAACTTTTTCAATTTCAAGATCTGCAGCTTGCTCACGGTAAGCAGTCAATTTTGGACGACCAGCCTTGTAGTCATTGACAAAGTCATTGGCAAACTTAGCATTTTGAATATCTGCAAGAACAGCCTTCATGTTTTCTTTGACTTGGTCAGTAATGACACGTGGACCTGATACGTAGTCACCAAACTCCGCAGTGTTTGAGATAGATTGACGCATTTTCTTAAATCCACCCTCATAGATCAAGTCAACGATGAGTTTCATTTCATGAAGAACTTCAAGTACGCCAATTCTGGTGCATAGCCAGCTTCTGTCAAGACTTCGAAACCAGCTTCCATCAAAGCAGTCAAGCCACCGCAAAGAACCGCTTGTTCACCAAAGAGATCTTCTTCTGTTTCTTCCTTGAAGCTTGTTTCAAGAAGACCAACGCGTGCTGAACCAACTCCCTTGGCCCAATCCATAGCGATATCTTTGGCATTTCCAGTAGCATCTTGGTAAACTGCGTAAAGGGCTGGAACACCGAATCCTTCTTCAAAGGTACGACGTACCAAGTGACCTGGTCCTTTAGGCGCACACATAAAGACGTCTACGCTCTCTGGCGCTTTGATAAATTCGAAATGAATGTTAAAGCCATGAGCAAATCCAAGTGCGTTACCAGCTTCCAAGTTTGGAGCCACTTCTTCAGCATAAAGGTCTGCTTGGATTTCGTCTGGTGCCAAAATCATGATCACATCAGCCAACTTAGTTGCTTCTGCTACTGTATAAGTGTCAAAACCGTCTTCTTTGGCTTTGTCAAAAGATTTACCTGGACGAACACCGATGATCACATCGTGTCCTGTATCACGCAAGTTTTGTGCATGAGCATGACCTTGTGATCCATACCCAATTACGGCGATTTTTTTACCGTCAAGCGCTGCTACTTTTACATCTTTTTCGTATTCCATTTGTACTGCCATAGTTTTTCTCTCTTTTCTATTATTTATTGTCTTTTAGACTTGTTTAACAAATTTAAGTTATTTTCGTATACTCAATGAAAATCAAAGAGTATTAGTCGCGGGTAAATCCAGTTGCACCCGTACGAGCAATATTCCTAATTCCATAAGGACGGATTACTCGCAAGAGTGCCTCACTCTTTTCTGCATTCCCAGTCATCTGGATCGTAATCGAGCTTGGAGCCACATCCACCACCGTTGCACGGAAAGGTTGAATAATAGCCAAGATTTCTGCGCGCTTTTCAGCAGGAGCAGACACCTTCACCAAGATAACTTCTCTTTCCAAGTGTGGTTTATCTGTAATATCCCGAATGCGAATCACATCGATCTGGCGGTTGAGTTGCTTAATGATTTGCTCGATCTCATCATGAGAAGCCACATCAATGATGATGGTAATCCGTGAAACGTTTGGATCCTCAGTCGCACCGACCGAGATACTCTCAATATTGACCTGACGGCGAGAAAGGACACCCGTAAACGATTGAGTACTCCTGAGCGGTTTTGTAGTCTTGCTGTTAACATTCTACGCATGGAACTTCACCCCCAACATCTCATGATTGCTCTTCCCAGCTGGTACCATTGGTAAAACCTGTTCCTTACGAGAAATATCCACCTCAATAAACATCGGCACATCCTCCAGAATGACTTCTAGATCCTTCTCTATAGTCTCTGGATTATCAAACTTGTAGTTTTTAATTCCGTAAGCCTGTGCCATTAGCTGGAAGTCAGGAAGAGTATCAAAGACTGACTCTGAAGTTCGACCCTCATAGAAGGATTCCTGCCACTGACGAACCATTCCTAGGGAGTGGTTATTCAGCATCACGACCTTAATGGGTACCTTGTAGATGTTTAGGATAGCTAGTTCTTGGTTGGTCATTTGGAAGCCACCGTCACCGACAAAAAGAACTACTTCTTTTTCTGGATTGGCAATCTTAGCCCCGATAGCTGCAGGAACACCGAATCCCATGGTACCCAAGCCACCTGAAGTGACCAATTGACGTTCATTTTGATATGGGTAATACTGGGCTGTCCACATTTGGTGTTGTCCAACGTCAGTAACGACAATAGCATCCCCATTCGTCAACTCACCGATGCGTTCAATGACTGCTTGCGGTTGAACCACACGCTCTTTCTTATCATAAGAACGAACGCGGTTCTTGTCCTTGGTGACTTTGTCAATCCACTTTCAGTATTGTTATGAACAGTTGGTTCTGCCAGTAGCATCTGTAAGGCTTTCTTAGCATCCCCAACCACTGGAATATCTGCACTGATAATCTTACCAATCTCTGCCGGATCAATATCGATATGAGCAACCTTGGCATTTTTAGCAAAGGTCTTAGGATTTCCAGTCAGGCGGTCATCGAAACGGCATCCAATACTAATCATAAAGTCTGCCTCGGTCATGGCAATATTAGCTGCGAAAGAACCATGCATGCCTCCCATTCCGAGGAAGAGTGGATGGCTTGTTGCAATTGTACCTTGTCCCAAAAGACTGGTCACGACTGGAATTTGATAGCGTTCAGCAAATTCATTAAGCTCTTTAGAAGCTTCTGCATAGCTGATACCACCACCTGCCAACAAAACAGGTTTCTTAGCCTTAGACAATTGTTTCAAGATTTTCTTGATTTGCATGTCGTTCGGTTCGATCGTCGGTTGATAACTCGGTAAATGCACTTCGGGTGAATAGATGAAGTCTGTCTCTAGGCAGATACATCCTTAGGCAAGTCAATCACGACTGGACCTGGACGACCTGTGGTTGCGATATGGACAGCTTCCGTGATGATACGAGGAATATCAGCTGTCTCACGGACTTGGTAATTGTACTTGGTGATGGGCATTGTAATACCGACAATATCCGCCTCCTGAAAGGCATCCTTCCCAATTCCCGCTCGAGCGACCTGACCGGTAAAGACCAAAAGAGGAACGCTATCGCTCATGGCATCCGCAATCCCTGTAATGGCATTTGTTGCTCCTGGTCCACTTGTGACGACGGCGACACCCAACTTTCCAGTTGATTTGGCATAGCCTTCAGCTTCGTGCAAACACCCTTGCTCATGACGACCTAGAATGTGACGAATGCCTTTAAAATTATAAATTGCATCATATAAAGGCAAGACAGCCCCACCAGGATAACCAAATATAGTATCAATCCCTAAATCACGGAGGGTTTCCAAAACTAGGTCCGACCCCGTCTTAGGAGCGTCTAAACTGATTTTCTCCATTGTTCCCCTTTCTCTTCTCTTAAAAATAGCTTGTTACTATCATACCATTTTTTCAAAAATTTTCAAGACAAAAGAAACAATTTTCTGAATTTTCTATCTAAGCGTGTTTTTATGAATGTTTTTTCTATTTTTATAAACATGAATAGGGAATTGAACGATTTTATTACTTTCAAATTTAGTTTAGAGTATATTTTCTAACCTTCTTTGATGTAGAACATAAAAAAGAAGCCACCATAGTGACTTCTTTCTATAGCAAAGATGGATTATTCTTCACCTTTGTTTTTCTTGATGATTTCTTCTTGTACTGACTTAGGTACATCTTCGTAGTGGTCAAATACCATCATGAAAGTACCACGTCCTTGAGATGCTGAACGAAGAACTGTCGCGTAACCGAACATTTCAGCAAGTGGAACGTAAGCACGTACGATTTGGCTGTTACCGTGTGCTTCCATACCATCTACACGTCCACGACGAGCAGTTACGTGACCCATAACATCACCAAGGTTTTCTTCTGGAACAGTGATAGTTACAAGCATCATTGGCTCAAGGATAGCTGGTTGTGCTGATTTAGCAGCTTCTTTAAGAGCAAGTGAAGCCGCGATCTTGAAGGCAGTTTCAGATGAGTCGACATCGTGGTATGAACCATCGTAAAGCTTAGCTTTAACGTCAACCATTGGGTAACCTGCAAGAACACCGTTAGCCATAGATTCTACCAAACCTTTTTCAACCGCTGGGATAAATTCACGAGGAACCACACCACCGACGATTGCGTTTTCGAATTCGAATCCTTTTCCTTCTTCGTTTGGAGTAAATTCAATCCATACATCACCGAATTGACCTTTACCACCAGACTGACGTTTGAAGAATCCACGTGCTTGAGTAGAAGCGCGGAATGTTTCACGATAAGATACTTGAGGAGCACCTACGTTTGCTTCAACTTTGAACTCACGACGCATACGGTCAACAAGGACATCAAGGTGAAGCTCACCCATACCAGAGATAACTGTTTCACCAGTTTCAACGTTTGTTTCAACGCGGAATGTTGGATCTTCTTCAGCCAATTTTTGAAGGGCGATACCCATCTTGTCTTGGTCAGCTTTAGATTTTGGCTCAACCATCAATTGGATAACTGGTTCTGGAACGTTGATTGACTCAAGGATGATTTTAGCTTTCATCTGTCAATGAGTCACCAGTTGTAGTATCTTTCAAACCAACGGCAGCAGCGATATCACCTGAGTAAACAGTGTCAATTTCTTGACGGCTGTTAGCGTGCATTTGAAGGATACGTCCGATACGTTCACGTTTACCTTTAGAAGTGTTCAATACGTATGAACCTGATTGAAGAACACCTGAGTAAACACGGAAGAATGTCAAACGACCTACGAATGGGTCTGTCATGATCTTGAAGGCAAGAGCTGCGAATGGCTCTTCGTCAGATGCTGGACGAGTTTCTTCTTCGTCTGTATCTGGGTTGATACCTTTGATCGCTGGGATGTCGAGTGGGCTTGGAAGGTAGTCGATAACCGCATCAAGCATCAATTGAACACCCTTGTTCTTGAAGGCAGAACCACACAATACTGGGAAGAATTCAACGTTGATAGTTGCTTTACGGATAGCAGCTTTCAATTCTTCGTTAGTGATTTCTTCACCTTCAAGGTATTTCATCATCAAGTCTTCATCAGTTTCAGCGACTGCTTCAACCAATTTTTCACGGTATTCTTGAGCTTGGTCAAGGTATTCAGCTGGAATATCTTCTTCAAGGATATCTGTACCAAGGTCATTAGTATAGATTTCAGCTTTCATCTTGATCAAGTCGATGATACCGCGGAAGTCATCTTCAGCACCGATTGGCAATTGGATTGGGTGTGCGTTTGCTTGAAGACGGTCGTGAAGTGTGCTTACTGAGTAAAGGAAGTCAGCACCGATTTTGTCCATTTTGTTAGCAAATACGATACGTGGAACTCCGTACTCAGTTGCTTGACGCCAAACTGTTTCAGTTTGAGGCTCAACACCTGATTGTGAGTCAAGAACAGTAACCGCACCGTCCAATACACGAAGAGAACGTTGTACTTCGATAGTGAAGTCCACGTGTCCTGGTGTGTCGATGATGTTTACGCGGTGGTTATTCCATTGAGCTGTTGTCGCAGCAGATGTGATAGTGATACCACGTTCTTGCTCTTGCTCCATCCAGTCCATTTGTGACGCACCTTCGTGAGTTTCACCGATTTTGTGGATTTTACCAGTGTAGTAAAGAATACGCTCAGTAGTTGTTGTTTTACCGGCATCGACGTGAGCCATGATACCGATATTACGAGTTTTTTCAAGTGAAAATTCGCGTGCCATGAGGTTTGTTTCTCCTATTTATTTTAATTTCTATTCTATTATAACACGATTTTAATAAAAACGGATAGGCAGGACCTACCCGTTCTCAATGTTTTCATGTTATGTGTTGGCTTCAACTTGTAGATAAGTTGAATTGAACTCGGGCTAGAGTTAGCTAGCCGATTTGAGCCGGAACGGGATGCCGTGTGAAAAAGATAAACTTCCTTGTATTCGTCGAATACTGCGTCAGTTTCCTATTCTCACTGTGCATCCTTACCGTTCCTAGCATTATGATCTAGTTGAGCTCAAGCTAAAAGTCTGGAGAAAAAGATGAATCTCATTGGTTGCAATCGCAACCTGCTTCGATTCCCTATTTTCTCTGGGACTTTCTTAACGCTTTCGCATCCTATATTACCAACGGAAGTGTGCGAAGGCACGGTTAGCTTCAGCCATACGGTGAGTGTCTTCACGTTTCTTAACAGCTGCACCAGTGTTGTTAGCAGCATCCATGATTTCTTTTGCAAGACGGTCTTGCATTGTGTGTTCACCACGAAGACGAGCGATTGTTACCAACCAACGAAGTCCAAGTGTTGTACGACGTTCTGGACGAACTTCAACTGGGACTTGGTAGTTAGATCCACCAACACGACGTGCACGTACTTCAAGTACAGGCATGATGTTTCCATAGCTGTTTCGAATACTTCAAGTGCATCGTTACCAGTAGCTTCTTTGATTTGCTCAAAAGCACCGTAAACGATTGAAGCAGCTGTACCACGTTTACCGTCAAGCATAACGCGGTTGATAAGACGAGTAACTAGTTGTGAATTGTAAAGCGGATCTGGCAATACATCACGTTTTGGAGCTCTATTTTTACGACTCATTTCTCTTTATCCCCTTTCCTTATGCTTTTTTCGGACGTTTAGTACCGTATTTAGAACGGCCTTGTTTACGATCGTTAACACCTGCAGTATCAAGTGCACCACGGACGATATGGTAACGTACCCCTGGAAGGTCTTTTACACGTCCACCGCGAAGAAGCACCACGCTGTGCTCTTGCAAGTTGTGTCCGATACCTGGGATGTAGGCAGTAACTTCGATAAGGTTGCTCAAACGTACACGAGCGAATTTACGAAGGGCAGAGTTAGGTTTTTTAGGTGTCATTGTTCCAACACGAGTTGCAACACCACGTTTTTGTGGTGAAGAAACGTTTGTTTGAACTTTTTTATGACTGTTGTAACCAACGTTCAAAGCTGGTGATTTAGATTTTTCTACTTTTGATTTACGCGGTTTGCGAACCAATTGGTTAATTGTAGGCATCTACATTCTCCTGTGTTTTTTTATTTTTGGTGATGATACACTTGGTGACAGCTACCATCTGTGTGTACTTTTGCAACATTTGTCAGCACGTCCCTGTACACTTTTGAGAGACCAAAAGTAAAAAGTACCGTCTATTATTGTAACACAATTTTTCCTTCATTGTCAAGATATTTTTCATTTTTATTCTGATCTTTTATCTCTTTGACACTAGCTTTCACCGCTTTTCTAAACCAGAAAAGGAGGCGATTTGCATCCTCCTTTCTAGTATGGATTTCCTTCGATTCAAGCTATCGTTTCAGAATTTTTTAACCCTTCTTATCAAAGCCAACCAGATTCTTTTGCAATGTTGGCTGCATCTGTTCGATTACTAGCTTCTAGTTTCGAAAGAATATTGGTGACATAGTTTCGGACGGTTCCATTTGATAGATAGAGTTGGTCTGCGATTTCTTGATTAGACAAGCCCTGAGCAATTCCCTTTAAACAGCGATTTCTTGTTCTGTTAACGGATTGGGATGCGTCATCACCACTTCCATCAATTCAGGCGAATATTCCTTGCGTCCTTCGAGAACAGTGTGCAAGGTTTGCATGAGGTCCGCAATGCTTCTTTCTTTTAAGACATAAGCATCCACTCCAGCCTTAACCGCACGTTCAAAATAGCCGGGGCGCTTGAAAGTCGTCACCACAACCACCTTTGTTTCTGGCTTTTCTGCTCGAATCCATTCCAAGACTTCGAGACCTGTCTTAACGGGCATTTCTACGTCAAGGATGGCGATATCCACAGACTCTTTTTCTAAAAGTTGGATTGCTTCTTGGCCATCCTTAGCTTGTAGGACAGAATCTACATCTGGTTGGAAGGTAAGCAACTGGCACATGGCATCTCGCAACATACTTTGATCTTCTGCAACAAGTAGTTTCATCTTAGTTTCTCTCCTTATAAGGTAGTCGAACTTGCACTTCCGTTGGCTGTTTCTGATTGATCACCTTTACTTCTCCTGAAAAAGGAAGGACACGGTCTCGAACGGTATGGAGCTCATCCCCCTTTTAGAGAAGCAAAGCCACAGCCATCGTCTCTCACTGTTAGAATGAGTTCTTTCTCAGTTCGTTCTAATTTCAAGTGAGCTTTCGATGCTTTGGCATGTTTGATGATGTTGGTCACTAACTCAAGTAAAATCATGGAAGCCGTTGATTCTAATTCCTGAGTAAGGCTAGCAGTATCTAGTTGATTAACTATTTCCACCTCAATTCCAGCAATTTCTAACATCTTTTTCACAGTCTCTAGTTCTGATGTCAAAGTTCTAGACTTAAGATTTTCCACAATGGTTCGAACTTCATTCATGGATTCTTTACTGATCTGATGAATTTCTTTTAATTCTTTTTCCACTTGAGGATAGGCCTGCATTTGAAGAAGCTGGAGGGCAAGGTCCGTCTTCACACTCAACATGGCAAAGGTATGGCCTAGACTGTCATGAAGATCCTGACCGATACGACTGCGTTCGTTTTCAGCCAAGAAAAGATTGAGCTTGGCATTTTGTTTCATCTTTTCTTCTTTTATGTCCTCCGACAATCGAATTCGATAAAGACCAAAGGTCATTGCATCGGAAAAGATAAAGGTCACCAAGAAAAAGAGTAGCTGCCAGAAACTAACATGATTGACCATATAGATTCCGGTCAGAATAAATGGTTGCAGGACAATAAAACTGACAAAACGCCAAGAGTGAAAAGAAATCTCATCCAGCTCATAAATAAGGAGATTGGATAAATAAAAGATAAACCATGTGAAACCTGAACTTAGCCAAACAGATGTATAAAAAAATGTAGACAAGCATGGACCACCATGCTAGCCACTGCACGGTGCGATTCTGACTGATTAAAAACCGAATAGAAGGCAAGTACAAATAGTAGGGTCCATAGCAAGGTTAAAAAGCGGGTAATCTCCAACGATGACACCCGCTATAGGAAAGATGATAAACACTATTGAAATATGAAACATATAATGAATGTTTTTAAATTTTTTTCCAACATAGATTTATTTTTACCTCAATCCGTTTTTTTCAGCTGGATTACCAGTACACCAAAAGAAAACTGTATAGCCTAGGACAACCAAGGCAGAAAGAATATTAAACTCATGGCGCTCCTGATAAGTAGAGACAACCTGCATCAGTTGATAGGTTGGAGTCAGTTTTCCAATAGATTGGAGCCATTCTGGGAAGGAATTCAAAGGAAACCACAGTCCACCGAGGACAGCCAAAGCAATATAGGCAATATTTCCAACAACCGTCATCAGTTGAGCACTGGGAAGCAGGCTCACCAAGACACCCATGCTGATAAAGACCACGCTTCCGACCAGCAAAATAGCACCGATTACCAACCAGTCAAGCCAAGGTAGCGTAACTCCACGGACAAAATGACCAACCGAAAAGACAACTATAATTGATAACAAGAAAGTTAGCAGAGTACTAAACAGTTTTGATACATAATATTCTACCATAGACACAGGAGAATGTTGAATCAATTTTTGCCAGTTGTTCGTCTTGTCAGATTCGAGTGTACTAGGGATACTGAAAAAGGCGCTTGACATGATACTAAAGAGCGTCATGGCAAAGAGATAGGCTTGCAGAGCGATTTCTGGAATGTCTGATCCTGACATCATACCAGAAAAAATAAGGTAAAACACACTTGGGAGTCCGATGGATAGCAAGTAGTAGACTGCTTGCCGTTTCATCAGAATGATTTCTACTTTCATGAGACTTGTCATATTTTTCATCGTCAATCTCCTTTAGTCTTGAGTCGTTTCGAAGATACTGTCTAAGAGAGTTCGATTGCGAACTTCAATTTCTTCGATCGTGCAGCCCTGCTCTTGCAAGACTTTCCACACCTGGCTGGCTTCTTTGGTGGTGAAGGAAAGAGCATTTTGCTTGATTTCAAGCTCTTGAACCATAGTCAGGGTACTGACAAGATCCTGATAGGCTAGAGGTACCGTAAAGTGTTTTTCTTGTTCTTCACCACGCATGGCATAAGGCGTCGTATCGCGAATCAATTCTCCCTTGTGGAGGAACAAGATGCGATCGGCCGTATGCTCCACCTCTTCGATATAGTGAGAAGAATAGACAATGGTCACACCATTTTTCTTCAACTGATCGACAATCTCCCAAAAATGCTGACGTGTCGAGGTATCCATGGCAGCAGTTGGTTCATCTAAGAATAGAATTTTCGGACGACCTATTAGTGTCAACACGAAAGAGAACAAACGTTTTTGCCCACCAGATAACTTGCCTGCTAGCTGATTTTTCTGCTTGTCTGAGAATCTCAACAAATCATCAATTTCTTTGTCTGAGAGACTGTCAGGATAAAGTGACTTGAAAAATGATAAAAGTTCTTTCACTTTCAAGCTTTGAACAACTGCATTTTCTTGGGGTAAGACAGAAATAAGCTGCTTCAATCGAGGATCTGTTGGTGCAAAGCCTTGAATAGCTATCTGACCTGAGCTCATGAACTTGTCGCCCAAGAGGCAATCAATCAAGGTTGTCTTCCCTGCTCCGTTAGGCCCGATCAAGGCGACACATTCACCATCGTTGATTTCAAAGGAGATGTTCCGCAAGATCTCCTTGTCTTTTATTTTCTTACTCAATTTCTCAACTTTAATCACAGTCATGAGATTCTCCTTTCAACCACTTCATTCCCATAGGGAAAACGACGAAATCATAAATCCAAAACCCCAAGCACCACGAATGAATTGGCGAAACAAGGTTTGGTCAAACCAACCAGTAAACATTTCCACTAACCATACCAAGAGTGACAGGCCGATAAAGAAATAGATGATTGCTTTTTTCATTCCTCAAACTCCTTTTTCACATCTGAGACCAATTTCAAACCTTCTCTGACAAGCCAAGACATCATTCCAAAGCCAGCAAAGAGCTCCCAAGGAAAATGGTAGAAACCCTCGTCCAATCCTGAAAACATGAGATAGGTCATAACTCCTGCTGCTACTAAACTCACTGCGACAATCATTTTATTTTTCATTTCTTCTTCCTCCATTTCATACTTCAATTATAGTCTTTTGAAGTTAGCGGAGCTAGATGCTTCTGTCACTAGGAAATATGACAAATGTCATAAAAAGAGGCGGTGGGATAGATTTCCCTATACCAAGTATCAATTTCCTAGTTCTAGTCACGTGAATATGATTAGAAACCGTTTAAAGTCTAAGAAAGACTTGATCTATCTGTTACCCGCACAAAGGATTCTTACAAATAAAAAGAGGGCAGGATTTACAATCCCAGCCTCTTTTGTTTATTCTTCTTTAAATCCGTGTAATTTTAAACCAGCAATCAGAGCATTCGGCTTCTTAAAGTCTTCTATACTATCCTCAAGTGGTTCAAAGAAATAAGTCTTTTTAACTCTATCCATATCTGCTTTTTCAAGGTCAAGATCAATAACTATTCTCATCTTTTTATTATCGGCGATAAAATATTCAACCTTAACACCTGGTTCGTCCTTGATTTCAAGATACTCTGGAGAGCTTTCCATAACTTCGCGAAAGGCTGCTTGAAATTCCTCCAGAGTAGTTTCTGCAGGAATCTCCTCTCCAAATTCTCCCAACATATCCATCTTGTATCGTTTGACAACATCTGTGTAAACTAAAGTCAGAGTAACATCGGAGTTATCAATTCTTCCTTTTAGAACTTTGGTTGTTTCCTTGATTTCTTCTTTCACCTGACTTGACTTTGTGGATGAATCAACCGAACTTGCTGTACTACTTGATTCTGTTGTTGCGGTGTTGGTTTGACCACAGCCAGAAAGAACAAGTAACGCTGCAAAAACTAATCCTAAAACTTTCTTCATTCAAAGTCTCCTATTCCACACTGAAAAGATATGGATATACAGGTTGTTGACCTTGGTGAATCTCAACTTCCACATCTTCAAATTCTTCTGCGATTTCTTGGGCGATTTGGTTGGCCAATTCTTCACTTCCATCTTCACCGACATAGAAAGTCACGATTTCACTATCTTCGTCTAACATGTGCTTCAAGGTTTCAGTCAATGTTTGATGCATATCAGGATTTGATACGAGGATCTTACCATCTACCATGCCAAGATTGTCATTTTCGTGAATTTCCAAACCATCGATTGTCGTATCACGAACGGCTGTTGTTACACTACCGCTGACTACATCACCAAGAGCTGCAGTCATACGTTCTTTGTTTTCTTCGATAGACTTGCTTGGATCAAAGGCAAGAAGGCTAGTTAATCCTTGAGGAAGGGTACGCGCTTCTACCACTACTGCTGGTTGATCCAATACCTCTGCTGCAGATTGAGCTGCCATGAAGATATTTTTGTTGTTTGGCAAGAAGATGATGTTGCGAGCATTGACTTGTTCAACAGGCTTGATAAAGTCTTCTGTCGAAGGGTTCATGGTTTGTCCACCTTCGATGACATAGTCCACACCTTGGGCACGGAAGATATCTGCCAAGCCTTGACCTGCTACGACTGCGATAAGGGCATATTCCTTTTCTTCAGCTGGCTTGCTGACTTGAGCTTCTTTTTCTACTTGTGCTTCGTGTTGGTTGCGCATGTTATCTACTTTAACCTTGACCAAGCTACCATATTTAAGACCTTCTTGCATAACAAGACCTGGATCTTCTGTATGGACGTGGACTTTGACAATCTCATCATCATTGACGACAAGAAGAGAATCCCCTAGCTCATTCAAGTAGTTGCGGAATTCATCATAGTCAAAATCTTTGGCATAAGTTGGACCTTGTTTAAGGGCAACCATAATCTCCGTACAGTAACCAAATGTGATATCTTCTGTTGCGACATGTCCAGCTACAGATTTGTGGTGTTCAGCATTGATCATTTCACCCATATTAGCTGGAGTAGCTACAAAGTCCTCAGACGCACTGTATTCACCAGTAAGAGCTGATAGGAAACCTTCGTAGATGAAGACCAAACCTTGACCACCTGAGTCCACAACACCAACTTCTTTCAAAACTGAAGCATGTCTGGCGTTTTGGCAAGAGCTGTTTTAGCTCCTTCCAAGGCTGCACGCATGACCTCAACAGCATCATCAGTTTGCTCAGCTTTTTTCTTGGCACCGATAGCCGCTCCACGAGAAACTGTCAAAATAGTTCCTTCGACTGGTTTCATAACTGCCTTGTAAGCTACTTCGACACCAGATTGGAAAGCAAGGGCCAAATCTTGACCTGTTAACTCATCTTTTTCCTTGATAGCTTGAGAAAAGCCACGGAAAAGTTGAGACGTGATAACTCCTGAGTTTCCACGCGCACCCATCAAGAGCCCCTTAGCAAGAATGCTCGCCACTTCTCCAACTGTAGAAGCCGGCTTATCTGCTACTTCTTTGGCACCATTTTCTATGGTCATTCCCATGTTTGTCCCAGTATCTCCATCTGGAACTGGGAAGACATTTAATGAATTGACATATTCTGCTTGCTTATTCAAACGAGTTGATGCCGCCTGCACCATCTCTTGAAATAAGCTGGTAGTAATTTTTGACACGATTATTCTCCTACAACTTTGATATTTTGAATGTAGACATTCACAGTCTGAGCAGTGATTCCTAGTTGGTTTTCCAAACTAAAACGAACACGCTCTTGGATGTTTTTTGAGACTTCACTAATCTTTGTTCCGTAGCTCAAGACGGTATAAACATCAACTGCAATGCTACCATCTTCGGCCGCCTTCACAACAACGCCTTTTGCATAATTTTCCTTACCAAGAAGGGCTTGGAAATTATCTTTGAGGGCATTTTTACTAGCCATACCGACCACAACAAAAATCTCAGTTGCTGCACCACCTACAACGGTTGCAATCACTTCATCTGTTAGTTCGATTTGACCATCCTTTGTATTAATTTTTACAGTCATTTTTTTTACCTCAACTAGTTGATACTCTATTTTATCATATTTCATTCCAAGTGTAAAAGCAGAATGCTGTATCGGCGGATATTTACTCTATTTTTCAAATGATTTCATCTATAGAGCAAAAGAAAAAGACCTAGGCGGTCTTTTCATTTTTATTAAACGCGTTCAACTTTACCTGATTTCAAAGCACGAGCTGAAGCCCAAACTTTTTTAGGTTTACCATCGATAAGAACAGTAACTTTTTGAAGGTTTGGTTTTACGGCACGTTTTGTTTGGTTCATCGCGTGTGAACGGTTGTTTCCTGATACAGTCTTACGACCTGTAAAGTAACATACTTTAGCCATTGTATTTTCCTCCTATTAGATCTAATATAGCGGATGTGCTAGCACCACATACCGTACTATGTTATCACACTTTCTCTATTTTGGCAAGGAAATTCGAAGACTTTTTTTATTTAACGTAAACAACTCCAAGTTTACCAAAGGCGACTTCCCCACGGATAATCAAGGTTTTGCTGGTTGGGGCTACAGGAGCATCCGCCTTGGCTGCACCAAAGGATGTTTCTACTTTCAAGTCGACACGCCAGTGTTGTGGAACATAGACTGTTGCATTACCAAAAGCCACTTCGATATTCAGAGTGGCAAAATCACCTAACATCTCTGCGTTATCATAGTAGATTTTTGCGTCCCCAAAAGCGACTTCGACTTGGTCATCTACAAGATCTTGATCTTGTTTATAGAAGGTTCCACTGCCAAAAGCGACTTCCTTATCTGTGATGACTGTTCGTTCACCGTTGTACCACCATTTTTTTTCCGTACCAAAACTTACTTGAGCGAGTGAGATAGCCAACACCTAGCACTGCTAAGATACTAGCCCAAAACAAAGACTGGTTTGGAATAGGCAAAATGTTATAAAAATGATTGGCAATCATGAGGGCTACTAGAGCGGTAAAAACTGCCGATGTTAGATGACGACGAAGCAAAGCCTCAACTGATTGGTAGGCAAAAAAGACAATACCGATCAAGGGCCATATTTTGCCATCTAAAGAAGGGATTCCAAAATTTCCTTGCAGCAAGATCCAAACTGCTAAAACCAATAAAATAATACCAAATGCTTTCTTTTTCATGTCTTTTACCTCATGTTTCTTAGATTTTCTTTTAGGAGGGATTGGTAATGCCGTGACACATGAACCTCCTTGTGCGTCTGATAAAAGGAAATGGTGCCCGTTCCTGAAAAGGACTTGTCCACTGAGTAGATCTGACGGATGTTGGCGATGGTCGACTTGGATACTCGGCTAAAATAGCGAGGCAAGATGGTCTCCAACTCATAGAGTTTGAGCCGAACCTCATAGGCTTCTTTGTTGGTATGGGCGTAGATTTTGCTACCGTCGGTTTCAAAGAAGAGAATCTCTGACAGGTCTAGATAATATTCACCTGTCCCCTTGTAAAAATCAACCTCGGAGCTGTTGACTCTTGCAAGAGCCGTTGCAAGTCCGCAATTTCATCTGTCAAAGCAGGGGTCTTGATGACAATTTCAGTTTCTTCTAAATTGCCGTCAATCTCAATTCGTAACTTCATTACATCTCCTTTCTGACTCTACTATATCAAAGCTAAATTAGGAAAACAAGGGCAAAAAAGCAAGTGGTCAATATGAAGCAGTAAGTGGTTGTAAGACTAACTTGACTTACATGTCAGAATAGGTAGAAAAGGAACCCCCACATGAGACCACAAGCATACCCAACGAGCACATCCTTGGGATAATGAACACCACCTAGTACTCGGACCAAGGCTAAGAGACCTGAGCAAATAAGCAAGATCGTTCCGATCAAAGTCCAAGCATGGAAACAGGCCATAGAGATGATAGTTGCTGAAAAGACATGGCGACTGGGCATAGACTGTCCCGAACTATCCTTGTCAAGTAAGGGAGCGATGTCCCAAGTTTCGTAGGGGCGAGGGTGATTGATTTTCTTACGAACCAGGGACAAAATTACAAAGCCTGTAGCAGGGACAAGCAAATAGACCCCGACTTGCTGACCAAGTCCTAGCTGCAGGTAAGTGGTGACTAGCAAGGTTAGATAGACCAGGGGCATAGCTACTGTCATCAAACGATTAAAACTGCGTAACAGAAACAAAAGGATGGGATGGCTAGTTAGTTTGGAGCTAATGTTTCTATACCATTTTTGATAATTTTTCATTTATTCTTCTCATTATCACTTTATTTTTGCCTCTAGGTGAGGCACTTGTCTTCTAGTATAGTGCAGAAAAAGAAGGCCGTCAAGCCTTCTTTTGGTTTATTCTTCTGCTTGGTTTTCTGTAAATTGACTATTGTAGAGATCCGCGTAGAAGCCAGCTTGGGCCATAAGATCATCATGATTGCCTTGTTCGATGATATTGCCATCTTTCATGACCAGGATTAAGTCAGCATTACGGATAGTTGACAAGCGGTGGGCAATGACAAAGGAAGTTCTTCCTTCCATCAAACGATCCATGGCTTTTTGGATCAATTCCTCAGTCCGTGTGTCAACAGAAGAAGTCGCCTCATCCAAATCAAGAGTGGTGCGTCCTTGAGCAGGGCACGAGCAATGGTTAAGAGTTGTTTTTGTCCGACAGACAAGGTCACTGTATCGTCCAAGACGGTGTCGTAACCCTCTGGTAAGGTCATGATAAAGTGGTGGATTCCTACAGCCTTACTAGCTTCCATCATTCGCTCATCGCTGATACCTGTCTGATTATAGATCAGATTCTCTCGAATCGTTCCTTCAAAGAGCCAGGTATCCTGCAAGACCATTGAAAAAGCATCATGCACTTCCGAACGCTTCATGTCCTTAGTATCCACGCCATCGATACGGATATTTCCCTTATCAATCTCATAAAATTTCATCAAAAGATTGACAATAGTTGTCTTACCAGCTCCAGTCGGTCCGACAATAGCGACCTTTTGACCTGCACGAGCTGTCGCTGAGAAATCATGGATGATGGTGCGTTCTGGTGTATAACCAAAGGATACGCGATCAAAGACCACTTCTCCTCTCATGCCAGTCAATTGTCTTTCTTTATGAGATTCATCTTCCATTTCCTCTTCACCTAGAAACTCAAAGACACGCGTCATAGCTGCACTGGCTTGTTGCAAGCTCGTAATCCCTTGGGCAATTTGTGATAAGGGTTGTGAGAAGGTACGAACATAAACCATAAAGGCTACGATAATCCCGATACTGATATGCCCCTCTAGCGCTAAAGCAGCACCAACGACGATAACCAAAACATAACTAAAGTTTCCTACAAAGAACATGGCTGGCATCATAATACCAGAGATAAACTGAGATTTCCAGATACTGTCGTGCAAGTTTTGGTTTAAACCTGCGAATGTTTCTTTCGTGGCATCAACGGCATTATAGCTAGTCACCACATTATGACCAGAGTACATCTCTTCCACATAACCATTGACGGCTGCGAGGTTATTTTGTTGGGCTTTAAAGTAACCTTGTGACTTAGCCATAATGACAGAAACGGCCACAAATCCTAGCAAGGTTGAGACAACCGTTACTAGCGCCAAAATCCAGTTCATCCCAAACATGGTGATCAAAACAGCAATCAACAAGAAGCTAGCTGAAAGCACTGTCCCTAGACTTTGGTTGAGAGACTGCGCTGCTGTATCCACGTCATTGGTCACGCGCGAAAGGGTATCCCCTTGCGAATGACGGTCAAAATAGCCCAGTGGCAAGCGATTGATCTTCTCAGCAATAGCTGTCCGCAAACGTTTGGAGAAATGCTGAATGCTCGTTGAAAAGATATAAGCCTGTGTATAGTTAAGAATAATACCAATCACATACAAGATGACCAACAATCCAGCAATACTTGACACAGCTCCCAAGTCGATTCCTGTCATCAAGCCATCTGAAATCAAGTTGGTAATTTCCTTAATCTTAGTCGGTCCATAAACCGTGATGATACTAGAACATACAGCTGCGATAACCGCTACGAGTAGGGGAAGTTGGAGACCTGCTCGAAAAGGTCTAGAGTGTTTCCAAAAGGACGTTTTCTTATTTTCCATGTTCCAATTCCTCCTTCGATAGTTGTGAGTAGGCAATTTCTTGGTAGACTTCGTTGGTAGCTAGAAGTTCCTTGTGGGTGCCTTGTCCCACGACTTTACCTTGATCCAAAACCAAGATCAGGTCGGTATCCATGATGGTAGAAATCCGCTGCGCTACGATGAGCTTGGTCATGGATTTTGTTTTCTCAGCTAGCTCTTGGCGTAGGACACGATCTGTCTTGTAGTCCAAGGCTGAGAAAGAGTCATCGAAGATGAGAATCTCTGGTTTACGAGCCAAGGCGCGGGCGATAGCCAAGCGTTGTCTTTGACCTCCTGAGAAATTGGTCCCACCTTGGGCTACTTCAGAGGCTAGACCTGCTTCCTTATCCTCGATAAAGTTCTTAGATTGAGCCAATTCCAAAGCTTGCCACATGGCAGGTTCACTGAGAGGACTTTCTTGACTCTTACCAAAGTCTAAGTTTCCCTTAACATCTCCAGAAAAGAGCACCGCTTTTTGTGGAATATAGCCGACCTTATTACGCAGCTCTTCCAAGTTGTAATCTTGTACATCGACACCATCTACTAGGATTTGACCAGATGAGACATCATAAAAACGAGGTATTAGGTTGACTAGTGTAGATTTCCCAGATCCAGTTGATCCGATAAAAGCAACTGTTTGACCTGCTTCGGCTTTAAAAGTAACATGTTCCACAACTGCTTCTGAGTTTGAGAGTAGCGGAAGGTTACGTCACGGAATTCCACTTGTCCTTGAACTGAAGGATCTGCAGCCTGTGCTTGACTCGGATTCTCAATAGAAGGATGCAAATCCAAAACTTGGTTGATACGTCCTGCGGAAACCAAGGTACGAGGAAGAACGATAAAGAGTGCACCCATGAGTAGGAATCCCATCACGACCTGCATAGCATAGGACATGAAGACCACCATATCACTAAAGAGTGGCAGACGTTCTGCCAAACTTGCATCGTTGATGATATAGGCACCAATCCAGTAAATGGCTAAACTCAATCCACTCGAAATCGCCATCATGATCGGGTTCATAATCGCCATCAATCGATTGACAAAGAGATTGAGACGTGTTACCTCATCGTTGGCTGCTTCAAATTTCTTATCTTGGTAATCCTCGGCATTGTATGCGCGAACAACCCGAATCCCAGTCAAACTTTCACGAGTGATACTATTGAGTTTATCTGTCAATTTTTGGATGACAGATTGTTTAGGAAAGGCTAGAGTCATGAGAACAGTTGTCATTAGAACATTGACGATAACAGCTACCACTACTGCCCAGAGCCAGTATTCCGATTTCCCAAGGATTTTTCCAATGGCCCAGATAGCCATAATTGGCCCACGAGTAACCACCTGCAAGCCCATGGTAAAGAGCATCTGTACCTGGGTAATATCATTAGTCGTCCGAGTCAAAAGACTTGGGATTGAAAACCGCTTGATCTCTGTCTGCGAAAAATCCAAAACCTGATGAAACACGTCACTACGTAAGTGGGTTGTATAGGATGCTGCAACACGAGAAGCAAAAAATCCAACTGTTACAGATGACATAAAAGCTAGAAGAGATAAGCCCATCATCTTCGCAGCAGGAGACCATAGTTGTCCTAACTCCGTACCCGGTGTTCCAATCAATTCTGTTATTTCTGAAATATAGGTCGGCACTTCTAACTCGAGATAGACCGAGAAACAAGTGAAAAGCACGGTGAGTAGGATCATCCCCCACTCTTTTCCTGTAATACGTTTAGCGAGTTTCTTCATTCTCTCCTCCTATTTTTTCTACATTAGCCTGTAGTTGTCCGAGGACTTCTTCAAAAATGGCTAGCTTTTCCTTTGAAATTCCTTCCAGTAGGCTCCTGTCAATCCGATCAAAGAAAGACTTGACTTGCTTCATCTGAGATCGTGATTTGTCGGTCAAACGAACAAATTTTGCTCGTTTATCCGTCGGACTAACTTCCAAGTCTACTAGCCCATTTTGCACCATACGCTTGACTAAATTACTAGCAACGGACTTGGTGACATTGAGTTCTTGTTCAATGTCCTTAATCAAAACCAGATCCTGGTCTTGCTCACGACGATCTAAATCTCAGGACCTGCCCTTGCGGTCCACCCATAAATTCAATACCACAGCGTTTGGCTTCTTTCTGCACCATCAGGTGAACCTGGTGCCCAAAACGTTTAAAAATTAACATCGGTTTGTCCATGATTGCTCCCTTTTCACGATTTTATATAGTTCTCTGGAGAACTATTCAGTTTCCATGAGAACTATTTTACCACTTGCACAAAATATGTCAAGAAAAAAGTTTCCTTGAGAACTATTTTAGTTTAAATTGACATTAGGCAATATTTTTTCTATAATAAGCACTAACTACTGTGGATAGAAATCCATTCACTCGATGAAGGGAGAAAACTTTCAAATGAAACCAGAAGAACAAAGAGTTTTAGGAATCTTAGCAACCATTTTTGGAGCCATCGCACTTTTAGGGTCCTGGATTCCATTTATTAACTATCTATCGTTTTTCATCGCCATTGTCGCATTTATCTTGGGCATTATCGGCCTTATCGTCAACCTTAAAAAACGGAAAGCAATGGCCATTATCGGAACATCCCTCGCAGTTGCCTCTGTTGTACTTTTCTTTACGACCCAGATACTGTACGCTAATATCTACAAAGAGTTTGCCAGGGAGTTTAACCGTTCCTATAGAGAGGCAAGTTCCTCAATGGAACGCGAAGAAGAAAGCAACTTGACAGATGATAGTGCCTATTCCATCCCTGAGGAGGAAGAAGCCGATACCTTCACCTGGACCCAAGAACAGTTCGACGCCTTAATCGAAGGTGACCTTGACAACAAAGGAAAGGTGGTACCAACTACAAGGATATTATCAACAAACACGGACTACCAGACTCCGAATTTGACTTCACTCTTGGGGGTTACAATACGAAAAAAATCACCTATATCTCCATTGGAGACAAGATTAAGACTGTTACCTTAACTTTTGCAAAACAGGACAATGGACAGCTCTTGCTCGTCCAAAAACATGCAGTCGGTCTAGGTCTAGAAAAAAGCAAGCAACAAAACGATTCTGAAACCAGAGTCTAAGTTCAAATATCAAAAAAACGAACAGCTAGTAAAACTGTTCGTTTTTCTATTAGAATCCGTCTACGTTGGTGTAGATCTTTTGTACGTCTTCGTCGTCCTCAAGAACGCTGTAAAGTTTTTCAAAGGTTTCAAGGTCGTCACCTGACAATTCTACTTCTGACTGAGGAATCATTTCTAATTCTGTCACTTGGAATTCTTCGATGCCAGACTCACGAAGGGCAACGATAGCCTTATGAAGGTCAGTTGGAGCTGTGTAAACAGTGATTGTTCCTTCTTCCGCTTCTACATCGTCCACATCCACATCAGCTTCGAGCAATTGCTCAAAGACTGCATCCGCATCATCACCTGCAAATACGATAACACCCTTGTTGTCAAAGAGGTAAGAAACAGAACCTGAAGCCCCCATGTTTCCACCGTTTTTACCAAAGGCAGCACGGACATTGGCTGCTGTACGGTTGACGTTTGATGTCAAGGTATCAACGATCAACATAGAACCATTTGGTCCAAATCCTTCGTAACGTCCTTCTGTAAAGGTTTCGTCTGTGTTTCCTTTTGCTTTATCAATCGCTTTATCGATAACGTGTTTTGGCACTTGGGCTTGTTTAGCACGGTCGATAACGAATTTCAAAGCAGTGTTTGATTCTGGGTCTGGATCACCTTTTTTAGCTGCTACATAGATTTCTACACCAAATTTTGCATATACTTTAGAGTTAGCTCCATCTTTAGCCGTTTTCTTGGCTACGATATTGGCCCATTTACGTCCCATTAGGAATCTCCTTTTTTCACATTTTAATCTTTCTTATTATAACACAAGTCCATCTGATTTTCACTAGAGGAAATGGATTTTCTTTCGTAAATCCAGCTAGAATTATCCTTTAGCTGCCAAGATTTCCTTACCTTCTTTTATCAAGGGGTGACGGAAAAGCGAGAAGTAAAGTTGGATGGTCATGGCAAGCCAGATAAGAGGTTCGCAAAGGATAACTCCCTTATAGCCTGCCCAAGGGATAATCAAAACCACAAAAGCAATTTTACCGATTAGTTCGATAAAACTAGATACCAGAGGCAGGATTTTTTGTCCCAAGCCCTGCAAGCAATTCCGATAAATTAGCAAGAGACTCAAAATCGGATAAAAGGCTGAACTGATCTGCAAGTAGAGGCTACCATTTTCTACTAAGTAACTATCCGTCGAACTGGCCAAGAAGGAAACCAAGGTCGAACTAGCAAAAAAGAGAAAGATACAGACAAAGCCTGCCCAGGACATGCTCAGGCGACTGCCGATTCGAAGACCTTGAACAATGCGGTCTGATCGCTTAGCGCCGAGATTCTGAGAGGCAAAGGTCGTCATAGCAGAAGAAATAGCCGTCATCGGAAGCAGAGCAAAGGCCATAATCCGTCGAGCTGCTGTTTGTGCACTGATAATCACGGCTCCAAAAGTATTGACAGAAGACTGTAAAATCACACTACCAATAGACACAATTGAACTCATTAAGCCCATAGCCAAACCTTGCTCCAAGAGATCCGCGTACAGACCCTTGTCCCATTTGAAATGTTTGAACTGTGGCAAGAGTTCTGGAACGCTCTTGCGAATATAATAAAAGCAAAGAACCGCTGATAATCCTTGTGAGATAATAGTAGCAAGTCCCGCAGATTGAACTCCCAGTTGTAGTTGCGTAATAAAATACAAATCGAGAAGCACATTGACCAGAGCAGAAAAAATCAAAAAGCCAAGCGCAGCCAGACTGTCACCAATAGACCGCAACAAGCCTGCAAAGAGATTATAGGCGAAGCTGACGCCTACACAGGTCACAATCATGGAAATATATTGATAGGACTGGGGAAGGATTTCCGCCGGAGTATCTAAGTATTGCAAGAGTGGATACAGGCCGACGAATCCCATCAGCATGACCAAAATACTTAGAAGCCCTCCTAAAATCCAGGTTGCAGCAACCGCTTCTTTGATTTTGGTGAAATTACGAGCCCCATAATAGCGAGCAATGACAATCCCCATGCCATTTCCAACACCAAGCGTAAAGCCTATAATCAAGTCAAAAATGGCCGTTGTCGCTCCTACTGCTGCCAAAGATTCTTGACCAAGGAAACGCCCAACAATCAAGACGTCAGCTGTATTATAAAGCTGTTGAAAGATATTAGATAGCAAGATTGGAAAGGCAAAGCTTAAAAGCGAAGGAAGGATTGGACCATTGACCAAATCCACTTTTCTTTTCTTATTCATAAAGCTATTATATCAGCTTTCTAAAGGAGCGACAAGGATTGCTTGGATTTCTTGAAATCAATTGCTTACCGAGAGACAATTTGCTATAATCAAGAAAAGGAGGTCATTTATGAGTTTGACCAGTCAATTAATAACCGATGCATTTCCGGATCTTGATAAGGTTGAAAAGCTAAACAAGGAAGCTTTCCCCGAGGAGGAACGCGTTCCTTTATCCGAATTTTTACTCTATCAAGACCGAGACGATGCCCACTTTTTCGCCTTTTATAATCAAGAAGAGTTTGTTGGATTTGCTTTTGCCATCTCCAATCAAAAAGCCTTTTATATCAGCTTTTTTGCCATCATGCCCCACCTGAGAAGCCACGGGTACGGAAAGGAAATCATCGAAAAACTGACTGATTTTTACCAGCGAACCATGTTGCTGGAAGTCGAGCGATTAGATGAAGAATGCGATAACTTGGAACAGAGAAAAGCTCGTATGGACTTCTATCGACAAAATGGCTTTAAAACAGCCAATGCCTTCTTAGAGTACGAAGGTTTAAGTTTTGAAATCCTCTATCGTGGCGACCACTTTGACGAAGAAGCCTATCGTGACATCTTCCAGAAATTGCAAGATGAACATTACTTTGACTTTCATATCGAGCATCGTCGTTTCAGTGACCATTAGTTTTTTCATCCTAAATGAACATAAAAAGTAGCAGCTAGGAACTGCTACTTTTTATGTTATTCTTCAATTTCGATTCCAAGATCATCGCCAAGGTCAAGTGTTACTTCTTGGTTAGAAGTCGTCTCTGCTACTGGACTAACATCTGAGGTTTCTTCATCTTCAATCAAGCCATAATGAACACGGACTTGGTGGTCAATGGCATCAAAGATTTCCGGATGATCTGCCAAGTATTTCTTAGCATTCTCCGATCCTTGCCCGATTTTTTCACCCTTGTAAGAATACCAAGCTCCGGCTTTTTGGATGATATCAAGGTCACTTGCAATCTTCAAGAGCTCACCAGTTCTAGAAATCCCTTCACCGTACATGATTTCAACGAAGGCTTCCTTAAACGGTGGAGCTACCTTATTTTTAACAACCTTGATCTTGGTTTCCTTACCGACATTGGTATCTTTTTGGTCACCAGTTCCCTTGATTTGTGTGCTTCCACGAACATCCAAACGAACTGAAGCGTAGAATTTCAGAGCACGTCCACCAGGTGTTGTTTCTGGATTTCCAAACATAACCCCAACTTTTTCACGCAATTGGTTGATAAAGATGGCAATGGTCTTAGTCTTATTGATAGAAGCACCCAGTTTACGCATAGCTTGGCTCATCATACGAGCTTGAAGACCTACGTGGCTGTCTCCGATATCACCATCGATTTCTGCACGAGGCACAAGGGCCGCAACTGAGTCGATAACGACTAGGTCAACCGCACCTGAATCGATCAATTTCCCTGCAATTTCAAGACCTTGCTCCCCTGAGTCTGGTTGTGACAAAAGCAATTCGTCAATGTTCACACCGAGGGCTGCTGCATAGGCTGGATCAAGGGCATGTTCCGCATCGATAAAGGCTGCAATACCGCCTTCCTTCTGCGCTTGTGCGACAGCGTGAAGGGCAACTGTTGTCTTACCAGATGACTCTGGTCCATAGATTTCGATGATACGTCCCTTAGGATAACCACCTGATCCAAGCGCAATATCAAGCGCCAAAGACCCTGAACTCATGACTTGAACTTTTTGTTCTGCGCGTTCACCCAAACGCATGATTGATCCCTTACCGAAATCTTTCTCGATCAATTTAAGAGCATCGTTCAAGGCTTTTTCACGATCAGCTCCAAATTTTTTACCGATTTCATCTAATTTTTTTGTTGGTTTTTTCGCCATTCTATTCTCCTGTATTCTAATAGTCCTAAGACCTATCTACTATTATATCAAAAGTTAGTCACTTAATAAAGCCTTGCGAACTAGGTTAAAGGCATGCATAACCGCAATCTGACGAACATCTGCTCGGCTACGACCTGCGATATTGGCCTTGATAACTTCTGTCCCTTTTGCATGTGCCAAGCCAATAAAGACGGTCCCAGCTGGATGCCCCTCTAGGCTATCTGGTCCAGCAACACCCGTCAAACTGACTCCATAATCTGACTGAGTCTTGAGCCGTGCCTGCTCTGCCATCTTTTTAGCCGTAAACTCTGAAACGACACCATGTTTTTTTAGCTCTTGCTCGGAAATATCTAGCATCTTGGACTTTTCTTCTAGGCTGTAGGTGACAAACCCGCCATTAAAGATGGCAGAAACGCCTGAAAAGTCTGCTAATGTTGCTTGAAAAAGGCCTGCCGTTAAGCTTTCAGCTGCGGTAATGCTTTTCCTTCTCTTCTTAAGCTCTTCTACAACGACACTTGCTAGACTGGCCTCTTCGCCATATCCATAACAGATGTCTCGCAGAGAAAGTCCCTCGAAAGTCTGGCGATCTAAGATTTGGTTTTCTAGTATATCCAGTGCTTGATCAGCCTTTTCTTGACTGACTGCTTTTGTAGACAAGCGCAAGGTCACCTCTCCCGTTTTGGCATAAGGTGCCAAGGTCGGATCGGTTTGATGGTCAATCAAATCAGCTAAAATGGTCACCAGCTGGCTTTCACCAATTCCAAAGAAACGGAGAACTCGTGAGTATAACTTGGCACCAGTCATTAACTTGGGTAAGAGCTGGTTTAAGACCATGGGTTTCAACTCACTAGGAGGTCCTGGAAGAACCACGTAAGTCACACCGTCAGCTTCCGACACTCCTCCGACAGCTAAACCTGTATCATTTGGCAGCGGAGTTGCCCCTTCTACAATTTGTGCTTGCCTCTCGTTATTGGGTGTTCGAGCATAGTCTGGCCTTTGAGCAAAAAAGTGGTCGAGTTTTTCCTGGGCTTGAGCATCAAACACCAAGGCTTTTCCCAAAAATTTCGCCAACGTTTGTTTGGTTAAATCATCCTCAGTTGGCCCCAAGCCCCCTGTCAAAATGACTAGACTGCTACGCGAGCTCGCAATCTCTAGCAAGGACATGAGACGCGCTTCATTATCTCCCACAGCCGTTTGGAAATAAACATCTACTCCAATTTCTGCTAGCTTTTCTGACAAAAACTGGGCATTGGTATTGACAATCTGCCCTGTCAAAATTTCCGTTCCTACAGCAATAATTTCTGCTTTCATCTTTCCTCCTACCTATCTATTCGGATTCTTTTTGAAAAAATCGCAGGAAAGTCCCACGATTTGATTCTTTGTTTTATTCTATCTCCTCGTTTGAAGCATTTGTGGAAGGTGCTGTTCGACCATAAAGATTTTCATACAGAACAGCGTTGGTCTCCAACTCTGCTACGTCCTCTCTCCCTAGGGAACGACGCAAAAGATTTTGCATTTCCAGCATATGCTCCATCGTTACGATTTGGTAAGAGATTCCTTGCAACTCAGCATCTTCACCACGAAGTTGATGAGTTTCGATGTTTTTAAAAGAATCTTGGTAACCAAGTAGTTGTGGGATACTGGAGGCAGACAAATCAACATTTGTCTGCATATTATCACTAAGCGCTTTTAAGATAGCTTGATAATGACTGATACTATTGAGGCTCAAGACCTTTTCCATAATCTTTTGAATGACTTCACGTTGACGTTTTTGACGACCATAGTCTCCCTCAGGATCCTGATAACGCATCCGTGAATAGACCAGAGCTTCCTCACCATTCAAGTTTTGTTCTCCAACACCAATAGAAATCTTATTAAACTCCTCTTGGTCAGCAATCGAAATTGGGAAACCGAGTGTGTTGTTGACTGTGATGCCCCCAACTGCATCAACTAGCTGTTGAAGTCCTTGCATGTTGACCATCACATAACGATCGATATGAATGTTCATCATTTTTTGAATGGTTGAAATAGCCAGCTCTGCACCGCCATTGGCATAAGCCGCATTGAGTTTCGCCTCCTGGACTTGGCCATTTCCAGTTTCAATCTTGGTCAAAATATCCCGTTCTAAACTCATCATGGTTGTTTTCTTAGTTTTGGGATTGACTGTCAAAAGAATCATGGAATCACTATTCCCCGCCCAAGGGTCTGTACGTTCTACATTTCCCGTATCCACCCCCATCAGAAGAATAGTCAAAGGCTCTGTTGCCTCGATAACGTTGGTTTCTTCACCGATTTTCTTATAAGTTTTTTTACTTAAGGTTTCAGTTCCTTGATAATAAATAGTATAGGCATAAGCACCCACACCTAAAGCTGTTACTGCTAGAAAAGCTAATAGCATTCCGATTATTTTTTTTACCATCTTATCATTTATCTATCAGTCTACCCATCAGGCAAACGTCTAAAAATATCCCTTCTTTTAAATAGGCTCCTCTTTCTTGTAAGCCTTCTGTAACAAATCCAAATTTGAATAGAGGTGGATAGCTGCCTCGTTGCGCTTTTGTACACTGAGCTGCAAACGACGCAGAACTCCACTGGTTTTAGCCCACTCAATTCCCTCTTCAAGGAGTATGCTTCCCAAGCCATGATTCCAAAACTTCCTTTGGATGACCAAAAAGATATCCCCGATGTGGCGAATCCGTATACGTTGCTCTGCCGTGATGTTCAAAACACCTGCAATTTCATCATTCAGGAGGGCCAGGAGAGTGATTTGGTTATCTGAAGTCGCTTGCTTTTCAATAAAAAGCGCCATTTCAGATTCTGTCATCAGGATACCATTTTCATCTAGACTGGTGAAATCTGTCTCCTGTCCAACTAAATCCAAGAATGCAACCAAAGCAGCTGCATCCTGAGCTTCAGCCTCACGAATACAAAGTTCATACTCCATTTTGAAGTTCCTTGATGAGTTGTTCAGCCCGAGAACCATGAGCCGTAAATTGAAGGCAACGACCTTCAGCCTCTTTCAAGAGTTCCAACTCCAAGTAGGAATCTGGTAAATCCTCACCCAAAAGATGTCCCCACTCGATAACGGTCACACCACCACCAAAGAGAAACTCATCCAAGTCAATCGAATCAGCATCCCCCTCAATCCGATAGACATCCAAGTGGAAGAGCGGAAGGCGACCCTCATACTCTCTCACGATAGTGTAAGTTGGACTTTTAATCATCTGACGAATACCCAATCCCTTGGCAAGACCCTTGGTAAAGGTTGTTTTACCAGCGCCCAGTTCTCCAGACAAGATCAAAACATCGTTTTTTTGGAGCAAGGTTCCTAGGCGTTCTCCCAGATTGATCAGCTCTTCTTCATTTTTTGTGTACATACCACTATTATACCAAAAAGTTTTCTTTTATGTAAATTTTCTTTACAAACTTACTATAACAACTTTGGTAAAATAAGGGATTTTTATTGATCGAAAAGTGTTTTTTTAAAAAGAATATACACATAGCACTCACAAGTAAAATATCTCGGATTACGTGGCCGTAAAAGGAAAATTCTCTTCTCATAGATTTTGGAAATAAAAACCGAGCAAAAATGAAGCCCAAACCGACATAAAAAACAATGGATAAAACTGTCATTGGATTTCTCAAGAAAAGCAGTGTTGCCAGAACTGTCAGGACAACTGTTTTTTTCTTATTGAGAGTTGCTCCCAAATCTCGGCTGTATTTTTCGAACGGCAAAAAGACAAGTAAATCAATGCCAAACAAGAAAAAGAAGGAGGGCAAGAAAAGGTCTACCAGCTCTTGCTGAAAAGCTGTCTGTGTTAAAATAGTCTCCGACAACACCAGACAGACACCTACTAGGTTTAAGACCAACAAGGTACTATAAAATAGTTTCACTTTTTTCTGACTGTTTATAATGCTATGGACATCCTGATCTCGAGTATAAAAGAAATTCATGCCCGAGCACAGACCTGATGCCAATACGATAAACACTAGAAAATAAGCGCTTGACTGCTTTAAGGTTAAGATGGATCCCTTCCACAGTAAACAGCTACTCAGACTAATCTGGATCAAAGCCAGTAACAATAAGATGCGAATTGATTTTATCATTTTCAGTCCCCCTTCGTATACATGATTATACTCTGCAAGAAAGATAAAATCCCTCCCCTCTTCTCAAGTGTCCTATTTTAACGCTCAACTGACAAAAATGGAAAATTATTGGTGAGGATTATTTTTAAGTTCTGATAGACTCCTATCCGATATTTTTTTACTTTTTGAGAATGAACTAAAAAATGGTTAAAGCGATTTGAGAGATATTATGTCGTGCTCACCTAACCCCAATAAACAGAAGAGTAAAACAAAAGAGAACCCGAAGGCTCTCTTATTTGCTTTTATTCTACTGTTTCTTCAACTTGGATTTCCACAGCTTCCTCTACTGGAGCATTTTCTGTCTCTTCTTGTTCTGGAGCCAGATAGGCCGCTTCATTGATAGCTTGTGGTTCAAGGTTACGGTAGCGAGCCATACCAGTACCTGCTGGGATGATCTTACCGATGATAACATTTTCCTTGAGTCCAAGGAGATGGTCTTTCTTACCACGGATGGCCGCATCTGTAAGGACACGAGTTGTTTCCTGGAAGGAAGCCGCTGACAAGAAACTGTTGGTTTCAAGTGAGGCTTTGGTAATTCCCATAAGGACTGGGCGACCTGTAGCCGGAACTCCACCTGCGATAAGTACATCCTTGTTGGCATCTGTAAAGTCATTGATATCCATGAGGGTACCCATAAGAAGGTCTGTATCCCCTGGATCCATGACACGTACTTTACGGATCATTTGACGAACCATTACCTCGATGTGCTTGTCACCGATTTCTACCCCCTTGGCTACGGTAAACTTTTTGTACTTCACCGAGGAGGTAGGTTTCAACTGACAAGACATCGCGAACAGCAAGGAGACGTTTTGGTTGGATAGATCCTTCTGTAAGGGCTGCACCGCGAGAGACTTGGTCTCCAACTTCAACACGCATACGGGCTGTAAATGGAACCACGTACTCACCTTCGCCAGTTTCACCCTTAACAAAGACTTTCTTGGTACGAGTTGATGCATCTTCTTCGATAGCAGTAACTTGCCCTTTGACTTCTGTGATGACCGCTTCCCCTTTAGGATTGCGGGCTTCAAAGATTTCTTGGACACGAGGAAGACCCTGAGTGATATCGGTATTTGAGGCAACCCCACCTGTGTGGAAGGTACGCATTGTAAGCTGTGTACCAGGTTCCCCGATAGATTGGGCAGCGATTGTACCAACTGCTTCACCAACTTCAACCGCATCACCTGTCGCCAAGTTGATACCGTAACAGTGACGGCAGACACCATGACGAGTGTTACATGTAAATACGGAACGGATAGTAACTTCTTCCACGCCAGCATTGACAATTTCACGCGCCTTGTCTTCTGTAATCAACTCATTTGGACCGATGATCACTGCACCAGTTTCTGGGTGTTTAACAGTTTTCTTCGTGTAACGACCATTGAGGCGCTCTTCGAGAGACTCGATCATCTCTTTTCCTTCTGCGATAGAGCGGATCAAGAGACCACGGTCTGTGCCACAGTCGTCCTCACGGATGATAACGTCTTGGGCAACGTCAACCAAACGACGAGTCAAGTAACCTGAGTCGGCTGTCTTAAGGGCCGTATCGGTCATACCCTTACGGGCACCGTGAGTTGAGAAGAACATTTCAAGTACTGACAAACCTTCGCGGAAGTTTGAAAGGATTGGCAATTCCATGATACGTCCGTTCGGAGCGGCCATCAGACCACGCATACCGGCAAGCTGTGAGAAGTTTGAGATGTTACCACGGGCTCCAGAGTCCATCATCATAACGATTGGGTTCTTAGGATCTTGGTTGGCAACCAAACGTTTCTCCAATTTTTCACGGGCAGCACGCCATTCAGCTGTAACAGCGTTGTAGCGCTCGTCGTCTGTAATCATACCACGACGGAATTGTTTGGTGATTTGCTCTACACGTTTGTGTGATTCTTCGATGATTTCAGCCTTGTCTTCAACGACTGGGATATCGGCAATACCCACTGTCAAACCTGCAAGAGTTGAGTGGTGGTAACCGAGGTTCTTCATGCGGTCAAGTAGGGCAGAAGTTTCTGTCGTACGGAAACGTTTGAAGATTTCAGCGATGATATTCCCAAGATTTTTCTTCTTGAATGGAGGGTTGAGTTCAAGATTGCTGATTGCTTCCTTGATATCTCCACCTAGTGGCAAGAAGTATTTAGCTGGAACACCTTCTGTTAAGTTGGCATTTGTTGGTTCTTGCAAGTAAGGCAGACCCTCTGGCATGATGTCGTTGAAGAGGATTTTACCAACTGTTGTCAGCAAGACCTTGTGTTTTTGCTCTTCAGTCCAAGGTTTGTTGAGGCTGTCAGTTGCAATACCAACACGTGAGTGGAGGTGAACATAACCATTACGGTAAGCCATAACAGCTTCGTCACGGTCTTTGAAGACCATTCCTTCACCTTCACGACCAGCTTCTTCCATAGTCAAGTAGTAGTTACCCAAAACCATGTCCTGAGATGGAGTAACAACTGGTTTACCATCTTTCGGGTTCAAGATATGCTCAGCAGCCAACATCAAGATACGAGCTTCTGCTTGAGCTTCTTCTGAAAGCGGTACGTGGATGGCCATTTGGTCCCCGTCAAAGTCGGCATTGTAGGCTTCACAGACAAGCGGGTGCAAGCGAAGGGCCTTACCATCAATCAAGACTGGCTCGAAGGCTTGGATACCCAAACGGTGAAGGGTCGGTGCGCGGTTCAAAAGCACTGGGTGTTCTTTGATTACTTCTTCAAGGATGTCCCAGATACGTTCATCTCCGCGTTCTACCAAGCGTTTAGCAGCTTTGACGTTTTGCACGATGTCACGAGCAACGATTTCACGCATCACAAATGGTTTAAAGAGCTCGATAGCCATTTCACGTGGCACACCACATTGGTACATCTTAAGCGTTGGACCAACGGCGATAACGGAACGTCCTGAGAAGTCAACACGTTTACCGAGCAAGTTTTGACGGAAGCGCCCTTGTTTCCTTTAAGCATGTGGCTCAATGATTTCAGTGGACGGCTACCTGGTCCTGTGATTGGACGACCACGACGACCGTTGTCAATCAAAGCGTCAACCGCTTCTTGCAGCATACGCTTCTCATTTTGAACGATGATACCTGGTGCGTTCAACTCAAGCAAACGAGCCAAACGGTTGTTACGGTTGATAACACGACGGTAAAGGTCGTTCAAGTCAGATGAGGCAAAACGGCCACCATCCAACTGCAACATTGGACGAAGGTCTGGTGGAATAACTGGAAGGATATTGAGAATCATCCATTCAGGTTTGTTCCCAGACTTGTAAAAGGCATCCAAAACATCCAAACGACGGATGGCTTTGACACGTTTTTGTCCAGTAGCTGTTTTCAACTCTTCTTTGAGTTCAGCAATTTCTTTTTCAAGATCTACTTGTTTCAAGAGGTCTTGGATGGCTTCGGCACCCATCTTGGCAACGAATGATCCATAACCATACTCACGCAAGCGCTCACGGTATTCGCGCTCTGTCATGATAGACTTGTGCTCAAGCGGTGTATCCTTAGGATCAATCACCACGTAAGCCGCAAAGTAGATAACTTCCTCGAGGGCACGAGGACTCATATCAAGGGTCAAGCCCATACGGCTTGGAATCCCCTTGAAATACCAGATGTGTGATACAGGAGCTTTCAACTCGATGTGCCCCATACGCTCACGACGAACTTTTGTACGCGTTACTTCAACCCCACAGCGGTCACAAACAATCCCTCTGTAACGAATGCGTTTGTACTTCCCACAAGCACACTCCCAGTCTTTTGTAGGACCAAAGATGACTTCGTCAAAGAGTCCTTCACGTTCTGGTTTCAAGGTACGGTAATTGATTGTTTCAGGTTTTTTGACTTCTCCATAAGACCATGAACGGACTTTGCTTGGAGAAGCTAGGGTGATTTGCATACTTTTAAAACGATTTACATCAACCACTATTTCTTCCCTTTCTATTCTAAGTGAACTGCTTATTCTTGTTCAGCAGCTTCTTCTGTTGCTTCCGCTTTTGTTGCTTTCTCTGCTTCTTCAGCTTCAAAGGCTGCTTTCGCCTCTTGGGCTGCTTTTTCGCGGGCTTTTTCAAGGTCATCTACGTGGATGACATCTTCGTCCATTCCTTCATCCAAGTCGCGAAGTTCCACTTCTTGGTCATCTTCGTCAAGGACACGCATGTCAAGACCAAGAGATTGCAATTCTTTTACAAGAACTCGGAAGGATTCTGGAACACCTGGTTTTGGAATTGGTTTTCCTTTTGTAATGGCTTCATAGGCTTTCAAACGTCCGTTGATATCGTCAGACTTGTAGGTCAAGATTTCTTGGAGGACATTTGACGCACCGTAGGCTTCAAGAGCCCAAACCTCCATCTCACCGAAACGTTGTCCACCAAACTGAGCTTTACCTCCGAGTGGTTGTTGGGTAACGGTTGAGTATGGTCCGACTGAACGAGCGTGCAATTTATCATCAACCATGTGGTGGAGTTTGATCATGTACATGACACCAACTGACACACGGTTGTCAAACGGCTCACCAGTACGTCCATCGTAAAGGATTGTCTTGGCATCGCTATCCATACCTGCTTCTTTGACAGTATCCCAAAGATCTTCAGAACTTGCTCCGTCAAAGACTGGTGTTGCGATGTGAATGCCAAGAGTACGAGCTGCCATACCAAGGTGAAGTTCCATAACCTGACCGATATTCATACGTGATGGTACCCCAAGTGGGTTCAACATGATATCGACTGGAGTTCCATCCGGAAGGTAAGGCATATCTTCTACAGGAACGATACGAGAGACAACCCCTTTGTTTCCGTGACGTCCGGCCATCTTATCTCCGACCTTGATCTTACGTTTTTGAGCGATGTAGACGCGAACCAGCATGTTAACACCTGATTGCAACTCATCTCCATTTGCACGTGTAAAGATCTTAACATCACGAACGACACCATCGGCACCGTGAGGTACACGGGAGAGAGGTGTCACGCACTTCACGAGACTTGTCTCCGAAGATAGCGTGCAAGAGACGCTCTTCAGCAGAAAGGTCCTTCTCACCCTTAGGTGTTACTTTACCTACAAGAATATCCCCTTCTTTAACCTCAGCACCGATACGGATAATACCCATTTCGTCAAGGTCTTTAAGAGCATCTTCCCCAACGTTTGGAATTTCACGAGTAATTTCTTCAGGCCCAAGCTTTGTATCGCGTGTTTCTGATTCGTATTCTTCGAGGTGGACAGATGTGTAGACATCGTCTTTCACCAAGCGTTCGCTCATGATAACGGCATCCTCGAAGTTGTAACCTTCCCATGTCATATAGGCAACGATTGGGTTTTGTCCAAGCGCCATTTCCCCTTTTTCCATAGAAGGTCCATCAGCGATAAAGTCGCCTTTTTCAACGACATCACCAACTTTTACGAGGGTGCGTTGGTTGTAGGCAGTACCTGAGTTTGAACGACGGAATTTTTGGATGTGGTAAACATCCAATGAGCCATCTTCACGGCGAACTTCTACCTTGTCAGCATCTGCGTATGTAACTTTACCATCATACTGGGCAATAACCGCAGCTCCAGAGTCATGTGCTGCTTGATACTCCATACCAGTACCGACATAAGGCGCTTTGGGATCAATCAAAGGCACAGCCTGACGTTGCATGTTGGCACCCATGAGGGCACGGTTGGAGTCATCGTTTTCCAAGAAAGGAATACATGCAGTCGCAACGGCAACTACCTGTTTTGGTGACACGTCCATGTAGTCAACCACTTCTGCTGGATACTCTTGGTTGACCCCTTGGTGACGTCCCATGACAACTTTCTCAGCAAAAGTACCGTCTTCGTTGAGGCGAGAGTTAGCCTGCGCTACAGTAAATTCATCTTCTTCATCGGCTGTCAACCAAACGATTTCGTTTGTGACTACACCAGTTTCACGGTCAACCTTACGGTATGGTGTTTGAACAAAACCATACTTGTTCAAGTGCCCGTAAGATGACAAGTTGTTGATCAAACCGATGTTAGGTCCTTCAGGTGTCTCGATTGGACACATACGACCATAGTGAGTATAGTGCACGTCACGTACTTCATATCCAGCACGGTCACGTGTCAAACCACCAGGTCCTAAGGCTGACAAACGGCGTTTGTGAGACAACTCAGAAAGTGGATTGTGTTGGTCCATGAACTGTGACAACTGTGATGAACCAAAGAATTCTTTAACCGCAGCTGTTACAGGACGGATATTGATGATTTGTTGTGGTGTTAAAACTTCATTGTCCTGAACAGACATACGTTCACGGACATTACGTTCCATACGAGAAAGTCCAAGACGGACTTGGTTGGCAAGCAATTCACCAACTGCGCGGATACGACGGTTTCCAAGGTGGTCGATATCATCCACACGTCCGATACCTTCCGCCAAGTTGAGGAAGTAGCTCATCTCTGCAAGGATATCCGCAGGAGTTACAACACGAACCTTGTCGTCTGGATTGGCATTTCCGATGATGGTTACAACACGGTCTGGGTCCGTTGGGGCAACAACCTTGAATTTTTGAAGGACAACTGGTTCTGTCAGAACAGCTGCATCGTTTGGAATATAAACGATCTTGTTCAAGTCGCCATCCAAGTAACTCTCGATACTTTCAATCACGCTACGAGTCATAACGGTACCAGCTTCTACCAAGATTTCTCCTGTTTCAGGGTCTACCAATGGCTCCGCAATGGTTTGGTTGAGCAAACGTGTTTTAACGTTGAGTTTTTTATTGATCTTGTAACGACCAACTGCTGCCAAATCGTAGCGGCGTGGGTCAAAGAAACGAGCCACAAGCAAGCTACGTGAGCTCTCAGCAGTTTTAGGCTCACCTGGACGAAGGCGTTCGTAGATTTCTTTCAAGGCTTCGTCTGTACGAGAGTCCATTGGATTCTTGTGGATATCTTTTTCAACAGTATTGCGAACCAACTCACTATCACCAAAGATATCAAAGATTTCATCATCACCTGAGAAACCAAGCGCACGAACCAAGGTCGTAAATGGAATCTTACGGGTACGGTCGATACGAGTATAAGCGATGTCTTTTGAGTCGCTTTCAAGTTCCAACCAAGCTCCACGGTTAGGGATAACAGTAGAACCGTAGCCCACTTTACCATTCTTGTCTACTTTGTCATTAAAGTAAACACCTGGTGAGCGGACCAACTGAGAAACGATGATACGTTCACCACCATTGATGATGAAGGTTCCCATCTCTGTCATGATTGGGAAATCACCAAAGAAGACTTCTTGGGTCTTGATTTCGCCTGTTTCCTTGTTGATCAAGCGGAAGGTTACAAAAATGGGCGCTGAATAGCTAGCATCGTGGATACGTGCTTCTTCGAGTGTGTATTTTGGTTCCTTGATTTCATAGCCAACAAATTCCAACTCCATTGTATCTGTGAAGTTTGAAATTGGCAATACATCTTCAAACACTTCCTTAAGACCATGGTCTAGGAAAGCTTTGAATGAATCTGTTTGAATTTCAATCAAATTTGGTAAGTCAAGAACTTCTTTGATTCTTGAAAAACTACGACGGGTACGATGTTTCCCGTATTGAACGTCATGTCCTGCCAAGATGATTCTCCTTTGTAAATAAGTTCCAAGCCTTATCAATCAGGCTTTTCTAATCGTCATATGGTTATAAAAACCTTATCACCATGTCCTTCTGATGAATTTTCAGAATCTTTAAATCTTTGTTACAAGCACTCAAAAACCTGAAAAAAAGCACAAAAAGAGCAGCTAAATCTGACTTTTTCAGAAGATTTAACTGCTGTGAGTCTTGTCTGGACAATATTTCAGACAAAACCTACGACAAATGATTACTCATATTATACCTTATTTAGCTAGATTTTTTTCAAGGTTTTTTTACTATTTTTTTAAACAATCTTTTCCTATATATTATTTTAAAATTTCAAGAGAATGAAGCATTATATTTTCTCTCAAAAATTAGGAAAACGCTTGCACTAATGTTTACCTCGTGCTATACTGATAAGGAACAACTATACAAGGAGAATTGTGATGAAAAAGATCCCATCTCAAACTGAGAAAAAAATGATTTACGGTATTCGTTCCTTGAAGAACGGAACTGGTTCTGTCCTTATTGGTGCCAGTATTGTCCTACTTTCTGCTGCAATGCCAACTATTTCGGCCAACGAAAACCTTCCTCAAACTCAGGAGAATACTAGCGTAGTGACCAAGGCTCCTACTGAGACTGAAACTAGTCAAACTCAAAAGGAAACGCCTATTTCTGAACAAAAGAATGCAAACGCTTCCCTTGACGCTAAAAAAGAAGCTACAGCTGCGGAAACTACTACAGCACCAGAAACACCTAAAACAGAAGATGCTACTACAAGCCAGGCTAACAGCAAGGAAGAGAAAGTAGATGCCAGCACTTCAACGCCAACTTCAGATCAAAAACCACAAGCTGACACATCATCTGAAGAACCAATCGAAGACAACTACTTCCGCATCCACGTAAAAAAACTCCCTGAAGAAAACAAGGATTCTCAAGGTCTTTGGACTTGGGACGATGTTGAAAAACCGTCTGAGAACTGGCCCAATGGAGCCAAGCCCTTCAAGGATGCCAAGCAAGATGACTACGGCTATTATCTAGATGTCAAACTCAAAAATGAGCAAGCCAAGAAAGTCAGCTTCCTTATCAACAATACCAAAGGGGATAACCTGACAGGGGACCGTTCAGTAGAGCGCCTCTCTCCAAAAATGAATGAGGCTTGGCTAGATGAAAACTACAAGGTATACAACTACCGTCCTCAACCAGCAGGAACTGTCCGTGTCAACTACTACCGCACCGATGGCAACTATGACAAAAAATCTCTTTGGTATTGGGGCGATGTCAAAAACCCAAGCAGTGGAGAATGGCCTGACGGTACTGACTTTACCGCAACTGGAAAATATGGCCGTTACATTGATATCCCACTCAATGAAGCTGCGAGAGAATTTGGATTTTTATTACTAGACGAAAGCAAGAAAGGCGATGATGTGAAAATCAGAAAAGAAGATTATAAATTCACAGATCTAAAAAATCACAGTCAGATTTCCTCAAAGATGATGGCGAAACCATCTACACTAACCCCTACTATGTGCACGATATCCGCATGACTGGAGCCCAACACGTGGCTAAATCTCGTATCGAAAGCAGTTTTTCTACCCTCGTTGGAGCTAAGAAAGACGATATCCTCAAACACTCCAGCATCACTGATTACCAAGGGAATAAAGTAGCTATCACAGACGTGGAAGTGGATGAGGCAGGTAAAAAAAGTGACCTACATCGGCGACTTCTCTGACACTCAACACCCGTACACTGTCAGCTACAATTCAGACCGCTTTACGACACGTTCAAGCTGGCGCCTCAAGGATGAATCCTACAGTTACGATGGTCCACTCGGCGCAACTCTGAAAGAAGATGGCAAGCGTGTTGACCTCACCCTCTGGTCTCCAAGCGCTGATAAGGTTTCCGTTGTTGTCTATGACAATAAAGACCCTGAAAAGGTAGTCGGAACTGTCGCCCTTGAAAAAGGAGAAAAAGGAACCTGGAAACAAACTCTGGATGCAAACTCTGGTCTCGGTATCAGCAACTACACTGGCTATTACTACCACTACCAAATCGAGCGACAAGGTAAAACTGTCCTCGTTCTTGACCCTTATGCCAAATCATTAGCGGCTTGGAACAGTGACCTAGCAAAAACAGATGCCGCTCATAAGGTCGCTAAAGCTGCCTTTGTCGATCCAGCGAAGTTAGGTCCGCAAGACTTGACCTACGGTAAGATTCGCAACTTCAAATCGCGCGAAGATGCGGTCATCTATGAGGCTCATGTCCGTGACTTTACTTCCGATCCTGCCATCGCAAAAGATTTGACCAAGCCATTTGGTACCTTTGAAGCCTTTATCGAAAAACTAGACTATCTCAAAGACTTGGGTGTGACCCATATCCAACTCCTTCCAGTCTTGTCCTACTACTTTGTCAATGAATTGAAGAACCAAGAACGCTTGTCTGCCTACGCTTCAAGCAACAGCAACTACAACTGGGGATATGACCCTCAAAACTACTTCTCCTTGACTGGTATGTACTCTAGCAATCCCAAGGATCCAGAAAAACGTATCGCGGAATTCAAAAATCTCATCAACGAAATCCATAAACGTGGGATGGGAGCTATCTTGGACGTGGTCTACAACCATACTGCCAATCTCGATATCTTGAAGACCTAGAGCCAAACTACTACCACTTTATGGACGCAGACGGAACTCCACGTACTAGCTTTGGAGGCGGTCGTTTGGGAACAACCCACTACATGTCTAAACGTGTCTTGGTAGACTCTATCAAGTATCTGGTTGAAACTTACAAAGTTGATGGTTTCCGTTTCGATATGATGGGAGATCACGATGCGGCTTCGATCGAAGAAGCTTACAAGGCTGCACGCGCCCTCAATCCAAATCTGATCATGCTAGGTGAAGGTTGGAGAACCTATGCTGGAGACGAAAACACGCCTACTAAAGCTGCTGACCAAGATTGGATGAAACATACCGATACGGTTGCGGTCTTTTCAGACGATATTCGTAACAACCTCAAGTCTGGCTATCCAAACGAAGGTCAACCTGCTTTTATCACAGGTGGAAAACGCGATATCAATACCATCTTCAAAAATCTCATTGCTCAACCAACTAACTTTGAAGCAGACAGTCCTGGAGATGTTATCCAGTATATCGCAGCCCATGATAACTTGACCCTCTTTGATATCATCGCTCAGTCTATCAAAAAAGACCCAAGCAAGGCTGAGAACTACGCTGAAATCCATCGCCGTTTGCGACTTGGAAACCTCATGGTCTTGACTGCTCAAGGAACTCCGTTTATCCACTCTGGTCAGGAATACGGACGCACCAAACAATTCCTAGATCCAGCCTACAAGACCCCTGTTCCAGAGGATAAAGTTCCAAACAAGTCTCACTTGTTGCGTGACAAGGACGGCAAGCCATTTGTCTATCCTTACTTTATCCATGACTCTTACGACTCTAGTGATGCTGTCAACAAGTTTGATTGGACCAAGGCAACAGATGGCAAAGCTTTTCCTGAAAATGTCAAGAGCCGTGACTACATGAAAGGCTTGATTGCCCTTCGTCAATCTACAGACGCCTTCCGACTCAAGAGTTTACAAGATATCAAAGAGCGCGTACGACTCATTACTGTCCCAGGCCAAAATGGTGTTGAAAAAGAAGACGTGGTCATCGGCTACCAAATCACTGCCCCAAATGGAGATATCTACGCTGTCTTTGTCAATGCGGATAGTAAGGCTCGCGAATTCAACTTGGGAACTGCCTTTGCTCACTTGAGAAAGGCCGAAGTTCTCGCAGATGAAAACCAAGCAGGACCAGTAGGAATTGCCAATCCTCAAGGTCTCGAATGGACCGAAAAAGGCTTGAAATTAAACGCTCTCACTGCTGTCGTTCTCCGCTTGTCTCAAGGTGGTGCCATTGTCGCTCCAGCTGTGGAAGAAAAACCAGAATTTGATCTTTCTAGCTTGAAAGTTGAACCAGAACAAGGCCAAGCTCAAAACCTAGCAGCCAATCCTGAAACTCAAGAAACTGCTGCAGAGGCTCACTCTCAGAACCTCCTTCCAAACACAGGAACTGAGAGCAAATCCCTCCTTGCCCTTGCTGGATTCAGCATCCTTGCCCTTCTCGGACTTGGATGGTTGATAAAAAACAAGAAAAAGAACTAACACTCAATGAAAATCAAAGAATAAACTAGAAAGCTAGTCGCAGACTGCTCAAAGCACAGCTTTGAGGTTGTAGATAAGGCGAAGCTGACCTGGTTTGAAGAGATTTTCGAAGAGTATAACCTAGCCCTCCTATAGAGAAAACACCCCATGATTAGAAGAATCTTCTAGTCATGGGGTGTTGTTTGCAGACTCTATAATATTTGTAGTGGGTAAATCCCCTATAGATATGATGGAGCCTATTTTGTTGTAGAAAAAAAGTCCCATAAGATCTATAATGAAAGCGACCAAACCATCATTAGAAAGAATCATATGGAACCATTACATTTTATCACAAAACTACTCGATATTAAAGACCCTAATATCCAAATTCTAGATATCATCAATATGGATACTCACAAGGAAATCACTGAAGAAATATGATTTTCAAAAACCGTCTAAGATTCCTTCCCCTGAAACGACTGGCATGCCTACTAAAATTCTCCTTAAAAACGCCGTTTAAAGTGCTATCATTGCTCAAAAACTAGTTGAAAAAACTTCTATGACCGATATCGCTCACCAGCTTTCCATTTCAACTTCAACCGTCATTCGGAAGCTCAATGACTTTAGTCGACTTCATAAGACTATGTCCTGAGACGAGTACGCCTTTAAAATGAGTTTTATCCGTACAAGGCTTTAAGAATCTCAATATTATCACTGTCCTTGAATGCAGAACACAAGCGATTATTCGAAATCGCTTTTAGGCTGTCTTTCAAACCTTTCTCAAGGACAAAGAAAAAATCATTAATGCCCTTGAATCACTCTATTCCAAAGCCAAACTAGAATTCTCGTCGCTTTGAATATCAAAAAGGAGTGGACTGATTTAGTCCTCTCCAGCGTATGACTTTTTGGTAATCCACTACAGTTGACAAAGAGCCAAAAAAAGATACTCACTTAAGTATCTTAGTCAATAAATCAAATCGGGAAGACAGGATTCGAACCTGCGACACCTTGGTCCCAAACCAAGTACTCTACCAAGCTGAGCTACTTCCCGAGTTAAATAGAAAAAATGCACCCTAGAGGATTCGAACCTCTAACCGCCTGATTCGTAGTCAGGTACTCTATCCAGTTGAGCTAAGGGTGCTCATTATTATATGCCGAGGACCGGGATCGAACCGGTACGATCGTTTCCAATCGCAGGATTTTAAGTCCTGTGCGTCTGCCAGTTCCGCCACCCCGGCCTCTCTAAGCGAACGACGGGATTCGAACCCGCGACCCCCACCTTGGCAAGGTGGTGTTCTACCACTGAACTACGTTCGCATCGACCTCTTCTAGTTCTAATGCCGGCTACATGACTTGAACACGCGACCCTCTGATTACAAATCAGATGCTCTACCAACTGAGCTAAGCCGGCTAATTTCTACTATGCGGGTTAGGGGACTTGAACCCCCACGCCGTTAAGCGCCAGATCCTAAATCTGGTGCGTCTGCCAATCCGCCAAACCCGCAAATATGACCCGTACTGGGCTCGAACCAGTGACCCATTGATTAAAAGTCAATTGCTCTACCAACTGAGCTAACGAGTCTAAAATAACTTCCGTTATCTTACGGTCCCGACGGGAATCGAACCCGCGATCTTCGCCGTGACAGGGCGACGTGATAACCGCTACACTACGGGACCTATATGGGAGTTAACGGGATCGAACCGCTGACCCTCTGCTTGTAAGGCAGATGCTCTCCCAGCTGAGCTAAACTCCCAAAAGCTAAGCGACTTCCATATCTCACAGGGGGCAACCCCCAACTACTTCCGGCGTTCTAGGGCTTAACTGCTGTGTTCGGCATGGGTACAGGTGTATCTCCTAGGCTATCGTCACTTAACTCTGAGTAATACCTACTCAAAATTGAATATCTATCAAATACCAAGTAAACCTTACACTTCGTATCCTCAGTTACTTTGGATAAGTCCTCGAGCTATTAGTATTAGTCCGCTACATGTGTCACCACACTTCCACTTCTAACCTATCTACCTGATCATCTCTCAGGGCTCTTACTGATATAAAAATCATGGGAAAATCTCATCTTGAGGTGGGTTTCACACTTAGATGCTTTCAGCGTTTATCCCTTCCCTACATAGCTACCCAGCGATGCCTTTGGCAAGACAACTGGTACACCAGCGGTAAGTCCACTCTGGTCCTCTCGTACTAGGAGCAGATCCTCTCAAATTTCCTACGCCCGCGACGGATAGGGACCGAACTGTCTCACGACGTTCTGAACCCAGCTCGCGTGCCGCTTTAATGGGCGAACAGCCCAACCCTTGGGACCGACTACAGCCCCAGGATGCGACGAGCCGACATCGAGGTGCCAAACCTCCCCGTCGATGTGAACTCTTGGGGAGATAAGCCTGTTATCCCCAGGGTAGCTTTTATCCGTTGAGCGATGGCCCTTCCATACGGAACCACCGGATCACTAAGCCCGACTTTCGTCCCTGCTCGAGTTGTAGCTCTCGCAGTCAAGCTCCCTTATACCTTTACACTCTGCGAATGATTTCCAACCATTCTGAGGGAACCTTTGGGCGCCTCCGTTACCTTTTTAGGAGGCGACCGCCCCAGTCAAACTGCCCGTCAGACACTGTCTCCGATAGGGATAACCTATCCGGGTTAGAGTGGCCATAACACAAGGGTAGTATCCCAACAACGTCTCCTTCGAAACTGGCGTCCCGATCTCATAGACTCCTACCTATCCTGTACATGTGGTACAGACACTCAATATCAAACTGCAGTAAAGCTCCATGGGGTCTTTCCGTCCTGTCGCGGGTAACCTGCATCTTCACAGGTACTAAAATTTCACCGAGTCTCTCGTTGAGACAGTGCCCAAATCATTACGCCTTTTCGTGCGGGTCGGAACTTACCCGACAAGGAATTTCGCTACCTTAGGACCGTTATAGTTACGGCCGCCGTTTACTGGGGCTTCAATTCATACCTTCGCGTTACCGCTAAGCACTCCTCTTAACCTTCCAGCACCGGGCAGGCGTCACCCCCTATACATCATCTTACGATTTAGCAGAGAGCTGTGTTTTTGATAAACAGTTGCTTGGGCCTATTCACTGCGGCTGACCTAAATCAGCACCCCTTCTCCCGAAGTTACGGGGTCATTTTTGCCGAGTTCCTTAACGAGAGTTCTCTCGCTCACCTGAGGCTACTCGCCTCGACTACCTGTGTCGGTTTGCGGTACGGGTAGAGTATGTTTAACGCTAGAAGCTTTTTCTTGGCAGTGTGACGTCACTAACTTCGCTACTAAACTTCGCTCCCCATCACAGCTCAATGTTATAGATATAAGCATTTGACTCATATCACACCTCACTGCTTAGACAGACACTTCCATTCGTCTGCTTTTAGTTAGCCTACTGCGTCCCTCCATCACTACATACTCTAGTACAGGAATATCAACCTGTTGTCCATCGGATACACCTTTCGGTCTCTCCTTAGGGTCCCGACTAACCCAGGGCGGACGAGCCTTCCCCTGGAAAACCTTAGTCTTACGGTGGACAGGATTCTCACCTGTCTTTCGCTACTCATACCGGCATTCTCACTTCTATGCGTTCCAGCACTCCTCACGGTACACCTTCATCACACATAGAACGCTCTCCTACCATACCTATAAAAGGTATCCACAGCTTCGGTAAATTGTTTTAGCCCCGGTACATTTTCGGCGCAGGGTCACTCGACTAGTGAGCTATTACGCACTCTTTGAATGAATAGCTGCTTCTAAGCTAACATCCTAGTTGTCTGTGCAACCCCACATCCTTTTTCCACTTAACAATTATTTTGGGACCTTAGCTGGTGGTCTGGGCTGTTTCCCTTTCGACTACGGATCTTAGCACTCGCAGTCTGACTGCCGACCATAATTCATTGGCATTCGGAGTTTATCTGAGATTGGTAATCCGGGATGGACCCCTCACCCAAACAGTGCTCTACCTCCAAGAATCTTTATGTCGACGCTAGCCCTAAAGCTATTTCGGAGAGAACCAGCTATCTCCAAGTTCGTTTGGAATTTCTCCGCTACCCACAAGTCATCCAAGCACTTTTCAACGTGCCCTGGTTCGGTCCTCCAGTGCGTCTTACCGCACCTTCAACCTGCTCATGGGTAGGTCACATGGTTTCGGGTCTACGACATGATACTAATGCGCCCTATTCAGACTCGGTTTCCCTGCGGCTCCGTCTCTTCAACTTAACCTCGCATCATATCGTAACTCGCCGGTTCATTCTACAAAAGGCACGCTCTCACCCATTAACGGGCTCGAACTTGTTGTAGGCACACGGTTTCAGGTTCTATTTCACTCCCCTCCCGGGGTGCTTTTCACCTTTCCCTCACGGTACTGGTTCACTATCGGTCACTAGGGAGTATTTAGGGTTGGGAGATGGTCCTCCCAGATTCCGACGGGATTTCTCGTGTCCCGCCGTACTCAGGATACTGCTAGGTACAAAGACTATTTTAAATACGAGGCTATTACTCTCTTTGGCTGATCTTCCCAAATCATTCTTCTATAATCTTTGAGTCCACATTGCAGTCCTACAACCCCGAAGAGTAAACTCTTCGGTTTGCCCTCCTGCCGTTTCGCTCGCCGCTACTAAGGCAATCGCTTTTGCTTTCTCTTCCTGCAGCTACTTAGATGTTTCAGTTCACTGCGTCTTCCTCCTCACATCCTTAACAGATATGGGTAACAGGTAGTACCTGTTGGGTTCCCCCATTCGGAAATCCCTGGATCATCGCTTACTTACAGCTACCCAAGGCATATCGTCGTTTGTCACGTCCTTCTTCGGCTCCTAGTGCCAAGGCATCCACCGTGCGCCCTTATTAACTTAACCTTATTTTTTGACCTTTCAGTCATAAACTCTTTTAATACTACAGCGTTTCGGTTTATTTTCTTGTTACTATTTGATATAGATATTCAATTTTCAATGTGCATTACTTGGTGATCTCTCACCAATGGAGCCTAGCGGGATCGAACCGCTGACCTCCTGCGTGCAAAGCAGGCGCTCTCCCAGCTGAGCTAAGGCCCCACAAGACCTCTCAAGACTAAACAAGACCAATGTGCATTCCTTATCCTTAGAAAGGAGGTGATCCAGCCGCACCTTCCGATACGGCTACCTTGTTACGACTTCACCCCAATCATCTATCCCACCTTAGGCGGCTGGCTCCTAAAGGTTACCTCACCGACTTCGGGTGTTACAAACTCTCGTGGTGTGACGGGCGGTGTGTACAAGGCCCGGGAACGTATTCACCGCGGCGTGCTGATCCGCGATTACTAGCGATTCCGACTTCATGTAGGCGAGTTGCAGCCTACAATCCGAACTGAGACTGGCTTTAAGAGATTAGCTTGCCGTCACCGGCTTGCGACTCGTTGTACCAGCCATTGTAGCACGTGTGTAGCCCAGGTCATAAGGGGCATGATGATTTGACGTCATCCCCACCTTCCTCCGGTTTATTACCGGCAGTCTCGCTAGAGTGCCCAACTGAATGATGGCAACTAACAATAGGGGTTGCGCTCGTTGCGGGACTTAACCCAACATCTCACGACACGAGCTGACGACAACCATGCACCACCTGTCACCTCTGTCCTGAAGGAAAAGCTCTATCTCTAGAGCGGTCAGAGGGATGTCAAGACCTGGTGAGGTTCTTCGCGTTGCTTCGAATTAAACCACATGCTCCACCGCTTGTGCGGGCCCCCGTCAATTCCTTTGAGTTTCAACCTTGCGGTCGTACTCCCCAGGCGGAGTGCTTAATGCGTTAGCTGCGGCACTAAACCCCGGAAAGGGTCTAACACCTAGCACTCATCGTTTACGGCGTGGACTACCAGGGTATCTAATCCTGTTTGCTCCCCACGCTTTCGAGCCTCAGCGTCAGTTACAAGCCAGAGAGCCGCTTTCGCCACCGGTGTTCCTCCATATATCTACGCATTTCACCGCTACACATGGAATTCCACTCTCCCCTCTTGCACTCAAGTTAAACAGTTTCCAAAAGCGTACTATGGTTAAGCCACAGCCTTTAACTTCAGACTTATCTAACCGCCTGCGCTCGCTTTACGCCCAATAAATCCGGACAACGCTCGGGACCTACGTATTACCGCGGCTGCTGGCACGTAGTTAGCCGTCCCTTTCTGGTAAGATACCGTCACAGTGTGAACTTTCCACTCTCACACTCGTTCTTCTCTTACAACAGAGCTTTACGATCCGAAAACCTTCTTCACTCACGCGGCGTTGCTCGGTCAGACTTCCGTCCATTGCCGAAGATTCCCTACTGCTGCCTCCCGTAGGAGTCTGGGCCGTGTCTCAGTCCCAGTGTGGCCGATCACCCTCTCAGGTCGGCTATGTATCGTCGCCTTGGTGAGCCGTTACCCCACCAACTAGCTAATACAACGCAGGTCCATCTGGTAGTGGTGCAATTGCACCTTTCAAACAGTTATCATGCAATAACTGCTATTATGCGGTATTAGCTATCGTTTCCAATAGTTATCCCCCGCTACCAGGCAGGTTACCTACGCGTTACTCACCCGTTCGCAACTCATCCAGAGAAGCAAGCTCCTCCTTCAGCGTTCTACTTGCATGTATTAGGCACGCCGCCAGCGTTCGTCCTGAGCCAGGATCAAACTCTCATTAAAAGTTTGAGTTCTCACTCATTTCTGTCACTGACAGATTTATTGTTTTTTCATTGTTCAGTACTACAACTTTAGTTGTAGCGCCCTGCACATTGGTTCGTCTTGTTCAGTTTTCAAAGGTCTTTGTCACTCAATCTCTCTCAAGCGACAACTATATTAGTATATCACAGCTGCTGACCTATGTCAACACTTTTTTGAAACTTTTTTTACTTTTTTCATCCCTGCGATATACCCATAGTCCGTACGGGATTCGAACCCGTGTTACCGCCGTGAAAAGGCGGTGTCTTAACCCCTTGACCAACGGACCTTGAGCTTGTCAACTCTTTCTATTATACCTACTTTTTCCTCTTTGTCAAGAACTTTTTTGCCTATTTTCAGTTTATCTAAAATCACTCAATACCACTCTTAATTCTCCTAGAAGTGCCTTGCGTCCTTTGAAACATTCTCCTCCCATTAGACGGTCAAGTTGTTCTTGTTTTTCTTTACTCTGACTTGCCTTGTAATTCTTTAGAAGCTCATGAAAGAGATAGTAATCATCCAGTCTCAGGCCTTTTTCTCCTAGGCGATGGCTGATTTCGCTCACCTCCTCATAAGGCTCTTTGTCGAAACGGCGCTTGTGACTTTCCTGTTTGCGGATGTAGTCCAAGATACGATTGCGGAATTTGGTTTTAAAGCAGACATATAGTCGGTGTCGTTCACCAACTAGTAACTCTGGATGGTGACTGACCAGCTCATACAGGCACATCATCCCCTCCTGGTCCCAGTCCTCTTTCTCCCACAGATGTAAATGGTATTCTTTGCGACACTTGTGGACGATCCCCTTGCTTTCTTCGTATAATTCTTTTAGATTCATAGACCTCTCCTTTCTGCATTTAGTTTAGCAGAAAGAACCTAGTCTTTGATCTACTTTCTCTATTCTATACTTCTTCCTCTCTCAACGGCACATAAAAAGAGAGACAAGGTCTCTCTGGGGTTATAATTCTGCAATTTGGTTGAGATTCACTTCTGCAATCGTGTCATTACCAAACATAGAGATAATCATCTTCACTTTGTTGTTATCAATTTCAGTAATTTTACCTGTATAGTCTGCAAAAGCGCCATCAATGATGCGGACAGTCTGGCCAACTTCAACGTCAATATCGAACTCTTGAACCGTTTGTCCCATAGAAACCAGAATATCACGAATTTCTTGTTCCAATAGCGGAGTTGGTTGGATCTGTTACCGTGTGACCCGACGAATCCTGTTACGTTAGGTGTGTTTCGAACAACGAACCACGCTTCATCTGTCATGACCATTTCTACAAGGACATAACCTGGAAAGCGATTCTCTTCAACTTCCTTTTTCTTTCCATTTTTCTCAACTTGCACGGTTTGTGTTGGAATCTCAACACGTAGAATATTATCCAACATGTTATATGTTTGCGCACGTTGCAATAGATTTTCTTTTACCTTATTTTCATAGCCAGAATAAGTTTGTAGAACAAACCATCCCTTGTCAAAACTATCCATGATATTTCCTTTCATACATATGATAGAAGAAAGTTAGCAGAACTTCTCCACTTTTCTTCTAAAAAATGTTAATAAATCGAATCAAACCTGATACAATCAACTGGTCAAAAATGTAAATGATGACCACAAAGAAGGCTGTGTATTCCATAATAGAGCGAAAATCTCTCCAGCTTTCTTTGCGAGTTGGCCAAGTTGTTTCTTTAAGAAGTTTAAAAATATCCTTAATAAAGCCCATCGTTCTCTCCTATCTCGTTTCTCTATGTGTCGTATATTTTCCACAATGTTTACAAAATTTATTTACTTCTAGTCGTGTTGGCTTGGGGTTCCCACTAATTTTGATTGAATAATTCCTTGAACCACAAACTGCACAAGCTAGGCTTGCTTTTTTTAGTGCCATAACGCCTCCATCTTATCTATTATAACAAGAAACCTAGGCTTTGACAAGCCTCTTAACGAAATAGATTAAGGATTGAGTCCCATATTGTCTGGGCTTTTTCTTTTATTTTAGCTTCTGAAATCGCACGACCTGCTTCATCTACAAGATTTTGTGCACGACTACGAATATCTCCTATTGGGTCCTCAGACTGGTTTGTCTCATTTTCAACAACCTGCTTTTTCGTATTTTCTGGTTCAATACCATTTTGTTTATAAGCATTCTCAACTGTAAAAGTGCTACCTGTAGTGTAAGGTAAAATGGTATTAGCCATACTTCTAAAGACATGGGCTGCTCCATTGGAGGTCGAACCTGCTAGATAATGGTTCTCATCTGTTGTTGGGAAACCGAGCCAGTGGCTGATTACCACATCCGGAGTATAGCCGATCACCCACTGGTCACTGGTATATTCTGGGTTGAAAACAGCTTCAGTCGTACCTGTTTTACCAGCCATAACATAATCTGCCGGCGACGAACTAATTCCTGTACCATTGGTAAATGTTCCTAGCATCATGCTGGTCATTTTATCAGCTACAGACTTATCAATCACTCGTTTTTGGGAATTTTTATGACTCTTGATGACCTGTCCACTGGCATTTTCGATACGAGTGATGAAATGCGCTTCAGGCATCAGACCTCCATTAGCAAATGCTGCATAGGCTTGCGCCATCTGGAGAGGATTCGTCTCCACACCTCCACCTAGGGCAACTCCGAGAACACGGTCAACTTTATCCATATTCAGACCAAATCTCGTTCCAGCTTCAAAAGCCTTATTGATTCCCAAATCATTTACAGTCGCAACCGCTGGTAGATTGAGTGATTCTGCCAAGGCTTGATACATAGGTACTTCAGGAGAAGTCTTAATCCCTGCATAATTGTCCACTTGATAACTATCGTACTGCATGGTGTGGTTGTCCAGTTGCTTGTTCAAAGCCCATCCTGCTTCCACAGCTGGAGTGTAAACGACCAAAGGCTTAATCGTCGAGCCTGGACTACGCTTAGACTGCGTTGCATAGTTAAAATTACGGAAGCCTGATTTGTCATCACCAGCTACGCGACCGACAACCCCACGCACCCCACCTGTTTTAGGCTCTAAAGCAACACTACCTGATTCAGCATGCGTTCCGTCTTCTGCCGTTGGAAATAGCGAAGTGTTTTCGTAAATAACCTGCATGTTTGCTTGATAGTTTTGGTCAAGCTCTGTGTAGATTCGATAGCCGTTGTTGACAATCTCTTCTTCTGTTAGATTGTACTTGGATACTGCTTCGTTGACTACTGCGTCAAAATAAGATGGGTAACGATAATCAGAAATTTTACCCTCATACTTATCTTGCAGTTGAGAAGCCATATCTACCCCAGCCGCTTCGGTCTCCTGATTTTTATCAATATAGCCTGCCGCAACCATATTTGTAGCACCGTATCCCTGCGGTTGGTCGAATCTTCAATGGAATTCAACGGATTATACAACTCTGGCCCCTTGAGCATTCCAGCTAGAGTCGCCGCCTGATTAAGTGTTAGTTGCGAAGCGGATACACCGAAATATTTCTTACTTGCATCTTCAACACCCCATACTCCATTTCCAAAGTAGGCGTTATTGAGGTACATCGTAAGTATTTGCTCCTTGCTGTATTTTTTTGTCAACTCTAAGGCAAGGAAAAACTCCTTGGCCTTCCGTTCAACGGTCTGGTCCTGGGAAAGATAAGCATTTTTTGCCAACTGTTGAGTGATGGTGGATCCCCCTCCAGAACGACCTGCTGTAAGGATGGCTAGAAAGAAACGACCGTAGTTAATCCCATCATTTTTATAGAAGGAACGGTCCTCTGTCGCAACGACCGCATTCTGCAAGTCTTTACTGATATCTGTCAGCTCAACATAAGTCCCCTTTTGACCGGAAAGGGCGCCTGCCTCTTTTTCTTCGCGGTCAAAAATCAGAGTTCGCGTTTTCAAGGCATTTTGCAAGTCATTGACATTGGTCGACTTGGCTATTGCAAATAGGTAGGTCCCAACTAGCAAACCTGCACTTAACCCTAAAATGATGACGATTTTTGTCAGATGATAACGACGCCAAAATTTCCGAATTGGGCCTACTTGGGACAATTTTTTTCTATCGCTCCGTGAACGACGCATACTAGTAGAGTCCGACTCCGTCGATTCATTCGTTTCTTTTTTAAAGAGAGAAAGAAACTTTTCAAATAATTTATCTAATTTCATGCGTTTATTTTATCATCTTCACCATAGGAACTCAAGAATTTAGCTACTCCCTATCCAAATAGGGCTTTTTTTGTTACAATATCTGTATGCAATTCACATTTACATTACCCAAATCCTTGCCTCAAATGACAGTCAAACAATTTCTAGAGGAACAACTCCTCATTCCTAGAAAAATCCGTCATTTTTTGAGAATAAAGAAGAACATCTCAATTAATCACAAAGAAGTTCACTGGAACGAGATGGTCAAACCAGGTGACGTTTGCCAGTTGACTTTTGACGAGGAAGATTATCCCCAAAAGGAAATCCTTTGGGGCAATCCAGACCTCGTTGAGGAAGTTTATCAAGACCAACATCTCATTATCGTCAACAAACCTGAAGGGATGAAAACGCACGGTAATCAACCAGATGAAATTGCCCTACTCAACCATGTCTCTGCCTACGTTGGTCACACTTGCTATGTTGTTCATCGTCTGGATATGGAAACAAGCGGTTTAGTGCTTTTTGCCAAAAATCCTTTTATCCTTCCTATTCTCAATCGTTTGTTGGAGAAAAAGGAAATCGCTCGTGAGTACTGGGCGCTCGTAGAGGGGCAAGTAGGGAATAAAGAACTGATCTTCCGAGATAAAATTGGTCGCGATCGACACGATCGCAGAAAGCGGGTAGTGGATCCTAAAAATGGTCAACATGCTGAAACTCATATCAGTCGATTAAAAAAATTCCCAAATAAGACTTCTCTGGTTCGTTGCAAACTAAAGACCGGTCGAACCCATCAAATCCGTGTTCACCTTTCTCATCATAAACATTCTATCATAGGCGACCCTCTCTATAACACGACGTCCAATGCAAACAGACTCATGCTTCACGCTTTTCGCCTTTCCTTTACCCACCCACTCACCTTAGAAAAATTGAGTTTCACTGCCCTTTCTGATACATTTGAAAGAGAATTAAAAAAGAATGGATGACCGCTAAATCATCCATTTTGTTTTATCTAAAAATAGAAAAAGCAAGACCAGAAGGCCTTGCTTTTTTATCGACTCAGGAATTATTTAGCGATTTTTGCAAAATATTCAAGAGTACGTACAAGTTGTGCAGTGTATGACATTTCGTTGTCGTACCATGATACAACTTTAACCAATTGTTTACCGTCAACGTCAAGAACTTTAGTTTGAGTTGCGTCAAACAATGAACCGTAAGACATACCTACGATATCTGAAGATACGATTGGATCTTCTGTGTAACCGTATGATTCGTTTGAAGCTGCTTTCATAGCTGCATTCACTTCATCAACAGTAACGTTCTTTTCAAGAACTGCTACCAATTCAGTAACTGATCCAGTTGGAGTTGGAACACGTTGTGCAGATCCGTCAAGTTTACCGTTCAATTCTGGGATTACAAGACCGATAGCTTTAGCAGCACCAGTTGAGTTAGGAACGATGTTTGCAGCACCAGCGCGAGCACGGCGAAGGTCACCACCACGGTGTGGTCCGTCAAGGATCATTTGGTCACCAGTGTAAGCGTGGATAGTAGTCATCAATCCTTCAACAACACCGAAGTTGTCTTGGAGAGCTTTAGCCATTGGAGCCAAGCAGTTTGTAGTACATGAAGCACCTGAGATAACTGTTTCAGTACCGTCAAGAACGTCGTGGTTAGTGTTAAATACAACTGTTTTAACGTCGTTTCCACCAGGAGCAGTGATAACAACTTTTTTAGCCCCACCAGCGTGCAAGTGTTTTTCAGCTGCTGCTTTCTTAGCAAAGAAACCAGTTGCTTCAAGAACGATTTCTACACCGTCGTTAGCCCAGTCGATTTGTTCTGGATCACGTTCAGCAGAAACTTTAACGAATTTACCGTTAACTTCAAATCCGCCTTCTCTAACTTCTACAGTACCGTCGAAACGACCTTGAGTTGTGTCGTATTTCAACAAGTGTGCAAGCATAACTGGATCTGTAAGGTCGTTGATGCGAGTAACTTCAACACCTTCTACGTTTTGGATACGGCGGAAAGCAAGACGACCGATACGTCCGAAACCGTTAATACCAACTTTAACTACCATTAGTGATTTCCTCCTTATGAAAATCCTGAAAATTTTATTGTGAAAAGAGTAACTTGAATCACTACAAATCACCTTTCAACATCATTATTATATAACTATTTAAGTAGAATTGCAAGTACGGGCGTTGTTTTTCTCTCTTGCTTTTCTACTTTTCAATTCCCTTCATTCACCTAAACTTTTATTTCTAGGACCTTCTATCCTATCCGAATAATCTTCTCTTCTCATAGTTCAACTCTAACTTCAGAAATAGGACTATGAAAAAAGACAGGATTTCTCCTGCCTCTAGGCTGATAAACGATTATTTACGACGTCCTGGACGTTCTGCATAACCATAGTAAGCATCTGCCATGATTTCTTCCATGTCAGCTACCATTGGCAAGCGTGGGTTTGCAGGTGAACATTGATCTTCATAAGCTAGAAGAGCGATTTCATGCAAGCTGTCTTTCCAAGCTTTTTCATCGATTCCTTGGTCTTTGAAGTTCATCTTGATACCTACTGCAACACCAAGGTCGTAAACAGCTTTAGCGTATGCTTCAACTGCTTCTTCTGGAGTTGAGTGAGGCAAGCCAAGCATTTTCGCGATGTCTTGGAATTTCTCATCAGCTTTCCAGTAGTTGTATTTAGGCCATGTAGTCGTCTTAGATGGACGAGTACCATTGTAACGGATAACGTATGGAAGCAAGATTGCATTTGTACGTCCGTGAACAGTGTGGTGAACACCACCGATCTTGTGGGCCATTGAGTGACTCATACCAAGGAAGGCATTGGCGAAGGCCATACCAGCCATTGTAGACGCATTATGCATTTTTTCACGTGCTTCTGGATCAGCTGTCTTAACAGATTTTTCCAACCATTCAAAAACAAGTTTGATTGTTTGAAGGGCGATACCGTCTGTGTAGTCGTTAGCAAAGTTTGAAGTGTAGGCTTCAGTAGCGTGAGTCAAGACGTCCATACCTGTATCAGCAGCGATGAAGTCTGGAACGGATTCAACCAAAGCAGGGTCAACAATGGCAATAGTTGGTGTCAATGAGTAGTCAGCCAATGGGTATTTGCGGTTGTTTTTCTTGTCAGAGATAACGGCAAATGGTGTTACTTCTGAACCTGTACCTGAAGTTGTTGGAATACCGATGTACTTCGCTTTCTTACCAAGTGACGGGAAGCGGAAGGCACGTTTACGGATATCCATGAATTTGAACCAAGTCACGGAAGTCGATTTCTGGTTGTTCGTAGAAGAGCCACATAACTTTCGCAGCATCCATTGGAGAACCACCACCAAGAGCGATAATTGTATCTGGTTCAAATGCTTTCATCACTTCAGCACCACGTTCTACAGTTGTGATGTCTGGATCTGGTTCAACATCTGAGAAGACTTGAATAGTTACACGGTTGCTACGTGCGTTCAATTGATCAATAACACGTTGAACAAAGCCAAGTTTTTCGATCGATTTGTCTGTAACAATCAGAACGCGTTCAATATCTTCACATGTTTGAAGGTATTGGATGGAATTGCGTTCGAAGTAAATTTTTGAAGGAACTTTAAACCACTGCATATTATTTCTACGTTTCCCTACTTTCTTGATGTTTAGAAGGTTAATAGCGCTCACGTTATCACCAACTGAGTTGCGTCCGTATGAACCACATCCAAGTGTCAATGATGGGATGAAGGCATTGTATACGTCACCGATACCACCGAAAGTAGATGGAGAGTTCCAGATAATACGCATTGCTTTGATTTCTGTACCAAAGCGTTTAGCAAGAGCTTCGTCTTTTGTATGGATAGCTGCTGAGTGACCAAGTCCGTTAAACTCAACCATTTGACGAGCTTTTTTAAGACCGTCTTCTGTGTCCTCAGCTTTCAATACAGCGATTACTGGTGACAATTTTTCACGAGTCAATGGTTCTTTCGGTCCTACTTCTGCACATTCTGCAGCCAAGATGTTTGTTCCTTCTGGAACGCTAAATCCTGCTTGTTCTGCAATCCATGCTGCTGGTTTACCAACGATGTTTGCATTTAGTTTGGCGCCAGCACAGTTCTTGCTGTTGGCTTTCACGCCGAAACAGAATTCTTCAAGAAGTGCTTTTTCTTTTTTGTTTACAAAGTAAGTGTGGTATGATTTGAATTCTTCTACAAATTCGTCATATACTTCTTTATCAATGATAACCGCTTGCTCTGATGCACAGACCATACCATTGTCAAATGATTTAGACATGACGATGTCATGGGCAGCTTGACGAAGGTCAGCTGATTTCTCGATATAGGCAGGAACGTTTCCGGCACCTACCCCAAGAGCTGGCTCCCACATGAGTAAGCCGCCTTAACCATGGCATTACCACCAGTTGCAAGGATAGTCGCAATACCTTCGTGGTTCATAAGCGCTCCAGTTGCTTCCATAGATGGCTCTGTAATCCATTGAACACAGTTTTCAGGAGCTCCAGCTGCGATCGCCGCATCACGAACGATTTGTGCTGCATGAGCAGAAGATTCTTGAGCTGATGGGTGGAAGGCGAAAACGATTGGATTACGTGTTTTCAAAGCAATGAGTGATTTGAAAATAGCTGTTGATGTTGGGTTCGTTGTTGGAGTGACACCACACACTACACCGACAGGCTCTGCAATCTTAGTTAAACCAGTAACAGGGTCATCTTCAATAACACCGACAGTTTTAACACCACGCATATTATTCACAACGTGCTCACAGGCAAAAAGGTTTTTTGTAGCCTTATCTTCAAATACACCACGACCAGTTTCTTCAACTGCATGTTGAGCAAGAATTCCGTGCGCATCAAGAGCTGCAACTGAAGCTTTCGCTACGATATAGTCAACTTGTTCTTGGTTCAACTTGCGCATTTCATCAAGCGCAACCAAGGCTTTTTTCACTAACCCGTCGACATGCTTTTCAGCAGCGAGTTGTTTTTCCTCAGGTGTTAACGTTTTTTTATCAGCCATATTGTCCTCCATAGCCTTCAAGGATTCAATCCTTTGTTAATTTTTTCACAATTTTATTATAACTCTTTTTCAAGACTTTGTAAACCGTTTCATAAGCATTTCACAAAGAAATTTTATGATATTGTGAATTTTTTCTCAATATACCTGCAAAATAGAGTTTTGTATGGATGATTGTGAAATTATGAAAAATATTCTTTTATTTCACAAAGTTTTTTCTCATTGATAATCAGACATCGACTCCACTTCTAGAAAGCGCTTTCTTTTTCGCTTTTGAGAATAGTCCCCTAATCTGGAGACTATTGTTTTTGTTGAAAGACGCCTTGTTTAAAGCTGCCTTCATAGACAACTTCTTGCTCGGTAGTCAACTTCCCTTGACCTTCGGCCTGGCCATTTACAAAATCACCTTCGTATTTCCACCCAGCTTTTGATTGGAAAGTCCCTTTTCCATTAAAGGCCCCATTGTTGAACTCACCTGTGTATTGATCACCATTTTCAAAGGTCAGGGTTCCTTGACCATTCATCTTTCCTCTTACCACGGTTCCATCATAAACAAGTGCACCATTATCAAGTGTCAGAACACCCTGTTTAGGTGTGTTTAATAGAAAAACTGACACGGCACAGATAGCGATTAGAAAGACTGTTGCAATCTCTATACGCGGGCGAGTTAGATAAACTCGATATTTTTCAAAGATTTCTTTAAACTTTTCCATTGTCACTCTCATTTTCTAATCGATCTAGCCAGCTTTGACATCCACTTGTGATACGAGCATAGGTTTCCTCAAAATCTCCTGTATACCAAGGATCTGGAACACTTTCAGATGCAAAAGAGTAGATTTTATGCTGGAATTCCTGAGGACACATTTGACGCAAATCAGAAACATTTGAAGCATCCATACCGATAATATAATCAAACGACTCAAAGTCTTCTCTGCCAATTTGAAGCGATGTTTTGTCTTTGTCATAAGGAATCTGATACTGCTGGAAAATCCCTTGCGTTCCCTTATGAATCGGATTACCATGTTCCCAAGACGAAGTTGCACGACTCTCGACTTGGTAATTGCTCGTCATGGATTTCATCACAAACTCTGCCATAGGGCTGCGACAGATATTTCCTAAGCACACAAATACTATTTTTTTCATCCCTTTTCCTCTCATATCATAGAAAAACGGGAGTGATAGGATCCCGTTTTATTCTTCGATTGCTCCGCTTTCGTCGATAACTGCTCCCTCTGGTGTCACAGCTTCTTTTAGTGGCAACACTGTCTTGATGGCAGCTAATTCAAAAGTCAAATAAACACCATCTACGTCTAGTACGATTGTTCGTTTCTCAGTATCTACTTCATCAACGGTACCATAAAGTCCACCAATTGTAATGACTTCATATCCTTTTTGAAGCTTGTTCAAGCTTTCCATACGCTTTTGAGCTTGTTTCTTTTGAGAACGTTGCATAAAGAACATCAAGGCCATCATTGCTACTAACATGATTAAAAAAGTAATATTTGGATTCATTGTTTTCTCCTTTGTATTTTACATAGGACTACTATATCAAATTTCAACTACTTTTACAAGGTTGTGCCTTGTTTTTATGCCAATAAAAAAATCAGAGTTTTCACTCTGATTTCTGCGATTATTTCAAGTTTTGAACTACTTTGACTAGATTTTCCACAGTAAATCCATACTCTGCCAATACTTTGGTGCTGGGGCAGATGCTCCAAAGGTATCAATACCGAGAACTGCACCATCTAGACCGACATATTTGTACCAGTTTTGAGTTGCACCCATTTCGACTGCAACACGACGGCGAACTGCATTTGGAAGGATTTCTTCCTTATAAGCTGTGTCTTGTGCGTCAAAGACATCTGTAGATGGCATGCTGACTACGCGGACTTTTGCACCTTGACTAGCCAATTCTTTGGCAGCTGAAACAGCCAGATTGACCTCAGAACCTGTTGCAATCAAGATGGTATCAAAGTCAGCTGCATTTTCATAGACAACATAAGCACCTTTTGCAACTTTGTCGAAGTCTGTTCCCTCTTCAACAGTCAAGTTTTGACGTGTCAAGACAAGAGCAGTTGGTGTTTTCTCACTTGTCACTGCAAGGTACCAAGCTGCTTGCGTTTCACGTGCATCTGCTGGACGGAAAACATTGAGATTTGGCATGGCACGAAGACCTGCTAGGTGTTCAACTGGTTCGTGAGTTGGACCATCTTCACCAACTGCAATAGAATCATGGGTGAAGACATAAGTCACAGGAAGTCCTTGCAAGGCTGACAAGCGGACAGCTGCTTTCACATAGTCAGAGAAGACAAAGAAAGTACCACCATAAACACGAAGTCCACCATGAAGGGCCATCCCGTTCAAGATCGTTCCCATTGCAAATTCACGAACACCAAACTGAATGTTACGGTTCAAGCGATTAGCATCGTCTTGAAGTCCGTCAGTCTTGATATAAGTCATGTTTGAGTGAGCGAGGTCAGCTGATCCACCTAAGAAGGTTGGCAACTTAGCTGCCACCACGTTCAAAGCATCTTGGCTTGAATTACGAGTTGCTTGAGAAAAGCCATTTCTAATGCTGGGAAGTCTGCTGGAGTAACTTTAACTGGATCACGTCCGTCAATGATGGCTTCTACTTCTGCAGCCAGTTCTGGATGCGCTTCTTTATAGTCAGCAACTAATTTAGTCCAAGCTTGATAAGCTGATGCGCCACGATCTGCAACATTTTCTTTGAAATCAGCATAAACTTGTTCTGGGATTTCAAATGGTTCATAGTCCCAACCGAGGGCTTGACGAGTCGCCGCAGTTTCATCTGCTCCAAGAGGGGCACCGTGTACCGCATTAGTTCCTTGTTTGTTTGGAGAACCGTATCCAATCACAGTCTTCACTTCAATCAAAGATGGTTTTCCTGAAGCTTTGGCAGCTTCGATAGCCGCATGGATTGCTTCCAAGTCTGTTCCATCTTCAACCAAGGCTGTATGCCAACCGTAGGCATTGTAACGGTCACGAACACTTTCTGTAAAGGAATCTTTTGTCTCACCATCCAAGTTAATGTCATTTGAATCATAAAGAACCACCAACTTATCTAGTTTTTGCAAGCCTGCGTATGAAGCTGCCTCACTTGAGACACCTTCCATCAAGTCTCCGTCTCCACAGATCACATAAGTATAGTGGTCAAAGATATTGAAGCCTTCACGGTTATACTTCGCTGCAAGGAAACGTTCTGCTTGGGCAAAACCAGTAGCAGTAGAAATCCCTTGTCCTAGAGGACCAGTTGTAGCGTCAACCCCTGCAGTATGCCCAAATTCTGGGTGACCTGGTGTTTAGAACCCCATTGACGAAAGTTCTTGACTTCATCCATGCTAACATCTTCAAAACCAGAAAGGTGAAGAAGGGCATAAAGAAGCATAGAGCCGTGTCCTGCTGAAAGAATAAAACGGTCGCGATTGATCCAGTTTGGTTGAGCTGGATTGATCCGAAGTTGTTTTGTAAAGAGGCTATAGGCCATTGGAGCAGCACCCATAACCACCCCTGGGTGACCTGAGTTTGCTTTGTTGATGGCGTCAATACCTAGAAAACGAATTGCATTAACAGATAGATTTGACATAGAATTTCCTTTCTCTTTGAGGTGATTAGTAGTTCACACATTCTATTTTACTATTATATGAAAAAATGCATAGAATAGCAATTAAACAATTTTAGCTCCTCTAGTACATTTATCCTCTCGTCATCTCGTAATAAGGCAACAATCGAGTATAAGCGTCTTCTAATTTTTCTAAAACCGCTTCTACTGACTGATTTTCAATGAGGGAAACATCTGACTTGACCAAAACTTTACGAACTTCCTGATTTTGCACTTTCTCTCGTAAGGTACGACGATTTTCTTCTGTGGCCTCTATCTTATGACTTTCTCCATTTGAGTAGACTAGATAATAAATTCTTTCAACCACTGGAAGCTCTAAAATCTTGGCTTGTTTGCCCAGAGTCTGCTCATCTTTCTTGCGCTCGATGAAACTGACTTCCAAAGAAATCCCAAAGTCAGCAGGTGTTCCATACAAACGAAGAGCCATCATAGGTTCTGTCACTTGTCCGTCTCTCTGAAGATAGGCCCAGAAATGCGGCCGCAAGCGTTGCGCTTGGTTCATCCACTGACTAGTCTGTTGCAGTTGCCATTCTGGATGCTTTTCTTGGAAGGCCTTGGCTAAGCCCGTAAAAGCCTTGCGAGCCTCCTGCCCTTTGTGGCGCAACGCCAGCATCTTCTCTCGCTCATCACCAGCCTTATCTGGATGACGATATTGGATACCTGCATAAGATAGACAGTTCCTGATTGCTTCCATCATCTGTTTCTTCTCCTTTTTCTAACAAAAAATCAGGACAAGCCTGATTTTGTTTATTCTGCATCTACGACAACATAGCGATTTGGCTCATCACCCTCAGAATAACTCGTCACGCCATCCATGCGTGAAATAATGCGATGAATAATCTTGCGTTCGCTATTCGACATTGGATCTGTTTGTTGGCTTCGACCTTCTTCTAGAACGCGAGTCGCCAATTTTTGTGCATAGGTTTGCAAGACTTCTGCACGGTGTTCAACGTAATCATTGACGTTGATTGTGATATAGAAAGTTCTCGAATAGCGATTGTAGAGGTAGTTTTGTGCCAAAAGCTGAAGTGCTTTCAATACTTTTCCGTGGTAGCCGATAATACGACCTGGTTCATTTGTGTCAATTTGAAGATTGATGGTGCGGCGATTATAGTCGCTTGAAATCGTCCCTTCAACATCCATATCATCCACAATGGTTTGAACATAGTTAGCCACTTGAGCTGCTACTTGTTCGATGTCATAACTCGGCTCCACCTTCAAGCCTAGATCTTCCAAAGACTGGCTTTCTACCGATTCTGACATAGATACAAATTCTTCACACTCTGCTGGGGCTTCCACTCCAGCATCTCCTGTCTGCAATTCATTTAAAATCGCGATGTGACCTGTTTCTTCTAAGATCGTGCTAGCGTGTTTCTCATTTTTTAAGATTTCAGCCTTGACTTCGTCAGAAACACCTTGACCTTCCTCTTCTATTTTTTTAATCGCCTCAACAACATGACCAAGATCAACTGTCGCCTCTGTTACTGTCTTAACAGGTTCGTTTTGTTCATTGATTTCTTTCGGAACACCTTTTACAGCTTGTTGATTGGCCTTAATCACAGTCGTCTCACTAATCGCCTCAATATCAACTTGAGCTGGTTTTTTCCCAAATAAGCCTAAAAAACCTTTCTTCTCTTTGGACACGACCTTGATGTGAGTCTTCATTCTCGGAATACCTAACTCTTTCAATCCTTTCTGGATTGCTTCTTCAACAGTTGAACCTGTAAATAATACCATTATCAGATTCCTCCTTATTATTTCGTTTTCTGAGCCTTTTTCTTGGCTTTTCTTTTTCTATTTTCCAAATCTTTTTTAGCTTGTACTTCCGCCTCACGCGCTGCAATAATCTTAAAAGGATTATTTAAGAAGTAAGTTTGCAAAACTTGATAAGCATTGGATACTGCCCAGTACAAGGCTACGCCACTAGGTGAAGAGATGGCAAAGATAAAGATCAGTATAGGCATCCCGTACATCATCCCTGTCATAGCTCCACTTCTTTCAGGTAAAGCCTTATTCGATAACCAACTACTTAAGAAGGTAAAGACTGCCGCTAAAATCGGAAGGATAAAGCTTGTGTCTACTCCCCCAAGGTTCACCCACAAAAAATGCCCTGTTTTCAAAAAGTCTACTCGAGTCAAGGCTTGGAAGAGAGCCAAGAGAACCGGCATTTGAATCAAAATCGGCCAGAGAGAAGAAGAGTGTTTGACCCCTAATTCTTTATAGACCTTCCGCATCTCCTGATCCAGCTTGGTTCTACTTTCCATATCACGACCTGGATATTGTTCTTGAAGAGCCTTGATGCGTGGTTGAGCCTCTTGCATTTTTCTAGAGGCCACCATCTGAGTCTGAAAGACTGGTAATAGAATCGTACGAATCAGGATCGTAAAGAGGATAATCCCCACTCCGATACTAACGTCAAAGGACAAGAAGCGGATGATTTCAGCAAAAAAATAGACAAATTTACTCCATATATCTGTAGAATCTGCTGCAACATCGCTTGTCCCACAGGCTGTCATGATAAATAGGGACAGCCCCAGCAAACTAGTCAACTGTAGTTTCTTTTTCACTCCTAATTCCTTCCCGGTAAATCTTTGATAACTTTAATACGTGGAGTAAATTTTTCTCCATTTCTGCATAATCCAAGCCTTCAACCCCTTTCGAGCAATCACGACAAAATCAACATTATCAGCTAAACGCTCCCTTACACTTAGCAAAATGTGTCGAATCCGTCTTTTGATTTGATTTCTAGTAACTGCATTCCCCAGTTTTTTACTGACAGACAGCCCTACTCGAAAATGGTTTTGCTGTTTTTCCAATTGGTAGACAACAAATTTACGATTAGCAAAACTTGTTCCATCCGTGAAAATAGCCTTAAAATCTTTCTCTCTTTTTACACGAAAGCTTTTCTTCAAAACTCCACTCCATCTACTAAATTACTACTATTATACCATAAATTTCAAAAAAGCCAATAATGACAAGGTTTTAGACTGTTTTAACAACAAAAAGTTGGGAAAATTTATCTCCCAACTCCTTTTTATTGTCTCTTACCTTGTAATTTTATTCAGTTCATCTTACTTTTTCAAGCGTTCAACGTCACGAGCGATGACCAATTCTTCATCAGTTGGGATAACCAAGACACGAACTTTAGCAGCTTCTGTTGAGATATCTCCTGTAGCGCCAAAGACATTCTTTTCAGGATCCACATCACAGCCAAACCAAGAAATGCCTTCAATAACCATCTGACGAATCGTTACAGAGTTTTCTCCAATTCCGGCTGTAAAGATAATGGCATCTGCACCGTTCAAAACTGCCAAATACTGACCAATATACTTTTGGATACGATCCACAAATCTCATTTGCCAGCTGCGCTTTCTCGTCACCTGTACGCATAGCTTCGTGAATATCACGCATATCGCTTGATCTCTCAGAAACACCCAAAAGTCCTGACTCACGATTGAGAATTCGACTGATATCCTCTGGTGTATTAAAGTCATCTGTATGTTGCATTAAATAGGGAATAATTGCCGGATCAATATCACCTGTACGAGTCCCCATCATAATACCACCAAGTGGAGTGAATCCCATGGATGTATCAACAGACTGACCGCCTTTGACAGCTGTAATAGAACCACCATTTCCAATATGACAAGTAATCAATTTCAACTCTTCTAGTGGTCGACCCAAAATTTTTGCTGCTTCTCCCGCCACAAACTGATGACTTGTCCCATGGGCACCATACTTACGAACTTTATTTTCAGTGTAGTATTTGTTTGGAAGAGGGTAACGATAGGCTTTCTCTGGCATGGTTGTATGGAATGATGTATCAAAAACAACAACGCTGGTAATATCTGGAAGCAATTCCTTGAAGGCACGAATTCCTGCCGCGTTGGCTGGATTGTGAAGAGGAGCCAAAAGTCCCAACTCTTCAACCTTTTCCAAAACATCTCCCTCTACCAAGGTTGACTCTTTGAAATATTCACCACCAGCCACAACACGGTGCCCAACACCAGTTATTTCATCATAACCTTTGATGATGTCAAAACGAATCAGATCATCTAATAAAATTTTAACAGCTTGTGTGTGATCTTCAATATCAAGAATTTGTTGTTCAGAACGGCCGTCGAATTTTACAGTTGAGATAGAGTCTTTCAAGCCAATACGTTCAATCAAGCCTTTCGCTAATACTATTTCTTCTGGCATTTGGTAAAGTTGCCATTTCAAACTCGAGCTTCCTGCATTGATTGCAATTGTTTTAGTCATAACATGATACCTCTTTTAAGCGTTTTCAACTATTATAACAAAATTTACCTTATATTTCAGTACCTTTGCTCCATTTTTGAAAATTTTCTTTGAATTTCAATAGTGCAGCTGGATCTTGCAGACTGGTCAAAGGATAGACAAATGGTTCTATTTCCTTGTCTCTTTTCTTCTGTAAGATAAAAATACTTTTAGCCTGACTAACCGTTGAAAAAATATCCTCTGGCAGAGTAATCATGGCAGCAAGACTCACTTCGTCTTTGATCCAATCTTTTAACAAATCACTTTGAGGACTGGTCAACAAGTCGCTCGGAGCTAGAAAAATAGCATAGCCATCTGATTTGAGATACTTGAGACCTTGCTCCATGAGCAAATGATGAGCATAGGTATGTTCTTGATTAGAAGCCGTTTGATAGCGAGAGGCGATGGCATCGTCTGGGTAATAGCCAACAGGCAAGTCACTGATGACAACATCGCTTTCTTTAAGCATTTGCGGACGAACGGCATCGCCTTGAACAAAACCAGCCTGCAAACCAATCACATCTGCCATACTAGCTGCCAAATCAATCAGCAAGTCATCCACTTCGATTCCCAAGTAATCTACTTTTTTAGCAAGAGAAGTCAAGAAGGTGGCGCCAAGAATTCCCATTCCAGAACCAATTTCGAGGATACTAATTTCCTCTTGATCAAGCAATTCTTCCACAACAAGTACCAAGAGGAGGGAAATGGCATCCGGTGTAAACTGGTGATTGGCCTGTAAAGGCTCAGTTTGTCCTGCCTTCATCAAGAGAAACTGGTAGGTCTTGAGCCACTCTTCCTTGCGAAGCGCTAAGCGCTTAAGGGCTTGATTGTTCTCCTTAACCTGCTCTAGCTCAGTCTCACCATCCAGATAGATGCTGTTTTGCTCTACCAAGGCGTCATAAAAGTTGGTCGCCAAATCACTTTGGATGACTTGGACATTCTCTAGTAAATACGTATAAGCTTGTTCAATTTTTTCAAAATCCATGTTCCTATTTTATCAAATTTCCCCTATTTTTTCCATCTGAAGGAAAAAATCACTGCTTTAGTCAGCGAGTGATTTTTGGGCTACAGTTAAAAAGAGCTCTGCGTAGTTTCCTAGGAAAAGACCTTCAGCACTATAAAGAATCTGACTGTCAATACTCGAAAAACCATTCTGAGCGAGCTTGGTTTCCAGTTCAGCTAAATCAAAACCATGGTGGTTGGTATCTGTCTTGACAAAATCAGCAATGAGGACCTGTCCATTCTCCCTAAGATGATGGTGAAACATGGCAAGAGTCGCATCTAGATCAGGCATATGATGAAGAACCCGACTGACTACAATTAGGTCAAATTGTTGCTCCAAAGGATTCACCAGTAAATCCTGTTCCAAAAACTGGATATTCTTGATGTCTTGTTGCTCTGCTTTCAAACGGGCTTGCTCCAGCATTTTTTCCGAGATGTCCGCAAGGGTAACCGACTTGGCCTGCTTGGCCAGGGGCAAAGCTAATAGACCCGTACCACCACCAAAGTCCAATATTTCCTTGTCTGATAGAAGAGCAATCTGTTTTTCAACTGCTTGACAAACCAAGTTTGCAAGAAAGATGTTTTTGGGCGAATCAAAGGTTTCTGCTTTGTGATTAAAATCATGTTTCATGCTTTTAGTTTAACACAAAGAAGTTGAATTGACTAGGAATTGTCTTTCTTATCTACCTTATTTTCTGTTTTGGTTCTTGGCTTGAATCAGTCGCTACCTCTTCCTTTTTAGCTGTTTTCTTTTCTTGGGTTTTCATCGGAGGAAAGAGAAATTCATAGTTGCCCTTATTCATACGAACACTTGTTGCAAAACCTGTTTTCGTATTTTGATACCTGACTTTTCCTAAGTTGAAGACTCGTTCCCCACTTTCTTGCTCAGCCTTATCTTTACTTCGCTTGGCCATGGCAAAAGCAGCCAACTTTTCTTTGTTTAGGGCAAAGTCTTTGTGATGGGCGACTTGCCGATTCAAATAAAACTGCAGCAATAGACTAAAGATGGCTGCCATGGTGACTGCATATAGGAGAACACCTGCCTTAACTTTTTGATTTTTCAACACGATAGATAAACTCTCTTTCTAAGCCTTTTTGAAATTGGAAACGAAAGCGAACCAATTGATTTTCCTCTGTAATCTGAGCGAATTTAAGTCCATAAACCATAGGCTGATAGCCCCGGCCACTGCTATCGGTCTTTCGAAAGTCGTCCGATTTAGCCTTGCCCATAGCGATATCCTTGCCATCCTGCTTCATATAAATACGATTGCCTTCCACCTTTTCAAACTGCGAACGCTCTAACTCTGCCTCCAGTTGATCCACAAACAAGAGCCACTCCTTTTGCTCGCTTGCTGCTGGTAACGAACTTCTGAAATGAGGAGCTGACTCATAGCTTGAAATAGGAGCAAGCTTCCGCTAATGACGATAAGGGCAATCAGGGATTCTAACAAGGTAAAAGCCTTAACCTTATGGTTCTTTGATGGCCAACAACTGTTCTGAACCATGATAAACCTCCAATCCCTTTTCACTAGCAAACACCTGGATCTCAACTCCATTTACCTTTACCTGATTTTGACCTGTTTGCAGAGCCATCTTAGCCACACGTAAGACTTCCTCTTTTTGCAAGATTTCTGCCTCTTCTTGTCTATTTTTCTGAATTTGTCCCAAAAGAAGGGTCGCAATGCTGGCAAAAACGGCTAGAGCAACTACTGCTTCCAGTAAAATCACTGCCCTAATTTTTAGTTTCCTTAATGCGTTTAATTTTTCCATTTCCTAAATATAATCGATAGCTGATTGCTCCTTTTCTGGTCTGAAATTCAACCTTAGCCAGAGATCTATTTCCACCAGCTCGGTCAAAATGAATTGTCTGTCCTGATGGCGCCTGAATTCCTTTAGGAACTGCTATTTTTTGACTGCCATCGCTGATTGTCTGTCCATCTAAGTTCAAGCTGGTCTTTTGCTGACTGGCTACACTGCGTTTTTGGGTTTCCCGATAGAGTTCTTCAAACTCCATAAAGAAAATCTGCTCCTCTACCGCAGCAAAAGTGGACTGGACAGAACCAGACAAGCCCAAGGCAAGGATACTCACAAGCCCAAAAACCAAGAGACTTTCTAACATGGTAAAGGCCTTAATCCGCAACAGTTTGACTTGTTTTTTGTTTTGCATGGTATTCTTTATAAGCCTTGGCTTGCTCTGCTGTGATGCGACCGTCTGCCTGTAATTTGCTTAGGCTAGCATCTTCATTCTTGTCCAGACTATAGAGTTCTGCCTGACTTTCCACCACCTTAACAACAGCAGCTTTTCCTTTGTCATCTACGGCATCCTTTTGCTTGGTCAAATTAGGCACAAAGAGCAAGAGAAGAACACTGATGATTAAAAGGACCACCAGCATCTCTACCAGAGTGAAAGCTTTCGCCTTGGCTTTTTTCAAGAATGTCATGATTTTTTTCATTTTAAAAATTTACCTCCATATTTTGATACATGGGCATAAGCATTGCCGCATAAAGTAAAACGATAATCAGGGCCACAAAGATAAAGACCAGTGGCTGCACCAAATTCATGGTGCGGTTGACTCGGGTAAAAAAGGCTTCCCAAGTCTTTTCTGCATAGATTTCCAACTCACTCCCCAGCTTGGACTTGACTTCCCCGTACTCGATGATCAGACTCAACTCCTTCTTAAAGAATGGATATCTCGCTATGGTTTGAGAAAATTCACGGCCATTTTGCAGGGCTTGAGCCAGATCTTGACCGATTTCTTTAAAGAGCTGGGAGCCTTGTTCCTGCATGATCTGAAAAATCTGCGTCAGCTCCATTCCCTGCGAAATCATATTGCCCCATTCACGCGCGTAATAAGCTGTCAGATAGGTCTGGACAAAGATTCCCAGAAAGGGAATCCGTGCCAACATCGAGAAGACCCGCATCTTAGAACTTCTTTTGTAGAAAGTGAGGGCTAAAAGTAAAGACAGAGAGCAAACCAACACTAGTCCCAGAAAAATTTGTGGCAGATTACCGATGATTTGAGTGGCGATATTGCTACTGTCCAGTTGAGGCAGCAAATAGTTTCTCAACCCCAGCATGATTAGCAGGAGAAACCCCAGCAAAATCAAGGGATAAGTTGCCACTTCGATTAACTTTTTCTTGACCTTGGCCAGATTGTCCAGATATTCTTCTATCTTTTCCAAACTCAGGTGAAGATTCCCATGCACCTCAGCTAGGGATAGCTGGGTCACAATGGCACTTGAAAACCCTAAACTGTCCATCATTTCTGAGAAAGATTTTCCCTGAGACAGCCCTTGGTGCATCTGGGCCACATAGTCCTTTTCCAGCAAGGCACTTCTCCCCAAGAAAGAAATAATTTCCACCAAGTGAAAGCCACTGGAGAAGAGATTGTTAAACAAGGTGATAATTTTCTTCTGCTTAGCTGTAGCTAATTTTTTCCGTTTCAGCCTGAAGACTTGTGATATGTCCATCTTTAAGAAGCTGATCAATCTGCTCATTCCAGCTAGTTGGCTGGTGTTCTTGATAGTCTTTGTTTGCAAAGTCAACGATTCCTCCTCCCCCGATTAATCTCTGGTAGCAGACTCCTTGCAAGACAACTGCTAGTTCCTCCTCCGTCACACCCAACTCCAGAAGGCGTTCATAAACACCTCGGATACTCTTGGCATGAATGGTTGAAAAGACTGTCGCCCCTGTTAAACTGGCTCTAACTACTGCACGCGCCGTCTCGCTATCACGAATTTCACCGATAATCAGGAGATCCGGACGATGTCGGAGAGACAGTTTGATCAGATTTTCATAGGTCAATCCAATCGCCTCATTCAACTGCAACTGGAGCATGTCTTCCTGCTTGATTTCTACTGGATCTTCAATGGACATGACCTGCTGCCCCCTTAAACAGAGACTTGGCTAATTCGTGCATCAAGGTCGTCTTGCCACTTCCGACTGGGCCAGCAAAGAGATAGAGGCCCCTTTGCCTGTATTGCTTGCCCAGTTCTCCAATATCCTGAAACCAGAAATGCAGATCCTGCTCCTCATCGTGCAACAAACGAATGACCAAACTCTCATGTCCCCGATAATCTCCTACGGTTGACAAGCGCAAAGAAGACACCTTCTCTCCATGCTGGTAGTCGCAAGAGCCCAGCTGACTACGCCTTTTCTCTCCTACATTCATACCCGCTACAAACTTAAAATGACTAATCACAGCAGCTAAAACATCAAACTCATAGGAGTCAACTAGACACCGTTCGTCTCCAACCCGCATGTGAAGCTCGTAGGATTTTTCCTTGGGGATAAAATAGATATCCTGAGCCTTCTTTTCTTTCGCAGTAGCAATAATTTTCTGTGCAATTTCTTGTACCATACCGCCCTCCTTATCTAACTATTCGCAAAAAAATAAAAAAAGCAACTTAAAAAGTTACTTTTTATCTCCATTTCATACGGCAAGAACGGTGTTTTTCTTGACCTGTTTGTTTTTCATAACCTGGACGTAGCTTTTCATCGGGGATGACTTGCTCATCCTGTAAAAGTGCCAAAGAATGGTACTGCTGCAAATACTCATCACACTCATCACACCAGCGTTTATCAGCAGGATCCCAAAAAATAGTCATCAAATCACTCCGACTCTTATAAAGAGGATTCTTCTTTTCCAGCTCAAACCAGCAGGATTTATAATATTTTAGAGCATCATAATACTTGTCAAAAGATTGACTCATGATGACATCTTCTTCCCAACCTTCTATGAACCACCACGGTTCAAAATCCCCATACATTTCTATAACACGATACATTTTCACTACTTCCTTTGTACCGTATATTATAACGAATTTTCTAGAACAATGAAAGGATTTTGCTTCATTATAGAACAATCTTCTATCTTTCTGAAGATACCTCTGAATAGAAAAGCAAAGGCTGAGTCATCACAGCCTCTGCTTTTTATTATGTGACTATTAGTCCGTCTCACTCCGTTAGGTGCGAGACAAATAAACCACCCACTATGCGGGTGCGCGTCGAAGGTTATACCCAAAAAACTCCAAACGCGATACAATAAAGGTGTTCAAGCCAATTGTAAAGCGAAAGGAGAAAAATATGGCACAAAAGTCACATAGTTTATCACACACAAAGTGGATGTGTAAATATCACATTGTGTTCACCCCTAAGTATAGACGAAAAGTCATTTATAATCAATATCGAAGTAGTTTGGGAGAAATATTCCACCGATTATGTAGTTATAAAGGTGTTGAGATCATCGAAGGTCACTTAATGCCAGATCATGTACATATGTTAGTCAGTATTCCACCGAGGATAAGTGTTTCAAGTTTCATGGGATATTTAAAAGGTAAAAGTGCACTCATGATGTTTGACAAACACGCCAACCTCAAGTACAAGTTTGGGAACCGGCATTTTTGGGCAGAAGGTTACTACGTGAGTACAGTGGGACTTAATGAAGCCACAATTAAGAAATATATTCAAGATTAAAGAAATTATCCAGTGGATGATTTCTTCACGAGTATGAAAATTCGAGAACGAGTAAAGCATGATATAGCATTGGATAAATTAAGTGTAAAAGAATATGAGGATCCCTTTAGGGATAGTGGTAAGTAATGCGAACACCTCTTTGAGAGGTTTGTGACGAGTCAAGAGCAATGAGGCTTGAACAAAGTGAAAGCCAGCGTCTTTAGGCGCTGGCTGGTAATTTGGGCTTATAGCCCTGGTGCAAACCACCCGTTAGACGGGTGGTTATGATTATGCTTGATAACGTTTCACACCATCTAGGTAGGTTGCTACCAATTCCAAATCTTTATCTAGTACGATAAAGTCAGCGTCATAACCCTCGCGGATTTGACCACAGACATCATCGATGTGAACAGATTTTGCTGGGTTGAGGCTGGCCATCATGACTGCTTCATGCGGATTCGCAATTCCCCATTCGACCACATTCTTCAAACCATCTTTGAGTTTGAGGATAGAACCTGCCAAATTGCCTGTCGATTTGAGGCGTGCAGTTCCATTGGCAACAACTACTGGAAATTCTCCCAACATGTAATCTCCGTCTTCCAAGCCACCAGCTGTCATACAGTCTGTGATAAGGGCGATATTTTCAGTTCCTTTTTGTTTGAGCAAAATGTCACAGGCTTTTGGATCCACGTGATGACCGTCACAGATCAACTCTGCGTAAGTATGTGGCAATTCATACATGGCTCCCACCATACCGAGCTCACGGTGAGTCAACCCACGCATCCCATTGTAGGCATGTACCCAAACGCTCGCTCCAGCATCGACTGCTTTTTTAGCTTCATCAAAAGTCGCATTGGAGTGTCCAAGAGCAACAGTCACTCCTTCACCCGTAATCGTACGAACAAAGTCTTCTACACCTTCACGTTCTGGCGCAAGGGCAATTTTATTAAGCAAACCATTGGCTGCTTTTTGCCAAGCACGAAACTCATCCATACGAGGGTCTTTCATGTAGGCAGGGTTTTGAGCTCCTTTGTATTTCTCTGTGAAATAAGGCCCTTCAAAATAGATCCCACGAATCTTGGCTCCACTTGCTTCCTGATAACGAGCACCGATATTTTCAGTTACCGCAAGCAACTGCTCGTAAGAGGAAGTCAACGTCGTTGGCAAGAAGCTAGTAACACCCGTGCTAAGCAATCCTTCACTCATAGTATGAAGGGTTCCTTCGATGTTATTATCCATGACATCGACACCACCAAATCCATGAATATGGGTATCCACAAGTCCTGGGGCAATGCTATAACCGGTATAGTCAATCACCTCAGCTCCTTCAGGAATCTGTTCTACATGTTTGCCAAACTTGCCATCCACAAGTTCCAAGTAACCGCCACGACGAACTCCGTGTGGGTAGAAAAACTGATCCGCTTTAATATAGTTAGGCATAATGATAACCTCCTTGATAGATTGTTTCTAGAATTTATTATGTCAATTACATTATAAACCTTTCTTTTTCATTTGTAAATGGTATAGACCTATTTTTCGTGGATATTTTAAAAGAGCTGGATTTCTCCAACTCTTTGATCTTATTTTGATTTCACAGGCAATTCTTGAGCAGCCTTAACAGCAGCTGCAATCGTTTCTGCGTATAGCTTAGCACCTTCTTCGATCATGTTGCTATCATTTCCAAAGTGGACTTGGTCGGTTCCAGCCCAGATTTCAGGGTGTTCCTTAGCAACCTTATTCCAGTCAGCGATGCTCACATACGGATTCTTTTCAGCTAATTCCCGCGCATAAGTCGCATACTGCTCAACTGATTTGTAAGTCTCCTTGCTCTTGTCACCTTCATAAGGAGTTACAAGAATCAGATGGTGGCCTTTGGGAAGATTTTTAACGATCGTATCTAAGTCATCTTTATAACCCTCTGGTCCGTTTACACCCGTCGCGATGACAACTGTTTAGAAGAACCTTGTTCTGACTATTGTTGAGCATGATGTCATTAGCTCGCTTGGTTGTACGACTGATTTGCGCATTAATTTGAGCGTCAGGCAATACTTCCTGCAAGGCTGTATTGGCACGCAAGGCTACCGAATCTCCAATCAGACTCGTTCCCTCAGAAATTCCAAGTCGGCTAGCCTCTGCTTGCTCAGCAAGAGTCTTTGTTTGTCCTATATTGGTCTGGGCTTGTTTAAAACCATTGACCATCAAATCTGTCTCAAAAGCTCCAACTTGAGGAGCCACAGCTATGATAATCAAGGTAATCAAGGTAAGAATACCAGCACCACCAGCACTAATTGGTTTAATATGAGGCAATCGACTAATCCTCCGTATTAAAGGATTGGATTTACCGGCAATCAATGGCTCAATAATATAGAAGGATAGGATAGCAAAGAAATAAGAAAAGATGATTGTCAGCATAACAGCGGGCAGATTACTCATCAACTGAGAAAAGATAATATAAAAAGGCCAGTGGAAGAGGTAAACCGCATAGCTGGTATCCGCTAGAAATGTGATTATCCGAGGTTCTTGTATCTCAGGCGTTTTCTCATGCAAGACACGCGCAGCAAAAATCATGGTCACTGCCGCTAAACTTGCCAGCAAGAAGCCAAATAAGTAAGCAAACAGGTAGGTGAACTTGACAAAGAAAGTCAAGAACACTAACACCAAAAGCCCCGCAGCAAACACCAGTAAATTCTGACGAAGATCCCACGTCCGATCAAACTGCTTGACTAAATCGCTCGTCTGACGAACCCCCACAACTGTCGCCAAAATACTTCCTAAAAAGAAGGGATAGACATGGGTCAAACTTGAAAAGTAGACAGATGAATAGGAACTAGCCATTAGACTACCAATAAACATGGAGAAAAAGCTAATGATAAAAGCTCCAGCAGAAAGGAGAAAGACCATCCCTCTCAATTGACTACTAGATTTTGAACGTTTCGATAAGAACCAAACCGCTAAGCCCCAAAGGATATAGTAGTGAACCTCAACAGCTAGACTCCAGTTGTGAACAAAGAGATGCGGAATGAACTGGGATTCATAACTTCCCCCTGTTAACATTTCGTAGAAGTTGGTCATAAAACCAAAAACTCCAGCAATCTGGCCGCCAATTCCAGCAACATAGTCTTGACGAACTAGGAGGGTAAAGGGCATGGTCACCAGAACCATCAGCACCACAGGTGGCACGATCCGGTAAAACCGTCTCTTAAAAAAGCCCAGCAAATCAATCTGGCTTTTCTTTCCAAACTCTTCTAAAAGGAGGGAGGTAATCAAGAATCCAGAAAATGTGAAAAAGACATCTACCCCGAAAAATCCTCCAGGAAAGATGGTCTGAAAGAAGTGGTACAAAAGCACCAAAAGTAAACCTGTAATCCTAATCAAGGAAAACCATTTAATACGCATACGAGTCTATTCTCCATTAAATTAGGAAGCAAAACACCACCTAATTCCATTCCATTATACTCCCTATTCTATCAAAAAAATAGGAAAAATCCTAAGAGAAAACTTAGGATTTTGGCATTCTATTTTTACACTTTAAAAATTGCGTCCTGACTTGTTGTAGCCATATTTTTCTACAAAATACTCACGGAATTCCAAGAGATTGTCATCCATGATGGCTTGACGCACTTGCTTCATCAGTTTAAGCAAGAAGTAAAGATTGTGGTAGCTAGTCAAGCGGATACCGAAGGTTTCGTCAGCCTTGAGCAAGTGACGAAGGTAGGCGCGTGTATAGTTCTTACATGTGTAGCAATCACACTCAGGATCCAGTGGCGTAAAGTCCTCAGCAAACTGGGCATTCTTGACAACCAAACGCCCTTGGCTGGTCATACAGGTACCGTTACGAGCGATACGAGTCGGCAAGACACAGTCAAACATATCCACACCACGAATGACCCCATCAATCAAGCTATCTGGCGCTCCCACTCCCATCAAATAGCGAGGTTTGTTTTCAGGCAACAGTTGAGTTGTGAAATCCAGAACTGCATTCATCTCTTCGTGCGTTTCTCCCACTGCCAAACCACCGATAGAGTAGCCTGGGAAGTCCATGCTGACAAGGTCATGAGCTGACTGACGACGCAGGTCTTCAAATCCTGCCCCCTGCACAATTCCAAATAATCCTTGATCCTGTGGGCGACGGTGAGCCTTCAAACCACGCTCAGCCCAACGGCTGGTACGCTCGATGGATTTCTTAACGTAATCATAAGGTTGGTAAAACTGAGGACATTCATCAAAAGACATCATGATATCTGAGCCTAGATTGTTCTGAATAGAAATAGCCTTTTCTGGCGATAGGAACATCTTGGAACCATTGAGATGGTTTTTAAAGGTTACGCCTTCTTCTGTGATATTTCGACTATCTGCTAGGGAATAAACCTGAAAACCACCACTATCTGTCAAAATAGGCTGGTCCCAGTTCATAAATTTGTGGAGACCACCTGCGCGTGCGATGAGTTCATCTCCTGGACGAAGCCACAGATGATAAGTATTAGAGAGGATAATTCCCGAACCCATCTCCTTCAACTCCTCTGGCGACTGGGTTTTAACAGTGGCTTGGGTCCCAACTGGCATAAACATAGGCGTTGGGAAGGTGCCGTGAGGAGTGATGATTTCTCCCAGACGAGCTCCTGTGTGTTTTTCTTTCTTAATCAATCGGTATTTGATTGGTGAATCTGACATTTTCTACCTCCGAAGCTGGGAAAGACAGTCCCAGTTCATACTTTGTGCCCAAAGGCATACTGTATGATTTTATCAAAAAAACTAGGAACTGTCACGAACTATGGTATAATGAAAGAATGAAATACCAAAAAATTGATTTAAAAACCATTCGTCTGCAGACTAGGCAGTTTCAGGCTGAAACCCCCCGCCTCTTTCTCGTCTATCTCTTACCTAGCATACTGGTCATCTTATCAGGCTTTCTCAACCCCTTGGCTCGCCTCCAAGAAAATGTTTTAGAGCAATCCTTTTTCAGCATGCTGGCACAAGTGCTCCAAGCCTATCTCTTCCCGCTAGTGGTTTCTTTTATGAGCACGATTTTTCTAGCAGGTGCTGCCTTTGCGGCACTCCGGCTCCTCAAGGATCCTGATACGGAACTCTCAGTAAAATCAAGCCTGACCCTCTTTGCTGAAGAGCGCTTCTCACAAACCTTCCTCACCCTCCTCCTCAAACGTTTCTACCTCTTTTTATGGAGCATTCCAAACTTAGTAGGAATTTATTTCCTTTTTTATAGCAATCTCTTGGCCCAGAGATTCGTTGCCCTACATCCTGAATTTCCCAAACTGGACCTCTCATCAGTTGAAACCGAGCAATTCCTTATGACCTTTGGGCTCTACTTTTTCGCGAGCCTCATCTTGATGATTGTGGGCAATATCCTCTATATCCCACAACATTACGCCTACTCGCAGGTAGAATTCCTCCTCTGCGACACTCTGGATTTAGGACAAGCCAAACCCTTTCAAATCCTGAAAACCAGTCGTTTCTTGATGAAAGGTTACAAATTCCAGCGCTTTGTCCTCGACTTACAACTACTTCCTTGGCACTTCCTCAATTGGATTACCTTTGGGATTGCTAGTTTCTCAATCCTTCCTTATATCCAAAACAATCACATCTTCTTTTACCGAGCCCTACTAGCTCGTAAACGTCGAAATGGATAAGAATCTACAAAACCCAGCGCCCTGAAAGACGCTGGGTTTCTTATTTCAAAAACAAAATACTCAGCAGAGTCAAAATAGCAGGCCCACCTTGCTTCAGAATAATCTTCTTGTCTGCTGTCAGAGAACCGTAGGTCGCTGCACCAAGTACAAATAAAACAAATATGGTTACAATTTCTAAACTTTGTGAGAAATAGATTCCATACAAGAGAAAGACCCCTATCAAAGCATTATAAATCCCTTGGTTTTTAAACAGTGAGGTGACAGAGGGTCGAGTCAACTCTTCCTTGTCCATATTAAATACGTGACTAGTAGTATCTGATTGCGTAGCCACACTTTCCGAATAAAAAATGTAAAAATGCTCCAAAGCAACGATAGTTGCTAAAATAATTGTAAAAATAGACATATTCTTCTCCTTAAATTTCTATCTCTTCTAAGCCAGATAGCAACTTTTCTAACAAGCGACTGAACTCTTCTCGCTCTCCTTTTGTAAGTACGCTTTCCATCTGACTCTTTATGTTTATATGTTGTTGGGGAGAGTTGGTTACTAGTTGTTCTCTTGCAAAGTCTGTCACTTCCACCAAAACCTCCCTCTGGTTTTCAGGATTCCGACGTCGATTGACCAAACCTTCCTTTTCCAAAATTTTAAAGTGCCGTGTCAAGGCAGCCTGATCAATTTTCAATCTCTCCTGAACCGCAATTTGATTACACGGTGACTGATCGATTAAAAACATAAGATTTGATAACGAGTGAGGCTAATCCCCAATTGTCGTTCGAATAGTTGTGTCATAGACTGATCTGCTAACCGTAGTCGATACAGTAAATCTTGGATTGTTACCATCATTCCCTCCTAACATATTTGATTTATCAACTATTGACTTATCAAGTATAATATAAACCAAAAAATAAATCAAGAAATATGCTTACATTTTCTTGAAATATTACTCACTTCCCCATCTTTGTTCCTTTTATCCTGAAGCAATCACACACAAAAAAGAAGTGGAAACTCAATCAGTTCCCAACTTCCATTTTAATTATTAGTTCATTGAAACGTGAACGTGGTCATAGTGGTTTTCGGTTACGCTACCACGGTCTGGCATTGGATTCCACATGTAGGCAGGCCCATATTTGCTATCGTATGGAGCGTAGAAACGTTGTTTCCAAATGATGTAGTTGATGCCACGGCTAGCCATGTTTTGGACTGCATATTCTGCAATTTGGTCTCCGAGTGCTGAACTCACTGGAACCATAAAGTCGATGGCCAAACCTTTACCATGGTCACCACTGTCACCAGGACGGTAGCCACTAAAGGATGTGATGCCAAACAAGTTAGCGATTTCTTCTTTAAAGGCTGCCGTCTGTGGTTGAAGACCAGCATTCTCAGACTTAGCTACAGCAAGTCCTGCATAGTCAGGAGCAGCTGGAGCTGAATAAGTTCTTGAAGGAGTTTGGCTTTGCTCTGCTTGATAAGTCGACGTTGCAGTGTCAGAAGTTGCTGTTGATGCTGCTTCTTCTGTTGCACTTGATCCTGTTGTATCAGCAGGTGTTTCAGTTGCTGGAGCAGCTGCTACTGGTGCTTCTGCTGGAGTTGTTGCTGCCGTTTCTTCAGTAGCTGGAGTCGCCACTTGTGGAGCTTCTTCTTCAACTGGGCGAGTTGTTTCTGCTACTGGTGCTTCCGCTGGAGTCGTTTCAGCTGTTTCTTCAGCTACAGGTGTTTCTGTAGATGGTGTATCTTCAGCAACTGTCGCTGTCTCAGAAACTTCTGAACTTGGCGCTACTTCTGCTGGTTTTTCAGTCTCTGTTGCACTTGGTACTTCCTCAATCGGTTGAGAAAGGTCTTCTACTTGAACTGTTTGTTCATCGACTGTCACTTGGTTGGTCGTCAAATCAGCTGTCGCAGTTGTCACTTCTTCACTAGCATCTGCTTGAGGAGTCTGGATTTCAACTTCCGTCACCTCTTCTGCCTCATTGACAGTTGTAGTGAGGACAGTATCTGGGAAAATCAAGTCCATATTGGTGATTTTGTTCAAATTAGCAAGAACCGTCACATCTACTCCCAAAGCTTCTGCAATCGTGCTCAGGGTATCACCATACTGAACTGTATAGCTTGTTTTGTTGTCCATTTTAGTCACATCATTTTTAATTTGCTCAACGGTACGAGCAGTCCAAAGAACTTCTTCTGCTTGGGTTGCCAACACAGGTGCAAAAGACAAGGCTACAGTTGAGGCTAAAATAATTCTTTTCTTCATTCTTTCAAATTCCTTTCAAATGAGTACCTGTCTATGATAACACAAAAAGAGCAGAAAAAAAGCCCTCTCGGGCCTATTTAACAGAACTGTCTATTCATTGTAACAAACTCGATTACTTGAAATAGTTTGTTAGGTCTCTGTCACAAAACTGACACAATCTTCTCGCTCCTAATCCTCAAAAATGCGAGTAATATCTGCTAATTCTTGAATCATGTGATTCCCGTCATAAGGCGACTCCAAAAAGTTAATGCTTTGAATTCCGCTATTCTGGGCGAATTCCACATCCAAAGTCCGGTCTCCTATATAATAGGTGTTATCAGGATCCAGCTCATACTTGTCTAGCAGATAGGTCGCCGATTCTCGATTAGGCTTGCGTGCAAAGCCACTCTGACTGGTTAGAATTTCTGTGAAATAGGACTCCAACCCCAAGTCTCTGAGAATGGCAAAAGCATTGTCCCCCTTATGAGTATAGACAAACTGCTGAATCCCTGCTTGGTCTGCCCAAGCTAGCACTTCACGCGCACCTAGCATCAAAACTACCTGGGCATTTTTCTCAGCCAGACTTTGGGCACGCACCTGGTTGAGCACTTCCGCATCCAGTTTTCTCTCTTCTGCCACCTGCTCCAGCAAATCCTGCACAGAAAACTTGAGGATAAACTCTCTCACTTTCTCCTTATCATAAGGAATAGTAAACTGAGCAAAGGTCTCCTCAATCCCTGACAAAATCGCTTCGTAAGAGTCCAATAAAGTCCCGTCTAAATCCCAAATAAAAGCTGTTTCTTTCATCTCCTATCCTTTCAAGCTCATATAACGCTGGTAACGGTAACGTAGAAATAACCAGCGAAAACAATTATCCAAAAGGGTTCCAGCCCAAATACCAGGCAAGCCCCAACCAAGAACAATCCCCATCAGATATCCTGTTCCAATGCGGATACACCACATCCCAATACTTGTCGCATAAAAGGGGAGGCGAGCATTTCCCAAACCCTGCCAAACTGCCGTATAAATAACTGTCCCTGTCGCCATGGGGGTTCCTAGTAGAGAGAACAGTGCCACCAAAACGCTCGCTTCAACTGCTATAGGGTCCGTCGTATAGAGATGAGTCAGTGGTGTCCCTAAGGCATAAATACTGAGAGTTAAGGGCAACATGAGAAGCAGAGAAAGCCAAAAGGTTTGCTTGCTCAAATCATCTACTCTTTTCCCAGTTATTCTCTCCAACTGCTCGAGCTACCTGCATGACCGTCGCCGTAGCGACGCCAAAAGGCAGGCATATAGTTAAACTGGGTCAAGACTTCTCCGACTGCATTTCCCGCTACTGCCTCCGTCCCAAAAAGAGACGACCAAGGCAATGATCACTACATCTCCAGCTCGCATCATGAGACGTTCTCCTGCCGCTGGCAAAGCCAAAGTCAATAGTTCCTTATCTAAACCAAAAGTCGGTTTCTCAAAAGGCAGCTTTAATTGCGACCACAAAAATCACAAGACCGACTAAGCGAGACAAGATAGTCCCCCAAGCAACACCCGCTATGCCCATATCAAGGACAAAAATAGCTAGACTTGAAAAAAAGAATATTCAAGGCATTGGATAAAAGACTAACATAGAGAGGTAGACGCGGATTATGCGTTGCACGAATCAAGGCACCCAAACTGGTCATCAAGCCCAAGAGAACAATCGATCCACCCACCAAAGATAGGTAGAGTCCACCACTCTCGGCCACATCCTGCTCAGTTCCCAAGAGCCCTATCATCTCTTGCCCAGCAAAGAGCGATAAAGCGCCTAAAAGTGCACTCAGCAATAGGGTTATCTTGAGAGCCTCTGTCACGTGATAAGCCAACTTGGACTGATCTTTCTGCCCCAAACTTTTTGAAATAACACTGGAGATAGCAGCTCCCAGAGCGATAAAAATCGCCTGGTAAATGGTGATAATATTGCCAGCCACTGAAACACCTGAAATAGCGATTAAGCCCAAGTGAGCGACCAAGTAACTATCCACCATGCCCATAAGCATCTGCAAAAAGTTTTCACCCATAGCTGGCAATGCAATATTAAGAATGTCTTTATTTTTCTTAAACAATCCTTCCTCCTGATGAAAAGAAACTCAGTTGGTTTCCCAACCGAGTTTACTGCCTCTGTCTTAAAGTCCTAGATAAGTCTCAACCGCTGCTTGCATGTCAGCAGCTGCCACTGTTGTTTTATGACGAACTGGAGCTGTTTCAAGGCCATCAACCGCTGGTGGCACTGCCACTCCTGAAATGTCATGTAATTGAGCCAAGGCTTCAAAGTCAGTCAAGCCAACCTTCCCAGTTACCGCTTCTACTGCAACCACTGGGAACTTGTATGGACTAGCTGTTGAAGCAATCACTGTCTTAGTCGCATCGCCAGTAGCCGCTTGGTATTTTCTATAAACAGCTGAGGCAACCGCCGTATGTGGATCCTCAATATACGAATTTGACTCATAAACACGCTTGATCTCTGCTGCCGTTTCTTCCTCAGTCGCATACTCAGCAGCAAAGAGGTCAAGAATCTCTGCATCAAAATCAGCCAACTCATATTGTCCTTGCGTGTTCAAGGCATTCATAAGTTCAGCTGTCTTAGCCGCATCATTTCCCAAAAGATGGAAAATCAAACGCTCCAAGTTTGAAGATACCAAGATATCCATAGATGGACTAGTTGTTACTTTAAACTCACGCTTCTTATCGTAAACACGTGTTTAAAGAAGTCAGTTAAAACATTATTGTCATTTGAAGCACAGATCAATTTGCCAACTGGTAGACCAATTTGCTTAGCATAAAAGGCAGCCAAGATATTGCCGAAGTTTCCAGTTGGTACTGTGAAATTAACCTTTTCACCAGCCACAATCTCACCAGACTTGACCAACTGAGCATAAGCATAAACATAGTAGACAATCTGTGGTACCAAACGACCGATGTTCATAGAGTTAGCTGATGAAAATTGCAGTTTATTGGCAGCCAACTTTTCACGAAGAGCTACATCGTTAAACATATGTTTGACGTTAGTTTGCGCATCGTCAAAGTTACCATCAATAGCAATAACATGAGTATTGTTGCCAGTCTGAGTAGTCATTTGCAACTCTTGTACCTTGCTGACACCATCCTTTGGATAAAAGACGATAATCTCTGTACCAGGCACATCCGCAAATCCCGCCATAGCAGCTTTTCCAGTATCACCAGATGTGGCTGTCAAAATGACGATTTTGCTCTCCAAACCATGCTTTTTAGCAGCAGTCGTCATAAAGTAGGGCAAGATAGACAAGGCCATATCCTTAAAGGCAATCGTAGAACCATGGAACAGTTCCAAATTGTATTGCCCATCCAGTTTCACCAAAGGCGCAATAGCTGGAGTATCAAACTTGCTATCGTAGGCATTGTTGATACAGTAATCCAACTCCTCTGCTGTAAAGTCATCCAAAAAAGCAGACAAAACTAACTTAGCCACTTCTTGGTAAGAAGCATCTTTTATTTTGTCAAAGTCCAAATCGACCTTTGGATAAGTAACCGGGGTAAAGAGACCACCGTCCGTCGCCAAACCTTGCAAAATAGCTTGACTTGCAGTTACTGTATTATTCGCATCACGCGTTGATTGATAAACTAATGTCATAATCTCTATCCTTTATCTATAGTCTATTCCATTATATCATGATTTTTCAGAAAATTCTCCCTTTATAAGAGAAATTATAGACCCAATTCTTCTTTCAAAGGCTGTAAATAGGTCATTTCTTGCTTGCCTCTCTTCTCCAGACCTTCCTCAGCTAGAAGGAATAAGGCTTTTGAAAACTCAACAATCGCAGTTTCTTCCTCATCTGTGAGCATTTTCTTAGAAAATTGTCTCCTCAATGACTTGTAGTCACGACCCAATTTCTCAAAGAAAGGTGCTGTTTCTAGGTAAGTTTCAAGCTTGTCTAGATTCACCAACAAACCTAGATGAAAGGCTGCTGAAGCAAAGGTGCGGTCTAGCGGCTGTGTACAAACACTACGAAATTCAACAGTCCCTCGTGTTGTTAGTCTTGGTACTGGTAACTACGGTGTGTTTGGAAGTCCTGCTCCTGAGGATAGATCAATACCTCATCCCCATTCAGGGTAAATGCTTGGATTTCAGGTGTAGTCAAATAATCTCTAGCCTGAATAGGATTAAAGTAATAGGTCTGTCCATCACGTTCCGCAGTAAAGATCGCAGAGTGATCCAGATAATCAAAAAAATCATCCTCATCTTTAAAGAGTCTGGCATTGACGCCTACATTTTCAGGATAAATCCCGTGCATAGACTCTTCCCAAAAAATATCCCTTGAAATTTTAGTATCCCAATCCGCCCCTGAAAACTCAGAATTTGCAAATAAATAAGCTTTAGCCGCTTCAATTTGAGTAAAAGCATTGATAACACGCAGATAGTTGGACTTTGAAACATCTAATTGAACTTGACTGCCACAGATAAAAGCACCATATTGCGGGTAATCATGTAAATCCTTCACTAGAACAGTTCTGCTCAACTTCAAATAGTTCATTAACATCTGATAGCGTGCATAAGCAACCGGTTGATTTCCATTCTTCTCCCAGTATGGATGTATTCCAGAACCAATAATGGCATGATTTGCTTCACCCAATTTTTTTTGAATCAAATCCATGTAGTCTCTAAAACGCTCTTCAACCTCTTGGATAGATTTAGCCCTACCAAAGCAAACTCTATAGTTGTATAGGAGACTTCGAATAAGATAGTATCCTGACTTACGGGATCTAGCAACTGAATTGGATTTCCAAACTCATCTACTTTTTCGATAGTAAAACCCAAAATTGATGGTAAATATCGAAAGAGTTCCTTAACAACCTCAATATCCGTAGCCTTGCCCTCTAAATTTACAACAGGGTACTCCAGCTCAACCCCAACAAATAAATCTGGGTTCTCTTTTATATTTTCTAAGTAGCGCTTCTTAAGCAAGTCAACCGAACGAGACATCAAACACCAACACTTTCATAATCAAAATAAAATGTGAATAAGTAATATTATACCAAAATTCCTTTCAAAAACGATTAGAATGACGCTCAAAAATAATTATTGAGCCTTTATGACACTTAACAAAAGATAGAATTTAGTAGAAAATCATAACCTCCATATATGAAGGTGGTTTAGTTATCTCGCACCTTACAGAGCAAGACGGACTAATAATCACATAATAAAAAACAAGGTCTTAAAACCTTGTCTTTATTACTATACCGGCGGCCGGGGTCGAACCGGCACGTCCTTGCGGACACTGGATTTTGAGTCCAGCGCGTCTGCCAATTCCGCCACGCCGGCAAATAGTAACTGGGGTAGCTGGATTCGAACCAACGCATGAGGGAGTCAAAGTCCCTTGCCTTACCGCTTGGCTATACCCCAATAATATAAAATAGGCGAGTGATGGGGATCGAACCCACGCATGCCAGAGCCACAATCTGGTGTGTTAACCACTTCACCACACCCGCCATCATCTTATTAACACGGGCAGTAGGAATTGAACCCACACTGAAGGTTTTGGAGACCTTAGTTCTACCTTTAAACTATGCCCGTATCTATGGAAGGGGAGGGATTCGAACCCCCGAACCCGAAGGAGCGGATTTACAGTCCGCCGCGTTTAGCCTCTTCGCTACCCTTCCAGATTTTCTATAAATATGGCGCGAGACGGAATCGAACCGCCGACACATGGAGCTTCAATCCATTGCTCTACCAACTGAGCTACCGAGCCAAATTGCGGGAGCAGGATTTGAACCTACGACCTTCGGGTTATGAGCCCGACGAGCTACCGAGCTGCTCCATCCCGCGTTAATAATAAAAAGGAGGATGTGGGATTCGAACCCACGCACGCTTTTACACGCCTGACGGTTTTCAAGACCGTTCCCTTCAGCCAGACTTGGGTAATCCTCCAAAAATAGTCCGTACGGGATTCGAACCCGTGTTACCGCCGTGAAAAGGCGGTGTCTTAACCCCTTGACCAACGGACCATATTCATAAATGGGCACGAGTGGACTCGAACCACCGACCTCACGCTTATCAGGCGTGCGCTCTAACCACCTGAGCTACGCGCCCAAGTTAAAAACTTGGTAATTTGAACAAAGTTCAAAGCGGGTGACGAGAATCGAACTCGCGACAACAGCTTGGAAGGCTGTAGTTTTACCACTAAACTACACCCGCTAAAATGGGAGTTAACGGGATCGAACCGCTGACCCTCTGCTTGTAAGGCAGATGCTCTCCCAGCTGAGCTAAACTCCCAAAAGCTAAGCGACTTCCATATCTCACAGGGGGCAACCCCCAACTACTTCCGGCGTTCTAGGGCTTAACTGCTGTGTTCGGCATGGGTACAGGTGTATCTCCTAGGCTATCGTCACTTAACTCTGAGTAATACCTACTCAAAATTGAATATCTATCAAATACCAAGTAAACCTTACACTTCGTATCCTCAGTTACTTTGGATAAGTCCTCGAGCTATTAGTATTAGTCCGCTACATGTGTCACCACACTTCCACTTCTAACCTATCTACCTGATCATCTCTCAGGGCTCTTACTGATATATAATCATGGGAAATCTCATCTTGAGGTGGGTTTCACACTTAGATGCTTTCAGCGTTTATCCCGTCCCTACATAGCTACCCAGCGATGCCTTTGGCAAGACAACTGGTACACCAGCGGTAAGTCCACTCTGGTCCTCTCGTACTAGGAGCAGATCCTCTCAAATTTCCTACGCCCGCGACGGATAGGGACCGAACTGTCTCACGACGTTCTGAACCCAGCTCGCGTGCCGCTTTTAATGGGCGAACAGCCCAACCCTTGGGACCGACTACAGCCCCAGGATGCGACGAGCCGACATCGAGGTGCCAAACCTCCCCGTCGATGTGAACTCTTGGGGAGATAAGCCTGTTATCCCCAGGGTAGCTTTTTATCCGTTGAGCGATGGCCCTTCCATACGGAACCACCGGATCACTAAGCCCGACTTTTCGTCCCTGCTCGAGTTGTAGCTCTCGCAGTCAAGCTCCCTTATACCTTTACACTCTGCGAATGATTTCCAACCATTCTGAGGGGAACCTTTGGGCGCCTCCGTTACCTTTTAGGAGGCGACCGCCCCAGTCAAACTGCCCGTCAGACACTGTCTCCGATAGGGATAACCTATCCGGGTTAGAGTGGCCATAACACAAGGGTAGTATCCCAACAACGTCTCCTTCGAAACTGGCGTCCCGATCTCATAGACTCCTACCTATCCTGTACATGTGGTACAGACACTCAATATCAAACTGCAGTAAAGCTCCATGGGGTCTTTCCGTCCTGTCGCGGGTAACCTGCATCTTCACAGGTACTAAAAATTTCACCGAGTCTCTCGTTGAGACAGTGCCCAAATCATTACGCCTTTTCGTGCGGGTCGGAACTTACCCGACAAGGAATTTCGCTACCTTAGGACCGTTATAGTTACGGCCGCCGTTTACTGGGGCTTCAATTCATACCTTCGCGTTACCGCTAAGCACTCCTCTTAACCTTCCAGCACCGGGCAGGCGTCACCCCCTATACATCATCTTACGATTTAGCAGAGAGCTGTGTTTTTTTGATAAACAGTTGCTTGGGCCTATTCACTGCGGCTGACCTAAATCAGCACCCCTTCTCCCGAAGTTACGGGGTCATTTTTGCCGAGTTCCTTAACGAGAGTTCTCTCGCTCACCTGAGGCTACTCGCCTCGACTACCTGTGTCGGTTTGCGGTACGGGTAGAGTATGTTTAACGCTAGAAGCTTTTCTTGGCAGTGTGACGTCACTAACTTCGCTACTAAACTTCGCTCCCCATCACAGCTCAATGTTATAGATATAAGCATTTGACTCATATCACACCTCACTGCTTAGACAGACACTTCCATTCGTCTGCTTTAGTTAGCCTACTGCGTCCCTCCATCACTACATACTCTAGTACAGGAATATCAACCTGTTGTCCATCGGATACACCTTTCGGTCTCTCCTTAGGGTCCCGACTAACCCAGGGGCGGACGAGCCTTCCCTGGAAACCTTAGTCTTACGGTGGACAGGATTCTCACCTGTCTTTCGCTACTCATACCGGCATTCTCACTTCTATGCGTTCCAGCACTCCTCACGGTACACCTTCATCACACATAGAACGCTCTCCTACCATACCTATAAAGGTATCCACAGCTTCGGTAAATTGTTTTAGCCCCGGTACATTTTCGGCGCAGGGTCACTCGACTAGTGAGCTATTACGCACTCTTTGAATGAATAGCTGCTTCTAAGCTAACATCCTAGTTGTCTGTGCAACCCCACATCCTTTTCCACTTAACAATTATTTTTGGGACCTTAGCTGGTGGTCTGGGCTGTTTCCCTTTCGACTACGGATCTTAGCACTCGCAGTCTGACTGCCGACCATAATTCATTGGCATTCGGAGTTTATCTGAGATTGGTAATCCGGGATGGACCCCTCACCCAAACAGTGCTCTACCTCCAAGAATCTTTATGTCGACGCTAGCCCTAAAGCTATTTCGGAGAGAACCAGCTATCTCCAAGTTCGTTTGGAATTTCTCCGCTACCCACAAGTCATCCAAGCACTTTTCAACGTGCCCTGGTTCGGTCCTCCAGTGCGTCTTACCGCACCTTCAACCTGCTCATGGGTAGGTCACATGGTTTCGGGTCTACGACATGATACTAATGCGCCCTATTCAGACTCGGTTTCCTGCGGCTCCGTCTCTTCAACTTAACCTCGCATCATATCGTAACTCGCCGGTTCATTCTACAAAAGGCACGCTCTCACCCATTAACGGGCTCGAACTTGTTGTAGGCACACGGTTTCAGGTTCTATTTCACTCCCCTCCCGGGGTGCTTTTCACCTTTCCCTCACGGTACTGGTTCACTATCGGTCACTAGGGAGTATTTAGGGTTGGGAGATGGTCCTCCCAGATTCCGACGGGATTTCTCGTGTCCCGCCGTACTCAGGATACTGCTAGGTACAAAGACTATTTTAAATACGAGGCTGTTACTCTCTTTGGCTGATCTTCCCAAATCATTCTTCTATAATCTTTGAGTCCACATTGCAGTCCTACAACCCCGAAGAGTAAACTCTTCGGTTTGCCCTCCTGCCGTTTCGCTCGCCGCTACTAAGGCAATCGCTTTTGCTTTCTCTTCCTGCAGCTACTTAGATGTTTCAGTTCACTGCGTCTTCCTCCTCACATCCTTAACAGATATGGGTAACAGGTAGTACCTGTTGGGTTCCCCCATTCGGAAATCCCTGGATCATCGCTTACTTACAGCTACCCAAGGCATATCGTCGTTTGTCACGTCCTTCTTCGGCTCCTAGTGCCAAGGCATCCACCGTGCGCCCTTATTAACTTAACCTTATTTTTTGACCTTTCAGTCATAAACTCTTTTAATACTACAGCGTTTCGGTTTATTTTCTTGTTACTATTTGATATAGATATTCAATTTTCAATGTGCATTACTTGGTGATCTCTCACCAATGGAGCCTAGCAGGGATCGAACCGCTGACCTCCTGCGTGCAAAGCAGGCGCTCTCCCAGCTGAGCTAAGGCCCCACAAGACCTCTCAAGACTAAACAAGACCAATGTGCAGTTCCTTATCCTTAGAAAGGAGGTGATCCAGCCGCACCTTCCGATACGGCTACCTTGTTACGACTTCACCCCAATCATCTATCCCACCTTAGGCGGCTGGCTCCTAAAAGGTTACCTCACCGACTTCGGGTGTTACAAACTCTCGTGGTGTGACGGGCGGTGTGTACAAGGCCCGGGAACGTATTCACCGCGGCGTGCTGATCCGCGATTACTAGCGATTCCGACTTCATGTAGGCGAGTTGCAGCCTACAATCCGAACTGAGACTGGCTTTAAGAGATTAGCTTGCCGTCACCGGCTTGCGACTCGTTGTACCAGCCATTGTAGCACGTGTGTAGCCCAGGTCATAAGGGGCATGATGATTTGACGTCATCCCCACCTTCCTCCGGTTTATTACCGGCAGTCTCGCTAGAGTGCCCAACTGAATGATGGCAACTAACAATAGGGGTTGCGCTCGTTGCGGGACTTAACCCAACATCTCACGACACGAGCTGACGACAACCATGCACCACCTGTCACCTCTGTCCCGAAGGAAAACTCTATCTCTAGAGCGGTCAGAGGGATGTCAAGACCTGGTAAGGTTCTTCGCGTTGCTTCGAATTAAACCACATGCTCCACCGCTTGTGCGGGCCCCCGTCAATTCCTTTTGAGTTTCAACCTTGCGGTCGTACTCCCCAGGCGGAGTGCTTAATGCGTTAGCTGCGGCACTAAACCCCGGAAAGGGTCTAACACCTAGCACTCATCGTTTACGGCGTGGACTACCAGGGTATCTAATCCTGTTTGCTCCCCACGCTTTCGAGCCTCAGCGTCAGTTACAAGCCAGAGAGCCGCTTTCGCCACCGGTGTTCCTCCATATATCTACGCATTTCACCGCTACACATGGAATTCCACTCTCCCCTCTTGCACTCAAGTTAAACAGTTTCCAAAGCGTACTATGGTTAAGCCACAGCCTTTAACTTCAGACTTATCTAACCGCCTGCGCTCGCTTTACGCCCAATAAATCCGGACAACGCTCGGGACCTACGTATTACCGCGGCTGCTGGCACGTAGTTAGCCGTCCCTTTCTGGTAAGATACCGTCACAGTGTGAACTTTCCACTCTCACACTCGTTCTTCTCTTACAACAGAGCTTTACGATCCGAAAACCTTCTTCACTCACGCGGCGTTGCTCGGTCAGACTTCCGTCCATTGCCGAAGATTCCCTACTGCTGCCTCCCGTAGGAGTCTGGGCCGTGTCTCAGTCCCAGTGTGGCCGATCACCCTCTCAGGTCGGCTATGTATCGTCGCCTTGGTGAGCCGTTACCTCACCAACTAGCTAATACAACGCAGGTCCATCTGGTAGTGGTGCAATTGCACCTTTCAAACAGTTATCATGCAATAACTGCTATTATGCGGTATTAGCTATCGTTTCCAATAGTTATCCCCCGCTACCAGGCAGGTTACCTACGCGTTACTCACCCGTTCGCAACTCATCCAGAGAAGCAAGCTCCTCCTTCAGCGTTCTACTTGCATGTATTAGGCACGCCGCCAGCGTTCGTCCTGAGCCAGGATCAAACTCTCATTAAAAGTTTGAGTTCTCACTCATTTCTGTCACTGACAGATTTATTGTTTTTTCATTGTTCAGTACTACAACTTTAGTTGTAGCGCCCTGCACATTGGTTCGTCTTGTTCAGTTTTCAAAGGTCTTTGTCACTCAATCTCTCTCAAGCGACAACTATATTAGTATATCACAGCTGCTGACCTATGTCAACACTTTTTTGAAACTTTTTTTACTTTTTTCGTCCCTGCGATACACTCATAGTCCGTACGGGATTCGAACCCGTGTTACCGCCGTGAAAAGGCGGTGTCTTAACCCCTTGACCAACGGACCTTGAGTTTTTCAACTCTTTCTATTATACCTACTTTTTCCCCTTTGTCAAGGACTTTTTTAATCTCCTATACAAATTTTTCTATGATAATAGAAAAGAGCCAGTTTAACTGACTCTCTCTATTTTGTTTGCCAATTAGTCGCGCGTTCCTCTCCCCACCAGTACGGGATCAATTTGGCAACTTTGATTGTTTTTCTTGTTTTGTAGTCCATCATGAACTCTGCTTCTTTATTTTCAGCATTCAATTCTAAGAGAAATTCTCTGCATGCGCCACAGGGCATACCTGAACTTTCACCATAGGGTGGTTTGTCTCGAAAGGCGAGGATTTTCTTAACTTTAGTTTGTCCTGAAAATTGATACATATTGAAGAGAGCTGCTCGTTCTGCACAGAGATGAAAAACGCCACAAGTGCCCTCCATACAAATCCTGTGAATATCTGACCATCTTCCGCTTCTACCGCGGCAACGACATGGTTAGCATAAACAAAGTCAGAAACTTCATGGGGATTGTATAGTATTCGTGCTTCTTCATACATCTTTTCCCATTTATCCATCGAAAGTCCTTTTTATTTAGAAATCTCTTTCAGCATGTTTTCGATATGCTGGATTGACTTTTCACGTCCGAGCAAGAAAATGGTGTCTGGCAATTCTGGACCATGCATTTCCCCTGATACAGCAATACGAATCGGCATGAAGAGGTTTTTACCCTTGATACCTGTTTCTTTTTGAACTGCTTTGATTTGTGGGAAGATGTTTTCTGTCACAAATTCTTCATCTGTCATTGCTTCTAGTTTCGCTTTGAAGGCTTCTAGAACAACCGGAACGGTTTCTCCTGCCATGACCTCGCGTTCAGCATCTGTCAACTCTGGGAAGTCTGAGAAGAAAAGATCTGTCAGCGGAACAATCTCATCAACTGACTTCATTTGTGGCTTGTAGAGTTCTACCATTTTTTCAGATTTGTCAGTCAAACGTCCTGCTTCTTCTAAGTATGGTTTAGCCATTTCAAAGATAGTAGCAAAATCTGCTCTCTTGATGTAGTCGTTGCTCATCCAGTCTAGTTTCTTCTGATCGAAGGCTGCAGGAGACTTGCTGAGGCGGTTTTCATCAAAGAGTTTAATCAATTCCTCACGAGAGAAGATTTCGTCTTCCCCACCAGGGTTCCAGCCAAGAAGGGCGATAAAGTTAAACACAGCTTCTGGCAAATAGCCTTTTTTACGGTAGTCTTCGATAAACTGAAGGGTGTTGGTGTCCCGTTTAGACAATTTTTTACCCGTTTCAGAGTTGATAATCAAAGTCATGTGACCGAACTCTGGCGCTTCCCAACCAAGGGCTTCATAAACCATAAGCTGTTTTGGGGTGTTGGCAATGTGGTCATCTCCACGGATAACATGAGAAATTTGCATGTCATGATCATCGATCACAACGGCAAAATTATAAGTTGGGTAGCCATCTTTCTTTTGGATAACCCAGTCACCACCGATGTTACCACCTTCAAACTCGATATCACCTTTGACCATATCGTGCCATTTGTAGATGCCAGACTCATTGACAGCCAAACGAACGGTTGGAATGATACCAGCTGCTTCACGTTCTGCTATGTAAGCCGCTTTTTCTTCTTGGCTCATGCCGAGATATTCATTGATGTAACGTGGTGTTTCGCCAGCTGCTTCTTGGCGTTCACGTTCTGCTGCCAACTCTTCTTCTGTAACGTATGATTTGTAGGCTTTCCCTTCGGCTAGCAATTGGTCGATGTATTTTTGATAGAGTTCCAAACGCTCTGATTGGCGGTAGTTTTCATGAGTTTCTGGACTTTCATCCCAGTCCATGCCTAACCAACGAAGGTTTTCAAGCTGTGAACGCTCACCGTCTTCGACGTGGCGCTTTACGGTCAGTATCCTCGATACGGATGATAAAAAGTTCCACCATGGTGGCGTGCGTATAGATAGTTAAACAATGCTGTACGGGCATTTCCGATGTGTAGTAGTCCTGTTGGACTAGGTGCGTAGCGTACGCGGATATCTTTTTGACATAGTTTCTCCTATAAAGTCTCTAGGCGTCTGCCTTTTTGCTTTCTATATTATATCACAAGTCTCGCCTGAGTCCAATGTCTACGAATAAAGAGAGTAAAAAGAGTGGGCAAGCCACTCTTTTCTTCTATTATAGACGTGCGTTAAGCTCTTTTGCTCAATTCTTCAAATCCTGGTTTTTCCAAGAAGGGCAAACATGTTGCGTTTGTAGGCTTCAACACCTGGTTGGTCAAATGGGTTGATGGCATTCAAGTAACCTGAAAGGGCAATTGCCAATTCGAAGAAGTAGATAGTGTAACCAAGAGTGAAAGGCATCTTGCTCTGGAAGAGTCACGTACATGTTTGGCACATCACCGTCAGTGTGGGCAAGAAGAACACCGTCAGTCGCTTTTTTGTTTACAAAGTCAACGTCTTTTCCTTGAAGGTAACCAAGTCCATCAAGGTCTTCTTCCAAAGTAGGAATGATCACGTTCTTACGTGGTTTGTCAACACGGACAACTGTTTCAAACATGATACGAGTTCCTTCTTGGATAAATTGACCCAATGAGTGTAGGTCTGTTGAGAAGTTAGCTGAAGTTGGGTAGATACCTTTTTGGTCTTTCCCTTCTGTTCAAGCACCCCTTGTGGATGCATTTGCTGGAAATTCCCTTGCACTGACTGGCTAGTTTGATTGACTTGCCAATCAACCACTGCGTCATCTATTTTTTTCTAATTTAGACCCAGAAGCCTGGACTTTTTGTCCAGGCTCTGAATCAATTTTTTTAGACTTTTATTTTTTTCTAAATTGCTTGATTTGAAATTTTATTATGGTTAAGCAGTTTCAAAAAATCTGAATGGTAGAATCTTTATCAATTACTACCGCTTGATCTGCTACAACATGGAGTGTACCAGGAAGGCTCCCTCTTTTGAACCATCAAAAGAAATCGTGATATGTCCCAGTCCAGTTAAATTTTTTTCTACTACATTTCCTACGGAACTAATCGAATATTCCTGATTATCTACCACCAGCTTTGCCACCTTCTAGTATTGAACCTAGCAGATTTTTATTATCAATCTTAAAACAATACTCTGATAAATCTTCCGGTGCTTCTTCTCCAAATAAAATGAGCATATTGGCATCTTGAATCATATTCTGAGCTTCAGACCCTACTTGAATTACTTTTAGTTTCAAAAAAATTTTTCTTCATCTGATTTCTATTCATACTTTCTCTAATTTGTCATAAACTTAGGCTTATAGATAAGTTTAACATAATATAGCTACTCTGTTTACATGCGTCTATCAAAAGGTCTACTGATAAAGACCAATACTAGCTATCCAAGCAACTAGCACCCAGCGGAACACCATTGAGAAAGCGTGAATAAAGTACCGAAGGGACACCAACCTCAACTGTTTCAGCCTTGGCTTCAGATAGGCCGAGTGCTACAGGAATGAAATCACAACCGTTTTGAGTGTTGATAGCAAATAAAGCTGGCAGAGCCATTTGGGGCGGAATAGTCCCTTTTCCGATTTCGACTCCAATTAAAGTTCCAATAATCTGACTAATAACAGCTCCGGGACCTAACAAAGGAGATAGGAATGGTAAGGAACAGATAAAGCCAATTAAAACGAGTCTCCCAGATGTTCCCCAGCTAGGGAGAACCATTAATTTTGCCAGCCAATTTCCAACACCGGATCCTTGAATAACCCCAATCAGCAAGGAAACAAAGGCCATGAAAGGAATTATTGTATTGAGCATTGTTTGGATGGCTTCACGAGCAGCCTGGTTGAAAGTTGCAACGACCTTACCAGCCCCCATCCCAATTCGTGCTACAATACTTGTTTCAGCTTTTTGCTCTGTAATTTTTTTACTAGTATCGTAAGTTGGCTTTTCAGTTACCACAGTTGTCGCTTTTTCGTCTTCATTAGCAGCAGAAATTTGATTAAGGCCAACTGCTGACACATAGATTTCCTCGGTTATATATTGAGCTAGAGGCCCACTTTTCCCTGTAGCAACAATATTTATTGTAGGGATTCCTTTTTAGGATAAATACCACAGCGAAGAGTACCGCCACAATCCACGATTGCTAAAGCAATTTCCTCATCTGGGATAGAAGTTTTAAACCCATTAACAGCTTCCATACCGGTCAAATCAGCAATTTTATCTACAATATCTGGCTTTTCTCCGCCGCCAGTAATATAGATGAATTTATGCTTAGCTTCACTAGGTGTAATGACCAAAGGTCCTCCGAAACCGCCATTTCCTTTAACAACTTTTATACTCTTATATGACATAATTTCACTCTTTCTATAAATCAAATGTTTTTACTCAAGGTAACACCTTGCTGTTTTTGCTACATAAGCAGTTGTAAAAATCGGTTACCCAACCACCTACAAAGTTCATGACAAGCCCAACAAGCATGTAACGAATGGCTAAGTCCATTTGACTTAAACCTAAAGTTTGAATTCCTGTCGCAATTCCCATCCATACAAATAATTCCCCAGGATTGATATGTGGAAATACACCATTTGAAGTATGGCAAAACTGCATCTGAGCTGCTACAAAACTAGGTTTATAATATTCTGGTAAGAAACGTCCCATACTGATTGCCATCGGATTTCCCAGCATAAAAGCTGAAATGAAAGGTAAAATCATATACCGGCTAACAGGATTTTTGGCAGAAATCTTAGCCAAGGAATTGACCTTCTCTTCTCCCAAGAAAGCGATAAGGGTATTCATTGCAATCAATAGCATCAAGACAAGAGGTACAATATTTGTCATCCAGCTAATAAAGGTTTCTCCACCTAATTGGAAGAGTTTCATAAAACTCTCTGCAAATTCTGTAATGTAATTCATAAGGAACTCCTTTTCTTATTTTTTTTAAATAACTGTTTAATAGATAATTGTAAGTAATCCGCATAAAAGCCGAATCCCAGAAAAGAATCAGAAGAACTTGTCTCTTTCTCAATACCTGCCTCATGCCAAAGATAGACTTTTCTAGCATCTTCTATGGCTGATTGCATCAACTTATTTTCTTTTCTCACAAGAGGATTATACTTGTCAAAATAATGGATGTCTTCTCCGACATAATCATCCATATTTTGAAAACGCGCTAAGATTGTTACTCCTTGCATTTTGCTAGCTTTAAGAACCCGACCGTTTTCATCAACCGCGAACATGACAATCGTACCGGATTTTATTCTTCCGGACTTCCTGCCAATCGCTACGCGCCCCAGTTTTCGGAGCATCGTATAGGTCTTATTGAAGTCTTTGAGTTGCTGCCAGCCGAGGAACATTTGAAATATATAAGCTGCCATGACAAATACAGCGAAAATTATTAGCGAATTCATTAAAATACTCCTTTGCTCTTAGAAAATGATAGAAACTCTGTCTCTGTTTCTACAGCCCTCAATGCTTCTTTTAGAGAAGGCTCTCCTGCAATTCGAAAAATATCGTCATACAATTCCAGCAATTCACTTTCCATTTTTCTTTCAATTTCTGAGGGTATGGCGACTAGAAAGATAAATTCAATCCATTCATCTCCTTTTTGATAAGGCTCTTCTAGTTTTCCGAACATTAAAATAGTCTTTGCATAACCCTGGTTAATTGTATGGGGGAAGGCAATTCCTCCACCAAAAATGGTTGATTGCTTTTTCTCCCTATCAATTATCCGATTTCTAAAACCTTCATCAATCATCTGAAGTTTCTCTAACTCTGCAACCATATTTAGCAAGTATTGCTGATAGGTTTTTTGGGGGCTCAACCGAAGAAAACGTAAGCTGACTGTTTCTAGATTTTTTTGATGAAAAGCATTGGCCCTCTGCCATTCTTCCTGCAGCCATTGATCATCAAAAAGATGATTAACTTGAATGACTGGAGATTTAGAATCTTTATATTTTAGAGGAACTGTCGTAAAAATCGCGAAATAGTCCTGATTCAAATCCACATTAAAATCCTCTTCAGAATACTGAGTAATGTCTACATCATTTCCAAGGACTCGTCTGAGTTGCTGAATAATCATCGTAGCAGTTCCTCTTCCTGTTGTGCAAACTACAGCTATCTGCTTGCGAGAACCCTTTACAGCAGAATTTTGCTTTCTTAAAATCATTTCAAAATACAAAGCCAGATATCCGATTTCAGATAATTCCAATTCAGAACCAAAAATTGCAGATAGTTCTTCTCCAGCTATTTTTGCCATTTCAAAAGCAAAAGGATATTGAGTTTGAACCTCGCCATGAAATATATCATTAGCTTGCACATGGAAATCAGTCGATTGATTAAGGGGCCTAGATGAGATTTGATTTCTTCAAATAATTCTTCATCATCAAAGTGAACCAACATTGTTTCTTTGACTTTCTTGACAATCCCTTGAAAAATCTTTGCAAGCTGTTCAGATTGATAAGATGTCTTGCTTAAAGTGTCAATAAAACGGACATTAAACGGAAAACACAAAAAGTCTATCTCAAACTGACTGAGGGAAATCTTATAAGTCATTTCAATATGATAGATTAATTTCTCAGCTAAAGGTGTCTCTGTTAAATCATTCCTATAGTAAGGAATAGGACAATTCAACACTCTAGATGTATGAATACGCTCCACCATAATTGAAATGGTCTTTCGAAGGAGTTCCTGTGTTTCTTTAGGGATTTTATAGTCCTGAACTAGCGTCTCCAGAAAAGAAGATGTTGCCTCAGTGAGTGTCCTTCCTTCAAAGTAAGGAGCCACTTGGTGAATATATAGCAAGCGCAAATTCAGCTCGCTCCCCAAGACCTCCAGCCCACGGTTGGGCTTTCCTGAAATAGTGATAGAGTAACTCTCTGCCAAAGATTTTACTTGTTTTAAATCCTTATTAAGGGTACTTCTACTAACACCTACTTCCTCAGCCAAGTCGTCAATAAGAAGAGGGGGAGGTTGACTCAATTAAACGTTTTAGCAAATAGGCAATTCTTTTACTGGAAGAATTGAAGTCACTCTCCTGTTTTAAACTACCAGATAAAATCCTTTCCAACTCTGTATAGTCATACACTTCTAACATTAACTGATCATCTTGTGCGATAATCTGGATATTAGGAGCCAAAACATCATTTAATTGTTGGATACTCTTTTGCAAGGTTTGCAAGCTAATATCCAGTTCTGAGCGCATATCTAACAAGGAATAAGTTGGCTGCGAGACCATTTTATCTAAATATTATACCATCGATTTACTAAGGTCAACTCTCTTCCTCACCTTCATTTTTTTAACCGCGAGTTTTCCCTCCAGCAATATTTGTAGTGACTCCAGTTATATAGCTAGAACGATCTGAAATATAGAATGCTACAAGATCAGCTACTTCCCGTAGTTTACCACTTCGTCCCAAAGGAGTTGTTGAAGTTGAAGCATAACCAGCTCGAATATCTTCTACCGTCTTTCCACGGGTATAAGCAAGAGCTTCCTCATAAGAAAGAGTTCGAAGCCCCGTAGCTTCCATAATTCCTGGAGCAATTCCAACCACACGTACACCATGCTTACCCAGCTCTTTCGCCCATGAACGAGTGTAACTATAGACTGCTGCTTTTGTTGCAGCATAGGCACTTTGTCCTTCAGAACCTTCCAAACCTGCTTCTGAAGCCATGTTCACAATTACACCTTTTCTATTTTTCACTAAAATACGTCCTACTGCCTGACTAACCAAATACAAACCTTTTTGATTAATCATTGTTACTTTTTCAAACGTTTCATCGTCTAACTCGTAAGGACCTTTAGGATTTTCTGCATCAATTAATAATCTGGGAACATTAATCCCTGCATTATTGACTACCGCATCAATATTGCCAAATCTTTCAACTATTTTGGCAACACCCTCTTCTACTTCAGAGCGAGAAGTTACATCAACTTTTACAAATAATAGATTCGGGTGACGCAAATCGTTGTCGCTAAGATCAAAATTCGCTACATTGACTCCTAATTCCAGCAATTCTTCAACGATTGCCTTACCGATCCCAGATGACGCGCCAGTCACAAGAACTGTTTTGCCTTTTTATGTTTAACCAATCATTCATTTTTGATACCTCTCAAATTTTATTTACAAGGCAATTATACAGCGCTTTCATAAAAGAATTAAGACACTCTTTTTTACACTTTTAAAAAAAATAATAAACTAATTAAGAGGCTTGTACTAAAAATCCACAAGAAATGAACTTGTGGATCTTTTTATATTCTAAATGAACTCAAAGCATATGAGAATCAAAGGCGTGCATTCAACTCAGCACCCAGCTCTTCAAAGCCTGGTTTCCCAAGAAGAGCAAACATGTTTTTCTTATAAGCTTCAACTCCAGGCTGGTCAAATGGATTGATACCATTCAGGTAGCCAGAAAGAGCAATAGCCAACTCAAAGAAGTAAATAGTGTAGCCCAAAGTGAACTCATCTTGCTCAGGCAGTGTCACAAACATATTTGGAACTCCACCATCAGTGTGTGCTAACAGCACTCCATCTGTAGCTTTTTTATTGACAAAGTCAACATCTTTTCCTTGCAAGTAGCCAAGACCGTCCAAGTCTTCTGCCAATTCAGGAATCAGCACATTTTTGCGAGGTTTATCTACACGGATAACTGTTTCAAAGAGGATACGGGTACCTTCCTGGATAAATTGTCCCAGAGAGTGCAAGTCTGTTGAGAAGTTAGCTGAAGTTGGATAAATCCCTTTTTGGTCTTTCCCTTCTGACTCACCAGCCAGTTGCTTCCACCACTCAGAGAAGTATTGCAGAGATGGTTCATAGTTAGCTAGAACTTCTGTCAGATAACCTTTACGGTACAAGATATTGCGTACAACTGCATATTGATATGCTTCATTTTCAGCCAACTTATCAGAAGCATAAGCCTTGCGAGCAGCATTTGCTCCTTCCATTAACTTGCTGATATCAGCTCCTGCAGCTGCGATTGGCAAGAGCCCCACTGCTGTCAATACTGTAAAACGACCACCTACACTATCAGGCACTACAAAAGTATCCCAGCCATTAGCATCTGCTTCAACTTTAACTGCACCTTTAGCGCGGTCTGTAGTTGCGTAGATACGTTGGTTAGCTTCTTCTTGACCGTACTTCTTAACCAAGAGTTCTTTGAAGACACGGAAAGCAATAGCCGGTTCAGTTGTTGTACCTGATTTAGAAATCACGTTTACTGAGAAATCTTTGTCTGATACATAGTCTACCAAATCAGCCAAATAGCTTGAAGAGATAGAGTTTCCAGCATAGAGGATCTGAGGTGCCTTGCGTTCTTCCTTTCTTTGCAAGTTTACAAATGAATTATTCAAGAAATCAATAGCTGCACGAGCTCCTAAATAGGAACCACCAATACCGATTACGATCAATACCTCACTATCAGATTGGATTTTAGCAGCAGCCTTTTGAATACGAGCAAATTCATCTTTGTCATATTCTTCAGGTAAGTTCAACCAGCCAGTCATTTCTGCCCCAGGACCTGTACCATTTCGCAGAGCAGAATCTGCTGCAGTCACTTGAGGCTGCATATAATCTAGTTCATGTGGTGCAACAAATTTATCTAATACTTTTGAATAATCAAATTTAATATGTGACATAATATTCCTCCAAAATTTCTTCTCTTCTATCATAACCCTTACCTTAGATTTTTTCAAGTTTTTATACTGAATTTTTCCAAATTTTATCATAATTTAAACATTTGCGTAAAAACGCTAAAATACAAAAATCTGATAGGACGAATAAAAACGGCTAGAGATTCTAACCGTTACAATTCATTTAATAAATACTCAAACAGTTCTAAATTGCCGTCTTCTTCATTGACCAAAAACTCTGGATGCCACTGCAAACCAATGATACGATGCTCGTCGATAGACTCAATCGCTTCCACCGTCTGGTCTCGCGGATCTACAGCCGTCACACGGAAATTAGGCGCTAGGTCTTTGATACTTTGTCGATGGACTGAGTTGACTTGGCTTTCTTTGCCGAACAACTTAGCCACCACGCTTCCTTCTACTGTCTCAATAGAATGAGATGTTCCAAAAGGCAAGCCTTGCCAGTGACCTTCAATTTCTTGGTGGAGGGTGCCACCAAAAGCAACATTGACCAGCTGAACTCCACGACAGATTGCCATAATTGGTTTATTCTGACGGAGCGCTTCTTTCAAGAGAGCTAGTTCAAACTCATCGCGTACAAGGTTGTAATCATCGCTCTCAATAGTCTTTTTCTCCCCATAAAACTGGGGATGGACATTTTGCCCACCTGTCAAGATGAGTTTGTCAATCATTTCTACATAATCGCGCACAATGGACTCATCTCCAACAGGAATCACTAAAGGGAGACCTCCGACTTGACGAATGCTCTCTGCAAATTTACAGGATACAGATGAATGGATGTTTTTCCCTTCTGCGTCTACAGGACATAGATTTGCAGCAACTCCTACAACCGTTCTAGCCATGATGTGTCTCCTTTCGATTTTCTTGCGACAGTCTTATCTTATCACTCCAACCCTTTCCTGTCTAATATGTTTTTTTAAAGACCGTGATAAGTATTTTTTATGGGCAAGAAAAAGCTGCCCAACGAGGACAACTTCTTTTTTATTCGAAGACAAATTGATTGTGATACAGTTCCGAGTAGAAACCACCGAGTTTGAGCAACTCGTGATGATTTCCACGTTCAATGACCTCTCCATCTTTGAGAACAATAATCTGATCGGCATTGAGGATGGTCTTCAAACGATGGGCAATGACAAAACTAGTTCGACCTGCTACTACTGCCTCCATAGCATGCTGGATCTTGCTTTCTGTTACGGTATCGACATTGGAAGTCGCTTCATCTAAGATTAAAACTTGGGGATCTGTCATCAAGGTTCGAGCGATGGAAATTAATTGTTTTTGACCAGTCGAGAAGATATTTTGCTCATCATCAATAAGGGTATCATACTTATCAGGCAAGCTTTCGATGTAGTCATGAATATGAGTTGCCTTGGCAGCTGCTTCGACCATTTCCTGACTGGCATCTGGCACACCAAAGCGGATATTGTCTCGGATTGTTCCACTAAACAAGACCGAATCCTGCAGGACAATCCCGACCTTGCTCCGCAGGCTGTCCAAGTCGTAGCCACGAATGTCTTTTCCATCAAAAGAAATGCTACCTGCATCCACATCGTAGAAACGATTGATGAGGTTCATGATGGTCGTTTTCCCTGAACCAGTCGGACCTACAACTGCTATCATCTGCCCCTTAGGAGCTGAAATGCTAACATCTTTTAAAATCGGCTTGTCTGACACATAAGAGAAATCAATGTGACTGATTTCAACGCCTTCTCGCAATTCCGTAAAGGCAGGGGCATTTTGCGGGCGAACCTCTTCTTCTGCATCGAACATTTCTTGGATACGATCCGCTCCAGTAAAGGCCAACTGAAGACTTCCCCAACTCGCAGCCACCTGGATAATCGGCTGGTAGTACTGCTGAGAAAATTGGGTAAACATGACGATCAAACCTAGGGCTGTCGTTGTTTCGATACTTGGATCGTTCAGCAAGACAGCCGAACCTGCAAAAATGACGATAGCTGTGTTGACCAAACTCATCCCATTCATAACTGGAAAGAGGATGCCTGAGAACATTCTTCCTTTAAAGGTTGCCTTGCGCACGCGCTCATTTCGCTCCACAAAGCCTGCTACGATGTCGTCTTGAATCCCTTGTACGATAACAGCTTTCTGTCCTGAAATACTTTCGTCCATGTAGGCGTTGAGTTTTCCAACCTCTTTTTGCTGGAGATTGGTGTACTTGCGGGCCATTTTCACAATGAAGACCAACATGAGAAAGGCCACTGGGGTGCTGGCTACTGTTATTAGGGCTAGCGTCATATTTTTTGAAAACATGACAAAAATCAAACCGATGTAAAGAGCAATATTGCTCATAACCTGAACTAAGCTTTCATTGAAGGCTTGAAGGATATTATCCAAATCACTAGTGAAGCGAGAAAGGATGTCACCATCCTGATGGCGATCAAAGAAAGAAACCGTCAAACGGGAAAGTTTGCCAAAAAGGCCCTTACGCATTTCATTTGTTGACTCGGCAATCACACGGGTCATCAAGGCCATGTAAATCAAACTGGACACTACCAAAACCAGCACAACCAGGGCTAGATTCAACATCAGAGCTGACAAACTTTGCCAGGCTAGTTCTGAAGTACCATTTTGATAAGCCAGAACCAGATTAGCGAGCTCCGTGACTGCTTGGCCTGAAAAAACAGGAAAGAGAGCTTGGGCAATCGTCGCAATCGCAACCATCAGAACCACAATGACAAAGGAAAGCTTATAAACTTTAAAATAATTCCAGAAAAATCGAACGGTTTTCATTTTATTCCTCCCTTCCCTTTTGTGTTTCGTAGATCTCACGGTAGACGGCATTGCTAGCTACCAAGTCTGCATGCCTTCCTTCTCCAATCAAGCGCCCTTGGTCCAAGACCAAAATCTTGTCTGCATGGACGACTGAACTGATTTTTTGAGCGATGATAATGGTTGTTGTCCCTTTCAGGTCTTTGTTCAAAGCTTCCTGCACGAGTCTCTCTGACTTGGCATCCAAGGCCGAAGTCGAATCGTCAAAAATCAGGATACGGGGATTGCTGACAATCCCACGGGCAATGGACATCCGTTGCTTTGTCCACCAGAAAAATTGGTTCCTCGTTCTTCGACCTGACTTTCAAATTTGTTTTCCATGCGTCCGATAAATTCGCTAGCTTGGGCGATTCGTGCCGCACGTTCCAGTTCGGACACGCTGGCATTGCCTTTTCCTTGACGGAGATTATCTGCAATGGTCCCACTAAAGAGAATAGCACGTTGCAAGACGATGGAAACTGTTTTACGCAAGGTTCCCTCGCTGACGTCTCGAATATCCTTGCCACCAATCTTGATAGATCCCTCCTGTGGATCAAAAAGTCGTGGAATTAGCTGGGCAAGGGTGGACTTACCTGCCCCAGTCGCTCCCACCACACCGACCATCTGACCTGGTGCAACTTCAAAACTTACATTCTTAAGCATGGGCTCTTCATCAGTAGGATAAGTGAAGGTCACATTTTCAAAAGAGAGACTTCCTTCTAGATCCTCATCTGGAAGATCCTTAAAAGTCATCGCTGGCTCGGTATCTAGAACCTCACGGATACGCATCATCGAAATCATAGCCCGACTGACAGAATTCCCTAAAAATCCAACCATGACGATTGTAAAGATAATCTGACTGAGATAGTTAACAAAGGAAGCAATAGAACCAACGACTGACGGATCCGACTGAGCCATTCCCGCAACCAACCAGATGGAGAGGAAAACCGCTCCGTACCCAATGAGCATCATAAAAGGTTCCACTACTGAAAAGGCATAGCCAATATAAATATTTTGTCCCAGAAGCTCATCTGAGACCTCAGTAAATTTGTCAAATTGCTCTTTTTCCTGCACAAAGGATTTGACCACACGCACACCACGTAGATTTTCCTTGGCGATGGCATTAATTCGTTCAAGAAGGGTTTGAAACTTGGCGAAGCGCGGCCCCATCATTCCCATCATGATACCTGTAAGCGCAAAAATCAGCACTACCATAAGGACAATTACCCACCAAAGCGAAGGCAGGGTGTGAACCGCTAAGATAAAGGAACCGATAAAAAGCAAAGGAAGACGGAAAAGGATTTGGAAAACCATCATCACCATGTTCTGAATTTGGTTGATATCATTGGTCATGCGGACAACCAGATTCCCAGCATTAAACCGCTCAATGTTGGCATAAGAAAAGGTTTGGATCTTACGAAAAGCATCTTCCCGAAGATCCGAAGATACTCCCTGAGCGATATAGGCTGCAAGAATAACATTGACACCACCTGCAACCAGACCCACGAGGGCTACTCCTATCAACCATGCCCCAATACTATAAATAGCCTCATGTCGGCCAGCCAGTAGAGCATCTAAAACCTCCTGCAAATAGCGAGGTTGCAAGAGCGAGCTCGCAACCATCAAGCCTGTCATCACAAAGGATGCCAAGGCTTGCCATTTATAGGCTTTAATTTTTTCAATCAGCATACTTCCTCCTAATCAGATAGACAAAAGGGAGTGACGAAATTCGCCAGCTCCTCTCATTCTTTCATGTTGATGCTATTCTAGCAAAAAAGAGGAATCTTGTCAAAGACGTTTTCTTATTATAAATTAGTGTGCTTTCACTCGCAAGTAATGCATGAAAAGGCTTTTTATGGTAAAATGAAAAGGAGAACTCTTAAAAGGAGGAGAAGATGAAGAAACAAACCATCGCTGTCTTGGGTCCTGGTTCTTGGGGAACTGCCCTTTCGCAGGTCCTAAACGACAATGGACACGAGGTTCGGATTTGGGGAAATATTCCCTGACCAAATCGATGAAATCAATAGCCAACATACAAACAAACGCTACTTTAAAGACATCCTACTCGACGAAAACATCAAAGCATATCATGACTTGGAAGAAACACTAAAGGATGTGGATGCTGTTTTATTTGTAGTCCCAACAAAAGTAACGAGACTGGTTGCCCAACAAGTAGCAAAGGTACTCAATCACAAGGTTGTCATCATGCATGCCTCCAAAGGCTTGGAACCAGATAGCCACAAACGTCTATCAACTATTCTTGAAGAGGAAATCCCTGCTGACCTTCGTAGTGAAGTCGTTGTTGTTTCAGGACCTAGTCACGCTGAGGAAACGATTGTACGCGATATTACCTTGATTACCGCAGCCTCTAAAGACCTGGAAACTGCCCAGTACGTTCAAAATCTCTTTAGCAATCACTACTTCCGCCTCTATACCAATACGGATGTTATCGGAGTTGAAACCGCTGGGGCTCTCAAAAACATCATCGCAGTTGGCGCTGGGGCACTACATGGCCTAGGCTTTGGTGACAATGCCAAGGCAGCCATCATCGCTCGAGGATTAGCAGAAATCACCCGTCTAGGATTAGCTCTTGGAGCTAATCCTCTGACTTATAGCGGTCTTTCTGGAGTCGGTGATTTGATCGTAACGGGGACATCCGTCCACTCTCGCAACTGGAGAGCGGGTGACGCTCTCGGTCGTGGAGAATCTCTCGCAGACATCGAAGCCAACATGGGCATGGTCATTGAAGGAATTTCAACAACCCGAGCAGCTTACGAACTGGCTCAGGAATTGGGTGTCTACATGCCAATCACACAGGCCATCTACCGAGTTATCTATGAAGGTGTCAATATTAAAGAAGCAATCAATGACATCATGAACAATGAATTTAAAGCAGAAAACGAATGGTCTTAGACCCTTATAGAAAGGAACATTATGAAACAAAAAGTCAGAAAAGCTGTCATCCCTGCCGCTGGATTGGGAACTCGTTTCCTCCCTGCAACTAAAGCCTTGGCCAAGGAAATGTTGCCAATCGTAGACAAACCAACTATCCAATTTATCGTTGAAGAAGCCCTCAAGTCTGGAATCGAAGATATCTTGGTTGTTACAGGTAAGTCAAAACGTTCCATCGAGGACCACTTCGACTCAAACTTCGAATTGGAATACAACCTCAAAGAAAAAGGGAAAACAGATCTTTTGAAACTAGTTGATGAAACAACTGGCATGCGTCTGCATTTTATCCGTCAAACTCATCCACGCGGTCTCGGAGACGCTGTTTTGCAAGCCAAGGCTTTCGTCGGAAACGAACCTTTTGTCGTGATGCTTGGTGACGACTTGATGGATATCACTAACGACAAGGCTGTTCCGCTTACCAAACAACTCATGGATGACTACGAGCGTACCCACGCGTCCACTATCGCTGTCATGCCTGTCCCTCACGATGAAGTCTCTGCCTATGGGGTGATTGCTCCGCAAGGCGAAGGAAAAAACGGTCTTTACAGCGTTGAGACCTTCGTTGAAAAACCAGCTCCAGAGGATGCTCCTAGCGACCTTGCTATTATTGGACGCTATCTCCTCACACCTGAAATTTTTCAAATCCTCGAAAACCAAACTCCAGGTGCAGGAAATGAAATTCAGCTGACAGATGCGATCGACACCCTCAATAAAACACAACGTGTGTTTGCTCGTGAGTTCAAGGGAGCTCGCTACGATGTCGGAGATAAGTTTGGCTTTATGAAAACGTCCATTGACTACGCCCTCAAGCACCCTCAAGTCAAGGATGATTTGAAAGACTACCTCATCCAACTCGGAAAAGAGTTATCTGAGGGGAAATAGAAGAAAAACAAAGCTCTTAAATAAGAGTTTTGTTTTTTTGTTGAAGATTGCAACAAAAAAGCCATCTTTGTAGATGACTTATTAGCAATCTAATCGATGCTCATTTAACTATTCCACGCCTACACATAACTCATTCCTTTGTAGAAAAGGAAAACGGCTAGTGCGGCAAAAAGTAGGGTTGCTCCGATTCGCTGGCTGGTACTATACATCCTTCTCTCCCATTTGACTGGAAAGATGACTGCTAGAAAGGCCCCACCTACTGCGCCACCAATATGTCCTGCTAGGCTAATTCCTGGAATCATAACACTGCCAATGATATTTATCACGAAAAGCGTCAGATAGGATTGCCCCAACTGCTGGATATAGGGGCTGCGAGTCGCATAGCGCAAAACGATAATCGCTGCAAATAGCCCATAGAGGGAAGTGGATGCTCCTGCCGCTAGGGTTTTCGGTGTAAAAGCAAAAACAAAGAGATTGCCCATCATTCCTGATAAGAGATAGAGAAAGAAGAACTGCTTAGAGCCGAAAATCTCCTCCACCTGTCGTCCAAGAAAGTAAAGTGAAATCATATTAACAATGAAATGCTCCCAACCAATATGCACAAATATAGCCGAAAAAAGGCGCCATACCTGCTCTGGGAACAGGCGAATGATTGGCCCATACATAGCTCCAAACTGAAACAGAGTTTTTACATGGTCAAAGTTGATACCCGTAGTAACCAACATCAATAGAAATACCAAAGCCGTCACTAGGAGGAAAAAACTAGTCACAGGGTAGCGTTTGTCAAAGATTTCCTTCATAGATTAGCACCTCCTGAACGGGAACATCATGGTCTTCCGAGTTGAAATTCTGAATTTGACAAGGATAGATTGTACTCATGGTCTGACCAGCAAAATTCTCCAAGTAACGGTCGTAATAGCCTCCGCCATATCCAATCCGGTACCCCTCTGTCGTAAAAGCCAAGCCCGGAACATGAATCAAATCAACCTGAGAGGTATCCACCACTTCCAAGTTCCCTTGGGGCTCCAGTAGACCAAAGGAAGTTTTTACCAACTGCTGCGGATCGTAAACCACAAACTCCATGCGCCCCTTGGGATAGGTTTTGGGTATCAGAACCTTCTTGCCATCTCTTAGCGCCTGTTCGATTAGTTCCTGCGTTTGAAATTCGTGCGGAAAAGAGAGATAGGTTGCGATGACCTTGGCTTCTTGGTAAAAAGGATGGTGCAAAAGTCGATCGGTTAGAGCTCGATCCATAGTATTTTTTTTTGCTTCTGAGGAATGACCTTCATTTCTTGCAAGACTTGCTTACGTAATTCCGATTTCATAGACAACACCTCTACTCTGCTACTTTCTTTTTCAGGAAGCTAGAGACCGCATCCACTCCAATAGCTAAGGCTTCTTCCTTAGGACTCATCTGAGGATGATGAAGAGCATAAGGGCTATCGATACCTAACCAGAACATAACGCCATCCACCTTTGAAAGGAGGTAACCAAAGTCCTCACCTGTCATAGCAGGCTCTATATCAGTCAATTCAATTCCTCTTTTCTTCAAAGAAGTCCATCAGTTCACGCGCCAAGGCTGGATTGTTCTCAACAGGCAGGTAGCCCCTTGTTTGAGTTCCACTTTACTTCCATACCAAAAGGCTGCTGCAACTCCTTCTGCGACTGTTTTGACTCTCTTTTTGTACCAAAAAGGCTCATTTCCTGGGTCAAGGCGCGAATAGTTCCATGTAAAAAGCTGTGTCTGTGATGACATTGTTGGTTGTTCCAGCTTGGAAAAGGCCAAAGGTCACCACCGCTCCCTCGATGGGGTTGACATTGCGGCTGACAACTGACTGCACTTGGGTTACAAAGTAACTAGCAGCCACCAAGGCGTCATTGGCTTCATGCGGAAAAGCTGCGTGTCCTCCTTTTCCTTTGAAACGAATTTTCACCTCACAGGTCCCTGCAAAGAGAGTGTGTGTATTGGTCGCAATCTGTCCGACCTTCAGATCCGGACGAACATGAAGGCCATAGAATTGGTCTGGTAGCCAGTCCCCAAAAGCGCCGTCCTCATACATGAGCATCCCACCAGCTTCATTTTCTTCAGCAGGCTGAAATAGAAAGAGCAGATTATTCTTGGGTTGTCCCTCAAGTGCACGCTCGAGACAGCCTAAGGCAATGGTCATATGAAAATCATGGCCACAGGCATGCATGCGACCTTGGTGCTGAGAGGCAAAAGGCAGTCCTGTTTGTTCGACGATAGGCAGGCCATCAATATCTGTTCGCCAACCAATGGTTCGTTCCGGCTGACTTCCCTGCAAATAAACCAAAATACCTGTCCGCCAAGTACGAACTTGAACAAAGTCCTTGCCCGCAGTCAATTTCTCAATCACATCCAGCAAATAAGCCTGAGTCTCGAACTCCTCCAAGCCAATCTCTGGAATCTGGTGCAAATCTCGTCGAGTCTGAATCAAATCTAACATCTATCGATCCTCCTTTTGATAGAAGAAAGAGGCTGGAAAAAGGGTTCCGCCTCTTTTTTACTTTTGCAATTACAAGGTACGAAGCGCATCCTCAAGCGCTGTTTTTTGTTGGGTTTGGGCATCAATTTCTTTGATGATACGAGCTGGAACACCTGCTACTACAACGTTTTCTGGAACATCTTGGGTAACAATAGCTCCTGCTGCAACAACTGAACCACTGCCGATTTGCACCCCTTCGATAACCACTGCATTAGCACCGATAAGAACATTGTCTCCGACACGGACTGGATCTGCACTAGCTGGCTCAATCACACCCGCCAAAACTGCACCTGCACCAACGTGACTGTTTTTCCCAACGATAGCACGGCCACCAAGGATGGCACCCATATCAATCATGGTTCCTGCACCGATTTCAGCACCGATATTGATAACTGCTCCCATCATGATAACAGCATTGTCACCGATTTCCACTTGGTCACGGATAATAGCACCTGGCTCGATACGAGCGTTGATAGCACGTTTATCTAGCAAAGGAACTGCCGAATTACGAGCATCTTGCTCGACAACATAATCTTGATTTTCTACCAAACCTTCGAGAAGCGGAGCGACGTCCTTCCAGTCTCCGAATAAAACATTTCCTAATTTGACAACAGAGCTAGGTAGAGCAGTTGCGAGTTGTCCTTCAAAGGTTACTTTGACACTGGTTTTCTTTTCAGCATTGGCGATAAATTGGATAATCTCTTGAGCGTTCATTTTTGTAGCAGTCATAGGCGCCTCCTGGTTCGTTATAATGATACCTATTCTACCAAAAAAGGCCTCAAATTTGAAGCCTTAAGCACTCGAACAGAACATTTTACCTTTCCTTCGTTTCCTCTATTGATAAGAAAACCATTGGGACGATAATCAAAATCATAGCCAAAGCTAGAAAACCATCCAAAACCATACCTAGAAATAGCACACTTAACAATGCGGAAGATAAAGGTTCACTGGCACTCACAACTGACACAACTAACGGTGAGACGAGTAGCACAGCCTTCATCGAAAGGAAAAAAGCAAAAGCCGTCCCAAACACAGCAATAGTAAAACAAATCAAAAGGCTCGTCACATCAAGTTGGAAGGTAATCTGATGAATAGGATAAAGAAAATTGCTAAAAACACCTGCTAGCAACATCCCCCAACCAACGGTTGGCACAAAACCATAGTCACGTGCAAAACGCTGAGGCAGGATAACGTTGAACATAACCCCTACAGCACTGAGGAGTCCAGTGATCAAAGCTAAGGGAGTCATGGACAACTGGGACAAATCTCCTTTTGTGGCCATCAAAAAAACACCTAGCATGGCAATCAAAACATAGAGAATGGCTGTGATAGAAGCCTTCTTTTGATAGACGATACGATTATAAAACAAGATAAAAACTGGACTGATAAATTGCAAATCGTTGCTGTCGTCGCATTGGAATACTCAACACAGAGATAAAAGAAAAACTGCACAGAAAAAATACCTAGAATAGCATAGGCTAAAAAAGGCAGATAATTTTTCTTGTCCCGCCAGATATCCAATAACTGGGTGCGTAACTGAAAGGCTGATAAAACTAAAACCAAACTCCCTGCCACTAGCAAGCGCATGGAAGTGATCCAGCCAGACGACACCTGATAATGGGCGAAAAAATATTCTCCTAAAATACCACAAATTCCCCAAATCAGACCTGACAACAGTGAATATAGAGTTCCCTTAAAAATCTTCTTTTGATACTTATTCATTCTCCTATTGTAACACGAAATGAAAAAGGAAAAAAGTAGCATGAAAAAAATATTATTGAATGAATCATGCTACTTTTTTATTCTATCGATTTGATTGATTTGAGCGAGTTGATGAGCTTGTTCCCGAACTGCTACTTGAGCTTGGGAGAGTTGGGGTAGGAAGAGTGGGTAAACTTCCTAAAATGCTCTTCCAAGCATTTTGATAATCGGCATCGCTCCCTCCGATGGCAAAGCGGTAAGTAGTTACTGGCGCCCCTTCTTTAGTAGCCCAATAGCTCGTTACTGTAGAACCTGAAACAGTGACTTCTTTGCCATTGATTGTGACCTTGCCAGGTTTCTCTCCTGTCGATTTGAGGACTTGAGACTTGGTCACGCTTGGATCTAGACTAAAGCGCTCATTTCCCCATATGCCAGGTTCGGCTTGTTGAATGGCATTGACCAAGTGAGCCATATAATTGGCGTTGCGGTAGTGACCTGCTCCTTTAGCTAACGGTCGGTTGTCGTCGTGACCTAACCAGCCCCCCAGAGTCAAGCGTGGCGTAGAAAGCATGAGCCACATATTTTCATCTTCATTGGTCGTACCAGTTTTTCCAATCCAGTCGGCGCGAGCTAGGCTTGGATTGATGGAAGCCAAGTCGGTCTGGAAGCTCGAAGTAATTCGAGATGAGATCACCTCCCGAAGCAGATTCTGCATGATGGTCGCTGTCGCTTTTGAATAAACTTGGACAGGTTGACTTTTATGCTCATAAATCACTTGTCCCGTCGTCGATTCGATCTTGGCAATCATATGTTTCTTATGGTAAACTCCGTTGTTGGCCAGAGTCTGATATCCGTTGGTATGCTGGGCAACTGTAACATCAATTCCTCCGCCCATCGGTAAACTTTCTATACCATATTCCGGGATTTCATAACCCATTTTTTCCATATAACCCTTGACATCGACCCCCTTCTCTCGAAGCGTACGATAAGTCCAGTAGGCTGGGATATTCCATGAGTAGTTGAGGGCTTCTCCTAGGGTCATCATCCCTGTACCAGGACTATTGACATACATGATGGGATTGCCGTTTGAAAAGTTTGTCGGATAGTTTGATAAGATACTCGCACTTCCCATCAAACCTTGGTCAATCGCGATACCATAGGCCAGTATAGGCTTAGTGGTTGAAGCTGGAGAACGTTTGGTATCGATAGCGTGATTGTTCTGATTTTCTTGATAATTACGACCACCAACAAATCCAAGGATGGCTCCCGTTTGGTTGTCCATGAGGACATTCCCTACTTCGGGCTGGCCTGTCGAATCATCTAGCAAACTGCCGTAGTTAGCAACTGCATTTTGCATAGCAGTGTGGACATTTTTATTAATAGTCGTGGTGATCTTATAGCCACCATTCTCGATTTCCTTCGTCGCTAGATCGCGATAAGCTTTCTGGATGGACTCATTCTTTAACTCTTGTGCAGAGACATGATCTCTCTCAACTAGATAGTCGTACATTCGATCGGTAGCTTCTGCCAAGGTTGCATAGTAGAGATAGTCACGCGCCGTACCGTTGACACTACCTGATGGTAGAAAGTCTTGCTTAAAGTCATAATTCTTGTACTTGTCGTAATCTTCCTGACTCAGAGCTCCTGTCCGATACATATTGTAGAGGACATCCTTGGCACGCTTGATTCCCAAAGCCATATCCTCATCACTCTTCATACTGCCATCAGATTCATAAGGGGAATAACTAATCGGACTCTGTGGCAAGCCTGCGATAAAGGCAGCTTGAGGTATCGTCAAATCTGAAGCATTAACACCGAAAATTCCTTCTGCAGCCTGCTGGGCACCTGCAATATTTTGACCTTTGTGATTGCGGCCAAAAGGAGCAATGTTAAGGTAGGTTGTTAAAATCTCATCCTTACCCATAACCCGTTCTAAAGCTAGAGCATCTATGATTTCTGTCGCCTTACGAGCTAGAGTGGGAGCATCCCCTACCACTTGCTGCTTGATGACCTGCTGGGTCAAGGTCGAACCACCACTGGACGACCCTAGACCGACAAAGGTTCCCAAAGTCGCACGAATAACGGCCTTAGGCACAACTCCCTTGTGCTCATTGAAATGCTCGTCCTCTGTCGCAATGATAGCCTTTTTAAGATTATCCGAAATAGCACCTGAAGCGACTGAAGTGCGCAACAAATCGCCCTCGATCGAGGCAATGGTACTGCCGTCAGAATAAGTGATTTCTGAGATAGAGGCAATATCCTTCACTTGCTTGACCAACTCTTCTGCTTGAGGTACCTTGGCCTTGTCAAATAGAGCAACGCCATAGCCCATAGCCACTCCAGCGCCAAACATGCCACCGATAAAGCCTAGGATAAAGAGGGTGTTGAAAAACTACTTTAAAGCCACTCAAAACCTTAGCCAAAATAGATCTCAACCCTTCTGACTTTGTCAGAAGAAGCTCACTTTCTTATTAATCTTTTTACTTGCTTGTTTTTTCTTCCATTTGACAGATAGTTGCTGGAAAAATTGCAGCAACTTTGTTTTTAATTCATCAATTCTTTTTCATGAATGTCCTCACTTTCTTTATTATACCATAAAAGGGAAACTTTCAATAAAATAGCCACTTTCTTCCCTATTCTACTAGGCTATTAATCAAGTTTGTGATACAATAGGTAGAAACAATATTTTATAAAGGAGAAAAGACATATGCACATTTTTGATGAGCTAAAAGAGCGTGGTTTGATCTTTCAAACGACTGATGAAGAAGCTTTACGTAAAGCCCTAGAAGAAGGTCAAGTTTCTTATTATACTGGCTATGATCCAACTGCTGACAGCCTTCACCTCGGTCACCTCGTCGCAATCTTGACAAGTCGTCGTTTGCAACTAGCAGGTCACAAACCTTATGCGCTCGTTGGCGGTGCTACAGGTCTCATCGGAGATCCGTCCTTCAAAGATGCTGAGCGTAGTCTCCAAACAAAAGACACAGTAGATGGCTGGGTCAAGTCTATCCAAGGACAACTTTCGCGTTTTCTTGATTTTGAAAATGGGGAAAATAAAGCTGTCATGGTCAACAACTACGACTGGTTTGGCAGCATCAGCTTCATTGACTTCCTCCGTGATGTCGGAAAATACTTCACTGTCAACTACATGATGAGCAAGGAGTCTGTGAAGAAACGGATCGAAACAGGGATTTCTTATACTGAGTTTGCTTACCAGATCATGCAAGGGTATGACTTCTACGTCCTTAACCAAGAGCACAACGTAACACTACAAATCGGTGGTTCTGACCAGTGGGGAAATATGACCGCAGGTACCGAATTGCTTCGCCGTAAGGCTGATAAGACTGGTCACGTTATCACCGTTCCCCTTATCACTGATGCGACTGGTAAGAAATTTGGTAAATCAGAAGGAAACGCAGTCTGGCTCAATCCTGAAAAGACTTCTCCATACGAAATGTACCAATTCTGGATGAATGTCATGGATGCTGACGCTGTTCGCTTCTTGAAGATTTTTACCTTCTTGTCACTGGATGAGATTGAAGACATCCGCATACAGTTTGAAGCGGCACCACACGAACGCTTGGCTCAAAAAGTCTTGGCTCGTGAAGTCGTAACACTTGTTCACGGCGAAGAAGCCTACAAGGAAGCCCTTAACATCACAGAGCAACTCTTTGCAGGAAACATCAAAAACCTTTCTGTTAAAGAACTCAAACAAGGACTTCGTGGAGTGCCAAACTATCAAGTACAAGCAGACGAAAACCACAATATCGTGGAACTCCTCGTGTCATCTGGTGTGGTGAATTCAAAACGCCAAGCCCGTGAAGATGTTCAAAATGGAGCCATCTACGTCAACGGCGACCGTATCCAAGACCTTGACTATGTCTTGAGTGACGCAGATAAGTTAGAAAACGAACTAACTGTTATCCGCCGCGGAAAGAAGAAATACTTTGTATTGACTTACTAAATTGTTAAACATTTACCTATAAACAAAGGAGTTACCCTCGAGAAAGGTAACTCCTTTTTGCTGTGAATAGTCCCCACCTATCCCTTAATAGACAGACTACGCAGGACTATGCGTAAGGTTGTTAGATTATGTAGGATAGAGAGGTTTGAAGGACTGAGCCAATTAAATAAGCCAAAGCCAATCAAACTACTATTTACGACAATGGTATCTTGAATATTCTTCTTGATGAGTATTTGCAAAGATGATGATAGCGAATCCAACTCTTGGAAGAAATCCAAGCGATTATCTAACAATAAGATATCACTCATCTGCTTAGAAATATCTGCGCTCTCATTCATCACCACACCGATATCTGATAGGGTTAGAGCCGCTGAGTCATTCAACCCATCTCCAACCATCAAAATAGTATGACCTGCTTTCTGCAGTTCCTCTACTAACTCAAATTTCCCATCAGGTTTCAAGTCTGTATAGACCTGATCAAAGGGCAAATCTTTGACTAATTCCTCTGTCCCTAACCAGGGTGTCCCTGTGGCCAGAATCAATTTTTTTCCCTTGTGCCTTAAGTTTCTCCAAGGCTACTTTTGCTTCTTTTCTCAAAGGAGTATGAATGCAGAACATTCCAATCAATTCATTCTGATAAGCTAAGAATAAGAGATTGTAGTGACTCTTGTACTCTTCAATTAAAGCATTTTGCTCCGAACTGATATGAATCTGCTCATCCTGCATCAAGACATAATTTCCAATAAGAACTGGTTGCCCATCAATATGGGACTTAATTCCCTTGCTTGCAATATATTGGAGTTTCCATGCATTTCCTCATGTTCAATCCTCATCTCAGCTTGCTTGACAATGGCATTAGCAATAGGATGATAAATGTGTTCCTCAAGACAGGCACTGATTCTGAGAATATCTTCCTCGCTATAGTCCCCAAAAGGTAACACCTTTTCAACTATAGGATAGCTAGTTGTGATTGTTCCTGTCTTATCAAACAAGAAAGTATCAACTTCCAGATATTTCTCTAGAACATCTCCATCCTTAATCACCATTTCACGGTTCAACCCCTCTTTGATAGCTGTCAAATAAGCTACAGGAGTAGAGATTTTCAAAGCGCAGGAGAAATCGACCAATAGGAAATGAAATAGCCTTTAGAAAAAGAGCCCGTTAATAGGTAAGTCAGACCAGCCCCTCAAGAAATTATATTTGACGACCTTTGTCCGCCATCTTGATGAAAATAGCGTTGTTTCGTTTTCTATTTTCTTCAGATTTCTTCATCAACTCAATCAGCTGTAAATACGGCTGTTCATCTGATTATCGGTTACACGAATGCGTAGCTCCCCCAGTCTCCAAGACTGTGTTTGCACAAAACCAAATCAGACTCTCTTTTTCAACTGGAAAAACTCTCCTCCGTCAAGGAACCTTTCGTTGACCATACCTAAACCTGAAACTACTTGTCCATCAAACAGAATTTCATTTCCTTTGAGATAGGACCAAGACATCTCCTATTTGAACATCGGAACTCTTGATACTAACGACCGTATCACCCTGTACCAAGAATACATCGCTTTCTTTTGCAAGAAGGCTTTGTTCTAAATCTGTTGCAGTTTTTTTCAAGGACCACTGATCTAAATGATTCCCCAAATCAAGCATAAACATGATGTTGCTGGCAGTCTTAGATTGGTTCATAAACAAAGACAATAAAATCGCCGAACAGTCCAAGACCTCCATCGTTAGTTCCTTTACGCGCTAGTGTTTGATAGGCTTTTAACATAGCCAAAAGCCTGATAACAAGTCCATATATAGCGAATAGGAGACGGCACAAGACTACGAAAAAGCACACGCTTAATCGCTGCACCTGAAACGATAGAATAGGCACTCTCTTCTCTACGAACAGGAAGAGTCATCAACTCAGAAACTTTCCCTTTATCAATTCTTTTTAAAAAGGCTTCTGCATTGTCTAATACAGAGAAGCCTTCTTTTATACGTAGGGTAAAGTGCTGTTGATCCATGTAAAACTGGATAGACTCAATTCCCTTCTCATCTCTCGCCAAGGAACGAAGATAGTCTTGAATATCTAAGGTGAGTGAAAAAGAAGATGATAGTCGGATATGTTGATATCCTCTATATAGCACTTTTAAAAGACATATTATTCTCCCTATAAGGCTATCTAATTGCTCTTCTTTTTTCTCTTGCTCATACAAATATTTAGCATCTTGCAAAACATCATCTCCATGTTGCTTCACAACAGAAACAGATGCATCTAGCCTCATCTTTAAACTTGTAAGCCTTAGCCAAAGCTTTAGAATAACCTTTTTTAGCTTCCTTACTTGCTAAGATTTTCAAACCAAGGGTACCAAATGCGACACCACCCAAAAATAATGAAGATTTTTTCGCAACTTTTGCAACGGTTAGTACTTCTTTTAACATACTTATTTCCTCCTTATCATTATTATATAGCAATTTAGATATAAAAAGCAATTTCATTTTATAAATTGAAGAATTAGTTTTATTTCTACTGAATCTCCCATCTACTTACTCCTGAAGTTGCTTTCACTTGTCTCTTTTTGATACACTTAAACTATGAATACAAACCTCAAACCCAAACTCCAGCGTTTTGCTTCTGCGACTGCCTTTGCCTGTCCTATCTGTCAAGAAAATCTGACCTTGGTAGAGAGTAGTCTCAAGTGTAGCAACCGCCATTCTTTTGACCTGGCAAAATTCGGCTATGTCAACTTGGCTCCTCAGATCAATCAATCTGCCAACCACGACAAAAGAAAAACTTTCAAAATCGCCAGCAAATTTCAGCTGGTTTTTATCAGGCTATTTTAGAAGGTATCTCGGACTTACTAGCAACTAATCCATCCGCAAAAACAGTCTTGGATATCGGCTGTGGCGAAGGATTCTACTCTCGCAAGCTCCAAGAAAGTCACTCTGACAAAACCTTTTACGCCTTTGATATTTCCAAAGATTCTGTCTCAAATCGCTACCAAAAGGAACCCAACTGGGCAGTCAATTGGTTCGTTGGAGACTTGGCCCGACTTCCTATAGAAGATGCCAGTATGGATATCTTGCTTGATATCTTCTCGCCTGCCAACTATGGAGAATTCCGTCGCGTTTTATCCAAAGACGGTATTTTAATCAAGGTCATCCCAACTGAAAATCACCTCAAAGAAATCCGTCAAATGGTGCAGGACCAGCTGACAAAGAAGGATTATTCCAACCAAGATATCAAAGAACATTTCCAGGAACACTTCAGCATCCAATCTCGTCAGATTGCTTCCTTAACAAAACCTATCACAGCAGAGCAACGCCAAGCTTTGCTTGCTATGACGCCTCTCCTCTTTCACGTTGATCAAACCAATATTGACTGGAGTCAGTTGACTGAGATTACCATTGAGGCAGAGATTTTGGTTGGGAAAGCACTGTAAAAAAATTTTTCAGATAAGACAAAACCCGCACCTTCAAGGTACGGGTTTAAATTATGTAATTATTGGTTCAAGTGCCAGATATCTTCGTTGTACTGAGCGATTGTACGGTCAGATGAGAAGAAACCTGCTTTAGCAATGTTGACGATAACTTTATCCAACCATGCGTCACGGTCTTCGTAGTCAGCAAGCATTTGCTCTTTCACCTTGATGTAGTCTTCCAAGTCAAGGAGAGTCATGAACCAGTCTTTGTTGATCAATTCGTTGTAAAGACGTTCCAAGCGTTCTTTCTTACCTACTGCAAGAACAGCATCGCTCACGATGAAGTCAACCAATGGTTTGATAGCTTCACGGGCATAGAATTCGCTTGACTTGTAAGCTGCTTTTGCGTAAAGGTCGATAACAGTTTCTGAATCTTCACCAAAGATGTAGATGTTTTCGTCGCCAACCAATTCAGCAATTTCCACGTTAGCTCCGTCCATAGTACCAAGAGTCAAAGCTCCGTTCAACATGAATTTCATGTTACCAGTACCTGAAGCTTCTTTAGAAGCAAGTGAGATTTGTTCTGAGATGTCACATGCTGGGATGAGGAAGCTTGCTGCAGTAACGTTGTAGTTTTCAACCATTACGACTTGCAAGTGTGGAGCTACAGCTGGGTCGTTAGCAATCACTTCTGACAAGCAAAGGATCAAGTGAATGATGTCTTGAGCGATTGTGTAGGCAGGAGCTGCTTTACCACCAAAGAAGACTGTGATTGGACGAGCAGGGATGTTACCAGCCTTGATGTCAAGGTATTTGTGGATCACATACAAAGCGTTCATTTGTTGGCGTTTGTACTCGTGAAGACGTTTGATCTGGATATCAAAGATAGAGTTTGTATTGATCTCCACACCTTGGTGTTCTTTCAAGTGACGAGCCAATTTACGTTTGTTGTGAGCCTTGATGCTTTCCAATTTTTCTTTGACAGCAGCCTTGTCTTCGTATGACAAAAGTTTTTCAAGCTCATCCGCTTCATGGTGCCAACCACGACCAATGATCTCATCCAAGTAGTGAGACAAGCTTGGGTTAGCATGCATGAGCCAACGACGGAAAGTGATACCGTTTGTTTTGTTATTGAATTTTTCTGGGTAGATGTCGTAGAAAGCTTTCAACTCTGAGTTTTTCAAAATCTCAGTGTGGAGAGCCGCAACCCCGTTTACGCTGTATCCATAGTGGATATCCATGTGAGCCATGTGGACACGTTCGCTCTCATCGATGATTTGAACAGCTGGATCTTTGTATTCTGCTTTCACACGGCGGTCCAATTCTTTAATGATTGGTACCAAGTGAGGAACCACTTCTTCCAAGAATTCAAGAGGCCATTTTTTTCAAGGGCTTCAGCAAGGATTGTGTGGTTAGTGTAGGCAGTCATGCTACGTACGATTGAGATTGTTTCATCAAGTTCGATACTACGCGCAGTCAAGAGACGGATCAATTCAGGGATCACCATTGATGGGTGAGTATCGTTGATTTGTACAACTGCGTAGTCCGCAAGGTCATGCAAATTGCTTCCTTTTTCGATTGCTTCGTCGATGATTAATTGTGCACCGTTTGAAACCATGAAGTATTGTTGGAAGATACGGAGCAATCTCACCTTGCTTGTCGCTGTCGTCTGGGTAAAGGAAGAGAGTCGTTGCGAGCGATATCTGTCTTGTCAAAGTTGATATTTCATCTTCGATGATAGAAGAATCAACTGAATCTAAGTCAAACAAACGCAAGCGGTTTTTAGTAGCTGTCTTGTAACCAGGTACATCGATATCATAAGAGTAGATGTCAATGTGAAGTGTGCAAATGGCACTTGGTAGCTACGGGCTTGAGCGAACCAACTAGTTTTGCTCTGTCAACCAAGCGTTAGGAATCGCTTTCTTGTTGGTTGTTTTTAAGAACTTGTTGGAAAAGACCGAAGTGGTAGTTCAATCCAACACCGTCACCATTCAAACCAAGTGTAGCGATTGAGTCGATAAAGCAGGCTGCCAAAACGTCCCGAAAACCACCGTTACCAAGTGATGGTTCCAATTTACTTTTTCAATTTCGATCAACTCTTTACCCTGCAGCTGCAAGTTCTTTTTCACATCATCGTAAAGACCAAGGTTGATCAAATTGTTTTGACAAGAGTTTACTCGATCAAGAACCTCAGCTGAGATGTAGTAAACTTTTTCTTACCAGTGTTGACTGGTTTTTGGCTGCTAGCAAGTTTGTTGTAGTTGAGAAGAGCAAGGTAAAGCTCTTCATTGCTACATTCTGCAATGGTTTTATTGTAACGCTTTTGTACAAATTCGTTTAATGGTAACATGTTTATGTGTCTCCTGATAATGTCTTATTTCTTTAATTTTACCAAATTTTCATTGATTCGGCGATAAATTGTAGTCAAGTCAAGCAAAGTTTCTTCAACAGCTGGTGTGAGTTGGTCTGCTGTCATACGCCATGACCAGTTTCCGCCAAGAGTAGATGGGAAGTTCATATGAGCTGACTCCATCTAGTTCTAATAAGTCTTGCATGGTTGCAATAGCCATGAAGCTAACGGATGAAAATACTGTGCGAAGCATTGCGTGTGGCACTGTTTCGTACTCTTTACGGTTCGTGTAACGAGCCATGTATTCACGAGTTGGATCATCGATCTCATTACGGTACCAACCAAGAACAGTGTTGTTATCGTGTGTTCCTGTGTACATAACAGAGTTGGCAGGTGCCAAGTGCGGGCTATCGATACTTTCGTCTTCTGGGTTGAAGGCGAATTGAAGAATCTTCATTCCTGGGAAGCCAGTACGTTCACGCAACTCGATCACTTCATCTGTCATGAAACCAAGATCTTCTGCAATGATGTTTAGCTCACCAAGCTCTTCCTTAACGGCTGCAAAAAGCTTGTAGCCTGGACCCTTCACCCATTTACCAGGTGCTGCTGTATCGGAACCAGCAGGAATTTCCCAGTAAGATTCGAAACCGCGGAAATGGTCGATACGAACGATATCATAGATCTTGAAGCTTTCGCGCAAGCGTTCAACCCACCATTTGTAACCGTCTTTGTCCATCGCTTCCCAGTCATAGATTGGGTTCCCCCAAAGCTGACCAGTGGCAGAAAACTCATCTGGTGGGCATCCTGCGATGCAAGTTGCTTTACCATTGGCATCTGTCTTGAAGAGATGTGGATTTGCCCACATGTCGCTTTGAATCTTCCGACATGCAGATAGGGCATGTCACCAACGATTTCGATGTAGGTTATCGTGTAGGCTTTCTCAATTTCAACCATTGTTGGAAGAAGAAGTATTGAGTCACTACGATGGTAAACCAACTTGTCTCGCCAATTTCACGGTAGCTTTTCAAGTGCTGAAGCTTTACGCGCACGAGCATCTGCATCTGGCCATTCTGTCCAAGCAAGATTGTCAAAATGCTCTTTAATCGCCATATACTCTGCAAAGAGTTCAAGCCATGATTGGTTGTCTTGAGCAAACTTCTCAAAAATCTTTGACATCACCTACTTCCAAGAAGCGTTTAACTGCTTTTTCTAAAAGGGGACGACGTGCGTAGTAAATCTGCATAGTCAACTTCAGATGCATCACTACCAAAGTCAACACCTTCAAGGTCACTAGCTTCGAGCAAGCCTGCTCTACCAAGATATCAAGGTCGATAAAATGCGTATTTCCAGCAAAAGGCTGAGAATGATTGATATGGAGAATCTCCATACTTTGTTGTCCCAAGAGGGAGGATTTGCCAGTAACGTTGCTTCGTACGCACCAAGAAATCAACGAAATCATAGGCAGTCTGGCCAAATGATCCAATCCCATATGCTCCTGGTAGAGAAGAGATGTGCATCAACACACCACTTTGACGTTTCTTCATAATTGCACCTCATGTGTTTGTTATAAAAACGTCGCGCAATCAAGGCGCAAACGTTTGCGTTAAGTTATATAGCATTTTAAACACAAATGCAAGCGTTTTTAAAAAATTTTTGAATTATTTTAATCAACCAAAACTTGTTCCTATTGATATTTTATGAAATGAGCGAAAAAATTTTTTAAAAATTTTCTGATTTAAGATAATTCATTCCAAACATCTGCTCTATTTTCTGAAAAATCGAGCCAAATTTACGCAATCGTTTTCCCTAATATATTTTCAATTCAAGAAAAACAAATATTTTAAGTTCTTTCTTATATTAGGGCTTTAACAAATGTTTGAAACCTTAAAAATTTTTAAAAATTTTTCTAAAAATACTTGCAACCGTTTTCTGTTTGTGCTATACTAGGCACATAAAAGAAAACGTTTGCGTTTTCTCATTAAATTATTTTTGTTATTCTTTAGGAGGAATACACTATGTCATCTAAATTCATGAAGAGCGCTGCTGTGCTCGAACTGCTACTCTTGCTAGCTTGCTCTTGGTAGCTTTGCGGAAGCAAATCTGCTGATAAAGCGGCTGATACTAACTCTTCAGAAGCAAAAGAAATCACTTTCTACGTCGAAGACCAATATAAAGCCTTTGCTGAACTCAGCTGCAAAAGCTTACGAAAAAGAATCTGGCGTAAAAGTTACCATCAAAACAGGAGACCAAATGGGTGGTCTTGACAACCTTTCACTTGACAACCAATCTGGTAAAGCTGCTGACGTTATGATGGCTCCATACGACCGTGTAGGTAGCCTTGGTACTGACGGACAACTTCTGAAGTTACTCTTGGTGACGGAGCGAAAACAGACGATAAAAACAAAAACTCTTTGTAACTGTTGGTGGTAAAGTGTATGGTGCTCCAGCCAGTTATCGAATCACTGTTTTGTACTACAATAAAGACTTTGCAAAAGAAGCTCCTAAAACTTTTGCTGATTTAGAAAACCCTGCTAAAGATAGCAAACACGCTTTCGCTGGTGAAGATGGTAAACAACTGCCTTCCTTGCTGACCTGGACAAACTTCTACTACTCATATGGACTTCTTTGCTGGTAACGGTGCTTATGTATTCGGCCAAAACGGTAAAGATCCTAAAGACATCGGACTTGCAACGAAGGTGCCATTACAGCTATCAACTACGCTAAATCTTTGGTACGAAAATGGCCTAAAGGTATGCAAGATACTGAAGGAGCTCCAAACTTAATTCAAACTCAATTCCAAGAAGGTAAAACTGCTGCTATCATCGATGGACCTTTGAAAGTCTCAAGCATCTCAAAGATGCTAAAGTAAACTACGGTGTTACGACTATCCCAACTCTTCCAAACGGTAAAAACTACGAAACATTTGGTGGTGGTAAAGCTTGGATCATTCCATCAAGCACTAAGAACCTTGAAGCTGCTCAAAAATTTGTAGACTTCCTTGTATCAGCTGAACAACAAAAAGCCTTCTACGATGCAACCAACGAAATCCCAGCTAACACAGAAGCTCGTACTTATGCTGAAGGTAAAAAAGATGAGTTGACAACAGCTGTTATCGAACAGTTCAAGAACGCTCAACCAATGCCAAACATCTCACAAATGTCAGCTGTTTGGGACCCAGCTAAAACAATGCTCTTTGAAGCTGTAAGTGGTAAAAGATGCGAAAACAGCTGCTAACGATGCTGTAACATTGATCAAAGAAACAATCAAACAAAAATTTGGTGAATAATTGATTTGTTCAAGGGGGGTGGAAGTGAAATCCCCCTTTGAATGTATAGATGCGCTTCTCATCAGATATGCGTATCTTGACGATTGAACCCTGAGTTTTATCTCGCATCCTATGAAAGGAGTAATCATGGAAAAACAACAGCCTCGCAAAGCAGCCTTGCTGTCAATCATTCCTGGTTTAGGACAAATCTATAACAAACAAAAAGCTAAAGGATTTATTTTCCTTGGTGTTACTGTTTTATTTGTTCTGTATTTTCTAACACTTGCAAGCCCTGAATTGAGCAATTTGGTCACACTTGGTGTGAAACCTGGTCGTGACAATTCACTTTTCATGCTGATTCGTGGTGCTTTTCACTCTATCTTTGTTGTCGTTTACTTGCTCTTTTATATCTTTAATATCAAAGATGCACATACGACTGCTAAACGTATCAACAACGGTATTCCTGTAGCTCATACCTTCAAGGATATGATTAAAGGTATTTATGAGAATGGATTCCCATACCTTTTGATTATCCCATCGTATGTAGCGATGACATTTGCGATTATCTTCCCAGTTATCGTAACCTTGATGATTGCCTTTACCAACTATGACTTCCAACACTTGCCACCAAACAAATTGTTGGACTGGGTTGGTTTGACGAACTTCACAAAACATCTGGAGCTTGAGCACCTTCCGTTCAGCCTTTGGTTCTGTTCTTTCTGACCATTATCTGGGCCTTGGCTGCCTCTACCTTGCAGATTGTCATTGGTATCTTTACAGCAATCATTGCTAACCAACCATTTATCAAAGGAAAACGTATCTTCGGTGTTATTTTCCTTCTTCCTTGGGCAGTTCCAGCCTTCATCACTATCTTGACATTCTCAAACATGTTTAATGATAGTGTTGGTGCTATCAACACGCAAGTCTTGCCTCTTTTTGTCTCAAGGTCCTTCCTTTCCTAGATGGAGCTCTTATCCCTGGAAAACAACCAACTTGGACTAAGGTTGCCTTGATTATGATGCAAGGTTGGCTAGGATTCTATACATCTAGCTGTTTTGACCTTTGGGTATCTTGCAGTCTATTCTAACGACCTCTACTGAAGTGGCTTTACATCGATGGTGCCAATGCTTGGCAAAAATTCCGCAACATCACTTTCCTATGATCTGGCTGTTGCAGCACCAACATTGATTAGCCAATACACCTTCAACTTTTAACAACTTCTCTATCATGTACCTCTTCAATGGTGGAGGTCCTGGTACTGTCGGAGGCGGGAGCCGGTTCAACTGATATCTGATTTCATGGATCACTGTTTGACAACAGGTACATCTCCTCAATACTCTATGGCGGCAGCTGTTACCTTTGATTATCTCAATCATTGTCATCTCTATCTCTATGATCGCATTCAAGAAACTACACGCATTTGATATGGAGGACGTCTAAGATGAATAACTCAATCAAACTCAAACGTAGACTGACTCAAACCCTCACTTACCTCTACTTGATTGACCTATCAATCGTGATTATCTATCCACTTTTTGATTACCATCATGTCAGCCTTTAAAACAGGTAACGTCGCAGCCTTTAAACTCGATACCAACATCGACTTTAATTTTGATAACTTTAAAGGACTCTTTACGGAAACTTTGTACGGTACTTGGTACCTTAATACTTTTGATTATTGCTTTATCACAATGGCTGTTCAAACAAGCATCATCGTACTTGCAGGTTACGCTACAGTCGTTACAACTTCTTGGCTCGTAAGCAAAGTTAGTCTTCTCTTGATTATCCAAATGGTGCCAACCATGGCCGCTTTGACAGCCTTCTTCGTTATGGCGCTTATGTTGAACGTCCTTTAACCATAGCTGGTTCCTCATCTTCCCTCTACGTTGGTGGAGGTATTCCGATGAATGCTTGGCTCATGAAAAGGTTACTTCGATACCGTGCCAATGTCTCTTGACGAATCTGCGAAACTAGATGGTGCAGGACACTTCCGTCGCTTCTGGCAAATTGTCCTTCCGCCTCGTTCGCCCAATGGTAGCTGTACAAGCTCTCTGGCCTTCATGGGACCTTTTCGGGAGACTACATCCTCTAGCTTTCTTGCTTCGTGAGAAAGAATACTTTACTGTTGCCGTTGGTCTCCAAACCTTCGTTAGCAATGTGAAAAACATGAAGATTGCCTACTTTCTCAGCAGGTGCCATCCTCATCGCCCCTTCCAATCTGTATTCTTCTTCTTCCTACAAAAAGAACTTTGTTTCAGGATTCATAAGTGGTGGCGACAAGGGATAATTTATCCCCTGCCACCCTTTTTCATTTTTGGAGCTTGTTGCTAAAGTTAAAAGATTAGACACACTTCTACAAATCCTATTAAAACCATCCTTTCAATAAGGAATTGATTTGCTAGACTTGAAATAAAAGTACATTTCATATAATAAAACTCATATAGAAAACACTCTTAGAAAGATGCCTATGCTTCCATATCCATTCTCGTATTTTACTAGTATCTGGGGATTTCGTAAGCCCCTATCAAAACGTTTCGGCCTCAACTGGTTTCAGCTTCTCTTTACGAGCATTTTCCTCATCAGTTTGTCTATGGTTCCAATTGCTATTCAAAACAGTTCACAGGAAACGTATCCACTGGATACTTTTATCGATAATGTATACACTCCACTGACAGATGAAGCCATCATGGACTTGTCAGAGAATGCACAAATCGTAGATGGAAAGCTGAACTACTTAGGCACCAAGAATCAGCAGCCTTCTCTTTTGATTGGTCCAAGCCAAAGCAAGGAATTGCCAAAGGATCTGCAACTTCATTTTTGATACTGAAGAACTCATCATCAGCAAAGAAAGCAAGGAACTGACTCTGCATTCGCTACCACGCGATTCAAAACGGATAGTTTCAGAGCAAGGAAAGTTTGACCCAGGATATTTCTAAAGACTGGTACCAACAAAATCGGGTCTATATCAGTCTCTTTCTTGTCCTTGGTGCTAGCTTCCTCTTTGGATTGAACTTCTTTATTGTGTCTCTTGGGGCTAGTCTTCTCCTTTATATCACCAAAAAATCACGCCTCTTTTCATTTAGGACCTTTAAAGAGTGCTACCATTTTATCTTGAACTGTTTAGGATTACCAACTCTGATTACGCTTATTTTGGGACTTTTTGGCCAAAATATGTCAACCCTTATCACTGTACAGAACATTCTTTTTGTTCTTTATCTGGTCACTATTTTTTACAAGACACATTTCCGTGATCCAGATTATCATAAATAGGAGATTTTTATGCCCGTTACGATTAAAGATGTGGCCAAGGCTGCAGGTGTCTCACCTTCAACCGTAACCCGCGTTATTCAAAACAAATCAACAATTAGTGATGAAACCAAAAAACGAGTTCGCAAGGCTATGAAGGAACTCAACTACCATCCCAATCTCAATGCTCGTAGTCTAGTTAGCAGCTATACTCAAGTTATCGGTTTGGTATTGCCTGACGACTCGGATGCCTTCTACCAAAATCCTTTCTTCCCATCTGTCCTACGAGGGATCGCCCAAGTCGCATCTGAGAACCACTATGCTATTCAGATTGCAACTGGTAAAGATGAGAAGGAGCGTCTCAATGCCATCTCACAAATGGTCTATGGGAAACGTGTCGATGGTCTGATCTTCCTCTACGCTCAAGAAGAAGATCCACTAGTGAAGCTCGTAGCGGAAGAACAGTTTCTTTCCTCATCCTTGGAAAAATCCCTCTCACCCTTTTATCCCACTTGTCGACAATGATAATGTCCAAGCCGGCTTTTGATGCGACAGAGTATTTCATCAAAAAGGGCTGCAGCAGAATTGCCTTTTATCGGAGGAACCAAGAAACTTTTCGTTACACAAGATCGTCTAAAAGGTTACGAATTGGCACTCAAACAACATCAACTTCCAATTGATACCAACCTGACCTACTTTGCAAATGAATTTCTAGAAGAAAAAGGTTATCAATTCAGCAAACTCCTATTTAAGCATGATCCGCAGATTGATGCCATCATCACAACCGACAGCCTTTTGGCTGAAGGGGTTTGCGACTACATTAGTAAGCATCAGTTAAATGTTCCCGTCTTAAGTTTTGACTCTGTCAATCCTCGACTCGACCTAGTAGCCTATGTCGATATCAATAGTCTGGAACTTGGACGAACATCATTTGAAACGATTTTGCAGATTATCAATGACGCGAAAAATAATAGACAGATTTGTTACCGTCAGTTGATCGCCCACAAAATTATCGAAAAATAAATACCAGCTCCAGTGAACTGCACCCCAAAAGTTAGACAGAAAAAATCTAACTTTTGGGGTGTTTTTATTATGAAATTGAGTTATGAAGATAAAGTTCAGATCTATGAACTTAGAAAACAAGGATATGGCTTAGAGAAGCTTTCAAATAAATTTGGGATAAACAATTCTAATCTTAGATACATGATTAAATTGATTGATCGTTACTATTCTCCTGAATTAAAACAAGAAATGATTAATAAAGTCTTACATGAAGGCTGGACTAAAGATAGAGTTTCTCTTGAATACGGTCTCCCAAGTCGTACGATACTTCTTAACTGGCTAGCGAAATACAAGAAAAACGCGTATACTATTGTTGAGAAAACAAAAGGGAGACCGCCTAAAATGGGACGTAAGCCAAAGAAGAAACCTGAAGAACTGACAGAATTAGAACGTCTTCAAGCAGAAAATGAGTACCTGAGAGCGGAGAATGCCATTCTAAAAAAGTTGAGAGAACTCCGATTGAAGGAGGAAAAAGAGACAGAAGAAAAACGGAAATTGTCCGAGGATTGGTAACAGAGTTTTCTTTAGACATTCTCCTAAAGATTATTAAGCTTGCCCGTTCAACCTATTATTACCACTTAAAAACAGCTAGATAAACCAGATAAGAATCAAGATATTAAAATTGAAATTCAGTCAATTTATCATGAGCATAAAAGGAAATTATGGTTATCGTCGGATTCACTTAGAACTAAGAAATCGTGGTTATTCGGTCAATCATAAAAAGGTCCAACGTCTGATGAAAGTACTTGGTTTAAGTGCTCGAATTCGTCGGAAACGGAAGTATTCTTCCTACCAAGGAGAGATTGGCAATAAAGCAGAGAATCTTATTCAGCGCCAATTTGAAGCAGCCAAAACAATGGAAAAGTGCTATACGGATGTGACAGAGTTTGCCATTCCAAATAGCACACAGAAACTCTATTTATCGCCTGTTTTAGATGGCTTTAACAGTGAAATTATCGCTTATCATCTTTCTACTTCACCCAACTTAGAACAAGTGAAAGTCATGTTGGAGCAGGCCTTTACAGAGAAACACTATGAGAATACGATTCTCCATAGTGACCAGGGCTGGCAATACCAACACGATTCTTATCATCGGTTCCTAGAGAGCAAGGGAATTCAAGCATCCATGTCACGTAAAGGTAACAGCCCAGACAACGGTATGATGGAGTCCTTCTTTGGCATTCTGAAATCGGAGATGTTTTATGGTTATGAGAAGTCATTTCAGTCGCTTGAAGATTTGGAGAAAGCCATTGTCAACTACATCAATTACTACAACAATAAAAGAATTAAGATTAAACTAAAAGGACTTAGTCCTGTACAATACAGAACTAAATCCTTCACTTAAATTATTTATCTAACTTTTTGGGGTCAGTACATTCTGAGAGTTATTATCTACATTATTTGCCTTTTTCTTTTGTCAACCAATATGTGATTCCTGCTGATGAAATTGCTGATAAAATAATCGCTAAAATAACCCATACTCTGTTATTATCCACTGAAATTGGCGCTTCATATGTTTCTTTTTTAGTTTCAATTGGATTAGATAAAAAATTCATCACATTTTGATTGGTCGTTCCACCATCACGAATATTCTTCATAACAGTTTTAAAGGACTCTGCGTAGTCTCTATTCCCTTGAATAACTTCTGCTTCATTAGATATCAAATCATTCGTAGTTGAAATAGTCTTATCAACATTACCTTTAATAGTCTGAACTTGGTCAACAAATTGAGTAAACTGATCCTTCATAGTTCCAACCGCTTCATGATTTTGACTAGTTTCTTTTGATCCAGTAGAAGTTGTAGACACTAATGATTCAATTGAACTATATAAGCGATTTGATGACTCACTATCATTTATTAATGTTCCGCTATTAGCATCTGAAGCTGTACCCGTCACTTCCAATTGTTTCGTTTTCGTTTCTTTCCACTTATCATACTCAGTTGACAAGGTCTTAATCGAATTGTTATACCAATCAGCTAAATTTGTAATTTGATTTTTGAAATAATCATTCGGTAACTCAGCTTCAGCCAATTCAGGCAATGCGTTGCTTGATTTTTCTAATGACTCCAAAGAGTTTTGAATTTGTTCCAACAAAGCTATACCTGATTCTTTAAATTTAGTAACTTGATCTTCTGACAACTGAGTTGCTATATCATCACGACTGATGTTGCCGTACATATGGTAAACAGAATCTGGTGATAAGGCAGAAAAATTAATAGAGGAACTACTTGGACTTCCATAAATTGCTTGAATCATACCAGTTGTACGATCGATTTTGCTTAATTTATCAAGAATATGTTTTAAATCTTTTTCACTAAAACATCTGACTCTTCTTTATCACTACGATAAATAGTCTTCTTGATAGGAATTGTAGTTTCACCAATGTGTACTTCAAATGAAATTTCATTTTTCCCATAATGTGGTTCTAAAGTATATTCAACCGTCATAGTATAAAGCTTATCATCTGTTATAGTTTGCTCTCCTCCAACTAAAGTAGCATCTCCTGTAACATAAACTTTAGCTTTAGGAGATAAATATTTTGTCCCTTCAGAACTAGTAGAAACTCCGCTAGCCTCAACTACTGTTGATGATTCAGGCGAACTACTTGATGGTTTTGTCACAGATGCCTCGACAGTTTTAGACTCAGCTTGGGGTAATTTAACTGTCAATTCCATTGTTTCTGTTACTTTATCGAGCTTATCATTTTCAATCGATAAAAATTCAAAAATAGGTAATCCACTTATAGAGGTGGCCTTATTATCAAATTTAGTATAATTCTTAAGTAAATCTATTTTTCATTATATTCTTTAACTTGATTAGCTGTTAGAACATTGAGTTTCTCCAATTTACTAAATAAAGTTTGGTAATCAGTTGGTTTCAACACTAATATCTGTTAGATTTGAACGAATCAAATTTTGATAAGTTTCAGGCAAATGATTTTCAGTAATCAAACTTTTTATTAATCTGATCTACAAGTGTTGCTTTAGCATCCGAAGTAAGGTCCGATTTTAAATCAACATCTTCTTTACCAAAGTAAAGAGTGATATTTTCTTTTCTCTGCTTCTAATTCTGTTTTTGAGATGTCCAAATTCGGATTTTCTATCTTTTATTTTACCTTGATAATCAACAATAACCTTATGATAATCAACTACTAAATTTTCTAGTTTAGCTTGTTCAGATTTTTCCTCAGCTGTACTATTTCCAAATTGATACAATGATTTAAGCATCGAATCATTTAAACCATCTATAATTTTAGAATTTTCTTCATGCTGTTCTTTCAATGTGTTATTGGTTGTTAAGACATTCTTCTCAAATATACCCTTTTGAAAAATCAAAATAAGTTTTAACTTCCGTAAGTTGTTTGTCTAGCCTATCCTGTATTATTTAAAAGACTAACAACAGAATCAGAAAAAGCCTTTTGAGAATCTTCATAAGACGAATTCATTTTTCTGTAGATTTGAAGCCAAGTCCAAAGTGCTTAACATAGACTGACTTTGCTTCGTTTGACGGGCCATAGATATATTGAGAAATTTTTGTATGCGTGCCAGATTGTTCATTTACAATATTATCAACATTTCTTTTTAGCATCATCTAGGTTGTTGATAACACTCGAAAAAAATACATTTTATAACATTTTTGGTTAATAGTATTAAGGTACTCGCCTACTCGTAACTCAACATTCTTAGATTTAACTGGATCTAAATTTGATTTCGTTTTATATGTTATCTTTGCTCTATCAGGATTAAAACTTTCCAGTTGAGCTATTTTTTTCTGAAAACTGTTGTTCGATATAAACAATTACATCAACTGACCCATTTTCAAATCGATTTTTCAGCAACATTACGAGTCATGACAGTCCATTGATTTGTATTCTCTTTTGATAATAGATTTGTGAAATCATTTCTAGATTATAGGCGTTGCCATTTAATACGCCTCCAGCATCTTCATTTACCAGAGCAATATTCAATTTACGATCGTTAACCTTATTTGTTACAGAAATCTCTTTGATTCTTTAAATAAATAAATGTTGCTCCTGAACCAACCAACAAAGTTACAAAACACTACTACCTATAATTATTTTTCATAGCTAACCTCTCTCATTTATCCCTTTATTATACCACGAATACTAGAGTCAGGCAAGGAGGGCTTATAATCTTTATTCTATTAATAAAACTTACCAATTCGTAACTTGCTTATGCACCGACCTATATACTAAATTTTAGGTGTTTCATTTTCTCACCATATAGAAAATCCTAGAATGAAATTCTAGGATTTGTATGTCATTTTTTGAAATCATCTACACTAAAGTGCTCATAGGTGATTTTTGAGACTTCCTCATCATAACGACTCAAAAAGTCTTGAAAACGACGATCGATGTAACCAAAGAATAGAACTTCATCTATATCCTCTTTGTTAAAGAAGATAATGTTTTGATTCATAAGCCCTAGTGGAAGACTGACCGCTCCAAAGTCAAAATAACCTTGCTTGCCGTCCTTTTCAGTAACTGGACAATGATTAACAATCATGACAGGCTCCACACCTTCTCTCACTCGAACAACACTCCCAATCGGTAAAGCAGTACGTTCTGACATCACTTTTCTCCTTCTAAATATTTCTGCGCTTCCTGTACATAGAAAAGCTCTGGATTTTCATGGGCGATGCTTTCAAACAAACTACGGGCACGAGCTTCATCTCCTTTTAGCTGGGCATTGAGAGCGCCGTAATAAGAAAACATGATTCGAGCTAGATTACTTTCTGGTTCAGTGGTGTCGAAGTAGTCATTCGCTTCTTGATTAAACACAATATCTTTTATGGCTTGGGCTTGAGCAACGAGTTTAGCCTTACCACCTTTCGAATCTGGTGCCTTGGACAATTGTTCCTCAAAGAAAGCAATATCTTGTGCATCTTGAAGATGAATGGAAACCAACAATTGACCATAAGTTAATCTTAGGAATATGTCTGTACTAAATCTCTTCCAAACTTTTTAAATTAATTTTTTTCAAAATTTTTCTTTCGCAGCTTGAAAATCTCCTTTCAAATAAGTCACTTGTCCCTTAACAAAATGGAAATTTTCTTGGTACGTTGCTCTATAGGGCTTAATAGATTTTTCAGCTTCAACCTTAAACATAGCTTCATATACCTCTAAATCTATAGAATCGTGTAACATTAAATAGATTACCTTATTGGATACAACTCGTAGATATAAAACAAGAATAAGGAATCCCAACATCATTGATATAAATATTAACGACCATAATTTTTCATTACCTTTAGATTCTAGAATCACTCAGCACTCCCAAAGATATTCCTAAGACTGAACTAAAGCTGACTAATAGTCTCTATTTTAAGTAAGATATCCTCCGTCGCTGAACTGACTATCCTTTTTACTAGTTTCATATATTACTCCCCTTTATTATTAAAAATAGATATTCCAATAAGTATGCTAGTTAACCCTCCTAGTAATTTTAGAGTTCCAAAAGCACCTAACGCAGTTCCAATAACAGGGGCAGCAACCACGCCAAAAACTACAGCTGCTACAGAAAATACAGCTGCGACCGGATGCTCTGCGACATAGTCAAATGTCCTTTGGAGATGATCCACACTTCTCACCCCTGTTTCAGTGGTCGTTTTAACTGTTGCGTAGTCTTGTTTGACCTGATTATGTTCCTTCACATAAGTCACGCGGTAGCCATCTTCTGACTTAGTACCAACCTCAAGAGAACGTTTCTTATAGCCAAAGCCAATGGAAAGGTTGGGTGCGAGTTTGCTATAGCTTGAACTAATTTTGTCTGCTAGACTGAACTCACCCGTTATAGAATAGTCCTTTAACCCTATCTTCGTCTTATAATTGGCCTTTTCTTCTAGGAAATCTGTACTTAAACCTCCAACGCTATACTCTCCTTCTTGACTTAACTTACCATCTTTATATTTAGTGTTAAAAGTGATGGCACTTTCCCCTTTGAAGTGACCTTTTATCTGGATTTTGCTCTTAAGGTAGTGTTGACCATCGTCATATACTGTTATCTCCTTCTCAAACGTAACTTCATTCCCTTTCAAGAAATCAATCAGTTCTTGAGGTTTCTTACCGCCATTCCCATGGGAGGCAAGAGAGATCGTACGCCCCAAGGTCTGTAGTTCCTGCTCACTCATTTGGCTCAAGTCAAAGGCCGTTTCTGGATTATAATGTCGAATATAACGGATTAGTTCTTCGTGCAGAGCTTTAGAATTCTCAACCTGTTGATCCCGTAACTTCGTGTCCTGAAAAATCGCAAGGGCTGCCACATTATGATAAGGGTCTGTCATACCAACAGCTTTGCGAGACCGACTCAAACCACTTGCGATTGTGGAGAGAGTAGTGGTCACACCGCTCCCCAACAATTCACTATTAAATGCTTCCATCCGACTTTCAGTTGTACGAAGAGATTGCAGGGCTTCTTCCTTATGGCTTTTGATGCTCGCACTAGAAGGATTGCTGATGCCCACCATACCTCCAATAGCAGAGTAAGCTATTGTCAGATCTGGATGTTTAAATTACATCAGTGACCATTCTACTTATTCTTCATTATAACATTTTCTCATCATATAGAAAATCCTAGAATGAAATTCTAGGATTTGTATGTCATTTTTAAAATCATCTACACTAAAAGTGCTCATAGGTGATTTTTGAAACTTCCTCATCATAACGACTCAAAAAGTCTTGAAATCTACGATCGATGTAACCAAAGAATAGAACTTCATCTATATCCTCTTTGTTAAAGAAGATAATGTTTTGATTAACAAGCCCTAGTGGAAGACTCGACAGCTCCAAAGTCAAAAATAACCTTGCTTGCCGTCCTTTTCAGTAACTGGACAATGATTAATAATCATGACAGGCTCCACACCTTCTCTCACTCGAACAACACTTCCAATCGGTAAAGCAGTACGTTCTGACATCAGTTTTCTCCTTCTAAATATTTCTGAGCTTCCTGAACATAAAAGAGTTCTGGATTTTCATGGGCGATGCTTTCAAACAAACCACGGGCACGTTCTTCATCTCCTTTTAATTGGGCATTGAGAGCGCCGTAATAAGAGAACATGATTCGGGCTAGCTTATTTTCAGGTTCTGTGGTATCGAAGTAGTCGTTCACTTCTTTATTGAATACAATATCTTTTATGGCTTGAGTTTGGGCGATTAGTTTAGCCTTACCATCTTTCGAATCTGGCGCCTTGGACAACTGTTCCTCAAAGAAAGCAATATCTTGCGCATCTTGAAGATGGATGGAAACCAACAATTGACCATAAGTTAATCTTAGGAATATGTCTGTACTAAATCTCTTCCAAACTTTTTTTAAATTAATTTTTCAAAATTTTTCTTTCGCAGCTTGAAAATCTCCTTTCAAATAAGTCACTTGTCCCTTAACAAAATGGAAATTTTCTTGGTACGTTGCTCTATAGGGCTTAATAGATTTTTCAGATTGAACCCTAAACATGTCTTCATAGAGTTTAAGATTAATAGCATCGTTTAACATTAGATAAACAACTTTGCTAGATATAAATCTTAAATAAAATACAAAGACGAGAGCTAAAAAGTCAATAACTAATAATATGAGTCCCAATATTTTTCAAATTACTTTGAAATACTAAAAATAGTGCCATCACATCAACAGCCAAGACTAAAAAAATAAGCAAATTAGAATAGCCCTATCAAGTTGTAGAAGAGTGTTTTCTGTCGCCCTACTTACTTTTTTCTACTAATTTCATATGTTACTCCCCTTTATTATTAAAAAAATAGATATTCCAATAAGGATGCTAGTTAATCCTCCTAGTAATTTTGCAGTTAGCACAGCTCCTGCAGCAGTGATAGCTGAAGGAGCAACTGCTACAGCAACAATAACAGCTCCTATTGCGAAAATAGACTCTCCGGGGTGTTCTGCGACATAGTCAAATGTCCTTTGGAGATGATCCACCGTTCTCACTCCTGTTTCAGTGGTCGTCTTAACTGTTGCGTAGTCTTGTTTGACCTGGTTACTCTCTTTTACTTAATTTAAAACGAAAGGTACTAGAAAAACGTTATTACTTCCTAAATATTTCTGCGCTTCCTGAACATAGAAAAGTTCTGGATTTTCATGGGCGATGCTTTCAAACAAACTACGAGCACGTTCTTCATCTCCTTTTAATTGGGCATTGAGAGCTCCATAATAAGAGAACATGATTCGAGCTAATTTATTTTCTGGTTCCGCAGTGTCAAAAATAGTCGTTTGATATTTTATTTAAAAACAAGATCCTCTATAGCTTTTTATTATGTTTATTGCATTCGTCTGCCTAGTAACCTGAGAATTTGTTCGAACTTTTTAATGTAGCTAACATATCGATTTGGTTCGAAATTTCTTCTGTTTTTATCAGCATGGATTAGAGAAAGAATCTTAAAAGTAAGCTGTGGACAATTGGATCTCAAATTTCTTATTAAAATTTTTATCCTCAAAAATTTATTCGTTCCAAATTATCAAGTGTTTCTTCAAACTTTCCTTGGTAGTATGACGCTTGGGCAATAGCTAGTAAACAATTTGCATTATTAAACAGTTGTTGAGACTTGACTGAGTGTTCAGCCACATAACGATAATAACTTATGTGCTTGTCGAAATTAATATCCGTCAAAAAGATATTATCTACAGCTAATTTAACCAGTTTATTGTTTAATGAAAGCAGTGTCTCAAACCCAAAACATACTACCGTATAAGTAATGAATTTCATAAAAATTCATTTCCCCACCTTTAAATAATTCAATAACCATGCCTATAAATGCTAGACAAACTATAGGAAATAAGCAAATGTATACTATTTTTGTCAAATTATATAATTTTGGAATTTCAAATCCAGATATTTTCAACGAATAGTTATTTAATATTTCTTTCATCATTATCCTCCATTGTAGAACTTAAATATAAAAAGGGCGCTCGCTATTACTGGAGCCGCTATCGAGACTCCAAATCCAAATGTAGATGCACTAACTGTAACACCATAAATTAAAGCACCAAGAACAAAAACTGTAGCAACTGCTACTTTCCCCGCTTTTAATATCTGTTCTCCATGATCCACCGTTCTCACCCCTGTTTCAGTGGTCGTCTTAACTGTTGCGTAGTCTTGTTTGACCTGGTTATGTTCCTTCACATAAGTCACGCGGTAGCCATCCTCTGACTTGGTACCAACCTCAACCGAACGATTCTTATAGCCAAAGCCAATGGAAAGGTTGGGTGCGAGTTTGCTATAGCTTGAACTAATTTTGTCTGCTAGACTGAACTCACCCGTTATAGAATAGTCCTTTAGCCCTATCTTCGTCTTATAATTGGCCTTTTCCTCTAGAAAATCTGTACTCAAACCTCCTACGCTATACTCTCCTTCTTGACTTAACTTACCATCTTTATATTTAGTGTTAAAAGTGATGGCACTTTCCCCTTTAAAGTGACCTTTTATCTGGATTTTGCTCTTAAGGTAGTGCTGACCATCGTCATATACTGTTATCTCCTTCTCAAACGTAACTTCATTCCCTTTCAAGAAATCAATCAGTTCCTGAGGTTTCTTACCGCCATTTCCATGGGAGGCAAGAGAGATCGTTCGACCCAAGGTCTGTAGTTCCTGCTCACTCATCTGGCTCAAGTCAAAGGCCGTTTCTGGATTATAATGTCGAATATAACGGATTAGTTCTTCGTGCAGAGCTTTAGAATTCTCGATCTGTTGATCCCGTAACTTCGTATCCTGAAATCGCAAGGGCTGCCACATTATGATAAGGATCTGTCATACCAACAGCTTTGCGAGACCGACTCAAACCACTTGCGATTGTGGAGAGGGTAGTGGTCACGCCGCTCCCCAACAATTCACTATTAAATGATTCCATCCGACTTTCAGTTGTACGAAGAGATTGCAGAGCTTCTTCCTTATGGCTTTTGATGCTCGCACTAGAAGGATTGCTGATGCCAACCATACCCCCAATAGCAGAGTAAGCTATTGTCAGATCTGGATAGGCAAATTTCACCAGTGACCATTCTACTTAATCTTCATTATAACATTTTCTCATCATATAGAAAATCCTAGAATGAAATTCTAGGATTTGTATGTCATTTTTGAAGTCTTCTACGATGAAGTGGTCATAGGTGATTTTTGAGACTTCCTTCTTTTTGGGTTCTACCAACTTTTAATCTTTTTTTATCTCGAACCCCTACCATGATATCTGTATATAAAATATCATTTATCTTACTTGAAATATAAAAATACGGGTGTAGATTCTTCTAAGTCATTGTCGATCAATAAATTGGTTAAGCCGTATATAGCCTTATCAAAGTTGACTGCTTCCTCCCCAGTAACTCTAGTTCCTACCATTTGAGGAACTAAAAAATAACTGTTATAGGCTGTCCCTTCAAGCAATTCATTCTCTCCTAGATAATCCTCATGAACGGGAAGATAAACTGTGATGTTGTATGTCCCATCATCCAACTCTCCGATATGAGGGCATGAGTAAAAGGGATTACTTTTAGGCGTATATCCAGCTGCTACGGCTGTTTGAACCATATCTTGAAAGGCTACTGCAATTTCATCACCAGTAATGTTGTAATCGACACTTAAGACATTACTCATCATTAATGATTGATTCATACCATATGTAATTTCTGCCATTTTACTTCTCCACTGGGATAATCAAATCTACAAACAAATCATCATAAACTGGAATCAAGACCAGATACAACTTATCTTGCAACTTCCAACCGTGGTCTCTGATGTAATCCTTCATCTCGTAGATGGACTGGTCCAAGCCATCCTCAAATGGCACACGTTTGCTGATACCCTCAATACTTAAACTAGCTTGGTACCTTAGTTGGCTCGTTGAGTTTGTTTCTGAAATGACAGGTATATAAAGGGTAACGTCCTGTTCTTCTTCATCAAATTGAGTTGGAGTCATCTCAAAAATGGTAGGGCCATCTTTATAAATACCATCAGTATAGGGTAAGAGTTCTGTATGGACAAACAACTCCAATAGTTCGTCCGCTTGAATCTGGACCTGGTCTGTCATCAAATGTTCCATATGAATCTGGATTTCTTTAATCATCTTTAGTTACCTTTCTACTAAATCTATTTTTATCAAATTCTTTATTTTGAATCAAATCCGAAGACACTTCTATATGCTTGATTGGTCTTGTTTCCTCAACATCATGACGGTGTTGGTATGCATAGATAATTATAAACCATGTTTGGTATAAAGCAGAGCCAAAAAAATCATTAACAATAAGGATACTCCCCACCCCATTAAAAAAATCATATCCAATGATAGCTAGAAAAATAAAGCAAAGAGATAAAAGTATTATCGGTCCCACTACAAAATTAAGCATAATTTTTCCAGCCTTCTCCGAGATAATTTCTTCAGAGTCCAAGTCAACAAAACAGCTCATGACGATAATAATTACAATGGCATAGATAAGGGGGAGAGATAACTTTAGAACAATAAAGTTATGGTCCCCACTCAAACTACTAAATCCAATAATGGTATAAACATGACCAGTCAAATACATGAGATAGGTTCCAAAACTGGTTAAAAATCCTCGCTTAAGATCTAGTAAAAAAATACTAGATTTAAAACCCAAACAACAATCCCTGTAATAAGCAATGTTTGATACAAAGAGGGATTTTTGAGAACCTCTAATCCTCCTGCAAGAAAAAACAAAAATGCCAAAGGATATAAAATAAAAATCCCATTTAATACGCCCCAAAGAGGAACTGGTCCCTTTATTCTACTTCTTTGAAACTCAAAATATTTTTTGATTCTTTCAATAATCATTTAAACCATCCTCTCATGCCTTTAATTAGGCTATTGGCACCTTTTTTTAGGTTATCTGTAATTTTAAAGCGTTTATCCAGCTCGCTAAGACCCCATCCAACAAGAGCTGCTGTTCCTATTGCCGCAGCCCCTGTTAACCATGCAGGAGCTGTAGCAATGCCTACCGCCCCTGCTACAAATCCTGCAAATGCTGCTCCTGCACTCGCTGCGGCAGTTGCCGCAACAGTTGTTCCGGCTGCCTTGGCCGCATCTATCACAAAACCTGTCGTCACACTTGCCTTAACTTCATTTCCTCTTAGACCTTGACGTTTAGCCTCTTGTTTATTATCGCTGATTTTTGAGAAGGTATCAACTACATCTAAAGCAACACCAACAACTGCTGCTCCTTTTAAAAACTTACCAAACTTCGTAGCTGATTTAAAACCTTCTTTGTAATTTTTAAAGCTATCTGTAGCAGACTTAACTAAACCTTTAAATCCTCCAGATGCTCCTGCCTTTCCTAAACTCCACAGCCCTTTACCAGCGCCTTTGAAAGTTATCTCTTTAATAAATTCTTCTTTCAATAGGCTTCCAGTTGTAGACACAATTGATTTTCCGACACTAGCCACTTTGGTACTAAATCGAGTTGTATCTGTAAAAGATTTGAAAACCTTACTCAATTCTTCATTATATTTAGTATAGCCTAGCTTTTTCATTATGGATTTGAAGGTCTGTGGAACACCACCATTTTTATATTGAACAACCTTATAAGTACGACTGCCACTTAACTTCTTGCTAACTTCAAAATAATTATCTAGAAGTTCCCCAAATTTTTGTTGTCTCTTTAAGAACAATGGTATCTCCTTTTTATTTTGACTAAAACGATACAACGCATATAAAGCTGGCAAAATAGATTTTAAATGTTTTTTTATAGCCCTTACTATTTTTATATAAATCACTCTTTGTGACATTTTTATAAACATTAAATAATGAATCTATTAAGTTCTCATTTTCGGCCACCGTCCCACTATACTTAGACTCGGCAAGCTGTTTTGCGAGAGCATTTTGGTACTTCACAGCTTTGGAATTGCTATGGATAGCTGTGTGAATCTCTGAAACTGAATTTTTAAACTGAGGTCGATTATAATAATTTCTCGATACGCGGTTCCCATATGGAAGAGGGGCATAACCTGATAGTGTAGCGATTTCACTATTTTGCATATCTATGAGGTCAAATGTATCTGTTTTTAAAAGAACACTATTAAAAGCCTCCATGTTCTTTATGGTATCATCTAAACTCTTGACCGCTTGATTATAGCTAGTGTTCACACTATCCAAACTAGGATTCGTTAATGTTAGGATATCACTTATCCCTGCATAGATATTTTTAGTTTTACTGGAACTACTCTTTAATCCCTCGATCGGATCTTTCATCCGTTGCTTGATGCGTTCTAGGTATTCTGTCTTAATAATGGCACTGTTGTCGGTCTCTGACACCGTGTCTTGAAAAAGCTTCACAAGTCCATCATAGCGACTGACAATGCTATCTAGGGCATTGACATAGTTGTCAACCTTTAGTTACATTACTAAATATTTTCGGAATAGCCTACTAATAATTCTAAATATTCTAATCCATTTTTGGGAACCACGTGATAAAAAGGGGTTACCATTTCCAAATTATTTTTTTCCAGTGCTATTATTAATTTTGCATATTCTATTTCTGTCAAAGTCTTAAGGTCTCCTTTAATAATCGTTTTTAATAAATTGCTAATTTCAAAATAAGTTGAAAAAAATTATAACCTTTTTAAACTAAATAAATCGTTGGATATAGGCATAAATAACTCAATTTCTATTACTTCATTTAACGGAACGTTATTCAAACTGTAAAAAGAACGGGCCTTTTTAATTGATAGCCCGCTTCTACAATTCCTTTTATAAACTGCTCCAAATGCTCTTCCATCTCACTGTAATGAAATGATAGTCTCTGTCTAACCACATTTTGAAAAAGCAATTTTATTAACTTTGACAACATTTTCTGGTAGTTTCATCAATCTTTTTCAACCTCACAATACATGTCAATTACATAGTCTCCATAAAGATCCAATACGACATGAATAATATTTACTAATTTAAATCCTAACTTTGAAATCTCTTTTTCAATTTCTTCATATGGGATTGGCTCTTCTTGATTGTAATGACGATAATAAAAAAATCTGTTGTGAAATTTAACGACTCCTGAAAGAAAATACCCGAAGTATTTTCTCCCTTTATCTCAAGTTTATTCCCAACTGTTGTAAATACAAGAACATCTTGAACAGTTTTCATTGGATTGTAACTGTAAAATATTGGACCATCTGCATAAAATCCGTTTTGTATCATCTGGAGTTTAAACCCCTTAGAATCTGAGATCAAACGATCAAAAGAAAGTGGCTGAGGGAGTTAATTCAATCTAAAACCAATTAAATTTGTAAGACTTAATTCTCTTTTTTTAAAATTCATTTTTCTTTCCTTTTTTTGAATCCAGTTTTTAATCTTTTCATTATAGATAGAATAAAGCTCCCCAAAAATATCCAGTCCTATCAAAATTATAAATATTCTCCCAAACCAAATAAGCCAAAGGGGGTGTATGAACTAGGACTAAAATAGCCTATATTATACATAATACCTAGGAATATTGAACAAAACAAAATCTCAAGGGAAATTCTAATCTTTGCTTTCTTCAAACTGAAATCCTTAAATAAATTTCGAAAAGTCTCTTTTTTCTTAGGTACATCTTCCCAATACTCCTTGCTTTGAGTTTTTAGATACAAAAGATAGGCGACTTCTGTGATGAGTTGGGAGAAACCATAGCTAAAAAGTACCGCTGTTAGAATTCCTAAAACTAGCGCAAACTTACCAGAAAGAACACCGCCTAGCATGGAAACTGTAAAAATAATGAGAAGAGAATTATTATTGTGGACACTAGATTTCGCAAAATAATTCCCCATTGTTCTATTGGTAGAAAAACCTTTTTTTAACTCTCTTTTTAGCCAAAAATAGTGATAAACAAAACCAGCAACTGTACAGATTAACAAAAAAGGAATGGTATATAATGAACGTTCGTTATATTCTTGCAAATTAGTCCCTGAATAAACAAGAATAATATAAGATATAAGTATCAAAAGATAAAAAAATACCTATATAAGATAAAAAGTAATAATATGGTTGATAAAAATCTGTCTACGATAAATAAATGTCATTCCTAGCGGAATAAAGGTTGCCACGACAAGATAAATAACATAAATCAAAACAAAAATCAAAAAAAGTAATTTTTCCAAAGGATTTATTCCAGTAGCCTTTAACAAAAATAAAAAAATATTGGAAAAGTAGAAACAATGCCGAAGCGAGGGCTCCTGCAAATGAAATAACCATCATCGCCGCAGATGCCCGAGTATTAGCTAAACTTTTAAAAATATTCTTTATTTAATTCTTCAACTTCTTTCACTGTTTTTTTCTTTCCTTTTTGAATCCAGTTTTTAATCTTTTCATCATAGATAGAATAAAGCTCCCCAAAATATCCAGTCCTATTGCATAGATGAATAATTTGACACTCCAGACCAGCCAAATAGGTCGCTTAATGCTCTCATCTGAATAACCACTATAATTAATAATCCCTAGTAATATTGCAAAAGCTACCATCTCAAGTGGGATACGAATTTTTGCTTTCTTTAAACTGAAACCCTTAAATAAATCTTGAAAAGTCTCTTTTTAGTAGGCACATCTTCCCAATACTCCTTGCTTTTGAGTTTTTAGGGTATAAAAGGTAGGCAACTTCTGTAATCAATTGAGAAAATGCATAGCTGAAAAAGAAGAGCTCCAAGAATTCCAAAAAAATAAGTATCAATTTACCTGAAAGAAGACCGCCTAGCATAGAAACTATAAAAAAATAATAAGGAGAGAGTTCTTACTATAAGCACTGGATTTTTGCAAAATAATTACCCATTGTTCTATTGATAGAAAAACCTTTTTAACTCTCTTTTTAGCCAAAAAAATACTGATAAATAAAACTTAAAATTGTACAAATAACTAAAAAAATGGAATAAAAAAATTGGAGAATATAGAGAGATCCTATAGTAAATTCCTTCGTTGAAATAGAAGTCACTATAAGTAAAAAGCATCATCAACTGCAGAGAAAAGTATATGACCATATAGACTAGTAGCAGAAAAAATTGTTGACAAAATTTGCTTCTTATATACAAAGAAACCAACTAATGGAATGAAAAATGCAATAATAAGATAGCAACAAGAAATCAAGAGTAGATCAAAGAACCAATTCATAAATGGATTTATTATAGCGATTGTGTCAAAAATAGTAATAAAAAGCGAAAATTTCTAGTGCTAATATAAATACTCCTGTCCATGAAATAACCAGCATACTTGCAGATGCGCGAGTATTCGCTAAACTTTTTAAAATATAGCTTATTTGCATTCTGAATATCTTCTACTGTTTTTTTCTTGCATACTTAACCTCCAAGCCAAGAACCAATATAATCTCCTATACCTTTGGCAATATTTTTTTAGTATGATCTACTATGCTTTCACCGCCAAATTCAAGATTATTTAACAATAAATTAACCCCTATACCAGCAACTGCTCCGACCACTGTTCCTAAAGGAGGTAAAAATGCTGAACCAATAGCCGCACCCATGCCTGCAGCTGCAGCCCCTGATCCAATATCTACGGCTGTATCAATCGTAAAGTTCCGCTTCTTTGGCCGAGATACCATCAGACATATCCACATTCTCCCTAAAAATTATTATAGATATTTATAGCTGTCAAAAATTCCTCCAGCTAATTTAAACGTTTTGCCAAATTTCCCTACCTCTCTCCAGCCTTTAAAATCATTTAATGGATTAACAGATTCTTTGAAACCACTCCAGCCTGCTTTCCCCATTTCACTAAAACGAGCGATACCTTGCAAATTACCTGAATAGTGGTAATTTGCAAGATCAATCCCGAAGCATTTTGGAAATTTCGACCATGCCCGTATAAATTGTTAGTAGAAGATTTGAAAATAAACTTATTTCCCCATCTCATTCTTCCTTGGCTATCCATTGTTATTTTTATACCATTAAGAAAAATATTTGCTCCTCGATAGGTAATGATAGCTTCCCCCATTGATTTAATATAATTGGCAACATCTTCTGCTTCAGGAGGAGTTAAACCAAAAGTTTCACTAATTTTCGATACAGAAATTTCTTTTTGCTGTTCTGAGACTACCTTCCCACTATACTTAGACTCGGCAAGCTGTTTTGCGAGAGCATTTTGGTACTTCACAGCTTTGGAGTTGCTATGGATAGCTGTGTGTATCTCTGAAACTGAGTTTTTAAACTGAGTTCGATTGTAATAATTTCTCGATACGCGGTTCCCATACGGAAGAGGGGCATAACCTGATAGTGTAGCGATTTCACTATTTTGCATATCTATGAGGTCAAAGGTATCTGATTTTAGAAGAACACTATTAAAAGCCTCCATGTTCTTTATGGTATCATCTAAACTCTTGACCGCTTGATTATAGCTCGTGTTCACACTATCCAAACTAGGATTCGTTAATGTTAGGATATCACTTATCCCTGCATAGATATTTTTAGTTTTACTGGAACTGCTCCTTAGTCCCTCGATCGGATCTTTCATCCGTTGCTTGATACGTTCTAGGTATTCAGTATTGATAATGGCACTGTTGTCAGTCTCTGACACCGTGTCTTGAAAAAGCTTCACAAGTCCATCATAGCGACTGACAATGCTATCTAGGGCATTGACATAGTTATCAACCAGTGGTATCTGATAGTTGGTCACCTTCTGGTTAATGGCATCCTTTACCGTCCCTTTAAGACTATCGGTTGAAACGACCTCTGATAGACGACTTCTCGAAACAGATAGCTGTTCCTTGATACTATTTACCGAAATAACTAACAACTCTTTTTGAACTCGAACTTCGGATACATCAATCTTCATTCACTTCCTCCTCTGCGTAAACACTGGAAATCAACCCTGCGTCTAGATAGTCCTTACGCAGAGCTTCTTGGCAGTAGTGTTCATCCGCGGTATCCGAATACCCTTCTGATACTACTCTCTTAATCAAGAGATTGCTTAAAAACAAGGGGGAAGTGTCAAAGCGTAATCCAAATGGATAGCCATGACCAATGTAGTCCACATAATGGCCATTTGCCAAATCAACTCGACGTCCTGAAATGACTACAAAAAAGTCCATCTGCTCGCTTTCAAATGATTCAACCAAGTCCTTAGGAAGAAGCTCACGATCAAGTTCGACAACACTACCCAAAGGATAGATACGACTTAAGCAGAGATCCACATAGGAAGCATACTGGATAAAAAGCGAACGAGGTAAGGTGACTTCTTCTTGGAGACGACGAATCCGCACGAGTTCTTTTTCATAGAAAAACTCCAACGGCGCCCCTATCATTGGATGATAATGATAACTAGGTTCGTCATTCATAAAAGCTATATAACAGGCTCGAGAAACATCCGAATGTCCTGATAAGGTCATCGCTACCGCTGTCAATACTTCCTGATCCTTTTCAGATAGGTTACATCAGTGACCATTCTACTTAATCTTCATTATAACATTTTCTCACCATATAGAAAATCCTAGAATAGAATCCTAGGATTTGTATGTCATTTTTTGAAGTCTTCTACGGTGAAGTGGTCATAGCTGATTTTTGAGACTTCCTCATCATAACGACTCAAAAAGTCTTGAAATCTACGATCAATGTAACCAAAGAACAGAACTTCATCTATATCCTCTTTGTTAAAGAAGATAATGTTTTGATTAATAAGCCCTAGTGGAAGACTGACTGCTCCAAAATCAAAATAACCTTGCTTGCCGTCCTTTTCAGTAACTGGACAATGATTAACAATCATGACAGGTTCCACACCTTCTCTCACTCGAACAACACTTCCAATCGGTAAAGCCGTACGTTCTGACATCAGTTTTCTCCTTCTAAATATTTCTTCGCTTCCTGAACATAAAAGAGTTCTGGATTTTCATGGGCGATGCTTTCAAACAAACTGCGAGCACGAGCTTCATCTCCTTTTAATTGGGCATTGAGAGCTCCGTAATACGAAAACATGATTCGAGCTAACTTATTTTCTGGTTCCGCAGTGTCTAAATAGTCTGTAACTTCTCCATTGAGTATTTTTTTGATACTGGTTCAATTAAATCCAACATTCTATTTTTTTATCAATTCTTTTAATTTTTTTCCCAATCACAAGATACTAAAAGTTCAGAGATCTCATCTTTATCCCTTAAATGAAGGTATGATATTGATTCTATAAATACGATATTTAGTTCATAAATACGTTTCAAATTCAATTTAGAACGTTTAACTCTTATTTGTTCAGCATATTGGATTGCCTCTCTAAAATTCCCTTGATACAAAGCACATCTTGCCAAACCAAGATTTAAGGCATTTAAATTCCCTGTTTTATTATCAGGCCGCCTTTCATAAGTTTCAGTTAAAAGAGAAATATATTTTTGTAAAATTTACTTGCTCGTATAAAATAACTTCTGCAACGTGATTTACTAAAAAAATGAGTTATTACAACGATAATAGTCAGTAATGTTAGAAATATAAGCAATAATGTAGTCACGACGGTTGATTTTTACAAATAATAAACTAATTGCTGTTGCTATAATTGTCCAACGTAGATAAAATAAAAATATAAACTTCCAGTATACTGCAAATTCTAACTGATGACCAATTCAAAATATTCTTAGAAATATTATCTAACATAAAAAAACTCCTATAAAAAAATTATAAACTAATTTATACAAATAAACTAGCTAAATAAGCTAGCAAAAGCACCTCCAGCTGTGACAAGTTCACCACCAAAGAAGAATGTAGTCGTTACTACAACTCCAATTACTACTTCCTTAGGATGCTCTACAACCCAATTAAAAGCACTACCAACTACCTCACCAGTTGTATTAAAAGTTTGAGTGAGATAATCCACCTTCCTCACCCCTGTTTCAGTGGTCGTTTTAACTGTTGCGTAGTCTTGTTTGTCCTGATTATGTTCCTTCACATAAGTCACGCGGTAGCCATCCTCTGACTTAGTTCCAACCTCAACCGAGCGATTCTTATAGCCAAAGCCAATGGAAAGGTTGGGCGCAAGTTTGCTATAGCTTGAACTAATCTTGTCTGCTAGACTGAACTCACCCGTTATAGAATAGTCCTTCAGCCCTATCTTCGTCTTATAATTGGGCTTTTCATCTAGGAAATCTGTACTCAGTCCCCCTACGCTATACTCTCCTTCTTGGCTTAACTTACCATCTTTATATTTAGTGTTAAAAGTGATGGCACTTTCCCCTTTGAAGTGACCTTTTATCTGGATTTTACTCTTGAGATAGTGCTGACCATCGTCATATACTGTGATCTCCTTCTCAAACGTAACTTCATTCCCTTTCAAGAAATCAATCAGCTCCTGAGGTTTCTTACCGCCATTCCCATGGGAGGCAAGAGAGATCGTACGACCCAAGGTCTGGAGTTCCTGCTCACTCATCTGGCTCAAGTCAAAGGCCGTTTCTGGATTATAATGTCGAATATAACGGATTAGCTCCTCATGCAGAGCTTTAGAATTCTCAATCTGTTGATCCCGTAACTTCGTGTCCTTAAAAATTGCAAGGGCTTCCACATTATGATAAGGGTCTGTCATGCCAACAGCTTTGCGAGACCGACTCAAACCACTTGCAATTGTGGATAGGGTAGTGGTTACACCGCTCCCCAACAGTTCACCATTAAATGATTCCATCCGACTTTCAGTTGTACGAAGAGATTGCAGGGCTTCTTCCTTCTGGCTTTTGATATCTGCGGAAGAAGGATTGCTGATGCCAACCATGCCTCCAATTGCAGAGTAAGCTATTGTCAGGTCTGGATAGGCAAATTTCACCAGTGACCATTCTACTTAATCTTCATTATAACATTTTCTCACCATATAGAAAATCCTAGAATGAAATCCTAGGATTTGTATGTCATTTTTTGAAATCATCTACACTAAAGTGCTCATAGGTGATTTTTGAAACTTCCTCATCATAACGACTCAAAAAGTCTTGAAATCTACGATCAATGTAACCAAAGAAGAGCACTTCATCAATATCCTCTTTGTTAAAGAAGATAATGTTTTGATTAATAAGCCCTAGTGGAAGACTGACCGCTCCAAAATCAAAATAACCTTGCTTGCCGTCCTTTTCAGTAACTGGACAATGATTAACAATCATGACAGGCTCTACACCTTCTCGCACTCGAACAACACTCCCAATCGGTAAAGCAGTACGTTCTGACATCACTTTTCTCCTTCTAAATATTTTTTCGCGTCCTGAACATAAAAGAGTTCTGGATTTTCATGGGCTATGCTTTCAAACAAACTACGAGTACGAGCTTCGTCTCCTTTTAATTGGGCATTGAGAGCTCCGTAATACGAAAACATGATTCGAGCTAACTTATTTTCGGGTTCTGTGGTATCGAAGTAGTCATTCACTTCTTGATTAAACACAATATCTTTTATGGCTTGAGTTTGGGCGATTAGTTTAGCTTTCCCATCTTTCGAATCTGGCGCCTTGGACAACTGTTCCTCAAAGAAAGCAATATCTTGCGCATCTTGAAGATGGATGGAAACCAACAATTGACCATAAGTTAATCTTAGGAATATGTCTGTACTAAATCTCTTCCAAACTTTTTTTAAATTAATTTTTTTCAAAAATTTTTCTTTCGCAGCTTGAAAATCTCCTTTCAAATAAGTCACTTGTCCCTTAACAAAATGGAAATTTTTCTTGGTACGTTGCTCTATAGGGCTTAATAGATTTTTCAGATTGAACCCTAAACATGTCTTCATAGAGTTTAAGATTAATAGCATCGTTTAACATTAGATAAAACAACTTTTGCTAGATATAAATCTTAAATAAAAATACAAAGACGAGAGCTAAAAAAGTCAATAACTAATAATATGAGTCCCAATATTTTTCAAATTACTTTGAAATACTAAAAAAATAGTGCCATCACATCAACAGCCAAGACTAAAAAAATAAGCAAATTAGAATAGCCCTATCAAGTTGTAGAAGAGTGTTTTCTGTCGCCCTACTTACTTTTTTTTCTACTAATTTCATATGTTACTCCCCTTTATTATTAAAAATAGATATTCCAATAAGGATGCTAGTTAACCCTCCTAGTAATTTTAGAGTTCCAAAAGCAGATAGAGCAGCGATAGCTGAAGGAGCAAACGCTACAGCGGCACCTATAGTAATTACTGCACCAAAAGCTATTGCTACCGACTCAACTGGATGCTCTGCGACATAGTCAAATGTCCTTTGAAGATGATCCACCGTTCTCACCCCTGTTTCAGTGGTCGTCTTAACTGTTGCGTAGTCTTGTTTGACCTGATTATGTTCCTTCACATAAGTCACGCGGTAGCCATCTTCTGACTTGGTACCAACCTCAACCGAACGATTCTTATAGCCAAAGCCAATGGAAAGGTTGGGTGCGAGTTTGCTATAGCTTGAACTAATTTTGTCTGCTAGACTGAACTCACCCGTTATAGAATAATCCTTAATCGCTACCTTTCTTTTAAGGTTTACATTTTCATCTAGAAAATCTGTACTCAGACCTCCTACGCTATACTCTCCTTCTTGACTTAACTTACCATCTTTATATTTAGTGTTAAAAGTGATGGCACTTTCCCCTTTGAAGTGACCTTTTATCTGGATTTTGCTCTTAAGGTAGTGTTGACCATCGTCATATACTGTTATCTCCTTCTCAAACGTAACTTCATTCCCTTTCAAGAAATCAATCAGTTCCTGAGGTTTCTTACCGCCATTCCCATGGGAGGCAAGAGAGATTGTACGACCCAAGGTCTGTAGTTCCTGCTCACTCATCTGGCTCAAGTCAAAGGCCGTTTCTGGATTATAATGTCGAATATAACGGATTAGTTCTTCGTGCAGAGCTTTAGAATTCTCGATCTGTTGATCCCGTAACTTCGTGTCCTGAAAAATCGCAAGGGCTGCCACATTATGATAAGGGTCTGTCATACCAACAGCTTGCGAGACCGACTCAAACCACTTGCAATCGTGGATAGGGTAGTGGTCACGCCATTCCCCAACAATTCACCATTAAATGCCTCCATCTGACTTTCAGTTGTACGAAGAGATTGCAGGGCTTCTTCCTTATGGCTTTTGATATTCGCACTAGAAGGATTGCTGATACCCACCATACCCCCAATTGCAGAGTAAGCTATTGTCAGATCTGGATGGGCAATCAAGTTTAAAATCTCTTGAGTCGGTTGTTCCACAGCTCTTTTTAAACCGGAAAATTCTGACGTATCAATGACAGCAGCAGTACTATGCTCATCAACCAACTCCTGAAAGCGTAACATCAACCGATCCCACTCATTATATAAACCATTGGCTAAATCACGGTAACTAAATAATAAAGGCAGGTTATAATTACTCAGCTCTGCATTAATCGCATCTTTGGTGGTAGAACGAAAACTTTCCGTGCCAATCAACTCTCGAGTACCTTGAAGCGCTGCTAGAATCTTATCCTCAAATCCACTTTTTGAACGATAAAGTCCCTCGCGCGCTATCAATAATTCAGAATACTTATATTTCATTGGCTAGCCTCCATTTTGATAATTGTGAAAAGTATAAGAATCCAGATCCTTTGCAAGTAGTTGGCGACGTAGGTTTAAGACATGTTGTTCCTGAATATCATTCTTTTCTAGCCCCCTAAAAAGGACGGATGCAATCATGTCATCGGATATAACTAAGGTTTCTTGATTTGGAATCAAACCTTTTTGGCCAAAAAAATATCCTGTGTAATCTAGATAAAATTTGTTTTTCAATTGATACCCGTTGCCCTGTAATTAATACATAGATAGGCATTTCTTCAATAAAATCCTCAAGAGCATCTTTGGGTAACTTTTTCTCGATTTATTTGAATAACACTACCTAATGGCAGAATTTCTGTATAAATTTTATCAATTAATCCAAGTAAACGCACAAACTCAGATGTGGAAAAAAAGCTGAGTTTCCCCAAGACGAGTGATAATAACCTCCCCTTATTGAATCGAAAAATCAATACTTGCTCCAATTGTTGGATTGTACTCATAACTCATATCACTCTGAGACAAATTTAAAAACCAATGTTCTAAATAAATCCGGTCTATAAATAATAGCTTTGGCGATCTGATCGATGAGTGAATTTGGCTTAAAAACCAAGATAGGACTCTGTAAAAATACTGCGCCCATAACATTTCTTGTGAAATCATCTTATCCTCCTCTAAAACCTGCAGCCCCAGCAGCATCATCAGACATTTTATTCGCTACAGCCCTAGACATGTTTCGTGTCTGATCTATTGAATTGCTTTTTAAATGTTTTTTTATCGAACTGTTTAACTCGTCTATCATAGAATTAATTTTAAGGAAAGGTTGTAAGTCATTCTCACTCAAGGTAAGTTTTGAAAGATCGGATAAAGCATCAATTGATGAAGAATATGAAACAACATCAACAGACCAAATATTATAATCTAATTTTATTTCTCCCATAACTCTCCCCTTAATCTTCATTTTGACTTTGAAGATAAATATAAGTATTTAGTGATTGACTAGCATAATTCATACCAATTGCTAAATTAGAAGCTTCAGCCGTATAGGTTGAGATTTTTTTGGTCAATCAAATCAATATTATTCTGGGTATTCTCCAACCATTGGGAAATCGATCCTTTTAGCGTCTCTATTTTATTATTAAAATCATCTCTTCTATTTCCAGCAAAATTAGAAGTAGCTTTTGCCTTTATCAAATCGTATTGAGACAATTGTTCTGAAATTGCACTTTTTCTTGCTCTGTATTTTACTCTTATTCTGTTTTAGAATACTAATTTTTATTTAATATATCTGCTCTTTCACTAGACATTGTTGAAATCTGTTGTCGTAAAGAGTAAATCTCATAACTGTAATCACGAGACATAGCTATATCTCCTTTGTTTTTTATCAACTTATGTTAAAGATTCTATCCATTATCTGTAACCAATCGTAAACGATAACCTATTCTACCCACAAAAAAGTTTGTCTCATCCTCTGCTACCACAGGTTCACTAAAGCTAGTTTGTACTTTTGAAATATTTTGATCTTTGAACCTTGTTCCAACACATCCAGCAGGAACATTGCTCTTTAAGACCTTGTCAACATCTAAGTAGCCTACACTAATAGCTTGTTGTTCTCCCATAAATACAAAATGAATGTGAACTTTTCCGCTATTTCTAACAATCTTTTTAAATGCATCCTCGGTTACTTTCATATTTAATAAAGTCCCCAACATATGCGCTTCTGGGATAAATACGTACATCATTGAAGCCTCTTTACCATTGTGACGGCTTTCAATTTCTCCTTGAATATCGTTAAAAGAAACTAGGTATATTATCTCTATCAATAATTTTATCAAATACTTCTGTTTTTTTGTAACTATTGTTGGTATTTAATAATATTTTTTCAATATTTACTAATTTGTTCAGACCTGGTATCAAACTATTTTCACAATATTCCAGTTGTTGCGGAGTATCATATAAGAATTCAAAATACCCATCTCTATCAGGAACAAACCCTTGAGGATCCGTAGTTTCTTTATCAAACCCTATCGGTAATTCACCCCTTGACCACATCTCAATTACTTTAGGATGATTACTAAAGTGTGTAAGCGTCACTTCATTTGGCAACATTGGGATTGGTTCTGGGCAAACTCCTGTCCAGCTTCTTGCAATCAACTTGACTTCTTCTTCCAAGTTATACAGGCGCTCAATGTCCCCTTCTCCACTTATTGGGAGATAAACCTGAATGGCATAAGGGATATCTTCTTTCAACTGGGCACGACCAAAAATTTCTTGTTGAATTAAAGCATCGCGTCCGATAATTTCCTTAGAAGCTCCTTCATCAACCAGGTAAAAGGCCAAGCGCGAGGTGATATTACTTGACATACTGATTTTAAGGCTATTTGAACGAAGTGCTGTCAAAATCACATAGCATCCAAGACTCGCTCCCTCACGTAGGAGGCGGTTAATCATACTTTCAATGGCTTCTTCTAGTGGTGTGTCTTTTATAGTATCAAAGCCGTCAAAAATAGTAAGAATAGCAGGAAGTTTCTCACCCGATTTTTGTTCGTATTGGGAAAGACTTGCTACATTATAGAGCGCAAACTTCTCCTTGCGAATCTTCAACTCATGGTCAATACGTTTTAAAAACTTAACCAGTTTTTCTTCTTCGTCAAACCGTGTCAAATCAACCACATGAGGTAAATCTTTTAGTGGCAAGAGTCCATTTGTCCCAAAGTCAAATAAATTGATTTGTACTTGTTCTGGAGTATTTAAACGAGCGAGATTTAACACTAGAGTTTGAAGAGCTAGGGATTTCCCAAAACCTGGTGAACCATAGAAAACTGTATGCCCCATTTTTTCCAAATCAAAGTGATAATCCTTCTGACGTTGCTCTGTCGGAATATCCATTCGAGCAAAGGGAACGGCCAATACTTTTTCGTCGGTCCAGTGAATATCTGTTTGTGGGGATATGATGGCTGTCTCTAATGGTTCTAACCACGGTTTATCTGGCAGGTTGAGAGGTACAGTCTTGCTCACTCTTGCTATATAGTTTACAACAGCTGAGAGTTCCGTGATTTCTTCCGTCTGATCAGCAGTATAATTTTCATCCTTAGATAGGTCATCAGATAGCAATTCATATTGTCCTAGGTCATTTATCAACCAGATTCGTTCATCAACAACTTCTTGAACTCCCTCTGTTTGCGGGGCATAATGTGCACCACTCCAAGCAGACTGGAACAACTCATAGATTTCGTTATTTCCTACTTGTAAGTAGGCACGCCCTGGTTCAGTAATACTCGCTGCATCTGGTGTTTTGATAATTTCATTTGAATCAGACTCATCTGACACTTTCAAAGCTAGTTTGAAACGAGAGTTTGACCATATTTGATCATTCACGACACCTGATGGCTTTGTGTAGCAAGAATTAGATGGACCCCAAGCGAACGTCCGATACGGGCTGTCGAAACCAGCTCTGTCATAAATTCTGGTTCATGTTCTTTCAATTCAGCAAACTCATCACTAATCAGGAACAGATGAGGTAATGGTTTGTCTGGATAGCCTGATTTGTCAGTAGATTTTTGCCCTTCCTTATATAATTTAGTGTATCCATTAATATGGTTGACACCAAATTGATTAAATAGTCGTTGGCGTTTTTGTAACTCTGCTTTGATAGAAGCTAAGGCACGCGCACTAGCCGCGCCATCTAAGTTAGTAATAGATCCAAGCATATGTGGTAGATCTTTGAAAAGATTCGCCATCCCACCACCCTTGAAGTCAATCGTAAGAAATCCAACATCCTCTGGACTAAAATTTACAGCCATGGATAATATATACGACTGAAGAATCTCCGATTTACCTGAACCAGTAGTTCCTGCTACAAGACCATGCGGTCCATGTGCACGTTCATGTAAGTTGAGTTCCACCTGGTCATCTTTCCCACGCAATCCTAATGGCACTGCTAACGTTTTAAAAGTATCCGCTTTGGACCATCTAGTCGCAACCTGTAACTCTTCAACTTCTCTGACTTGATAGAGTTCCAAAAAAGTAACGGATTTTGGAATCGTATTCTTCTCTACTTCCATGTGTTTTAGATTTGCTAAAGTACGGATAGAATCTTCATAGCAATCCAACAGTGGGTAGGGAATAAAGGTTTGTGCACTATAGTATCCTTCATCATTAATGATTTGACCTAGATTTTGATTCTTATATTCAATCAGAGTTGTGATAGTTTCTGGCAAAAGACGACGTGCCTCTTTCACCCAAATGACTGTTACACCCAACTCTGTCAAATCCTTGGCTAGATACTCATTCAAACTATGGCCAAGTAAATGGGAGTCATCCATAATCGTTAAGACATAATGAGGTTTAAAGCGTGCATCTTTTTCCCCCATTTCACGTTTAATTTGAGAACGTTTTTGAATAATACGGTAAAGCGAATTTAGAACAGCATCACGGCTTCTGGCATCATGAACAAAACCACGAATATTTCGCTCCTGCATATTAAAATGTGGGAGAAAGCGCCACTCAGACCAATCCTTCTCATATCTCAGTTCTTGAACAAGATTGATAAAATTAACATCTAAGTAGCTATGGAACATTGCCATCTGTAAAAGCATATTATACACAGCTGTCCTAGTTACTTCACTGTTTCCAACAAGACCAACTGTCGCTTCAAAGATATTAACCGTGATCGGAACTTTCTTTTGCAAACTGTAGTCTTGCAAGACTGTTCGAGCAAACTGCGATATTTCATCTTTACTTTGCTCATCAAAATTTATTTGCAACTCTAGCTGACTTAATTTATCTCCTAATCCTAAAGACACCTGTAAGAAATCTTCATTATAGTCCATTCGCTCATAAATTCTAGAATCATACTTTGCAATCAGCTCAGTAATGGTTGATATTGACGGTTGATTGTAATGTAGAATATTAGTTTCTTCTTTGTAGTATCTTTCTAAGTCGGATACTTGTTTTAATAAATATGCTTCGTAATCTTGAATCCGATTTTTCTCCTGTTCTTTGGTATCCTTTCTCTCCTCAAAATACTGACTCATAGTTGTCGCTGCCGTCAGGAGGCTAAAACCACCCATCCCTAGCATCATTACAGGATTCCCTTTCGTCCAAATTGAACTAAATGCAGTTAAAGTAAACATTCCTAAAGCTGGGACAATGGCTCGGATGAGCGAGTTTTTGGGTGGCTTTATCGGCTGTGGAGGTTGATTGATAATGATTTTCCCACTATGGATAATAGGGTTGACTCTCGGACTCCTTCTATACTCTGGAAAATCCATCGGATACTCATTGTTTTTTTCTTGTATCAGAATTCGATTCTTATTCAATTGTGGTTCTTCAAAAAGACATCCAATCTTCCACTGGTTCTTTCTTTTTTCTATAAAATAGTTAGAAACCTTCATTCGGTTTCCCACTTCAAACGGATAAAGCCCTTCCTCTTTGATAAGACGGTTATTTAGATAAACCGGAGATTCCCCAAGTGTAACCTGTACTTGATTATTTGAGAAAAAAAGTTGGTTTGAAATTGACCAACTAATGTCAGCTGATTCTTTCTTGCTACAAATAAATCGTTGTGGCGGAAAAATATAAGTGACAAAAATATCCTCTTCAGGAACCAATAAGGTTACAGTTTCTTTATCAAAGGTAGATTTTCCTCTTTCTAATTCCTTACCATTTCGATAGACTCTTCTGCCTTCTACTGTATACTCGTTAGTACCTACTCTTACCTCTTGTCCTTCAAACAAATCAATTTTTTCCAATTTTTCTTGTTCAATCAACAAGGTATAAAGAGGTTTATGAAGTTCTCCTAATTGGTCTCCCAGTTGATGATCATATTCTAGCTTTTTTGCCTTCATTTATCGCTCACTCTTTTCTTTTGTTTGGTTGTCCTTAGGAGTTGTTGTCTCAGTAGATGCTTTTGTGTCACTACTATTTGTAGTCGCTTCTCCAATCTCAGCAGAAAGTTCTTTTATTTTCTTTTCATATTCTTCAAGTTTCTTTTGTTTTTCAGAACCGTTCATATTGATATCTGCTTTAACTGATTCATATAGATTTGTATAAGCGTGTAAAATCAATTGTGTGTCCCCGATATTTTGTGCCACATCTAGAGCTTTTTCAAATTTTCCACGTCCAAGATAAATCCAATAATAGAAAATTGTATCATCTGTTGATTCTGTAATCGTATTTAAAAATAACTTCCTTTTTGCTTATCGCTCAAACTATCTAAACGGACATAGCTTGCTGCTAAGATATACTTAGCTTCTTTTTGGCAATGATTCTGCACCATAATTTTTTTAATGATTCAACTGTTTCAGAATAGTCTTTTTCGCATGAAATTTGATTGGGCCATAATGACTGATGATTTTAGGGGGCCGTCTTTAAACATAGACTTATAAGTGGCAAAACTTAAAATCACTGTGGTTGTAGCAAGCAAAGGCTCCCCTATTAACAAAGCCTTCCATTTTTTCTTGTTCACCAATAAATTAGCTTTTGAACTCTCTTCTGATAATTTTGCATACTTTTCTGCAATATATTTATTAACATCAGCTACACTCCCTAAGGGAATAATATCCTGTGCTACCTTTTCCTTTATTGCATCAATCCCATGGATGACTAAGTCAAAAATCTACCTTAGGTAGTAAAATAGAAATCATTAAAGCTTTATAAGACTCTAAATAGAATTCCGAACTATACTGCTGTGGTGCAAGTAATTTTTCGATTCCATAATGTAACATTTGTACATTACTGCCAAAAACAATGATGTTCTCAGGATGGATATATGGAATTTTATAATCATTTTCAGAATGAACTAATGCCGACATGTTTTTGTGCCAAACTAAAACGCTCAAGCTCCGTACTTCTATTTAAAAATTTCTTCCTTAACTGTTTTAAAAATACTCGGGAATAATATAATTCAAAGAAAGAACTCCATCTTTTTGAACTATTTCTACTGGACAGTATTCTTTAATCAATTCAAGTTGTTCTCTATGATAACCTGATGAAGAAATTTGAACTGATATTTGGTTGTCTTCTCTCACAAATTGTAGTTGATCTGCTTCAAACATTTTTCTCCTATGATACATCTTCAATCTCTATATAATCCCCATCACTAACTGGATAAGCAGCCAAGATGTCCGTTGTCTCGATATGAATTTGTTTTATTTCTAACTTTGAAACAAAACGAACTATTTAGAGGTAAATTCAACTGTTCTCTAACTTTGGTATCTTTTTAATAATTCTTCTAATCTTAACCAAGTAAGAGCTTTTGAAACTCGAATATCTATTTGTTTTTGCTCTATACTCTAGAGTTAGCTTTATTTTTCCGTAATCCATGCCATTTCCTTCCTAGATAGACTCCCAACAAAACCATAAACAGCAAGAAAACACTTGTAAATACACTTCCCATCCAATCCTTAAAAATTGAATAGTCACTTTGTTTAAAAGAGGGTTTCTCCTCTACAGTGTATTGATTAAACAATGATGTTTTAACGACAGTAGTTTCTAAACGATAAATAGAATGATTTTCACTATCGGTAAATATAGTCTGCTCTGCCCCCTGTAAAAGTTCTTTTGTTGTTTGAGTTCTCTGGTCCACAACCTTTTGGGTACGATTTAAAAATAAATTTGGAGCATATTTGGATTCTATCCTATTTTTGACCGTGTCCTGTGTACTATTTGTAATGATATCTGTATCAAGTTTTAAGCTACCATCGTCTGCATAAACTAGCACAGGAAATACGATACAAAGAATTAATAGGTGCTTTTTAATTTTCTTCATCATGATATAAAAATAAGCGTCAAGTTTCCCTGACGCTCCTCAAAATCAACTACAAACCAAAGCTTTGTGCATCTTGTTGGTCACGTTCAGCTACTGTTTGAGCATAGTTATTCAATTGTTTGTTGATGCTCACTAGAAGCTCCTCGAATTTTTGAACATGTGTATACAACTGGTTGTATTGCTCAAGGTAAGCATTAAATGCTTGTCCTTTCCATTGTGATGCCATTTCTCCATTTGTTCGATTAACGGTTTGTACCGCTTGTTCAATTTGATCTTTAGCACTAAGATAAATTGCCGCCTGAGATTGTAACTGTTCTGGAGTTAAACTAATTGCTGACATAAGGATTCTCCTTTTAAATTTTTTCCCACTTTAGTTTATCATATATTTTAGTGTTTGTCTATCAGTTACACACTCGTAATACAAATTTGTACAAAAAGTATCTGCAAAAACATTTAGATAGAAAGAAACCTGTATTCAAAGTTTTCATACGCCCTAAAATGTCAAATCAAGTGCACATTCTCCTCATAGAAAAACTTCATATTCTCATTTCATAGTATGTTGAATTAAAGTATCAATTATGATTTTCTTATTACTATTAAGAAGAAACTAAAATAATTCTGGTATATTTTATCTGAATCATGTGTAATTGCGGCCTGTTTTTTTCAGTATATAATTACTTCTTTAAGATAAGAATATTCTATGGCCAAATTTTTGTCTAATTAATTTAGAAATCATTAACAAGGGAATATTATGGCTGAAAGAATAATACATCAAGCTGATCTTCGAGCTATCGAGAACAACTTGCGCTCTATCCATGAAGGATTGCGAACAATTGGTTTTCATACTTAAGTTTTTGTCCCAGCTTTATCCTTTTTGATATTCCTTTTGAAGCTCATGAAGTTCTAGTCTCTCATGATTGTAAATACAGTATTGAAATTTGTTTTTTTGCAAACATAATAATCCTTTTCTAGTTATCAACAATTAAATCTTGTTTAAAAAAATCTGAAATGTGTAGTTATCTAAAACCAACATCTAATTTTTCTTAAACAACACAAAAAAACGCTCTAGACAATATGAACTGCACCCCAAAAGTTAGACAGAAAAAAATCTAACTTTTGGGGTGTTTTATTATGAAATTGAGTTATGAAGATAAAGTTCAGATCTATGAACTTAGAAAACAAGGATATAGCTTAGAGAAGCTTTCAAATAAATTTGGGATAAACAATTCTAATCTTAGATACATGATTAAATTGATTGATCGTTACTATTCTCCTGAATTAAAACAAGAAATGATTAATAAAGTCTTACATGAAGGCTGGACTAAAGATAGAGTTTCTCTTGAATACGGTCTCCCAAGTCGTACGATACTTCTTAACTGGCTAGCAAAATACAAGAAAAACGCGTATACTACTGTTGAGAAAACAAGAGGGAGAGTACCTAAAATGGGACGTAAGCCAAAGAAGAAACCTGAAGAACTGACAGAACTAGAGCGACTCCAAGAGGAGAATGAACGCTTACGGACTGAGGTGGCTTACCTAAAAAAGTTAAAAGAGTTAGAGGAAAGGGACGAAGCCTTAGAGCGAGAAAAGCAGAGACAGTTAGAGGAAAGGGACGAAGCCTTAGAGCGAGAAAAAGCAGAGACAGTTAGAGAAATGGCTTCGGGAGGATTTCGACCAGATTTACTTCTTGAAGTGGCTCGTTTACCTCGCTCAACTTACTATTATCAATTGAGACAGCTGGATCAACCAGATAAGGATAAAGAGCTAAAGGATGAAATTCAAGCCATTTATAATGACTATAAAGGGAAATTATGGCTATCGTAGAATTACTCTTGAACTAAGAAATCGTGGTTTTACAGTGAATCATAAGAAAGTTCAACGTCTGATGAAGGTCCTTGGTTTAAGTGCTCGAATTCGTCGGAAACGGAAGTATTCTTCCTACCAAGGAGAGATTGGCAATAAAGCAGAGAATCTTATTCAGCGCCAATTTGAAGCAGCCAAAACAATGGAAAAGTGCTATACGGATGTGACTGAGTTTGCCATTCCAGCAAGTACTCAAAAGCTTTACTTATCACCAGTTTTAGATGGCTTTAACAGCGAAATTATTGCTTTAATCTTTCTTGTTCGCCTAATACAAACGATGTTAGAACAGGCATTCACAGAGAAGCACTATGAGAATACGAGTCTCCATAGTGATCAAGGATGGCAATACCAACACGATTCTTATCACAGGTTTTTAGAGAGTAAGGGAATCCAAACATCTATGTCACGTAAAGGTAACAGCCCAGACAACGGTATGATGGAATCTTTCTTTGGCATTTTGAAATCGGAAATGTTTTATGGTTATGAGAAGGCGTTTCAGTCACTTAAGCAATTGGAACAAGCTATTGTGGACTATATTGATTACTACAACAACAAACGAATTATGGTCAAACTAAAAGGACTTAGCCCTATGCAATACAGAACTAAATCCTTCGCTTAAATTATTTGTCTAACTTTTTGGGGTCAGTACACAGAGCTGGTTTTTGCATGTCTAATTGTCTGTTTCTACGAATCGTCCGAGGATGTGGACATTTTCGGATACAGAGACAAAGGCTGTCGGATCGACCTGTTTCATGATGTGTTTAAAATCATTAAACTCTGCTCGAGTGATAACCGTAATCAAGACTGCTTTTCTCTCATGATTATAGGTTCCTTCTGCATCGTGGATCATGGTTGCTCCGCGGTGCAATTTCTTATGGATTTTTTCGATTACCTTGTCAGGATTATTGGTCACAATCATGGCCTGCATGCGTTTTTGCTTGGTAAAGACAGCGTCTGTCACACGACTCGATACAAAAATGGTAATCATAGAGTAGAGGGCGTATTTCCAACCAAAGGTCAATCCTGCTATCAGCATGATGGTTCCATTGACCAAGAAGGAAATACTGCCGACATTCTTCCCCGTTTTCTTGCGAATGGTGAGGCTGACAATATCTGTACCTCCGCTAGAAATATTGTTACGGAGTGCAAAACCAATCCCCAAGCCCATGACAACACCTCCAAAAAGGGCATTGATGATGGGATCCTCTGTCAAGGTCACAACTGGTACAATCTGGATAAAGAGGGAACTCATGGATACTGTGATAAAGGTAAAGATTGTAAACTTATGCCCAATCTGATACCAAGCCAAAATCATCAACGGAAAATTGATAGCATAAAAGGTTAGCGATATCGGAATGTAAAACCCAAACCAGTGATGACTCAAGGCAGAGATAATTTGTGCCAGTCCTGTCGCGCCACTAGAGTAAACGTGTCCTGGTTGAAAAAAGAAATTGACTGCTACTGCTGACAAAAAGCCATAAACCAGAGAAGCCGAGACTTTCTCATCATATTTTTCCCGAGAGATACTTTGTAAAACTCGTAAGATTTTTATCTGATAAGCAAAGCGGCGCAGATAATAGCGCCACCGCTTAATTCGTTTTGCTTGTTTCATCTTCTTCTACTTGTAAGCTGAGTTCCTCTAGTTGTTTGAGAGCGACTGTTGATGGAGCTTGAGTCATTGGGTCAGTTGCCTTGTTATTCTTAGGAAAGGCAATGACTTCACGGATATTTTCTTCTCCTGCTAAGAGCATCACAAAACGGTCAAGACCGATAGCCAAACCACCGTGTGGTGGGAAACCATAGTCCATGGCTTCAAGAAGGAAGCCAAACTGGTCATTTGCTTCTTCAGCTGAAAAACCAAGAGCCTTGAACATGCGTTCTTGAAGGCCTTTTTGATTGATACGAAGACTACCACCACCAAGCTCATAACCGTTCAAGACGATATCGTAAGCAATGGCACGAACCTTCGCCAAATCACCTTCTAATTCGTGGACTGTTTCTTCCTGTGGAAGAGTAAATGGATGGTGGGCGCTCATGTAGCGGCCTTCTTCTTCAGACCATTCAAACATTGGCCAGTCAACCACCCAAAGGAAGTTGAACTTATCATTATCAATCAAGTCAAGCTCTTTAGCAATACGTCCACGAAGGGCACCAAGTGTTGCATTGGCTACCTCAAGCGTATCCGCCACAAATAGAACCAAATCCTTATCTTCAAGATCAAGTGCTGCAGTCAAATCTGCTTGGATCCCAGTCAAGAACTTGGCAACTGGTCCGTTTAATTCTCCATCCACCACCTTGACCCAAGCAAGCCCTTTGGCACCGTACTGTTTGGCTACTTCGGTCATCTTGTCGATATCTTTACGTGAATAGTTGTCTGCTACTCCTTTAACCACAATGGCTTTAACAGCAGGTGCTTCTGAGAAGACTTTGAAATCAACACCTTTGACTACTTCTGTCAAGTCCTGAAGCAACATGTCAAAACGGGTATCTGGCTTGTCAGAACCATAAAGTGCCATCGCGTCATCATACTTCATACGAGGGAATGGAAGCGTCACTTCGATGCCTTTTGTTTCCTTCATCACGCGCGCAATCAAGCCTTCTGTGATATCTTGGATTTCTTGCTCAGTTAGGAAAGATGTTTCCAAGTCGACCTGAGTAAACTCAGGCTGACGGTCACCACGCAAGTCCTCGTCACGGAAACATTTGACGATTTGGTAATAGCGGTCGAAACCAGCATTCATCAAGAGTTGCTTAGTGATCTGTGGGCTCTGAGGAAGAGCGTAGAAATACCCTTTATTGACACGAGATGGCACCAAATAGTCACGCGCCCCTTCTGGCGTTGACTTAGAAAGGAAGGGCGTCTCCACATCGATAAACTCCAACTCGTCCAAGTAGTTGCGGATAGAGTGGGTCACCCTGGCACGAAGCTTGAGATTTTCCAACATCTCTGGACGACGAAGGTCAAGGTAACGGTAACGCAAACGTGTATCGTCATTGGCCTCAATGCCATCTTTAATCTCAAAAGGTGTTGTTTAGATGTATTAAGCACTGTCAAAGCTGTCACGTTCAATTCAACCGCACCAGTCGGCAATTTATCATTGGCTTGCTCACGCGCAGCGACTTGTCCAGTCACCTCGATAACAAATTCGCTACGAAGGCTTTCAGCTGTTGCCATGACTTCTACTGAAGCTTTTTCTGGATTGATAACCAACTGCATGATTCCTTCACGGTCACGAAGGTCGATAAAGATCAAACCACCAAGGTCACGACGACGACCAACCCATCCTTTCAAAGTAATTTCTTGTCCGATATGTTCCTCACGAACACGACCAGCATACATACTACGTTTCATTTCTTCTCTCCTCTTTTATTCTGTTACTATTTTACCATAAAAGCGCAGGCTCTTCATGAAAATCAGCAGAAAAGTTTGATTGTCTTTAGAAATCAAAACGAACAGACAAAAAATCCGATGAAAAACGTCATCGGATTCCCTAAATATGATTTTTTTAACCTTTTTACGCTTTTTCAGCAATCTCAGCTGCCTTTTTAGGTAGAACAATCTCCGTCGCATAAGCCGAAGCAAAACGCAAGACACCTGCAATAGGGCGCAAAGACAACTGCTAGATAGTTGTAAAAGAAGTCGCCTTTAAAGGCATAGGCAAGTGCCCCGATGATAAAGAAAAGAACGACCGCTTGTATCACTGCTAATAAAATTACTCGTTTCATGTGACCTCCTGACTCTATTATAGCATGAGTATCATCAAAAAGCCGATTAAATTATTCAAAGCGTGGAGAGAAATGCTATAAAGAAGGCCTTTTCGGTTCACATAAGCCAGTCCCAAACTCAATCCCAGACTGGCATAAACTAAAAACTGTTGCAAAGTTCCTGGAAAAATGAATCAAGGCAAAAAGCACACTTGATACGAGGAGAAACAGAGCTGTCTGTTTGCTGTTGTTCTGCTTAGGAAAGAGATAGCGCGCCAGCATCCCTCTAAAGATGAGTTCTTCCGTCAGAGGAGCAAAGACCACCACCATAAAGAAACCAAATACAGGCTGAGCAACTGTCAATTGTGATACGATTTGTTGATTGGCCGACGGATCATCTGGCAAAAAGAACTGGGCTGTAATCGCCACTAGCAAAACCAGGGTTGGTAACCAAATGGAACGATTAAAAGCCGTCGTCTGGATGCTAACTTTTTCTGTCTGATACCACTTGTAAACTCCATAAACATAGGCCCCTGACAGGGCGATATAGAGTGGCAAAACTCCAAAGATTGAAGCCCCTAGTCCAAGAGCTGATAAAGCCATACTCTGAACTAGACCATAACCAAAGAAAAAGGATAGAACAGCTAGAAGAAACCAGCCAAGATTTTTAAGTAATTTCATATGGGCCTCCTATTTTCCTTTATAACTATTTTTCAATACTAAGAGACTAGCTAATCCTAGCAAAAGGACCCATGCTAGCAAAAGACCAAGACTTCTCAAAGATAACTCTCCACCACCTGCTTTTAACAGACTTACCAATGGACCAATGAAAGAATAGTCCAACAATTTTTGCGTAGTTTCATTTTGAACAACAAGAGTGGGCAAGAAAGAGTAGTCAGGAATGTTTTCCTGACCAATTTATCTGTTGTCATTAAAAGCCTAATTTTTCAAAGATTTCTGAGAAATTTTGATTGATAGCATCAAGTGACACTTGCACTTCTTCTCGGGTTTGGTTGTTCTTAACTGTCACTTGTCCGCTTTCGACTTCACTCTCTCCTAGGGTGATGAGGGTCTTAGCCGCAAAGACATCGGCTGACTTGAACTGAGCTTTGAGTTTACGGTTGAGATAATCACGCTCTGCTTTGAATCCTTGTTGGCGAAGGGCTTGTACCAATTCCAAAGCCTTGACATTTGCGCCTTCACCCAAGACTGCGATATAGACATCTAGGGCGTTTTCGATAGGGAGGGCCACACCTTGCTTTTCAAGGATGAGAAGCAGGCGCTCTACACCAAGTCCAAAACCAAAGCCAGCAGTTTCAGGACCACCAAAGTAAGCAACCAAGCCATCGTAGCGACCACCCGCACAGACAGTCAATTCATTGCCCTCAATCTCAGTGACGAACTCGAAAATCGTGTGGTTGTAATAATCCAGACCACGCACCATATTGGTATCGATGATATAATCTACACCCAGATTTTCCAACATCTGACGCACAGCATCAAAGTGAGCTTGGCTTTCTTCATCAAGGAAATCCAAGATAGACGGCGCATTCTCTACTGCCACCTTGTCTTCTTTTTCCTTAGAGTCCAAGACACGGAGAGGATTTTCCTCCAAGCGACGTTGGCTATCCTTAGACAAGGTCTCCTTGAGCGGTGTCAAATAGTCAATCAATGCTTGACGGTAAGCCGCACGGCTCTCAGGATTTCCAAGAGTGTTGAGATGCAATTTGACACCTTGGATGCCGATTTCTTTCAAGAAATGAGCTGCCATAGCGATGGTTTCCACATCGGTAGCTGGATTGCTAGAACCAAAACACTCAACACCAATCTGGTGGAACTGACGCAAACGACCTGCCTGTGGACGCTCATAACGGAACATAGGGCCCATGTAGTAGAACTTACTTGGCTTTTGCACTTCTGGTGCGAAGAGTTTATTTTCCACATATGAACGGACAACGGGCGCAGTTCCTTCTGGACGGAGGGTAATATGACGGTCACCCTTGTCATAGAAATCGTACATTTCCTTGGTTACGATATCGGTTGTATCTCCGACAGAGCGACTGATAACCTCGTAATGCTCAAAAATAGGCGTGCGCACTTCTGCATAGTTATAGCGCTTGAAAATTTCACGGGCAAAGCCCTCAACGTACTGCCACTTGGCAGATTCAGCAGGTAAAATATCCTGCGTTCCTTTTGGTTTTTGTAATTTCATAGGGAATCCTCTTTAAACTTAATAGTCTTATTTTACCATAAATAGAGGGATTAAGACAGTAGGAAAAAAATTAGGATTTACATATCATTTTTGAGATTCAGACTTGTCAGAAGAATAGCCAGCAAAGAAAGGACAACAAATAAAATCCAAGTCAACTGCATATTCCATATGGCTACAAGTGAAAAACAGGCTGTACCAAGAGGTACTGATAAGGTAAACAATAAACCCAAAAAATTACTGGTACGAGCTAGAACATCTGGAGCTAGATTTTTCATGAGCATGGCACTAATCTTTGGTGAAACTTTACCAGACACATACAAGGTTAAAAAGAGGAATAGCAAACCAAGTACGACTTGATTGAATACATTAGCTAGACCAACTAGACTGACTCCTAATGTCGCCCACATCATCAATCTAGGCAAGGACTGCTTCCCAAAATAATCATTACCCGTAAGGCTACTGATGATGATTGCTAATAAAACACAGACTTGCTCGATAAATAGTGACTCCGTATAAGAAAAATTCAAGAGAGAATGGCTCAAAAAGAAGATATTGTAGATGCCTCCTAAGGAACCACCCAAGGCATTGATAAGTAAGACAGCAAAGATCATGAATCCAAAGTTTTTCTGTCCACCTTTAAGAAAAACAAGACGTAAATTTCGATAAATCGTTAGGAACTGGTCTTTGATAGAAAGCTTCTCATTTTTTAGGTTTTCACCATCAGCAGATGACATTGACAGACTCAATTTGCTTTTTCCTAAAAAGAGAATAAAAGGCTGATACTAGGAAAAAAAGCAGGCATTGATTCCCGCAACAAGGGAAAAAAATTGTTGACCGATAGACCTAAGAGCCAAACTCCAAAAGCTTGACCACCAATAGCTGAAATATATGTGATAAACTGGGAAAAAGAATAAGCTTCCATCAGATCCCCTTCAGCTACTTTTTCCTTAACGAGAGGCATTCGCAAGCCACCAGCAAAATCACTGATCACATCACTGATGACATTGATCAAACACAGGCTAGAAAAGGCAAAGAGACTAGCTTGCTGAACAACTAGGGCTGCCAGAAAAAATAAAACCGCCTGAAACAAACCGCTATAGACCATCCATTTGACCTTGTCCCTTGTGTAATCTGCCCGAATCCCTACAAAAACTGTAAAGAGAGTCGGAAGAATCATGACAATATTCGCCATAGCAACAGCAAAAGAGGCTTGTGGCAAGGTCGATGCATAAACGATAAATACCAGGTTAAAAATCGAAGCACCAAAAGCATTGAAGAATCGTGACAAAGTCAAAAGTCGATAAAGCTGATTTCTGAACAATAGATTCATAGATAATCTCCTTCTTGTTCTAATCCCTATATGAAGTATGACTATAGTATAGCACTTAGAAATTTAAGAGGAGAACTTTTTGAATATATGCAACAAATAAAAAAACGATAGAACTTTTTGTAATGACCTGAGAGGGGCAAGAGTTCTATCGCTTCAAATTTCAAATTTTTTTCTTGGTTTACAGATATTCAACAGTCGGTCGTTTTTTTCTGTAGTATTCGGCAGATTTGTTACAGCCAAGCATCTCAAAAATATAGACAGCATCTTCCATCTTTTTTTGTCCTTCCTTAACTCTGCCTTGCTTGCTATCAAGGAGACCTTCTGCCCACAAATAGACAATTCGGAAATAGGTCTCATTTTCCTTGTAGAAATGCTCTTCGATGACACGTTTAAAAATAATGAGCATTGGTAAATTCTTCACACTCAATACTGGCTAAAAAAACCATTCAATAGCATTGTGAAAAAAAGATTTCGGTTTCAGACATTTCCATTAAAAAAATCAGATTTGCGGACCATTTCTCGTACATATCTAGTAAAAAGAGAAACAGATAAGAGTGGGGAACTAACTGAGAACAAATTGAGTTCATAGATTCCCCAAATCTCGGTAGAAAACAGGTAATCATGAAGGACTTTCCCTTCCTCTGCTGTTAACTCTACCGTTTCATCCATGCTCTTCATATAAGACTTAATCATAATGGCATTTTAGAATATGTTTCTGTTTATTTTGAGAATCGGCATGCTTTTGATACTCCTTACGATACAAGTCCTCGAGAGGTGCTATGTTCTTTGGATCCAAGATATCTGTGATTTCTTTTCTCAACTCAGAATCTGTATCATACTGAAAACCTCTCGCCAGAAAGAGGATTTCCTCTACACTCGCAGATATATTTTCTAGGGCAAACAGAAACTTTCCCACCGAAAGTTCACTCTGACCTGTTTCAAATCGGGACAACATGGACGGCGAAAATTGTCCCCCAGTTGCTTGTCTCAGCGAGATATTTCTTGACTCTCGTAATTGTCTAAAGACTTTTCCAATCTGCTCCATAGACTTCCCCTTGATTCCATATTTTCTTCATTTTATCATATTTTTCAGAAAATTAATCAAAAACTTGCTAAATTGTCAGAATTATGAGAAAAATAGAGGATATTTATCACGTGGAGGGACTGTTATGAGAGACGATATCAAAAATCAATGACCGCGCTTTGGCCTTACAAGACCAAATTATCGAAAAAAACTAGAGAAGATTTTTTTGATACAGATGTGGAATTGGATGTTTTACAATCTAGGCTTGATTTATGAAATCAATCTGGATGAAACAGGGTCTCTGCAAGATTGTCATGACCTTCACCGACACTGCCTGTGATTGCGCCGAAAGCTTGCCTATCGAAATCGTCGCAGGTCTAAAACAAATCGAGGGTATCGAAGATGTCAAGGTTGAAGTTACCTGGTCTCCTGCATGGAAGATCACACGAATCAGTCGCTACGGCCGTATCGCCCTTGGACTGCCACCTCGTTAATACTCTTCAAAAAATCTCTTCAAACCACGTCAGCTTTATCTCCAACCTCAAAGCTGTGCTTTGAGCAACCTGCGCCTAGCTTTCTAGTTTGCTCTTTGATTTTTATTGAGTATAAGCAGTCAAATCACTTTTGAAGATGAAAAGAAGCAAGCCGAGATTGGCTTGCTTTTTGAGTTTATTTTTTACCTGACTTATCCATATTCCAGAAGTCTGTAACAGCTCCGCGAGAAGCGGATGATACGATGTGGGCATATTTACCGAGAACACCACGGCTGTAAAGTGGTGGCAAGGTTGTTTCTGCCTTGCGTTTTTCAAGTTCTTCTTCAGATACGGCCATGGAAATTTCTTTGGTATCTTGGTCAACCGTAACGATATCTCCTGTACGGAGGTAGGCAATCGGTCCACCATCCTGAGCTTCAGGAGCGATATGTCCAACAACCAGACCATAAGTACCACCAGAGAAGCGTCCATCTGTCAAGAGGGCAACCTTGTCTCCTTGACCTTTACCAACGATCATGGATGAAAGGGACAGCATCTCAGGCATGCCAGGACCACCCTTCGGTCCAACAGAAACGAACAACGACAACATCGCCATCAACGATTTCATCTGTCAAGACAGCCTGGATAGCATCTTCTTCTGAGTCAAAGACCTTAGCTGGTCCAACGTGACGACGCACTTTCACACCTGATACCTTGGCAACCGCACCATCAGGAGCAAGGTTCCCGTTCAAGATGATAAGCGGACCATCTGCACGTTTTGGATTTTCAAGTGGCATAATGACCTTTTGACCTGGAGTGAGGTCTGCAAAGTCAGCCAAGTTTTCAGCGACTGTCTTACCAGTACATGTGATACGGTCTCCATGAAGGAAACCATTTGCCAAGAGATATTTCATAACCGCAGGTACTCCACCGACTTCGTAGAGGTCTTGGAAGACATACTGACCAGAAGGTTTCAAGTCAGCCAAGTGAGGCACACGTTCTTGGATCGTATTGAAGTCCTCAAGTGACAAGTCAACATTTGCGGCATGGGCAATGGCAAGCAAGTGAAGAGTAGCATTTGTAGAACCACCAAGAGCCATGGTTACAGTGATGGCATCTTCAAAGGCTTCACGAGTCAAGATATCTGATGGTCTGAGACCAAGTTCCAGCATCTTAACAACAGCTCGTCCTGCTGCTTCGATATCTTCTTTCTTGTCAGCTGATTCAGCTGGGTGAGAGGATGAGCCTGGCAAACTCATACCTAGAACTTCGATAGCAGTCGCCATGGTATTAGCTGTATACATACCACCACAGCCACCAGGGCCAGGGCAGGCATTACATTCAAGACGCTTCACGTCCTCAGCTGTCATGTCACCGTGGTTCCATTTTCCGATCCCTTCAAAGACAGAAACCAAGTCAATGTCTTTACCATCAAGGTTTCCAGGTGCAATGGTTCCACCATAGGCGAAAATAGCTGGGATATCCATATTGGCAATGGCAATCATGGAACCAGGCATGTTCTTATCACAGCCACCGATAGCGACGAAGGCATCCACGTTGTGACCACCCATAGCCGCCTCGATGGAGTCCGCGATGATATCACGAGATGTCAAAGAGAAACGCATACCAGGCGTTCCCATAGCAATCCCGTCCGCTACCGTGATGGTCCCAAACTGCACAGGCCAAGCACCTGCAGATTTGACACCTTCTTTGACCAATTTCCCGAAATCATGCAAGTGGATGTTACATGGTGTATTTTCTGCCCAAGTCGAAATCACTCCCACAATCGGTGTTTCAAAGTCCTTATCTGTCATACCAGTGGCACGAAGCATGGCACGGTTTGGTGATTTTACCATACTGTCATAAATGCTACTGCGGTGACGTTTATCTAATTCAGTCATCTTATCCCTCCCATTTCAGTTTTTACTATTATAGCACAATTTCCGCATGAAGAACAGAATAAAATTCTTGAATTTTCAGAAAATTTTGATTACTTTGATTGAATGGCTTCTAATTTTTTCATCTTTTTTTGTCAAGTAACTTTACTTTACAAAAAAAATGTGTTATCCTAGTATGGTTGATGAAAATCACTAGATTGAATCGAATTTAAATACCTAAAGGAGAAATCAAAATGGCAGTACCTGCACGTCGCACTTCAAAAGCGAAGAAAAACAAACGTCGTACACACTACAAAGTAACAGCTCCATCTGTAAACTTTGACGAAACTACTGGAGATTACTCACGTTCTCACCGTGTATCACTTAAAGGATACTACAAAGGACGTAAAATCGCTAAAGCTGCATCAGCTGAATAATAGAAGGGAGATACCATGCGCGTAAATATCACACTTGAACACAAAGAATCTGGTGAACGCTTGTACCTTACTTCAAAAAACAAACGTAACACTCCAGACCGTCTTCAATTGAAGAAATACTCACCAAAACTTCGCAAGCACGTCGTGTTTACAGAAGTGAAATAAGAGTTAAATTAGTGAAAATAGCGTTAAATCAACGTTTTAACACTTAATACTAGCCAAGTGGGAACATTTTGGCAACAAAAAAGGTAGTAAGATATAATCTTGCTACCTTTTTATAATCTCCGTTTTCGTATAACAGACTTCGCTAGTGATACGAAAGCCGTGATTGAAATTAAAGCGATATTACCCCCTCTAGTTTATCCGCTACCTCTTTCATAGCTGAAGGGCGAAGATGGGAATAAACTCCCAAAGTCGTCTGTATATCTGCATGTCCTAGCCTATTTTTAAGTTCTAGGTCATTCATACCCAAAGACAATAATAAACTAGCGTGAGAGTGCCTTAAATCATGTATACGGATATTTTTAACCCCTGCAATTTTCCCATGTTTCTTCATGCTATTAGCAAGCATTGTCTTAGTCACAGGTAAGCAGTTATAAGAAAAGACAAAACTTATTTTTCCTAGCTTTTTCTGATGATTTTTCCATAAGGATAGCGCCTTAATCGTCGTATCATCAAGATAAATTTTTCTATTGCTTGAAAATGTTTTTGTAGGGTTAATTTGCCAATTATTTTTATTTTGATAAAACATAGACTTATTGACCTGTACAGCTTTATTCTCAAAATCAACATCTTCCCACGTTAAGGCTTGTAATTCGCTGATCCTCAATCCTGTCATAAAGAGAAATAGAAAACAGGTATATTTCAAATGTTCTACAACGTCATTTTGTTCAAATGTTTTAATAAATTTTTCAAATTCTTCTTTTGTCCAAAAATCAACCTTTTTCCTAGTCCTCTTCATATTTCCTACCTGCCGAGCAGGATTTTCGCTCACAATACCCAAAGTAAGAGCCATATCAAATAGCTCTTTTACTGTTTGATGTAAGTCTTTTAAATAGTTATTAGATAAGCCTTCTTCCAAGATATCTGTATGCCATTTTTTTATATGAATAGGTTTAACATCAACCATTTTCATAGGATAAAAATATTTCAATCTTTTCAACTTGGAAGAAAAGGTCATAAATGTCCGAGCTGTCACCTTATTCTTGTAATGTGGAATAAAATACTTTTCCAGGAACAACTTAACCGTTAAAGTCGCACCATGTACAATAGCTTTTTTCGAGTGTTTCGCTATAAAATCATCATACCATTTCTTGGCTTCTGTTTGAGTTTTAAACCCTCTTTTCTTTTTCTGCATTCTTTTACCGGTCACTTCATCAAAACCTAGAGAAGCAACCGCATAATAAGAACTACTAGCCTTGTCATAATATACATGAGGAATTTTAGGCATATTCTTCCACTTCCTCAAAATTTAATTTTGTACCCAAAATTTCCTCAACAGCTTCAACAGGAACTTGCCCCAATCCCTTAGAATTATAGTAAGCAAAGCCCTTTTGTACCATCAAAGCCTTAGCCTGTTTAATCAAACTATAAAGCCTGATAATTTCCAAAACCTAATTTTTTTCAAATCTTCTTTTGTTACGAACATAGCATTTTTCTCCTTTTCGTGTTATAATTATTTTTGGTTTTTTTATTTTGATGTGTGATTGATTTTTCACGCATCTTTTTGCATCTAGTCCATAAATTCCTATCATTTAGGAACATATAGATGTTATCTATTTCTTGCCTTACTGGTATACACTTCCCAAAGCGTACTATACGAAAGTCAGTATTTAACCTTTCATCAAAGAACATCACAATTTTTTTAGCCATTTGTCACGTCCTTTGCTTTCTTTGGCAATATTCTAGGTAAAATATAATCTTCTAAAAATATCTTGAACAAACTCATCTTTACATGATTTTTCGGTAAACTTCTTTAGTGTCAAAAATAAGTCACTATCCCTTTTTTTCAGTATTTGGAACAGATAATTTTATAGTTTCAGAAAATACATACTCTCGCTCGCCACATCTATCAAAGATTTCTAATACATAATTAAAAACGACGAAGATACTGATCAATATTTTCATATTTAATCTGTCTAAAGAAATCAAATATCCCTCAGTATTCGTCAGAATAAATATCCTTCCCGCCACCAATCTATTACGATACCTAGCCGACATTCGCGAATTATTTAAAGGGTCTAATAACTTCAACCAATCTGCAGGTTTCAAACTATCATATCGCAAGTCGTTTAGAAGAATTACTTCTTCCCCTCTATAAGCGTCAAATGGATTACTTAAATCACTGTCATACATTCTCCAGTCAAGGCTTTCTTCTTTGGCAGCTTGTATGATATCATTCCCAATTTGTTTGGCAAAAGTCGTCTTACCACTGTCCGACCTACCATGTACAAATATAGCCGTCAGTTTAAACTCACCATTCTGTAATGCCCGCATAGTTTCTCTCGCTGAAAAAACAGCTTGAGCATGAAACGCCTCTTCAAATTTATTTTGATTGTTAGCCCAGAGAAATCTCAATTCTTCATCATCAAAAATATCATCTTCTGTTAACTCTCCAGTAATAATTTTTTGGAAAACCATATCCAAACTCTCATCTGTTTTCTCTCGTTTTCTAGTAGCTGAATATTTTTCAAAGTCTTCTTTATTCTGATTGATAAAGGTTTCATAATCAAGCGTATCAAATGTTTCTACATCACTAGCAGGATACTGATATTTATCTTTATCCTTGGCATGGATAAGATAAGCTAAAGCGTTGATGCGTGTTAAGTGTCTCCCTCCTCTTGATTTTGGAGTTTCTACACGTTCTTTTTCTACTCCAAGAGCCAGGGCAACTTTAGACAAATCCATCAATTTTGGAAAAATCAATATAACCGTGGATATGAGGTTCAACCAATTTTGTCCCATAGGAAATATCTTTATCATGGACGATAAAAGCGACTTCGACAAATTCCTCTTCTTCGACCAGTTCCCGGATACGGTCAAAAATTAATCTAAAAATCTTTGTCTTATTCTCTTCCCAATTTTCAAATAATTTCTTATCCGATACAGACCAATCCCAAAAGTCTGGCTTCAGTTGTTGCTCAAATAAGAAACGTCTGTTTCTAATTCTTTTAGTCATTCTTTTTCCTTTCCAATTCATGAAAGACTTTTGCATATTCTTTCTATGTTTCTGTTTTTTTATTCTATTGTTTTGGATATATGCTTCATTTTTCTGAGCATATATCCAAGCATATATCCACGCATGTATCCAAGAAAAACCCTTTATTTTCTCGCTTTTTTGTTTTTTGGGGTAGGGGGCTTTCAGCCATTTCAACCCCTAACAAACGCTGTCAAATCAAGGGATTACCCTTGGTTTGCACCATTCTATCGTCAAGTCCTAGAATGGCGCCCGCGCATAGGTTTTGGAAATATGGATATATGCTCCCTCAAAAAAACTCTTTGACTAAAATTTCTGCATATTTAGGTAGCTTGGTTGCATTGCCCTGCCGGAACAAGTCAGCCAACTAGTGCCCGCTGATACCCGCAACCGCTCAGGGCGAACCGCCCTTTTTGCGGTTGCTATCAGCTACTAGTTAGCTCACTTGTAAACCGACAGGAGCAAGGCGGCCAGCTCCCATCATATACAGAAATTTTAGACCTGCATAGCAAGTTTTAGCCCAGAGGCTACCAGTTTGACGGCTTTTATATCCAGGATTGCGTCCTTCAACCCAATCCGCTTTAACCTGCACATCTAGCAACTCAACGAATAGAGAGCCACCAAACTCAATGTTTTCTTCAATCTCCTCGAAACTGCCATGAACTTCAATCTTGATGGCCTTAACGTCCTCTTGGTCAATTAAGCCATCATTTACAGCTATAGCGGTTCGTTCATCAATTCCCTCTAAAATGTAATGGCTCAAAATATCGGTTTGTTTACCGTCTTTGAACTTCTTACTTGGTCGAGCTTTGGAAAAAAATCTACTAGGATTTTTTTAGGAATATCAAACTGTGAGCTTTCAAGTGCTACTTCTTTAAGTGAAAGTCCTGCTGTTAATTTAATTTTTTTGTTTGCCATGTTTTGTTACCTCTTTTTTTCTATTTTTTTAATTTAGAGAAGAACCCTTTTGCCTGTTTTTTTCTTCCAAGGCTTCAAGTCGTTCTTCTAACTTTTTTTAATTTTTTTAAATCCATTTCTAATGAAATTAGTTTAAAATTTACATCTTTATTATTTATTTTTTTGCTTTGCTTGAAAATTTTTCAATTCAGCCACATCTTGCTTAAGTGCTCTTTCTTCAGCACTTTTCAAGTCGCCCCATATAGCAGTTACAGCTTCAGTCATGTTTTTTTGTTTTATCAATTCGCTTAGAAAGTTTGATAAACTTTTCAAATTCTTCCTCAGTAAATTGATAATGGTCTTTTTACATGCTTACGAGTAACATGTATCTTGACCTTCTTAAACTCATAACCTGATAAGCGTTCAATACTTATCCGCCATTTTTTTAACAGCACTATAGGACTTCCCAGTGGCTTCCATGATGTCTTCATACTCGTAATAATCTTTATAGGCCATCTCCTTTTCTCTTTTTCTGTATATATGATATAATTTAGATAGATTTATTTTATTGAGTCTTTGAGGATTTTTTTCTTCAAAGACTTTTTATCTAATCATAGACAGTTCCCCCTTGAAACCTTACTATCAAATGTGATATACTTTATTAAAGTATCATTTTTGATACTTCTATTTTAGTATCATTTCGATACATTGTCAAGAAAAAAAGTATCGTTTCGATACAAAAAGGAGATATATATGATTTTTTTCCAAAACGATTAAAAGAACTTCGACAGAAAAAAAGGACTTACACAACAAGAAATTGCTGATTTACTCCATGTCAATAGAGTAACTTATACAAATTGGGAGAAAGGAAACCGAGAACCCAACTTCGAAAAAAATTATTTCTCCTAGCTGAATATCTCGAAACAACTACAGACTACCTTTTTAGGTAAATCAGATAATAACAAAAAGAAATTATAGAGACGGAGAAGACGGGATAAATTATCTACTTGAAACCTTAATTCTAGTTTTTTTGGCGAAGAAAAGAACATTAAAAGAATACAATGCAGAAAAATTTAGATACAGTCAAAACAAAACTCCGACAACAACTTCAAGAACTTGAGCAAGAGGGAATTAAAGAAATTTCTATCAAACCCAATAAACCCATACCAAAATATGGCAACAATTCGGAAACAACAGAAACAAAATAGCCCTATTTTTAGTAACTTAAAACTTATTAAAACTTAATAAAATATAGCGTTTTAGTTAAATCAATAGCTATATGTTACAGAAGTGAAATAAGTATACCTAACTCAAAACGCCTTACTGGGCGTTTTTTGCTTTATTTGCTGGCAGTCTATAGCTTTTCAGGAGAGATTTATGGCGTTTTATCTTTGGATGTTTCCTCTACTTTTTATCTTTCACGATATGGAAGAAATTATCGGTCTTGTCACTTGGATTCACCTCAACGAAACCTTGCTGGCTCAAAAGACTCCAGCTATTCTCAAGATCCACAAAGGAGTTACAACAGAGGGATTTGCCCTTGCTGTTTTTGAGGAGTTTATTCTTGTCTTATTCATCACTTTGTTAGCCTATTTTACTCAATCTAGAGCGCTCGAATTAGTTTGGTTAGGAGGATTTGTGGCCTTTGCACTCCATCTCTTGCTCCATATTGGACAATCAATTCTTCTCCGTAAGTATATCCCTGCTCTCATCACTTCTATCCTTTGTTTTCCTGTCAGCGCTTATTTGATTACAGACATCGTGCATTTGTGGCAGGTTTCGACTAGCGAATTTTTCCTATTTTCACTGGTCGGTTCAGGCATCGTCGTCATCAATCTCCTCTTTGCTCTTTGGCTTGGGAAAAAAAGTATTCCACCTGGCTTGCCCATAACCATTAACAAAAAGTTCCTTGCAATTTCAATTTGCAGGAATTTTTTTATCCTCCTTCACAGTTAAGAAGTGTTCTATAGTTTTTTAAGACAAAGCAAAAAGCCCACTGTTGTAGGCTTTCTGTAAGATATTTCTTAAAATTAAAGCATTTTGTTGTAGAATTCAACGACAAGTGCTTCGTTGATTTCTGGGTTGATTTCGTCGCGTTCTGGCAAGCGAGTCAATGAACCTTCCAATTTTTCAGCGTCGAATGATACGAATGCTGGACGTCCAAGAGTAGCTTCTACTGCTTCAAGGATTGCTGGAACTTTCAATGATTTTTCACGAACTGAGATCACTTGACCTGGAGTTACGCGGTATGATGGGATATCAACGCGTTTTCCGTCAACAAGGATGTGACCGTGGTTTACGAATTGACGAGCTTGACGACGAGTAGTCGCAAGGCCAAGACGGTAAACAACGTTATCCAAACGACGTTCCAAAAGAAGCATGAAGTTGAAACCTAGGATTCCGCCTTTGATTTTTGTAGCTTGTACGAACAAGTTACGGAATTGTTTTTCACCTACACCGTAAGTGAAACGAAGTTTTTGTTTTTCAGCCAATTGCAAACCGTATTCTGACAATTTAGAACGGTTGTTTGGTCCGTGTTGTCCTGGTACGTAGTTACGACGTGCCAATTCTTTACCTGTACCTGTGAGTGAAAGGCCAAGGCGACGAGCTTGTTTCCAAGATGGTCCTGTATAACGTGACATATGTATGTCCTCCTGATATAAATAATATTTCGGTGGAAATAGTCACTTAGAAAGCCCTGATTCGTGCAGATGCCCTTCGCCTAAACAGCCAAGGTTACTTGTCATAAGACACCTGTTGACGAGCTTCATGCTTTCCTGCTGCTATTTCACACAAAGGCTATTGTACCATGAAAAGCTAGATTTGTAAAGGGATTTTACGGTTTTATTTCAAATTGAGGCTGAATGTAAACTTGCTTCCTAAGCCATATTGACTTTCTGCTGTGATTTCGCCACCAAGCTGATGGGCTAGTTCGCGTGCAATCGCAAGTCCTAATCCATGTCCACCCGTCTTCATATTTCGCGAAGTTTCTACGCGATAAAGTCGTTTAAAAATCTTTTCCAAATCTTCAGGAAGGATCCCCTGTCCCTCGTCTTTCACACTGATTGTCAGCTCTTGTTCTGTTAATTGGGCAAGAACCTCGATTCTGGTTCCTGGTTCTGAATATTTAAAGGCATTGTTTAACAAGTTGACCAGAATGCGAGAGAGTTTGTCAGAATGGCTCTTGATTTTCGCCGACTCAGGTGACACCTGAATGTAAACATCTCGCTCCTCTTGTTCAATCTGGAGTTGAAATTCACTCATTGACTCAATCAGCAACTGATCTAAAAAGACCTCTTCGACTTCTTCATCAGCAGTATCTTGAGGTTGTGTATTAAGAGTCAAAACATCCAATTCCTCCACTAGCTTGTTTAGACGCTCAGTTTGCCGACCAATCGTAGTTAAGTAGTGGAGCCGCTCCTCTTCCTTAATCACTCCATCTAGAATTCCCTCCACAGTAACCTGAATGGAGGTAATGGGAGTTTTAATATCGTGAGAGAGCTGCGCAATCATCATTCTCTTTTCTTGCTCGCTCTCATCAAGTGATTGAAAGGTAGCCTGCAAATTGTGGGACATGTCATTAAAAGCCTGCCCCAGCTCTTGAAATTCTAATGGTCCTTTGGTTTCGATTTCTGTGCTGAAATCCTTGCTTGCTATATCCTGAGCTTGTTTTTTCAAATGTTTCAGAGAAGAGAACACAGGCGACAAAAGAAAGATGCTCACTGCAGCGCCAATGAAACTAGCAATCAAGGTCATTCCAACTAGAAAGTAGACTTCACTTTTCTCAATCAACATTCGTTGGACTGCCCAGAAAACGACCAAAATCGTTAGTAGAGTCGACACTAGATACCCCACTAAAATATAGTTTTTTAATTTCATTTTCTACCTCTTGGTTTTTCCATCTTATAGCCCAAACCCCAGACAGTTTTGATAGCAGGAGCATTTGAATTTGTATACTTGGTCAACTCTTGCCTCAAAGCATGGATATGAACATTGAGTGTATTGGTATCATCCACATAGTCCTCTTGCCATACCTTCTCATAAAGTTCCGTCTTTGAAAAGACTCTCTCAGGATTGCTGGCTAATACCCATAGAAGTTCAAAGGATTTTACTGTCAATTCCAAAGGTTGCTCCCCAATGCGAACCTCATGAGTCACATGGTTGATTACCAAGTCACCAAACTCGATCTGTTCTGTCTCTCCTCCACGGCTAAGGCGACGCAAGATATTATTCACTCTTAAAACCAATTCGCGTGGGCTAAAGGGTTTGACTATAAAATCATCTGCCCCCAAACTTAATCCATAAATCTTATCCTGTTCGCTTGTCTTAGCAGTTGTAAAGAGGAAGGGTTGATCCGGAGCGATGTACTGAACTTCACTGATAAAATCATAGCCATCCATATTGGGCATCATGATATCTGTGATAATGAGGTCAATAGATTTTTTTCTGAAAAGTTCTAATCCCTCCTTACCATCATGGGCGACCAAAACATCGTAACCTGCCTGTATAAGATAGCGGTTTTGAATATCTAGAATATCTATCTCATCATCAACCAGCAAAATTGTCTTTTTCATCTGACACTCCTTCGATAAAAAAACAGTGTTATACTTGCTTTAGTATAACACTATTTTTCCCTAATGTTTAAGTGATTTGAATCTTAATCTTCTCGTTTGGTTGTCAAACCCAAGAGTCCAACAAGACCTGCCAAGGCTAGACCAAAGATACCAAGACCAGCTGTAGCTGTTTTAGCTTCCCAGTATTTGGTAGCATCGCTTTATCATCTTTTTTTCATCATATTAGCCATTGGGCTAGAAGCTGGTTGATCGACCTTCATATCTGACATATGGTGATTTGTACCCATCATACCCTCAGTCGTACCTGTAGAGCCTGTTTCAGAAGGCTCCCGTATTCATCTGACCTTGTTGAGATGGTATTGTCGCCATTTCTTTTTCCACGAAGCTGAATCGTTACTTGACGAGTAGCAATCAGATTGGTCAAATCAGGTTTGCCATCTTTAGATCCATAGACTTTAACAGTAGCTAGATATGTATGTGTTCCGTTAGCTCGAAGTTGATCCAGCAAGGCCTGACCATCTTTGCCAACCGTATTGCCATTCAAATCCACTTCGTAGAAATATTGACCTTTAGCCAAGCCTTCAAGTGGCAATAGGGCAGGATTTTTAGCTGTTCCGTTGTCGGACCATGGAGCTTTGTCTGAAGCTTTTAACAAGAGGCGAGTCAACATACCATCTCCACCAAAAGCTTCGTATGGAATAACTTGGTTGACACCGGCCAAGAATGGACCCGGAACATTTGCTTTTTCAAGGTAGCTAGCTGGAACATCAATCATGTCTTTGACATTGTTAACAACAGACTCTTTGACCTGATTTGGTGTGGTCAAGCCATTCAAATTAACAGTCAAATCTTTAGTCGCTACGAGGTTAGTTAAGTCAGGCTTGCCGTCTTTCGCACCGTACACCTTGATGGTAGCTTTATAACTTTGAGTGCCGTTTTGTTTTAAGAGGTCAAGCAGCTCTTTATCTGATTTACCTTGAGTCCCTGCTAAATCCACTTCGTAGAAGTAAAGGCCTTTGCCCAATTTCTCTACTGGTGGGAGAGCGGGATTTTTAGCTGAGCCATTGTCGGACCATGGAGCCTTGTCGGATGCTTTCAAGATAAGGCGAGTCAACATGCCATCTCCAGCGAAGAATTCGTATGGAATGACTTGATTGACACCAGCTGTGAATGGTCCTGGGAAATTGGCTTTGTCAAGGTAGCTAGCCGGAACATCTACTGTGTCTTTGGTGTTGTCAGCCACACCTTTTTGGACTTCAGCTGGGGTGGTCAAGCCATTCAAATTAACAGTCAAATCTTTAGTTGCTACGAGATTAGTTAAGTCAGGTTTGCCATCTTTTGCACCGTACACCTTGATAGTAGCTTTATAGCTTTGAGTGCCGTTTTGTTTCAAGAGGTCAAGCAGCTCTTTATCTGATTTGCCTTGGGTGCCTGCCAAGTCTACTTCGTAGAAGTAGAGGCCTTTGCCTAATTTCTCTACTGGTGGAAGAGCAGGATTTTTAGCTGAGCCGTTGTCTGACCATGGAGCCTTGTCTGAAGCTTTTAATAAGAGGCGAGTCAACATGCCATCTCCACCAAAAGCTTCGTATGGAATGACTTGGTTGACACCAGCTGTGAATGGGCCTGGGAAATTGGCTTTGTCAAGGTAGCTAGCTGGGACATCTACTGTGTCTTTGGTGTTGTCAGCCACACCTTTTTGGACTTCAGCTGGAGTGGTCGCTGGTTGCGCTTCACTGGCTTCACGGTCTTGTCCAGAAACTGTAGACGCAGGACTTTCCACAGGTTTAACTGCATCTTCTGTTTGTTTCTTAGAGTCATGTTGTGCTTGCACTTCTTCTTTTGGCGCTACTGCCGGCTCTTTAGCAGTTGCGTCCGCTTTTTCTGAAGAGCTTGTCGTATCCACACTTGCTTTAGGTGTTGGAATAGACTGTTCTGAAGGAAGAGCTACATCGACTGCTTTTTTTAGAACCTCTGCTGGTAAGTCGCTCTTTTCACTCACCGAAGCAGCGTCTGGCACGACTTGGGCAGGGGTCGGATTGACGACATCAGCACGTGCAGAACTTGGTTGACCGACTAGGACAAAGAAGCCACTAGCCACAACAACTGAAGCAACACCGACACTGAGACGGCGAATAGACCAACGAGTATATCTCTGATTTGGATTGAATTTCATAGGATTCTCCTTAGAGTTTTTCTTTTTGATGACTCTAGTATAATCTCCTAAAATTAAAAAAAGGATTAAGAAAAAAAGTTAAAATTTTTTTCTTAAATCCCTCTTATAAAAATACTTATATTGACTCGTTAATTGTTGGAAAGAGAGTACCCTTCCTCTCCTACTCACTCAGTTCAGCTAGGGTGTCCAAATGTTGGTTATTAATGACGGCCATGATGTAGGCATCTGCCTTCAAGAGGTCATTGGGTCCAAATTGAACATCCAGAGGAGCATTTTCGTAGGCACGAAAGCCAAGTACGTTGAGGTTGTATCGCCCACGTAGATCTAACTGACTGAGGCTTTTACCTACCCATGATTGGGGGATTTTCATCTCGACAATCGATACATTCTTGTCCAGCTGAAAGACGTCTACGCTGTTATGAAAGAGGATGGTCTGTGCCAATGAGCGCCCCATTTCAAACTCTGGTGAGATGACTGCGTCCGCGCCAATTTTTTCTAGAACCTTTTTAGCTGTATGGCTTTTGACCTTGGCAATAACGGTCGGCACTCCTAGACTCTTGCAGTGCATAACCGCGAGAACACTGGACTCCAGATTTTCACCCGTTGCGACAACTACGGTATCACAGGTGTCAATCCCTGCTGATAGAAGGAGTTCTTCATCCGTGATATCTCCAACTACTCCACGCGCCAGCACAGGTTCAAATTGATTAATGCGCTCCTCGTGGTCATCAATAGCAATGATATTCATGTCATGCTTGGCAAGAGCAGCCAAAACACTGCTCCCAAAAATTCCCAAGCCTAAAATTCCAATTGTCCGATCTGACATCGTTCTTCCTTTCTTACCCAATGGTGATATCTGCTTTCATATAGTGAATCGTATCTTTCTTGTCTGGCTGGTATTCTGCTACACTGACCAGTAGTGTCAAGGGACCAATACGGCCGATAAACATCAGCAACATAACGATGCTGAGGGCTATCTTACCTAGCTCCGGTGTTAAATTTGCCGTCACTCCAACTGTCGCAAGGGCTGAAATGGTCTCAAACATGAGGTAAATAAAACGCGGATTTCCCTCTGCTGTTATCCCTAGTAGGATCAAGCCCAGCAAGAATGTTAGCAAGAAGATAATAAAGACACTGAAAGATTTGCACGGTTTGGGGTTCAATGGTTCTCCGAGCTACATTGGCATGAGGCAAGCCCAATAGTTCGCTACGAGCAAAGACCAACAGGACAAAGAAGGTCGTAATCTTGAGCCCCCCTGCTGTCCCTCCAGGCGCCCCTCCTAGAAACATCTGTAGGATATAGATGAACAAGGTCGCCGGTCGAGCCTGGGTGTAGTCAATAGAGGCAAAACCTGCCGTTCTCATACTGACGGTCTGGAAGAAACTAACCAGCAGTTTCTCTGGAGCACTGAGATTTCCAATCGTTCCAGGATTGTTCCACTCGATGAACAAAGTCGATACGGTTCCAAAGAGCAGAATTCCCGCCGTTAAAAAGAGAACCAGCTTGGTATGAAAGCGAAGACGGCGTTTTTTTCTTCTTCCCAAACTGGGTCGCTAGGTCAAACCAGACCATAAATCCTAGCCCCCGTGATAATCAATCCTGCAATCACTAGATTGATCAAGGGATCCGTTTGAAAGGCTAGCAAACTCGTACTTCCAAAAATTGTCAAATCCAGCATTACAGAAAGCTGAAACAGCCAAAAAGATAGAGGTTAGAATCCCTCGCCCCCAGCCAAATTCGGGGATAAAGCGGAAACTCAGGAGAAAGGCACCGATTCCTTCCACCAAGAAAGTCGTCAAAAAGATCGAGCGGATAAAATCCTTTAAGGACTGGGTTTCTCCATAACTGAAACTTTCTTGAATGGTCTCCCGGCCACGAAGACTGAGCTTTTGCTTGCCTTGGATATAAAAGATTCCGATAAAGGTCATAAGCCCCAAACCGCCAATCTGGATTAAGAGCATACAGATTAGCTGGCCCCATATATTATAAGTAGAGGCCACTGGCAGGGTGAAAAGCCCTGTCACACAGACCATGGATACCGTTGTAAAGAGATGATCAAAATAGGTCGCTTGTGACGTAGCTGCCTGCACAAAGGGAAGGCTTAAAAGGAGCGAGCCCAAGAAGATAACCAGGGCAAAACTTAAAAAGATGCGACGGGCTGGTGATAACCGAGACAGCGTCGTCTTGATTTTTTCCAAAAATGATTTGAATAACATAGCTACATTCTACCATAAAAACAGTCAGAACACTCACATGTGGTGCACAATGGCAAGACAGAGTTCGAGTGCCTTATCAAAAGCTTCTGAGCCCCAGTCACGACTGTCGTAGTTGTCTAGATCTGCTAAGGAATCTGCGGTAAAGAGCAATTCCCCCCAGACAACTCCACGTAGCTGAGCTACTGCCGCAAGAGCAGAGCACTCCATCTCCACAACAGCACAGCCTTCTTCCTTGCGATAAGCCACCTTTTCAGCCGTCTCTCGGTAAAAACCATCTGTCGTCCAGGTCATGACTTCCTCGTAAGGGATGCCTCTTTGCTCCAAAACTTGCTCAATGGCAGAGACAGCCTCAATCTGCATCTCCATATAACGAGAAGGCGCTGCATAATGGTAGCTGGTCCCCTCATCTCGCAAAGCGCGAACAGGGACGAGAAAGGCATTCTCCTCTATATCGGCTAGGACACCACAGGTTCCAGTGGAAATGATTTGCTCCACACCATAGCCAATCAACCAATCCATAAACTGGGCCGCTGGGGCAGAACCCACGGGCGCCTGGGCCAGACAAATCTCCTCGCCCTTGTAGTTGAGGACGTAGACTGGATAAGTCTTGGTGGCAGAAACGAACTCACCAATACAATCCGCCCCTACTTCCTGAGCATAGCGGTCAATCTCCTCCTCCAAAAACGCATAGATACACTTCTTTGGCAACTTTAAGTTCAATCCCTCATGTGTTGGCATAAGGACCGCCTGGGGATTGTCATCAAACTCTAAAATGGGAATCGCATGCTTCTGAATCATAACCCACCTCCTCTAATTTTGTACTATTGTATCAAAAGCTGACGGAGTGTCAAGGAGTTATCTTTACATTTCCTCCAGTAACAACACAAAAACTCTCCCTTCTCTTTCGAGAAAGGAGATTCTTTTTTATCCTCGTCCGCCAGGGCCACCATTTCCTTGAGGGCCTCCATTTGGTCCTCCGCCTCCAGGCATAGAGTTGACGATTTCCGTTTGTTTTTCGCCGTTGAGATAGATATCTCCACCTGTGTAGGTCGCAGTTCCATCAAAGTCAAAACCTGTTTGACCAGTCATTTTAATGGTTCCGCCTGTGACTGTGATATTGCCGTTTGAGTCAATTGGATCTGTGTCTCCTTGGCCGACTTCTACTGTCAGATTCCCACCGTTCATGGTGAAGAAGATTTCACTCTGTTGGGCATTTTTGTTGGCTGCATTAACCCCATCATCTGTCGAATAGATGGTAATGTCCCCACCGTTGATAGTGATGGACTTACCTTCAAGTCCTTCTGTCGAATTCTTGACGGTGTAGGTACCACTATCGATAACCAAATCACCTGATGCGTGGATGCCATCATCTCCTGCTGTGACGGTGATGGTGTTGTTGGATAGGTACATAGTCCCGACTGAAGTATCCTCGTCATTGTCCACCTTGACCCCATCTTCTTTGGCGTCGATAGTCATGGTCGTACCAGTGATGTTGAGTTCAGCATTGACATTAAAGGCATCGCCAACTGCTGTGATGTTATAGGTTCCACCCGTGATGTGGAGAGTGTCATTAGCCTTGATACCATTGTTCTTCTTACTATCTACATTGAGAGCTCCTTTCCCGTTGATGGTCAAATCCACCTTAGAAAAGAGAGCTGCATCTGTTTTTTCGTCGCTGTTAGAGCTTGAGTCAGAGAGACTGTTGGTGGTTCCCTCTGCTAGAGTCAAGTAGACATGGCCAGCTGATGTAGCAGCTATCGCTGCATTGGTATTGGTCATGGTAGCACCTTTTAGGACTAGATGAACATCTGCAGACTTATCTGCCTCGACCTTGATTTGCACTCCGTCAGACTGACCTGAAATCACATAGGTTCCAGATTTTGTGATGGTCACTGTTGATTCAGAGACTGTCACCCCGTCTCCAGAGACGTTTGCTGATGAGCCAGATAGTTCAATCTTAGAAGCTGTGCTTTCATCATAAGAAGTATCATAGTCCTTCTCTGTAAAATAGGAAGATTGGTTTGTCTTTGTTGAAGTTGTTGTGGCACTATTTGTCGTTTCATTGGTATTGGATGTAGTTGTTGACTGGGCACATGCTGCCATCAGCACCACTGCCGTTAAACTCGTTGCGAGCAGGGTCCATTTTTTTGATTTCATACCTTTTTCCTCTCCTTCGTATGATATAGCTAGACAGTCTACAGAAGATTCCTAAAACGAAACTGAAACTTTTCTGAAAGTTTCCTTAAATTTAGTTTGGATTAGATTTCATCTAGTAATTTTTTAGAAAGGACTGCTAAAAACAATTTTTGAACTCTGGACTACCTTTAATAGATTTTTTTAAACCAACACCCCCAGTGCGATGTCTCCTTGACCAAGAAAGCCAAAAAGAAGAAAAAAATTTATAAGACTAAAAACTCATAAAAAGAACAGCCCTAGCTGTTCCTTTTCACTTCTATTTCACAGGTATTTCCTTAATCACACGCGCAGGATTGCCAGCTAGGACGACATTGTCTCCAAAGGACTTGGTGATCACGGCCCCCGCTCCTGCCACCACGTTATTTCCTAATGTCACTCCAGGAAGGACAATGACGCCACCTCCAGCCCAGAAATTGTCCCCGATGGTGATGGACTTGCCATATTCGACCCCTAAATTGCGTTCATGAGGATCCAGTGGATGGAGTGGGGTTAAAAACTGACAGTTGGGGCCAAGCATGGCGTTGTTCCCAATGCGAATCGGACAAACATCCAACATGGTCAAATTCCAATTAGAATAAAAATTTTCCCCTAGATGGATATTGACTCCATAATCGACCACCAAGCGTGGATTGATATAAAGATTTTGCCCAGTTGAGCCAAACCAAGTCTTGATGATTTCAGCTCCCTTCAAGGGATCCTCTTCCTTGTTAAAGGCAGCCTGTTTTTGGCGAGAAGCCTGCGCCAAGATCCGTAATTCTGGGTCCGACGGACGGTAAGGCTCCCCTGCTATCATTTTCTGGTATTCGCTGGTCATCTCATCACCTCATACTTACTTTGGACCCATCATATCAAAAAGCCTGTGAAAGGTCAAGAATAGCCTGCTTTCTAAACTCTCGAAACGAATCCCCTCCCAAGTCAAAACAACTTGCTTGACAAAAGCTTGACTTCATGGTTTAATATACCCCATAAGGGTATATTTGGAGGTGCCTATGTTTCACTTATTTACAAAAATTGACAGTATTTCTACCAGCGAGTTAGAAGCTAAACTCAGAGAACCAATTCAGCTACTAGATGTTCGGACGCCTATGGAATTCCGTAGAGGTCATATCAAAAAAATGCAAAAAAATGTTCCTTTAACGGAAATCGGATCTTACACACCTGCGACAAAAGAAACACTTTATGTCATTTGTCATTCTGGTGTACGAAGCAAACTGGCTGCGAAGAAGCTAAAGAAAAAAGGTTACGATGTCGTCAATGTTCGAGGCGGTATGAGCGCTTGGACAGGTAAGGTCATCTAGAAGTATAAAGGAGAAAGTCAATGAAAATTATCATTGTCGGAGGAGTTGCAGGCGGTATGTCAGCAGCAACCCGTCTCAGACGCCTCATGGAAGACGCTGAGATCATTATTTTTGAGAAAGGTCCCTTTGTTTCCTTTGCAAACTGCGGACTTCCTTACTATGTTTCAGGAGAAATTGCAAACCGTGATAGTTTATTGGTCCAAACTCCTGAAAGTCTCAGGGCACGCTTTAATCTCGATGTGCGGCCATTTCACGAGGTTATCCAGATTTCGCCAGAAGAACACACTGTGACGGTGCGGCATGATGGACAGGAATTCACAGAAAGCTACGACAAGCTGATCCTCTCCCCAGGAGCTAAACCATTTGTCCCTACCATTGAAGGCTTGGCAGAAGCTAAGAATGCCTACACGCTTCGCAATGTTCCTGACCTCAATGAGATTATGGCAGCCTTGGACAATCATCCAAAAGAAGCTGTCGTTATCGGTGCAGGCTTTATCGGGCTTGAAATGGCTGAAAATCTGGCAAAACGTGGATTGCAAGTCACCATCGTGGAGAAAGCACCCCATGTCTTGCCACCATTAGATCAGGAAATGGCGGCCTTTGTCCAAGCAGAATTGGTCAAAAACGGCGTTCGCGTTATCACTTCTCAGTCTGCGACTCGATTTGAAGAGCAAGGAAAAACCATCGTTCTCGAAAACGGTCAAAAGATTGCTTCTGACCTCACCATCCTTTCTGTAGGTGTTGAACCTGAAAACAGGCTGGCCAAAGCTGCGGGGATTGAACTGGGACTACGTGGCGGTATCTTGGTCGACGAACACTACGAAACCAGTCAAAAAGATATTTTTGCAGTTGGAGATGCCATCGTCGTCAAGCAAGAGATTACTGGCCAAGATGCCCTCATCTCTCTCGCTTCTCCTGCTAATCGTCAAGGACGCCAAGTAGCGGACGTCATTGCAGGACTCGGCCGTACTAACAAGGGCAGTATCGGCACTGCTATCGTTCGTGCCTTTGATATGACAGCTGCTTCGACTGGTCTCAGCGAACGTAGTCTTGGCATGAATCAACTTCCTTACAAGGCCCTTCATGTCAGTGGGAAAGACCATGCTGGTTATTATCCAGGCGCTACTGATATGACCTTGAAGCTACTCTTTGACCCAACCACTGGAAATCTACGGTGCCCAAGGAGTCGGGAAGAAAGGTGTTGACAAGCGAATCGATATCCTGGCAACTGCTATCAAGGGAAATCTCACCGTCTTTGACTTGCCAGAATTGGAGTTCACCTATGCACCACCATTTGGCTCCGCTAAGGATCCCGTCAATATGCTGGGCTACGCAGCCTTGAACCTAATCGAAGGTTTAAGCGACAATATTCAATGGTACCAACTAGAAGACGAACTGGATAAGGGCAAGAAATTCCTAGATGTACGGACAAGTGGCGAATTCCAGAGTGGCCGACTCAAAGTCGACACCATCCACATCCCCCTAAACGAACTACGGGAACGCTTGGACGAACTGGACAAGAACCAAGCCTATATCGTCAGCTGCCACAGTGGTTTGCGCAGCTACATCGCAGAGCGTATCCTCAAACAAGCAGGATTTACCGTTCAAAACCTTGACGGTGCTTATTCACTATACAAAATGGCTAAACCAGAAGGAGTAGAATATGGTAACTAATATCAGCATGGCTGACTTTTATGAAAAATATCAACATGAAAAACTAGATCTTATCGATGTACGTGAAGTACATGAATTCCAAGCAGGACATGCGCCAGGTGCAAAAAATCTTCCGTTAAGCACCTTGGAGCAAGGCTACAAAGAACTCAAACCTGACCAGGAATACCATGTCATTTGTCAAGGTGGAGTGCGTTCTGCCTCTGCCTGTCAATTTCTTAGTGCCCAAGGTCTCACCGTTATCAACGTAGAAGGTGGTATGAATGCTTGGCCCGGTCAAGTAGAATAATCAAAAAACCGATTAAGATGAACTTAGTCGGTTTCTTTAATATTTATAACTCGATGATATGAGCCTCATAGCCAATGGCTTCTAGGAATTTGAGTATATCTTTCGTATCCAAAAAGAGGGTTTTTCTCGTTGGTATTGGGGTGAAAAACTCATCCGTTTTTTTCAGACATGATTTCTTTGTCGAAATAAACCTGAATATCTTTGTCAGCATTGTTCAGCAAGCCAAATGGAGATACTACACCTGCTGGTAACATCATTTTTTCAAACAAGCTCTCAGAGGAAGCCATACGGATTCTATTGGCTCCTACCAAGTCTTTCAAGAGGTCCATATCCAAACGTTTCTTATCATCCATAATCACGAGATAATAGGCTGTTTTCTTTTTGTTGGTGAGAAACATAGTTTTTGTACGGACACCTTCGATCCCTTCAATAAAGCTATCGGCTTGCTCTGTCGTCAAGGCTGGCTCGTGCTCCACGATTTCAAAAGGAATATCTAGCCCATTTAGCATTTCTACTACTTTTTCGTATGCTTCCATTTGCTTGCCTCCTTTAACTTGTCTTACTACCTTTAATTATACCAAAAATGGGGTTTCTTCCAATTTATATCCAAGCATCTCTAGGTTTCTTTCATTTTCATACAAGTTATCTTAGACGGAGCCCCAACTGTTAGGATGGGCATGATTTCCAGCCAGCAAGCCCATCTTTTCTTTCCACCGAGTAGCCACAACAAGGCATATCCGCAATTTGTCCGATGGATATAGCAAAAGTCATCTTGAACTCCCTCCTTGAAATACACTAGCCATTACATATTTTTTGCATGGCCGAAACGCTGATTGATTGTGTGACTCAAGGTGACTAATTTTTCCAGAATATCCCTCTTGCAGATAAATAGCACATAACTATCACTATTAATATCCATACAAGCAAGACAGAAATCGTGTCCAGCCCATCTTTCGTCCAAAATCTTACACCAAGTAGGGATGTCATCATCCTCGTCGAACCAATTCTCCTCCAAATCAAGAGTTTGTTTAGCTGCCAGAGGCGTTAATTGGTACAGAAATTCGTCCTTATCTGTCTTCCAATCGAGCTCAATCACTGCATTCACAGCGAGCAGTTCATCAGCAATAGCAAGCCATTTTATCGTAGCTTCATTGGCTTCTTCTCCTATACCCCGCTCGTCATATCTCTCTGCATACTGCTTGAAATAGGCTTTCGGTGATTCAAAACAGGAAGTCAAACGAGATCGTACCTCACTATCATCTGTTAGCAGTTGGGTTATTTCCTGATAGATTGCGATATTTTTCTGTTCATCTGTCCGCATATCTAGTACAATTTCCCAGTCTTCTAGGTCTGGTGTGACTCTGTTCTCCAAATATGCCCGAAGCATGTCTTGAGTTTCTTTCTTGCTCAGCCCATTTTTTTCGTAGATTACATTCTCGCCGATCCGTTCAGCATCAGCAACACTGATCTCAAAATGGAAAGCGTCCGAATCTTCATCCTGACAAACCTGTACAAAATCCGATACAAGCTGACTCCCCTTTAGTTTAACTGGTTGCTGAGGTATTAAAATGAGAAAATCCCTATCACCATCTTGGACAGCTGCCAGTTGCTGCCATACTTCCTCAAGTTCAAGCCATTTTGTTCCTTCTCACCATCATCTAGCACCCAATCCGCAAAGATTCTTCCTGAAATGCTCGAAAAATCTGCTCTCTCGTCTCCATCTAGATAAGGCTGAACACTTGTAACAGGGGTCATCTCTTTGACAACCTTTTCAGCTTCTTTTTGAATCCAACCTTGTCTAAAGAAATGGGCAACAACGCTAGGCAAGATCAAGACAGGCAGACAAATAAGAGTCCCTGCAAGTGCGAGACCCTTATATAGATTTTTTGTGGGGCTCCCTTCTGATAGCTGATTTAGAAAGTCCGCTACTTGATTGAACAGTCCACCCCAGTGAACCAGAATAGGAACAAACATTCCACACCAAGTAGTACAATCCAGATAAACGCCATTCGCTTCGCTGCCTGACTACAGATCTCCATTTTGGTTTGTATAGGAATAGCTTCTGCTTCAGGAACACTCTGAAACCATTTTTCTGCTCGCTCTTCTTTTGTCATCTTTCCCACCTGTGATCTACTTTCTTATCTTGTTCTATCACATAGAGAACTACTATTTTCGTTTGATTAGGTACTGAACAGCCTTTTTCTAAGCGTTCTTTTTGAGCCCTCAGGGTCGTCTAGGGGTTGGTTGATGCAGGCTGTGAGATTCTCGGTAATGATCATCTCAATCACGCGCTCCACACTCGAACGAACCGCTGTCAACTGGGTAATGATATCTGCACAATCACGATCTTCATCGATCATCTTTTTGAATTCCACGCAACTGCCCCTCTGAACGTTTCAGGCGTGTAATATACTTTGAGTTTGTCATCTTCTTATCCTTGGTCGATTTTTTTCTTCATTATATCTCTAATGGACTCCTTTGTCAAAAATTCTCGTTCCCTCTTTATCAATAGAATCTCACCCTGCTATCGCTTTCATGGTATAATAGAATGACAAATACTATTAGAATCTATGCTCGTATCAATACGAGCCATTCTTAGAATGGACCAGCCTATGAACTCTATCTATGGCCCTTGCGAAGTCTACTTACCCACTATCTTGCAGACCTTTATTCAAGATATGGAAGAAGCCGCAGCTAATTACAAAAAAGAAACCTCCCTCAAACTATATGAGCATTTGCATGCGCGTATCAAAACCGAGGAAAGTATGCGTGAAAAATGCCAACGCAAAGGCCTTCCTCAGACAAGTCAATCCGCTCTTAAAGAAATCCGAGATGCTATCGGTGTTCGGATCATCACAGGCTTTACAGATGATATCTACCGCATCGTTGACTATATTCGTCAGCTACCCACCATCCATATTTTTAAAGAGAAAGACTATATCCGTCAGGTCAAACCCAATGGCTACCGTTCTTACCATCTGATTCTCGAAGTGACTACCCCCTACCCAGACTGTCTGGGAAATGACCAAGGAACCTACTTTATCGAGATCCAACTGCGCACGATTGCCATGGACTCTTGGGCCAGCCTTGAGCACCAGATGAAGTACAAGAAAAACATCCAAAACCCTGAGCGAATCACGCGGGAGCTCAAACGTTGTGCCGATGAGCTTGCTTCTTGCGACTTGACCATGCAGACCATCCGTGATTTGATTCAGCGATCTGACCAAGACTAAGGAGAACCTATGAAAATCCTACTTGCCGAAGATGAAGCTCAACTAAATCGCGTCATCACCGTTGCTTTAGAACGCGAAGGCTATAGCGTTGATTCTGTTTTTAATGGACAAGATGCTGTCGAAAAAGCTACAGCTAACCACTATCACCTCATGATTTTTGACATCATGATGCCGATCAAGACAGGAATCGAAGCCCTCAAAGAAATCCGCCAGTTGGGCAATACGACCCACGTCATCATGCTGACAGCCATGGCGGAAGTAGATGACCGTGTAACCGGACTCGATGCAGGTGCCGACGACTACTTGACCAAACCCTTCTCTCTCAAGGAACTATTGGCTAGCTCCGTTCTACTGCCCGCCGTCTGGAGGACTATACCCCAGATACGGTCCAATTAGGAAATACTCGCTTGGATATTGACGAACAAGAATTAGCTGCTACAAACAGCATTCGTTTAGGGAAAAAGGAGACTCAACTCTTGACCCTCCTCATCCAGCATGCTAACCAAGCCCTCAGTTGTCAACAACTACTAGAGCAAGTCTGGCCAGATGAGCTGGAAGAGAGTGATCACGAGCTCGTTTTTCTCTATATTTCCTACCTACGCCAAAAACTCCAAAGTGTCCAGTCTAACTTACAGATACTTGGGCCGGCAGAAGGGCCTTTCCAACTGATAGGAGGAGACTAGATGTTTCGAAAACTACGCATCAAGTTTATTGTCACAGCCACTGCTGCTATCGCTCTGATTCTTGCATTCTTTCTGGTCTTGATGAATAGCATCGTCTATACTCAGACAGAGGATAATATCCAAACCGTCCTCTCCATCTTGTCTAAAAATGAAGGCGAACTCCCAATCACAGATGAAATCAAGGAGAGTTTCACCAAAAAGAACATCCAGGAAGGGATTATCTACAATTTTCAGTATTTCTCTGTCAGAGAAAAGGGGAATGACTACACTATTTCTCTAGGGAATGTCCAATCACTGACCGAAGCAGACGTCAGAGGTTTTCTCCAGAAAATTCTTAAAAAACCGGAAACCTATGGCACGATTACTCGCAACGGGCGCTACTTCACCTACCAGATTAGTCAGACAGCTTCGGGTAAGCTCCTAGTCTTCTTTGAAGCTACCAACTACATTCGCGAACGAGACACCCTCTTTCAAGTCTCTATTTGGTTATCACTGGCTAGCCTATTTCTCCTTGCTCTGCTCTTTACCTTGATTTCTGGGATTGTTATCCGTCCCTTCGTCAAAAACTATGAGAAACAACGGATGTTTATCACTAATGCAGGTCACGAACTCAAAACACCGCTGGCTATCATCTCAGCCAATACCGAGCTTCAGGAACTCATGGAAGGAGAGACCGAGTGGAGCATCAGCACCAAGGAACAGACCGAGCGTCTCAACCACTTGATTGGAAGACTGATCCGACTTGCTCGGCTCGAGGAGCAAGAGGATATCAAACTAGCTCCTCAAAACATCTCCGTCATCGCTGAAAAGGTCGCCTCAGACTTTGCTCCTCTCTTTACCAAAGAGGATAAAAACTTTGAAAGCCTGATTGAAGCAGATATCATAGAAAAAGTTGCTCAGGAGGAATTTTTACGAATTACTCAGTATTTTTGCTCGACAATGCCCGCAAATACTGTGATCCAGCAGGCACCATCCGTCTAACTCTCAAACGCAAAGCCTATCTCCTACGCAAGCGCACCTGTATCACTGTGTCTAACGACTACAAGGATGGGCAGCCTGCCAATATCAAACGCTTCTTTGACCGCTTTTATCGCGCCGAAACATCACACAATAACCAAACCACATCTGGTCATGGTATTGGCCTCTCCATGGCTCAACACCTTGTCAGCCTGTTTAGAGGAAAAATCTTTGTCAGCTATAAAAAGCAGGTGATTACCTTTACCATCTGGTTGTAAACGTGGAGAGTCTGGTCGGAGTTCATTCAATAAAAAAATACAAGGGGAAGCCAATGGAATTTTTTTAGTAGCTGAGGAGGGTACTCCTCAAAGCATCGGTTGCGAAGAGGCAACGATAGCATATTATGGGAGTGAGATAGAATTTCATTATGAAACCGTGCCACCACGTGGAGATGATATTTTTTCTGCAAAATTGCCTTTGTTAAATATTCAACTTCCATTTTTGGATGTATGGAAGAAATCTCATATTTTTTTAGATGCCTATTATTTGCTTGTAGAAACAGTGGAAAAAGGGCACTTGGGATCCTATAACAAGCATGCTTATCAATATCCATACAGGAAAAATATGCAAGTTTGGACCACTGGTACAACAACATTTCGGTTAAGGAAAAAGAAATCGAGTTAAAAAATGACTACGATGGAAGATCTATGATTTTAAAAGATGTTGATGGACTTAAGTGGGTTTAGAAACGTAAAATGCAAATGTTAGTTTTATATTAAAGGAGAAGAACAATGGCCAAAAAAGAGTGACCTTACCTAAAAATTTTTGATGAACTGATTACAGCAAGAGATATTGAAGCTCTTAAAGCCGTATATGATAAATGTGAGCTTACTGCTCATGACGGCAGATACAGCTTAAATACGGCACTTCATTTTGGAGGTGTTCCTGATGAGCTTGTTATCTGGTTGGTGGAACAGGGTTTAGATGTAAATACTCCTGATTATTATGGGCGTACACCATTATATACACATGCCACTTTGGGGAGAGATACTGTAAAACTGCTATATGAATTAGGCGGAGATATACAAAAAACTGATACATACGGGAGTACACCTCTACATACGGCAGCAAGGTTTTTTTCCGACCCTAAGATAGTCAGTTTTTTTGATTGAAAAAAAGGTGCAGATGTTAATCCCAAAACTGTTATGGGACGAACTCCTTTAGCTGAAGCCCTTGCTACTTGTAGGCAGATTAATATTGCACAGGTAGCAGAAATTGCAGAAATGCTCATAAAGGCGGGCGCTGAGGTAACTCCTGATATGGCAGAAAGAGTCGAACTAATCGGTAAGGATTTTGAATTTCACAGAGAAAACTTTAATAAAGATTACTTGACTGAAACAGAAGCAGGGCTTGAGAAACTCTATGCACTGTTTGGTGTAGAACCTGCTCCGAAACGCAAGATACATGACGGAGTTTCTCCTATTATTGTAAAAAAGGTTCTTGGAAGGAGCAGTATAACGAGCTTTGGGATTTACTCATTCCTTCAAGCGGGCCAGCGAAAACTGTACAAGGCGAAGTGATCCGTATAACAGGGCGCGTACAGGATGAGCTCTATAGAAATGGCGGTGTCAACTGGGATAAACACTACCGAAACATGCTTAAAGCCCTGCCAAATCATTTCGCTTCAGGCACACCACTTTCCGAAGAAGAACTGGAAGAAACTAAGGAGCTGATTTCCAGCATCCGTGCAAAAGGCAGTGATGAAGATACTATAACTGAACGTTTGTGTGAACTTTCGGTTCTCTGGGTAAGCTTAAATCCTGATCCGCTTCCTTTAGGGGAAATAAATTATAACAGATGAGTACATAATCTGTAGGAGACCCTAAAATGGTCAAATTAAAATATATAGGAAATTTTAAATCTGTTCCACAAATTGTAAATGATATCATAAATGGAAATACATCGGCATTAGATGAGTATTTTTTTCAAAGGGATGGAGTATTGTGACAGCTATTTCCTGATGCTGGATTTTGATCCGAATACAGAGGGAAAAAGAAGGGCAGATTATCGGCTATATCCATGATCCTGATGAAGTTGTGTATGTGGCAGAAAAATCTTAAAGACCTAATTTTTTTCGATCATTAGGGAAATAAAAAGCATAGAATGAATGCATTTGTAGGAAAAAAATGATAATGAGTACACAATTCTCTAACTCAGAAAGTACCAACCTAAAATAAAAAGATTTAGAAAGAAACCGTTTATGGAAAAAAATACAAGTTTCAAAAAGAATGGTTGCAGAAATACCAAGAAATAAAACATCTACTCACTTCGTCTATCAATTATGCAGACTGTTTTGATAGGAAAGAAATACAGGGTGCAGAAATTTTTTTGTTTTGGATATGGGGGAAGTGACTTTCCTAGCGGAGAAATTCTGGTTCGCGATCCTTTGGTCTGGCTCCGTAGAGAGGAAAAAGCCTTACTTTACAATCTGTTCCCAAAGGAACATATAGACTAAAAAAACTTTAGTAGCCAAGATAGAAGAAGACCATTACAGGTATGTAGCAACGAGAATCCAATTTACAGATCAAGTACCAGTCATCTACTATGAAGCACTGACTGGTGATGAAGATATAGACGCTGTTGAAAAAGACTCTTATTTTGGATTTGCAGTTGATGCAGGTCTGGCAACGATAGTAGATGTTGAAACCAAGAATGCCTACTGCGATTTTGAAGATAATTGGTATAAAGAAAATCCTGACAAAAATATCTACGATGATTTCTTTGCAGCAGTTTTTGCTCAACATGCCATAGACAATCCCCTTTATCAACGTGAGGGTGGGGATTGGATTAATTTTAAAATCCCCAACACTGACCTAAGCATTCCGATGATCCAATCAGGTTTTGGAGACGGAGTCTATCCCGTCTACTTTGGCTATGATAAGGATAATCAGCTTTGTGATTTAGTTGTCGAATATATTTACCTAGAATAGAGAGGAATAGCAATGTCACTAGAAAAAAATCTATGATTATTTTCATCATTATGATTCTAAAACCTACCAAGTTGTAGCCTGCATGGGAAACGAACCCTCCGAAGAGGAGATACAAGATTTTGAAAAACTGTATCAAATCAGTCTTCCAGAAGACTTTAGAGAGTTTACCATGTCACCCCTAGGCGGACTATATATGGAAGTCAGGGAGGAACTGTGGCCTAGAGCTAAAGCATTTGATGTGGCACCATTTTTGGACATTTTGCCGTGGTATTAAGGTTTACGGCATTGCAAATGAGATACCTGATTTTCTAGATATTCGACTGAAGACCAAAGAATTACATGAACTAGGCTTTGTAAATTATATCCCTTTTTCTGTCTATCATCGGTGATGGAGATGTGATTTTTCTGCTTTGATAAAAAAATAATCACATTGTCGCCTTAGATTGGTATAGTAGTGGAGAGGCTGAAGAACTCGATAGTGACTTTTCAGATCTTTTGCTCAAGCAAATCCAAGAACTGGAGGAGCGTAAAAACAGAATGTTAGAGAGAATCGAGAAACAGAAAAAAGAAAAATAAGCCATGTACTGACCAAACTGCCTCTAATGTCAATACAACAGCACGAAACTCAAAAGAGCTGGAAACCAGCTCTTCTTTTTATTTTACAACAAGCTCGTAGCGAGTTTTGCTGGTGAAAGTTTCCCCCTGCTTTGAGAATGACTTGGTCTTTGAGGTCACTGTGAATGGCATCTGGTAAAGCTTGCGCTTCAAGGGCAATCCCATTGTGCTGTACCATTGGCTGGCCTCCGATAATGACACTTTCATCCACAAAGTTTGCTGTGTAGACCACAAAGCAAGGGGCTTCTGTCTTGAAAAGCAAGAAGCGACCTGAATTTTGGTCATAAAGAAAACCAGCATTGTCATGACCTGTAGGAAGAGCAAATGGATGGTCTAAACCAGATACCAGCTGGATTTGCTCATCTTCCTCTGCAAAGATATCCTTCAACAAAGCACCATTGTAGATGTGTTTAACCACATCACGATTAGCATCTGGAGTCTTAGCTGGAACACCGTCTGGAGCGATTGGGTAAATGCCCTCTGTGTTTAATTGGGAAGACATGGCGATCAACTGTCTGCGTAAAATCACCAGACAAGTTGAAGTAGCTGTGGTTGGTTGGATTGACAAGCGTATCCTGATCAGTCGTTACCTTGTAGCTGACTTCGTAAGCACCAGTCTCTTCCAAGTGATAGCTGATCCAGATCTTGAGATTACCAGGAAATCCTCCTGTCCCGTCTGTACGCTCTGTGTAGAGAGTCAAGCCATGGTCGCTCACCTCTACCAATTCAAACAAGCTCGAATCCCAACCTGTTGAACCACTGTGGTTACAGTTGCTGGCATTGTTGACTTCAAGATTATAGGTCTGACCATTGAGCTCAAATATCGCACCTGCAATACGGCCTGCTACAGGACCTACACTTGCTCCATGCTTGGGACTATTACCTACATAGCTATCAAAATCATCAAAGCCCAAAATCACATTGGCAAAATTTCCAGCCTTGTCAGGTGTGACATAGCGCAAAATGGTCGCACCATAAGTCATAACTTCAAGCTGGTAACCACCATCAGTCTCAAAGCGATAGGCCAAGACATCCTTGCCCTCATGATTTCCAAATACACGTTCTGTGTATGCTTTCATTCTTCTCTCCTTTGATCCATTTCTCTTAAGTAAACAAACCATAGAAAGTGTATTCACCATCTATGGTTGTAGTTTCTATTTTCAGAATCCTTTGTCAGAAAACCTTAAGTAGCTTCTTAACAAAAAGGGATTCTTCTATACCTGTTTTATGCTTCTACACGTTCAGTCCATGAAGTCGCTGTTGTTTGAAGAACTTTGTTGAGTTCATCAATGTTCTCAAATCCAGTTGTACGCAACCATTCGCGAGCTGCTGCTTCACCGTCTTTGATGTAGGCTTCAACTGATCCAGCCCAAGTTGCACGGCCGCAAAGAACACCGTTGAAGTTTGCGCCTGATTCGTGGGCAAAGACAAGTGTTTCTTGGAAAAGTTTGGCTGATACACCTGCACTCAAGTAGATGTATGGAAGATTTGTTGCTTCGTCTTGCGCTTTGAAGAAAGCTGCCGCTTCTTCGCGTGTATGAACGATTTCACCTTCACCAAAGCCTTCAACGTATTTCACATTGACTGGAACTTCTACTTTCAAGACATCGATGTTAAATCGTGGGTCTGAGAAGATCTTCATGGCACCGATAACCTTGTGTGGTTTCACTTTAGCGTATTCTGCAGAACCTGCGTCAGCGATTTTTTCATCGTAAGCCAAGATTTCAAGGAAGAATGGGATGTCTTCCGCCACACACTCTGAACCAATGCGTTCGATGTAGGCTTGTTTTTGTTGGTTGAGTTCGTCAGAGCTATCTACGTCATAGTAAAGCAAGAACTTGACAGCATCTGCACCTTGTTCTTTGATACGTTTTACAGACCAAACATCCAAGCAGTCAGGCAAGCGTTTGGTGCTTGTTGTATCGTAACCAGTTTTTTCATAAGCAAGGAGAAGACCAGCATTGGCATCAAGCGCTTTTGTAGCTGGGAGACCATACTCAGGGTCAAGGAGCATAGAGGATGCGTATTTTGTCAATTCATCTGCTACCAAGACTTTGAGTTCTTCCATTTGAGCCACTGTTGGCTCTTCTGTTTGGTATTGAGCCATGAGGCGTTTCAAAGCGCCACGTTGGTCAAAGGCAAGAGCTGAGATAATGCCGTTCTCGTCAGAGAGTTTGCAAGCAAGCTACTTTATTAGGACTTAATTGTAGTTTATTCATAGACACTTCCTTACTTTTGATAGTCATGAATGATAACACCTTGTACCACACGATTTACGGTACCTGTAGGAGACGGTGTATCTGGTTTATTTTCTACCTTGAGTGAAGTCAATAGGGCAAAGAGTTGGGCATATACGATGTAAGGGAAGACACGGTAAATATCGTTCAAGACACCGCCACAACCAAGGGCTACTTCTTTGACATTTTCAAGACCAAAGGCTTGATCACTCAAAAGCACAACACGACGAGCAATACGGTCACCAGCCACTTCACGAACCAAGTCCAAATCGTACTTGCGAGTATAATCTGTCGTTGTACCAAAGACCAAAACAACTGTATTTTCGTTGATAAGAGATTTTGGACCGTGACGGAAGCCGACTGGACTTTCATACATGGTCGCCACTTGGCCAGCTGTTAATTCCAAAATCTTGAGCTGAGCTTCATGAGCAAGGCCAAAGAAAGGACCAGCACCAAGATAGATGACGCGGTTAAAGTCGAGGTCAACCAACTCTTTGACATCTGCTGCATTGTCTAAAACTTTACGAGCAAGGCTAGAGACAACTTCAAAACGTTCAGCTTTTACAGAAAATTCTGTAGGATCAAAGACCAAGAGAGCTGTTAGCATCATAGACGTAAAGCTAGAAGTCATGGCAAATCCAGCGTCATTGGAAGCAGCTGGTTGCAAGAGCAAAAGATTGCGGTCATCGCCATGAGCTTGAAGAGCCAATTTACCTTCTGCAGCACATGTAATGGTCACTTGATAGAGGTCATCCACCAAGGCTTTGGCCAAATCAACCGTCGCCACACTTTCAGGTGAATTCCCACTACGAGCAAAGGAAACAAGGACAGTCGCCACATCTTTTTTCAAATAAGTTTCTGGATTGGCTACAATATCAGTTGTCGCAATAGCATTGAAATTCCATTTGCGTTCATCATAGACTTCCTTAAAGTATGGTACCAAGGTATCTCCCACATAAGCAGAAGTACCAGCACCCGTCAAGATGATCTTGATATAGTCATGTTTATCAGCGATTCCTTGTAGGAATGCTGCAATTTCTTCCCGTTTCGCTTGATAGGCTTCAAAAGCCTCTTTCCATACATCAGGCTGTTGGTAGATCTCACGAGTCGTGATTTCTGCACCCAGTTCAAGCAATTCTTCTTTTGTGTAATTTAGCATAGAGTTCCTCTAATCTATTATTATTTCATTCCTATTGAAAATATGGGAATGGGAGTGACTCCATTCCCATGTATATTCTATATAAGATGCTCTAAGTCACATCTTATTCATCTTCGTCATCATCGAAGCCAGCTAACAGGTCGTTGACTTTTACAATGCTTTCTGCAGCACGGCTCTTATAATCCGCATCTGCACCTGTAAGGCTTGCATTGATAAATTCAATCACCATTGGAAGATTCATCCCTGCGTAGAGTTCAATGTCGCGACCTTCCATAATCAAACGGCTTACCACGTTACATGGTGTTCCACCGAGAAGATCCGCAAAGACTAGGAAATCATCCAATCCTTCGATAGCAGCTTCAAATTTAGCAGTAAATTCTTCTGGTCCATCTTCTGGAAGAAGAGCAACCGCATGAATGTTGTCTTGTGGTCCCATAATCATTTCTGTGCTACCTTTAAGTTCTTCACAGAAACGACCGTGGCTCACTAAAATCAATGATTTAGTCATAAATTATGCGCCCATTCCAAGTGCAAATTTACCAAAGGCAGAAAGAGCCAAGGCAAGCACGATAATGATACCGATAGCTTTTGTAGAGTTCATACCTTTCTTACCAAGCAACCAGAAGATAAATGCAGTGAAGATTGCTGGAAGCAAACGTGGGAAGATTGAGTTCAAGATGTCTTGGAAGTCAATCATCTTTTCACCGATTGGTAATTTGTATGAAATTTCAAAGTTGATCATTGTTGCTACAAGAGCACCCATCATGAATACACCAAGTACAGATGCAGCTTCAATCAAAGCTGTCAAAGTACTTTGCATGTTGTTGATAAGGTTAACCCCTTCTTTGTATGCAAATTCCAACTGTTTCCAACGGAAGATGTCATACGCTACTGCAACTGCAATCCAAAGGAAGATACCCCAAGGTTGACCAGCAATAGCCATTGTTGCAGCGATAGATCCCATGATAGCAGGTACAAGTGAACCAAAGATAGTATCTCCAAGAGGAGCGAATGGTCCCATCAAACCTGTCTTGATACCGTTAACCGCATCTTTTGAACCAACGCCATCTTTTTCTTCCATAGCAAGGTCAAAACCAGCGATAATTGTGTGGAAGAATGGTGAAGTGTTGAAGAATTGAGTATGAACTTTCATCATTTCTTCAACTCAGGAGTTCCATCTCCATACATTTTACGCAATTGTGGCAAGATCATGTAAAGGTAACCTGATGCTTGCATACGTTCGTAGTTCCATCCCAATTGGAAAGTGAACAAGCTACGTTTGTTAATTTGATTAAAATCTTCTTTTGTTAATTTGTAATTAGAATTCGTCATCTTCAATTTCCCCACTTTCTGATGGTGTAGAAGGTGCTGCTACAGCAACTTTTTGGCTGTTCTTGAAGTGAACAACCGCAAGGAAGATACCTACGATAGAGATACCGATCATAGACAATCCTTTGAAGTTGTTAACAAAGCCAATTTTTTCAGCAACTTCAGCAGGAAGAGTGCCAATGATTCCAGCAACTGCTCCACCAAGACTTGTTACGTTTGAGTAAAGAACAGTCAACATAGCTGTCAAACCGAATCCCATAGCAAGGTAGTGAAGGTTACGTTTAACTGGAAGGTAACGAAGCAAGATTGCAAATCCAAGACCTGGAAGCATACGACCTGCAAGTGTCAAACCGTCTGCAACCCATTGGTATTCTTTAACAAGGTTTACAACACCTTGTACGAATTCTCCACCAAAAGCAAGAGCGAAGAATACTGGAAGGGCACGTGAAAGAGCCCATGGAATCGCACCAAGTAGGTAGTTGCGTTCGATTCCTTTGTAGTCAAAGCGTTCAATCGCAGCGTCAATACGGTGTGCGAAGAATGTAGTAGTCATACGACCAAGTACGTCGAAGTAAGTCAAAAGTGCTGCTACTGGTACAGCGATTGTAGTGATCGCAAGGTCTGTTTCTATACCTTGTGAAACTGAGAAAGCTGTCGCAAGAACCGCACCAGAAGTTGCGTCGATACGAGAAGCACCACCGAAGGTACCTACCCCAAGTACGAACAACTGCAAGCTACCACCGATAAACAAACCAGTTGTCACATCTCCCATGATCAAACCGGTAATGAAACCAGCGAATACAGGGGAACCTGCAGATGAAACGATTGTCAACTCATCACAGATTTGATAAGCTGAGTACAAAGTGAGAAGTAAAATTTGCCACCATTGTATCATAACAATGACCTCCTAAAAATTTTTTCCTATTTTAATAAGCTCAAAAAGTCTGAAACTGGATCATTTGGAACCATTTGAGCAGTGAGTTTAACACCTTTTTCTGCTAGTTTGTGGAAATCTTCCACATCCTTATCTACCACATTGATAGAACGTGTGATAGAGCGAGTTTCTGGTGTTTGAGACATATTGCCGACGTTGAGTGTTTCAAGCGGAACACCTGCTTCAACCAAACCAAGGAAACGGTCTGGTTTACGTGCAACGATAAAGAGACGTTGGCTATCGTATTTACCAGCAAGGATATTTGCTGCCGCTTTCTCAACTGGCAAGATACTAAGTTTCACACCTGGTGGTGTAGCAAGTTTCAAGCCACTCTTCTCAATATCGTTGTTAACAACTTCGTCGTCTACAACCATAATGCGTGAAACATTTAGTTTTCCAGCCCAAAGATTGGCTACTTGACCGTGGATCAAACGTCCATCGATACGGCATCCTACAATTGTCATAAGTTTTCCCCCTTTATGTGTTTTAGTGTAGGTTTACGAGTTAAGTGAATCTCTTCTTTATATTCGCCCTCAGTTTCAAAGATGATGATGCGGTTAGCACCTTCCTTGAGATAACTATGAGGGATATAAAGTGAGAGGGTCGGGCCGACGTTCCAGAAACGCCCTAGGTGACGCCCGTTGACAAAAGGCAACTCCTTACCAAACTCAGACAAGTCTAAGTAGGTATCCTTCGGCTCTTCAACAGTAAAGTCGAAAGCGTAAAAGGCTGGTTGTCCTTCTGTCCATCCTTTTGAAAAATCAATTTTCTCAGGATTATCCAGTGGTAGTGGATATTGTTTCCAATTCAGTAAGAAATGTAGATCTTTGCAGACACCTGTACGAATTCCTTTATGTTGCGTATCTGCTAAGAACTTATGTCCGTAGTTGACACGCCCCATATTTTCAATCAAGATGTCAATCTCTGAAAAGCCTTCTCGGTTGCCCTGACAGTAGATATCTTCACCAATCTCTGTCTGGTATTGAGTAGCAATCCATTGACCATCTACAAAGAGTTGAGCTCGGTCACGTCCATCGATGATACGGAGACGTTCCTCTTCTGCATCCCAACTTGCCTCATTGCGGTAGAGAAGGTAGCCATAACTTTGACCAAGTTCTTCCATCGCTTTTGGATAGAGGCTCTCAGTAGGACTAGAGAGACTATCCAGAGTTTCAAACAAGGACACTTTTTCGACTAGTGGAATGGATTCCATTCCCATGCTTTCCTTGTAAAGTGGTTCCAATTGTGGATACTCTGGGAAGTGGGTTGCCATCATCTTCTTGACTGCTAAGTATTTAGCAGTTGGATTTCCTTCTTCATCGAGAAGGGCATCATAATCATAAGATGTAACTTGAGGCAAATCTAGAGTCCCTCGAGCCGAGCAACCATTCATGAAACCAAAGTTTGTTCCGCCATGGAACATATAAAGGTTAATCGAACCTTGCTCCAAAACCTCTCGAACAGCTTCTGCCAATTCTTTAGGATCTCGTGTGATGATGGGTTCTTTCCAACGGTTGAACCAGCCATCCCAGAACTCCATACACATGAGGGGCCACTTCTTGCCATACTCATCAAAGAATTCCTGCATCTGTGAAAAGTTGTACGGAGCTTTAGAACCGAAATTCCCTGTCACAAAGAGGTCATCTTCGATCAAGGTTCCGGCTTTCAGAGTAGCCCTCCATGGACCATCTGAAGTAAAGAGTGGGCAATCAATCCCTCGGTCTTCCATCAATTTCCGAATCGCTCGTAGATAAGACTTATCTTCTCCATAAGAGCCATATTCATTTTCGACTTGCATCATGAGAATGTTTCCGCCATTATCCAACAAGCGAGGTACAAGCCTTGGCAATAATTGGTCATAATAGCGAGCAACAGCCTCGATGTAGGCTGGGTCGGACGAGCGAATTCGCATGTCCTTGGTCAAGAGCCAAGCCGGCAAGCCACCAAATTCCCATTCCGCACAGATAAATGGAGACGGGCGTACAATGGCATAGAGACCCAGATCTTGTGCAATTTGAAGAAATCTCTCCAAATTTCTGGCACCTTCAAAATCAAACTCCCCTTCAACAGGTTCGTGTAAATTCCAAGCCACATAGGTCTCGACTGTATTAAAGCCAAGCGCCTTTAAGTTATAGAGAGAATGATACCAATCCTCTGCTGGAATCCTAAAATAATGAATGGCGCCGGACAAAATCTTGAACGGTTTTTCGTCTAAATAGAAATCGTCCTCAATTTTTAAATCTTGTCATGTTATTACCTCTGACGAATTAAGTTTGCGCTTTCATTTATTATAATATTAACTATAATCAAATCTTTTGCATTTGTCAATAGGTTTTAGAAAATTCTTTAAAAATTTTTTTCTATTTTTTTACTTCTTTTTTTACCAAAATTATCTAAAAAAATAGCATGAAATGAGGGCTTTTTGCACGACTCCTGTTTTGACGGCGCTTTTATATATGTGCAAAATAATATTTTTTTAATGTATTATGTTATTTTTTTTCATCTAAATGCTACTATTTTTCTTTGTGTTTGTGGTAAAAATCAAAGAAGGAGAAAGAAAAAAATTGAGGTGCAATTATGGCTATTCCAAAATACCAATATATTAAAGACGAACTCAAGAATAAAATCATCTCAGGTCAATTTGCGAGTGGAGACAAGTTTTATACTGAAGCAGAGTTGATCGCGATGTATGATGTCAGTTCTATCACAGTTGTTCGTGCCTTGAACGACCTTTGCCAAAGATGGCTATATTGTCCGCCAACAAGGAAAAAGGGACTTTTTGTTTCACGCGCCCGTAAGCACAAACTCGTTGAGTTTTCAGACGTAGAAATTTTTTTGAAACAAAAGACGATAAGGTAACTGTCCTTTCTATCGAACGTGGAAATAAGCTTGAATATTTGGAAAAACTTGGTTTGCGTGGAGACCAGTTCTACTACAAGATCGAACGGACACGTCAAACTAACGGTGTGACCTATATCTACCACACTTCTTATATTCCCGAACAATATATCAATGCCAACTATCCAAATCTTGACTATTATAGTTCTATCTATAAACGTTTCAAATTGGATTACCGCATTCACATGACTGATGAGCATTTTGAGGAAATCAACGAAATCGCATTCCCAACACCCGAGCATGCTGCTTCTACTTTGGGAATTGATACACAATTTCCAACTGTCTTCCAAACGAAGACTACAAAACTTGAGGCCACTGGCCAAGTCCTTGCCTATAGTGAAACTTATAAGCGAGCAGACTACTACAAAATCAAATTCATCTCGTGTGATCGAGGTCATTAAGAAAAAGCTTGAGCCTAGCTCAGGCTTTTTCTATGTTCATTATAGCATGCACCATTTGGTATGAACATATGACGAAGGGTAATTCTTTAATTAGTAGTGCTTTTACTAAAAACAAGTTAAATATTGGCTAGATTTTCCTTGTTTTTTTAGTTTTTTTGACAATTTTTTTCCTAAATCTTATGATTTCCTCCATTTATTATAGTTCTTTCATAAAAGCCGCTTGACTTTTTATATCTTAGATAATAAAAATAAAAAAACAGTTTTGTGTAAACGCTATCACACAATATAATAACAGGGAGGTTTTATCATGAAACTAGAAAAGAAACAGCGCTTCTCCATTCGTAAGTACGCGATTGGAGCAGCTTCTGTACTCATAGGATTTGCTTTTTGGTACCCAAGTCAGTGTCTGCCGACAGCGTCACTCCAACACCAGAAAAATCCAAGCGCAGCTCAGACTGCTCAAGGAGAACCACAGACAGCTGAGACATCGGTTGAAAGCAAGCTTGAAAAAACAGTCGAGGCAAAAGAAGCTTCAGCTACACTCGCTCCAACAGTCGAAAAAACTGAATCCCCAGCAGTTGCAGAGAAAGTTGACGAGACTCCAGTCACTGAAAAAGCTACTCCTGTTTCAGAAGAAAACTCAGAAGCAGTAAAAAACGACGAAGATAAGAGAAATGAAGCCGTCACACCTGCTGCAGTTGCTCCTAGCACTGAACGAGCAAGTCAAGTAAATGAAAAAAACTGGCGAAAAAGAAAAAATGATCTCAATCGACGCTGGACGCAAGTACTTCTCTCCAGACCAACTCAAAGAAATCATCGACAAAGCCAAACACTACGGTTATACTGACCTCCATCTCTTAGTCGGAAATGATGGCATGCGTTTCATGCTGGATGACATGACGATCAAAGCCAATGGCAAAACCTATGCCAGTGAAGATGTCAAACGTGCACTCGAAAACGGAACCGATGCCTACTACAAGGATCCAAACGGCAACCACTTAACAGAGAGCCAAATGACGGACTTGATCAACTATGCTAAAAACAAAGGCATTGGTCTCATCCCAACTGTAAACAGCCCTGGTCACATGGATGCAATTTTGCATGCCATGAAAGAACTAGGCATCCAAAAACCGAACTTCAACTACTTTGGTAAGGAATCTGCTCGTACCGTTGACCTTGATAACAAAGAAGCAGTTGCATTTACCAAGGCTCTGATTGACAAGTATGCTGCTTACTTCGCTGGCAAATCTGACATTTTCAATATCGGACTAGACGAATACGCAAATGATGCTACAAACGCCAAGGGCTGGAGCGTTCTGCAAGCTGATAAATATTATCCAAATGAAGGGTATCCTGTAGATGGATATGAGAAATTTATCGCCTACGCAAACGACCTTGCTCGCATCGTCAAATCTCACGGCCTCAAACCAATGGCCTTCAACGATGGTATCTACTATAATGGCGATACTAGCTTTGGTACTTTTGACAAAGACATCATCGTTTCTATGTGGACTGGTGGATGGGGCGGATACGACGTCGCTTCTTCTAAACTTTTAGTTGAAAAAGGCCACCAAATCCTTAATACCAACGATGCTTGGTACTACGTCCTCGGACGAAATGCCGATGGCCAAGGCTGGTACAACCTCGACCAAGGACTCAATGGTATCAAGAACACTCCAATCACCTCAGTACCAAAATCTGAAGGAGCAGACGTTCCATTCATCGGAGGTATGGTAGCTGCTTGGGCGGACACCCCATCTGCACGCTATTCACCATCACGCCTCTTCAAACTCATGCGTAGCTTCGCAAATGCCAATGCTGAATACTTCGCAGCTGACTATGAGTCTGCTGAGCAAGCCCTGAAAGAAGTACCAACAGACCTTAAACGCTATACTGCAGAAAGCGTCGCAGCTGTAAAGAAGCTGAAAAAGCCATTCGCTCACTCGATAGCAACCTCAGCCGTGCCCAACAAGACACCATTGATCAAGCAATCGCGAAACTCCAAGAAGCTGTAAGCAATTTGACCTTCACACCAGAAGCTCAAAAAGAAGAAGACGCGAAACGCGAAGTTGAGAAACTTGCCAAGAACAAGGTAATCTCAATCGACGCTGGACGTAAGTACTTCACGATTGACCAACTCAAACGCATCGTAGACAAGGCGAGCGAACTCGGCTATTCTGACATTCATCTCCTCCTTGGAAATGATGGACTTCGCTTCCTACTTGATGACATGACTATCACTGCTAACGACAAAACTTATGCAAGCGACGATGTCAAAAATGCCATCATCGAAGGAACAAAAGCTTACTACGATGATCCAAACGGAACTACTCTTAGTCAAGCTGAAATCACTGAATTGATCGAGTACGCAAAATCAAAAGGCCTCGGACTCATCCCAGCGATCAACAGCCCAGGTCACATGGATGCCATGCTCGTCGCTATGGAAAAACTTGGAATCAAGAATCCTCAAGCCAACTTTGACAAGGTCTCTAAAACAACCATGGACCTTGAAAACGAAGAGGCGATGAACTTTGTCAAAGCCCTCATCGGCAAGTACATGGACTTCTTTGCAGGCAAAACTAAGATCTTCAACTACGGTACCGACGAATATGCCAATGATGCCACCAATGCTCAAGGCTGGTACTACCTCAAATGGTATGGACTCTATGGCAAGTTTGCTGAGTACTCTAATACTCTTGCTGCCATGGCCAAAGAACGAGGCCTTCAACCGATGGCCTTCAACGATGGTTTCTACTACGAGGACAAGGATGATGTTGAGTTTGACAAGGATGTCATCATCTCTTACTGGTCTAAAGGATGGTGGGGTTACAACCTTGCGACGCCTCAGTACCTAGCAAGCAAAGGCTATAAACTCCTCAATACAAACGGAGACTGGTACTACGTGCTAGGTAATCACAAACCAGACGAAGCCTACCCACTATCAAAGGCACTTGAAAACTCTGGCAAAGTGCCATTTAACCAGCTTGCTTTCTACCAAATATCCTGATGTAGACCTTCCAACCGTCGGAAGCATGCTTGCCATCTGGGCAGACAAACCAAGTGCTGAGTACAAGGAAGAAGAAATCTTTGAACTCATGACTGCCTTTGCAGACAATAACAAAGACTACTTCCACGCTAACTACAACGCACTCCGTGAAGAACTTGCTCAAATCCCTGCAAACTTGGATGGATACAGTAAGGAAAGCTTGGATGCTCTAAATGCAGCTAAAGAAGCTCTCAACTACAACCTTAACCGTAACAAACAAGCCGAGTTAGACGCTCTCGTAACCAAACTCAAGGCAGCCCGCCTAGGCCTCAAACCAGCAGCAACTCACTCAGGAAGCCTCGATGAAAACGAACTAGCTGCCAACGTTGAAACCAAACCGGAACTCATCACAAGAGCAGAAAAGATTCCATTTGAAGTTATCAAGAAGGAAAATCCGAACCTCCCAACCGGTCAGGAAAAGATCATCACACCAGGTGTAGAGGGCGAACGCACTCATTACATCTCTGTCCTTACTGAAAATGGAAAACAAACAGAAACGGTTCTAGATAGCCAAATAACCAAAAAACCTGTGACCCAAGTGGTTGAAATCGGTGCCCCTATTACCCACAAAGGGGATGAAAGTGGCCTTGCTCCAGCTGTCGAAGCGAAACCAAGACTGGACATCCAAGAGGAAGAGATTCCGTTCACTACCGTAACACGTGAAAATCCACTCTTGCTCAAGGGGAAGACTCAAATCCTTACCAAAGGTGTTAACGGTCGTCGCAGTCATTACTACTCTGTGAGTACTAGTGCTGATGGCAAAGAAGTGAAGACTCTTGTCGATAGCCTTGTAACGCAAGAAGCAGTGACACAAATCATTGAAGTCGGAACCCTTGTAACCCATGTAGGGGACGAACACGGTCTTGCTCCAGCCGCAGAAACAAAACCGAGACTGGACATTCAAGAGGAAGAAATTCCATTCACTACTGTGACACGTGAAAATCCTCAATTACCAAAAGGACAAACACAAGTTGTTACTAAAGGAGCTAACGGCTACCGTACTGCCTTCTACTCTGTGAGCACTACTGCTGATGGAAAAGAAGAAAGAACCCTTGTCAATAGTGCGGTATCGCAGGAAGCGGTAGCTCAGGTTGTCGAAGTCGGAACTGCCGTTGAGAAAGCTGAGCAAGCTGAAACAACTACTAGCAAAGCAGATGAAAAACAACTCCCTGCAACAGGAAGTCAAGACTCTGCGGGCTTGGTCGCAGCAGGACTCATGGCCACACTAGCAGCCTACGGACTCACTAAGAGAAAAGAAGATTAAACCCCTTCGATAAGCATACAAAAAAGCGAGATTGAATCTCGCTTTTTATTGTTATGATTAGTCACCGAGTCCGATACGTTCAAAGATATCATCCACTCGTTTAGTGTAGTATGCAGGGTTGAAGATTTCATCGATTTCCTCTTGAGTCAGGCGCGAAGTCACTTCTGGATCTGCTTCAAGAAGTGGTTTGAAGTCCACTTGATTGTCCCAAGAGTAGGCTGTTTTTGGTTGCACCAAGTCATAGGCTTGCTCACGCGTCATGCCTTTTTCAATCAAAGTCAACATAGCACGTTGGCTAAAGATAAGACCAAACGTAGAGTTCATGTTGCGGATCATGTTTTCTGGGAAGACTGTCAAATTCTTGACGATATTTCCGAAACGATTGAGCATGTAGTCAATCAAAATGGTTGTATCTGGTGTGATAATGCGCTCAGCTGATGAGTGCGAGATATCACGTTCGTGCCAGAGAGCAACATTTTCATAAGCCGTCACCATGTGACCACGAATAACACGTGCCAGACCTGTCATGTTTTCAGAACCGATAGGGTTGCGTTTGTGAGGCATCGCAGATGAACCTTTTTGTCCTTTGGCAAAGAATTCCTCTACTTCGCGTTGCTCAGACTTTGCAAACCACGAATCTCAGTCGCCATACGTTCGATTGAAGTCGCGATGCTAGCAAGAACTGCAAAATACTCAGCGTGAAGGTCACGAGGAAGCACCTGTGTAGAGATTTCTTGAGCACGGATACCCAGTTTGTCACAGACGTATTGCTCTACAAATGGTGGGATGTTGGCAAAGTTACCAACCGCACCCGAAATCTTACCAGCTTCCACACCAGCAGCTGCATGCTCGAAACGCTCGATATTACGCTTCATTTCACTGTACCAAGTCGCCAATTTAAGACCAAAAGTTGTCGGCTCAGCGTGCACACCGTGGGTACGCCCCATCATGATGGTGAACTTGTGCTCCTTAGCCTTATCAGCGATGATGTTGGTGAAGTTTTCAAGGTCACGACGGATGATGTCGTTGGCCTGCTTGTAGAGGTAACCGTAGGCTGTATCCACCACGTCGGTAGAAGTCAACCCATAGTGAACCCACTTGCGCTCCTCACCAAGCGTCTCAGAAACCGCACGTGTGAAAGCCACCACATCGTGACGCGTCTCCTGCTCAATCTCCAAAATACGGTCGATGTCAAAATCCGCCTTCTCGCGAATCAAAGCCACATCTTCCTTAGGGATTTCTCCCAACTCAGCCCATGCCTCATCAGCCAAGATTTCCACCTCAAGCCAAGCACGGTATTTATTTTCTTCACTCCAAATGTTCGCCATCTCAGGGCGAGAGTAACGGTTGATCATGATTAAGATACCAAGGGCGACTAGAAAGCGACTGAATTTTAGGAAACCAACGACGGACGCTTACGTCCTAGGAGGTTTATCTAAATTCCGAGCTTTCCGCCCGGATTCAGTTCTGCAAACTAGATGCCCATTCCCTTTCTTTGTTTACAATTAGGAAGTCCGTAGCCCGTATTCAGTTAAGAGGATACAGACCCTTGTTACTTTCTATTATAATAGATCTTACAGGAGGAGGGACGCTTTTAGTCCGAATTCAAATACTTGAACTGCCCCTCTTCTCCCGTTTTTGTTTATTTATCGAGTTATCAATAGAAATAAAATTTTGAAACTCTTTACTATCTAGAATATACTTAAGTGATCTATTCTCAAAAATATTTATGTAGATCAGTAATATATGCTATTTTAATTTTTAGTTTCATCTTTAAATATTTGCTAGTACTATCAACGACCACTTTTAAATTCTTATATTTTTATTAAAGAATCTAATTCTTGAATTTTATCTTCAACATACTCAATTCTATCTGGACTATTATATTGTCTACATAGTATAATAGAAAAATTCTAGATTATCTCTTTCTTTTGGAAAAATACTTTTACCTTCAAATCATGACTACGTAAATTTTCTATACCAATTTTGGGGTCGTCACTTTTATTTTTGTAATTCTTTGACTATTATCTTAAAAATCTGGAATTCGTTCTAATGCAATATTCTCAATAGAATAATAATCTATTTTCACTATATTCTTAAACTCATTTTCCCCTAATCTATAATCACCATCTATAATACCAATCGTGTTTTTAGTGCCCGCTTCTTCAAGTTTTTTTATAATATCAATACAATTTCCTCCATCTTGTACATCATAAGAGTATAGCTCTTCAATTTGTTGATAAAAAAATTTATTATTTCCTTCTACTAAACAAACTGGCCTATAACTTATCTCAGCTCCAATCTCATCGTATATCTCTAATACTTCTTCTAATTCTTCCTCTAACATTATCTTTCTATCTTCACTACCTTGTTTTCTTCACTATACGCTTTAAAATCTTTATATATATATGGCGCATGAGTAGCTATTATAACTTTTTTTATCACCAACAACATCAAATATATCTCCGATTATTCGCTTCTGAAATGACAAAGATAAAGAAACTTCCGGCTCATCTATTAAATAAATATCAGTATCTGTAAAAAATTAGTTTTAAAAAAATAAAAAAATATTACATTACGTTCACCAGATGAGAACTTTGAAATATCAAGTTCATTATCCGATTTATAAAAATGAAATTCCCTTTTTTTATCTAATTCAATTTTTAAATCAAAAATACCTTTTTATGACACTGTTAAATTGCTCAACATTGGATTGTAACTTATTAATCTTATTAACAATTTCTAACTGCTGGCCACTACTTTTCCCAAACTGCACCAAAAAATTTCTGCTTGTAGATCATGGCTTTGTTTTCTAATTTCTGTAAAAAAATATTTCAAAAATCTTTCTCATTTGTTGAAATTACCATTGAAGACCAGCTGCTAGCTCATTCCTCAATCTTCTTTTTTTGATCTTTAAGAAGTCTTGGTTTTCTATAGTACTCAAGATCATCGAAATTATGAAAATAGTTATTAATAATTTGAAAAAAATTATTCTCTCATATTCTTTAAGATCAACACCTACTCTAGTAGCCATAATTAGAGAATCATCTTTTTAATTCACTAATAGATACCCTACTCACATCCCGAATCCATTTTCTAATTAAATTTGGACGAAAATTATAAGGAAAAATCACTATTCACAAAATAATCAAGTGCTGTCCTAGTATTACGGATATCAGAATTAGAAAAAAATTATCTAAAACAAGCCCAGAAGAAATAAACTCTAATTTTAATTCAACATATGATTCAAAAAAATATCTTTATACGATTTAAAAATAATCAATAAAGTTTTCATTTTCTTTATTGATTATTTCATCTTTGACCTGAAAATATTTCATCATACCCAATATTATTGATTTTAAAATTTTTGATATTCAAATCTTTTAGTATATTCCTCAATTTTTACATCAGAGTTAGCCTTAGACAACTCAATAATTGAATTAATAGTTTTTTTAATACTCGAGTTTTTCCCAGTCCCATTCTCACCAAATAATACAACATTATTTCCTAACGGTAGCTCAATAGTCGACAACGTATCTTCAAAAATCTATAAGTAATTTTTGTGCCATAAAAATTCTCCTATTGAAAAATAAATTTTAAATTCATTTCTCATTATTTTGTCGAATATCACTCAACCTCCTCTTTTCCCAATCCATACAGATGGGTAGTGATCTAGTGTATTCAAATCTGTATCAAGTGGTAAATCGTAAATTGCTAGATAGTTTTCTGGATTTCGAGCAACTAGTTCTTCATACTTAGCTTTCACTTTTTCTTGATTACTACTAGCATATAAAACTTCGACAACTGCTCCCTTCTTATCCTTTTCAACAAATGCATTTACGATTATTTTAATCATAGATTTCTCCTAAAAATCAATCCCTTCCCCAAACTCTTCCACCTCATTCGGCGTATCACTAAACAAAGTCACGTGTCCCATCTTGCGGTTGTGCTTCGCTTCTATTTTACCATACATGTGGAGGTGGGCGCTTGGATTTTCTGCGACATACTTTTCAGCAGCCTCGACGTGCTGGCCGAGAACATTGAGCATCACAGCAGGCGCATGGAGTTTGATGACTGGCAATGGTGCTCCGAGAACGCCTAAGATATGGGTATCAAACTGGGAGAAGTCGCAGGCTTCGATTGAGTAGTGCCCTGAGTTGTGTGGACGTGGCGCAATCTCGTTGACGATAATATCATCAGCCGTCGCAAACATTTCCACGCAGAGAGTTCCAGACAAGTTGAGTTGCTCAGCGATTCTCACTGCCATAGCTTTGGCTTTTTCAGCTAGACTTTCTGAAATGCGAGCTGGGACAATGGTCTTAGATAAGATGTTGTTGCGGTGGATATTTTCCTGAACTGGGAAAACCGTCACATCCTTGCCATTTCCTGACACGATGACAGAAATCTCAAGGTCGAAATTGACGAATTCTTCTAAAACGCAATCTGCTGAATCGGCTAGCGCATGAGCTTCTTCCAAGTCTGCTTCTGAACGAATAACCTTTTGTCCGTGTCCATCGTAGCCACCAGTCGCAGTCTTTAGGACATAGTTTTTCGATAGGTCAATCTCCGCCAAATCTTGGCTTGAAGTCACAACCTTGTAGGGTGCCACAGTGACTTGAGCCTTATTTGAAAGAAAGTCCTTTTCAAAAATACGATTTTGCGAAATACGAAGCAGGTCTGTACCTTGTGGAAGCTGACCGTCTTTGATAACAGCGTCCAACCGTCAGCATCGACATTTTCAAACTCATAGGTGAGGACATCGCAACGCTCAGCCAGCTGACGGAGGGCACCCACATCGTTATAGGGAGCCACGATGATTTCCGCCACACGAGAGGCAGGGCAATCCGCCGCAGGATCCAGCGCGATGACCTTGTGCCCCATGTAGATAGCAGAAATGGCCATCATCTGACCCAGCTGACCGCCACCGATAATTCCGATTGTTTTAGATGAGCTCATTGGTAGACTCCTCTGCGATTTTTCCTTGCTCTTCTGCGAAATCTGCTAACGCTATTGCAATAGCCTGATCCTCTACTGACAGGAGACGGAGGGCAAAGAGTGCCGCATTGGTCGCACCCGCTTCACCAATAGCCATGGTTGCGACTGGTACTCCGCCCGGCATCTGTACGATAGAGTAGAGTGAGTCCACGCCACTAAGCGCGCGTGATTTGACTGGTACACCAATGACTGGAAGGGTTGTTTTGGCAGCTACCATACCTGGCAAATGGGCTGCGCCACCAGCACCAGCGATGATAACCTTGATGCCACGACTACGTGCTTCCTCAGCATGTTTGAACATGAGGTCTGGTGTACGGTGGGCAGAGACAACCTTCTTTTCGTAGGCTACACCGAAACGGTCTAGGACTTCGGCAGTTTTTTGCATGGTTGCCCAGTCGGATTTTGAGCCCATGATGATGGAAATTATTGGTTTAGTCATAATTTTTCTTTCCTTTCAACAATCACCTTAGGTTGTGAGGGACGGCAGCAGCCACCACCAAAGGTGTCTCATGCCTAAATCGGAAGCCCAAGGTCTTCCGATTTCCCTGAACGATTGGCTTATAATCCAATCGTTCTTTCACAACGGCGGTGATTGCTCTATATTAGCTCGCTAATGCTCGCAAATCAAACGACCATTATCGTATTTGGCGACTTCGTCGCTTTTACACCCTTATTTGTTTGCCTTGCTTCCGATATCTGTTCGGTAGAAAAGGCCTTCTGTTTTTTTGTTGGGATAGTTCTTGGTAGATGGTATCTTGGGCTTCTTTGACAGTGTTGGCTGTGGTGACTAGCATATAGACACGGCCGCCATTTGAGAGCAGTGCTCTGCTACTTTCCGCAAACTTAGCCCCTGCATAATAGGTGATGATGTCACCATCGGTTTTAGCTGGCAACTCAACGCCCTTTTCATAATCTAGCGGATAGCCATTTGACGCGACAACCACACCCAGAGTCACGCCCTTGTCGGTCCAAGTGATGCTCGGCTCCTTACCATCGAGAATATCAGTGATATTTTGTGCAAAGTCAGAAGTCAGGCGGGGCAGGATAATCTGAGTTTCAGGATCTCCAAAGCGAGCGTTGAACTCAATGACCTTAGGCCCGTCTGCTGTCAAGATAAGCCCTGCATAAAGAACACCAAGATACGGGCGACCTTCCTGGATCATGCCCTCAAGGACTGGCTTGACAATAGTGTCAACCGCTGTGTCAACCACACTCTGTGACAAGTGAGGAACTGGCGCATAGGCACCCATACCGCCCGTGTTAGGCCCCTTGTCACCATCGTAGGCACGTTTGTGATCCTGAGCTGTTGGCATGATGTAGAACTTGTCACCATTGACAAAGGCAAAAAGTGAAAATTCCTCACCTTCAAGAAATTCCTCAATAACCACACGCGCACCTGAGTCACCAAATTTATTGTCCAAGAGCATCTCGTGAGCGGCTTCGACTGCTTGCTCAACTGTCTCAGCAACGACGACACCTTTCCCAAGCGCCAAGCCATCCGCCTTGACCACGATAGGAGCCCCCTGCTTTTCGATATAGGCCTTAGCTTCCTCAAAGTCTGAGAATGTGCCATAGGCTGCTGTCGGAACGCTGTATTTGACCATTATTTCCTTAGCAAAATCCTTGGACCACTCCAGCTCCGATGCAGCCCTAGTCGGACCAAAAGCCTTGAGCCCAGCTTGGTTAAAATCATCCACAATCCCAGCCGCAAGGGCGTCATCTGGACCAATGAAGGTCCAAGCAATATCGTTGGCTTTTGCAAACTCAATCAATTTAGAATGTTCGGAAATAGAGATATTTACCAATTCCAGACCATCCAGAGTCATTCCATCATTTCCAGGGGCTACAAAAACTTTTTCAACGTCTTTTGATTCAAGTAACTTCTTAGCAATCGCATGTTCACGACCACCCGAACCGACAACTAACAGCTTCATCTCTCAACCTCTTTTGCGAATTATTTACTAACATTATATCACAAACGTTCGTTTTAATCTTGTTTCACTTAGCATTTTAAACCAAAAAAGGAAAGAAACTGTTTTCTTCCCTTTCGTTTTTTAATGTCTAAAATGTCTTACACCTGTGAAGACCATGGTCAGCCATATTTATCCGCTGCTTCGATAGACTCTTGGTCACGCACAGACCCACCTGGCTGGATGATGGCCTTGATACCTGCTTTGGCGATTTCTTCCACGTTATCCGCAAATGGGAAGAAGGCATCTGAAGCAAGAACAGCGCCGTCAAGACGGTCTTTGGCTTGGTCAATGGCGATACGAACAGAGGCCACACGGTTAGTTTGACCCGGGCCAACACCAAGTGTCATGTGGTCGTTGGTTACGATGATTCCGTTTGATTTGACGTATTTGATGGCCTTCCAAGCGAACTCAAGAGCTGTCGCTTCTGTCTCGGTTGGCTGGCGTTTGGTCACCACTTGCCAGTCAGCTGGGCTTTCCTTGACCACGTCTTGATTTTGCACCAGAAGTCCACCTACTACGCCTGTGTACTCTGCTTCTACTTCACTGGCATCTTGGGCATCAAATGGCAAGGCAAGAATGCGCAAGTTTTTCTTTTTATTGGTCAAAATAGCTAGCGCTTCATCCGTATAACTTGGTGCAATGATGATTTCAAGGAAAACGCCATGCATCTTCTCAGCTGTCGCAGCATCCACCTGACGGTTGAGAACGACAATCCCACCGAAGATAGACACTGGGTCAGACTCATAAGCGTAGTCCCAAGCAGTCTCGATGTCATCAGCCTGACCGATTCCACATGGGTTCATGTGTTTGAGAGCCACAACGGTTGGACGGTCTTTGAAGTCACGAATAATACGAATCGCAGCGTCAGCATCACGGATATTATTGAATGACAATTCTTTACCGTTGAGCTGTTTAGCCGATGCAATCGAGTAGTCTGTCGGCAAGGCTTTTTGGTAGAAATCGGCATCCTGTTGAGGATTTTCACCGTAACGCATAGCTTGCTTGAGATCATAGGTCAAAGTGAGCTTTTCTGGTTTGCTTTCCCTGACTTGAGTAGTGAAATACTCTGCAATCAAGGCATCATAAGCCGCTGTGTGACGGAAAACCTTTGCCGCCAAACGTTGGCGCGTTTCATAAGTCGTTTCACCATTTGATGATAATTCTTCAAGAACAACAGCGTAGTCAGCAGGATCCACCACAACTGTTACACTAGCGTGGTTTTTAGCTGCTGAACGAAGCATTGATGGACCACCGATATCAATGTTTTCGACTGCATCAGCGTAAGTCACGTCTGGTTTGAGAATCGTTTCCTTGAATGGGTAAAGGTTGACCACAACAAGGTCGATGAGCTCAATTTGGTTCTCCTTAGCGGCCTCTAGGTGGCTATCAAGGTCACGACGAGCAAGAAGACCACCGTGGATGTTTGGATGAAGGGTCTTGACACGACCGTCCATCATCTCTGGGAAGCCAGTCACATCGTCAATGGCAATGGTATCAACACCGGCATTATCAAGGGTAAATTTGGTTCCACCTGTTGAGATAATGTCCCAACCAAGTTTTTTGAGTTCTTGGGCAAATTCAACAATGCCCGCTTTATCTGAGACACTGATTAGTGCGCGTTTAGTCATTTTCTCTCCTATTTGTTTGATTCAAAACTATATACAGCTTCGGAAAAGTCCCGTGTTGAGTTCAATACTTTATACAAATATTTATTTTTGAGGAGAATTTCCATTCGTGTTTTGTGAAACTTGTTCTTGAACAACATAGTATCTTCCACTTCTATTTTTTTAATAATATATAAGTTTTTTTTATTTTGGTTATTTACTACTCTTCTTAATTCTGTATAACTGCTATATTCAGGTCCTAAAATATATGTTTTTAGGAAACAATTCTTCATTAATTGAAGGTACTATGAATATAGTATTAAATAAATTAATAACCGAGACGATTATATTTATAATTACTAGAGTTCCAAAAATGGGGGACCAGCTAAATAATTGAACCAAGGAAGTATTTGGTTTGTAAAAATAATATCAACAGAAAAAAATATAGGGGAAAAACATCTATAGCTAGAGATGTAACAATATTAAAAAAATTCTTATCATTGCAATATAAAATGACCAATTATCCCCTGAAATACTCTTATTATATTTTTGTTTTCTTTTTAACTTTTCCATCTATGCTATCTAATATCAGAAAAAAATAAAGCCTATTCCAAATAAGAGCAAAACTGATTTAAAAATACAAATCCGTGAGTAATGATGCTAGATTTCTAAAGTCATCAAATAATAATTTATTAATTGATTCAATTATTTCTTTAAAGTATTGAGGGAATATAGTTGCAATAAATGCTAACCAAAAATATAAAAATATCCAAAATTGATATTATACTTCAAAAAAATATTTCTCTATATTTTTGTATAAATTACTAAACATATTATTTTTACCTTCTCTCCACTCCCAAGCTATCCAACACCTCTGGATACAACTTGTACTCTGCCTCATGAATACGAGCTTCAAAGCTTTCGATGGTATCATCAGATAGCCGTAGCACACGCACTTGTTTGATAACCTTGCCTGTATCCACACCAGAGTCCACCCAGTGAATGGTCACACCAGACAGGTCTACGCCAGCATTCCAAGCGTCCTCAATCCCATGAGCTCCCGGAAATTCTGGCAGGTAGGCTGGATGAATGTTAATGATCCGACCCTCGTAAGCAGCGAGCAAAGTTGGCCCAACGATTTTCATATAGCCTGCTAGGCAAACCAAGTCAATCTGGTGCTCTTCCAAGAGTTCGACAAGGGCTGCTTCATAGTCTGCCTTGCTCTCAAACTCCTTGAGTTCAAAAGCATAGGACAGAGTGCCGAGCTTGTCTGCACGCTCAAGCACATAGGCATCACGATGGTCTGAAAAGACAAACTCCACTGGAAATTCTTCGGCAATCACCTGAAAATTTGAGCCATTACCAGAGGCAAAAACCGCTATTTTTTTCATTTGATGATGACACTTTCGTTTTCTTTCGTAACGATGCGACCAATTTCATAGACTGGTTCATCCAGCAATTCTTTGACACGATCTACATTTTCAGGGCTAACTGCCAACATGAGTCCTACGCCCATATTGAAGATTTCAAACATTTCTTCATGCTTGATCTGACCGTATTTTTCAAGGGCTTTGAAATTGGAAGCACTGGAACTTTGCTTTCCTCAATCTCAGCAGCCAAGTCAGCTGCAAACATACGAGGGACATTCTCGATAAAGCCGCCACCAGTGATGTGGGCAATGCCATTGACCAACTCTTCCTTGATGAGGGGTAAGACAGCCTTGACATAGATACGAGTTGGCTCCAGAAGGACTTCCTTGAGTTTCTTACCTTCCAATTCTGGCAAAACTTCCTCACCCGTGTAATCCGCAAAGACACGACGTACAAGAGAGTAACCATTGGAATGAATCCCACTTGAAGCAAGTCCGAGAAGAACATCACCTTCTGCCACTTTTGAACCGTCGATGATTTGGGATTTTTCAGCCACACCGACCGCAAAACCAGCCAAGTCATAGTCATCTGCGCCATACATACCTGGCATTTCAGCCGTTTCCCCACCGATTAGAGCTGCGCCTGCCTGCACACAACCTTCTGCCACACCAGCAACGACTTGTTCTAGTTTAGCTGGTTCATTCTTCCCTGTCGCCACATAGTCGAGGAAATAGAGGGGCTCCGCACCTGCAGCGATGATATCATTGACACACATGGCCACACAGTCCTGACCAATGGTATCATGCTTATCATACTTGATGGCTAGCATGAGCTTGGTTCCGACACCGTCAGTCCCTGAAATCAATACGGGCTCTTTGACACCTGTTTTTGAAAAGTCAAACATGCCACCAAAGCCACCAAGAGCTCCCATGACACCCGCACGCTCCGTACGAGCCACGTGCTTTTTGATCCGCTCAACAACTTCATAACCCGCTTCAACATCCACACCAGACTGAGCGTATGCATTCTTATTTGTCATTTGTTTATTCCTTTCCTTTAATGGAAAATCGTTATCCGCCTATTTGTAAAAACTGGTCTTGTCACCCAAACTTCTACGATATTCTTCTTCATAGTCGTAGAGAGGAGTTGGGTAGTCACCGTCAAAGTAAGCGACACAGAGACCGCCATTTGGTGCATCTGTTTCAATCCTGATAGAGTTAATCAAGCCATCAATCGAAAGATAGGTCAGGCTGTCTGCACCAATGATTTGACAGGTTTCTTCAACCGTATGATTGGCCGCAATCAGCTCCTGACGCGTCTGGATATCAATCCCGTAGAAGCATGGATAAGCTAGCGCAGGACTTCCAATGGCAACATGAACCTCAGACGCACCTGCTTCTTTCAAAAGCTGAACGATACGGCGAGAGGTTGTCCCACGAACAATGGAATCATCCACCATAACCACACGTTTGCCTTTAACAACACCCGAAACGGCAGATAGCTTCATCCGAACCCCTTGCTCCCGCAATTCTTGAGTCGGTTGGATAAAGGTGCGTTGGGTGTATTGGTTTTTGATCAGACCCATTTCATTTGGCAGACCGGATTCTTCCGCAAAGCCCATGGCTGCGCTGAGTGAAGAATTAGGCACACCGACTACGATATCCGCCTCATGCTTAAATTCACGCGCCAATTGGGCCCCCATACGTTTGCGTGCTGTATGGACATTGACCCCATGGATGTTAGAGTCAGGGCGGGCAAAGTAGATATACTCCATAGAACAAATCGCGAGCTGAGTATCATTTGTATAGCTATCATACTGGATGCCATTGTCATCAATAATAACAATCTCTCCTGGTTTCACATCTCGAATCCACTCTGCTCGGATCACTTCAAAAGCACAGGTTTCAGAGGAAACAACCACCGCTCCGTTTGCCGTTTTCCCGATAGAAAGCGGACGGAAGCCATTAGGATCAAGCGCCGCAATCAATTTATCCTCAAACAGCAAGATATAAGCAAAACCGCCTTTGACAAGACTGAGCGCCTCCTTGATTTTGCCCATCAAGTTCGGATTGTGACTCCGACGAATGAGGTGAGCCAAGATTTCCGAATCAGAAGTCGAGCTGAAAATAGCACCTCTTTGTTCCAGTTCTTTCTTGAGCGACGATGCGTTGGTCAGGTTCCCATTATGGGCCAGCCCGAACTGCATGTCATGAAAACGAAAGAGAAAGGGTTGGATGTTATCCGCAGAAGCTTCCCCTGCAGTCGCATAACGCACATGCCCAATGGCAGCCGTTCCTGTCAGTTTGTCCAATTTGGTAGGATTTTTGAAAACTTCTGATAGAAGCCCCATATCACGATGACGCTTCAATTTCCCTTGGTCATTGGAGAGGATCCCTGCCCCCTCCTGACCACGGTGCTGAAGACTATGGAGCCCAAAATAGGTCAATTTAGCAGCATCTGGATGTCCCCAGATACCGAAAACACCACATTCTTCATTAAGAGATTTTACTTCGTATGTCATTTTTTATACCTAATTTTTATTTGTGTATCGTCAAGAGCAAGATCTACATGACTTTCACATTACTAATACTATCTATTAGAAAATCTACGATTCTTATTTTCCAGTAAAGTATTTAACCGCCGACTCGAACAGATGCTGGTCTTTATTTCCTGGGATGTTTTGGAAGAGACCGTCTTCATAACGTTCTGAGTGTCCCATCTTACCGATGATTTGACCGTTCTTGCTGGTAATTCCTTCGATAGCATTGACTGAACCATTTGGATTGTACTTAGAATCCATACTTGGTTTTCCGTCAAAATCAACGTATTGGCTGAAAATTTGTCCATTGTCACGGAGTTCCGCAAATTCTTCAGCCGTCACGACAAATTTCCCTTCTCCGTGCGATACAGGAATAGCATGGATATCACCAACTTTCACACCAGCAAGCCATGGTGAGTTAGTATTGGCAATGCGAGTTTCCACCATCTTAGCCACGTGTTGGTTGGCATCATTGTAGAAGAGGGTTGGGCTGGTACTGCTGGCATCTTCAAAGTTCCCGTATGGAAGAAGACCTGATTTGACGAGGGCTTGGAATCCATTACAGATACCGATAATCAAGCCACCACGAGCAATAAAGCTATCAATTGCTGCACGTACTTTTTCATTGAGCAAGATGTTGACAATAAACTTAGCTGATCCATCTGGTTCGTCCGCAGCTGAGAAGCCACCTGCAAAGAAGAGGATATTGGCCTTGCCGATGTTGTCAACCATGGTCTCAACTGACTTGACAATAGCTTCTTCATTCAAGGTCACGAATGGCACCAAGTTGACCTCTGCACCTTCTTTTTCAAATGCCTTGGCTGAATCATATTCCGAGTTGGTTCCTGGGAAGACTGGGATGTAAACCACAGGTTTTTCAATAGTTTCCTTGGCTTTGATGACTGCGTCAGAAGCGACAGCTGGAACTTCGTCCAGTTCTTTGGCTTGTGCAAATTCTGTTGGGTAAACTTCTTCCAGTTTCCCTTGGAAGGCACTGTCAAGTTTGTGTCCATCTAGCTTCACACCGTTGACAAGGAGTGTAAAGTCTGCGCTTGTTTGTCCAATCTTCTCTACTCCAGCAATTTCTTCAGGAGATGTGAAGACAAATCCACCCAATTGAGCTGTCAAAGCCGTTTCAAGTTCAGGCAAGGTTACCTCTGCACCGATATGATTCCCAAAAGTAGCAAGAGCCAAGCTTTCAAGGACACCACCATATTTGACAGCTGATGCAGATGTTACTTTGTGGTCAGCTTGGATCGCTTCAAGCTGAGCAAAATTAGACTTGATAAGATCAAAGTCAATTTCTTGTGCTAGAGCTTGACCTGGTATGTAGTAGATGTTTTCACCAGCAGTCTTGAATTCAGGAGAGAGGGCCTTACGGCTATCTGCCGTCGTCACCCCAAAGGCAACCAAGGTTGGTGGTACGGTTAATTCTTCAAAGGTACCAGACATAGAGTCCTTACCACCGATAGATGGCAAGCCAAGTTGGATTTGTGCTTCGATAGAGCCTAGGAGAGCTGCTACTGGCTGACCGAAACGCTCTGCTTGCTTGTCCATGCGTTCGAAATACTCTTGGTAAGAGAAGCGAGCCTTGGACCAGTTTGCACCAGCAGCAACCAAACGAGCGGTTGCTTCGATAACCGCATAGGCGGCACCGTGGTATGGAGACCATTCTGCCACATAAGGGTTGAAACCTTGTGCCATGACAGACGCAGTATGCGTCACACCGTGCTGAACTGGCAATTTTTGCACAGATGCCTCAGTTGGTGTGAGTTGGTAGCGACCACCAAGTGGGTGATTGACCGTTGAACGACCGACCGAACAGTCAAAGATAGTTTGTAAACCTTTTTGACTCGCATGGTTGAGATCAGATAGAACCGCAAGGGTATCAGCTTCAAGTGTTTCAGCAGATGTTTGACGTTCTTCTGGGAGTTTGACATCCTTGTCCACAACCTTGGCATCGACAACAACACGCACACCGTTTGTATCAAGGAAACGACGTTCCAAGTCAACAATGATTTCACCATTCCAGTGCATGACTAGATTTGGTTTTTCAGTCACTGTCGCCACAACAACCGCGTCAATATTTTCTTTATTACATTCGGCAACGAAGGCATCCACATCTTCAGGACGAACCACGACCGCCATCCGTTCTTGTGATTCAGAGATAGCAATTTCTGTACCGTTCAATCCTTGGTATTTAAGAGGAACCTTGTTGAGGTCGATTTCAAGACCATCTGCCAATTCACCAATGGCCACACAGACACCACCTGCTCCAAAGTCATTAGACTTCTTGATAAGACGAGTGACATCGCCATTACGGAAAAGGCGTTGGATCTTGCGCTCTTCGATGGCATTCCCTTTTTGAACCTCAGCACCGGCAGTCTCTACAGACTCAACTGTTTGAACCTTAGAAGATCCCGTTGCACCACCGACACCATCACGTCCAGTCTTACCACCGAGCAAGATAATCACATCGCCGGCTTCCGGTTTTTCACGGACTACATTTTCCTTAGGAGCAGCACCGACAACGGCACCCAACTCCATGCGTTTAGCTACAAAGCCTGGGTGGAAATACTCACGAACGTAGGTCGTTGCAAGACCAATCTGGTTACCATACGAAGAATAACCGTGAGCCGCTGTTTTAGAAATGACCTGTTGTGGCAATTTCCCAGCACGCGTTTCTGAAATCGGCGCTGTAATGTCACCAGCACCTGAGATACGCATGGCTTGGTAAACGTAGGAACGACCTGACAATGGGTCACGAATAGCCCCACCGATACAAGTAGCCGCGCCACCAAATGGTTCAATTTCCGTTGGGTGATTGTGGGTTTCGTTTTTTTGAACATAAGAGCCAAGGTTCCTTGACACCATCAACGTCCACTTCGATTTCAACCGAGCATGCATTGATTTCGTCAGACACTTCCATATCGTCCAAACGACCATTAGCACGCTCATAACGACCGAAAATAGTTGCCATATCCATCAAGGTTTGTGGCTTTTCAGACCGACCTAGTTCCTCACGCATGGCAATATACTTGTCATAAGTCGCTTGCAATTGCTTTTGGAATTTAGAAGCTGAGAAATCAATGTGTTTCAACTCGGTCTCAAAAGTCGTGTGACGGCAGTGGTCAGACCAGTAAGTGTCCAAAACCTTGAGTTCCGTCTCAGTCGGCACGCGCCCGATTGATTTGAAATAGTCTTGGATAAAGAGCAAATCATCCACTTCCATGGCCATCCCTTGCTCGGCCTTGTAGCGAGCAAAGTCGTCTGCTGTATAGCTTTCAAAGAAAGTCAATTTAGGAATGGTCTTGTCTGACTCTGAGAATTCCTGCTTGGCAATCCCTGTCGTGATGTCCTTGAAACGAGAATCAACTGGATTGAGCAAGTAGTTCTTGACCGCCTCTAACTCAGTCGCATCAATATCTTTATTGACCAGATAAAGTTGGGCTGTATTGACCGTCACATCACTCGAACTCCCAGCAAAAGCAAGGCTTCCTGTGACGAAGCTGCACGCTGGTCAAACTGCCCTGGCAGGCTTTCAATGGCAAAGAAAGCATAGTTAGCAAGATCCGCTTGCACAACCGCTTCGTCCAAAACATGGTCTGTCACCTGCTCAGAGAAGATGTGTTTTCTCTGCAGGTGCAAACAAGTCCTCTGCCAAATCAAAGACATCATAAACTTGCACAATGCGAATACTTTTTCAAAGTTGACAGTCCCAAGTTGTGCTGGAGCTCCCTTTACCAAACTCTCTGACTTGACCTGAAAATCAGCCTTTTTTCAACAAAAAATACGTTTATCCATCAATTCTTATTCCTTTATTTCAGCTCTTGCAAACAGATTATTTCAATTCCTGCAATTTCTCCCAGACAACTTCATAAACATCTGTCAATTCTCCGAGACCTCTACGGAAAACATCCTTGTCCATGTGGTTGCCGTCAGCGTCCCAAAAGTCGACAGTTATCTGGTGAAAAATTCGTCTGCCAAGATAATCTTACCATCCTTGTCAAAACCGAACTCTAGCTTAAAGTCAATCAATTTAAGCCCAATCTCAGCAAACCAAGCCTTCAAAAGTTCATTGATACGACGCGTTTCTTCCTTCAAGTAAGCAATCTGTTGGTCATCCGCAATTTTAAGGAATTTCACATGCTCATCATTGATAAATGGATCATCCAAATCATCATTTTTATAGTAAAATTCGACAATTGGAGTCTCAAATGCGATACCTTCATCAACGCCAAAACGTTTTGAAAAGGAACCAGCCGTGTAGTTGCGGAGCACAACTTCCAAAGGAATAATCTCAACCTTTTTATTGAGCTGTTCCGTGTCCGAAAGTTTCTCCACAAAGTGAGTCGCTACACCAGCAGCATTTAACTTTTCAAAAATAAAAGATGAAATCTGATTATTCAAGACTCCCTTGCCCGCAATCTGCTCCTTCTTGACACCGTTGAAAGCAGTCGCCTGGTCTTTGTAAGTCGAAATAATGAGATTTTCATCCTCAGTTGTATAGATATCCTTGGCTTTTCCCGAATAGATCAGTTTTTTTGACATTTTAAAGTTCGCCTTTCGTATTTCTTTTACTTCATTCTACTACAAAAATAACGGAAATAGCAAGAATTTTGCGAACGACGTCGGAGGTAGCTCTTTTTAATATAAGAAAAAAACTGTAAAATCAAAAACATTTTACAGTTTTTAAAAGCAGAATATTGCATTAAAAAGCGAATATTATTCTCTGTTTAAAAATTGATCTAAGTAGTATCTCAGATAACTTTTTCTTCCCTGTGATTATCGTCAGACGTCCTTCTGAAACCGTAGCGAAGTTTTTCCGCCTGTTCAGAAGTTAGACCAGTCTCCGCCTCTATTTTAAAGAAATTACCCTTTTCAGTCTTTGTAGCTGTCGCATCAATATTCGTAATAGCAGAAACAAGAACGAGCTCTTTATTGCCATCCTTGGTTGTAGTGAAACGAACAGAATCACCGACCTTGAGCCCTGCAACATCTTTGGAACTAAGATAAGCCGTGAGTTTGGTTTTACCCTCTCTTTCCAAAGACGGGTAGAGTTGGGCTAGCAGGGTTCCTTCTGCGACCATGGTAGAATCACTGGTCTCAGGATTAAGGTGAAGCACTCCGTCCTCGCTTGCTGTAATCTTCCCCTTATCTAGAAGACCTCCTTGGACTTTCTTACCAGACTCCGCCTCCAAAATTTTCTGATCTAGAAGAGTTAATTCCTGGCCTACTTTAACTAAGTGCTGAGATTTAAGCGATTCCAGTTGACTATCTAGTCCCGTTGCGTAGGCTTGTTGAGTTCCAGATCCCGCATACTGCACACGATAAGTAGCTAAACTAGACTCTAGCTGGGCGATTTGTGCATCCACCTGTGCAATCACTTGCGATTTAGCTTGCGGATCTTCTCCAGCTTGGTTTTTATAGGTTTGATAAAATGAGTAGGCTGCATTTTGACTATCCAGTTGAGCTCCTGTTTCAATCGCCGACTTAGCTATTTTGTAATCTCGAATTTTATCCTTCGTTTGGCTGATAAGATTGCCAATCTCGGCCTGGCTCTGACTTGCTACCGCATTCTGAGAGGAAATGCTGGCATTTTGCTGCGAAACATTGCTCCTAAGACTACTAGCTTGGCTGAGATAATCTCGAAACATCTCCTGATATCCAAACTTATCCGCCTCTGGAAATTGATCACTCCCCTCTTTCAAACTGGATTGCAAATAACCCAACTGCTTTTTTTGATCCTTTAACATCTCCAACTGATTGGCGTATGCTTCAGCTTGAACAGCTTCCGCCCCTTGCTGGTACTGAACGAGTAGATCACCCTGCTTGACTAGTTTGTTCTCTTCTAGATAATTGGCCACAATACGTTGATTGCTAGTCGACTGGATGTTGGCAATAACCCGACTAGGTTCGACAGTAGCTCTGGTAGACAAACTAATCTCTTTCTCTGCAAAGACTGCAAATCCAAACAGAAACACGAACAGAAGCGACATGGGTACAATCACGCGACTGGAAAAATTATGGTAACGACGATGGTAAAACTCTGCGCTTTCTAAAAATTCTGGTTTCATCTTCTCCTCTTTCTAACTATTGACCAAATGGGCGTAAAATTCACCTCGGGCAAGCAAGTCTGCATGGTTGCCTTCTTCGACAATCTTGCCCTGATCCAAGACAACAACCTTCTCTGTCCGCTCAGCAATGGTCAAGCGGTGAGCAATGAAAATCAAGGTCTTGTCTAAAGACATAAGATTATCCACAATCCGCTTCTCCGTCAAGATATCCAGACTGCTGGTCGCCTCGTCCAGTATCAAGACAGGGGCATCTGTCAAGAGAGCACGCGCCAAAGCAATTCTCTGCCGTTGCCCCCCAGAAATACCTGCCCCATCCGAAGTCAATTCTGTCTGATAATTCAGCGGCATCCGCTCAATATCTTCTCGAATCTCAGCCAATTCGACTGCTCGTAAGATATCTTCCTGAGTCGTCCCTTCCTTGGCTCCAAGGAGAAGATTCTCCAAAATCGTTCCGTTAAAGACATAGGGCTGTTGAGGTAAGTAGTTGATATACTGGCGTAAGGCTTTTTTATCAATCTGATTGAGATTGACACCACCCAGACTAATCTCTCCCTGACTAGGGTCGTAGAAATTAACCATCATCTTGGCCAAGGTCGTCTTACCTGACCCTGAAATTCCGACAAAAGCTACCTTAGAGCCTTGCGGAATCGTCAAATTGATATTCGACAAGACATCACGACCATAGCCATACTTATAGTGGACTTGCTTAAAGGTCATATCTCCCTTCATCATGCTCAAATCTTCAACTGTTTTCTTCTCCTCAAACTCCGAAGCGACCAGATAAACCTCATTGAGACGATTGTTGGCAACTTGCGCGGTCTGAAGTTTGGTTTGGAGGTTGATGATATTTTCCAAAGGATTGGTAAAGTAAACAAGCAAAGTATTATAGGTAATCAGCTGACCCAAACTCATTTTTCCATCCATGACGAGTACTGCTCCCATCCAGAGAACGGCAACATTGAGCAGGAGCTGGGCAACTTTTTTCAGTGCCTTTTGCTGACTTTCTGCCCGACTATAGGTGAAGGATTTTTTCAGATAAGCTACAAATTCCTTATCAATCTTTTGATAGCGTGAACTTTCACTGGTCAAAGACTTAATGGTCTCAATACCGTTGATGTCCTCTATGATAGAAGAAGACAGAACCGCATTGGCTTCCATGGTATCCCGATTCATCTTTTCAAAAGGCTTCATAAAGGCAAAGATGATCACAGTATAGATGGGAAGTGCAAGCAGACTGATGAAAAAAAGTGTTATATTTTGTGAAAACAAGACAAGCGAGATAATCAAAATCGTCGACACATCCAAAAAGATAGACAGAATGGTCGAAGCTAGCGCATCAATGATACTGTTAGCGTCCGTAAAACGAGATACAATCTCTCCTGTCCTGCGTGTCGCGAAAAAGGACATCGGCAGGTGAAAAACATGCTTGATGTAGGACAAAATCACGTCAATTGACAACCGTTGCCCCAGAACAAGTAAGAGGTATTCCTGCGCATAAGATAAAATCTGCTGGAGGATATAGACGATGACCAGCCCTATTGAGATGATGCCCAAGGTCGAGCGCATCTGATCTGGCACATAGGTATCAATGATAGACTGAAGATAGTAGGAGCCCACAATATTGATCAAGGTTACCAAAAGTGTCGCTAGGACGATATTGGTGATTAAGCCACGCTGTTTGAATAAGATTGGCAAGAAGGATAGGAGCCCCTGTTTTTTCTCCTTATGGGGTTTATAGTCTGGAGATGGAGCCATAAAGAGACTGACCCCTGTCCATTCTTGCGCAAATCGCTCACGGGAAATCTTGGTCAGCTTAACACTAGGATCTGGATCAGCGATGTGGATCGTCTTCTTGTCCTGACCAATCACCACATAATAATGGAGCAATTTCCCATCCTTGAGCACATGAGCTACAAAAGGGAAGGTCAAATCAGGCAAATCAAAGAGCGTCATATCCGCCTTGATAGCCCGCGTCTCAAAGCCAATCTCCTCTGCTACCTTTACAAGACCCAAAGCAGTCGTCCCATCCATAGTCGTCTTGGCTAATTCTCGCAAGTGAGCCAAAGAATAATAACTACCATAGTAGCCAAATACCATGGCCAATGCAGCCACACCGCAATCCATCTGATCCACCTGGGGACGATAGTGCCTTTTTCCAAATTTCATATCCATCTCCTTTTTCTAATAATCTCTTTAAAAAACTTTTGTAAGATTATTTTAACTAAATAAGGATAAAAACTAGGAAAAATATTCCTGAAAAAACTATTTTTTTACGCCTAAAACGCACTTTAAAAAAGCATAAACTATCATTTAAATGTAAAAAAATGCAGAACGAAAGTTCTGCCTGCTTAAAAGTAACCGTTAAAAATGAATGCCCTAGAAATAAATTATTCTGAAATGATATTTTCTTTACTTTTTATAAAGTAAGATAAAGGTCATCAAAAAAATAATGAAATCGTAGGTATATCAAAACATTCAAACCATGTAGGTAAATTTATTTTTGTTTACATCAGCCACAATTCTAATCATTAGATAAGCCATTGAGCTAAACAATACAATAAACTCTGGCCAAGCTTTTACTAGTAATTGAACGACTTTCATCTCAAACTCCGATCTGATGGTTCATCAATTCTCTATCTTACTTTCTTTTGTTTCGTACTTGTAGCCTAGATAAAACAGACCAAGCAGAATTGGATAGGTTTCTGGATAAAACAAAGTATTAATCGGATTTTTCATAATCAAATACGTTGCGATGTAGATAATGAGTGATACGGTAAAATATCCCTCAGCAAATCCTAATAAGAATTTTTTCATAGCAGACTCCTATTTACCTGAAAAGAAAGGCGGAAAAACTCCGCCATTTACATACGCAAAAATCCTTTTGATTCAGATTCATCATTTATAGTTTTGATTATTTTTTTTGACAAATCTTTGCAAAAAAATACCAAAAATAGCCTGAAGCAAGCAAACCAACTAAAGTCCATTGCCAATCAAAGGATACTAATGAACCTGTACGAATCAGATGAAGCGCGAGATGCAGGCCGATTGCCAACAAAGGAAATATAGTGGCTAATTTAGGTAAGAGTGTATTGAGATTAAGGTTGTGATTCTGTCATTTCACTACTTTATCGCCACATGTTTAGCTAACGTCTACTTCTGATAACCCCAACATTATGTAACCAGCCTCCTAAAATGCATTGCTGGAATGCAAGATAGCACTTCAGTACCAAATAAGTCAAATCGAAATAGGCTCAAATTCCTCCTTCGATTGCATTGTTTCATAGTCCTTTTCTCATCAATACTACTAATGCAATAGCTATTCATCCATCCCTACTCTTCTCCTATCATTTCTATAAATTAAAATGAAGTGTCATCATAATAATGTAAAAATCGTTGAGTATATCAAAATATTCTCAAAACCATATAGGTAGGTTTATATTTTGTTTTTGAGATCTGCCCAACTAACTCTATCATTATATATATCGAACCATAATTCGAGCCTGATACGATCAATACAGGTTTTACATACTAGCTGAGTGCCCAAAAACTGATTATCACGTATCAATTTGTATCGATTTTTCATACCTCAGCACTTTTATCCAAACTCGCTTTATCGCCCGATTAATCCCGCCATGAAAATAACACTGCCGCAATACCATCCTGCACCTGCTGATCACGCTCCATCAGTATTCATTAGTGTCTGCCACACCTCCATTATTTAAATTTATCTCATTTTATCCTAAAATACAACTACCCCGCCAATAACTAGGATGCCCCCTGGTACGCAATATCCCCATTCACATCCGTCAACTCTTCTTCTGTAAGAGCTGCAAAGTTCTGTTCCATGTTGTCAAAGTTTGTCATCTTTTTCTCCTTTATCTATATCTAATCTTCTAACCTCTTAAAGCCACTTTTAAATAGCCAGATTGGGTAAATTACTGAAATCATTTTCTTATCTCCTTCCCTTTTCCTTACCTATCTATTCGAAAAACAATTCGAAAATGAACAATTCATTTCTATTTTTATTTTAAAAGCCACTTAATGAACCACGGATACAAGATCGGTCACGTACATGAAACGTTCCTCCTTTTTCTGTCTCATCTCTATATTCGCAATTTCTACTAAAAAGTTTACCGTTTTTCTTTTTCTGCAAATAAAAACAACATGACTTGCATGTTGCTTTTTGCTATTCTTTACTTTTAATAGTTCCGACCACATCTGCCACACTTTGAAGTTGGTCAATTTCCTCATCGCTGATCTCGATACCAAATTCATCTTCTAACGTCAGGACGAACTCCATCAAGTCTACTGAGTCTGCATCTAGGTCGTCTTTCAAACTCAAGGCTTCTGTCACGACAAAGTCTTCTCCCTGTCGCTCTTGGATAATGGTTACAACACGGTCAAAAATTTCTTTTTCTGTCATCTTTTTATTCTCCTGAAAATTCACGCGCAGTTTGAGCAACTACGTCTGTTTCGAGCATGGTACGAATCTGGCGAATCGTACTGTACACAGCTTTGGCATCACTTGAGCCATGGGTCTTTACAACTGGCGCTTTGACACCAAACAAGACCGCTCCACCAACATCTGAATAGTTGAGTTGCTTTTTCAAACCTTTGAGGCTATCTTTGAGAAGGAGAGCACCAAGTTTTGCTCGAAGTCCACCACCTGTGATAGCTGTCTTAAGCAAGTCCATGATACCCATGGCTGTCCCTTCAATGGATTTGAGAACAGCGTTTCCCGTGAAACCATCTGTTACGACAACATCCGCAACGCCATTCATCAGATCACGCGCTTCCACGTTTCCGACAAAGTTCAAACTTTCATCAGCTACTAGCAAGTCGTATGTTTCCTTACGAAGCGGATCTCCCTTGCTGCTTTCTGTTCCATTGTTGAGCAAACCAACACGTGGTTTCGAAATCCCACGAACATTTTTCGCATAGAAAGGAACCCAAAGACAGCGTATTGGTGCAGATGATGGGCTGTATTTTCTGCATTGGCTCCAAGGTCTAGCATGTCAAACCCTTTTCCATCAATGGTCGGCAAGGTCGACATGAGTCCTGGACGATCGATATTTTTGATACGACCCACAATAAAGAATCCTGCAGCCAACAAGGCACCTGTGTTCCCAGCTGAGAGGACAGCGTCTGCTTCTCCCTCTTTGACTGCCTTGGCTGCTAATACCATGCTGGCATTTTTCTTCTTACGGATTGCTTTTGTCGGCTCATCGTCTGAGTTGATTTTCTCATCCGTATGGATAATGCTGACGCGCTCTGTCGCCGTTAGATATTGCTTAATCTTGCTTTCATCTCCGTAGAGTTGAATCTCAATATCTGAAAAGTCAGCAAGGGCTTGATTGACCCCCTCAACGATGGCTTGAGGTGCGTAATCGCCCCCCATAGCATCTACTGCGATTTTTTTCATTTGTCTTCCTCTTTTAGTAATTGTCCCCAGTCTGCTAGGGAATCAATAAATTTCTTTGATTTTAGGTGAATCCCAACATACTCTTCGTAGATTTGGTCTATAAACTTGCGCAAGTCTTGCTTGATTTCAGGCTTGAGCGAAATGGTCTCTAAGGTCTCAAAATCAATGGCTTGAAATTGATTGAGCAGATAAGGGATATTGGGATTTAGATGACAACGTCTCTCATCTTCATGATAATGCTCTGGGCAAAGGCAGGCTCCGTATTTGAAAGAAAAATCAAAGGCCTGACCGACCCGATGGCAAAAGACACACTCGTTAAAATTAAGGCTAAGCCCAAATCGAGTCAAGATTTGAATTTCAAAAATATTGGTTAAAACCTGATAATCTAAACCTGCTTCCATCAACTCCAGAGTCTTTCTGAAGAAAGCAAACAAGGGAGCATCCTGCTGATTGTCCTGCAAACTAGCATCTGCAAGAGCAGCCACATAGGTTGCATAGGCCATGACAAAGAGATCACTATTAATCTTGGGGAAGGTCATCACCTCATGGTAGTCCTCGATGTAGCTGAGCCCATCATCATTGATGCGTAAGAGAAATCGCGCCAACACCAAGGGCTGAATAACTGGAGCTAGTTTGGACTGACCAGCGTGTTTGACGAAAAACATGCGCTTGCCAGCCTGCTCGGTAAAAATCTTTGACTAACTTGTCATCCTCACGAAAAGTTACGATTGTAGAGCACCAGAGCCTTGACTCGTGATAGACTGAATCATGCTTCTCTCATGTACTCCTCAAGTCGTTTCATGGCTTCTCTGATCGTTTCCATGCTGGCTGCATAAGACAGACGAACATAGCCTTCTCCGTAACGTCCAAAGGCTGCACCAGGGATAAAGGCAACGGCCTTCTTCTGAGCAAAATCCTTCAGAAAAGCAAAGGAGTCTTGATTGTAACCTGCTGGAATCTTAGCAAAGATATAAAAAGCACCGTCTGGTTTGATAATCTCAAAACCAAGAGCAGTCATCTTTTCGATGATATAATCTCGACGCTGAATGTATTCCTTCTTCATAGGCTCTGCGTCGTTTTTACCAGCGGTCAAAGCCTCCACTGCAGCATGTTGAGCCATAGTATTTGCGGCAGTAACCAAATATTGGTGACTCTTGATTAACTGAGCTGTGAAAGTTGCAGGAGCAAAGATAAAGCCTAAACGCCAACCTGTCATAGCATGCGATTTAGACAAGCCATTAATAATAATAGCCTGGTCTCTCAGCATAGTTCCCAGAGACACATGAGCTTCCCCTGTATAGGTTAATTCTGAGTAGACCTCATCACAGATCACAAAAATCTCATACTTGCGTAAAACGTCTGCCAAGGCTTCCAACTGCTCCCGACTATAGGTAATTCCTGTCGGATTGGCTGGATAGTTGAGAATAACTGCCTTTGAGCTTGTCGCCTTGCTCCAAAAATGGCCTTTTCCAACATCTCAGGAGTCAAGACAAAACCATTTTCAGTTGTATCAATCTCGACAATCTCTGCCCCAACCAGATTGACAATCGGTTCATAGCCTGGATAAGCAGGAGCTGGCAAGAGCACCTTGTCCCCCTCTTCCAAAAATAGCTGTCAAAGTAGCCGATAAAGCCTCTGTCGCCCCAATTGTAACCAAGATCTCATTTTCAGGATTATAATCTAGCTGGTATTTTTCTTTTACAAAATCACTGGCTGCCTGACGTAATGTTAACAGACCACTCATCCCTGTATAGTAGGATTGGTTCTGGTCGATGGCCCGCTTAGCCGCTTCCTTAACATGATCTGGCGTTGTAAAATCAGGTTCCCCAAGGTCAAACGCAGGACCCCAGGAATCTCTGAAATAGCCTGGTCAAACTGGCGAATCAACGAAACTTGAATCTTATCTAACTGTTTATTAAAGCGTTTAGTTAAGTCCATAGATATCCCCTACTCTCAGAACATAGTACTATTATACTACAAAAGCTCCCCTGACCGCAAAAATCCATCTGATACCCTATCTTTTCCACTTTCTGTTTTACTTTTCCTGTCGACAGGACTATAATGGTAACAGATTATGATTGGAGGTTTTTATGTCATTTCTATCAAAAAATGGAGCAGGCATCTTGGCCTGCCTTCTCATTTCTATCATTTCTTGGTTTCTAGGAGGACTTTTCCCCGTCGTGGGTGCACCCGTCTTTTGCAATCTTTACTGGAATGCTCCTCCACCCCTGGCTCTCCCCTACAAACAACTAGATGCAGGTTTGACCTTTAGTTCCAAAAAATTACTCCAGTATGCTGTTATCTTACTTGGTTTTGGTCTCAATATCTCGCAAGTCTTTGCAGTCGGACAAACTTCACTCCCTGTCATCCTATCAACGATTTCAATTTCCTTGATCGTCGCCTCACCCTTCCAGCGTTTCTTTGCACTAGACACAAAACTGGCTACCTTGATTGGAGTGGGTTCTTCTATCTGTGGTGGTTCTGCCATTGCTGCGACAGCGCCCGTTATCCATGCCAAGGAAAAAGAAGTTGCCCAAGCCATTTCCGTTATCTTTTTCTTCAATATCTTGGCTGCGCTCATCTTTCCAACTCTAGGAACCTGGCTTCACCTATCTAATGATGGCTTTGCTCTCTTTGCAGGAACTGCAGTCAATGATACTTCTTCTGTAACGGCCACAGCTAGTGCTTGGGACAGTCTTTACCAGACCAATACCCTCGAATCGGCAACCATTGTTAAACTCACGCGCACCTTAGCGATCATTCCCATCACTCTCTTCCTCTCCTACTGGCAAAGTCGCCAACAAGAAAATAAACAAGGCCTACAACTGAAAAAAGTTTTCCCACTTTTTATCCTTTATTTTATCCTGGCCTCTCTCTTAACGACTCTTCTCACCTCTTTCGGTGTGTCTAGTAGCTTCTTCACCCCTCTCAAACAACTCTCCAAATTTTTTATCATCATGGCCATGAGTGCTATCGGTCTCAAAACCAATCTGATTGCCATGGTTAGATCCAGTGGCAAATCTATTGTCCTCGGAGCCCTTTGCTGGATTGCTATCATCCTCACCAGTCTTGGCATGCAAGCATTGATTGGTACTTTATAATACAAAAAGGTAGCCCATGGCTACCTTTTTATTTCTCAAGAATTAAACGAGTATGTTCTCTCTTGATACAGCGATTCATCACGATGTCATCGCATCCTCCAGCACGCAAGATTTCTTCCGCTTCTAGATTTTCAAGTCCTAATTGCGCCCAAAAAATCTTGGCATCAGCCTTGAGAAAATCACGCGCCACATCTGGTAAAAACTCGCTACGTCGGTATACATTGACAATGTCCACAGGAAAAGGAATCTCAGCTAGACTCGCATAAGCCTTTTCTCCCAAGATTTCCCCACCTGCAGCCTTGGGATTAACTGGAATGATTTTATAGCCCCGAGCTTGCATTTCCTTGGTCACTCGATTACTAGTTGTTTCCTCACGGTCAGACAAACCCACTACCGCTAACGTTTTACTGGTCGCCAGATACTGACGGATTACACCATCACTTGGATTGATAAATTCTTGACTCATAGAGATCCTCCTTTTTTCTCAGTATAGCATATTTTGAAAAGGCTTGCAGATTTTGACTATAAAAATCTCCTAGCAAGAAAAGAAACTTGCTAGGAGAACTATCTATTTCAAGTGAAAGATTAAATCTTTTTCTCAATACAAAATAGAGGAGAAAGAGGACGCTTTTTCGTGGATACGAACGATGGCATCTCCTAAGAGGTGGGCAATAGAGATCTGTTCAATCTTATCAATCAAACGCTCTTCTGGTAGGTAGATGGTATCCAAAACAACCAATTTTTTAATAGCTGATTTTTGGATATTGTCCATAGCTGGCCCAGAAAGAACTGGGTGCGTACAGCTTGCATATACTTCAACAGCACCTGCTTCAGCAAGAGCGTCCGCTGCATGACAAATAGTTCCAGCTGTATCGATCATATCGTCAATCAAGATACAAGTCTTACCTTCTACTTTACCAATGATGTTCATCACTTCACTGGTATTCATCTTGTCTACACTACGGCGTTTGTCAATAATCGCAATCGGAGTTTTCAAAAACTCCGCCAATTTACGAGCACGAGTCACCCCACCATGGTCTGGACTGACAACCACGTAGTCAGAGCCAACCATGCCACGACGTTCAAAATAGTCCGCAATCAATGGAGCACCCATCAAGTGATCTACAGGAATATCAAAGAATCCCTGAATCTGCGCAGCGTGCAAATCAATCGTTAACAAACGATCCACTCCAGCTACTTCAAGCATATTTGCAACAAGTTTTGAAGTGATCGGCTCACGCGCACGCGCCTTTCTATCCTGACGTGCATATCCGTAGTAAGGCATGACAACGTTGACAGATTCTGCACTGGCACGCTTCAAGGCATCTACCATAATCAAAATTTCGAGTAGATTGTCATTTACAGGTGAACTCGTTGATTGTAGGATAAAGACGTGTTTTCCACGGATTGATTCTTCGATGTTGACCTGAATCTCCCCATCTGAAAATTGGCGAACAGTCGATTTCCCCAACTCTATCCCAATTTCTTGCGCCACACGCTCTGCCAATTCTCTATTAGAAGAAAGGGCAAACAGCTTTAAATCAGAAAAAGACATGATTTCCTCCGGTATTTATGTATCACTTGTTTTTTTACACAACATTTTCCATTTACCATTGTAGCGCTTTTTTTCCTTTTATTTTTTTCAATCAAAAATAAAAACAAGAGTAAACATTTATACCCTTGTTTTATACTATTTTATATTAGCTATATTAAAACTAAAAATCCTACATCTAAACAATCGATTTTTATGCTAGGCTGAGATTTTTCGAGACAAAGTTAGTATACTTCTCTCATACTTCCTGTATCCACATCATAGACAGCACCTGAAATAACCACATCATCAGGAATCAGTGGAGATTTTCGAAGCAACTGCATATCCTCTCTCACACTCTCTTCAACATCCTGGAATGGTAAAAAATCTTGATCAGACACATCAACTCCGAGCTCGTGTTTCAAATGTTCCTGAAAAACTTTCATTTTGAAAGGTTTGAGCTCCACAGTCTGTATGGTGAAGCACCACGATTTCTCTTGTCCCCATTTGTTGCTGGGAAATCACCAGTGAACGAATCATGTCCTCAGTCACTCGACCACCCGCATTCCGCAAGATATGAGCATCCCCAAGTGCCAAACCTAGAGCTTGCGCAACGTGTAGACGCGAGTCCATGCAGGTCACGATAGCTACTCTGGTTTTGGGTTTAAGTGGCAAATTTAACTGCCCATGTAGGGCAACATAAGCCTGATTGGCTTTCATAAACTGTTCAAAATACGACACGATTCCCTCCTCAAAAATTTGATAATCAAATATTTCTCCTATCTTATCATTTTTAAGAGAATTTGTCACGGATTATGCAAAGACCATTTTCAGAACTTCCTGAATAGTCGTCACTCCAATCACCTGAATTTCCTTGGGTGGAGTGATTCCTGCCAAGGAATTTTTAGGTACATAAATCTTAGTAAAGCCCAGTTTAGCAGCTTCATTGATGCGCTGCTCGATACGATTCACACGCCGAATTTCTCCAGTCAAGCCCAGTTCACCCACAAAACATTCCTGAGGATTGGTAGGCTTGTCCTTGTAACTCGAAGCAATAGCAACTGCAACGGCCAAGTCAATCGCAGGTTCATCCAATTTGACACCGCCAGCAGATTTGAGATAGGCATCCTGATTTTGCAAAAGAAGCCCTGCTCGTTTTTCCAAAACAGCCATAATCAGACTAGCACGATTGAAATCAAGTCCTGTCGTCGTGCGTTTAGCATTTCCAAACATGGTTGGTGTTACCAAAGCCTGGACCTCCGCCAAAATCGGACGGGTCCCTTCCATGGTCACAACGATTGACGAGCCAGTAGCCCCATCCAAACGCTCCTCTAGGAAAACTTGACTCGGATTGAGCACCTCAACCAATCCGCCCGACTGCATCTCAAAGATGCCAATCTCATTAGTGGAACCAAAACGGTTTTTAACTGCTCTCAAGATACGAAAGGTATGGTGACGTTCCCCTTCAAAGTAAAGCACTGTATCTACCATATGCTCCAACATACGCGGACCAGCCAAGGTCCCTTCCTTGGTCACATGCCCTACGATAAAGATGGCAATGTTATTAGTCTTAGCAAGTTGCATGAGTTCAGCTGTCACCTCACGCACCTGAGACACAGATCCTTGCACCCCTGAAATCTCAGGAGACATAATGGTCTGAATAGAGTCGATGATGAGAAAGTCTGGTTGGATGCGCTCCACCTCAGCTCGAACGCTCTGCATATTGGTCTCTGCGTAGAGATAAAACTCGCTATCAATATCCCCCAAGCGCTCTGCTCGTAGCTTAATCTGCTGAGCAGACTCCTCCCCACTGACATAGAGAACCGTACCCACTTGGGACAACTGGGTTGAAACTTGTAGGAGAAGGGTTGATTTCCCGATTCCTGGATCCCCACCGATAAGGACGAGACTTCCTGGTACCACTCCGCCTCCAAGCACACGGTTGAATTCCTCCATCTCCGTCTTGGTTCGATTGACGTTGATGGAAGTCACTTCAGCCAGTTTCATAGGCTTAGTTTTCTCACCTGTCAAGGACACACGCGCATTCTTGACCTCTGCAACCTCAACCTCTTCTACAAAAGAAGACCAAGACCCACAGTTGGGACAACGTCCCAGATATTTAGGGGAATTATACTCACAATTTTGACATACAAATGTCGCTTTTTTTCTTTGCGATGATAAACCTCTTTCTAAATCTCTATCTCACACTCTATCACTTGGCAAAAAAATCAATCTTTTTCATTAGGTACAAACTGGCGCATGAGCATTCGATGAGCGACAACTACTACAGTCTGATGTTCTCGATACTTAGTCATGCATTCTAGAAAACGAGACTTCATCTCCGCAGCTGTCTCATATTGAATAGAACTATTAGAAAGCAACTCCTTGCTTTCTAAAAACAGACATCTAGCTCTTTCAAAATTCTCTATACCACTTTCATAAACCTGCCATTCATGTAACAAAGACTCCACTCTCAAAGGGAGGCCAGTAGCACAAGAAACATAAAAAGCTGTTTCTAAAGCTCGCGTTACTGCTGAAGTCACTAGTAAGTTAGCTGATTGTAGTAAGGGATTTTGGCAAAGTTCCTGAGCTTGTTGTCGTCCCTTCTCAGATAAGGGGGCCAAATCCATCCCAAAACCTGTATAAGAACGTTCCTCTAACTCACGGTAATCTGGCTCCCCATGACGTACAAAGATAATCTTCATCTTAGTGCCCTGTTGATCCAAATCCACCAGTTCGCACGCCGTTTGCCTCATCTCCGTCTGCGATTAAAAATGGTGCAAAGACAGCCTGAACCACACGTTCCCCAACTTCAAGAACCACTTCCTGATCAGTAATGTTTTTCATCTGCGCAAAAATATGTCCCTCATTTCCAGGATTTCCATAATAATCCCCATCAATTACCCCAACTGAGTTAATCAAGACCAAGCCCTTCTTACGAGGATTTGAAGAACGATCATAAAGATAGAGAACTTCTGTTGGCTGCATATAGGCCTTAACACCTGTCGGAACGAGAACAATCTCTCTGGAGCAATCACAGTGCGTTCCGCGACCTTTAAATCATAACCAGCTGCATGGGCTGTCTCACGCTTAGGTAGTAAATTTTTATCTGTAAAACTCGAAACCAATTCAAAACCACGAATTTTCATCTTTTTCTCTTTCTATAATCATTTATTCTAGGCTATTTTTATCTTATTTATTCGAAAAAGCACGAAAAAGAGCACACAATTCACATCGCTTAGGGCTGCTGGATTCCTCCCTGACCCGCTTCACGCAGAACTGTTGCTCCACTATTTATTATACCACATTCCCTCTATTTTTAAAAGAGAAAATTATTTTTCCGTCGATTTCGGAAAAAGTCTTGCATAATAGCTGCACACTCACTCTCCAAAAACTCCCGTTTCGACCTCTACACGATGATTGAGACGCTCATCTGTCAAGATATCGTACAGACTCCCAGCTGCACCAAATTTCTGATTTTTAGCCCCGTAAACCACGTTTGGAATGCGGGCAAGTCCAATCGCCCCACTACACATAACACAAGGCTCAATGGTCACAAAAAGCGTACAATCTAGCAGACGCCAACTTTCTTCACTCGCGTTCGCATTCTCTATGGCCATGATTTCTGCATGCATAACCGCCCGTTGCAACTCCTCGCGCGCATTATGCCCACGACCAATGATCTCTCCATCCTTGACAATCACACAACCAATTGGAATTTCATCGTGCTCCAGAGCAATTTCTGCCTCTCTCAAAGCCTCTCTCATAAAAGCTTCTTTTTCTTCAACTGTATAATCCATAGTTTCTCTCTTTTCCTGCTTATCAATTCTATCATTATAGCATGTTTTCCTAGACAAAAAAAGAGCTCTATAATATTTACACTGACTAACTTTAGATATTATCAAATCGCTGGATTGTAGAAATAATGTTTTTAAAAAGAGTATAATATTAGCAAAATTGATAGAAAATCAGAAATCATGAACTTAAAAATAATGGAGATAACTGACATAGAAAATTCAAGAGATGAATATACTGAAATTTATACAATAAACAATATGAAAGGGTAAATGATGAAATTAGAGTTATTACTGGATAAACCAAAATTTACCTTAATGTTTCCATATAAAATCAATTTAATAGAGCAGGGGGACCATTCATGATATCTTTATCTGTTATGATTCTCGGATTTTTAAAAGCATCTGATAGCTTATAATACCGATTTTACAGACAAGATTATTATAGCAGTGTACTGATTTATGTTCCACTTCTTCTATGGTTTTATGGGGTATTATCTCTTCATAAATGGAGTAAAATTAGAAGTTCATAAAAAAACAATACTGTTCAATATTATACCTATAGTAGCAGAGGCCTCAGCGTATTACATTATCAATTTAAACTTCAAGATATCGAACAAATAACCATTAAAAAGCGTCCCTTTAATTGTGCAAAGTTAACCATGAAAAATTAGAAATCCTATAGAAGGATATGAGAAAAAAATCTAAATAAGCTAATAAGTGTCAGTATCATCACAGATGAACTGAAAAGCAGATGTTTTTATGCACGAAATGAACCAAATTCAAAATGACAAATCAGGAAACCAAGTTATCAAATAAGCTAATTTACAAAAATTTAGTTTTATCTAACTTATAAATTCTAAAGAAAAATAGTTCACTGAAGAGGCTGGGATCAAAAATCCCAACCTCATTTTTGCTTAGTTGTAAACCTATAATTTATTAGTAGATTAAACTGTTTGTTGGTATTTTTAAAAATTCAAAAGCTCCTTTGAACAAAAACTTCCTTTCTCTATCCACAACCTTAACCAATCTACCGAATTGTTGAAACCATGAAGTTCTAGGTCTATCAAATTAAGACTTGGTCTACAGATTTCTGTCCCACTGTTTTTCTTTATCTTAAAAAGTCAAGTAGAAGCCTGTATAGGACTTATGAACTAAAAAAGCCACCCAATGGGGTGACTTAATAGGAGATTATTATGAAAAAGAAAAAGTTTAGGATATTTGTTACAACAAGTTAGGAGGTCTTCTTGTAACTGTCTATAGTATACCCGACCTATCTTAAACAAATCTTAAAAATCTCTTAAGACCAAACACTTTCTAAAATATTGGTTTGTTCACGATCAGGACCTACTGAGAAAGTAGAAATACGAACCCCAACCAACTCGCTTACACGACGAACATAGTTACGTGCATTCTCAGGAAGGTCTTCTAAATTACGGACTCCAGTGATATCTTCTGACCAACCTGGCAATTCCTCATAGATTGGCTTGCAGCGTTTCAACTGCTCAAGACTAGCAGGATAGTAGTCAATACGTTGACCATCAAGATCATAGGCCACACAGATTTTCACAGTATCCAAACCACTCAAAACATCTATAGAGTTCAATGAAAGATTGGTAATCCCAGATACACGGCGGCTGTGACGCATCACAACTGAGTCAAACCAACCCACACGACGTGGACGACCAGTTGTTGTACCGTATTCATGACCTACTTCGCGAATGCGATCTCCCACTTCATCAAACAATTCAGTCGGGAAAGGTCCGTCCCCTACACGACTCGTATAGGCTTTACAAACACCTACAACCTTGTCAATCTTACTTGGACCAACACCAGACCCAATTGTCACACCACCAGCGACAGGGTTTGAAGAAGTAACAAATGGATAAGTACCTTGGTCAATATCCAACATAACACCTTGCGCACCTTCAAACAGCACACGTTTGCCATTATCAAGCGCATCGTTCAAGATAACAGAAGTATCTGTCACGTATTGCTTGATTTGTTGACCATACTCATAATACTCTTCAAAAATATCATCAACTGAAATAGGTTCACTATCATACAATTTTTCAAACAAACGATTCTTTTCCGCAAGATTGCGTTCCAAACGCTCACGGAAAATTTCTTTATCCAAAAGATCTGCAATACGGATACCTACACGGGCTGCCTTGTCCATATAGGCTGGACCGATTCCCTTTATTGTAGTACCAATCTTGTGTCACCCTTAGCCTCTTCTTGCAAGCGATCCAACTCGATGTGGTAAGGCAAAATAACATGCGCACGATCAGAGATACGTAGATTATCTGTTGTAACACCTTCTTCATGCAGATAAGACAATTCTTTCACAAGAGATTTAGGGTTTACAACCATACTCGTTTCCAATAACTGAAATTTTTCAGGGAAGAAAATTCCAGATGGAATCAAGTGCAATCAAACTTTTTTTACCATCAATCACAATGGTGTGACCTGCATTATCACCACCTTAGTAACGAGCAATCACTTCCGCATTGGCTGAAAAGAAAATCTGTAATTTTTCCTTTACCTTCATCGCCCCATTGGGTACCTACAACAACAACTGAAGTCATAATAAATTTCGTCTGAGCTACTAGAGCTCGTCCTTTCTCATATACATGGCAGGGAATTTCACCCACAATTATATCTTACAATTTATTATAAGAAAAACACTATTTTATCAAGAAGAAACAGTAGAAAAGATTTGGAATTTCTGTAAATAATAAAATCCAAAACCTTAAAATTAAATAAAAATCCTAAAAATATAAAAATCAATACAGATTATTGTTTCGTGATATATGATTTATGAGTTTCTTATTGGATAAGAGTTGTACCACCTTGCAGGAATTCATCTAGATATAGACGATAAGCTGTTTTAAAAGTGATATAGTGAAAAAGTCCCTGTCACTTTTTATTTTAAAATCGGATTAAATAATATAGTAAAAACGAAGATGAAGTGATTCCCTCAGCACAACTCTGGCCTAAAGAGGCATATTCTTGTTCAACTAATTTCAAAAAGACAAATGCTCGATCATAAAAATTTCTGAAGCATATAAAAATTCCTTTCTTATTACTAACACTAGTCTAACAAAAAGGAATTAAAAAGCTTCAAATCCTATAAAGAAGAATTTAAAGCCAAACGAACTAAAAATAAAAATAAAGAGGTAATTATAGGTACAAAAACTAAGACTTAGATTTTCAACTATCTACTTCACTTAAAAGTCATAACTACCCGTTTATACTTCACCTGACGGAGCAAGACGGACTAATAGTCACATAAAAAACGTTCAATTGAACGTTTTTGTCAATACTCCGCCAGTAGGACTCGAACCCTACGACATCATGATTAACAGTCATGCGCTACTACCAACTGAGCTATGGCGGATAAAAAGCTAAGCGACTTCCATATCTCACAGGGGCAACCCCCAACTACTTCCGGCGTTCTAGGGCTTAACTACTGTGTTCGGCATGGGTACAGGTGTATCTCCTAGGCTATCATCACTTAACTCTGAGTAATACCTACTCAAAATTGAATATCTATCAAATAATTAGAAAACCTCACGCTTCGTATCCTCAGTTACTTTGGATAAGTCCTCGAGCTATTAGTATTAGTCCGCTACATGTGTCGCCACACTTCCACTTCTAACCTATCTACCTGATCATCTCTCAGGGCTCTTACTGATATATAATCATGGGAAATCTCATCTTGAGGTGGGTTTCACACTTAGATGCTTTCAGCGTTTATCCCTTCCCCTACATAGCTACCCAGCGATGCCTTTGGCAAGACAACTGGTACACCAGCGGTAAGTCCACTCTGGTCCTCTCGTACTAGGAGCAGATCCTCTCAAATTTCCTACGCCCGCGACGGATAGGGACCGAACTGTCTCACGACGTTCTGAACCCAGCTCGCGTGCCGCTTTAATGGGCGAACAGCCCAACCCTTGGGACCGACTACAGCCCCAGGATGCGACGAGCCGACATCGAGGTGCCAAACCTCCCCGTCGATGTGAACTCTTGGGGAGATAAGCCTGTTATCCCCAGGGTAGCTTTTTATCCGTTGAGCGATGGCCCTTCCATACGGAACCACCGGATCACTAAGCTCGACTTTCGTCCCTGCTCGAGTTGTAGCTCTCGCAGTCAAGCTCCCTTATACCTTTACACTCTGCGAATGATTTCCAACCATTCTGAGGGAACCTTTGGGCGCCTCCGTTACCTTTTAGGAGGCGACCGCCCCAGTCAAACTGCCCGTCAGACACTGTCTCCGATAGGGATCACCCTATCCGGGTTAGAGTGGCCATAACACAAGGGTAGTATCCCAACAACGTCTCCTTCGAAACTGGCGTCCCGATCTCATGAGACTCCTACCTATCCTGTACATGTGGTACAGACACTCAATATCAAACTGCAGTAAAGCTCATGGGGTCTTTTCCGTCCTGTCGCGGGTAACCTGCATCTTCACAGGTACTAAAATTTCACCGAGTCTCTCGTTGAGACAGTGCCCAAATCATTACGCCTTTCGTGCGGGTCGGAACTTACCCGACAAGGAATTTCGCTACCTTAGGACCGTTATAGTTACGGCCGCCGTTTACTGGGGCTTCAATTCATACCTTCGAGTTACCCTAAGCACTCCTCTTAACCTTCCAGCACCGGGCAGGCGTCACCCCCTATACATCATCTTACGATTTAGCGAGAGCTGTGTTTTTGATAAACAGTTGCTTGGGCTATTCACTGCGGCTGACGTAAAGTCAGCACCCTTCTCCCGAAGTTACAGGGTCATTTTTGCCGAGTTCCTTAACGAGAGTTCTCTCGCTCACCTGAGGCTACTCGCCTCGACTACCTGTGTCGGTTTGCGGTACGGGTAGAGTATGTTTAAACGCTAGAAGCTTTTTCTTGGCAGTGTGACGTCACTAACTTCGCTACTAAACTTCGCTCCCCATCACAGCTCAATGTTATAGAATTAAGCATTTGACTCAATTCACACCTCACTGCTTAGACAGACACTTCCATTCGTCTGCTTTAGTTAGCCTACTGCGTCCCTCCATCACTACATACTCTAGTACAGGAATATCAACCTGTTGTCCATCGGATACACCTTTCGGTCTCTCCTTAGGTCCCGACTCAACCCAGGGGCGGACGAGCCTTCCCCTGAAAACCTTAGTCTTACGGTGGACAGGATTCTCACCTGTCTTTCGCTACTCATACCGGCATTCTCACTTCTATGCGTTCCAGCGCTCCTCACGGTACACCTTCTCCACACATAGAACGCTCTCCTACCATACCTATAAAGGTATCCACAGCTTCGGTAAATTGTTTTAGCCCCGGTACATTTTCGGCGCAGGGTCACTCGACTAGTGAGCTATTACGCACTCTTTGAATGAATAGCTGCTTCTAAGCTAACATCCTAGTTGTCTGTGCAACCCCACATCCTTTTCCACTTAACAATTATTTTGGGACCTTAGCTGGTGGTCTGGGCTGTTTCCCTTTCGACTACGGATCTTAGCACTCGCAGTCTGACTGCCGACCATAATTCTTTGGCATTCGGAGTTTATCTGAGATTGGTAATCCGGGATGGACCCCTCACCCAAACAGTGCTCTACCTCCAAGAATCTTTTATGTCGACGCTAGCCCCTAAAGCTATTTCGGAGAGAACCAGCTATCTCCAAGTTCGTTTGGAATTTCTCCGCTACCCACAAGTCATCCAAGCACTTTTTCAACGTGCCCTGGTTCGGTCCTCCAGTGCGTCTTACCGCACCTTCAACCTGCTCATGGGTAGGTCACATGGTTTCGGGTCTACGACATGATACTAATGCGCCCTATTCAGACTCGGTTTCCCTACGGCTCCGTCTCTTCAACTTAACCTCGCATCATATCGTAACTCGCCGGTTCATTCTACAAAGGCACGCTCTCACCCATTAACGGGCTCGAACTTGTTGTAGGCACACGGTTTCAGGTTCTATTTCACCCTCCCGGGGTGCTTTTTCACCTTTCCCTCACGGTACTGGTTCACTATCGGTCACTAGGGAGTATTTAGGGGTTGGGAGATGGTCCTCCCAGATTCCGACAGGGATTTCTCGTGTCCCGCCGTACTCAGGATACTGCTAGGTACAAAGACTATTTTTAAATACGAGGCTCTTACTCTCTTTGGCTGATCTTCCCAAATCATTCTTCTATAATCTTTGAGTCCACATTGCAGTCCTACAACCCCGAAGAGTAAACTCTTCGGTTTGCCCTCCTGCCGTTTCGCTCGCCGCTACTAAGGCAATCGCTTTTGCTTTCTCTTCCTGCAGCTACTTAGATGTTTCAGTTCACTGCGTCTTCCTCCTCATATCCTTAACAGATATGGGTAACAGGTAGTACCTGTTGGGTTCCCCATTCGAAATCCCTGGATCATCGCTTACTTACAGCTACCCAAGGCATATCGTCGTTTGTCACGTCCTTCTTCGGCTCCTAGTGCCAAGGCATCCACCGTGCGCCCTTATTAACTTAACCTTATTTTTCTGACCTTTCAGTCATAAACTCTTATTAATACTACAGCGTTTTCGGTTTATTTTCTTGTTACTATTTGATATAGATATTCAATTTTCAATGTGCATTACTTGGTGATCTCTCACCAATGGAGCCCTAGCGGGATCGAACCGCTGACCTCCTGCGTGCAAAGCAGGCGCTCTCCCAGCTGAGCTAAGGCCCCACAAGACCTCTCAAGACTAAACAAGACCAATGCGCAGTTCCTTTATCCTTAGAAAGGAGGTGATCCAGCCGCACCTTCCGATACGGCTACCTTGTTACGACTTCACCCCAATCATCTATCCCACCTTAGGCGGCTGGCTCCTAAAAGGTTACCTCACCGACTTCGGGTGTTACAAACTCTCGTGGTGTGACGGGCGGTGTGTACAAGGCCCGGGAACGTATTCACCGCGGCGTGCTGATCCGCGATTACTAGCGATTCCGACTTCATGTAGGCGAGTTGCAGCCTACAATCCGAACTGAGACTGGCTTTAAGAGATTAGCTTGCCGTCACCGGCTTGCGACTCGTTGTACCAGCCATTGTAGCACGTGTGTAGCCCAGGTCATAAGGGGCATGATGATTTGACGTCATCCCCACCTTCCTCCGGTTTATTACCGGCAGTCTCGCTAGAGTGCCCAACTAAATGATGGCAACTAACAATGGGGTTGCGCTCGTTGCGGGACTTAACCCAACATCTCACGACACGAGCTGACGACAACCATGCACCACCTGTCACCTCTGTCCCGAAGGAAAACTCTATCTCTAGAGCGATCAGAGGGATGTCAAGACCTGGTAAGGTTCTTCGCGTTGCTTCGAATTAAACCACATGCTCCACCGCTTGTGCGGCCCCGTCAATTCCTTTTGAGTTTCAACCTTGCGGTCGTACTCCCCAGGCGGAGTGCTTAATGCGTTAGCTGCGGCACTAAACCCCGGAAAGGGTCTCAACACCCAGCACTCATCGTTTACGGCGTGGACTACCAGGGTATCTAATCCTGTTTGCTCCCCACGCTTTCGAGCCTCAGCGTCAGTTACAAGCCAGAGAGCCGCTTTCGCCACCGGTGTTCCTCCATATATCTACGCATTTCACCGCTACACATGGAATTCCACTCTCCCCTCTTGCACTCAAGTTAAACAGTTTCCAAAGCGTACTATGGTTAAGCCACAGCCTTTAACTTCAGACTTATCTAACCGCCTGCGCTCGCTTTACGCCCAATAAATCCGGACAACGCTCGGGACCTACGTATTACCGCGGCTGCTGGCACGTAGTTAGCCGTCCCTTTCTGGTAAGATACCGTCACAGTGTGAACTTTCCACTCTCACACTCGTTCTTCTCTTACAACAGAGCTTTACGATCCGAAAACCTTCTTCACTCACGCGGCGTTGCTCGGTCAGACTTCCGTCCATTGCCGAAGATTCCCTACTGCTGCCTCCTGTAGAGTCTGGGCCGTGTCTCAGTCCCAGTGTGGCCGATCACCCTCTCAGGTCGGCTATGTATCGTCGCCTTGGTGAGCCGTTACCCCACCAACTAGCTAATACAACGCAGGTCCATCTGGTAGTGATGCATTTGCACCTTTCAATGCATTATCATGCGATAATCCATTTTATGCGGTATTAGCTATCGTTTCCAATAGTTATCCCCCGCTACCAGGCAGGTTACCTACGCGTTACTCACCCGTTCGCAACTCATCCAAGAAGAGCAAGCTCTCTCTTCAGCGTTCTACTTGCATGTATTAGGCACGCCGCCAGCGTTCGTCCTGAGCCAGGATCAAACTCTCATTAAAAGTTTGAGTTCTCACTCATTTCTGTCACTGACAGATTTATTGTTTTTTCATTGTTCAGTACTATAACCTTAGTTATAGTGCCCTGCACATTGGTTCGTCTTGTTCAGTTTTCAAAGGTCTTTGTCACTCAATCTCTCTCAAGCGACAACTATATTAGTATATCACAGCTGCTAACCTATGTCAACACTTTTTGAAACTTTTTTCAAGTTTCTTTAACCGCAATACACCATAGTCCGTACGGGATTCGAACCCGTGTTACCGCCGTGAAAAGGCGGTGTCTTAACCCCTTGACCAACGGACCTTGAGCTTTTCAACTCTTTCTATTATACCTACTTTTCCACCTTTGTCAAGGACTTTTTTCAGTGAAGTTAATTTTTTCTTTTCTTCACTAACTTAACAACTGCTTCTGTTCGTGCAGTGTGGGGAAACATATCAACTGACTGGATATACTGGAGATCGTAGACTTTTACCAGTTTAACTAAATCTCGCGCCAAGGTCGAAACATTGCAAGAAACATAGACCATTTTTTCTGGGACATAGGTCAGAATGGTATCCAACAGCTATCATCTAAGCCTGTACGAGGAGGATCGACTATCAAGGCA